>Ga0074199_1000014_pt1 | contig 463028 bp, 409 predicted proteins | sample EPASupsiteSAE347_FD_64528 | JGI IMG/M metagenome (GOLD analysis project Ga0074199, IMG submission 64528) | Bioremediated contaminated groundwater from EPA Superfund site, New Mexico - Sample SAE3-47 | ecosystem: Environmental > Aquatic > Deep subsurface > Groundwater > Contaminated ... | reverse complement strand
GTCAATATCTCAGGCCAGGCCCTGTACTATTTTACGGCCGGCCAGTCGGCTGCCGGCGAGCGGATCCTCTGGTGGCCACCGGTCACGGAGCTGGAGAACATTCTGAACGATCTGAAACCGGCGCACACCTATATCGTCTTTGATTACAGCTAAAGGAGGAACATATGGCTAAAACTCTGTTCGTAAACGGCAACCCGGCGCAGGGAATACTGGGTACCGTGGTGACCGCGGAGTTTCTCAATGCGGTCAATAAGCATCACCATACCGGCAGGGACGTGGACGGCGAAGGCGCGCTGCCCTATGCCGCTGATACCGGAGCGGCGGATGCGTATGCGATCGCTCTCGATCCTGAGCTGAGCGAATACATCACAGGCATGCCGATATTCTTCAAGGCGGCGTATACGAACACCGGGGCATCAACACTGGACATCAACGGTCTTGGGGTGAGAAGTATTAAAAAAAGCATTGATGCAGACCTGGCACCCGGGGACATCTTAAAGGACCAGATTATTGTTGTTGTCTATGACGGCACGAACTTCCAGATGGTCAGCAAATCAGGCAGCGTCGGGGATATCCGCATATCATTGTCAGCTACACCGCACAATGACGAGATAAAGTTGAACGGCGCGTCCTTGCCGCGGGCCGCATACGCAGATCTCTGGGCCTGGGCACAAGCTAAATCGGTCGTAGTGGAAGAGGCGTCATGGAGTCCGGGTAATACCGGGGCATTCAGCGATGGCGATGGAGCGACAACGTTCCGGGTACCGGAGACACGGGGGGAGTTTCCACGATTCTTCGATGACAGCCGGGGCATAGACTCAGGTCGTGTTTTCGGGTCTTATCAGGCGGACGACTACAAGGCGCACTATCACGAGCTTACGAGTTACACTGGAGCCCTTTATGGCGGGGCTGGATTGGGGTCAAACGTACTCACGCAATTAGCGTCGGTTGCTTTTGCTACAACCACCATGCCAGCCTCCGGTGGCAATGAAACAAGAGGCCGCAATATCACCTTCTATGCATTCATAAAATATAAATAAGGAGGAGCATACCCTATGGAAATATATAACTACCATCCAATTACAGGCGAATATGTCGGAAAGGGTGCTGCCGATCCGAGTCCCGCTGAACCGGGAGAATTCTTGCTGCCGGCGTTTTCTACCCCTATTGAGCCGCCTGCACCCGGGAGCAACCAGGCGGCAGTATATCAATCTGGTGCATGGGCTCTTGTCCCCGACTACCGTGGATCGACCTGGTGGAAGCAGGACGGCACACAGTACATCATAACCGAACTCGGTACCGCTCCGGAGGCAACGGACACAGTCCACGACCCGAGGCCATCGGTCTACCATGTGTGGTCCGGATCGGAATACGTGCTGGACCGTGAAGCCTGGCTGAATAGCGTTATCAGGCCTCAACGAGACCAGCTTCTCGATACTGCAGATCTGAAGTACTGCAACGCAGATAAATGGGAATCTATGACAGAAGAGCAAAAGACAGCCTGGAGGGCATATAAGCAGGCGCTGCGGGATCTGCCGGCAACGATCGACTACGACAACCCGGTCTGGCCCACAATACCGGAATAAGACAGACGGACAGTATTCAAGGGAGTTGGCCCTCCCTCAAACAAGCTCAGGGATACTTGACGGGATAACCCGCTACCATCCGCCTTAGGATTGAAGAAATGTAGCAGGGAACCCCCGGTAAAATCAAACTCTATTTGATACAGGAGGGCTCACCCATGAAAAGCTTCTTATCGTATTACGGCGGCAAATCACTTCTGGCCCGGAAAATAATCCCCAAAATCCCGGATCACACCTGTTACTGCGAGGTGTTTGCAGGGGCTGCCTGGCTTCTGTTCAGCAAAGAGGAGTCCAAGGTCGAGATCATCAACGACATCAACAAGGATCTGGTGACCCTGTACCGGGTTATCAAGCACCATCTGGAGGAGTTCATCCGTTACCTAAAATGGATTCTCGTGGCCCGAGAGGAGTTTGCCAGGTTCAAAGCCGAGAACCCGGAGACTCTCACGGACATCCAGCGGGCGGTGAGGTTCTACTATCTCATGAGGACCGGGTACGGAGCCAAGGTGGTAGGGCAGACATTCAGCATCGGGCCTACAAGGCCGTCATCCCTAAACCTGCTGAGGATCGAAGAAGAACTCTCCGCTGCTCATCTGCGTCTGTCACGGGTCTATATTGAGAACACGAACTATCGACGGCTCATTGAACGCTTCGATCGTGCTGAGACCTTCTTCTACATAGACCCACCCTATCACGGCTGCGAGGAAGACTACGGCAAGGGGATATTCAGTCGTGAAGACTTCACTAAGCTCCGGGATGTGGTGGGAGGGATTCAGGGACGGTTTATCATGTCCATAAATGACACACCGGATATCCGGAAACTCTTCCGGGATTATGCTATTGAAGAGGTCAAGACGAGCTACACTATTTCGGGGGCCGATAAACAACAGAAAGTGACGGAACTGCTGATCCGTAACTATGAATTGCCGCAATAATCAATTTGGATTTGACAGTATCAAATGATTTTCGAAAGTCATTTATAACGCTAATGGCTTGAGAGTTATCGCACGCGGCTACAACCGGTCGAGTATCTCCGTAAACCCTAAACAGCCTATGCCTGGGATAGAATAATCGAAGCTGACGGTCGGTAGCTTTGTCGGTGAATACCCGAGCGGCAGTCCGGGCTCCCTGACCCGAGTTGAGTATGTACGGAATCAGTGTTCCTTTCCACGGGAGAAGCCTTCGGAAACGACCTCATCCGATGTGTACAATTATGTAGGCCGGCGACCGCAGGACCCACTTTTATGTAGGATATATTCTCTATTGCAATATTTCCAGTCGGACCGGAGAGGGGACAGGTGGAATAGATTCTGCAGCGTAACACTCCGTAACAATTAATTAAGTTTAGTCCGCGATAACATCGGGAAAAGTCATTGTTGAACCCTTGGCACACCCATTGCTCTTAGCAAGACCAGGTTAAGGTTCAAGACAAAGGCGTCTTCGGCCAACGCGGGTTTGAAGGCGCCTTTGTTCTTTTCGAGGAGGGAGGTATCAGGGGCCAGGGCAGCAAACAAAGGCATTAACCCTCCTGGGAGCAAGGATTGTTTGAGGCAGGAGATTGTGAACAGCAGAAGGACAAATAATTAAGGAGGCTTGATAATGAAAAGAGCTTTTATGTTCCTACTATTGAGTTTTATGATCCTCGGCATGGCAGGTGCCGTTTTTGCGGAGACAGCGCCGGATCCTACCGGAGCCATGACATTGGCGGAGAATGCGCAGGCACCGGTCGACTATGTCTGGGTTTTAGTGTGTGGTTTCCTGGTCATGTTTATGCAGGCAGGATTTGCGATGGTTGAAACGGGTTTTTGCCGGGCAAAGAATGCAACGAACCTGATGGCAAAGAATACGATAGACTTCATCGTCGGCTCTCTCGGCTTCTTTGTCATCGGCTACACCATGTTGAAGGGGACCGATGTCGGGGGATTTATCGGTGTGGGTCCACTATTCCTCGCCGGCAGTCAATATGATGTTGGCAAGTACCTTGATTTCTTCTGGCAATTGGTATTTTGCGCAACCGCAGCAACCATAGTTTCAGGCGCCGTGGCGGAACGCCTGAAATTCTCCTCGTATTTGATCTATAGCGTGATCATCAGCATGCTTGTTTATCCGATATATGGCCACTGGGTATGGGGCGGAGGATGGCTTTCAAAGTTGCCCTTCGGCCTGGGACATCTTGACTTTGCCGGGTCAGGTGTTGTGCATACGATAGGTGGGATGTTCGGACTGGCAGGGGCAATAGTACTTGGGCCGAGATTTGGTAAATTTACAAAGGAAGGAAAACCAAATGCCATCCCCGGCCACAGCATAACACTGGCAGCCCTTGGAGTGTTCATACTCTGGTTTGGATGGTTCGGGTTTAACCCCGGTTCCACGTTCAATGCGCATCATCTTAGAATATCGGTTATAGCGGTCAATACGCTGCTCGCTGCGTCGGCAGGCGGATTTGCCGCGTTAATCGTCGTCCTTTTTAAGACCAAAATATACGATGTCGGCATGATGCTAAACGGTGTTCTTGCGGGTCTTGTCGCCGTAACCGCGCCATGTGCGTGGATAGAGGCATGGGCTGCCGTGGCGATCGGATTGATAGCCGGGGTGTTCGTAGTTGTCAGCATATATACGCTTGAACGACTGAAGATTGACGATCCGGTAGGCGCGGTATCTGTCCACGGTGTCAACGGCATCTGGGGGCTTATAAGCGTCGGCATATTCGCTGATGGCACGTACGGTAACTATCTGGCTGAGGCACCTTTTGTAAAGGGACTTCTTTACGGGGGTGGCGCAGGCCAGTTGATCGCTCAGGTGATAGGCGCTGTCGTAGCGGGATTATGGGCTTTCGTATGCGGATTCATTCTGTTCAAGGTAATGGATGTCATTATAGGTGTAAGGATTTCTCCTCAAGAAGAGATTGGGGGCCTCGATGCAGTTGAACATGGCGGCTCGGCCTATCCCGATTTTTATACTCAGAACAAATAGACAGGGGTGATGACATGCAAAAAATAACGGCGGTAATAAGAATTGAAAAATTCGACGATGTGAGGGCTGCCCTTGAGAAGAGAGGATATCCCGGAATTTCTGTTACAAGAATTGAAGGTCACGGAAAGCAAAAAGGACTGAGGCAGCAATTCAGGGGGCGTGAATATACGATAGACATGCTTCCAAAGTTTGAATTGAAGATTGTTGTAAAGGATACCGAAGTGAAGGCGATCGTGAAGACGATCATGGAGGCGGCGCGTACCGGCGGAGCAGGAGACGGCAAGATATTCGTATCGCCGGTACTTGAGGTCTATCGAATCAGAACGGGTGAGACAGGGGAAGAAGCTCTCTAGCCGGGGGGGACACCCGAGATCAATGACCGTCATCCCGATGCAAGGGGTTCAGCGCGGGGCCGCCCTATGGTTGCCCCGCGTTTTCTATCGGGAAAACCGGAAGCTTTTATCGGAAAAGACTTTGCGACCACCCCCACCGTCACCATCTCCTCTCTGGGCGATGTCGAACTTTATCTTCCACAAATAATGACGATAATACTACTTTGAGGAGAGATGAATGGAAATTGGACGCGCCATCACAGAACGGGCGGAGATGCTTGAGAACACCTCACTCAGCATGGAATTTACCTGGGCTGAACTTCTCGACCTGTCGCGTTACATGGGTACCATGAAGTATAAGAAGGGGACCACCGTCTTTGAGGAAGGCGACAGGGATATCTTTATGTGCGTTGTCGTGAAGGGCGGCGTCAACATCGTGAAGAAAGACGAACATCACGCCGCAAAACACGTGACCGCCATAGGGGTAGGGAAGGTCATAGGCGAGATGTCGATGATCGACGGCAACCCGCGCTCCGCGGCCGCCATCGCCGCGGCGGATACGATCCTCGTCACCCTGTCAAGGGAAAGCATGGACCTGTTGTTCAAGGAGAAGCCCTATGTCGGCCTGAAATTGCTGAAGAAGATAGCCTTCTCCATGAGCCAGAGACTCCGCCAGACGACAGGTGTTCTCGTTGACTATCTGGAAAGAGGCCAGTTGCTGTGAAACCGGGGACGTCCATATTGGAAAGGTTCATTATGATTTTAGACATACTTTTTTTGCCACCTTTCGGAAGTGCTGTCCGTAAACCATCAGGGTGATAACCTCGGGAAAAGATCTTCGATAGAACAACAGGGTTTTGACGAAGAGCCTCCAATAGTACCACTGGGTCCTGCCATTCCCCAGGATCCCGATATACAGGATGGATTTCAGAAGGGCCTTGATCTGACCTTTTGCTATCTTTTGCTTCAAGTAGGGATTGTGATATCGCAAAAATTGGGAGATCCTCTGGTAATAGGGCCTCGGGCTGTATATGGTCTTAATGATCCTTTGGTACCCTTCGATCAGTTTTATTCTGTCCATTTTAGAAACAAAGTTGATGCTTCCGTCCGTATTGTCCCCGGACGCAGTCAGTTCCAGACGGTTCGCCTCTCTGAGCCTGTGCCAGAGTTTCGTATTCGGTAAGGCGTTCAGAAGTCCTACCATGGCCGTTACCACACCGCTTTCCTGGATGAACTTTATCTGCCTTGCAAAGATACCTTCATCATCACTGTCAAATCCAACGATATAACCCCCCATGACCTCAATGCCTGATGCCTGAAGCTTTCTGATGGCGGCCGTCAGGTCACGCCTGCAGTTTTGATTCTTTGAGCATTCCTGGAGGCTATCCTCGTTTGGTGTCTCCAACCCGATGAACACCTGCTTGAATCCGGCTTCAACCATGAGATGAATGAGCGTATCGTCATCAGCGATGTTGATCGAGGCTTCGGTGAAGAGATAAAAGGGGTAATCGTGGACCTTCATCCATTCGATTATGTGCGGCAGCATCATCTTCACGGCAACGCGGTTGCCGATAAAGTTGTCGTCCACAACAAAGAGGCTGCCCCGCCACCCTCTGTCGTAAATCATCTGCAACTCATCCAGGAATTGCCCTGTGCCCTTCAGTCTCGGTGTACGGCCATACATGGTGGTAATGTCACAGAAGTCGCAATTGTAGGGACATCCTCGTGAGTACTGGACCATCAGAGAAGCGTAATCCTTCATGTCTATCAAGTCCCAGCGAGGAACGGGCGTTAAAGACAAAGGCGGGAAGTCGTTCGATCGATACATCCTGGCTGCCTTGCCCTCTGCAAGATCTTTCAGAAATTGCGGTAGCGTCAGCTCTGCCTCGTTCAGGATGAGGTGATCGACGAGTGATAAAATATCTTCCGGGGCGCCGTTGAAGAAGGGACCTCCGGCCACGACCTTTTTTCCCAGACGGCGGCACGCTCCGAGGACTGCAGCGACAGACTCTTTTTGTACGAGCATGGCACTTATGAAGACATAGTCCGCCCACTGGAGATCGCTGTCTCTCAGATTGTTAATGTTCAGATCCACCAGGCGAATGTCCCAGTCTTCGGGAAGGAGCGCCCCCACGGTCAACAATCCCAGGGGAGGGAAGGCGGCCTTCTTGGAGACGTATTTCAAGGCATATTTGAAGCTCCAGAAGGTGACGGGATATTTGGGATAGACAAGGAGTGCTTTCATCGTGTTCTCACTTTGCGGGTTTGGACCCACTATTTTATTGCCCTGATGCGGTTTCAGCCGGTGGTTCAGGTTTTTTCCCATATATATAGTACCACATCGGGCACCCGTCTGCCTCCACATTGCTCATTTTTTCCGGGAACCGGTGTTGTCGCAAAGGTAGACCGACGTCATGGGGAAGATCGTCAAGGATAAATCGAAGATGGTTAGTGTCATCTCCTTCGGAAAGGAGTATACTATAAACACTGCCGATCTCATCTTATTTGTTCCGCAGCTGCACGTGATCGGCCGATACGGAATACAATCGCACAATCGCCTTTTGATTCCTTACAGATTAACAGCGAACCAATATAAAGGGAGTAAATGATGACAAGCATTGCAGAGTTCATCAAAGTAAGAGAAAGTATCGAGGAACTGGCCAAACAGATCACTGTGCTTGTCGAGCGTAAGACAGTCAAGGATGCAAGGGGACACCTCGATAATGCAAATCGCCAGCTTGAAATACTCAAGACCATGGTTGCCAACGATACGCAGAAGATTGTCGAGAGCCGCCTGTCCGCGCTGCTTGCAGGCCTCGCGGTGAAGGTCGGAAAAATGGAAGCGAAAGCGCCCGCCAGAAAGAGGGTGGCGACGAAGAAAGCGGAAGAGACGCCGGTTAAACCAGAGATTTCCGACGCACCTCAAATAGTGGTATTCGAGCGCCCCTGAACGAGCGCTTCCGGCTCCACACGCTTAGTTGAAATGCACTTGTTCTCCGGTCAACCTCCATGTCTTCCTGGCACAGACGTCCTTGTCTGTTTTGCCGGAAAAAGCCCACCGCATGAACAGGTTCTGGGACTCTTCCAAAAGGTCTGTCTCACGCCCGTTGGTCGCCTGTGGCTCCTCTCTGGACGCAATTCTTCTAAGGCTTTCTCCCCACCATTTTCTTCTATGCCTCCAGCGTACCCCCAGGGGGTGAAGCGGGTCCCCTTTGTTACCTCGTTTGTTACGGGATAAACGTGAGACGGTTTTTGCTGTTCCATTAATACTGATTTCTGCTTTTCTTCTCAACTTCACAACACCCATGCGTGGTGTACGTCCGGTTCTATTATGGTATGATTTTAAAGGAGAAAATGTCAGAGGTCGCTGAAGTATTCTGACCACCGCAGGGGCTCGATATAAGGTGACCGCGGTAGGATATAGAAATGGGTATTTTGCAGTAGGTCAAGATATTGGAGATGTTGCGGAGCCTGGAAAATCCGGCGGCAAGGCTCAAAGTGATGTAGACACTGTGTATTTCGTGGAGTTAAGGGAGGAAGGAGCGCAATGATAACGAAAGAGAAGCTACACAAAATTTTGCAGAAGGATTTGGAAGATACGGTTGAAGCTGCGATTGTTGCGGCTGCAAAGAAGAGAAAGAACTACTGCAAAGTCGATATCACAGGTATTGATGAGATGATTTCGGTGCCTGTTGTTGGAGAACTCCGTGAGGGAGGGTTTGATGTAAAGGAGGAAGAGGTTACGGAGGGAGAACATTTCGGAAAAACATGGATGCATATTCGCTGGTAATCTAACCTGTTCTTTTCCATGAATGGGTTGTTTTTTCCCGGTCACCGTGCTACAGAATATCTGGGAGACGGCTTTTAACGTCTTGCCGCCAGGGGGGTTGCGTGATGAATGAAAAACTCGTTCAGGTTTTTTCTCCCGGCTCCGTCGCGGTTATCGGGGCATCCAACAGTTTTGACAAACTCGGATATCATGTAATGAAGAGCCTCACCGGCAATTACCATGGGAAGGTCTTCCCGATAAATCCGAAGAGCGACAGGGTCTGGGGCCTCGCTTCATACCCTTCGCTTGAAGCGGTCCCCGGGGATGTCCACCTGGCGGTGATTGCCGTGCCTGCTCGTATGGTACCCGATACGCTTCACGCATGCGGGCGCAAGGGCGTCAGGGGAGTGGTACTGATCACGGCGGGTTTCAGGGAAATTGAAGATGACGGAGGCAGGGTCCTGGAGGAAGAGATCAAAGAGATCGCCGGACAGTACGGTCTGCCGATCATCGGGCCCAACACTTTTGGTTTTGTCAACCTGAGCTCCGGGGTAAACGCGTCCTTCACATCGGAGTTCTCAAGGATCGAAAGAGGTGGTGTTGCCCTCATAAGTCAGAGCGGGGGCATCTGCCATCTTTGCGGTTTTCTCGCCATCGAGCAGAGGATTGCCATGTCAAAGCTGATGAGCCTGGGAAATCGCTGTAACGTGGATTTTCCCGAAGTCTTGACGCACCTTGTCGAAAAAGACAGTTCCACAAGGGTGATAGCCCTCTACATAGAAGGACTCGATGATCCCAGGAGACTTCTCGATGTCGCAAAGTCGCTTCGCGGAAGAAAGCCCATCATCGCCTACAAAGCGGGAAAGAGCGAAAAGGGCGACAGCGCCAGCCGGTTCCACACCGGTTCCCTTGCCGGGAACCATGCAATATGGAAGGGCGCGCTTCGTCAGGCGGGGATTCTTGAGGTTACCGGGACGGAAGAACTGCTCGATACCGCGAAGGCCATCGATTCATGCAGTCTGCCCGGAGGGACCGGCATGGCCGTGCTTTCCGGGCAGGCGGGCCCGGGAATGATCGCGTCCGATGCCCTGGAACCCGCGGGGCTTAAGCTATCGCGCTTTTCGGAGGCCACCCAGCGGAGGATCAACGACCTCCTGCCTCCGATCGCGATTCGCACCAATCCCGTGGATATGGGGCCTGCGTGGTATGACCCAAAGAATATTATCGCGATCTTGAAGGCGGTGATCGATGATGAGCACACGGACGGCGTTATCTTCCTCGCCATGTATGCGTCAGCCAACCTGAATCTGGCAGAGGGGATGGTTGAATACATGAAGGCCGCGGACTCATTTCAGAAGCCCGTCATCGCCTGCTTTACCGCTCCTCCCGGCATATGGGATGAGCCGATAGAAGCCCTCGACCGCAAGAAAGGGGTGGCGATCCTCCCCACGCCGGAGAGGGCCGTGCAGGCCATGGCTAACCTCTGGAAAGTTAGCTCTTTATCAAAGGGCAGGGGGGTGAAAACGTGGGATCGTTGATGCTTGGAGTAGATGCGCTGGCTTTCCTCGAGAAGGAGGGGTTCCCTGTGCTCAGGAGCTTCCTGGCGACCAGCGAGGATGATGCTGCCGGTAAGGCGGCGGAGATAGGTTTTCCTGTAACGCTGAAGCTTTCGTCGCCGGACGTGATACACAAAACGGAGGCTGACGGCATACGGGCGTCGCTCAGGGATGAAAGCGAAGTGCGGCAGGGATTCAGACAGATTGTCGGGAGCTTCGCAACGGATCAACCGGAAAAGAGGCTCGAGGGAGTCATGGTGCAGGAACAGGGGGGCGGCGTCGAGGTTATCGTGGGAATGGCTACCGATGAGCAGTTCGGCCCCGTTCTGATGTTCGGATTGGGGGGCATATTCGTGGAGGCAATGAAAGATGTGTCCTTCAGACTGATCCCGATGGAAGCATCCGATGCGAAGGATATGATGGAAGAACTGAAGGGGCGCCAGGTGCTCGAAAATCCTCGAAGCGGGTCCGTTGATCTGCCGGCGGTTCAGAATCTTCTTGTCGGGATCTCAGAGTTTATCACCCATCACCCGGAAATCCGGGAGATGGACCTGAACCCCGTATTCGTCTCCTCTCATGGCGCCCGGATCTGTGACGCCAGAATAATGGTACTATGATGCTCCGCGATAAAAGTAGTCCAAGGAAGGAAAGGGATGGCAGCAAAAATAGATTTCTCAATCTCGTCTGCTTATGAGTCCAAATACCCCGGTGTGGCCTTCGGGTTGACCCTCATCTCGGACTGCGGACCCATAAATGACAGCGCGGGGTTCGATCAATACAGACGGAATCTCTTGAGAAAGATGAGAAAGCGGGAAACGCTTGCCGGAATCTCCGGGCGTATCGACATTTACGATCGGTTCTTTCAGAGCTTCGGATTCCCGTGTCCCCTGCCGCAGCATCTTAAGAGAACTATCAACAGCGGGTTCCCGAGATACAACCTCATGGTAGACGCCCACTTCATGGCAGAGATGTGTGCCGGTATCCTGGTGGCGGTGACCGATTTTGATCGGATTGAAGGCAGACTCATGCTCGATGTAGCCCTGGGAGGCCAGACGTGCGTTGGAATGGGAGGCCGCCAGTTCGTATTGACAGAAGGAGAGATCATACTTCGCGACGAAAAGGACATCATTTGCGTCCTTTGCCAGGGGGCGGATGAAAAGACAAAAGTCCGCGACGATACGCGCAACGTTCTTTTCTATTCCTACGCCGTTCCGGGCATTGAAGGGGTTTATCTCAAAGAAGGACTGACTGTCGCCGCACAAACCATGGCCCAGTTCGGCGGGGGAAACATCGAGGGTCTGGACGTATTCGTTGAAGGAAGGATACATGGGCAAGGGGCGAAGGACTAAAAGCAAAGAGGCGCCTCGAATACTTAAGGAGGCCAGGAATGAGCATTGATGCGGCGCGCGACTTTCTTTTGTGGTGCACCATAATAAATTACGCAATATTATTGGTCTGGTTCCTGTTATTCGTGTCTGCCCGCGATTGGATGCACCGCTTTCATGGAAGATGGTTCCGTCTCCCCGGAGATCGATTTGACACGCTTCACTACGGGGGGATGGCGGTCTTCAAGATCGGGATCCTGCTCTTCAACCTGGTGCCATTGATCGCGCTGTGGATCGTGGGCTGAAGATTCCAGGCGGGCGTGGAACGTTTGCGGCCTGGAAAATGTTAGCCGGGCCGAACAAGACGATGCGGGCCTTGTAATTGGGGCCGGCGTAGTTGCCGGTAAGGCACGTGTTGACGTCTTTTCTTTTGGTGAAATAGTCGAAGGCATTGATGTTTGTCAGATCCTCCCGGTGTGGTCACGCCCGGGTATCCCGGCGTGCACGCCCGCGCCTCGAACCAGGATAAATTTCAAAACTGCTCATATAGTCTGAAGGTCGCAAAACAGGAATAAGAAGGACATATCGTGGTCCATCGGCCGCTGCCCGGACTGTTGCACTTTTACAGCCCGGTGCTTAAATAGCATTTAACGGCGTAACTGTAGAAAACGAGGCGCTGATGAAGTCGTTTCAAAGATCTTGCTGCATCCTGTCAAGGACGCTGGTTCCTTTGTGGAGGCTGGACTCCGGCAGTTGCCGTGTTGTTCCTTGCGAACAGTCACGGTCGAAAGTTTCTTATTGATGAGTTTGCCTTATGTGCCATTTGCTTTTGCTTGCACCCATTATCGGCCTGGCTTTGTTTTTCTTTCTTCCCTGGAGAATAGCCTTGCCTCCCTATGGTGTCATTGTTGCCGTCTCGTCGCTTATTTACTGGAAGGTCATGCTTTCCCAACGCCGCCGGCCGCTTATAGGTAAAAGGGCTATGATCGGAGACTACGCAACCGTTCTCAAGGCAGGGACTCGCCGGGCAGAGGCCCTGTACCGGGATGAGATCTGGCAGGTCATTTCTGAAAAGCCCCTCGTGGCGGGCATGAAGGTTGTCATAGAGGATGTGGAAGGCCTTAGACTGAAGGTATCTCCCCTGAGGTCAGACAATGGCAATGATGCTGTCGTATAGCGCCATGCTTTATGCGGATGAGGGGTGGAAAGCAGCGTCAGGTGGTTGTTGTATTCTATTGACTGGCCGCTCCGCTGGCCTGTTTCCCATTTGCCGGCATGGGCCGTTCCTATGACCAGAAGAAATGTAATGATGTCGGGAGAGGAGAAATACGACAGGATAAAGATCGGTGTTGCCGTTCTGTTGGTTGTCCTCATCAGTGTTCTGCATTATTCGACAGGTTATAGAGAACCCTATTATCATGCCCTCAACAGGGAACTATATTTCATTCCCCTTATCCTCTCGGGGCTGTGGTTCGGTCTGCGGGGTGCCATGATCGCCTCTGCGGGCATAACGTCGATGTACCTCCCTTACACGATCATGGTCTGGAACAACTTTGCAGCGAGTGATTTTGATCGGATCCTGAGCATCCTCCTCTTCAATGTGATCGCGGCTACCCTTGGATTGGTTTCCGACAAACAAAAGGCCTCGGAGGCAGCACTGAGGAGATCGGAACGTTTGGCGGCGATGGGTCAGGCTGTCTCAGCGGTTGCGCACGACATCAAGACCCCGCTCATAACGATAGAGGGGTTTGTCCGCCTCGCCCGAAAAGGCTTGAGTGAGGACGATCCCGTAGGAGAGAAACTGGATATCGTCATCAGGGAAACGAAAAGACTCGAGAACATGGTGAATGAGATGCTCGATTTTTCCAGGCCCCTGACCCTCAACCGGGTTCCCGTGGACTTCACGCAACCGCTGCGGGAGATCATTTCCCTGGTCCAGGATGAGGCGGCAAAGATGAACGTGACGATCGAAGAGAAGCTTCCCGAAAAACTTCCCGAAGTCGCACTCGATCCCGAAAGGATAAAGGAGGCCCTTCTCAACCTCGTGATAAACGCGGTGCAGGCATCTCCGGAAGGGGAGATCGTGACCCTTTCGGTTTCGATGGGGACAGATTCCCTGCTGTGCGACGTCATCGATCGTGGTCACGGAATAGCGGCTGGGACCATGGAAAAGATATTTTCACCATTCTTCACGACGAAGAAAGGAGGGACAGGCCTGGGCCTGTACATCGCCCGCAGGATCATCGAGGCGCATGGTGGGAAGATAACGGTTCTAAAGGGCCGGGAGCAGGGTGTAATCTTCAGGGTAAGTCTGCCTCTCTCCACCGGATCGCGCCTGCTGCGGGCCGACTGAGTCATTGGTCAATCCGCAAGAGAGAGCAAAATGGGCACAAAAGGAAATCCACAAAAAGGTCAGCACAGGGATCCCGTCTGTAACATGACGGTATCGAGTGACTCCGAATATCATTACCGTCATGCAGCCACAGAGTACTATTTCTGCAGTGAACATTGTCTGCAGAAATTTAAAGAGCAGCCGGGCCAATATCTGGATAAGAAAAACTCGCCATCCGTTGAAACACATGACGGGTCTATGATTTACACGTGCCCCATGCATCCTGAAATTCAACAGCAGGGACCTGGCCATTGCCCCAGGTGCGGCATGGCATTGGAGCCAATGGGAGCAGCGGCGGCCGTGGCTACAACTATGTACACGTGCCCCATGCATCCTGAAGTCGTACAGGATCATCCCGGTAATTGCCCGAAGTGCGGTATGGCGCTGGAGCCCGTTACAACCGGCGGCGAGGAAAGAGATGAAGAACTCGTGGACATGAGCCGACGCTTTTGGGTCAGCACCGTGCTGGCTCTGCCGGTGTTTATTCTGGCGATGGCGGCTGATTTACTCTCTTCACGGTTGCCGGATTGGCTTTCGATGCAAGTAGTTCAATGGATTGAATTCGTGTTGGCAACACCTGTTGTATTGTGGGGCGGTTGGCCGTTTTTCGTTCGCGGCTGGCAGTCCGTCCGGACCTGGAATCTTAATATGTTCACCTTGATTGCACTGGGTGTCTCCGTAGCCTGGGCATACAGCGTGGTGGCCTTATTGCTCCCACAGATTTTTCCACCCGTCATGCAAATGAAGGGTGGTTTGGTGCATGTCTATTTTGAAGCTGCGGCCGTGATCACGGCGCTGGTGCTTCTGGGGCAAGTGCTCGAATTACGTGCCCGCTCACGAACCAATGCGGCCATTCAGATGCTGCTCGGCCTCGCGCCGAATACGGCACGCATCGTTCGCAACGATGGAACGGAAGAAGATATCAGCCTGGAGCAGGTACAGCCAGGCGATATCCTGCGTGTTCGTCCCGGCGAGAAAGTACCCGTAGATGGTACGGTCATCGAAGGTGAAAGCAATGTAGACGAATCCATGGTCACGGGCGAGCCCATGCCTGCGGCAAAGCTGGCCGGCGAGAAGCTGATCGGTGCAACGGTTAACGGAACGGGCAGCCTATTAATGCGGGCAGAAAGAGTCGGCTCCGATACTTTACTGGCACAAATCGTTCATATGGTGGCCGAAGCACAACGCACACGGGCACCGATTCAAAAATTGGCGGATGTCGTGGCAGGTTATTTTGTACCCACTGTGGTTGCGGTCTCCCTGGTTGCATTTATCGCCTGGCTTGTGTGGGGACCGGAGCCGCGGCTGGCACATGCTGTTGTTAATGCCGTTGCCGTGCTTATCATCGCCTGTCCATGCGCACTGGGACTTGCTACTCCCATTTCCATCATGGTGGGAACGGGGCGGGGTGCTATGGCCGGAGTCTTGATAAAGAATGCCGAAGCACTGGAGATCATGGAAAAAGTTGATACCCTCGTCGTAGACAAGACCGGCACCTTGACCGAAGGTAAACCAAAGCTGGTCGTAGTGCAGGGAGAACCGGGTTTTACCGAAGATGAGGTGCTGCGTATAGCCGCCAGTCTCGAACGAGCCAGCGAACACCCTCTGGCGGAAGCTATTGTACGCGGAGCGGAAGAAAAGGGGATCGAACCGGTTAAGGCCGATAACTTCCAGTCTGTTACAGGGAAAGGCGTCAGGGGTGAAGTTGATGGACATACGGCGGCGGCAGGAAACATAAAACTGCTGGAGAGTATGGGCATCAACGCGGGAGGAGACTTATCTCAACAGGCGGACAAGGAACGCGTCGAAGGGAGGACCATCATGTTGATCGCCATTGATGGCAAAGCAGCGGGCTTGATCGGTGTTGCCGATCCCATCAAGGACTCAACCGCCGCCGCCATTCGAGATTTGCATGCCGAAGGGATCAGGATAGTAATGCTTACCGGGGACAGTCAGATCACCGCAAGAGCCGTTGCGGGCAAACTGGGAATAGATCAGGTACATGCCGAAGTATTGCCTGAACAAAAAGCCGAATTGGTTAAGCAGCTTCAAGCGGATGGGCGTGTCGTTGCCATGGCAGGTGATGGCATCAATGATGCTCCCGCTCTGGCACAGGCCCACGTCGGTATCGCCATGGGTACAGGCACCGATGTGGCCATAGAAAGCGCCGGCGTTACTTTGATCAAAGGCGACTTGCGAGGTATCGTCAGAGCCAGACGATTAAGCCGGGCCACCATGCGTAATATCAGACAGAATTTATTCTTTGCCTTCATCTATAACACAGCGGGTGTTCCCATTGCCGCGGGAATATTGTATCCATTCTTTGGAATACTTTTATCGCCGATGATAGCCGCGGCAGCAATGAGTTTCAGCTCGGTTTCCGTGATCAGCAACTCACTCAGGCTTAAACGGGCACGGTTATGAAATCGGCAGGTGATCCCCGATGTTCCAAAATCTTCTTGACATAAAAAACCGCTTTTTCTAATCTGTATTCACAGCAAGAGAAGTTTTTTCAGAAACAGCGAAGGGGGCTAATCTTGGCGAGATTATTAAGATTCTGCAAGGAGGTTCTGCTCGTTTCAAGCGTTACGGTGCTGGCGATGATCGTCCCGGTGATCGCCGTATCGGCCGGTCCCCTCGACTCGGTCGCAATCGACCCTGGAGCGACCATTGTTCACCCGGAAAAGACGGTCATGGTACCTGTGAACGGTGCCGTAGGATCCGATATCTCCATCTCCAGTCGGGCTTTCCTGTCTATTGATTTTGCTGTGCAGGCGGGTAAACAAGTCACTTTGCTTGTCATCACAGACGCTCAAAAACGGGAAATGAACGCTGGGAGACCGATCACGGGACGCCCGCGAGTTCGTGCGCCCATCGATGGAACTGCAAGTCAATCGCTAACCGTAAGCCAGGGAGGTTATTATGTCGCAATTCTCAATTCGGACTCGCAGCCTGTATCCGTCACGTATCGGGTCTGCGCCCGTGCGTTCTGACCTCATTACTCGCCGGTTTCTTGGGGCTAGCCGGGTCATTGCCGTCGTTGTCTGCGGATTTTTTCTTATGGCGGGTCAGGCCCTTGCCGGTCCCCTCGATTCAATTCCTGTCGGACCTTCGGATCGCACGCTCCTCAACCAGAACGTGACCCTTTCCGATAACGGCGCGGCCTCGAACCTTTTCGTTCCCCAGCAGGCGACGGTTTTCTTCGACGTTGCCGTTCAATCGGGGAAAGAGGTGCTGCTGATGGTGATCACAGAGGATCAATGGCAGGCGATCAGCGCGGGCGAAAAGCCATCAGGCCAGCCGATCCTTCGCGTGACTGTCGGAGGCGTCGACACGAGATCCGTCAGCTTGCCGCGCGGGACATATACCGTTGCCATGTTCCCCAGACAAGGAGCGACTCAGGTGACCATGCGTGCCCGAGCCAGGTATTGAAAATGCGCCGACCTTTTTCTGGGGGGGCGGGGAAACACCTCCGCCGTGTCACGGGGCGAGATGGCAGCTGGAATAAAGCTGCCGCGGTGAGTATCGCGGTCCTGTCTTTGTTCATTGCCATCGCGGCCGATTCGCCGTATGCCCGGGCCGTCAACGGAACGCCGGTGAGCACGCAGTGCTGGATAAACGGCACGCTGGTCGGGGGCTTTCCTGTGGGCAAGCCGTGTCCCGGGACAACGGGCGGCGGCGGGGGACGCGCCATCATCATGGGGCCGCCCGTTATCGTCTGGCGCCATCCCAGCGCGGAAGGCTCGCAGATGGCAGGGTTGTCTCCGGTGGACCCGAAGCTTGCCAGTCAGCTTAACATGATCGCTGATACCCCCATAACTCTCAGGCAGAAGGGCGAGTTCGCCATGAGAAATGGCGATCTTGCTCGTGCCAGGGCGTATCTCGAAGAAGCACGCCGGAGAGATCCGCAAGACCCCCAGATCCAACAGAGCCTCGTGACACTGCAGAACCTGTTCGATAAGGGTACGCAAAGCCTGACGGCGCCGCGGCTCCAGCTCCCCAAACAGGAGTTTCTGAAACCCATGCCGGCCGCCGCCGTCGACAGGTTCATGGGCAACCCGGAGGTCAGGGCGCTGCGGGAGGCTGAGATTATTTCCTACAACAAACTTGCGAATGCGGACGCCGCGCTCGCCATGACGACAACCAGGGCAAATACCGGTGCGGCAACGCAGAACGACGTCAATCAGGCGCAGTCGAAACTGAACGCGGCCGTCGAGGAGTTCAAACGGGCCGAGACCAAACTCAAAGAAAAAATCTACGTACTGGACAAATAGATGAAGCCGTCACTTCTTTTGGCTGCGGGTGCCGTCATGATCGGGCTTGCCGTGACCGCACAAATTCAACCAGCCGGGGCGCAAGGGTGTCCCCCGAACTCCGCGTCCGTTTCCGAAAAGGATAACGTGGTTCATTGCCGCTGCATTCCCGGATTTGAGAACCGCGACGGTGTTTGCGTGCCCGTGCCGGAACCGGCGAAAGAGGGGAAGCCGAAGGACGTGAATTTCCCCCCGGCCGCCGCCAATCTTGTTCATATAATGGACAAGGTGACAAAGAAGCTGAATCGTCCGAAAGGGGGATATCATAAGGATTTGCAGCCCAGACTCGTATGTAACTTTTTCTTTCAAGGCGTGGGGGAAGAACTCAAGAAATTGGGTTTGCCGGCTGACAGGGGAGCATGGAAAAAAGGTCTGAGAGCCGCGCAGATAAAGGCAAAGATAGAAGCAGACAGGACCGATTGGAATGAATTAAGAGAGGAGGACGTCCAGGAACGGGCTAACCGGGGAATCATTGTCGTTGCCGTTTCGCGCGATCATGTCGCGATAGCCTTCCCGATGCCCCCGCACATACAGTTTTCGGGCAAGGGCCCGCTGTTGAGGGATGGCAACGAACATGGCCCTGAGACACAGGCGGACCATCGCCTGCACGCAAGTTCATGGGGCGCCGTGCCTGCCCATAACATGTTTAGCTACGAATATTCAGATAGTCAGAAGAAGCAGCTGAAGAGCCCAAAATTTTATGTTTGGACCCCTTCAGAGTCGCGCGCAAGTTCACCAAGCGATTATAAACGCGAAATAGCGCCGAGGTAACGTCGGGGATGAAGATCGGGAAGGAAATATTGTGACCTGGGCATATCAGGGGACGGCTTTGCTTATGCCGGCTTGACAACGGTTATCGATTTCGGGGGGTTCTCTTGACGGCCAGCGCGGAGCCGAGGAGCAGCAGAAGACCAACGCACGTACAACCGGCCATCATCGATACCATCGGCACGATCGTCCCGTTGTGCAGGTAGCTTAACAGTCCCGATGACACTGCCCCTCCCACCATCTGGAGGCTTCCGATAAGCGCTGAGGCCGTACCCGCATTTCTCGTGAAGGGCTCCAGCGCCAGTGCAATGGCATTGGACGTGACACAGCCGAAGCCGAACAGGTAGCAGAAGATGAGGACCAGGATCGACGCCTTCCCGACGAAGCCCGCCAACCCTCCTATCACCAGGAACATTATGAGAAGGAATTGGGCTGCCGTCACTGTCCGCAGCACCTGCTCTGCGCTGTGCTTTTTAAGCAGGATCCTGTTCACCTGGTTTGACAGCACCAGACCGATCACGTTTCCTCCATAAATCAAACCGAATTCCGTTTCCGTGAACCCGAGCAGGCCCATGTAGACAAAGGCCGATCCCGCGATGTAGGAGAAGAACCCTGCCGTGGCGGTTGCCGCGAGGAGTCCATACGTGACGAACGCCCTGTTCCTGAAGACCTCAACATACTCCAGCATCACGTTCTTTGGGTGTAAAGAGATGGAAGCATCGTGACCTTTGGTCTCCTGGAGAAATCTGCCCATAGCCAGAAAGACGAGGAGGCCGATGGCCGCAAGGACCAAAAAAATATATTGCCACCCGAAGGCAGACACAACGAAACTCCCTATGGTGGGGGCAACGATCGGTGCAATGCCGAAGACCATCATGAGAAGAGATAACATACGGGCCATTTCGGCCCCGGAAAACAGGTCACGCACAACTGCCCGACTGCCCACCATTCCGACACATGCGCCGAAACCGGCGAGAAAGCGCATTGCCACAAGGAGGTGAATGGTCGGCGAGAAGGCGCAGCCGACGGAGGCTGCGGTATAGACAAGGAGCCCGAGCATCAGCGGCTTTTTCCGTCCGTAACGGTCCAATAAGGGGCCGTAGATTATCTGGCCGATGCAAACCCCGATAAAATAACTCGTGAGTGAAAGCCCCACGCGGGCAATGTCCGTCTTCAGGCCCCTGGCGATGGCAAGAAAGCCGGGAAGATACATGTCCGTCGCAAAGGGCCCGATTGCCATTATGCCCGCGAGAACGAGTACCAGGACGTTATGACTCTTCCGGTCCAGTACCCATTCAGGCTGTATTGAAGCTACGGGGGCGTCCCCGGTCCCTTTGATGTCTTCTTGTTTCTCTCCAGGCGCAGACTGCAGTGTGATCTCCTTTAAATCGTTATTGTCGTTACTGGCTGGGAAACGTCGGGCCCGTCGCTTTACAATTTCAGGTCCGGCACCCGCAGGCAGGAAGACCGTGCCTTGCCTTTCGAAGGTCTGCAAACTCTTATCATAAGTCAGCTGGGCTGTAAATGATGAACAACAGAAACTACAACAGGATTATCTAAAGGTGAGAAGCAAAAACGGGCGTGGGCGGTTGCCGGAGCCCGACATCTTACTGGTAAACGACATTCCCGGGCACATAATGCCTGCATCTACCCGCCAACCATAATAAACGCGGCCTGACCCCGATAACCTTCGGGATCAGGCCTCCATTTTTGTCTTCTTTCCCTGCAATTTCAGGAATCCGTTACTGATTGGACGCTCGCCAGGCAGGCTCCTAGGATATCTTTTCTCCTCGCGCGCTGCTTTTTTCCTCCAGCCCGGCAGTATCGGATTCGTTGACTGATTTCTTGAAGCTCCTGATTCCTTTGCCGATAGCGCCGCCTATTTCGGACAGCCTGCCGGCGCCGAAGATCATGAGGACGATGACCATGATGATTATGAGTTCGGGCATACCAAGACCAAACATATTATTACCTCCTTACTTTACTTTGCCCCGCCGCCCGCCGCTGTCTTTCCCTGCGGGCCATCTCCGAAGGGGATCTTCATGTTGAAATTCTTGTGGCACTCAAGGCAATAGACCTTCGATGCCTTGTGGGCGTTGTGACATACGGTGCAATTCACTGTCCCGAGGTGGGACTTATGAGGGTTTCTGTCGGGGAAATCCTTTGGCTCCGTTTTCTTTTCAAGCTTCTCCATGTCTCCATGGCAGGCGAGGCAACGGTCGTTCTCCACCGAGTCACCCTCTTCGGGGATCTTTCCCCCGTGGCAGCCGGAACAGGTCACGTTCTTCTTCCCGTGATAGGTGTCGAGATATTGTGATGAAGACCAGGAAACAAAAACCTTCTTTGTCTCCTCCATGCCTTTCTTCGAAAGAACACCTAAAGATGCCTTCGTCCCTTTCACGCCGAAAGACTTACCTGGTTTCCATGTGTGGCAGACAAGACAATCCATTTCAGAACCGGCCTGCATGTGTGAGAGGTGAAGTTTCGCCGAGTACGGTTTCGCTTTTGCCTTTGCCTGCGCGTCAGGGAGATGGCATTTGGTACACGCGCTCACATCCTTGCCGGAGACGGCCGGGTGCTTCGCAGGCAGGAGGGAGGTGAAATCAGTGTGACAAGTGGAGCAGGATTGCTTTGAGACGGGCGCTTTTGAGGCCGCCCGGGCATCTACCCCCCAAAGCACCAATAGAAGGAAAAGCAAAACAACAAGCGTGTTCACGAGCGTTCTTGTCATGTGTCATGTCCTCTGGCTTGGAGTAATAGGGAGGGCAATGCGCGGGCATAAGGCCGGCATTACCCTCCGGGTGCATGTATTACTTCTCTTTTGCCGCGTTGATCCCAGCTATCCTGCCAAAGACCACGCAGTCAGGAATGGCGTTGCTTCCCAATCGGTTCGAGCCGTGGACTCCGCCCGTTACCTCACCGGCCGCATAGAGACGCGGGATGGGGTCGCCCCATATATCGATGACCTGGGCATCCTTGTTTATTCTCAGCCCGCCCATCGTATGATGCACGGCAGGCCACTGGGCTACGCCATAGAAAGGACCCTCTTCCAGGGGTATCATACTGTTCGTCATCGGCTTGTTGTACTCAGGGTCTTTGCCGTCCTTGATGTACTGGTTATGCTTCTTTATTGTCTCGGCGACAACGTCAGCTGGTATCTTCAGCCTTCCTGCCAGCTCGGCTATCGTTGCCGCCTTGATGAAGCGCCCTTTCTTGATGCCGTTCTCGACCTCTTCCTTTGAACCGCCCATCTTAGCGACCATTTTTTCATTGAATATGGAGTAAGTCGGTTTGTCTCCCAGTTTTATCTGGGCATAGGAGCATACGTCGCGGCGCTCCAGTTCGTTGACGAACCGTCTTCCCTTCTTGCTCACATAAACGAGACCGTAGCCGACGCCATTGAAGGGGTAAACGGCGGGCGTATCAAGAATGCCCGTCTCCGGTTCCGCGAAAGGATAGAGCTGAATGAAGGCGAGCTGCAGGGAATCTGCCCCGATCGACTGGGCGAAACGGAGCATCTCACCCGTTGCACCGGGGTGGTTGGTACAGTTGAACTCGGGGACTATGCCGGGATTGAATGACGCGCGCATTTTGATGTCTCTGCTGAACCCGCCTGAAGCGAGAATGAGGGCCTTCTTCACCTTGATGTTCTTCTTTCCCTTCGAGGTTTTCACTTCGATACCGGAGACCGGGCTGTTTACGTCTTTTCTCCAGATCCATGTGACCTGGGTCCCGAGCCTTATCTTCGCCCCCTTGCTTTCGGCGATTTTCTTGATCGCTTCCGTGTAACCGCGCCCCACACCTTCAACACACGTGTGGGTCCTGTAAGCGCTGTGTCCTCCGGCCCTGGTGACCGTCTGCCTTAGCTTGAGACCGCCTTTATCGATCATCCAGTCGAGCGCCGGGGTCGCTCCCTTCGCAAGTATCTCCACCAGTTCCGGGATATTGTAGAAATCCCCGCCCTTCAGCGTATCCGTTTTGTGCTGCTCGACGCTGTCGTTGCCAAGATTCAATTTCTGGCGCAGGTGATACTCGTCGTCCCAGGATGCATACACGCCGCCGTTTATGATGGAGTTGCCGCCGTACGTGGGCATTTTCTCGAGTATCGCCACCTTCGCGCCCGCCGCCGCAGCCTCTGCCGCCGCCGCAAGTCCCGCGAAACCGGAGCCTACTACTACAACATCGATCTCTTCGTCCCATTTCTTCGGTAACTGGCGAAGTGGTGCCGCTTCCGCTTTGTTGCCAGACAGATGAAGCCCGAAAGCGCCCGCTGCCGCAACGGCGCCTATACCAAGCGAGGTCTTCAGGAGATCACGCCTGTTCATCGAAATCCCTTCTTTTCTTACCTCTATCGCGCCGGAATTCTTGTCAGTAGCATCATCCTTTTTCATAAGAGAAGCTCCTTTCGCTTATATGTGATTGAGATACATTCCGCGATATTTACCCCATCATGGATATGGCATATTGTGTGCCAGAGAATAAGTTGCATAATATCGCCAAGATATAATGGGTCGTCACGATTACCGTGAAATATGATAGCCATTGCCTGATGTATGTGACAGTTGCGGCAACTACTATCACATATGACAGGGCATAACAAAATGATGTGGCCCCCCGCAGTGCGTCCTCACCCGTAACTTTACACCTTTTCCATGGTATGATAATCAATACGCGAAGCTTGATGATACGATGAATACACATGCACACAGAACTTCCGAAGAGAACGAGGACATTCAGAGGCGTTTCTCTTTCCGTGGTTCGCAGCTGAAATATTATGCATGGGCCGTAGCCTCAGTATCTATTGTCACTGTTATCGGAGAGATCCTCAAGCCCCATTTTGACTTAATAAATATCGTCCTTCTTTATCTGCTGCCCGTGCTTGTCAGTGCTGTTCGCTGGGGGCGTGGGCCTTCATTTCTTTCCTCTTTTCTGGGGGTATTGAGCTTTAATTTCTTCTTTGTCCCGCCGATTTTCACCTTTGCGGTGGGAAGCATGCAGCATCTGTTTGCTCTTGTCGTATTCTTCCTGGTGGCCCTTGTCACCGGAGGTATTGCTACAAGACTTAAAGATGAACTCGAGAAAGCCACCGAGCGGGAAAGAAGGACTCTGACTTTGTACGAATTGAGCCGGGAAATAGCTGCGAAGACCGATCTGGAACAAGTATTGAAAGCCTTTGCTGGTAAGGTCGGCGATACCATAAGGGGCGAGGCTGTAGTATTCGTCCAGGACCCGGATGCGGACATTCTGCGCAAAATGGCCGCAACTGAGGACAACGCAGTCTTTGATGCGAAAGAATACGCAGTTGCACGTTGGGTGTTGGAGCACGGCCAGCCGGCAGGGAAGGGACTCGGAATTTTCGAGGGCGCACGTTCGTTATTCTTTTTTCCTGTGAGGGCGGAGGATAAAATACTGGCTGTCCTCGGTATCAGACCCAATGTCGAGAATGAGACTCTCTCAGGCGAACAACGGCAGCTTATAGAGACCTTCACCAATCTTGCGGCGGTCGCCATAGTCCGCCTGCAATTTGCCGAGGAAGCAGAACAGGCAAAAGTGCTCGCTGAATCAGAGAAACTCCATGCGGCGCTTCTAAATTCCATTTCACATGACCTGCGCACACCTCTTGCGTCCATCACGGGTGCGGTTACGAGTCTTCTCGCCGAAGGCAGCATGTATACTCAGGAAACCAGGGACATTTTCCTGCAGACGATCAGGGAAGAAGCGCACCGGATGAACCGTTTCATCGAAAATCTTCTTCGCATGGTACGTCTTGAGAGCGGCACGCTGAAACTAAACATGAATTGGTGCGATATCCAGGACATCGTTGGCGTCGTCCTGAGGGAAACCAGGGATGCCCTGCAGGGTCACACGGTCACGATTGATATCCCTCCGGACCTTCCTTCCGTCATGGCTGATTTCATTCTCATAGAACAGGTGATGGTTAATCTGCTGGATAATGCAGCGAAGTATTCCCTGCCGAGCAGCCAGATCTCCATTTCGGCTTATTACGAGGACAACGTATTGCTTCTTACCGTGGCCGACCCCGGTCCGCCCATCCCGAAGGCGGAGCAAAAGCACGTTTTCGACAAGTTCTATCGGCGGCAGTCCTCGAAACATGCGAGCGGCACAGGGCTCGGCCTGTCTATCTGCAAAGGGATCATTGAAGCACATGGCGGCAGCATTCGGGTTGATTCGGCACCCGAATATGGCAATAGATTCACCTTTTATCTTCCTGTGTTAGAGGAACCTCTGGAGCAAATACCTGTAAGGGAAGGGGCAGGCCATGTCGACTGATGGCGCACGAGTACTTGTTGTGGATGACGAAAAACAGATACGCCGAATGTTGAAGGCGGCTTTGGAGGGACATGGTTATGATATTGCTGAAGCTGCAACCGGTCAGCAGGGCTTGAGCCAGACGGCGATATTTCACCCGGACCTCATTGTTTTGGACCTGGGCTTGCCGGATCTCGATGGTGTCGAGGTCATTCAACGGCTGCGCGAATGGACGCAGATTCCCATCATTGTCCTTTCGGTGAGGGAGCATGAAGACGACAAAATCAAGGCGCTTGATGCCGGTGCGGATGATTACGTCACCAAGCCATTCAGCATGGGCGAACTTTTGGCCAGGTTGCGGGCTTCCCTTCGACGCACTGCCGGGTCTGAAGATACGCCGTTACTCACCTTCGGAGAACTTTCGGTGGATTTGGCACGTAGATACGTCACAATCAGAGGAGAGGAAGTAAAGCTCACGCCCACGGAATATGAGGTTCTCAAATATCTTGCCCAACAGGCGGGCCGGGTTGTGACCCACCGGCAGCTCCTCAAGGCCATATGGGGGTCAAATTATCAGGAAGAATCTCAATATCTGCGCGTTTACGTCGGTCAACTGCGACGCAAGATCGAGGCCGATCCGTCACAGCCTGCCATCATAATTACCGAACCCGGTGTCGGGTACAGGCTGATTACAGGAGATTAGTTTCATCCGTAAATGTGGCAGTCCGGGCAATCCCGCCCTGCCAGATCGTTTTCCGCTTACCCGCCCATTTCTTTATATCTTTTTTATGCCTATCGCTTATATCTTAACAGCTAATTTACGGTGAAGTGGTTAAATTCTCACTGTGGAGATGCATCGGACGGAAGTGAGGTCCATAGTGAATGACATGGGTTGTACCGACAGGCGCGGTCTAAAAACGATACTTGTTCCGACAGATTTCTTGGAGCCTTCGGATGTGGCACTGCAGCTGGCGATCGACCTTGCTAAGCAACAGAATGCCAGGATTCATCTTCTTCACGTTCTGCGATTTCGGCATGGTGCAGACGAGATGGAAAGGATAAAGAAGCAGGTTGCTAAATTTCCTGAAGCAAAATCTGTCGAAATAGTTCCGGAGATCAGGACCGGCAAGATCGATAAAGAAATCCTCAAGGCAGAGACTGAAAAGAACATAGACTTAATTGTTATCGCCCGGCATGAGAAGAAAGGATTGGCAAGAGGCCCGTTTAATCTTTTTCGAAGTGTAACGCAAAGGGTTAAGAGGAATGCACGACGTTCCGTGTTGGTGGTGGGAGCTTGATTGAAGGTGTCTTGGAATCTATAAGCTTCATGGCATCATCACGAGGATCGAAATATAACGATGAAATCTACAATCAACAGTCAAGAGGACCATATGGAGGACGATATTCCCCAACGACGGGATACCCTTTCGGAGAGAATAAAGCGGAAGTTGATAGGTTCTCCCCGGGATATTAAAGAGCCGTCAATTTTTCATAAATTGTCGCTGATACCAATTCTTGCGTGGATCGGCCTCGGCGCCGATGGACTGTCCTCGTCATCCTACGGGCCTGAAGAAGCTTTTCGAACCCTGGGGCAGCACACGTACCTTGCCGTCTTTCTGGCAATTGCCACGGCGTTCACAGTTCTGGTCATATCCTATGCCTACTCGCGAATCATTGAACACTTCCCTCATGGTGGAGGCGGATACATTGTCTCCACCCACACGATAAGCAAAACGGCTGGTGTTATCTCGGGATGCGCCCTCCTTGTCGACTATATGTTGACCATTGCCGTTTCCCTTGTATCGTGCGGGGATGCCATGTTCAGCTTCCTCCCCCTTTCTTTTCAGAAATACAAACTCATCTTTGTTACCGGCCTGATCGTTCTCCTGGTTATTCTCAACCTCAGGGGGGTCAAGGAATCGGTCACCTTGTTGGCACCGATTTTCATTGTTTTCGTGGGGACCCATGCTCTTCTCATCGGATATGGGATAATGACCCATACAGGTCAGCTCAGGCCTTTGTTCCAGGAAGTCCATGGAGGCCTGAATTCCGGTCTTTCAACTCTTGGGTTTCTTGGGGTTCTTGCCATCTTTCTCAGGGCCTTCTCAATGGGAGCAGGTACCTATACCGGCATCGAGGCAGTGTCGAACGGAATGCAGATCATGCGGGACCCCAAGGTACAAACGGGAAAGCGAACCATGGTCTATATGGCGAGTTCCCTTGCCATAACAGCGGGAGGTCTCCTGATATGCTACCTCCTTTTCAAGATACAGCCCGCCGAAGGACGAACCCTCAATGCCATACTGGCGGGAGCGGTTTTTTCTCGTTGGCACCTTGGAGGAATGATAGCGCTCATTACCATCTTCTCAGAAGGTGCACTCCTTGTTGTGGCAGCGCAGGCAGGTTTTATTGATGGGCCGAGGGTAATGTCGAATATGGCCATCGACTCATGGCTGCCACGCCGTTTTGCATCGCTTTCCGAACGCCTTACCATGCAGAACGGCGTCATTCTTATGGGCGCTTCGAGCTTTATCCTCCTTCTCTATACCGGTGGTTCTATCACTGCATTGGTAATTATGTATTCCATCAATGTCTTCGTAACGTTTTCCCTTTCACAATTCGGCATGATCCGTTTCTTTCTGAAGAACAAGAGCAGCGATGTAAAATGGAAACAGCACATTATGATCCATCTGGTAGGCCTGGTCCTCTGTCTCACAATCCTCTGTGTAACTGTCTATGAAAAGTTCGGTGAGGGAGGTTGGGTCACCTTGCTCATTACCTCTGCTGTAATAGGTTTATGTTACCTCATCCGCAGGCACTACACCAGGGTCCGTGACAGTGTCCGGCATCTGGAAGAGACCCTTTCCGACATACCTGCATCGGGGGAATTCAATAATGGTCCTGCGGATCCCGGGGACATGACCGCCATACTGCTTGTGGGCGGCTTCAACGGTTTCGGACTTCATACCCTGCTTTCGATCGTTCGGCATTTTCCCGGCATCTACAAGAACTTCATCTTTATTTCTGTCGGAGAAGTCGACTCCGGGTCTTTCAAAGGCACCGCGGAAATGGACGCGCTTCAAACGTCGGTGAAGAACGATCTGGAAAAGTACGTTAAGGTCACCAGAATTCACGGCTTTCCCGCTGAATACCGGACGGAAATTGCCACGGATGTGGTCGATTCTGTTACAGAACTCGTGGAAAAGACAGTGCGGGAATTCCCACGGTCAACAGTGTTTACGGGAAAGCTGGTATTCCGGCATGAGAATCCATTCCAGCGGATACTCCATAATGAAACGGCCTACGCTATTCAGCGCAGGCTGCAGTGGGAGGGGATACCTTCCGTGATCATGCCCATACGGATAGATATATAAGTCTATCGCGCAGAAAGGAGGTTGCCCGATGCCGAAAAAACACTCTAAGAGAAGGTTTCTCTTCGTTGTGCTCTTGTGCCTTCTGGTGGTAATTCCTGCGGTCCTCCCCGCGGAAGCCCTGGCCAAGCGAGGCGATGAACCATGGTGCCAGGAGGAATGTCTGGCGGTGCACTCCGCGAGAATGAGGCTCCTGTCGGAGGAATATACGAAAACCGGCAATTTGGTGAGGTATCAGGATGCAGTGAAAGATGAGGCTTCGCGCTATGTTGATTGTCTGATAAATTGTAAGGAAGTCACGCCGATCAAGTAGCGGCAGGCGGGCTCCCGTCAGGGCGCATCGAGGTTCCCGACTTTTTCCATGTATGTGCGGATGGACTGCAGGAGGTTGTCATCGAGATCATGGAACTGCGTGCCGATGAACGTTCTTTTATCCCCGAGCCTGATGTTCCGTACTGTTGCCTTGATGGATTGCACATCTGATGAACCAATGAGCCGTGTCGAAAAGAGGACCTCTTCACCCACGCTTATGCTTGCCACAGGGCTGTCGGATTGGTCAAAAAGAAAACTGCATCCGCCCTCGCTTACGTCCGTAAAGACACCTTCGTGAGAAGCGCCGTTTATCGATATGAGAGCGGGGATCATGCATGGCGTCCTCTCGAACTTCCTGAGGTTCACTATCTCGATATTTTCGGGATAGGAGAGAAAAGCCAGGTGAAAAGGTTCGTTCATGGCCCCCATGAGCGTGGCGTAGAACCCGTAAACCTTTCCGTTGTGGAGGTAGCGGACTATGATGTTGTTCGCCTGGTAAAGCTTGACCCAGAGCCCGGGTATGGAAGGTATTTCGGCGATAAGGTAACGGTCTCTCGCCATACCCACAAGGGTGCTCTTCCAGGTGTCTTTCGCTCCCCTCAGCTGAAGGCGAAGCATTATCCCCAGCTCGACGCCGAGATGTTCTTTCTGATGGTGAACTGCTTGATTGCCGGTCTCTATCATAGGTGACATTCGAGACACACTCGACCCGCGAGTGGTCTCTCTGATCTATATAATCGCCATCCGGCCGGTTTTATTAAGGAGTTAAGGCTGGAGAGGCTTGCTTAAAGCCGCTTGTAACTGTATTCTAGTGAAGGGGCTGGTTTCCCGATAAATGAAAGGAGGTATCAAATTGAACTATATCATAGGAATTCTTTGGTTTAACGATGAGGCTGCCTACCGCAGGGCACTAGCGATCTTTACCGATTCGAAAGATATGCCCGCCACTTTTGAAGACTGGAAAAACCTTGTCCAAAGGGAACGCGAAGAGATCAAGCGTGCTGGTAATATCGCTATTCGTGTGGACTTCGATCCGGAAACATTTATCGACTGGTGCAACTTGCGTGGATTTCAAGCCAATTCCCAGGCGAGAACGGCTTTCACCGAGCATGTCGTGCTCGAATATCAGAAGACCGGCAAAGGAACGATCATCGAATAGAACCGGACATCTGTCTGCAGCAAACATACGGGAACAGGGCAAGGAGACTGGCGTCCCGAATATGTTTGTATGAAATACATTGAAATCATATTATTTTTATGCGATAATTCTAATCAGAAGTTTCGGAAGCATTAGTTAGTAGTAACTGCGGAAATGTCCATTTTTGTAGTATCTTCCCAACATATGTCCGTATCCTTCAAATTCTAATAAAGAGGTAGCAAAAATGTCAAAAGGTACAGTGAAGTGGTTCAACGAGTCAAAAGGTTTTGGTTTCATCACGAAGGATGACGGTGTGGATGTGTTTGTACACTACTCTTCTATTCAGGATAGCGGGTTCAAATCTCTCAACGAAGGCGAAACGGTAAGCTTTGATGTTGTGAGCGGCCCGAAAGGTCCCGCCGCATCCAACGTCGTAAAAGGCTAAGCCCAACAGGGCAGGTTGGGATACTCCCGGCCTGCCTTTTCTTCTCCAAATTCTCCTGAGTTTGGTTTATCCAATTGATCCTCTGCCATTTCCAGAAAGTCACCAGAACCGAGGGGCTCCTGCCAGCCTCTCCCAACAGAAAAGAGAGTTATTATGGTTTCCCGACGAAAATTACATGTCCTGGTCGTAGACAACGGCGAAGATATCACGGAACTGACCGTTGAGATGCTTGAGCGATTAGGTTATAGCGCACAGGGTGAGACACAGAGCCTGGCGGCGTTGAAAACTTTTTCTGAAGACCCCAACAAATTCGACCTTGCCATAGTTGAACCGGTTATGCCGGAACTTCCCCTCCGGAGTATGCGAAAGAGTTCTCCCGCTGCACCGGAGCTAACAGGGCTGGAGCTAGCGGTGCGTTTCAGGCGCATAAGGCCGGGGTTTCCGGTCCTGCTCTATGCAGGAGCCATCGAGCCGGCCCTGGAAGAAGAGATAAGGGCTGCCGGGTTTGGAGCGCCCATTCCTAAACCGCTGGGTTTGAAGGGCCTGGAACAAGCAGTAGGACAGGGGCTGCGCTCGTAATCGTCCCGTTCATCGGGGTCTGGATTATGTCGCCTCCCCGGTTTGGCAAGACTTTTAGGGGAGGAACTACCGAAGTCATCTGATTATGAAATAGCGCAGTTCCTCTCCCGTGATACGCGGATTCCTAGAGCTTCTCGATTTCTGTTCTCAGTTCAACCAGCTTGTCATAGACATTTTGAAGTTCCTTCTCTACGGGGTAACCGCTTAGTTTATTCCCTGATCCAGCGTAGACCTTTGTTATCTCTACAGCAGTTTTAAGAGCCTCGATTCTCAAAGCTTTTTCATCCATCTTTTTTCACTCCCTCTACCGTTGTTTGTATCGGCAAACAAGATTATAGCACGTGGTCAGGGGGATTGAAAGGAGTCCCATTCACATTGGACGCCCGATGATCCAGGGGATGGCAGGTACCCTGCACCTCAAAAAAGGGTAGTAGCAGGAGGAGTCAAGAATAGAAATGATAAATGCGGTATTGTGTAGTAGTATTTATCTCATTACACCAGGGCGTCAGCAGTAATCCCGTTGGAACAAAAAATAGGAATAAACCTGGAGTACCGATGGTCAATACGATATTCATCCTGAAAAAAGTTATTTCCTTTTTTATCCTGCCCTTGTCTATCGTGTCAACCTTGATGGTGAGTGGCTTGATTCTCTTATGGACAACCAAACGCCAATTCTTAGGTAAAATCCTTGTTACCCTGGGAACCGGTATGCTTCTGCTCGCAAGCTTCGGGTTTCTGGCAGACCATCTTATTGTGTCTCTTGAAAACCGTTACCTCCCTTTACTCGATGTCAAAGATATTCAAAGCGCCAAGGATATTAAGTGGATAGTAATCCTGGGAGGCGGCAACATACCCGATCCACGTTTACCCATTTCCAACCAGGTTGCCCCGGCGTCACTGACTCGTCTTTTAGAAGGTGTGAACCTCTATCGTCAACTCCCGGGCTCAAGGCTTATTCTTTCCGGTGGATCCATATCTCACACGCCGGAGGCGGAAACGCTCAAAAAAACCGCCCTGCTGATGGGGATAAGAGAGGATGATATAGTCTGCGAAAAGAAATCTTTGGATACGGCGGATCAGGCAAGAACGATCTCGGGCATCGTTGGCCACAGTCGGTTCATTCTAGTGACTTCGGCCATTCACATGCCCAGGTCGATGGCCCTTTTTCGCAAATACGGTATGGACCCGATCCCGGCACCAACGAGCTACATGGTCTACAAACAATCGCAATTAGACCCCGGTATGTTTTTCCCCAGCACCGGTTCCTTGGGAAAAATGGAAATCGCCATCCATGAATATCTGGGCATGATCTGGATGCGTGTTCAATAGAGATGGCCCCTTGAGTCTGCATCAACTTTGCGGACCCTTCCTTAACATTTTTACATTCTCGCAGGCTTCGGGAGAGAGAAGGAGGGCGCCCTTCATATGTTTGGTTCCATTAACGTTTTCAGTCCGATGAAGAATACCGCTGGTATCAAGCGAAAGACCGATATGATCCGGAGCGTCTCGATGTTTTTAATGCCTGGGACGAGAATCGAACTCGTACAGCCGCTAGGACCGAGGGATTTTAAGTCCCTTGCGTCTACCTATTCCGCCACCCAGGCACCCATTCTTTATAATAATAAAAGGAACGGTTGTCAAACAATAAGGATGGAGGCTGTTTCTCGTTTGACAGAATGCCGGTTTTTCGCTTATCCTGTCTCTTGTGATCCCCAACAATCTGATCAATATATCATTGATTATTTTCGCTTACCTGATCGGTTCCATACCGGTTGGGGTGATTCTCGGGAAATTGAAGGGTGTTGATCCGAGAAGAACAGGCAGCGGGAATATCGGCGCTACGAACGTTATGCGCACCGCCGGCAAGAAAATGGGGATCATCACGCTCGTTTGCGACGCCGCCAAGGGGCTCATACCGGTTGTTCTGGCGACGGTGCTGGGTGCGCAGGAGTACGTGATCGCAATCGTTGGATTCGTCGTCTTCCTCGGACACGTGTTTCCGGTGTTCCTGAAATTCAGGGGAGGGAAGGGCGTCGCCACAGCACTGGGCGTCTATCTTGCCGTGCGCCCCACGGTCATCATCGGGGCATTCATTATATTTGTCATCGTTTTTGCGATATGGCGTTATGTATCGCTGGCGTCCCTTGTTGGAGCCATAGTCGTTCCCATTGGTTTGTATCTTGTCAGAGCCCCATATCAATTCGTCATAATGGCATCCCTGATAGCCCTTGTCGTCATCCTGCGCCACAAGGACAACATCTCCCGCCTCATAAAAGGCACAGAAAACAAATTATCCTTCTCGGGCAGTTCAAAAAACAACTGATAAAAGAAAGAACAAAGGACTGTCTCACGCCCGTTCGTCGCCCGTAGCTCCTCTCTGGAGGCATAGAAGAAAGGGTGGGGAGGAAGCCTTAAAAGAATTGCGTCCAGATCCCTGGAAAGACGGGATCAGGCCGCACTTTGCACGCCTTCGGCGGGTATTCGCTATTGATGTTCGCGGGTAGTGGTCATCATTGTGGGACAAGTCTGAGCGAAATATCATGTTCTTTATTTTCCCGCGTAGCGGGATCGAAGATTCCCGGGAATTTCAGTATTCTCAAATTCCCGGGAAAGTTTTTGTCTTTCTCCCTATACTCTCTTTTATGCCTCCAGAGAGGAGCCTCAAGGCGACGAACGGGCGTGAGACAGTCTTTTTGTCTTTTTCATTGTCCCGAAACCGTGATGAAACGTTTCTAATCTACGAAAAGGGGGACTAGGCGGCGGTTTTTGATGTCTGCGAGGCCTTTGTCGGTTATGCGCAGGAAGGGGAGACCGGAGAAGGGGATGGTCTGGATTGTCAGGAAAGGACGCTCGAGGGTGATGCCGATCTGCCGGACCTTTTGCTCCATCTCTCTGGTTTTTTCCGCTATTTCGTCGATGGTGGCGAGGGGCATGGTTCCGTAGGCGGGCATGGGAAACTCGAAGATCACTTTACTGTCTTTGACTATAACGGTGCCGCCCTGGAGGTCGATGAGCCTGCCCACGGCCACTGCCATGTCCTCCTCGGAACTTCCTATGGTGAGGATATTGCCTGTGTCCCAGGTGAGGGTGGTGGCGATGGCGCCATTTTTGATGCCGACGCCGGTGATGAAGCCTTTGCCTTGCCGGGAGGCGTCGTAGCGGTTGATTACCGATACGGGGATGATGTCGGCATTCAGGTCCTTTTCCAGGTAACCGTTGCGCACGGCGGGCTTCCACGTGATCTCTTCCGTTATGGTCTGATTGGAAACCTTGATGACTCTTATGGTCTTCGAGGGGCCTTCGGCCCGTATCCTTAATTCGTCGGCAGTGCATTTGCGTGCTTCCACGGTCCGGCGTATCGCTTCAGGATAATCGTAAGGGTCGATGTCTTTGATAAAGCGTCCATCCTGACAGACTATCTCTCCGTTTGTCATGACCTGGTTTATCGTGACGTCCTCAAGATTGTGAAGAAAAAGGATGTCGGCATACCGCAGGGGTGCTACGGCGCCGAGGTGTCTCAAGCCGTAATAATCGGCAGGGTTTATTGAGGCCATCTTTATCGCATCGAGGGGTTTGAATCCGAAGGATATCGCCGTTCTGACAATGGAATCGAGGTAGCCTTCCTCCTTGAGCATGACCGCATCAAAGACATCCGATGTCAGGATCAGCCTGCGTGTATCGACGTCGATGTCCTTCAATTTTGAAAGCTCCGGGAGCTCTTTTCTCACAAAGCCCTGTCGTATCATCACGTGGAGGCCGAAACGGAGCTTTTCAAGGACCTCTTCGACCGTTATCGATTCGTGGCATGAGGTGATGCCGGTGAGGATGTACTGAATGAGCCTGTTGTTGTGCGCTCCGGCGGCATGGCCGTCCAGTTTTTTGTTCGCCTTGATGGCCATGGCTGCCTGCTTGAGTATGCGATCGTCTCCTTCGACGATGCGTGTCCAGTAGGCCTCACCTATGGCCACCACGTCATCTCGCTTGAGGAATCGGCCGAATTCCCGAAGGGTCAGACCCCTGGAGCCTTCCATTTCCGGAAAGGGAGGGGTCAGCGGCGGAGCGACAAAAAAACACCGCAGGGGATACCCTTTTGTGCTTTGTGTGAAAGAATCGACACCTTCCATCCCGCAGGCACAGGCAACGGCGCTCGTCTCCGTGACTACGGTAGTAGTGCCGCCCCGGAGGGCGTAGGGGACGAAGGCATAGAAGGGATAAAGACTGTCGATATGGGTATGGGCGTCGATAAATCCGGGGCAAAGATAGGCGCCCTTTGCGTCTATGATCTGGCGGGGCCGGTAGGCGGCGGCCTTCTTTTCCTCTTCGATGGAGGCGATGAAGCCATCTTTAATGATAACGGCATAACCTTCATCGATGCCGTTGGTGAAGACGTTGACGATTTTCCCGTTTGTAATGATGGTATCCGGTCGTATGCTGCCTTTTGCTACGTCGAGAAGTCGTTTTATTGTTTTGGCGTTCATTGAGTTCGTCTGGCTTTCCGGTCGAATCATTGTATTTTACTTGAAAAGCAGATGTCTTGCAAAGTATTGTTGTAATTATTTTCCATTCATTGTAACAGAGGAGAATTGCAGGTGGGCCGTTACAGGCGGTGGATTTTTCTTATTCTCGCGGCACAATATCTCGTTGTGTATTTTCACCGCGTGGCGCCTGCCGTGGTGGCGCAGGACCTGGTCGGCAGCTTCCATATATCGGCGACGGCCCTTGGTGTGCTTGCGTCGGCCTATTTCTATCCTTACGGAGTAATGCAAATCCCCGTCGGGATTCTCTCGGATTCCTGGGGACCCAAAAAGACCATCATCCTCTTCAGCCTGATCGCGGCCATGGGTGCTATTGGATTCGGGCTGGCACCCTATTTCGGGGTCGCGATCGCGGCGCGTTCTTTTGTGGGATTGGGGCTTGCCGCTGTCTTCGTATCATCCATGAGGATATTCGCCCTGTGGTTCCGGGGCGCTGAACTGGCGAGAGTTGCGGGCGCCCTTATGGCCGTTGGGGGTATCGGATGGTTTTCAGCTACGACGCCGCTTGCCGTCCTTTCCGAATTGATCGGCTGGAGATTGGCGGTCGTGATCGTGGGTGTCGGGTCCATAGGTGTCATTTTTCTCATATGGAGGGTTGTCGAGGATTCGCCGGAGAAGAAAGGCTTTCCGCCGGTGGTGGGGGCGGGGGAAGGCATAGTTGGGGGGAGGCGAAACGTCCTGAAGGACCTCAAGGTGATCCTGAAGAACAAGTATTTCTGGAGCATCGCCATCTGGTTCGTCATGAGGGGAGGGGCACTCTTCGGGTTTTTCGGGCTCTGGGCCGGGCCGTACTTGACGGACGTGTACGGGTTCAATAAAGGCAGGGCCGGCAGCATCCTCTCCATGATCGCCTTTGCCATGATCTTCGTGAGTCCTGTTATCGGCCATCTTTCGGACAAGACGTTGAAAAGCAGGAAGAAGATCCTGGTGTGGTCTTCAGTCCTCAACATCCTGTGCTTTGCCTGCGCACTTTACTTCTTCGACAGCCTGGGCGTGGTTTCGCTTTACGTGCTCTTTTTCTTCATGGGTATTACGATCAGTTCCGTCGGCACCGTGGCGATAGTGACTACCAAGGAACTCTTTCCCGACGAGATAGCGGGTACCTCGATGGGCACAATCAACCTTTTCCCCTTTATTGGAGCCATCATTTTCCAGCCGCTGATGGGGTACGTCCTGGACAGGGCAGGCAATACGGGCGGCTCCTATCCCCTTTTCGCGTACCGCCAGATGCTCTGGATATTTTTCATCACCAGCATCATCGCCCTGATCAGCATCATGAAGTGCAGGGAAACCTTCCATACAGAGCCAAAACAGGTTTAAACGGGAAACCCCAAACCGCTCTCTAATTTCTTGCCAAGAGAACCCCTTTTAGGCTACATTGAAACGTAATCAACGGACGATAAACCAGGCGGGATTAGCTTACAATGATCGAAAAAACGCTGCAAAATGTCAAATCTCTCGTTGCCGTCGCGGGGTCTGAGCGGGCGCCTGACATTGTGATAGAAGGCGGCTCTGTTTTTGATGTTTTCACAGGGGAGACCTTTGCCGGCGACCTCTGGATCTCTGACAACTGGATCGCCTACGTCGGCGGAAAGAAGACGAAAGTAAGCAGGAAGACCGAGCTTGTCGATGCAAAAGGTCTTGTTGCGGTTCCCGGCTACATAGATGCCCACGGGCACGTGGATATATTCTACAATCCGGCGACGTTTTCGGATGTTGCAGTCACGAATGGTACGACAACGGTTTTTTCCGACAGTCACGACCTGTTCAGCTGCATCGGGCCTGAAGGGTTCGTTGAGGTCTTGAGAAAAGCCAGGCACTTCAACATAAAGTATCTCTGGGGCGTCCCTGCGACGTATCCTCCCTATCCGGATGTGGAAGGCGGAGAGATGTTTTCCCTTTACGACATCTGGAGGCTCTTTTCGCGCTATCCCGAGTGTACTTCAGTCAGTGAAGTTTCGTCGTATTTGAGAATAATCAGGAACGAGGACGAGATACTGGAAAGGATTCTCCTGGCCCGTTCCCTGGGAAGGAGTGTAGAAGGGCACACCCTGGGCGCTTCCTATGACCGGTTGAATGTCCTTGCGGCGGCCGGTATTACATCGTGCCACGAATCGATCCGTCCCGCCGATCTCAAAAACCGCATCCGTCTGGGACTCTACACGATGGTCCGTCACAGCTCCATCAGGAGCGATCTCGAAGAGCTCACTCCTGCCATCAACGCCTTGCCCAAAGACTCCATTATCCTGGTTTCTGATGGAGTTTTTGCCCCCGATCTCCTGGATAAAGGATATATGGATCATGTACTGGGCGAGGCCATGCGTTTTGGGATTGAACCCCGCGATGCCATTAGGATGGCAACGATCAATCCGGCACGGTATTTCAACGTGGATTACGCCGTCGGAAGCCTGACGCCGGGAAGGATAGCAGACGTACTGCTTCTGGAAAGTCTGGAAAATCCGAGGCCTGTCAAGGTTTTCGAGCGCGGAACCCTCGCCGCCGAGTCCGGGATGCTCAAAAGGAGATCGTCGCCGCAGCCGGAGGTCGGGATTGAGTACTATCCCTATAGTTTTTCTGAGGTTGCCGCCGCCGACTTTGTTATAAAACGGCCTGACCTCCAGACAGTACCTGTTATCGACATCGTCGATCGGACCGTTACCAGACGCATCGATATGGCCCTGATACGAAAGGGAAACACGATACTTCCCGATCGTGAAAACGATGTCCGGAAGATCCTTTACACCCGCAGGGAACAAGAGAAATGGGGACAGGGTTTCCTTCGCGGCCTAGGAGCGCGGTGCGGTGGAATTGCTTCCACGGTGGCCCATGAGACCCATGGTTTGCTCGTGCACGGTTTTGACGATGACGACATGGCCCTTGCCGCCAATACTGTGCTCAAAATGAAAGGGGGCATCGCCGTCGCCGATGGGGGGAGGGTGCTCCACGCGTTATCGCTTCCCTTCGGTGCCATCATGTCCCATCTGCCCGTTCACGAACTGCGTCCGGCCCTTCAGGAATTGACCGACCTCTTGCACCTCCTGGGATGCACCCTCGAGGATCCTCTCTGGACCATGGGGTTTCTCCCTTTCACTTCGATCGTTGAACTGAGGATCACTGTCTCCGGCACCTATGACGTTAAAAAAGGTTCGATAGTCTTTTGAAGAAGAGCAGGAAGGTCAGGAAGAATAAGAATAAATCTACGGGAAGGGTGTACAAATATCTGCTGGTCCTTCTCATCGCCGCCGCAGTGCTCTTTGTCACCGCCTTTATCTTTTATATTGTCAATGACATTCCCTCGGTCGTCGCCCTGAAAGATCTCAGGAACAAGCCGGTTACGAGCGTGTATGACGCCCAGGACCAGCTTACCTACCTGTTTGTGCCCGATAACAGGGTGTTCGTTTCTTACAAAAAGATCCCCAAGCATGTCAGGGCGGCCTTCCTGGCTGCGGAAGACGCCGATTTCTTTAAACATGGGGGAGTTGACCCCATGGGTATCCTGAGGGCATTCATTAAGAACGTGGCCTATGGCAGGATGGCCCAGGGAGGGAGCACCATAACGCAGCAGGTGATAAAGTCCCTGGTGCTGGGACCCGAGAAGAGCCTGAACAGGAAGATACGCGAAGCAATTCTAGCCTACAAACTTGAGAACTACCTGAGCAAGAACGAGATCCTGAATCTCTATCTTAACAATATCTACATGGGGCACGGGGTTTACGGTGTTGAAGCCGCTTCAGAGGTGTATTTCGGAAAGCACGTCTGGGATATTACACCGGCGGAAGCCGCCCTGCTAGCCGGCATCGTACAAGCGCCGTCCCGGTACACCCCGAAGAAACATCCGGGCAATGCCAGGATCAGGCAGGAATACGTTATTGAGCAGATGGCCGCAAAGAAGTTCATTACCGAGAAAGCGAAACAACAGATGCTCAAGGAAAGAGTGAACATCAGGGAAGACGACGGTGTTTTTTCCGACAGCTATTACAAGGATCATATATTTCGATACATTGAAGCGCGCTACGGCAAGGGCGTCCTTTCCCGCAAGGGCCTCAAGATATATGCCGCGGTGGACAAACAGATGCAGAGAATTGCCGAGAATGCAGTGAGCCGGGGTCTTACGCTCTACGAACAAAGAAAGGGCGAATTCACGGTGCTCTATCACATTGAACAGAGAAAATGGGACGATTTCAGACGCGCCGAAGAACGCGACCGCAAACTTGTGCCCGTCAGCAAGGGGAGGATCTGCAACCTCCTTGTATCGGAAAGGATGAAAGACGGGTATGCGGTCTTTGTCGGCGAGCAAAAGGGTGTTCTTAAGATGGATTCCCACCCTTTCAAATCGGGCGACGTCGTGAAGGGGCTTTACACGGGGGAAGATAAGAAAAAAGTTCCCCACTTTGAACCCGTGCGTTCCCTGAAGGTTGAAGCAGCCCTGGTGAGTCTCGATGTGAACACCGGTTACGTTTATGCCATTGTGGGCGGAAGAGATATTGAGAAAAGTCCTTATAACAGGGCGACAGTGGCAAAGGTGCAGGCTGGCAGCGCCTTCAAGCCCTTTATTTATGTCACGGCTTTAAAAAAGGGATATACCCCCGATTCGGTACTTCATGACGAAGCAAAGTCGTACGGGAGATGGACACCCAGAAACTATGACGGCAGGTATTCCGGAGATATTTCGATGCGTGATGCTGTTGCCTATTCAAAGAATGCAGCCACGGTGAGGCTTCTTGAGGAGATCGGTGTGGCGTCCGTCAAAGAGACCATCAAGGATCTCGGCATAGAGGCCGACATAGAAGATAACCTTTCCATCGCTCTCGGTTCATCGAACATTACCCTCCTGGAACTTGTTAAAGGCTTCGCGGCCTTTGCGAATGGGGGCAGTCGCATCAAACCCATATTCATTAGAAGAGTCGTCGAACAGAATGGGACCGTGCTGGAAGATAATGCCCCCCAGAAAGAAAGGGTTTTGTCTGAGGCGGTGGCCGCGTCAATGAATATCCTTTTGAAAGGTCCTGTGCAGTATGGCACCGCCAAAGGCGCCTCGAGCATAGGATACCCCATTGCGGGAAAGACGGGGACGACGAGTAACTACTATGACGCCTTGTTTGTAGGGTACTCACCGCACGTAGCTACCGGGGTATGGGTGGGCTTTGATGCGAGAACTTCTCTCGGAAAGGGAGAAAGCGGCGGCCGCGTGTGCCTGCCGATATGGATGAATTTTATGGCTTCTGTTCTGGGCCGTTTCCCGGCCGATGATTTTTTCCCGGAGCCTGTAACCGTAACGCCGACGGACAGGATGATGGGAGATCCCAATAATCCCTATTGACACGTGAGAGGGAAACGCGGAGACGATCACAAGGAATAATAGACGAGGAGCGATCATGAAAAGAAGGGGACTATTTTTAACGGGCTTCGCCGCAATCTTAATTGTTCTGGCCATTTCGGTCACCTGCATGGCGCAAACGAAGGCGCCTCAACAACCACAACCGCAGCAAAAGGAAGGGCAGTGGAAGATCTACCTCGAGAGCGACGCGAAAAACTTTTATTTCGATCCCGCCAGCGTACAGAGGCTTGAAAACCGTGTTGTCAGAGTATGGGAACGAATAACGGACAAGAGCAAAACCGGCGAGGAAACCGATAGGGTGAAGAGCCAGATCGAGTTCAATTGCAATTCGAGCAAATATCGTATCGTCGCTTCGCAGGAATACGATCCCGCCACAAAAACGGAAAAACCCGAGGTCCGCACGGAAAACGAACCCTGGACGTATTTTTCTCTCGATACGATACTGGGCATTCTCTACGACAACGTCTGCTACCAGAGCGGGAATAAAGTGCAGAATGTACAGAAACCAAAAGCGGAAGAGAAGAAACAAAAAGCGGAAGAGCAGCCGAAGAAATGAAGTAACCTTTACTTCCCGATGCAGAACTGACTGAAGATTTCGTCGAGTATCTCTTCCGGGCATGTTTCGCCGGTGATTTCGCCGAGGTGGTGCAGGGCCTCGTGAAGTTCGAAGGCAAGGATCTCGGGATACGCCCCGGTTTCCGATCCTTCTATGACGGCACGGATATTGGAAGAAACCTTTGCCAGGATATCCCTATGACGGATGGTGGTTATCAGGAGCGAATTCGTCCGTCCGTTCCTTGCAACTGCCGAGAACATAGCCGATTTGAGATCCTCAAGACCAGTGCCTTCCCGGGCTGAAACATGCACGGCAAGGTTGATACCTTTAGAATTCAGATTATTATCATCCAATGTTTGAGTAAGGTCTGATTTATTTATCACAACTATTTTATTATATTGACGAATTTCTTCAGATACATCTTCATCTTCCTCCGAATACGGCAGGGAACCATCGAGAACCCAGAGAATGAGGTCTGCCACGGCTGCCTTTTGCCTGACTCTGCGGATGCCTTCCTCCTCAACGACATTTTCCGGAACTCGTATGCCGGCCGTATCGATCAGGCGCATTTTGACCCCGTTAAGGTAGAGCGTTTCTTCTATCAGATCGCGGGTGGTTCCGGGCAGTGCAGTGACAATGGCTCGCTCTTTCATGAGCAGGGCGTTAAGAAGACTCGATTTTCCGACATTTGTCCGGCCTGCGATAAGGACCTCGAAGCCTTGTTTCAGACCCTTTCCCTCGTAGTAGGAGGATACAAGCCCGTCTATCTCTTCTTTTGCGGTCCGAAGTGATGCCAGATGTCCTGACACGTCTGCATTGAGGTCTTCCTCGGGAAAATCAATTGACGCTTCTATGGCCACCAGGGCCTGTTTGAGGATTTCTCGGAAGTGGTCTACCTTTTGCGACAGACCACCCTGCAAGTAGGAAAGGGCATATTTCAATTCCTCGTCGGTCTCGCTTCTGATGACGTCCAGGACCGACTCTGCCTGAACCAGGTCGAGTCTGCCATTGAGGAAGGCCCTTTTGGTAAACTCTCCAGGTTGCGCCAGGCGCGCGCCTTCCACCAGGATCGCATCGATTATGGCCCTCTGAGCCGCAAAACCGCCGTGAGAATGAATTTCAGCAATATCTTCGCGGGTGTATGTGGCGGGAGCGGCCATGAAAACGGCCAGTACCTCATCTATTTCCCTCGATTCACCGGGGTTTACGATGTAGCCCAGCCGGAGCCTGCCGTTTAGAGATTCTTTGGCGGTTTCCGTCTTCGGTTTGAAGATCCTGCACAGGATACGACGTGCATCAGGCCCACTGATGCGTATTATACTGATGCCGCCTTCACCGGGTGGTGTCGAAACGGCACATATGGTGTCAGCGTCTTCCACGCGCGTTGCCACGGGAGTTCCCTCGGGGGTTTCCCCGAGGAGTTCCCCGGTCGGAGCCAAAGGCATTCCCTGTCGGAGTAATGACCACTCTTTTCACGTGTCCTTCGCCTTCGCTCTTGGTAGTTATGTTTCTGTTGTGCTTGAACAGGGTATGGATGATGCGCCGCTCATAGGGGTTCAGAGGATCCGTTTTTAGTTTCCTTCCCGTTCTTTTAGCTTTATCCGCAAGCCTTTTGGCCATAATTGTTAAAGATTTTTTCCTTCTTTCTCTGTAACCATTTATATCTACTAGTAATTTAAGGTTGTGTTTGAACTTTTTCGCTACCGCCAATCTGAGTATATGCTGCAGCGCTTCGAGAATCTCACCATCCTTACCGATGAGGACATCACCGTCGTCGCACTGAATGAGGAAAAGGATCCGGTCGGTTTTTTCACTTATGTCAGTTACGAGGACCTGGAACTCGAGTCCTACATGTCTGCCGAAATCTTTGAGAAAAGCTTCTCCAAATGATTCCGCCGTCTCTTCAGATGATTCCTGGCCGTTTGGCGCTTCCCTTTCTTCTTGTTCGTCATCGGACCTCAACCTGACGGTAATTCTTATTTTTTTTGTACCCAGAAGGCCGAGGATGCCTTTTGTATCTATTTCCTTAACCTCGATATCGAGATCTCTTTCATCAACGTTCAACTGTTGGGAGGCCTTTTTGACAGCTTCCTCGTATGTTTTCCCTTCGAACTCGAGAGTATCCATGCTTCCTCCTTACCGCGTCGCCTTTACCTTCTTGTTGATGTAGTACTGCTGTCCTATGGACGCTACATTATAGACGAGCCAGTAGAGTACGAGCCCTGATGGGAAACCCCAGAAGATGAAGGTAAAAACTATGGGCATGAACATCATCATTTTTTGCTGCATCGGGTCCGTGCTCGTTGGTGTCATTTTCTGTTGTATAACCTGAGTCACACCCATAATCAATGGCAACAGCCTGATGGGAACGGTGTAGCCCATGACCTGGAAGTTAAAGAGGTCTTCCGGCGCCGATAGATCGTTTATCCACCAGAGAAAAGGGGCATGGCGCAACTCTATGGCACCCGATAGTGCCTTGTAAAGAGCAAAGAATACGGGGATCTGGGGGAGCATGGGGAGACACCCGCTCATCGGGTTGACACCCCGGGATTTGTATATCCCCATCAGTTCCTGATTGAGCCTGGCCTTGTCATTCTTGTATTTTTCCTGCAGTTTCTTGATTTCCGGCTGAACGGCTTGCATTTTGGCCATATTCTTGAAGCTCATAACGCTTAAGGGATGAAAAATGATCTTGATCAGGATGGTGAGAAGAATGATGTCGATCCCGTAGTTGTGTGTGAAGCGGTTGAAAAAGTCGAGCAGCCAGACGAGCGGCTTGGCAATGACGTCAAACCATCCGAAATCTATTATTTTTTCAGCTTTGACATTGAGGCTGGCCAGCACATCGCTTTTCTTCGGCCCGAAATAGAGCTTGCCCGCAATTTTGCTGTTCCCTGGCACGAGCCGGATGTAGGGTATGTTGCTTTCGGATTTGCCGATAGAAAGCGCTGGTTTTGCGTCTTCGGAGGGGATGTAGATGAATGTGAAGAACCCTTCGTCAAATCCCGCATACTGATAATTCTTGTTGAAATTGTGAGTTTCCTTGATCTTGTCCAGTTGGTTCAGACTTTTTCCGTCAAAGACGAAGGGGCCCTTAAAAACATAACTGGACTCATTTTTGTCCGTTATAACCGCGAAATCGGCAAACAATCCCTGGCCTTTGGGTTCCCGGACCTCGACGGAGAGCCCTATGGTGTAGGTATCCGGATAGAAGGTATACACCTTTTGGAGCTTCGTCCCGTCTTCAAGGGTTCCTGTCATGGTGATCGTTGCCGAACTGTTTGTGACGGTAAGACTATCCTTGTCGCTTTTGAAGAGGGTGCGGTCGGAGGAACCGTTTTGATGAATGGTCGGATTGTATGGGAAGGGTTTTACGTCTTGAATCATCTCTTTTTCGTCGGGTCCCTTGACGGTTGCCTTATACTTTTTGAGCTTTACGCTGGATATTCCTCCGCCGAGATCGGTCAGCGTAACATTGAGATAAGGGGTTGACACCTGTACGGTCTTCGTGGGTTTTTTTTCAGCTGTCGGTGAAGTGGCGGGTGGTGTGGGAACGCCCCCTTGAGTTTTCTGGACGGTACCCTTGCTTTCCGCAGATTTTTCCGCTTCGGTCTGAGGCGCGGGTTGCGTTTGTGTCTGCGGCGGTGGTGCCTCCTTCGGCATGAAATACGTCTGAAAGACGAATAGCATTGCCATTGTCAGCACGAGCACGATTATAGTGCGTTTATCCATTCATTACCTCCGTTTATGGTACCGGGTCGTATCCGCCAGGAAAAAGCGGATTGCATTTCAGTATACGTTTGAGCCCCAGGAGCGTACCTCTCCAGACACCCTTTTTTTCAACAGCTTCGATCATGTATTGGGAACACGTCGGATAGTATCGGCATTGTACGGGTAAAAAGGCGGAAAAAGTTACCCTGTATAACTTCACGAGAAAAATAATAATTTTTTTCATTACGTGATGCTTGTGCGCCTTTTCATAGAAGAGAGAAGGATTTGCAATTCGGGTTCCATTTCCCTCATGTCGAGGTTTTGCGGCAACCCTTTGATCCTGATAAGGCTGTTCGAACCTTCCCCGAAGAGGTCTTTATGTAAACGGAAAAATTCCTTTACGATCCTCCTCGCTCTGTTACGCACTACTGCAACCCCCGTTTTCTTGCGTATAGTGACGGCAAACCTTTTGACATTGCACCGGTTGTCTGCGGCAAGAAGGACGAAATGTGCCGTCTCCGAGTGTTTCGTCCATTTTGCAGCGCGGAAGTCCCCCCTCTTGAGTCTTTCCTGTTTCTTCAGGGTGCGGGTCATCGGGCATATCATACCGGCGGCAGTCTTTTGGGCTGTTGCCGCCAGGATCCTATCACATTCATGCCGGTCTATACGGCGAGACTCTTCCTGCCTTTTGCCCGTCTGCGCCTTATGACTTCCCGGCCAGAGGCTGTTCTCATCCGCACAAGAAACCCATGCGTTCTTTTTCTGCTTTTGTTGTGAGGTTGGTAAGTTCTTTTCATCTTTCGTCCTTGTTCTGATTTGAAATTATTACTTAAACATAAAACTGATAGGGAGTCAACAAGTGTCTGCGCGTCAAAACGCGGGACAGACACAGGCGGACAGGCCTCTTGGTGGCGCAAACGGCTACAGGGGCTTACGGGCCTGTCCTTCGGGTGCAGGGGCAAAGATCCCGAATCGGGATGTGTCCCCGCAGCCCTTTTATTACCAGACCCTTTCCTCTTGATTTTTGACGGGAATGCATGTTAGATTCACTGGATTTTAAACGATTTTTGAGTGTCGAAAGGAGTTTTCATGAAAAAGTACGAGCCTGACGCGATCAGGAATGTTGGTATTTTTTCTCATGGGGGCGAGGGTAAGACCTCAATCGTTGAGGCCATGCTCTTTCTCGCGGGAGAGAACACCAGGCTCGGCAGCGTGGACGAAGGTACCTCGCTGATGGATTACGAGCCTGAAGAAGTAGAGCGGAAGATCACCATATCGTCCACTCTTGCCTGTTTCGAATGGGCCAAGAGCAAGATCAATCTCCTCGATACTCCGGGCGACGACAATTTCATTTCCGATGCAAAGCTGTGTATGAGGGTTGTCGATGGGGCCGTTATCGTCATGAGCGCCGTTTCCGGCGTGAAGGTCGGGACCGAAAAGGTCTGGGGGTATGCCAACGAGTTTTCCGCCGCCGCCGGTATCTTTATCAACAAGATGGACCGGGAGCGCGCCGATTTCGTCAGGGCCGTCGAGGACATTCAGAAAAATTTCACCGATAAGACCTGTCTAGTCGTACAGGTGCCGATAGGCCAGGAAGAGAGTTTCAAAGGGGTGGTCGATCTGCTCACCATGAAGGCCTTCGTGTTCAAGGGGGATGGTACCGGCGCATTCGATACGGTAGAAATTCCTGCCGAACAGGCCGATCTGGCTCAGAAGTATCGCGAAAAACTCGTCGAAACGGCCGTCGAGATGGACGATGACGTTATGGAACGGTACCTCAACGGCGATGATATAAAACCGGAAGAGATAGAGAACTGCCTCAAATCGGGCATATCCGGAAACAAGATCGTCCCCGTGTTCTGTGGTTCAGCCACGCGAAATATCGGCATAAACACACTGCTTGACGGTATCATCAAGTTTTTTCCGCCTCCAACGTTCAGGAAAGAGGTAGAGGGGATTAATCCGAAGACGGGTGAGAAAGTGGTGCGCAAATCATCCGAAAGCGAGCCTTTCAGTGCTCTCGTATTCAAAACCATTACGGACCCGTTTGCGGGCAAATTGACGCTTTTCAGGGTTTATTCCGGAGAAATTCATCCCGATATGACAGTGCTTAATGTCCGCAAAGAAGACAAGGAGCGGATAGGGCAGATATTCTCCCTTGTGGGGAAGAAGCAAAAGCCGGCAGGGTCCGCGAGCGCCGGCGACATCGCGGTTGTGGCCAAGCTCAGGGAAGTACAGACGGGCGATACGCTGTGCGATGAGAAGTCGCCCATTAGATATGAAGGCGTGACGGTGCCGAATCCGGTCATCTCGTTCTCTCTTCACCCCAAGGCAAAGGGCGATGAGGACAAGCTCAACACATCCCTTGCGAGGCTCATAGAGGAAGATCAGACCATCAAGTACTCCCGGGACGAGCAAACGAAGGAGTTCCTCCTTTCGGGCATGGGTCAGGTGCATATAGAGGTCATCGTCGAGAGGATGAAGCGCAAGTTCAACGTCGAGGTTGAACTGAAAGACCCCAAGGTCCCCTATAAAGAAACGATCAAAGGGACGACGAAGGTACAGGGAAAGTACAAGAAACAGTCAGGAGGCAAGGGCCAGTACGGCGACACATGGCTTGAAATCGCCCCCAATCCGCGCGGCGAAGGTTTTCAGTTCATCGACAAGGTTGTCGGCGGGGCAATCCCGAGACAATACATACCAGCCGTGGAAAAGGGCATCGTGGAGGCCATGAACCAGGGTGTTCTCGCGGGTTATCCTGTTATTGACTTCAGGGTTACCCTTTATGACGGTTCCTATCATGACGTGGACTCATCGGAAATGGCATTCAAGATAGCCGCGTCGATGGGTTTCAAGAAAGGCATCGAGATGTGTAAACCGGTGCTTCTTGAGCCTATCATGAAGATGGAAGTAATCGTGCCCGATGAGAATATGGGTGACATCATGGGCGATATGAACTCCCGCAGGGGCAAGATCATAGGTGTCGAAACAAAGGGAAGCAATCAGGTCGTTAAGGCTGCGGTTCCCATGTCCGAGGTGCTGAGGTATGCACCCGATCTCAGGTCCATGACCGGCGGCAGAGGAACATTCACCATGGAATTTTCTCACTATGAGGAGGTTCCCGCGCAGATTTCCGAGAAGATAATAGAGGCGGCGAAGCGCGATAGAGAGGCGCTGGAAAAATAACCGGCAGTGCATGTGTATATTAGTGATAGAAGGACAAGGGCCCTGTAAAAAGGGCCCTTTTTGTTGTTTCGGTTTCTAGAAGCTTTCCCTGGTTAATGATAGACGGAGGAGGAAAGATGCGGGCTGTTATCCAGCGTGTCAAGCGAGCATCAGTGGAGGTTGGCGGACGACGGGTGGGAGAAACCGGAAAGGGTCTTCTGGTCTTTGTCGGCATCGCGAAAACGGATACACAAAAGGACATCGATTGGCTGCTCGAAAAGATCATAAACCTCAGGATCTTCGAGAAGGATGATGGGAAGTTTGATGAATCCCTTCTGGACACGGGGGGTTCGCTACTCGTCGTGTCTCAGTTCACTCTCTATGGCGACTGTGCGAAAGGCAGGCGCCCGTCGTTTTCCGATGCCATGCCGTCAGAAGAGGCAAAGGCTCTGTTTGAGGCTTTTGTGGAGGGGGCCAGACTCCGGGTTCCTGACGTACAAACGGGCGTTTTCCAGGCACACATGGATGTTGCCCTCGTCAATGACGGCCCCGTAACCCTCATAATCGATTCGAGAAAATAGGGTTTCTTAACAGGTCGAAATAGTCATAAAGTCGTATAGATGCACTTTTGCTTTGAACAACGAAGCCCCTTTCGTTGGTCATTCCGGCGTAGAGACCGCGTCAGTCTCGTAGGCAGAAATCAATGAAAACCTTTATTACAACAGGGAAAATATGTATGTAAAGGGCCGCGCGGTGTCCCCCTTTCCCCAGTCTGACTGAGTATTACTTATTGCCTAATCGTATATTACAAAACCTAACAATTGTCTTGACAGGTGTGATACCTTCTATTATAATCAAAACTTCAACCGAAAAATATTATTTTGCTAGTCGCCCGGGGACGGTTATTACAGCAGCGAACGGAATTTCACCTGATCCTCCACGACGGTTGTTCTTTCGCTGTTCGCAGGCGACCTGGCAGCCATAAATGTGAAGCGTGATGATTCTTCTGAATAGACGACCGATTGACACGATCACAGCCCTGCGTGAAGGCCTGGGCCTGAAAGGGAGGGGTCGGAATCTGTGAAGAATACCTTTCAGAACGGAAGTGTCGACGAAGTTAGTATGAACGGGGCAATTGGAGAAGACAGCTCCAGCAGGGGGTTTCGTTACCTTTTTTCCCTTCAGAACCATGACGGCGGCTGGGGTCCGTCAAAGGATGAACCGAGCACAATCCGCATGACGGCAATCGCATTATTATCACTGAGATTATGTCGCGGGAAGGAGGACACGGCAGCTGCCGTCGATAAAGCAGCGGGATATCTCCTGGCAGGACAGCACAAGGATGGCGGGTTCGGTGACGTCTTTTCCACCGTGGCCGAAACGGCGCTAGCATATCACGCGCTTCATGGTGTCGCTGGCGATCATGAAGCCTTGAGCAGGGCAAGGCACTATCTGGTTCTTTCCCAGTTCGAAAACGGTTCGTGGAATGATGATCTTTACACCACGACCCTTGCTCTGGGAGCCTGTATTCGGAACGGCAGCCTCGTGGATCCCCGGTCTCTGGCCGTCGAACCGGCGGCGGATGTACCTGATGAAGACCCCGGGCCACCCGGTGCGGAAGGAGACCGGGCCGCGTCCGACAGGTTATCGAAGACCATGGAGGAGAGGGCGTCGGTGGTTTCAGCGGCCAGGGGTCAAATGGAGAGGGCGGAACGGACGAAGATATCCCTTGTGTCGCGCCGCAATGCCAGTTCTTCCTCCCCTTCGGATCCTTCATCCGAGATCCCCGCTGCCGGCAGGACTGTCGTGGTCCAATCCGTGACTACGGACAGAAAGAAATATGGATCCAACGAGACAGTTTACATATATTCGACCATTGAGAACAGGTCGCAGGTGGTTTTCACCGTTGTCGTCAACGCCCAGCTGGCTGATGCCCACGGCCAGATTGTAGACGTGGCAACTCATGACACCGGTCCGACGGTGAATCTTGGAGCGGGCGCCTGTGAAACCGCCACGCTCCTGTGGAACACGGGCATGAATCAGCCCGGAAACTATGGAATACGTTTTCACGTCGCCGATGCCGCCAGCGGGAGCATCCTCGATGAGAAGAAAATTGCGCTGGCCATTGCACCGGTGATCGGGATCGAAGATCTGAGCCTTTCCGTAACCCCTTCGCAACTCACCGCCGATGAAAACAGGACGATAGAGCTCAGAGCCTCATTTCAGAACAGGTCCAATACCGATGCTGCTATGAGGGCGGAGTTTTCCGTAAAGGATCCCCGGGGTGAAGTGGTTCATAATGGTGCAATTGACTTCGAACTGCCATTATCGACCCTGAACACAACATTGGAACTGCCCCCCTTTACCCATGCTTTCGATCGATGCGGTCAGTATCTGATCGAGGCTACGATCCTGGCGGGTGATATCCTGTGTTCGAAGGCGAGAAGCGCCATTAAGGTTGCCCCGGCGGCGAGAATCGGGGTGGTAAGGAGACTTGATCCCGCGGCTATCACCCCCGATGGGCAAAAGCGTGTGAGAGTGGGGGTCAGGCTGGAAGGTATCGGCGCAACGGTGGACCCCTCTTTCCTGTCGGCGATGACAAACTCCACCGGTGACAGAATAAGCATTGCTTTTGACAAGGCCATGGCCGACCCGTCTGGAAAGCACGCGAGATTCAATGTTACCGCCGACAGGGTCCCGTTGCATGTGATGGATGTGAGTCTGGAAAGACCGGACATTACGAGGATGAATCTCTGTCTGGCCAGTCCGGTCGCGAAAGACCAGACGCTCCTCGTAAGCTGCGATGCCCGGGAACTTACGTGCGTGGAAGGCAAAGGGCTGATGTCCTTTCACGACGAGCCCGTCGAGAACCGGGTATCTCATCCTATATTCAATCAGGATGGGTACGGTTTCAGCGGTCAGATAGCCCCGAATCCGCTCTCCGCGAAGACCGTCATGACGGGATACGGTGATTGGCCAAAGGGTTTTTACAAAAACGTGCTTGCCTTTGCCGGTGCGGTTTTTGACGGCCAATCCATCTGGATGGTCCCCGCCAATGCCGACAGTGTCGTGAAGGTGGACAGGCAGACAGGGGAGATGACCGCATTCAACCGGTGGCCGGAAGAATTCCGCAAAGGGAACCTTGCCTTTGCCGGTGCGGTTTTTGACGGCCAATCCATCTGGATGGTCCCCGCCAATGCCGACAGTGTCGTGAAGGTGGACAGGCAGACAGGGGAGATGACCGCATTCAACCGGTGGCCGGAGGGATTTGCAAAAGGCGGGCATGCCTTTGCCGGTGCGGTTTTTGACGGCCAATCCATCTGGATGGTCCCTTCCTACGCCGACAGCGTCGTAAAGTTGGACACGGACAGCGGCGAAATGACGAGGTTCAACCGGTGGCCGGAGGGATTTGCAAAAGGCGGGTACGCCTTCGCAGGCGGTGTCTTCGACGGCAGGTGTATCTGGATGGTCCCCGCCAATGCCGACAGCGTCGTGAAGCTGGATACGAGTACGGGCGAAATGACGGGATACAACCAATGGCCGGAGGGACGGGGAAAGGTCGAATATGCCTTCGCAGGCGGTGTCTTCGACGGCAGGTGTATCTGGATGGTCCCCTACTATTCTGACCGGGTAGTGCGGATAGACACGGACACCGGCGAGATGACGGGTCATCACAGAAGACCGGATGGGCTCGGAAAGGTCGAATATGCCTTTGCGGGAGGCGCCTTCGACGGCCAGTCGATCTGGATGGTACCCTTAAACAGCGATCGGGTTGTCAGGATAGACAAGGATACGACAGATGTGACGGAGCACACCGGGTGGCCCCAGGGTTTCACAAAGGGAGTCAACGCCTTTGCAGGCGGTGTCTTCGACGGTGAGTGCGTATGGCTGGTGCCTTCGTACGCCGACAGGGTGGTACGGATCTCCTCCTTCTCGTCATTATCTGTCTCGGCGGACATTACGGCCAATGACAGTTTCTATTTCTATGTGAGTCAGGACGATTCGGAAGAAGGCACACTGGCGGGTCAGGGGAAGGGTTGGTCTTCCGTCCACACTCTCAATGCGGCCCTTGTCCCCGGCATTACGAATTATCTTCACGTCCGGTGCGTAGATACATCGGGGCCGGTGGCCGGATTCATAGGGGATTTCACGCTCAACGACAGGAATTTTCATTTCGCCGACGGATCACAACACATCGTAACCTCTGAAGAAAATTGGCGCGTATTCACTGACAGGTTTGGAGGAGACGAGGGGTCTGTCACGGCTATCGGCAGAAATGGCGTGGGTTCATGGTCGACTCGTTTTGGCATAGATCTCGACGCAAACTGGATATGGACCCGGAGGGGAACAGACAGGGGTACGAGGTTTTTCTCAACCCCCATATACTATTCACCGGTCGTCGTTGCTCCCATGGAAGATGTCCGCATAACCGACACGGTAGCCGGCCCGGGTATCACCGTTGATGAGGGCTCGTTTACGAGGAAGCCATCGATCATGGAACGCCGCGGGGATGCAACAATTGCCGAATGGTACTTTGACAAATTCAGGATCGGCCAGCGGGAAGACTTTTTCTTTGATGTCACCGTGAAGGACGCAATCCCCGGGGAGGACCGGCTCGTCAGTCATTCCTTGAGGCTGAGCTATAAAGACGCCTCCCGAACCATAGTGGAGAAGGAACTCGGCACATCTCACGTCCATGTCCTGCCTTCTTCGTTTACCTCTTCTGTAGAAACGGCACGCCGTGTTTACAGGATGGGTGAAGACGTAAACATTTTTTGCTCCATCAGGAACCTGAGCGATCTCGAAAAGACCCTGGACATCAGGGTCATAATGGAAGACCTTCAGGGAGTGCTCATAGAAGAGACCTTTCTTGAAGGTGTCCGGTTTGCACCGGGTCAGGACCGGAGCATCGATGATCTGTTTTTCAAGCTTGTCGCGACAAATGAGGGGACCCATCGGGTCCGTCTTCTTCTGCGTGAAGACCTCAAGGATGCAGGTGAGGCATCGGCGGATTTTACAGTGGAAGACAAACCGGCTGAAGGTCTGCCCGTGTACCGGGGGCAGGCAAACAACGGCGAGCAGACAAATATTACGGCCCAGGGGCCGGGTGCACCCGCCGGTAATCACACTCTCCGGCTGGCACGTGACATTGAAGCGTCTTTGGCCGGAGACATACCGGCGGAAGGGTTGGATGGACTTGAAGGAACGATCAGTGCACAGCCAAGTCCGATATATCAGGGACTGTCAGAAACCATCTATTACACGGTTTCGAAGGGGACACGCCGGGATTTGGCGGGATTTCACGTGAATATTATGATCGTCAATCCCGAAACCGAGGAGGCGAGGCAATCATTTTCCGCCCCCCGGGCGCACCTCACGGGCGACGGTTTCGCCGGAAGTTTCACCTTTTCGACTGGAACGCTGGAACCCCGGGAATACACGGCGTGCCTGAAGGTTTCGGACGATTCTGGCAGCGAACCCCGGCAGATCGCAACAACCACTTTTGTGGTTCGCAAGATCGAGGTGGTAGTGACGTGATGCGGCGGCGGTATGCCCCGGCAAGAACAAGCATGAAAGGAGGCTCTTATGCCGAACGATTTCATTGGTGATCTTTCGAAGACCAGACTTCTCGATCTCATAGCACCGCTCTTGACCAGAAAGAAATCCGGTCTGGTACAGATCAAGGGACCTCAGACCGGCGAAATCTTCATAGAGGGGTCAAACATCATGCATGCCAGAACGGGGGAGCTTTCAGGCGAAGAGGCCGTTCTGGCCATGATGGAGTGGAGTACAGGAAGGGCTACCTTTGACTGGGAGGCCACAACGGACGAACAAACCGTTTTTATGCCGACAGAGCAGTTGTTGATGATCTGGACGAACCGGGAATCGGAATGGGGGAAGATCAGGGAACTCATACCCTCGCCGAACGTTGTGTTCCGGATGCCTGTTAATGGGTGTCCGGACAACAGGAATGTCCAGGCAAATCAGTGGAAGGTCCTGGCACTGTGCAATGGCATGAGATCCGTTTCCGACATTGCCGAAACGCTCAACTGGCAGCTTTTCGAGACCTCGCAGACCCTGTACGGGATGGTGCAGGATGGTCTCCTCGAGAAGACCGCCGAGAAGAAGGTCGAACAGGCCGTCCATGTTCGCAGGACGGTGAACGGGAATTTTTTCCCCATAATTGAGAATGAATTGAGAAAGGTGATGGGTCCCATCGCCCCCATCATTATCGATGACAAGCTTGCCGAATTCGGCGAATCGCGGGATGCCTTTCCGGAGGACCGTCTGCCGCCTTTCGTGCAGGCCGTAGGCGAGGAGATTTCGGATACGTCGAAGAGGGCTCTTTTCACGCGCTTCATGGCGGAGCACCTCGCTCGTAAACAGTAATAAATCCTAATTATTCGGGAGGGGTTTCATGGCAACGGAAAACAAGCTTACATCAGGATTGCTATTCAGGTTGATTGCAGGAATTTTTGTGCCCATCCTAATTGCGTTTGCGTTTCTCGGGTGTGTGTTGTTTCTGAATATAAATCTCGGCGGCTTTCAGTTCTCCAGTATTCGCGGCATCTGGTCGAACAGCATGAACGATCTGGGTGCGGCCAGTCTGAAGGAGTCGACGGCGTCACTCAATAAGCTTGGCGAAGAGATCATAAAGCAGAAGGCCCAGGATGTGGCAAAAGAGGTTGAGATCTACTTCAGGTCCTTCAAGAAGAAACCTTCCATCGAAACATTGCGCAACGAGGCATCCCTGAAGGAACTGGCTGTCCAGAAGGTCGGTATCACCGGTTACACCGCAATTCACGATCTCAATGGCGTCAACCACTTTCATTCTAATCCCAAATTGATCGGGACCGATCTGCACGATCTTGCCGGGAAGCTCCCGCAGTTCTGGAAGATCGTCGAGGGCGGTCTGAAAGGTCCCGTCGGCGGCTACTACAACTGGAGAGAGCCAAACGGTAGCATACGCGCCAAGTACATGTATATCGTCCCCGTGAAAGGCGCGGATCTCTTTGTTGCCGCGACAACTTATATCGACGAATTTTCAAAGCCGGCCCAGGCCATAACGGCAAAGATGGACCAGATGCAAAAAGCCTATGCCGCCCAGTACAACAAACGGTTTGGTCTCATCATTATAATTCTGGCAGTCGTTTTGCTCGTCCTGCTTGCGGTAATTTACCTCTATTCTTTCTCGGTCATCCGCCCCATTCGCCACCTGTCAGAGGTGGCTGACAGGATCAGTATGGGCGATCTGAAGGCCACTGTCGATGTTAAGGCACGGGGGGAGATCGCAGTGCTGGCGCAGTCGATCGAAAGGATGCAAACGAGTGTAAGAGCGGCCATCGAGCGACTCCAGAAGAGAAGATAGCACAAATGAGAGAACAGAGGTCGATATGATATACCCACAAGGAAAAACGATCCATCAGAATCTTTCCGCGGAATATACGGATGTCCCGCAACTCTTGTCTGCTCTAAAGAGCACCAGCTTTTCCGGGGTTGTCGAGATCGAGGCGGGTGGCAGAAAGGGTGCATTCTTTATTGCTGCCGGGCAGGTGGCCAACGCGGCGATCGGGCTCGATTCAGACCCGCCGGCGATTGTTGGAGACCATGCGGTGCAGGAACTTTTTGCCCTTGCGAGACAGCCGCAAGGATTACTCAACGTATTCGAGTTGACAACGGCGCAGGTGGAACTGGCCGCAGGCCCCCTCATTTCGGAGCTTCTTTTCAAAGAGCTCAGCACCGATTTCATCCGCCTGGATCAGTTCGTCAAGAAACTCACCGATGAAAAGCATACCGGTTATATAGAGATCTTCGGCAAGGACGGCCATCGGATCGGCACGCTGTCCTTCAGGGTCGGCGATGTGGTCGGATTGCAGACGATCTCCGAATCGGGAAATACAACCCTTTTCGAAGGAGAGGCAATCCCGTCGATCCTTGATAACGCTGTCAGGGATGGTGCCATATTCAATGTCTACCGCAGCGGGGGGATTTCCAACCCGGCCCCCGGGGCCCTTGATTTGACCCCTCAGGGCGTCGAAAAGGCCTCAATGGACAAGACACCGGCCCCCGATGCACGACCGGCGAGAGAACGAAAGCCCGTCAATAAAGTCCCTGCTGAACCATCAGAACAGGTAACACCCGTGGAGCCGGCCGGCCAGGCGGAACCGGTGGAGCGTGTTAAGGAAGCGCCCCCCGTGGAAGTGCGCGTGGAAAGCGAGGAATCTTTTGATGCCTCCGTGAATGGGCGCAGAGAATTCCTTTCAGCTCTTCAGCGGGTCTTGTCCAAGATAGAATCCTTTGCCGACCATATGTCGAGAAAGGGAGATTTTCAGAGGCTTTTCAGACAAACCTGTGTCGACAGGTCCGATATCTACCATTTTCTCGATCCCTTCGAGGGACAATTTGAATATGATTCGGGCAAGATACGTCTTGACGATGCGATCGCCTCCGAGGAATTTGCCGCCGCAATTGCGCAGTGCCTCAATCTTGTCCTGATGAGCCTCAATGAAGAGTTCTTCAAGGGGGCTGCCCTGCCGCCGGGCCTGAAAGGAGAGATCGAGTCGGCGTTCCGCCATTACAAGGAGGTTCTGAAGGATTGCGGTCTTCATTCCGTGGTTCCTGCCAGTGTAAGATAGCCGAAGGAAGGCGTGAAGACAGCTGTCTTTATGACTGCCGAAAAGTGCTTGACAAGTGTGCGGGTTCATTCTACTGTGTAATTGATCCATTGCACTATAATGGCCGAACCGCAAAAGAAAAAGGCAATTCCTAAAGTCGACATCTACAAAGCCTGGTGCAAGGGCTGCGGGATTTGCTCCGCTTTTTGTCCCACCGGTGCCATTGCCCGTGATGAGGCAGGATATCCTTACGTAAAAGATCCCGACACGTGTATAAATTGCGGCTGGTGCCAGATCCGTTGTCCCGATTTTGCCATCACAGTCCAAGAAAAGAAAGACGAAGCGAAAAAGGTGAGGGAGTCTTTTGAAAAAGAAAGCCCTGAAGGAATTCCTGCTCCAGGGGAATGAAGCTGTCGTCGAAGGGGCGCTTCGCGCGGGGTGCCGATTTTTTGCCGGGTATCCGATAACCCCGGCAACGGAGATATCGGAGCAGCTTTCGATCAGGTTGCCGCAGGTGGACGGCACGTTTATCCAGATGGAGGACGAGATTGCCAGCCTGGGGGCGGTGATCGGCGCATCTCTTGCCGGCGTGAAATCGATGACAGCCACGAGCGGTCCCGGCTTTTCGCTCATGCAGGAAAACCTGGGTTTTGCGATCATCGCCGAGATTCCCTGCGTCATTGTGAACGCCATGAGAGGCGGTCCGAGTACGGGCCTTCCCACATCGCCGGCACAAAGCGATGTCATGCAGGCCAGGTGGGGGACCCACGGAGACCATCCCATTATCGTATTGTGTCCGTCGACCGTTCGTGAGTGCTTCGATCTCACGATAAAAGCCTTCAATTATTCCGAGAAATATCGAATACCCGTCATTCTTCTCATTGACGAGGTGGTGGCCCACATGCGGGAGAAGATCACCATCGCCGATGACGAGGCTATCGACATCGTCAACCGGGTGAAACCCACGGTGCCGCCCGAGTGGTATATCCCCTTCGAAGACACGCCTCGCGGGGTTCCTCCGATGGCGGATTTCGGGGAAGGTTATCGCTATCACGTCACCGGTCTCACCCATGATGTTCGTGGTTTTCCAACATCGCGTCCCGACGAGGTCGACGCCTTCATCCGCAGGCTTTTCAGAAAGGTGAGTCAGAATTTCGCGGACCTTCAGATCGGTGAGCATTATCATGTCGATGACGCCGAGGTCGCGATAATTGCCTATGGATGTGTCGCCCGTTCTGCAAGGCGGGCGGTCGCCGACTGCCGGGAGAAAGGGATAAAGGCAGGTATGCTCAAGCTCAATACGATCTGGCCTTTTATGAGGACCGATGTGGAAAAGGTTCTCAGACAGGCAAAGGTTGTCATCGTGCCTGAAATGAACATGGGGCAGATTTCCCGGGAAGTCAAAAGGGTAAATAAGGGGAGCGCGAAAGTATTCACCATCAACAGGGTCGACGGCACCATCATAACACCCCAGGAGATAATGGGCCGGATCAAGGAGGTATTCTGATGATCGAGGTTACCAAGCTGATCCATAATTACCTGCGCCACGACAAGAAATTTCCCCACGTATGGTGTCCCGGCTGTGGGATTGGCATCATGCTCGGGGCCCTTATCAGGGCCATCGACCACAGGGGCTACCAAAAGGATGAGATCGTCCTGGTGTCGGGTATCGGGTGTACCGGCAGACTTCCCGTTTACGTGGACTTCAATACCCTGCATACGACTCACGGCAGGGCGCTTACCTTTGCTACAGGAATAAAGCTTGCCAAACCGCGCCTCAAGGTCATCGTGGTCATGGGAGACGGGGATGCCGTGGCCATAGGAGGCAATCACTTCATCCATGCCGCACGGCGCAATATCGATCTCACGGCCATCATCCTGAACAACAGCGTTTATGGTATGACGGGCGGACAATATTCTCCGACAACTCCCTACGGGATGAAAACCGCGACGAGCGTCTACTCGAACGTGGAGCATTCCTTCAGCATCTCAGAACTTGCCGTGACCGCCGGCGCCGTTTTTGTAGGCCGGGGAACGGTCTATCACGCGAAGCTCCTCGAGAGTCTCATGGAAAAGGCCTTCCAGAAGGTGGGTTTTTCCGTAGTGGAAACCATATCCCACTGTCATACACAGTTTGGACGAATGAACAGGATGGGCAGCGCTGTCGAGATGATGCAGTGGCAGCGCGACCACGCGGTGACCGTGGAGAAAGCCGCGCAGATGACGGAAGAGGAATTGAAGGACAAATTCAGGATTGGTGTCCTCGTAGACAGGAATCTGCCCCCTTACCAGGATGAATACGATAAGGTACGGCAATGGTCAAAAGGAGTGGAAAGGAAATAGCATGGCGTTTCGATACGACATCAGGCTCAGTGGTTCCGGCGGACAGGGGATCATTCTCATGGGCATCATCCTTGCGGAGGCCATAGGCATCTATGACGGCAGGTATGTTGCACAGACCCAGAGCTACGGCCCTGAGGCGAGGGGTGGTTCAAGCAAGGCCGAGGTCGTCGTAAGCGACAGGCAGATCGACTACCCGAAAGCTCTACAGCTCGACCTCCTCGTTGCCATGAACCAGAAATCCTGCGACGATTATTACATGGACCTGAAAGCCGATGGTATCCTTATCGTGGATTCAACACTGGTGCGGCAGGTGCCCGTATCCCGGGCCTACCAGATACCTTTTACACGCATCGCCCGGGAGGAGTTGAACAGGGAGATGGTTGCCAATATCGTCGGACTGGGCGCTATCGCCCGTCTTACTCCCATCGTTTCGGCCAAAGCCATCGAAAGTGCCGTCCTCGGACGGGTTCCAAAGGGAACGGAAAAGCTTAACCGCGACGCCCTCCAGGCCGGGATGAAAGCCGCACAGAAAATGAAAAAAATAAAATTCCCCGAGATGACTTCCGAGCTTGTCGATGAAGATACATGAGTATCAGGCCAAAAAGATCCTTCAGGATTACGGTATCCCCGTCCCCAGGGGACAGATAGCACGAACAGATAAAGAGGCCCTGCAGGTAGCGCGGCAACTGGCCGGCGGGCGATTTGTACTCAAGGCGCAGATCCACGCGGGAGGCAGGGGAAAGGCCGGAGGCATCAAGGTCATAGACCGGATCGAAGATGTCGGGCGTGCGGCCTGGGATATGCTCGGCAAGGTGCTCGTTACCGCTCAGACCGCCGAGGAGGGTAAACCCGTCCGGACGCTGCTTGTCGAAGAGGTCCTTGAAATAGCGAAAGAGATTTATCTCGGCATCGTTGTCGACAGGCAGAAGGCATGCCCGGTGATACTTGCAAGCGCTGAAGGCGGCGTGGAAATAGAAAGACTGGCCAGGGAACGGCCGGACAGGGTGATCGCCGAGACGATCGATCCGGCGGTTGGCCTGAGGCCATTCCAGGCAAACCGGATCTTTTACGGTCTCGGACTCGATCAATCTCTTGCGCAGCCGGTAATGGCGACGATCATAGGACTCTACAGGCTTTTTATCGAAAAGGATTGCTCGCTTGCAGAGATCAATCCCCTGGTCGTCACGGAGCAGGGAAACCTTGTGGCCCTGGACGCCAAGATCACCGTCGACGACAACGCGTTATTTCGGCATCCTGAAATTGCGGGTTTGAGGGATATAAGCCAGGAAGACCCCCTCGAAGTTGAAGCGGCGAAGCATAACCTCAACTATATCAAACTCAAAGGAAATGTCGGCTGCATGGTGAATGGTGCGGGCCTTGCGATGGCAACCATGGATCTCATCAAACTTGTGGGTGCTGAACCTGCCAATTTCCTCGATGTCGGTGGCGGAGCGACATCGCAGATGGTGAAGGAAGGGTTCAGGATACTTCTCTACGACAAAGACGTGAAGATGATCTTCATCAATATCTTCGGCGGTATACTGCGCTGTGATACGCTGGCCCAGGGGGTTGTGGAGGCTGCCCGCGAGCTGGTGATAGACCTGCCCATAATCGTCCGCCTTGAAGGGACGAACGTGGAAGAGGGCAGGAGAATACTCTCCGAGTCGGGCCTCGCCTTCACGGTGGCGTCGGGTTTGGCGGACGCGGCGCTGAAGGTGGGCGAAATAGCAAAAGGAGGTCCTGTAGGACGTGCCTGACCTGCAAGAACGATCAAAAGCTAGAGCGAAGTCATGAGCATACTCGTAAATAGTGATACAAAGGTTGTCGTCCAGGGGATTACCGGGAGGGAAGGAGCGTTTCACGCGGGGCAGATGATGGCCTATGGGACCCGGGTTGTAGCGGGCGTTTCGCCGGGAAAGGCAGGGCAGCCCTTCGATGGTATTCCCGTTTTCAATACAGTCAGGGATGCGGTCCGGGCGACGGGCGCAAATGCCTCCGCAGTATTTGTACCCCCCCGGTTTGCCGCTGACGCCGTCATGGAGGCCATGGAAGCGGGAATACAGACAGTGGTCTGCCTGACCGAGGGGATACCCACGCTTGACATGATTGCCGTGAGGCAATATATGAAAGGGATGAATTCAAGGCTCATAGGCCCCAATACTCCGGGGGTGATAAGTCCCGGATATTGTAAGATCGGGGTTATGGCGGGATATATTCACAGGCGGGGAAGAGTTGGGATAACCTCCCGCAGCGGAACTTTGACGTATGAAGTGGTAGACCAGCTCACGAAGAAGGGGATCGGCCAATCGACGTGCGTCGGGATCGGCGGTGATCCTGTTATAGGTTTGAATTTCGTCGATGTGCTCGAGATGTTTGAACATGACGAAGGTACAGATGCTGTTGTGATCATCGGGGAGATTGGAGGAACCGCAGAGGAGGATGCCGCCGCGTATTTCCGCACGCATATGACGAAACCTGTCATCGCCTTTATCGCTGGTATAACGGCGCCGCCCGGTAGAAGAATGGGCCACGCCGGAGCGATCATCTCCGGCGGCAAGGGCACGGCGGAAGAAAAGATGCGCGCGCTCGAAGAAGCAGGCATCTTTGTGGTGCCAGACCCGGCGGGGGTTGGCGATGTCGTTTCGGATGTGCTCTCCGGCAGACGAAGACATTAGAACCCGCAAAAGGGGGAAGCCATGAATAAAACGAGACCCTTCAAATCAGCAGTGTTGTCTCTTTTCATAGTATGCTTCGTTGCCGTTTGGGCCGGAGCGGTTTTGGGCGAGACGGTCATAGATGCATGGCAAGGTATCCGGACGCCGCCTGCCCCGCCCGTGAAGGAGGTGGTTCTTGACAGTGCCACCACGGCGTTGCTGCTCCTCGATTTTAACAGGCAGGTCTGCAACAACGAGTCGCGGCCCCGATGTATAGCATCGATCCCTGCTGTCGCAAAACTCGCCGACAGGGCGCGCAGCAGTAAAGTGGCTGTCGTGTATAGCCTCACGGCGGGTTCGTCCGTGAGCGATGTCGCCGTCATGCTTGCCCCGAAGGCAGGCGAACCTGCGGTAACCTCGGGCCCTGACAAGTTCCTGGGAACGGATCTCGAAAAAATACTCAAGGAGCGCGGCATCACCACCGTGATAGTCACCGGCACGGCCGCCCACGGGGCGGTCCTCAACACGGCAAGCGGTGCGGCATTTCGTGGCCTCAAAGTCATCCTCCCTGTTGACGGTCTTTCAGCTGAGACCCTTTATGCCGAGCAATACACCGTATGGCACCTTCTCAACGCCCCACGGGTATCCGCCCAAACAACACTCACACGGTCGGACATGATAACCTTTAAGTAAGGGAAAAAATTTTCGGGTTTTGAACTGTCTTCTAGATGTTTTGCTGCGCCCAGTCTACCCTGCTTTCCGGGGTCGCGAAGATGTCCCCGGGGGCCCTATCGACCCTGCGGATGCGCCCCAGCAGGCCGGCCCTGTTTGCCATCTGGATGGCAAGGCCCGGGCGGGCGTTGAGTTCCAGCAACAAAGGGCCCCTGTCACGGTCAAGCACCATGTCGGCACCGACGTACCCGAGACCTGTCATCTCCAGTGAGCGTGCGGCCATGAGAAGTATCTTTTCCCAATAGGGCACTTTTATTCCGCCTACCGGGTTGCCCGTGTCAGGATGATGGCTGACGATGGCCGATTTATGTACCGCGTTGGCCGTGAGGCCGGTCTTCATGTCGATACCTGCGCCTATGGCGCCCCCATGGAGATTTGCCTTGCCGTCTGATGCGGCCGTGGGGAGACGGACCATTGCCATGATGGGAACCCCTCGATAAACGACCACCCTGATATCCGGCACACCCCGGTATGCCACGGAGCTGAAGACATCATCGGGATGGATCAGTGCCTCGATGATCGCGCTATCATCGTGACCTTCCAGCGAGAATATTCCCGAGAGAATGTCTGTTATGTGGTAAATAAGATCTGCTGTGCTTATAGACTTGCCGGCCTGAGTGATCAGGATATCCCCCTGCCTCTCCTTTACCAGCACTATCCCGCTGCCGCCCGATCCCCGGGCGGGTTTGACAGCGAAAGAATCTCTGCTTTCGGTGATGGAGTGAAAATGTTTGATATCGCCATGTTTCGTAATGACACCGTAAAGCGCCGGTGTCGGGATATTGTGGAGGGCAGCGAGTTCCTTCGTCGCTACCTTGTCATCGACGAGCGGGAATTTCGAGCGTGGATTAAGTGCCATGATGATATCGGCATTTCGGGTGTTCATGCCGAGCACACCGGCTTGGCTCAATCCCTTGAAAGGCCGCAGCATCCCCATCAGGCGCCGTCCCGGAAGGATCGGAAGCGGATAAGCTCCGACAGGCGATATCCCGTGTATCTGCCGGCGAGAATTTGAAGACCCATGACAAGAAGCAGGAGTTCGGGGTAGACAAAGAAGGTAATCTGCAGGACTTCCCACTGTATGATGAGATAGGTGATCACTGAGACCGCGGCACTGCCAAGGGTCGTTTCCACGGCTGTCCGCATGCCGTGTTCCTCGACGACGACGAAAAATCTCTCGATGGTCATGGTGAGAATAACGAAAGGCAGGAGCCCTACGGCCATGAACTGCCTGACTCCGAATTTGTTGCCCACAAGCGCGAGGATGATGAAACAGAATATCACGAGGGTGACAAGGACGGACATCCGGGGGATGAGAAGCAATCGCATTCTATTCAAGCCCCGCCGGGCGACATAGCCGATAAGGACAATGGCTGTAAACATTGCAAGGCCATAGAAGAGCCCCGTGTTCCTGAAGGCCAGCGCCATGAGGACGGGCATAAAGATCCCGAACGTCTGGAAACCGACAAAGTTCCTCAACAATGTAATGAGAAGAGCGCCGAGGGGGACAAGCAGCAATATCCGAAATGTTTGTTGAAATTCCGGCGGAATCCGGAAGAGCGACCACTGGTCAAGGATACTTCCCGAACGGCTGGCTCGTTCAAAGAAGACCCGCCAACGGCTCATCACGTTACGGGTCAATTCGAATCGTTTCGCCGAGAGTTCACCGGCGGAGGCCCTGACGGCGGACATTCCTCCTGCACTGAGTGCCAGGAAACCGGTTTTCGAAGAGGTTATTTCCATGCGTTCAGGGTCGATGTGCCCCCATCCCTGTCCCGTCCACACTTCCACCCAGGAAAATGTCTTTCCGACAACCCCTTCGACGAGGTCCAGACCCTCCACGGTCCTTGCGGGGATGTTAACGGCAGCCAGGAGTACGAGGAGTCTGGTAGGATTATCGTACTTCCTGAGAACCTCTCCAAGCCTCAGGAGATCGGCATTACCCTGAGGACCACTGAAATCGTGTTTCTTTACCAGGTTGAGAACCACCTGAAGGCGGGCTGAAAAATTCAACACGCGCCATGGCGCCATCAGTCCCTCGATGAGAGAAATCTCCCCGGTGGTGATGCCGTAAGGGTAGGAAGTCCGAGGAGGCACGACGGGTGTGTACGCTCCTGTGGGTTGAAGCAGCACCGACGCCTTGTAGGAGATGTATTCTCCTTCCGGTCCGGGCCTGCCGGACCAGACACCAATGCGGTTGTCATACTCCTTGAGAAGATTGAAACTCATTGATCCCGATTCTATGCCTTCTTCCAGTATGATCTGGCCGTGCTGCTCCGACGGGAGTGATAGGAGAAGAAGCGAATCTTTAGCGGTGCCATGAAGTACGCCGTCGAACCGGAAGGTCCAGACATAATCGGGTTTGGCGGGGGTGAGGGGGTATCCGAGTGAAATGATCCTGTAGGCAACAATGAACAGCGATATGACAATGAGCGCCATGGCGACGATTAGCGCCGGACGTTTCACTTGTCATTCTCCTCGCCATCACCCAGGGGGGGTGTCGTGAAGGATCTTGAAGTATCGACGAGGAAATTGCCGGTGGTCACGTTTCTGCCAATAATCATGGGGTACTTCATGTCGGACCGATCGTTGAGATTTACCAGTGCGTGCAGTCTTTTTGAGGCGATGCACAACTCCATCTCCACTACAGGACGTTTTTCACGGTATCCCGAGCTGCGGATATACTTCCAGGCCACGATGGGGAGGGTAATGGTGGATCCCCTGGGCTGGGAAGGGAGTGTAAAGGTCACCATGTCTCCCGCGACGCTCAGATTTCTGGCGTCCAGAGATGTAGTCGCCGCTCCCGTGTCTACGCGCGCAGGGACCTTGATCTTATAAGGTAATATGAAGACGTATTCATCCGCTCCTATGATCTGTTTGTCCGATGCCTCCAGAATACTGCATGGCAGAAAAAAGCCGAGGAATGATAGTATGACTGCAAGGATAAAGAATGAGGAATCTATTTCTTTCAAAGAAGAGACGCCTTCGACGATCACAGCAGGTATTATAGCATATTGCCGCACGGGTATGACAAAAAAGCCGTACCCCCCGAAACCATCTATGGTATAATGAACTTCGTACAGGCGTGATATGACAAGCGTGCGCGAGCCTTCAGTGAGCGGGATGTTCTATCCCGATGACCCGGATGTCCTCAGAAAGGACGTTGGGATCTATTTGAAAGGGGCGGATGTAGAGCCCTTTACGGCAGGGGTCTGCGCCATCGTGTCGCCCCACGCCGGGTACGTATATTCAGGGCCGGTGGCTGCTTATGCATACAAGGCTGTTTCGGGTCTTGATTTTGATACGGTCATTGTCATAGCCCCCAGTCACAGGGTCTACTTTGAAGGTGTGGCCCTGTGGGAGAAAGGGAGCTTCAAGACACCCCTGGGGAGTATTGGAATCGATGAACACGCCGCGCAGGAACTGCTGAAGTCGAGCGATGCCTTTATCGTGAATCGGGATGTCCACCGGGGAGAACATTCGCTGGAAGTCCAGCTGCCTTTCCTTCAATATGTCTTCAAAGACTTTCTTCTGTTGCCCCTGCTCATGGGAGCGGCTGGAGAGGAGATTTACGAGAAGACAGCACAGTCGCTTGAGCGTATGATCGCGTCTTCGTCGCGGCGTTTTCTCATTGTTGCCAGCACCGATCTCTCGCACTATTATCCTTATACCGTTGCCGTGAAGATTGATGCCGTTACGGTGGAACATCTCAGAAATTTCGATATTTCCGGGATGATGCGGGACATAAGTTCCGAAAAGGCGCAGGCGTGCGGTGCCGGTCCGATGATCACCGCCATGCTGGCGTCGAAGAAACTGGGTGCACAGGCGAGCAGGGTGTTGAAATATGCCAATTCGGGCGATACATCAGGTGACCGCAGCGGTGTCGTAGGATACGTGTCCGCCATTTTTTTTGAAAGATAAACTTTGACGGGATGGATAAGATGCCTCTTTCGCAGGAAGATAGAGATAAACTGAGAAAACTGGTAAGAGATGCGATCGAAGGCGTTCTCTTCGGCAAGGAATGCGGTCCGGTGGAGCTCACGGAGCTTCTCAAGGAAAAGTGCGGGGCCTTTGTAACCATCAAGAACTGCGGTGCCCTGCGGGGATGCATCGGCTATGTACGGGGCTATCTTCCTCTTCATGAAACGGTCAAGGAAATGGCCATTCAGGCGGCATTCAACGATCCCAGATTCGATCCCGTCAACAAGGATGAATGGAAGGATATCGATTTTGAGATTTCCGTCCTGACGCCAATGAAAAAGATCGAGGATGTCAGCGAAATCGAGGTGGGCGTCCACGGCATATATATCGAGAAAGGCGTACACTCGGGGCTTTTGCTTCCCCAGGTAGCAACGGAACAGAAATGGGACCGGATAGCTTTCCTGGAATACACCTGCTATAAGGCCGGTCTGCCAAAAGATGCATGGAAGTCGAAAGATACTGACATCTACATTTTTTCCGCAGACGTTTTTTGACGAAACGAGGGAGAAACGAATGATCTACCCGAAGACGTCCATCGAGGAGATCCTTGCGAAATATCCGGAAACTGCGAGGGTTTTTAAAGAATTCGGCCTTGGCTGCGCCGGATGCGAGGCTGCGCTTTTCGAGAGTATCGAACAAGGAGCGCAGGTTCACGGTGTCGATGTTGAAAGGCTCATCGAGGGTCTTTTAAAGACCGTGGGCGAAGGTTGAGATTATTGTACACTACGGGCGTCCCGATCATATGAGCACAATCTGTACCGTAATTCTCGCCGCGGGGGTTTCCCGGAGACTTGGTTTCAATAAGCTTACCGTGAGGATCGATTCGGAGGCGGTAATCCGCAGGGCCGTCACTCCTTTCGCAGAGGCGGCTTTGGGAGAGGTGATCGTGGTGGCCGGCAGTGACATATCGCCCGTCGCCTCGGCGCTTGACGGATTGAACGTCAGGGTAATCCGCAACAAAGATCATCAAAAGGGAATGTCGACGTCGGTCAAGGCGTCCCTTCCGTGGATAAGGGACGCGGCCGCCGTGTTTTTTCACCTGGGAGACAAACCGTTCGTCAGAAAGGAATTGTTGTCGGAAATGATTGAGCAATACCATAAAACGGAAAAGAGCATCATCATCCCTGTCCATGAGGGCATGAAGGGTCATCCCGTATTGATGAGGCTCGATCCCTACCGGAAAGAGATGGAGGGCCTGGACGGGGACAAGGGCCTCCGCGAAGTTATAGAAAAGTACAGTACAGATGTGCTATTTATAAAAGGGGATGAAGGCATCCTTTTCGATATCGATACCCCGGAAGACATCGAAATTCTGCGAAAACGAGGATACAAGGTTGAAAAAGGTCAGGGTTGAGGACGCAGCGGGCATGATACTTGCCCACGATATCACGGAGATAGTACCGGGTAAGAAGAAAGATGTGGCTTTCCAAAAAGGAAAAATCATTGAGGCGGCGGACATTGAAAGGTTTCTCGATCTCGGCAAGAGGCATCTCTATGTTTTCGACCACGCGATTGAAGGTGTCCATGAAGACGAGGCGGGTCTGCGTATCGCGAGGGCGATCCTTGGCAGGCATATGGAATTAACGGCCCCGAAAGAGGGCAAGGTCATGATCACGAGCACGGTGGACGGACTATTTAAGGTTAATCCTGAGGCCCTTTATAAGTTGAACCGGGTAAAAGATGTCCTTGTGAGTACGTTGCCGAACCGCTACCCCGTCAAAGCGGGGGACAGAATCGCGTCCGCCCGTATAATCCCCCTCTATATAGACGAGAAGACGCTTGTGCGCGTCGAGAAGGGCTGGGGCAGGAAGAAGCTCATAAGTATCGCACCCTTCAGGCGCGCTTCCGTCGGGATAGTTGTTACGGGCAGCGAGGTTTATGAAGGAAGAATCCCCGACAGTTCCCATATCGTGGAGAAGAAGCTTACGAACTATGGCGCCGGCATCACGGGCAAGGCCGTGGTCACCGACGACATCGATATGATTAAAGACGCCATATTAGGGCTTTTTGATAAAGGGGCCGACATGGTGATAACAACGGCCGGACTTTCCGTTGACCCCGATGACGTCACGCGGGAAGGCATCGAGGCGACGGGAGCGCAGACACTTTTCTACGGGACGCCTGTTGCTCCCGGGGCGATGTTTCTCCTGGCCCGACTCGACGGGAAGTACATTCTTGGCACGCCGGCATGCGTTTATTTCAATAACTACACCGCGCTCGATATTATACTTGTGAGGTTGCTGGCCGGAGAGAAGGTCACGAAGGCTGATGTGGCGAAACTTGCTTACGGCGGACTCTGCATGCATTGCGATGTGTGCCGCTATCCCGCCTGTTATTTTGGAAAAGGACTGTAGGCCCAAGGAGGTCGATGAAAGTGTCCGATGAAACCCTTACCGGTTTGTCAGTTGTCGTAAAAGGTGCTGGAGAGATGGCCTCCGGCATCGCCCACAGGCTGTACAGGGCGGGTATCAGGCACATCGCCATGCTTGAGATGGAAAGACCCTTGTGCGTAAGAAGATTTGTCTCCTTTTGCGAGGCAGTGCATGATGGCACCGCCGACGTTGAAGGCGTGAGCGCCGCCCTTGCAGGGAACGTCTCCGAAATAGCCTCGATCTGGGAGGCGGGCCGGATTGCTGTCATCGTCGACCCTGCGTGGAAGACGACAGACATTCTTTCTCCTGATATCGTAATCGATGCCGTTATGGCCAAACGTAACCTCGGGACGGGAAAGGACGAGGCTCCTTTCGTTATAGGCGTGGGTCCCGATTTTGTTGCGCCCCGCGATGTTCATGCCGTAGTGGAAAGCAACCGGGGGCACGATCTCGGCCGCGTGATCTATGACGGGTCAGCGGAGCCCTATACGGGAACACCGGGCGAGATGAAGGGCGTGGGAAAGGAAAGGGTGCTGCGAGCCCCCCAGGCTGGACGGGTTAAACATGTGCGCGGCATCGGCGACGACGTAAAACAGGGGGACCTTGTACTCTATGTGGGAGATTCTCCGGTCTATGCGCCTTTTGACGGATTGCTCCGCGGCCTGATTCGCGAGATGGACGTTGATAAGGCGGAGAAGGTCGGCGACGTGGATCCCCGGGCGAAGAAAGAATATTGCCACACTATTTCCGATAAAGCCCGAGCCATCGGAGGGGGTGTCCTTGAGGCCATACTTCATGAATATAACGGAAAGCGGTAAAGATCTGAAGGGAAAAGAAGAGAGATGAACATATATCAGACGATCAAAGAAAATCTCGATGCAGGCGGAAAGGGAGTGCTCGCTACCGTGATCGGCCGCACCGGTTCGGCGCCGAGGGATGTCGGCGCCAGGATGTACGTAGACGAGAATGGGCGGTCGTATGGAACCGTCGGTGGAGGAATGCTCGAGCTCGATGTTCAGAAAGCGGCAACTGAAAGAGTGAACGAGAGCAAGGCGGCGATACTTCATATCAGGATGGACGCCAAAACCGTCGAGGCCCAGGGAATGCTCTGCGGGGGGAATGTCGATGTCCTCCTCGAGCCTGTCAGAGCAGCGCACCTCGGGCTGTACGGACGTCTTGGGGAAATGGAGCGAAAGGGCAAGACAGGCGTCGTGGTAACGGCGCTGGGGGAGGTCTTCACAAAGACCCTCATCGAGGATACGTTCACCATCACCGGCGACCCTGTCGATGAGACTGCCGCCGCGCATTACTTCGGACTTCTTGCCGAAAGAAGGCCCGTAATTGTGGCAGACGGGGCCTTCATTGTAGAACCCGTCTTTAATCGCGTCCGGCTCTATGTTTTTGGGGCCGGCCATGTTTCTCAGTACATTGCGAAGATTGCCGGCATGGTAGATTTTTCAGTTGTTGTCATCGACGACAGGGAGGAATTTGCCAATCCGCAGCGCTTTCCCGAGGCGGATGAGATCATTGTCGAAGATTTTGTAAAGGCCTTTTCTTCCCTTTCGTTCACGGGAGATGAATTCGTGGTGATTGTCACGAGGGGCCATTCGCACGACGCGGAGGTTTTGCGCGCGGCACTTTCCCGGGATACACGATACATCGGCATGATAGGGAGCAAGAGAAAAGTAAAGATGATATTTGATCTGATGCGGCAATCGGGGTTTGCCGAGGAGACTATCGCGAAGGTCTATGCCCCGATCGGGCTTTCCATTCACGCGGAAACACCGCAGGAAATCGCGGTGAGTATCGTGAGTCAACTTATTGAGGTGCGGGGAAGGGGCGAATAGAGGCACGGGTCATGGACGAAGACAAGACTCTCGAAAAACAGCCGGCACGCGCACGGGCCGAAGACAGTTCTCTGCCTACCACGTTCGATCCTTTGAGGAAATATCTTTCCGAGGTGTCACGCTACAGCGTCCTGACACGCGAACAGGAATTCGAAGTAGCCAGAAAGGTTTTTGAAGATAAGGACAGGGATGCCGCACAGAAGCTGGTCATGTCGAACCTCAAGCTGGTTGTCAAGATATCCCTTGAATACTATAACACCTATCTCAATGTCCTCGACCTGATCCAGGAGGGGAATGTAGGCCTTCTGCATGCCGTAAAGAAGTTCAACCCGTACAAAGGAACGAAATTTTCTACCTATGCCTCATTCTGGATTCGGGCATATATACTGAAATACATAATGGATTCGTGGAGTCTCGTCAAAGTAGGGACGACACAAAGCCAGAGGAAGCTTTTCTACCGGCTGAACAAGGAAAAGCAGAAGCTGGAGGCGCTGGGAATGTTCCCGGCACCGGCGCTTCTCGCCAGTAATCTCGACGTAAAGGAAGAAGAAATCGAAGAAATGCAGAAAAGGCTCGCCTTTACGGACGTGTCCCTCGATTCTCCCATCCACGAGGAGAGCGACGATACCATTATGGACATGATCAAGGGTGGGGACGATGTCGAGGAAGTGGTATCAAGCAAGGAGAAAAGGGAAATCCTTTCCCGGAGAGTCAAGGAATTCAAGAAGGACCTGAACGATAAAGAGGTCTTCATCTTTGAGCAGCGTATCATGGCCGAGGAGCCCCTGACCCTGCAGGAGATCGGTCAGCAATTCAAGATATCGCGGGAAAGGGCAAGACAGATCGAAAACCGCGTCATAAAGAAGTTCAAGGAACGGTTTCAGAATGAGTTCCAGGAACTTGATTTTTAGCCGATTCCTCCAACCCGATCCGCCGGTCACGTGCCGGACGGAAGCATGAAACCTATCCAGAGATTGAGCGCATTGTAGTACGAGGTGACCATAAGCAGGCCGAGGCAGATAAGGAGGAGGCCAAGCACTTTCACGGCATATCTTGCAACGGAACCGTAGCGTTTCAGCAAGCCGAAAAGCCTGTCAAAAAGCAGGGACGAGACGATAAAAGGTATGGCCAGCCCCAGGGAATAGAAGGAAAGCAGATAGGTTCCGTGCGAGACTTTGCCCCCCATGGATGCCATGATCAGGATGGAAGAGAGCGCGGGGCCGACGCAGGGTGTCCAGCCGAGGGAAAATGTTACACCCACTATGAAAGACCCCATGAATCCGATGGGCTTTTTGTCAAGCTGCAGCATATACTGGCGGTTGAAGAAAGATATCTTTATAATGTCGAGATAGAACAGACCCAGCACGATGAGAACGATTCCTCCCAGCCGTATGATATATGTCTGATAATCAGCGAGAAATCCTCCGACAAGAGACGAGGAAATGCCGAGAGCGACGAAGACAAAAGAAAAGCCGAGAATGAAGCAGAACGAATGAAGGAGTACCCTTTTTCTGTGCTCCCTGGTGGGTGCCGCAACGTCGCTCACTGTTATCCCGCTGATATAGATGAGATAGGAGGGAACAAGGGGAAGTATGCACGGGGTGAAGAACGATAGCAGTCCCGATACGAAGGCGGCAAGTCCGTTGATATTCATCGCTGACAGGCCGCCGGAATCCATGAGTGGTATCTTATGTGTTTTGCCGTGAGGTTGTCAAATGAAATGCGCCGCAATTGATATTGGCACAAATACCATTCTTCTGCTTATCCTCGATGAGCATAAAGGCGTATTTCGCGAGGTTATCGATATGTCTGCCATCGTGAGGCTTGGCGAAGGTCTTGCAAAATCCGGCCGCCTCAACGGGCCTGCCATGTCCCGAACAATCGATGCGCTCAGACGATATGCCGATATAGCTCGGTCGCACGGCGTCGAAAGGTTGTTCGCCGTGGGTACCGCGGCCCTGAGGGAGGCGTCGAACAGCGAGGAATTTCTCCGGACTGTCAGGAACGAGTTTGGTTTCAATATCGAGGTCATAAGTGCCCGGCGGGAGGCATACTATACCTATCTTTCGGTGAGGGACGACCCGGAGGTGTGCGGCGGCTCGATGACGGTGATTGATATCGGCGGGGGCAGCACTGAGGTTATCGCCGGGACCGAGAAGAAATTTGTCGGATTCACCTCCTTGCCGATGGGAAGCGTGAGGCTGACGGATGCCTTCGTAACTCATGACCCGCCGCTGGCCGAAGAATTGGACCGGGCCGCTGCATATATAAGGGAGAACCTTTCCACGGCACCCTTTCCCGAGGCAAGTACCCTTATCGGGACAGGCGGAACGGTGACGAACATTGCTTCCATCATAATCGGCATCGCAACGTATGACAAGGAAAGGGTGCATGGTTCTGTCATCGAACTGTCGGATCTGAAAGAATTTATCATGTCTCTTGCCCGCATTACGACCGGCGAGAGAAAGAGGGTGAAGGGGATGGAGACGGGCCGGGAGGATATAATCGTCCAGGGTGCGTTGATTCTGAGGGAGATCATGGAGCACGGCGGATTCGAACGGTGTACGGTAAGTGCCGCCGGGGTCAGATACGGAGTAATCTATGAAAAATGCAGGGAAATATTCAATTAGAAATCTTTATCCCTGGTGATGGCTCATTGATCCCCCACCCATTTTTTTCTGTAGACCGTGAGAGTTTTTTTATGATAGAAGTCTTACTATATTTGCAGTACATTCTACCGAACCCGAGAGATTTAAACTGGAAAAACTCGTAGAAATTCTTGCCAGGACGCCTCACCTGTTCCAGGCGCTGATCGACAACATACCCAGTCCTGTTTATTACAAGGACGCGAAAGGCGCATACCTTATTTACAATAAGGCCTTTCGTGAATACTTCGGTCTCACAGACGAACAGGTCATCGGCAGAGACGTCTTCGAGCTTCCTGTGACGCGGCAGGAGGCACTGACGCATCACGCCATGGATCAGGAACTCCTCAACGAGCCCGGTGTCAGGTCGTATGAAATGAAAAGTGTCAGGGCGGATGGTTCCGTACATCATGACCTGAACAAGAAGGCGACTATTCCCGGCACAGACGGCGGTGTCGGCGGGATCGTGGGCGTGATCATAGATATCGGCGAACAAAAGAGGATGGAAGAAGACATCCTCAAAGCCAAGAACCTCCAGTCACTGGGGACCCTTGCCGGCGGCATCGCCCATGACTTCAACAACCTTCTCATGGCTATCGTCGGCAACCTCTCACTCGCAAAAATGAATAGCCCCGAAAATACGCGGTTGATGGACTATCTCAACGAGGCTGAAAGGATCGCCTTTCTCGGCAAGTCTCTTACTCAACAATTGCTTACATTTTCCCGGGGCGGCAATCCTGTTCGGACCATAATTCAACCGGGTATTCTTGTAGGTTCCGTCGCCGCCAGGGTGCTGCGCGGCTTCCCCGTTGACTGTGTATATGACATCCCTCCTGATGTACTTCCCATTGAGGCTGACGAGGATCAGATCAGACAGGTGGTGGAGAACATCCTGAGAAACGCGATGGAAGCGATGCCGGCGGGTGGAAAGATCACCATCGCTGTCAGAAATGTCAGGATCTCACCGGAAGACAGGCTTCCCCTTATGGAAGAGGATTATGTGAGGATATCAGTTACCGATGAGGGTAAAGGCATTCTTGCCGAGGATATCCCGAAGATCTTCGATCCTTACTACACCACGAAGGGAATGGGGTCTGAAAAAGGTGTCGGTCTCGGGCTCGCGATTTGTTTTGCCATTGTCAGGAAGCATAATGGCAGCATTTCCGTCGAATCGGTGCAGGATCGGGGTTCGGTTTTTCACATCAATCTTCCCGCTTATAAGCACGAAATTTCCAGGGAGGCGTCATCAACCGGGAAGCCGGCGAGGCATGATGAGGGCAGAGTACTGCTTCTCGATGACGAAGAACTGGTCCTTGAAATAGGGAAGGAACTTCTGGAATATCTCGGTTATTCGGTGACGACCGTACAAAATGGTGAGGAAGCAGTCGTGCTCTACAAACAGGCAATGGCGCTGAAGAGTCCCTTCGATGCCGTGATTCTTGACCTTGCAATCCCGGGAAGCCTGGGAGGAAAAGAGGTGATGCGGGAGCTCATGCGCATTGATCCCGATGTCAAGGCTATCATATCGAGCGGGTATCTCACCGATCCCATCGTGGCTGATTACCGGGAATACGGTTTCGCCGACGTCCTGACAAAACCCTACGATTCAAACGAACTGGACCAAAAACTCAAGAAGGTCATCGGAAAATAGAGAGACCGGGTTATGGGCTATAGGTTATGGGTTATGGGAAAAAAAGTCTTCCCCATCACCTATCACCTGTCTCATTCTTTTCCACCGTCAACTTGCTTCCATCGGTGCATATCGTGATGCAGCCGTCGCGGTCTGTCCTGTAAAGAGGTACCGCCAGGGAAGCGTAGCGGGCAATGGTATCGGCGGATGGTATTCCCCTGATGCCGGGGCCGACACTCAATACGGCTACGTCGGGGTCTACGGCACGGACGAAATGGGGTGTGCTCGAATAGCGGCTTCCATGATGAGGTACTTTCAAAACCGAAGACTTCAGCGTTGCCTCGGAGAAGATCAGTGTTTTTTCGACATCTTCTCCGATGTCACCGGTGAAAAGAAAGCTCCGTGTCCCCAGGGTCATTTTCAAAACGACTGATGCGTCATTAAGATCCGAAACGCTGCTGTCGACAAGAGGCCCAAGAACCTCTATGTCGGGGCCGAAAGGGACCCTGAGTACATCACCCCCGGCCAGGCGCAAGGATGGGATGTTCCTTTCCCTGAGGATACCTTCGACGCCCCGTGGTTGAGGTTCTCCGGCAATGTTCCTTCCCGCGGCAAATGCATTGACGCGAAAATATCTGAGGATGTGTCTTAACCCGGCCAGGTGATCCTCGTGGGGATGGGTGTTCATGACGTAGTCGAGGGTGGTTATTTTTTTTGACAGAAGAAAAGGGGCAACGACCGACTTCCCCGTATCGAAATCGCTGCCATGAAAGCCGCCTCCGTCAATAAGAAGGCGCAAGCCGCGCGGTCCTTCAATAAGTATCGCATCGCCAAGGCCGACATCTATATAGCTCACACATAGATCGTCATTATGGAAACGCTTCTGGCAGGCCAACCCCGCGGCAATCACGACAAGAGGGAGAACAAGGGCAAAGAAGCCGAACCTGACGAGCCGGGTCCTGACGAAGAGAAGAGAAAGGGCGGCGATCAAATAGAGAAGCGCCTCTGCAAGATTCGGCCGGACGAGAGGGTATATGTATCCCCAGTTCAGTTTGCTCAGTATGGTAATAGTCACTCCGACGATTGCACCGGAAAGCTGGAGCAAATTCTCCCCGAAGGGTATGATGAGACCGCAAAGGGCAAGGGGAGTTGAAAGAAAACACATCAGGGGGACGGCTATGAGATTGTGGAGGACGCTTAAGGGATTAAAACCGTGAAAGTGGTAAAGGACGGCGGGCAGTGTTCCCAGTGTGGCCGTCACGGTTATGATCATAAGCGAGACTGGCCACCTGACAAGGCGATGAATCCTTGAGAGGGGTGAATGGATAATCCGGCTGACAAGGATGATGAAAAGAACGCTGATAAAGGTCAACTGGAAGGACGGAGTGAAGATCGAATGAGGAAAGATCACGAGTATGGCAAGGGCGCTCAGGAACAGCGCATTTGCGGTATGCCGGCCTCGTTCGAAGAAAAGAGCGAGCATATAGATGACGATCATGATCGTTGCCCTGATGGTGGGGAGGCCTGATCCGGCGGTAAACATGAAGAGGATGGCAAAGGGTATCGTCAGAAGGGCGGCATACCTGCGATCGTCTCCGTTTTGCCGCATTCGGCGATGCCTGCGGAAGGCAAACCTTGCCAGAAAGAAGAAGAAGCCCGTGACGACGCCCAGGTGTGAACCTGATATGGAAAGAATGTGTGATGTCCCGGTTTCGAGAAAGAGCGTTTTGGTCTCATCAGGGACCCCGGTCATATCGCCCAGCGTGAGCGCCTTGAGCACGCCTGCCTGGGGGGCCGCACTTGCGTCGATCTTACCGGCGAGATACCTTCTCCACATATCAATCAGTCTCCTGCCCGGCTGCAGCGATACTATCTCAGCGTGTCGGATCTCATAGAACGTTCCCTCCAACTTCTTTATCCATCTTCGGGAGATATGATGGGGGTTCTTGAAGGTAACCGCGGCCTCCCTCAAGGAGCCCAGGATAACCAGTCTGTCGCCGATGTCCGCAGCCTGGTCGGACCGGATGAGAGCCCGCGAGCCCGCAACGCCGGAGGGTGTTTCCAGTTCGACAACTGTGCTGTTCCCGGACGACTCAACAACCGTTCCTTGGTAAATCGAAGATGTCGCGTCAACAGGGTGAAGGGGTTGATTGAGGAAGATCAGGGCCACCCTGAACATACCTGCCAGAAGAAAAGCAGCGATAAGCGCGCATGAGGTAAGCCGGGCCCTGTTTCCCGAAAGGAGAAAAGGGATAAGTGCAATGAGCACGCAGAGGGATATCAGTATCGGGGAAAAGGCAAAAGGATGAACGGCCTCTATATATATGCCGGTGAGGAAGGCAAGGACTGAGGCTATGAACAAGCTTTGAGGATACCCATCAAGAGGAACTGCGCGTTTGTGCCGAGGTCGGCTATGTAATATCCCCCTTCAAGGACACAAAAGAGGCGGCGGTTAGCCGTCATAAGAGAAGAGCCGACCCTGTGATAGTCTTCGCCGTACAGCAACCCTCCCCAATCGCGGACGTATGTGTCAAAACCAACGGAACAGCCCAGAATATCGTACGAGGAACCATCGGATAGGGCTTCGTCAAGATCTCTGAAGAAACCTTCGCGGGACCGTGCATCGATGTTTCTGAATGTGATGCGGGGATCTGATCGGACGATATCGTACGTACCGTTGCCGTAATGGAGGTCTATGTCCACTATGAGTGCGCTTTCGATCGTATCGTGGGAGAGCAGATTTTTTATGGCGATGGCCATATTATTGAAAAAGCAGAAACCTCCGTTGAAATCGTGGCCCGCATGATGTCCGGGCGGCCTGACGAGGGCAAATGCGGGCTCTCTAAGCGCCGTTTCGGCGGCCATCATGGCGCCGCCGGCGGCAAGGATGGCCGTATCGAACACCTCTTTATTGCGCGCGACGGTCTTGATGAGGCTTTCGCTGTGGCAGAGTGCCAGATCTGACAGGGTGCAGGCTTCCGGTTCGATGAATTCCGCTACATCTTTGATCTTTGAATGAATGAATTCTATCCTGTCAGGATTCTCGCAATCGACCGTGGAGTAGTCGGTTAGAAAGAGAGGACTGTATATGGTTTTGATCGTTTTCATGTCTTTATTAATCATAAAGACGGTGGCAAGTCAAGAAAAGACGGGTGCCTTTCCTATTCCCTGCATCCTTCTTTCGTGGTATAGTCTTAGCCACTAATGAAACGGATAATTATTGGAACAGCCGGGCATATCGATCACGGCAAGACGACCCTTATCAGGGCCCTGACCGGTATTGACTGCGATCGCCTGAAGGAAGAAAAGGAAAGAGGCATTACTACAGAGCTGGGTTTCGCTCACTGGCATCTGGATGATGATCTTCTTGTCGGGATCGTCGATGTGCCCGGTCATGAGAAGTTCGTTCGTCACATGGTTGCCGGTGCCTGGGGTATCGATACGGTGCTTCTTGTTGTCGCCGCCGACGAAGGGGTGATGCCGCAGACCCGTGAGCATCTGGACATTTGCGAGATCCTTGGACTTACGAAGGGTATCGTGGTCATAACAAAGAAAGACCTCGTCGACGAGGAAATGGTTGAACTTGTCGAGGAGGATATCCGGGACTTCCTGAAGGGCAGGGCATTGGAGAATGCCCCGGTTGTTGCTGTCTCAGCGACGACGGGTGAGAATCTCGATGTCCTTAAACAGATATTGCGGGATATTTCCACGGAGATTGAGGAGAAGTCGAGGGAAGGGATATTCCGTCTGCCCGTGGACAGGGTTTTCACCCTGAGGGGCCTGGGAACGATCGTGACCGGAACGTGTATATCGGGCCACCTTGGAGTTGGGGAAGAGGTGGAGTTATTTCCATACGGCAGGAAGGCCAGGGTTCGCAGTATTCAGGCTTATCACGATGACGTCAAAGAGGCCGGTGCCGGTCAGAGGATCGCCCTCAATCTCCAGGGACTGGACAGGCAGGATGTCGAGAGGGGAAGCATGGTAGCGAGGCCCGAGACGCTCCTGCTTACTTCACGGATTGATGCCTCCTTGCGGCTTCTGAAGGTGCCGATAAAGCCCATTCGCCACGACAGCATACTGCGTTTCCATATTGCCACAACGCAGGAAGAGGCTCGACTGGTGCTGCTTGACAGCGACCAGATCGAACCCGGGCAGGAGCTTTTTGTACAGTTTGTATTCAAGAAACCTATCGTCGTATTTCCCGGGGACAGGTTTATCCTCCGTGGTTCCTATGCCATCCAGACGGTGGGAGGCGGAAAGGTTCTTGACATCATGCCGTCGAGGCACAAGAGGAAGTCCGACGGGCTCGGAGGAATATATCACACCCTGAACGAAGGCAGCGATCTTGAAAAGGCGGCTTACCACATATTAAAAGGCGGTTTTCAGGGAGTGAAGCAGCAGGCCCTTTCGATCCTCACCGGAAAAGATATTGCTTCAACGGAGAAGTTGGGTGAGGTTCTCCAAAAAGAAGGGACGGCCAGGCTTATTGGAAAGACATATCTCCACGCGGATTACTTTGAGAATTATCAGGAAAGGATCCTAGGTTTTATCGGGGAATATCATAAGGCGAACCCGCTCAAGATCGGGATACCGAAAGAAGAGCTGCGTATGCGCCTTCCCGTTACCGATGTCCAGGTTTTCCAGGCGGCCCTGGAGGAATGCACCGCAGCCGGCCGTATTGTTGTAGAAAAAGACCGGGTGAGTTCTCAGGCTCACGGCAAGGGCAGCAGCCAGACCGATGAGTTTGAAAGACGCCTTCTCGAGACTCTCCTTACATCGGGATTTACTCCCCCCGGTCTAAAAGATCTCGCGGGCACGGTCGGTGTTACTGAAAAGAACGCCAGGGAGCTTCTCGACCGCCTTGCTTTCCGGGGCGGGGTCGTTAAGGTGTCGCAGGACATGTATTTCCACAAGGATATGATCGAGGAGTTCAAGGAGAGGGCCACCGCATTCCTGCGTAGTCACCAGGAGATGGGTCCCTCGGATTTCAAATCGGAGCTCAACCTATCAAGAAAATACCTCATACCTCTTCTGGAGTATCTTGACCAGATCAAACTAACGATCAGAAAAGGGGACAAGAGGGTATTAAGAGGATAGGTGATAGGTTATGGGTTATGGGTTATAGGAACGGACCGAAAATGCTTTTCCCCCATCACCTATAACCCATTATCTGGCTTCATCATTTATTTGTTGCGCTCGCAACTATCGAGGCGATCCAGCCTGTGCGGTTGCCGTAGAGGCTTACCTTGTACCACTTCATTCCCGTTCCGTCCTTCTGTTCGTCGAGGATGGGGAGAATTTCGCCCCGGACGATGGTCAGGATTCGGGGCGATTCAACTCCGGGAGCGCTGCGGATATTGGCGGCCTCGGCGTTTACCACAGCCAGCCGGTTCCCGGCAGATTCATTCTTCTTTTTGATTTCGTCCCGGAAGGCGGATATCACGTCTTTTTCTCCACGCGCGTCAGAAGGGCTCTGTGCTACAGCTTGACCTTGCACGTGACCTTCGGCTGTTTCCTCGGGGTTTTGCGTTTGGGGATTTTCGACGGGAGGTTCCTTCTTCGGTATCTCGCTCTTTTCAACTTCTTTTATGATAACTGTTTGTTGCGGCTGTTTCGGAGCCGAGACAAAGTGATATCCCGCGGCGCCGAGGAACAGGAAGAGTATTATGACAAGGGTTACGATAACAGGTCTGAAATATTGCCCCGTGCTCCGGTCGAACAGTGTTTGTTTGGCGTTGTGCGCGATATAATCCAGCGGGGCCGCTGCAGTGCGGTTCGGGGCCGCCGGGACGGCCGTCTCACTGCCCGCTATGGACTGTTCTTTCGGTGCTTCCCTTCTGTCGGCCACAACATAGGGCAGGCTTTCACCTCTGCCGCTCATGGAGTTGAGGGCCTTGGAAACCTCCTTGAAGCCTATTTTGCGAGTCTTGTCATTGTAACCGTTAAGAAGCGCCAGATCGGAGACAGCAATGATGGTCCTTGGAAGTCCCTTGGAGTATTTGTGGATGATCTCTATTGCATCTTCGGAGAATATCTCTCTGGCCACATCGAGTCCTGCCTTGTTGAGACGGTACCTGATGAGTTCCCGTGTCTCCTCAAATCTTAGTGGTGTGAAATAGTATCGTACGGGCAGCCTCTGCCAGAACTCGGGCATTTCCTGAAGGGTGTCCCAGAGGGCCTTTTGCCCGGAGAGGATGAAGGTATGCAGGTACTCGTTATTGTGAGTCAGATTGATGAGTACCCTGAGTTCCTGAAGCACGCTTCGTGCCTCGCACAGCATCTGTCCTTCATCGATTACGATGATGTTCCTGCCGCCTTCCATCTTTGTCGCGATAAGGGCATTTTTGAGAGTTGTCAGGTTCGTCAGTTTGTCCTGTGCCGGCGTTTCGCCGGTGATAAGACCTGTAATCTGACCGATCATCTGGTCCGCTGTGAGGGTAGGGTGGTCGACCAGGGCGTAACGGAAATTCGCCCCATACTCGGCCTTCATGTCATCGATGAGCTTGAGCAGGATCGTTGTCTTGCCCAGGCCGGCATCTTCGGAGGCGACGAGAACCCCGCCTTTGTTCGTGGCGATAGCGTATTTGAGCCGCTCGAAGCACTCAAAATACTGGCCTGTCACGCACATCATGCTGCCGTCGGGGGCGAGGAGAAAGGGGTGCTGATTGAGACCCCAGTACCTGAGATACTCTTCGTTCATGGTTTGCACACTTTGCATGGGACGTAACCTATTTTAATAGCATCGCTTCTGTTATGAAAGACAATTTTGCTTTTTTCGGGGATTTTCTCGACAGCCTTGCAGGCGGGTCTGTGAAAACCGGAAGCCCTCTTATTGCCGATGTAATATGTTTCCGTGTCCTTTTTCTTCTCCAACCAGATGCCTTTGTCATCGGCTATAGCCTTTTTTTCGGCGTCAAGGAGAATTTGCCTGTATTTGACGTTGGGGACGGTGACATTCGCCCTGGCATAGCCGTTCCTGATAAGGTCGGCGTTGACAAAAGTCTTCTTCACAAAAACATAGGCGAGGATGTGCCCGTTATCGTCTTGTTTCTTCGTATCAAACTCCAGTCGTACCTTCTTCATGAAGACCAGCTTCTTGTTGTATCCTACCGTCTGCCTTGCGTAAAACTCGGCCCCGCCTTCTTTTCTATTAAGGTCCGGGGGGGCTACCCCGATGTATCTGACGGTTTCCCCCGATTCGAGTTGAATGGTGTTGCCGTCGATGATCTTTCTGACGACGTAGTCTTTGGCAAAGGCAAAGCTGAATGGGAAGATCACTATAACGAGCAGGGCTAAGGCGAGGGATCTCCTGAGCATATCGAAGATGATTGTACACTATTTTGATTTCCCAGGAAACAAATATCAGTGCCAATAACAAACTATCTCCTGTCTGCAGTGAGGTTGGGGTATCGGGACGGCACGCGATGGTGCAAAAGGGGTGGAGAGACAGCGGGAAGGCTGAAACGGGATCGTTGTGGATACCGGCATTATTGACTGAATACGATTGATGCAAAAAAAACAGGGAGCGGATTTCTCCGCCCCCTGTTTTTTATCTGAATATATTACTTTTTCACCGGTTCGAAGGCGAAAAAGACCCTTTCGGACATTACAGTTCCCTGCCTGCCCTTGTCGATGGGAAGCGCAGGAACGGGAAAAACAGCGAGCTGCACTTCGTCTCCCCGCTGAAGTGTGCCGGCGGGGCAGTTGATGACCCTCGTGAGAACTCTTCTCGCGGGATCAACGCCTAAATCGATCACGGCGTGGATCAGAGGTGAATCGAATCCCAGAGGTACACCTTTAACTTCTTCGGAAAATATAATAACTTTTCCTTTTGTAGGAAGATCGGTGTATTCAAGGTCTTCAGAGTAGCACTCCGGACAGATTACCCTGGGCGGGTACGCGACGTGTCCGCAGCTCTTGCACTTCGTGGTCGTCAATCTCCCGGCCTTCAAATTTTCATAGAAGGTCCAGTTTCTATTGAATTCTTTAGCCTCGAGAGGCCACATATCCATCGTTGATGGGTAAAGGTCTTCAAGTATTGGGATTCCCAAAACAGCCATATTCTCCTCCTTATTTTACTGGTTCTCTTCCGTAGACCAGGATCGTATGTTCCGCATTGGCCCCGCTAAGGTTGTGCGTAAGCCCGATGTCCGCGTCTTTTACCTGGTGGCGCGCTCTGCCCTGAAGCTGTTTCATGATTTCAGTGCCCTGCCGGATACCGGTTGCGCCAAAGGGGTGGCCAACGGCCAATAACCCGCCATCGGTGTTCACGGGGACTTTTCCGCCGAGCTCTATCTGTTTGGACCTGCAGAATTCCCCGCCCTCACCCTTCTTGCAGAATCCGAGTTCCTCAACTTCGATAACCTCGGAAATTGAAAAGCAGTCGTGGGTCTGTGCTACCTTGACATCGCTGGCCGAAATCTTGGCCCGTGAGTATGCTTTTTCTGCTGCGATTCTCGTGTGTTTCCAGTCGGCAAGATGTGCGCCGGGAAAGTTGGCTGAAACACTGTTCAAACAGGTCTGGGCTGTGCCCCTGATGTAAACAAGAGGTCTGTCGGTGAATTTCCTGGCTATTTCTTCAGTTGTTATGATGCATGCGGCGGCGCCGTCAGTGATCGGGCAGCAATCATACAGTGTCAGCGGCGGGACGACAATGGGTGCGCCCATGGCCTCTTCAAGAGTAAGCGCTTTCTGCATCTGGGCTACCGGGTTCGTCGCAGCGTAGTTGTAGTTGGCTACCGAGACAGCCGCAAGGTCTTCCTTCTTTGTGCCATAATGCATCATGTGTTCCTGGGCTGTCAATGCGAAAAATGGAGGCGGGAGTCCCATTCCATGGACGCCGTCCCAGTCATGATCGACTGATGCGAGTTCACTATAGAACACTTCCCATTTCTGCGGCGTATACAACTTCTCGCCGCCTGCCGCCATGACGATGTCGGCGCAGCCTGATTCTACCAGTCCTTTCGCAAGGATGATAGCGGTTGAGCCGCCGGCGCACAGTGTGTCACAGCGTGTACAGATTGATGTGGGTTTCAGACCGCATCTTTCAGCTATGACAGGTGCTGTGTTTACCTGGAACGAACACCTTCCGGCATAAGACGTGGCAACTATCAAGCCGTCTATATCCTTCGGTTTGAGGTTGGGGACATCGTCGAGACAAGCCTTGGCTGCCTCCTGAAACAAATCCACAATGTGGGCTTCTCTGACACCCCATTTGGATTGGCCACCGGCCAATATTACTGCATTTCGTGCCATACATTCCTCCTTATATCGTTGATCCTTCTATCTGCCCTTAAAGCTAGGTTTTCTTTTTTCCACGAACGCATTGATCCCTTCGCGTCCGTCCTCGGATGTGAATGCGATCGAGAAAGAGTCCATTTCGAGGGTCAATCCTGTCGCGATATCCGTGTCCATGCCGGTGTCGACACATTTCTTAATCAGGGCAAGGGCCGCCTTGGGTTTGGCGGCGAGCTTTCCGGCCCATTTCTTTGCCTCTTCCATCAATTGTTCTCTCGGCACCACTTTATTTACCAGGCCGACACGGTATGCTTCCTGGGCATTTACAGTGTCACCGAAAAAGAGCATCTCTTTCGCTTTCGGGAGCCCGACGAGCCTGGGAAGGCGCTGGGTCGCGCCGGAACCGGGCATTATGCCGAGGTTGATCTCGGGTACTCCGAACACGGCGTCCTCGGACGCTATGCGTAAGTCGCAGCAAATCGCTACTTCGCATCCGCCGCCAAGGGCCAGACCGAAAACAGCGGCAATGGTCGGTTTTCCAATGGATGTCAGCTTGTCAAAGGTTTTCCTCGGAGCTGTCCAGAGGAAGTCAAGCGTTTCCACAGCGGATTTTCCCATGACATCCTTTACATCGAGGCCGGCCCCGAACGCCTTGTCGCCATTACCTGTGATGATGATAGCGCCGATGGAAGCGTCGTTTTCAAGATCGACGATCGCGTCGTACAGATCGTAATAGGATTGGACACTTAAGGGGTTCACGGGTGGTCGGTTCAGCTTAATGATCCCGATGGGTGCTTCTTTTTCAACGATAATCGTTTCGTAAGCCATGGGAACCTCCTTTGTCAGTGTCTTACTTGGAATAATCGTACCAGCCCTTTCCACTCTTGCGTCCCAGGCCACCGGACTTTACGAGGTTCTTGAGTGTCAGGGGGGGATCCCATTTCAATTCTTTCGGCAGATTGTCATAGAAGTACTGCTGAACGTGAAGGTTGATATCGAGACCGGTGAGATCCATCAGTTCGAAAGGCCCCATAGGATAGTTGAGCCCGAGTTTCGCTGCTTTGTCAATGTCTTCCTTGGAAGCGATTCCCTGTTCCCAGAGTTTGATGGCTTCGATGAAGTGAGGGACCATCAGCCTGTTGACGAGGAAACCAGGAATGTCGACTTTGACTTCGACGGGTTCTTTTCCGAACTTTCTGGTGAGGTCAAGTGTGGCTGCCACGGTGGCGTCGCTTGTCTGGATGCCGCGGATGACTTCCACAAGCTTCATAAGCGGAACGGGATTGAAGAAGTGCATACCCACAACCTTGTCGGGCCTCTTCGTTGCCGTTGCCATTTCCGTCAGAGACATGGATGACGTATTCGAGGAGAGAATGACATCGGGTTTTGTAATCTCGTCGAGCTGAGCGAAGACCTCTTTCTTGATTTTCATTACTTCTACAACTACTTCTACGACGAAGTCGGCGTCCTTCATGGCTCCCATGTCGGTTGTGCCTTTGATCCTGCCCATTATGGCTGCCTTGTCGTCTGCCGACATCTTGCCTTTTTCGACGGTCTTGGCGAGGAACTTATCGATATTCTTTATCCCGCCTTCAACAAACCTGTCCTCGATGTCTCTCAGGATGACGTTGTAGCCAGCCATGGAGGCCACCTGAGCAATACCGTTACCCATTACGCCGGCACCCAAAACTCCGATTGTCTTTATATCCATACAGCCCCTCCTATAAAGTGATTTTTGGAAAAATTAAAAAATTCACATGCCCATATATCTAACTATTATTATGCATAACGTGTCAACTGTTTTCGTCGCTAAAGCCAATATTATTGCGGGGTATGCGGCCAATTGCCACCGGGTGGACCACCTTTGCGTCCTGGGTCGATAAAGCCGCTTTCCCACGTTACCGATTTCGGTCTTGCTGTGTCTTGCCCGCGAGATGGGCAACCCGGGTCTTGAGATTCAGCAGGTATGCTTTTTCAGGCTGTTTCGGTCCCGGGTTAGGGTCGTATTCCTCTTGCTTGATCCGTTCGACGACCCTCTCCACGGAATCTTCTTCCATTTCCAGAAGCTCGAGCACGCGTCGGCGGAAGGTGAACGCCGCCTCAAGGGAAGAATCGAAGAAATCCTTCACGTCGCTTCCCGTATATACAAAATGGTGACCCTGGCAGAAAATGTCTGAATCAAGGGCTGCGAGGCGCTTGAGAGAGGTTATATAGGCATCGAAATCGACGAGGAATTCGCTGACTATCTGTCCTGTCTGACTGCGGCAGCCGGCCGATTCGGTGGCAATAAGAATCTTGCGCTCCGGGATATAATAACTGAGCATGTCCCTCGTATGGCCGGGGGTAAAGAGCACTCGTACACTAATGGAAGGGTCTACCGGGAAGATCGTCTCTTCCTCGAAGACGACGTCAACGTCGAAAGGTTCAAAGACTGAGTGGAGGATGGCGTTCCCATCGATTTCAGGTGAAGCCTCTGCAAGACGGGTGAAGTTGCTGCTCAATGCGGTCATCAGGTCGATGGCGTTCGGACGTGACAGTATCTCGCTTGCCCTTTTCGAGGCGCAGATCCTGATGCCCGGGAAAATCCTTTTGAAATAAGCGGCTGCCCCGCAGTGGTCATAATGAACATGGGTGAGGAAGAGAAACCGGGGGTTGCGGTCGGCGACGACCTTCCTGATATCCCTGGCGTAGAGCGGGCCCATGGAATAAAAGCCGGCTTCGAAGAGCACAGGTGTACCGCCATTTAGAAGGTAACACGGCGACCATGCGAACCCGGTTACATGAAGGTCTTGTTCAACGTGGCCTGTTGTTCCGAAGATCATTCTTTTCTTCTTGCCATAGAGGCGAATTAATTATATAAAAGCGTCAGGACTTATGCAAGGATTCTCACCGGGTTTTGAGTGAGAATGGTACCTCGGGGAAGAACGGGGTGACCCCTCGTTAACCGCCGTAAATCATTGGTAAACGTTTATTATATTTATCAGAATTAGCTTGACAGGCGAAAAGTGCTTTTGCTAAGATAGGTTTGCTAATTGTTTCACAATATTGCATCATAATACCGTCAAAGAAAGGAGAGTAAAATATGGATTTCAAGATTTCCGATGAACTCGAATCAATGCGTAAAATGGCCTACGATTTTGCTGTAAAAAATATCAAACCGACGATGGAAGAAGACGAGAAAGAACACAAGTATCGTCCTGAGATGTTAAAGAAGATGGGCGATCAGGGCATGTTTGCCTGTCTGGCCCCCGAGAAGTTCGGCGGGTTGGGCCTGGAAGATGGAAACATGGCAGCTACCCTTATGGCAACCGAGCTGGCACGGGTCAGCCCGTCCTGGGGACTTCCCTTCAACCTTCAGATGAACGGTCCGCAGAATGTTCTCCTCAAGTTCGCAAGCGAAGAACTGAAGGAACAGTTCCTTCCGGGTCTTATCGCCGGTACGAGCGGCGGATGCTTCGCCATTACGGAGCCCAATTCAGGGTCCGACGTAGCCAGCATGAAGACGACGGCCACGGAAGTCGACGACGGTTTTATTCTCAACGGATCCAAGACATGGATCTCGGGCGTTCCTTACTGCGGCTGCGGCGTGGTGTACGCAATGACGGATAAGGCAGCGAAGCACAAAGGCATGTCCGCATTCTTCATCGATTTCAACACCCCTGGCGTTGTTCAGAGGGCTATCACAACGAAACTGGGTCTCCACTGCGCACCGACAGGTGAGATTTTCTTCGAAGAAGCGAAGATTCCGAAAAGCGCGCTTGTCGGCAAACTCGGCCAGGGCTTCAACATCTGTATGACGATGCTCAATTTCACCAGGTTGAGCTCGGCAGCCAGGGCGGTCGGCGTAGCAGAAAGCTGCATCGAAGAAGCCTGCAAGTACGCAAACGAAAGAGAACAGTTCGGCCAGCCGATAGGTCAGTTCCAGATGGTGCAGGAACAGATCGGCCGGATGTCCGTTGAACATGAAGCGGCAAAGCTTCTGGTTCTCAGGGCAGCATGGCAGAAGGACCAGGGCATGAACAACACCCTCGAGACCTCAATGGCAAAATACTACGCCGGCGAGTCAGCAAACTTCTGTGCTTCCGAAGCCGTAAAGATTTTCGGCTCCTATGGTTTCTCCTCCGAGTATCCTGTCGAGAGATATCTCAGAGACGCGAAGTCCTATCAGATAGTTGAGGGAACGTCAAACGTCCAGAAAATGATCATTGCGCAGTTTGCACTTGGGTACAGAAAATAATAGAGTCAGTCAATCTTGAAGGAGGTAGTACATGGCTACAGAAATTACATGCCCAATGGTTGGAAAGATAGTAAAAGTTGACGTCAAAGTTGGCGACAAGGTAGGAGAGGACGATCAGGTTGCAATCCTCGAAGCAATGAAGATGGAAATGCCGATCGTAGCGCCGGCCGCCGGAACCATAAAGGAAATCCTTGTTGAGGCCGGTCAGGAAGTTGAAGCAGATACGGTTATTGCAACTCTGGAATAGCTGACAAAAAGGGGGAGAAGCTTATGTTAGTTGCCGGGATAGATATAGGTTCGATTACAACTGAAGCTCTGCTTCTCGATAAGGATAAAGGGATATTGGGGTATACCATCCTTCAAACAGGTGCGGATTCCAAGAAGACGGCTGAGATGGCACTGGAAAAAGTGCTGGCCTATCCAGGTAAAAGCCCTTCAGATGTTTCCTATATTGTAGCTACCGGTTGCGGCAGAAAAAGGGCTGTTTTCGCCAAACAGGCTGTAACGGAAATAACCTGTCTTGCAAAAGGCGTCAACCACCTTTTTCCGCAGGCCAGAACCATCATCGATATTGGCGGTCAGGATACCAAAGTCATCAGAATAGATGAGAAAGGCCGCGTTGTAGAGTTTGAAATGAACGATAAATGTGCCGCCGGGACCGGAAGATTCATTGAGGTCATGGCAAAGGCGCTCAACGTAGAACTCGACAGGATCGGTGATCTTTCGTTGAAGCACAAAAAGGAATTAACGATCAGCAGTATTTGTACAGTATTTGCTGAGTCCGAGGTGATATCCCTCGTGAGTGAAGGTGAGGAACTTGATGATATCCTGTATGGTATCCACAAGGCCATCGCCGACAGGACCATGGGGCTCATCAACAGGCTCGGCGGCATTCAGAACGATGTCATTATGGCGGGCGGAGTAGCCAAGAACATTGGTGTGGTAAAAGCCCTGGAAGCAGCGCTCGGCACACAACTCAAGATTCACGTTGAGCCGCAGATCGTTGGTTCGCTCGGTGCCGCCATCATCGCCATGGAAAAAACAACCGCGTAGAAAAAGAGAATCTTGATATGAAAAAAGGCCAGCTGGAAAGCTGGCCTTTTTGTTTCCCTGGTGCAGACTCTTTCCGCAGAGGATGCCGGGAAGGAGCCCGGCGTGATCAGGCGGCGGCCTCAGTTTGAGTGACCTTATCCTTTCTCATTTTCTGCATAAGAATGACAAGGAAGAGACAGACAAAGCCCGCGACATCCCCAGCCCTGTGAGGATACACAAAAGCGAGAGCTCCAATAATGATAATGATGCGTTCAGGCCATGACGACCTCTTGAGGAGCCAGCCTGCACAACCGGAAGCGAGCATGCCGATACCCAGGAATGACGCCAGGATCGTCCAGATGCCCGTCGCAATCCCAATTCCCTCAAAGTGAAGGAGGATTGCCCTTCCCGCAGGGAGAACGGTGAAGACAAACGGGAGCAGGAAGGCCGTAATAGCGTACTTCCATGCCATGAAGGTCGTCTTATAGGGATCTCCTCCGGTTATTGCCGCCGCGGCGAACGGGGATAGAGCCGTGGGTGGGGACACCTCGGAGAGAAGGGCATAATAGAAGATAAACATATGGGCGGCGTACTCAGGGACGCCAAGTTGTGTAAATGCCGGAGCGACGATCACCGCGGCAATGATGTATGTCGCGGTAATCGGGACGGCAAGTCCGATGACCCAGAGAAGAAGGGCTGCGAAGATCGCAGTGATCAGTAAGTTACCCCCCGCATACCCGATAATGATTGACGAAAGTTTGAGTCCGAGACCTGTAAGACTGACGATGCCGACTATGATGCCGGCGGAGGCACAGATGGCTGCCACGTTCAATACGGTTACGGAGCCTTCCTTAAGCGCGGCGATCATCTTCTTCAGGGTGAACCGTGTTTCCTTCCGTATGAAGGCTGCCAGCACGCAGGCTATAATGGCGGCCAGGACGGCTACCTGCGGGGTGTAGCCCTTGACGAGAAAGAAGACTATCGCAACGAGGGAAAAGAAATGAAAACCGTATAGTTTGGTGAGCTGGAAAAGTGTATATTTTTTGTCTATCTGTACCGCTTTAAGGCCGAACTTCTTGGCGTCGAGTTCGACCATGATAAGAAGTCCCCAGTAATAGAGGGCTGCGGGTATGATGGCAAGAAGAATAACGTCAACATAACTGATCCTCAGAAACTCTGCTATCAGGAAGGCTGCGGCGCCCATTACGGGTGGGGTCGTTATGGCTCCCATGCCGCCCGCGGCCAGAAAACCGCCGGCGTTATCCTTGTCGTATCCCGCCTTTTTAAGCATGGGGTAGGCTACAGAGCCGATGGCGACAGTGTTGGCGACGCCGGACCCGGAGGCCATGGCAAGGAGATACGAGGTGGCGATGACGGAACGTCCTGCGGCCGTCGGCTTATGACCCATAGCCGTGAAGGCGAAATCGACGAAGAACTTGCCGGCGCCGGAAACGGCCAGGAAAGCGCCAAAAATGCAGAACATGATGATGATGGTCGACGAGACATCGATGGGTACACCGAATATCCCTTCCAGTGTCATGTACATGTGTCCGATAATGCGCTCCACATCGTAGCCCCTGTGAGTCCAGGGAGCGGGGAGAGAAGGCCCGATATATGCATAACCGATGAAGATGAGACAACAGACGGGCATGATCCATCCCGACGACCTCCTCGTCGCCTCCAGGATGAGGAGTATGAAGAGGATGCCGAATATCATGTCCCATAGTTCAGGCGTAACGGCGCGGTATATAAAGTCTTCGAAATCGAAGAGCATGTACCCGATGCAGGCAAGCCCGAGAAGGCTCAGCGCGATGTCAAAGAAGGTGATCTTACCCTTGAACCTCTTGGATAGCGGGTAGTAAAGGAAGGAAAGGGCGAGAAGAAACGCCACGTGTATTCCCCGTACGATCTGGGTTGTAACGGGAAAAATTGTCGTATAAATGGCAAAAAGGGACATCCCCACGGCCAGTGCGGTTATAATAATGTTCCAGAAACCGGTTACCTTTCTGGTGATCCCTTCTTCCTGTTCGATAAGTTCCTGAATCTTTTTTTGTTGTTCTTCGGTAAGATCTGTCGATGCAACGGTAGGTCCTATTTGATCGTTTTCCATGGGGCGCCTCCGAGCGTGGTTTTCAGGATACTTTCAGAAATCCTGTTGGTATTTGCCTGATCGGCAGTTTTTTAAATCCCATTGTGCTCGAGCACAGAAGTTTGTTTTGTAATACCAGTCGTGCATTCACGCAGTATCAGATACACATGTGAAACGGACGGGAGGAGGCTGCGCCCGCTCCCGTCCGTTGTGCGCTAAACCAGTACGTTGAACCCTTTTTCCTTGAAGAATTTCTGTGCGCCCGCATGGTACGGTATGGACTTCGAAGATGCCCCGTCCTGAAGGGTGATATGAAGCGCTTCCTTATGGATTGCAGCCAGTTCTTTCAGATGGTCGAAGATGCCTTTGAGGATATTGTATGCCAGTTGAGGGTCCATGTCTTTGTGGCAGACAATCATGTTGGCCACGGTCGATACCCCGGTGTCCTGGGTCATGCCGGTATACACCTTTTTGGGGATAACCGATTTGTAATAGATCGGGCCATACTTGGCCGTCATTTTCGGAATGAGATCATCGTGTGCGATAAGGGATATTTTTACGCCCGGTGAGGCGGCAAGGTCGAGGACGGAGGCAGTGGGAACGCCGCCTGACCAGACGTAGGCGTCTATCTTGCCGTCCTTCAATGCTCCGGCCGATTCAGATGCGCCAAGCCTGTCTTTCTTGATATCTTTGTCGGGATTGAGGCCCGCAGCCTCCAGAACACGCAGTGCAATGACTTCCGTTCCGCTGCCGGGAGCGCCCGTGGAGACCCTCTTTCCTTTCAGGTCGGCTACTTTCTTTACGCCGTTGCCTTCCAGGGTAACAACATGTGTAAGGTTGGGATAGAGAACCGTAAGGACTCGTATGGGAAGGGCGCGGCCCTTAAAAATGCCGCCGCCTTTGAGAGCATCATAGCCGGTGTCGCCCATGATGAGGCCGAGATCTGACTTTTTCGCGGCAATCAGTTTGCAGTTATCAACCGAAGCTGCTGTAACTTCCGCGGCGGCTTCGACTCCGGCATACTTCGTGAGGATACTGGCGATGCCCCCGCCAATGACGAAATAGACGCCCCCCATCCCTCCTGTTGCGATGGAGATCCTCTTTTTCGACTGAGCGAAGACTTTTCCGGCACTACCGAGCAGCATGGCCCCGCCGACCGCCGAGGTCAATTTGAGAAAGTCACGTCTCTTGATTCCCTTGTTTTCATCCACCATTTCGTCGAACTTCATAATTACCCCCTTTCGTAGTGGTGTTGATAACTCCGAACCTACAATTTCCCAATTCAATTTTACTTTTGTACATCTTATTGTGTTGGGCTGGATATTGTCAATTTATTATTTCGAAAATTTATCGATGGGATAAAGGGAGTAAGAACTGCTACAGTGGGAGTCCGGCGAGCCGTATGGCGTTTGCTGAAAGAATGAGCTCCCTGTCGGAGCGGCTCAGGGGCAGCCCCGTGATCTTTGAAAGCTCGCCCTTCATGGTCCCGAAAGGGACGTCGGAACCGAACAGGACACGTTCGGGGCCTGCGGTGCGGACGAACTCCATGATCATGTCCCTGGAGCCGAGCGCCGTGTCGAAATAGATGTCGCTGTTCTTCTTGAAGGCCTTCAGAAAGTCGAGGGGGTAGCCTCCCAGCAGGCCGAGATGAGGGATGATGAGCGTTACCCCGGGGAACATATCGACAAAGGTTTTGGTGAATTCCAGTTCTTCTTCGAATATGACGGGCTTACCGGTTTTTCGGATCTTTTCCACGAGACCGGGAAGCAAGGGGTCTTTCAATACGTTATAGTTCGAGGCCGAATCCTGCGATCCCCTCATCCAGTGCCACTTGCCGCCGAAATAATCGTCGGGCAGGGGATCGAAACCCTCGGTGTCGTAATTCTCTCTTATATAATGGTAAGGAAAAAAACCGTCGATCCTCCTGGCCTCTGTAAGGATGCAGACGTTGATGGAGTTATTTTCGATTGCCGTGGAAGGGAAGGGTATGATAATAACGTAATCGACGCCGGCTTCTTTTTGCTGACCCTGCAGCTGTGAGGTCGTGACGTCGATGCCCATCGAAAGAGAGGGCCCCCAGTGGGAGTGACTGTCGATAACAAGACCAAGGTCCATGTGTGATGATGATTACCATGATGGGGCAGGGTTTGTAAATATTTATCATGAGCTATGAAGGGAAGGAGGTAGCGCCGTGGCGCATACATTGAAAACTCCGCTGTTGACCGTCGACGTCATCGTGAGGTTTGAGGGAGGGATCGTTCTTATCGAGCGGAAGAATCCACCGTCGGGATGGGCATTGCCGGGAGGTTTTGTCGATATCGGAGAGTCGGTGGAAGAAGCGGCAGTCAGGGAGGCCAGGGAAGAGACTTCCCTGGATGTCAGGCTTGTCGAACAGTTTCATGTATACTCGAGTCCGGACCGCGACCCCAGGTTTCATACCGTCTCCGTCGTCTTTATCGGCGATGGGGCCGGTGTGCTGGAAGGACGGGACGATGCTGCAAGAGCGGCGGTGTTTACAGCTGATAGCCTGCCTGAAGTCATTGCCTTCGATCACGGGCAGATCATTACCGACTATTTCAGATATTGGCAATCCGGCAGTAAACCGCCGGTGGGCTGAATCCTAATCCCACTATTCTATTGAAAAGTGGCTCCCCGTGTAATAATCTTGTATATTCTAAAGACGAATTGTCGATCCGTCTGAGCCAATACGATATTTTTTGCGGAAGGAGAGATTCATGAGGTCTGACAAAATGAAAAAAGGTCTCGAGAAGGCACCGCACAGGAGTCTTTTCGGCGCCATGGGGTATTTGAAGGAAGAGCTTGAAAGACCTGTCATAGGCATTGCGAGTTCCGCAAATGAGGTCATCCCGGGACACATACACCTCGGCAGAATATCCCAGGCGGTAAAGGACGGCATCAGGATGGCCGGCGGAACGCCCATGGAGTTTTCGACGATCGGTATCTGTGACGGCATCGCAATGAACCACGAGGGGATGAAGTATTCCCTTGGGTCGCGGGAACTCATTTGCGATTCAGTTGAAGTTATGGCGAAGGCCTATCCTTTTGACGGCCTCGTATTGATCCCTAATTGTGACAAGATAATCCCGGGCATGATGATGGCTGCCATGCGTCTTAACATCCCCAGCATAATGGTAAGCGGCGGGCCGATGCTTGCAGGGCGCTTCAAGGGGAAACCGGTGGATCTCATATCTGTTTTTGAAGGGGTGGGGAAGGTTGCCGGCGGCCTCATGGATACGAAAGAACTTGCCATGCTAGAAGAGTGCGCCTGTCCGGGCGCCGGGTCGTGCAGTGGTATGTTCACGGCGAACTCCATGAACTGTCTTTCCGAGGCGTTGGGAATTGCCCTTCGGGGGAACGGTACGGTTCCGGCGGTCCACGCGGCCAGGATCAGACTTGCCAAAGAAACGGGTATCGCGATAGTGGACCTTATCAGGAAGGATGTGAAACCGAGAGACATCATGACTCTCGATGCATTCAAGAACGCCATTACCGTCGATATGGCCTTTGGGGGCTCATCAAATACGGCGTTGCACCTTCCGGCCATCGCTCACGAGGGCGGTTTCAAACTTCCGCTTGCTCTCTTCGATGCGATATCGGAGAAGGTTCCTCACATCTGCAATATGAGCCCGGCCGGACCTCATCACCTGGAAGACCTGAATGAGGCCGGCGGTGTTTTCGGGATCATGAAGGAGCTTTCCCGGAAGAACCTGATTAAGAAGTCCTGTATCACGGTCGCCGGAAAGAAGGTGTCCGACCTCCTGAAGGGGGCCGACGCAACTGACCGGGAAGTGATTCGTACTATAGAGAAGGCATATCACGAAAAAGGCGGTCTCGCGGTGTTAACGGGAAGTCTGGCGCCCGAGGGAGCGATCGTGAAACGCATAGGTGTCAGCGAGAGTATCTGGCATTTCGAGGGGAAAGCCCGAGTGTTTGCCAGCGAAGAAGATGCCGGCAAGGCGATCATGGAAGGCAAGATATGGGCCGGTGACGCGGTTATTATCCGCTATGAAGGTCCGAAGGGCGGACCGGGGATGAGAGAAATGCTCACGCCGACAAGTATCCTGGCGGGAAGAGGGCTTGATACCGCCTGCGCTCTCATTACAGATGGACGATTTTCGGGGGGCACCCGTGGCCTGTGTATCGGACACGTATCGCCGGAGGCGGCGGAGGGCGGACCGATCGCCCTCGTCAAGGACGGCGACATTGTCGAGATAGACCTTGTGAAGAAGACCATTGACCTCAAAGTTGCCAGGAGCGAAATGGAGAAGAGAAGAAAGGCGTGGAAGAAACCCAAACCGAAGATCACCGAGGGTTACATGGCGCGCTATGCTAAAATTGTTACCGGCGCGGCTGGCGGCGCGATCTTCAAACCCGACAGCAGCGAATAAAAAATATCGAAAGGTTCCACGGAGTGGAAAAACGCAAGCTTGGCAGAACGGGATTCGAGGCCACCATCATGGGCCTCGGCGGAGAAGGCATTCTGCGTTCTCATGGCAAGGATAAAGAAACCTACACGTTGATAAACCGGGCGCTTGATCTGGGCATCAACTATTTTGAATCTGCCCGTGCCTATGACGGGAGCGAAGAGTATTACGGCAAGGCACTGCGCGAACGCAGGAAGGACGTTTTTCTGACCAGCAAGTCCCACGCCAGGACGAAAGAAGGCGCGCTCGAGCATCTCCATGAGACACTGCGCAACATGAAGACCGATCATCTCGACCTCTGGCAGGTGCACGATGTCAGGACCCCTCAGGATGTGGATGCCATCTTCGCCACCGGCGGGGCAATCGATGCCTTCATTGAGGCAAGGGAAAAGGGCCTTACGCGATTCATTGGAGTCACCGGGCATCAGAGCCCCGCAGTAATCAAAGAGTGCCTGATGCGATTTGATTTCGACACAATGCTTGTACCCGTCAATCCGGCGGAAGCTTCATACAACAGTTTTCTCGAAGAGACGCTGCCGCTGGCCGCGCAGAAGAACGTCGGCGTGATCGGGATGAAGATATACATTCGCGGGTTTACATCAAAACTCACCTTCTATACATCGATGGAGGCGTTCTTTCGGTACGCGCTCTCCCAGCAGATAGCTACAGCCGTCATCGGCTGCGACAACCTTGAACAACTGGAACAGAACGTCTATTTCGCCCGGTCCTTCAAGGCGATGGACTGGGAGGAGCAGGACGGTTTTGTAGACGCCGTGGCGCCTTATGCACAGGAACTGTTGTATTATAAAGAAGATAGGTAATAGGTGATGGGTTATGGGTGATAGGAAAGACGTTTTCTTTGTGGAGCGGAATCCTTACGGGCGGTTTGTTTTTCCCATTACCCATAACCTATAACCCATTACCTATCTTCTCTACTTTTCCCTTCTTATCGGTTGTGCTACGAAGTGTCTTATTACTACCGGTTCCCCGTCTTTTTGACATGACCTGACGTTGTCCACTACTCCGCCATCGGAGACGGTAAAGCGTTCCTGCTGGCGCATGTACTCCGCCCATGATTGCACGATGAAGGATTCAATGAATCGATTTGATACACTTGCCTGTCTGTAAAGATTCCATCGAAAGGCGCCGTCCCGCAGCCTGATTGTCTTTAGAGAACGCATGGCGGCAAGGAATTGTTCAAGATGGCGGGGATCAACGGAATATTCGGCCACGACGAGGATCGGTCCTTCCTGCATGTCGGGTTCCACCTCCCCCGGGTACTGCGGCCAGTATTCCGATGGTGTGAGATCGACTCCGTGCGGCTCGGACAGTCGTCTATGCGATGTGGCAATAAGACCGACCGCGGTCGACAGCGACGTGAACACGAGGGTTTCCGTGATCCCGAACCATGATGCCAGGGAACCCCAGAGTGCGCTGCCTATGGCAAAGGGACCAAAGAAAACGAGCATGAAGACGGACATCACGCGGCCCCTTACCCAGGAAGGGACAATGGACAGTATCGCCGTATTGTAACTGGATATGAGGGCGAGCCACGCAATACCCCCGCACAGGAGAGCAGACGCGGTGAGGTAGAATTTTCCGGAAAATGAGAGGACCCCTATTGCCGCCGCGAAGAGAAGCGTGGACAGATTCGCCAGCGGTTTGAATCTAAGTACCTGGCCTGCCTTTGGAAGGAGAATCGCTCCCAGGAGCCCGCCTATGCCGAAGAAACAGAGGAGCAAACCAAATCCTGAAGGGCTGAGGTTCAGGCGAACGCGGGCTATGATGGGCAGGAAGGTCCAGAGCGAACTGCCAAAAAATGAGAAGACTGCCATCCGGATCAGCACTGTCTTCACCTGGGGCACGTTCCTGACGTATCGAACACCCGTCCCGATTGCTCCGATGAAACGCTCCGCCGGCAGTGTTTGCTCCCTGGATATATACTTCCAGCTTAGAAGGGCGAGTATCACTCCGGTGAATGACAGTGCGTTGACGAAAAAGACCGAAGCAGGGCCTAGGAGGGCAAGTAAGAGGCCTCCAAGAACAGGACCGGCCACACGGGCAATGTTAAAAGCAACAGAGCCGAGGGTAACAGCGGATTGCAGGTGTTCGCGGGAGATCAGTTCAGGGATGATCGACTGCCAGGTAGGGGCATTGACCGCAGCGGCAATGCCAAGAACGAAAGTCAGGAAGAGAATGGTAGCGGGTGTGATTAACCCGGCAAGGGTGAGAACCCCGAGGGCAGCGGCCGCAAGGAGCATGACACATTGCGCGGCCACAAGCAGTTTCCGCCTGTCGATGATATCGGCGAGAGCCCCGGCGGGCAGAGCCATCATGAAAAAGGGCAATGTCATCGATGTCTGCAACATCGCCACCATGAACGGCGAGACAGTCATCGACGTCATGAGCCAGGCGGTACCTGTTTCATGCATCCATGACCCTACGAGGGAGGCTATGTTCGCAATCCACAGTACCCTGAAAAAAGGTTCCCGGAGAGCGCTCCAGGTGTTCTTCTGTTTGTGAGTGGTCTCTGTCATAGAAAACGTCGGGCGTTATTGCGGGTGCCCCCGTCAATGAGGCTGTTTTGCACGCCTCCTGATGGTAGTGTAACAGATATTATCCGCCCCGGGGTGTCTTTTTCCGATTCTTTAGAAGTAAAACTTCAGAATCGGCAAAGCCTTGGAGGAATTGAACTCTTCCTTGCTGATCTTTGCGTCGCGATTGAAATCGAAGTTGTCACGCCTCTGGATGGCTGCCCTGAAAAATTCATCGGCATTGACAACCCCGTCGTTGTTCTTGTCCATGAACTTGAACTCCTTTGCAGCCTCGGAGTGACCTTTCGCGGCAAATTCGTTTGCGTCGATCACACCGTCCTTATTGGTGTCATATTCCCTGAATTTTGATTGGACCGCAGATTTGTATTCTTCTTCGGTGATTACGCCATCCTTGTTGGTATCGGCTTTGTCAAAGGCGTTCGAACCCGCATAGACGTTCCACGTCAAAAACAGCACCGCAAGGAACGACAATATCACTAGTATGGCCTTCTTCATCCAGTCCTCCCTGACTAAAATGAAAATAACCCGTCATGGCACAAAAATGCAAAGGAAAAAGAACTACAGGTGATGGGTGATGGGCCATGGGTTATGGGATGCACCGCCTTAACAAGGTCGACGGTATTGTCGTACCGGATCCCTTGCATCGACACATTTTGCGTGGATAGGGCGGATAATGCTTCCCGTCATAACGAGAAACTACCGTAATATTTGTTGGTTAGGGGTGCCAGCCTGAAGTGGCATGGCGCTTGCTCTAACACACGGAAAATAGATTGGGAGGATGCGATGAAGAAAATTGTTCTGATGATGTTGTTGGGAGTAGCGAGCTTCATGTTGTTGGTCCCGTCGATCGGCTATTCGAATCCTTCCTGGAGGCGCGGTCCACAGAGAACGGAATATGTCGTGGTTCGCGACCACGGTCCCCGTTATTATCAGCCCGCCCCGGTCCGCTATCACCAGGAGAGAGTCCACTATGTGGAACGCCGCGAAGAAGATAGGAGCGGCCAGGTAGCGGTGGCAGCCATCGGCGGCATCGTCATCGGCACGCTTCTGGGAACGGTTATCACACAAGGAAGATAAAGATAAGAACAGGGACTAGGGATTAGGGACTAGGGATTAGGGACTAGGGATTAGGGACTAGGGATTAGGGACTAGGGACTAGGGATTAGGGACTAGGGATTAGGGACTAGGGATTAGGGACTAGGGATTAGGGACTAGAATTCGAAAGGAGCACCACCCGATCCCGTTCCCTAATCCTCTTCTTATTTCCGGTTCCTTTTCCTTATCTTCCTTTCCTAGTCCCTAATCCCTGATCCCTAATCTCTGTATTTCTCTCGATGAATATCTCGCAATATTATGGTATTATTACACGCAAAAAAACCAGGAGAAAGAGGGCGGCGTGGAAAGCAAAGTCATTGATGAGATACGATCGATCGTCGGAAAAGAGAATGTGATGGATTCGATGGAGCAGCGGCAGGTTTACTCATATGATGCGAGGACCGATGGGATCGTCCCGGACCTCATCGTATTCCCTTCTTCCGCGGCGGAGGTTTCCGGCATACTCAAACTGGCCAACCGCCATGGTTTTCCCGTTATCCCGAGGGGGCAGGGCACAGGCCTGACAGGGGGAGCGATACCGGTGGTCGAAGGTGTTGTCCTGGTATTTACCAGAATGGACCGCATCCTCGAACTGGATACGGAAAACCTCATAGCCGTCGTCGAGCCTGGCGTTATTACCTTCAATCTTCAGCAGGAGGCAGCCAAATTCGGCCTTTTCTATCCGCCCGACCCCGCTTCATACAAGTATTCGAGCATTGGAGGCAATGTCGCAGAATGCGCCGGGGGGCCTAATTCTCTCAAGTACGGAGTGACGCGGGATTATGTGATAGGTCTTGAAGTGGTACTGCCGACAGGCGAGATCCTTAATACCGGTGTCCGGACGATGAAAGGGGTTGTCGGCTACGATCTTACGCGGCTCTTCGTCGGAAGTGAAGGAACCCTGGGCGTCGTGACGAAAATTACGGTAAAGCTTGTTCCTCTTCCCGAGGCAAAGGCCACTATCCTTGCCCTTTTTAACGAAGTGGAGGAGGCCGCGCGGGCAGTGTCGGCGATCATTGCGGCCAAGATCATCCCATCCACGATAGAATTCATGGACAGGGCATCGATACGCTGCAGTGAAAAGGCTTCACCCATGGGGATACCCGAGGAGATAGGCGGACTGCTTCTCATAGAGGTGGACGGCAACGAAGAGGCGGTGGCACCTCAAGTTGAAAAGGTCAAAAAGATCCTTACCAGTCAGAAGGTCGTGCGATGTGACGTGACCCGCGATCCGGCGGAGGCGGACAAACTCTGGCAGGCGCGGCGCGTTCTTTCGCAGGCGACCTACAACCTGAACCCCGTGAAGATAGCGGAAGACGTTGTGGTTCCCCGTTCCCACATCCCCACACTGATACGCGCCCTGGAGGCCCTGGAGAAAAAGTATGGAATCCCCATTTTAAGCTTCGGACATGCCGGCGATGGTAATTTTCACGTGAGCATCATGATAAAGGATACGGTTGAAGACCGCCGCAAGGCTGAAGAAGCGGTCAAGGACATCTTTGCCGAGACCGTCCGTCTCGGCGGGACACTGTCGGGAGAGCACGGTATCGGTACGTCGAAGGCACCCTATCTCGATATGGAACTCTCACCCGAAGTGATCACCACGATGAAGTCGATAAAGACTCTCTTCGACCCCAACAACATCCTGAACCCGGGAAAGATTTTTAAATGAGGCGGGTGATGGGTCATGGCTGATAGGTAATAGGAATAAATTCTTTTCATCTTTCCCCATAACCCATCACTCATGACCCATGACCTATCTTCTCTATACCGATTTTTCCCAGCCCTGGCCGAAGTCGGCGAGCGGTCTTATTGCAGTCACTTCAAAAGTGACGGCCGCATAGACCATCTTTGCGGCAGCTTCCCCCGCCTTTTCAACGAGCTGTTTCCTCATTGTATCGACTGTAGCTCCGGAAGTTTGGCACTCGGTCATTGTCAGGTATATCCTGACCCCTTTCCACTCCGGCAATGCCTTGCCCGGTTCCATTATGATGTAACAGGCCTTAGGATTTTCCTGCAGGTTCGCAAGGGTTTTGTTCTTGCCAAGGGCCATGATGATCGTTTTTTCATCGACCATACGGGGTGAACCAAAATAAGCCGAGTTGACATCGCCGGCCTTGTTTGCGGTACTGAGTACCCCGAGGCGGGGCTGTTTGTTAAAGAATTCCATCAAGCTTTTTGGCATACCATCCTCTTCATTGTCTTGGCTTCGATATCATCTGGATTATTATAGCAGAAGCGACGGAGAAAAAACGGTTTAGGTTTGCCTGATCCCTGATCCCTAGTCCCTGTTCTTCTTAATCTTCTTCCGCTTCGGGGAGGACTTCGGTTATCTGACGATATTCGCTCATGACCTTTCTGGTGAAGGAGGTTGTTTTGGCCGTTTCCTGAGTCGCGGGCTTTTTTACTTTTCCGGGCCCGGCATTATAGGCATGGAGGGCCGAAACCGTGTTCTCGAACATGTCACGAAGCTTTGAAAGATAGCTCACGCCAATCTTGATGTTTTTTTCGGGTTCGTGAAGGCACTTCGCACCTTTGACTTCAACGCCTGACTCGCGGGCTATTATTCTTGCCGAAGAGGGGTTGATCTGCATAAGCCCCCGGGCGCCCCGTCTGGAAACCGCCTCGTTCTTGAAATTGCTTTCGACCTTCATGATAGCCAGGACAAGGCGGTAGTCGAGGTCGTACTTTCTTGATTCTTCATAAACGCTGTTGGCGATGATCTTTATTCTGTCTTCCGGGATACCGGGCTTGCGTTCTTTGAGAAAGGTAACTGTTTTTTCCACGATCTCTGTTTTGTCGGCCCCTTCATCTTCCAGTATCAGCCCTGTGGAAGAGAAGGTTGTGGTCGCGAAAATGCTCGCGGCAAAGAGTATCGTTATGAGAATGATATAGAATCGATTGCTATGACGCATTGTATTACATAGCCTATCTTAAATGATGATGTCAACCCTTTTATGGGGGAGGTACCATATAAGTAATTGAAATAATGGATAAAGAGATGCGAAATACAGGTGTATGTCTTTGGGCCGTTTTGAAGACCTGACATCCCATCCTGAGTTTGACATACCTCTATCCATTTGTTACAGATGTAACATGAAAAACGGGCTGCCGTTCACAGCTGACCTTGCGACCACCGCGATGGGCATTCTTCCCCATGAAGACGTCGATGAGGCGCTGGAGCTAGCTTTTTCCCTCGACATCCCCTTCTGGCCGCAGCTTCCCCGGCTATCTTTTTTTGAAGACATGTACGTGCAGGCGCTGCAGAGGTTCCCCGGTGCCGTCCTCGACGAAAGGAGCGGCAGGACATATATCGACACACAGCAGTTCTACAAAGACCTGGAAACCTTCTTCGCCCACGAGGACGACCTGTGTTGGTTTGCCCTTTCCGAGAGCGATTCGCTCGTTTACCGGCGCTTTCTGGAGCGGGACCTTGGCCCGTATAAAGCGGTCCACGGGCAGGTCATAAGCCCGGTGAGCCTTGCGTTAAAAATTGTAGATGAGAATGGAATACCGATAGTTTATAATGATGACATACGGGCCGTTGCGTTCTTGTTCATCCGGAACAGGGTCAATCAACAGTACCGGGAGCTTGCTGCCAGGAATGGGCACGCTTTCGTGTGGATCGATGACCCGGGTCTGGAGTTTATCTTCAACGCCATGAGCGGCTATGACCACATTAAGGCCAGAGATGAATTGCATGAGTTCTATGAAGGCGTCGAGGGGCCCCGGGGCCTCCACCTGTGCGGAAACCCGGATTGGGATTTTCTGCTTTCTCTTAACATTGATATCATTTCGTTGAATGCATACGGATTTGGTGATATTTTCGTTAAGTACAACAGGGTGAAGGATTTCATTAAAAGCGGCGGCACCATAAGCTGGGGTATCATACCTACGTATGAGGAAGAATTAGCCAGGGAAGATGCCGGAACGACGGCGGAGAGGCTGGAAACGATGTGGAAGCCCCTGACCGGGACGGGCATGGCCGCGGCGGAGATTGCAGCGAGGAGTCTGCTTGCACCCGCAACGTGCAACCTCCTCAACCCCGACCGGACGCTGACGGTAGAACGGGCTTTTCGCCACCTTGTCGAGCTGTCCGGCCGCCTGAAGGAAAGGTACATTTCATGAAGACGATCCATATCGTTTGTAAGCGCGAGAAGAGGGATGCGTTGGAGATTGCCGGGGAGATCCTGAAGCAATTCGGGGACAGGAGTACTATCCTGGTGGAGGAAGAGGCCGCTGCCCGGATCGGGTATGACGCAACCTTCGAGATGGAGCATGTCGGGGAAGGAGCGGACCTCATAGTCGTGCTCGGGGGGGACGGCACTCTGCTGTCTGTCTCGCGCCATGGCAAAGGTGCCGAGGTTCCCATCATGGGTGTCAACCTCGGGAGTCTGGGTTTTCTGACAGAGACCCCCATTGAGGAATTTGCCGCGACGCTCGAAAATGTCCTGAATGGAGATTTCAGCATTTCGAAACGGATCATGCTCGATGTCGGGGTCAAACGCGAAGGCGATCCAATTTTCGATATTACCATTCTCAATGATGCGGTCATCACCAAGGATGCCCTTGCAAGGATCATCGACATCGAAACCTACGTAAACGAGGAATATCTGACGACATACAAGGCGGACGGGCTCATCGTATCGACCCCCACCGGGTCGACTGGTTATTCCATGGCGGCTGGCGGGCCGCTCATCTATCCCTCCCTGACAAACCTGATTGTCACGCCTATCTGCCCTCACACCCTGACGAACCGCCCCATTATCCTGCCCGAATCCGTCGTGATCAAGGCGGTCCTTAAATCCATGGACGAAAAGGTCATCCTGACCCTTGACGGGCAGGTTGGTTTCCCCCTGGAATATGCCGACGAGGTTACGGTCAAGAAGTCGAGTCATGCCGTGCACCTCGTCAAGTCTTCATCGCGGGGCTATTTCGAGATACTCAGAACAAAGCTGAAATGGGGCGAACGATAGAGGGATGCTGACGTATCTGGGAGTCAAAGGCTTTGCCATTATCGACGAGCTCAGAATTGAGTTTGGAGAGGGTTTTAATGTCATAACCGGCGAAACCGGAGCAGGCAAGTCCATCGTCATCAATGCCCTGGCTACGCTGATGAACGCGAAATCGGCGCCGGATGCGGTAAGGACGAGTTCCGCACAGGCGGAAGTAGTGGGGCATTTTGCAAGCGGCGATGACGAATATATTCTGAAAAGGGTTATCGGGAATTCCGGCAGGTCACGGGCGTTTTTGAACGAGGAACCGATTACCCTTGCCAGGATGGAGACCCTGGGAAGCACTTTGATAAGCGTTTACGGACAGAACGAATTCCAGCACCTGCTGGATAAGGAAAACTATACAACGATCGTGGACAACCTTCTTTCCCTTGATGAAGAAAGACAAAAGCTCGCCAGGATAGTGGATGAGCTGAAGAAGGTAAACGGTGAGCTGGCCGCCGGAAAGAGGGAAGCGGAAGGCAAAGAACGGGAAATGGAACTCCTTGATTTCCAGATAAACGAGATCGATAAGGCGAAAATCACAGAGGCTGAAGAGGAGACCATCCGTGAGAGATTGAAAGTCCTCAAGGGTGCTGAAAAGATCCGGATCGTTTTGGACGAGATGACGGAGGGCCTTCAGGGATCGGAAGGATCGGTCCAGACCTCTCTCAAGACATATACCGGCATGTTAAAGACCCTCGGTCCCATTGATGCCCTGGATGCCCTCAAGAAAAGGGTTGAGAACATATCCTATGAGGTCGAGGACCTTCTCCTGGAGATGCATGGTTTTGAGAAGACCCTTTTCTTCGACGAAGAGGAAATGCTGAGGCTGGAGGAGAGGCTCTCCGAGATCTTCAGACTCAAGGAGAAATATGGCAATACCTGCGAACAGATCGAGGCCTTCCGCCGGAGAGCGCAGGAAAGGCTAGTCTACCTGAAGGGGATTACCGGGAATATCGATGCCCTCGAGAAGACCAGAAAAAGTCTGGCTGAGGAAGTGGAGCAGATGGCGAACGGGCTTTCAGAGAGGCGCAAAGAGGGAGCACCCGGGATCGAAAAAGCCATCATCGAAGAACTGGGGTTTCTTTCCATGAACGGACTTCAGTTCAAAGTGCTCATTACGGACAGGGGCCGTGTCGATCGCGACGGCCGGGACGACATAGAGCTCTTGATCTCCACGAATCCGGGCGAACCATTGAAACCCTTGAGAAAGATAGCCTCCGGTGGTGAACTGTCGAGGATCATGCTTGCAATCAAGAAGGTCGTCGGAGGTGAGGAGGAAAAAGCCCTGATCTTCGACGAGGTGGACGCCGGGATCGGCGGGCGTGTGGCAGACATGGTCGGAAAGAGACTCAAAGACCTATCCGGAATGCACCAGGTTCTTTGCATCACCCATCTTCCCCAGATAGCGGCCTACGGAGACAGGCACTTTCTTGTAGAGAAGCAGGTGATAGACGGCCGGACCAAAACTGCCATAAGGGAACTTACACAGGAAGAACGGGTGCAGGAGCTTGCAAGAATGCTCGGAGGCGCCACCATCACGGATACAACAATCAAAAGAGCACGGGAGATGCTTCAATCATGATCAGGAAAGCAAGAGTGGAAGACGTCAAAAAGATACACCAGTTGATAAACCAGGCCGCCGCCCAGGGCGAGATGCTGCCGAGATCGCTGGGGGAACTCTATGATAACCTTCGAGACTATTTTGTCTATATCCGGGACGGAAACATAGCCGGAACCGGCGCCTTGCATATATGCTGGGAAAACCTGGCGGAGGTCCGTTCGCTCTGCGTCGCCGATTCCGTCCGCAGGGGAGGTATAGGAAGATCTCTCGTTGAGGCATGCGTGGAAGAAGCGAGGACGTACGATATCGGCAAGCTCTTTCTCCTGACGTACCAGGTGGAGTTCTTCAAAAAATGTGGTTTTACCATAACCGACAAAAAAGTTTTCCCTCAGAAGATCTGGTCGGATTGCATCAAGTGCGCCAAATTCCCCGAATGTGACGAAACCGCAATGATAAGGGAAATCGGAAAGATGTCGTGAACCACGAAGCTGCGCAGGATTACAAATACCTTCTGTAAGGGTGATTCAGAATGAACGAAAACGGTAGAATGAAAACGATCCTCGACAAATTCTCGGGCCGCTTTGACGACTATGAACTTTTTTACCTTAACGAGAAAGAAAAAAAGATCGAAGCCAGGGATGGCGAGATCTGTGCCGCGGAGTTCAAGGAAGAGGAAGGCTACGCACTGCGGGCCATAAAGGACGCCCGACCCGTCTTTGCATATACCTATGATCGGGAAGACCCTGCCGCCAGGCTCGTCGCCACTGCGCAGACTTTATTGCCCGTCATGGAACAGGATAAAGACAGCCTCTTTGCAGAACCCCATGCAGGATACCCCGCCTCCAGCCTTTACGACGGATCGGGGCTCGCCGTCAGCGATGAGGACAAAAAATCGATGCTCATCACAATGGAGAAGGCGATCAGGGAGTACGACGGCCGGATAACAGCTGTCAGGAACTGCGAATTCCAGGCAGTGGAGCTTGAAGCAGCACTGGGCAATTCGAATGGCATAGCCGTGGAAGGAAGGAAAACGCTCTTCGTTTATTCCGCGATGGCAGTAGCGCGGCAGAACGATGACGAGGTTTCCTGGTATGACTGGCGCTGGGCGCACGACCTGGCGAGTGTTGACGGAAAGCAAATGGGCCTCGAGATTGCCGAAAAGGTGATATCGATGCTGTTCGCAAAACAGATCCCCACCGGTACATACGAGGGGGTACTGACGTCCCGTGCGGCATCGGACCTTCTGGGCATCATCGCCGAGTCCTTTCTCGCCGAGAACCTCTTCAAGGACAAGACTCAATTGAAAGGCAAGGAAGGATCGCTCTGTTTTGCCGAAACGTTGACCATAAAGGATTCCGGCATGGCCGGGACGGACGCCTTTGCTTTCGATGGTGAAGGGGTGCCGTCGCTGGATAATGTCGTCGTGGATAAAGGCGTGTTCAACACTTTCCTTTACGATACCTATTTCGCCAAAAAACTGGGAAAGACCTCGACAGGCAACAGTGTAAGAGGCGGTCTCAAAAGCCCTCCGAAATGCTCCCAGCGCGGCCTGTATATCGAGCCAGGTTCCCGGGACATACAGAAATTCGTCACCAACGGCATCGTGATCGACGAACTGATGGGCACCCACACGGCCAACGTCATCACCGGCGACTTTTCAGTGGGCTGCCTCGGCTACCTTTATAAGAACGGAACGCGGGAACCTTTCCAGGGCGTGATGCTTTCCGGCAACGTCTTCGATGTCTTCAAAAACATCAGGGAAACCGGCAGCGACCTGACCTTCCATGGCTCTGTCGGCTCTCCGTCAATCTATGTTGAAGGACTGAAAATAAGCGGAACGTAGGAGAAGAAGTTTTTTATACACCTCTCGCGTAGTGTCGTCCCGCGCAGTGCAATCCCGCGATGTCAGCGGATATCAGAAAAAACTTGACATGTCAGGCCGTAATTGAGAAGATGTATGCGTTCAGTGGTTGAACACATCAAAAATAGTTGGTATTCCTCACAAAAGCACCAACCACCGTGGCGGTAGCCTCTCAAAAAACCACAAAATGAACGAAGCACAATTCAAAACCCTGAGAGAGCTTTCGGCGGAGAGCGAGATCTCCCAACGAGATCTTTCAAAACGCATAGGGCTCAGTCTGGGAAGCGTCAACTTTATCCTCAAAGAGCTTATTAAAAAAGGCTACGTCAAAGCCCAACGTTTCAAGAACTCAAACAATAAGGCAGCCTACATCTACGTTTTAACCCCCAAAGGCATTAACGAACGCATCCAACAGACGCAGTACTTTCTTAAATTGAAAATGGAAGAATACGAGAGACTTGAACGGGAAATAGAGGAACTAAAGAAAGAACGTTTCGACTTGTAAGAGTACGAGTCGAAAGGATTTGAGATGAATCTTCTAAATTAATTGATTTAAGGACAACGAAACAACATCTGGCGCATGGGGAAAGTGAATCGCTCTCAGGATGGGGATATGAAATCGCAACTTATAAAAAGGGTTGAAAGAAGAGAAGCGCGTATTGGTGTGATAGGCCTGGGCTATGTTGGATTGCCTTTGGCAGTCGAGTTTGTAAAAGCTGGGTTTGAGGTGTACGGATTCGATACTGATTCAAATAAGGTCGATTCGTTAGGGCATGGTATTAGTTACATCAAACATATAGATGTGTCTGAATTATTCAAGAGACGCAAGAATTCAGCAAGTTTTCTACCTACCGCCGACTTCAGTCTGCTAAAAGAAGTTGACTGCATAATCATTTGCGTACCAACTCCTTTGAGTCAAAACCGGGAGCCGGATATGCGGTATGTTTTTGAAACAGCTGAAGGGATATCAAAGTATCTCAGAAAGGGGCAGATCGTCATACTCGAATCAACCACGTATCCTGGTACCACGGATGAAGATGTAAGAAATATCTTGGAAAAGAGTCATCTAATTGCAGGGAAAGACTTCTATCTGGTTTTTTCACCCGAAAGAGAAGATCCGAATAATCACAGTTTTTCAGTCAAGAACGTTCCAAAACTGATCGGTGGTTATTCAGCTAATTGTTCAGAAATAGCGAAATCCTTATTTGATTCGATCGTAGAAAACACGGTGGTTGTTTCATCAACAAGGGTCGCAGAGGCGGCGAAGCTCCTGGAGAATATCTATAGAGCAGTTAACATTGCCCTGGTAAATGAATTGAAAATTCTCTTTGACAGGATGGGAATTGACGTTTGGGAGGTCATTGAAGCAGCCAAGACAAAACCATTTGGCTTTCAAGCCTTCTACCCCGGTCCCGGTCTGGGCGGACATTGTATTCCAATAGACCCTTTTTATCTCACCTGGAAGGCGAAAGAATACAATTTTGTCACGAAATTCATTGAACTTGCAGGTGAAATCAACAATTCAATGCCTGACTATGTGCTTGAGAAAGTATCCAAAGCATTGAATGTGAACAAGAAATGTATAAATGGTTCATCTATCCTGATAATCGGCGTAGCCTACAAACCGGATGTAGATGATGACAGGGAAAGCCCTGCTTACGCGATAATGGATCTTCTGGTAAGAGAGGGAGCACAGGTAGATTATTTCGATCCTTTAATACCGAAATTGAAAAGATCGAGAAAGTATGATTTCCACCTTTCATCAATTGATCCGACGCCCGAAAATATCAGAAAGTATGATGTCGTCTTAATTGTTACTAACCATTCATCGATAGACTATGACCTTATTCTGGATAATGCAAAGATCATTGTGGATACAAGAAATTCGATTAAGAATAACAACGGCAAGACACAGATATTCAAGGCATGATTTTTGTCTGATATTTGAGGTTCTTGAGAATATTAATTACACAGAGGGCTGACATGCGCTTTTTAGTTACGGGTGGGGCGGGTTTCATCGGTTCCAATATTGTCGAGGAATTGGTTCGTCAGGACGAACAGGTAAGGATCATTGATAATTTCAGTACCGGCAAAGCGGGGAATGTTGAGCAGTTTAAAGACTTCATAGAGGTTGTAGAAGGTGACATCAGGAATTATGAGGTTGTTTGTGAGGCGGTGCGTGATGTTGACGTTATATTGCACCAGGCCGCTTTACCCTCTGTGCCGCGCTCTATAAGCGATCCAATCACCACGAATGAAGTGAATGTGACGGGAACGCTCAATGTGCTTATGGCCGCCAAGGAGAATGGGGTTAAGCGAGTTGTCTATGCATCCTCTTCGTCGGTTTACGGAGACAATCCGAGACTCCCGAAGGAGGAAAGCATGATGCCGAACCCTCTTTCACCGTACGCTGTATCAAAACTGGCAGGAGAAAAATACTGTCAGGTGTTTTCAAACGTCTATAATCTAGAGACAATATCACTTCGGTACTTCAACGTGTTTGGACGAAGGCAAGACCCGAACTCGCAATATTCTGCCGTTATCCCAAAATTCATAAAAGCGATGATGAACGACTCAAGACCGCTTGTATACGGAGACGGGGAGCAGAGCAGGGACTTCACCTATGTAAAAAATGTTGTAAGCGCAAATATTCTGGCAGCCAGAGCTAACTGCAAGGCCGGTACAGTAATGAACTGTGCATGCAATGGACAGACGACACTCAATGAACTGGTCCAGAAAATAAACGGGATTTTGGGCAAAAATGTAGAACCCATTTATGAAGCTTCTCGGTCGGGAGATATAAAACACTCGTTCGCTTCCGTGGAGGCCGCAGCAGAGAACCTGGGATATAGACCGATCGTAGACTTTGATTCAGGGCTGCGAGAAACCGTTAAATGGTATCAGTCTGTCTTGAACCTCCAGGGCTGATAAGTATCCAGAGCATGGTATTTTTGAGGTTATTTTATAATGTCCAACAAAAATAGGGTTGTTCTATATTTCCCGGATACAATGGAAAACCTGGCAATGATCGCACCCCCGCTTTCACTGATGGCTATTGGCGCGTACCTTGAAAAAGAAGGTTTTAAGGTTGTTATCCATGACAGGCGAATAGACGATACTGCCCAGGACAAGATATTGTCCGACCTTGACGGGGTTTTAGCAGTGGGAATCACATCTCTGACGGGGCCTCAAATTGCAGATGGCATAGAACTTTCACGGAAGGTCAAGGCCGCTGCTCCTGAAGTTCCTGTTGTTTGGGGCGGATGGCACCCATCTCTCCTGCCTCAGCAGACATTGAGCAACCCACACATCGATTATGTTGTAAGGGGGCAGGGTGAGCTGACGTTTACGGAACTTTTAGCAGCTTTTCAAAGTAAAGGCGGTATAGATTCGATCAAAGGGCTTTTATATAAAAAAGATGGGAAAATTATTGATAATGGGCCGCGTGAATTGGTCGATATCAATTTGTTTCCTTCTCTTGCCTACCATCTGATCGACGTCAGGAAGTATCCCGGCAGACCCAGCAGCAAATCGGATATATATACCACTATCAGGACGCAACAGGGATGTCCCCACAGATGCGAGTTTTGTGCCGAACCGATCGTATACCAACGCAGGACGGTGCGTTACACGCCTCAAAGGACGGTTGATGAAATTGAGAAATTGGTCAGGAATTATGGAATTACCGAAATAAGCTTCCAGGACCCGACATTTATTTTATCACCTCAACACATAAAAGAATTTTGCCAGGGAGTGATCGACAGGAAACTGAATATTAAATGGTCCGCCACCGCCCGTTACACTACCATTGCAAAAATGGACGATGAGATGCTGGGCCTGTTAAGAGCGTCCGGTTGCGATATGGTTCATCCCGGCGTGGAAGCTGGAAGCCAGGAGATGATGGATTACATCAAGAAAGATCAAAGTCTTGATTACTTGATGGATTGTGTGGAAAAACTTGCGCGGTACGGAATAAGAGGTCTCTACAGTTTCATTATCGGCCTTCCGGGTGAGCCCGACGGTGAGATATCTAAGGTGTTCCAGCTTGTTAAGAAGATCAAGGAAGCCGATCCCGAGGCGATAGTGCCCGTTAATTTTTATACACCTTATCCGATCAGCGCCCTGTACCATAAAGCCATTGAACATGGATTTAAGGAGCCCAAGACTCTGGAAGGATGGAAAGACTTCAGCGCAAGGAAGAACAGGATGCCGTGGGTCAACAAGAAAATGGAAGATGAAGTCATGAAGAAAGACAAGTATTATTTTCCCGCGGCGTTCCCATCGGAAGTTTTGGTTAATAAAATGAGAAAAGGCAAATTCAAGTGGATGTACAGATGCTTCCATGCGATTTCCAGATTTCGCGTCAAACATAACTGGTATTCTTTTGATATTGATTGGAAACTGCTCCTCAGGTATTGGAAATTCTGGGAAAAATACAATCGGAAACTCCCTTTGCATAATATTCATTTCAGGTGGTAATAGTGAAAAAGAAGGTGTTCATCGTAACATACGGGGGCGGTCATGTAAGCATCGTGATCCCCATCATCAGGGAATTGATGAAGGATCACAACATAGAGTTATCAGTCCTCGGGCTGTCTATTGCGTCAGAAGCTTTGAGAGATGCCGGTATAGTGCACAAAACTATTCTGAATTACAAAGATCTCATAATGGACGAAAATGCATGGCGCTTCGGGAAGATGCTGGCGAAAGAGATGCATGTTGAAGGAAAAGGCATAAGCCTTGAAGAAACAACGGTATATTTTGGATCGTCCATGCGCGACCTGGCACAGGAAAAGGGAGAAGAAGAGGCTTTCCAGATTTTCAGGAAGGAAGGGAAGGCCTGTTTTATAGCGACTCACACGATGGGCGTGATCCTGGATAAGGAGAAGCCGGACCTTTTGATAACCGGGAATTCTCCCCGCATGGAGAGGGCGGCAATGACGGCGGCCCACAATAAAGGGATCAGGGTGTTAAGCCTTAACGATCTGCTGGGATTTGACAAGAAATACATCTTTCCGGCAGACAAGATCGCGGTAATAAGCGAAATGACCCGGGAAAATTTGACCAGGCAGGGGAACCCTCGGGAAAATATTGTCGTTACTGGGTCCCCAGTGTTTGATCTCATTATAGATGAAATGAGAACGTTCAACAGGGAAGATATATTGAAGGAATTGGCCTTGCCGCCTGCCGCCAGGCTGTTCCTGCTTGCAACGCAGCCCCAGAAGGAAAGCACCTGGGAGATGATTGATATGATGGCAGCTTTGCTCAGGAGATATCCGGAGCACTATCTTGTGGTAAAACCCCACCCGGGTGACGATAACCGTCTTTACGTGGATTACCTTTCAAAAACAAATGATTCGAGAGTGATATTAACAGGCATGCCTGTCAGGAAGATCATTTTTGTCGCTGACCTGACGGTTACTATTTACTCAACTGTCGGGCTCGAGTCAATGTTGATGGGGGTGCCGCTTATTCAGCTCAACCTGATGGGCATAGAAAACCCGATTCCTTTGTACCAGTACGGCGTTTGCTTTGAGGCGAAGGGTTATGATGAACTTGAAACCCGTGTAAATGAAGTGTTGAATAACGAACAGACCAAAAAAACTATTGCACAGAACATCAATCGATATTTCAAGGGCATCATTTCCGGTGGGGGGCTGCGCAATTGCCTGCACCTTGTCCGTGAAATGCTGGAAAGCGCATAACTGAATCACACAACCAATCAGGATCGACATATCGATGAAAAATGATCGGATATTAAGGGGCGGTATAATCGGGTTGGGCGCTATTGGTTCTCAGCAGGACGAGGAAAGAAAGACCGATGGCGTTTATTCTCACGCCGGGGCATATCGTGCCGTGGATGGTTTCGAATTGGTGTCGGCCTGCGAACCCAATGCGGAAAGGGCAGGTGGTTTCAGTCGTTTCTGGGGTATTGACGCTATTTATCCTGACCTGGAGGATTTCTTGGCCAGGGATAACCTTGATATCGTGAGTATTTGTGCTCCCGATGCAATGCACTACCGGATCATCAAGCGCATCCTTGACGACCCCGGGCAGATTAGAGCCGTCATAACGGAAAAGCCATTAGGGATGACGGTAAATGAATGTCGTGTTCTTGAAGAATTGGCAGCGAGAAGCGGTGTTTTTGTCGAGGTGAACAACCACAGAAGGGCGGAACCATCACACTGCGAGGCGAGGAGGCTCATAAGAGACAAACTGATGGGAACGACACAGGCAATCTCGGCCTATTACGTCAAGGGCCTTTTTCACAACGGATGCACAATGGTGGACACCCTCAGGATGATGCTTGACGAGGTGGCCTGGGTCATGGCGCTGCCTCCATTCCATGCAGGTTCTTACGGTATGGATCATTCAGTCGATTTTTTACTCGGCTTTCAGGACGGCAGCAAGGCAATGGTTCAATCATGTGATAAAGATGCATATTATTACAGCATTTTTGAAATTGATATATTGCTGTCAGGAGGGCGGGTAACCCTTCGTGACAATGGATTCAGAATAGAGCGTCAGCCCGTTGAAGATTACCCGCATTATCCCGGTTTTAGATCACTGGGGAAGACAGGGTTGATCCAGGGCGATATGGCTCATGCTATTACTTACCTTTATCACAAGGTTATTGATGAGTTACAAGCCGGAAAAACAGGCTTCGGAGAATTTGCCCGGGAAGCCGTCAAAGATATGGTAGTCGTGGAAGCGGTACACGCATCGGCTCAACAAGAGGGTAAAAGGTTGGAATTGTGATCCCCCTGACAGGAAAAGACGGATAAACGAAATGAAAGTGAATAACGTTCAGCAGAGCATTGACACGGAAGAACGTGAGGTCCTCTTTAACCGAAAAAGGTCTTTCGGGCATGAGGAGGCATACCTGAAAAATCGGACGGATTGGAATGAACTGCCGGAGAAACAGGTTGTCTCTGACTTCCCCCTTCATGTGGATATAGAACTTTCCTCTGTTTGCAATCTCAAATGTCCCATGTGTTACACCATCACCGATGAGTTTAAATCGAGGGTAAAAACGGGTTTCATGGATTATAAGCTTTTTCAGAAGATCGTTGATGAGTGTGTTGACGGTGATGTGTTTTCGATCCGCTTAAGCTTGCGCGGAGAAGCCTTGCTTCATAAAGATTTCATTGACTGCATAAGATATGCGAAGGAGAAAGGCATCAAGGAAGTATCAACCCTGACGAACGGAAAGAAATTGAACGATAGAGGCTTTTGTGAGCGAATTGTCGATGCGGGATTGGATTGGATCACGGTATCCATCGACGGCGTTGACGAAGTATATGAAAGTATAAGGAAGCCGATCACTTTCCCCCAGATCAAGCAGGCGCTGGTGAATCTAAACGAAGCCAGGGACAGCAGGGGATCGAACAAACCGGCGATCAAGATCCAGGGTGTCTGGCCGGCCGTCAAACAGGCTGCCGATGCTTATATTGATATTTTTACACCCCTGTCAGATCTGATCTACACCAACCCGCTCGTCGATTATCTGTCGTGCGACAGTCAGGATCAGATCGAATACGTGCCTGACTTTGTCTGTTATCAACCGTTCCAAAGGCTGGTCATATCCTCAAACGGAGAGGCGCTGATGTGCGCCAACGACCAGATCGGCGAAGTTATGACAGGCAACGCGAACAACATGACCATACACGAATTATGGCATGGCAGGATCATGGAGAAGGTCAGGAATGATCATAAGGCGCATAATGCGATCCGGTATTATCAGACCTGTCGAGACTGCCAGATACCGCGGGCCAGGGAATATGAGGAGGCGGTGGTAAAAGGCAGAAAGATCTTTATCGAAAATTACACGAACAGGGTGCAGGTCATAGGCAAATAGTGAAAACAGTTATTATTCTCCAGGCAAGGATGAACTCCTCAAGGCTGCCCGGAAAGATCATGCTGAAACTAAAGGGCAGGACAGTGCTCGAACATGTCATCGAGAGATTAAGGACCTTTGCCCGCGCGGATGATCTGGTGGTCGCAACCACGGACTCGCCAAAAGATGATATTACCTGCGAGGTGTGTGATAAAGTTGACGCAAAAGTGTTTCGGGGTTCTGAAGAAAACGTGCTTGAGAGGTATTTCCTGTGCGCAAAGAAACATGGGGCGGACCAGGTGATAAGGGCAACGGCGGATGATCCCCTGACAAGCATTGCTTTACTTAACAGGATGTTCGAAGGTCATTTGGGAAGCAATGCCGACTATACGTATTCCGACGGGTTTCCGATTGGTATGCAGGAAGAGATCGTCAAGTTCGAGGCACTGCAAAAGTGCTATGAGTTATCGTACAAACCGAATCACTTCGAACATGTACTGGAATACATCATGGAAAATCAGGGTGATTTTGCCATTAATTTGGTACAGGCGGAAGGGACAGTCAAAAGGCCTGATGTACGTGTTACTTTGGATACGCGAGAAGATTTCGAGGTGATCAATAGATGCTATGGTCATTTTGAGAGCATATTGAACGTTTCCATGCAGGATATCATAAACTTTTGGGACCGATTTCAATGAAAACAGACAGGATTGTCACTATACACCAGCCGGAATTTGCCCCATGGCTCGGTTTCTTCAATAAGGTATGGCAAAGCGATGTTTTTATCATAATGGACGATGTGCAGTTCAAAAAGAATCATTTTGAAAACAGGAATAAAATAAGGACCCTCGACGAACAAGGCTGGACCTGGATAAAGGTCCCGGTTCTCACAAAAGGCAGGTTCGGCCAAAAGATATGCCAGGTCGAGATCAATTCGGATGGCGAAAAACGATGGAAAGACGTTTTTTTGAAAACGGTGAAGCTGTCCTATCAAAGGTCGAAATATTTTGACGAGGTTTACGGGATCGTCGAAAGGTGCATTAAACAGGATACCGCAAGACTGGTAGATATCAATGTATGCTTGATTGTGTCAATACTCGGCTACCTGGGTATTCGCAAAGAGATACTGGTTCAGTCCGAAATAGTGGACACCGCTTCCACGAAAAGCCAGCTTCTGGCGGAACTGATTGAAGCGAGCGGGTGCGGCATTTATCTTTCAGGGCAATCCGGAAAGGTATACCTTGACCTTGATCTGATGAATGAAAGGAATATTGTAATTCGCTATCAGAACTTCAAACATCCGCGGTATGAACAATCACATGGCAGTTTTCTGGCTGGTATGAGCATTGTTGACCTGCTTTTCAATCATGGCAAAGAGTCCGTCAACTTTATTGAAGGTTTTGATTATGAGTAACTATTTTGAGAATCTGTTCGGGAACAGGGTTTTCTTTATTGCCGAAATAGGCGGTAATTTCTCCGACTATGATACCGGCGCGAAGCTTATCGACCTGGCGATGCAGGCCGGTGCCGATGCCGTGAAGATCCAGACCTATAAAGCATCCACATTGTCGAGCAGAAAAGCGATGTTTTCGTCGGATGGAATGATATTTACGGGAGATGTTTCCCAGTACGAGTCTTTTGAGAAGTATCAGATCGATGATGACGTACAAAAAAAGCTCTTTGAATACGCCCAATCGAACAATGTCCTCATGTTTTCCACCCCAAGCCATTATTCCGATTGTGTTGTCCTGGAGAGGCTCAATTGCCCGATATACAAGATAGGTTCGGATGATGTTACAAATATACCCTTCTTAAAGGAAGTTGCATCGATCGGCAAACCCATGATTCTGTCTACGGGTATGAGCACGATGGAAGAGGTCAAAGAGGCAGTTGAGGCAATTTTGAGTGCGGGTAATAGCGATATCTGCGTGCTGCATTGTGTGACCAACTACCCGGCAGAGTATGAATCTGCAAATCTTTTGTCCATCAGGTCCATGATAGAGGTGTTCAAACCTATTCCCATAGGTTTTTCGGACCACTCTGTTCACGATGAACTTGTTCTGGCGGCTGTAGTGCTTGGGGCGAAGGTGATCGAAAAACATTTCACTTACGACAAAAACGCGGATGGGCCTGATCACCCGATATCGTTGCTGCCTCAAGAGTTCAAGAATATGATAGGAAAGGTCCGGAACATAGAGATAGCGCTGGGCGATGGGATAAAGAGACCTGCAAAGACAGAGGCCACAACGAAAAAGAATAATCGAAAAAGCATTGTGATGACCAGGTCGCTCAAACAGGGTGAACCAATAACGGAAGGAAGTTTTGCAGTCAAACGCCCCGGTTTCGGGATCGAGCCGAAATACGCATCTTCCCTGGTAGGGAGGATACTGGCCAGAGATATCGATGAAGACGATGTTCTCATGTGGGACCACTTAAAAAGATGAGGATCCTTGTTAGGGCCGATGGTAGTTACGAAAGAGGCCTGGGCCACATATCGAAACAGATCACCCTCTGTAATAAACTGAAAAAATCAGGGAATGAGATATTGTTCGTCACGAGGCGAAATGAAGTTGCTGCAAACCTGTTGTCGCAAGCCGGCATTGACCACATTCAAATTGACGGGGAAGTGCTGGCCAATATAGACGAGATCATCACGTCCTACAGAGCCGAACTGGTAGTTCTGGACATACTCGATACCAGCGCGGATTATGTGCGTGGATTGAAGAAGCACAATATCAGGATCGTTACCTTTGATAATACGGATGCCAGCGCACTGGATTGTGACGCAGTGTTCAATGTCATGTATTATCACAAGAAGGAAGCAAGAGAGCTCTTAAAGGAAGCGGCAGTGTATGAAGGTTATGAATATATAATAATTGACGAGGCGTATAGTTCTGTCGACGAGTCGAAAAACGACAACGTTCAAAGGATACTTCTGACTCAGGGAGGCGCAGACACCGGGAACAGAACTCCATTCCTGATGGAAACTCTGGTGATGCTGCGGGAGGATACGAAGTTGCCCTTTGATGTGGATGTTGTAGTGGGTCCGGCATTTGATCGGGACAACACTTCGAGGATTGAAGAAATAGCCTTCGGGCAGCATATGTTCCATGTCCAGCGGGAACCGGACAGCCTGGCGCGTTTGATCGAACGGTGCGATATCGCAATTACGGCCGGTGGCACAACCATGTGGGAGATTGCGGCATGTAGAAGGCCAATGTACGTTTTTATCAACGAGGCCTTTGAAGACGAGACGGCAAGACTGATCAGTTCTCTCGGGTTTGCATTGTACGATGGGTACCTGCCGGGCCGGGACAGGGTGAACAACAGCTTGAAAAAGCTTGTTCAAAGTCCTGCCGTGAGAAGGGAATTTGTTCAGAACATGAAGAAGTATGATATCGGGAACGGTCTCAACAGGGTCATTGAAGGAATATATAAACATGGGGTGTCGATATAATGTTTAGACAGAAAAAGATCCTATGCGTCTCAGCCCATATGGATGATGTGGAGTTTGGATGCGGCGGGCTTATCAGTTCTCTCGCCAGGGTATCCGATATTTATGTGCTGGTGCTGAGCAAAGACAGGAAGAATTCAGTTGGAGAGATCCAGGAGATTCGTGTTCTCGAAGAGCAATATGCCGCAATGACTATCCTCGGGGTGAAGAAAGAGAACATTTTTTTGCCTGACGGGATCCCCGGGCAGCTTTTTCCGGAATACAGGCAGAATGTTCTGGAAGCGATGTATGATATCGACTCCAGGGTGAAGCCGGATATTATCATCACGCCAAGTATAAATGATGTGCACCAGGACCATAGAACCGTGTGCAGGTCGGCGCAGAAAGCCTTTAATCGACGCACAAGGCTGGCCTATGAGGTAATCAACTCGAGCGACGGTTTTGTGCCGACATTGTTTTTTGAAATCTCACAGAGTGCTTTGGATGCAAAAGCAAAAGCCATACTGTGTTACAGGTCACAGGCGGACCCGACAGTCACTTCCGCTCATTATTTTGATAAAGGCGCCATCGAGAGCCTCGCAAGACTGAGAGGCGTTCGAATGGGCGTGCAATACGCTGAATCATTTGAAGTGATGAATCTTGTGTGTTTCCAGGGAGCGTAGGCGTATGTCTATGAACGTTGTTTCCACGATTGAGGCCAGAATGGGGTCTACGAGATTCCCCGGGAAGGTGTTGGAGCACATAGGGGAAAAGACGGTATTGGAATGTACCGCAAGACGTCTCCAAATGGCAAAAAAGATCAATTCCGTTGTCGTTGCAACAACGACCAGCACCAGTGACGACCTTATTGCAGGTCTCTGCGGGCAGATCGGTATACCGTGCTACAGGGGCAGTGAAGATGATGTCCTGAACAGGGTTGCAAGCGCCGCACGAATGATTGATGCGGACGTCGTTGTTCAGGCGGGTGCGGACTGTCCTTTTTACGATCCCGATATAATCGACCAGATGATCGGGATTCTGTTCGAAGGTGATTACCAGTATGTTTGCAATGATCTCGAAGAAGGATACCCCGTCGGCGTTAATCTCCACGTAATTGCCTCTGAGACACTCTACGGCGTGGAGCGGATGGCAACTTCACAAAGGGACCGGGAGAACGTGGTTACTTATATCTGGGAGCATCCTGGAGATTACAGGATATTCAACTTAACGCCGCCGCCGGAACTGCGCAGGCCCGACATAAGACTGACGGTTGATTACCGGGAAGACCTTGTCCTGCTGAATGAATTGTCAAAGGGCATTGCAAATGAATCGTTCAGGACGATCGATATCATAAGATACCTGGAGCAAAACCCCGGATTGCTGGAGATCAACAGGAACTGCAAAATGAAGCAATCATCGTGTGCCTACAATATTGAATAACAACTGATGCTATTTATATGGGTAAAGTGATCGTCAGTATAAAAACACTCATTATTGTTGCCGTGAACCTTACGGGATATTTTTTTTTTAAACGCAAGCTCATTAGCCTGAAGAAAGACAGGATGTTTGAGGATTTCTATCAGAGACAGATCGCCCAGCATATCAACGTACCGCCTAACTTTGAGAACCACTATGGCAGGAGCCGTGATTATCTCATGGAGGTCTTCAAAAAAATGGAACCGGGGAGCACCGTGCTTGAACTCGGTTGCTATCTCTCGAAACGTCTGAACTGGTTTGCAGCGCGAAATCCGGAGTTATTTTTTATTGGTATCGATCTTTCATTGAAGACGCTTGTGATGGCAAAGGATAATTCAGACCTCATGCCCAATATCAGACTTATTGCAGGCGATTTTAACAACCTGCCTTTTAAGGCGGGCAAGATCGATACGGCGTTTAGCCACCTCGCCCTTTACCATGTTTCGTATTCTCATATCAGAAAGGTCTTCGAGGAGATGAGAAGGGTTTCGAAAAAGGATATCATTATGATAGAACCATTCCACAAGGTTCTGCCGCTCAAGCAGAAATTGTTGTTGATATCATCTCCGGATAAATACACCCATGATTACAGGGGGATTGAGAATAACGACGTCAGCCTGAAGGAGATCCGCCCTCTCCTTGACGGATCATCGAACTATCACCCGATAACCGTTTTCCATTATTCAAAAAAATGAAACATTCTGTCGTTCGCAACGCTTTTATATATCTTCTGAATATAGGGACTGTAAGTGTACTTAATATAATTACAATTCCCATCTTCACCGCTTATTTATCGCCCTATGATTATGGCATGATAGCATTGAATGCGGTTGCCACTGGTGTTGCCACGATCATCGGAGGATGGGGATTGGACAACTTTGCGAATAGACTGGAAATAAAATATTTTCATGACGAGAATAAGCGAGCTAAGTGTTTGGGGTGGGTTTTTGTTACGAATATTTCCATATCACTGATGGTATGTTCTCTGTTATCTCTGCTCCCGCATCTATTCTATCGCTTCATATATCAAGGTGTAAAGTTACCTCACTTTTATCTATATTTGATACCTGTTTGGACTCTTTTTACCCAGAGGATAATCGTTTTTTATCAGCACTACCAGATCAATTTGCAGCAGGCTTCTTCATATTCACGTTTGAACATAGCATTGCAATTGTCCAATTTTGTAATTCTCATTCCGGGATTCTTGCTCTTCAATTTTTCTCTGACCGGATACATGGTATCCATGTTCGTGGTCCAGTTCTTCTACGCCGGGCTGATTAGTTTTATTTGGCTTCCAAGGGTCCTGGAATTGGATATTCGATATCGTAGATATGTACGGCTCGGCTTCAGGTATGGATTACCCCTCCATTTCGAAGGATATATTGCGGCGATTCAGAATTTTCTAGACAGATTATTGATTGCAAGCAAGTTAAGCATAAACACTCTTGGAATATACTCATTCTCATTTTCTTTCTCCAATAATTACACCCTGATGACTCAGGCTATGAATAATTCATTAAATCCGGAAGTTTATAGAAGGCTGGATCAAAAGATAAGCAATGAGAATGACAACTCGGCCTATTTGTACGGAATATGTCTGTTCTACTTTATGGCGCTCTCACTGGTTGGGTTTGCTTTTTCTCTTTTTTCGAGAGAGATTATTTTGTTGCTAACAAACGAAAGGTTCCACACCGCATATAAAATTGTTCCTTTGATTATAGCATCACTGATTTTTTCTGATATGAACTCGTTGTTTAATGCGACTCGTGTATTTATAAAGAATAAGACAAGGTTCAATTCCTTAGCCTCATTCAGTTCTGTTTTTTTCAAAGCCGTACTTTTGTTTGTTTTGATACCGGCAATCGGTGTGTGGGGTGCTGTGATTGCCTTTCTGTTGTCCAATGTATTTAATTTCATTATTTATAAGATATACGCAGACAGAATCTTACCCACGAAGACACCATTTTTTGTATCAGCCGTCGTTTTGTTCGGATATTTAGCACTGTATCTGATTATAGAATATGTGATCCCGCTCCAGGCACTATCGATAATGATCTTTTTGAAAACATTGTTGTTGGTCGCTGCGATAATAGCCACACTGCTTTTTCTGAGAAAATCTGATAGCGTTCTTTACGGAAAGATGATTTCTCACATACATAGGATAATCCCCAACTTTTTGTTGCCGGGCGTATGAGCGAAAAACAGAAAAGACTAATTTATTGTTTTTCACGTGAACCGGGTGGAGCCGAAACACTTGCCCTCGTGTTGGAGGGACGCGACAGGAATACATATGTGTTGGTTGGAAAAGACTACGCATGTGATATTTTTGAGTCTCACGGGCTGGTTTACAGGAGATATTACGGAAATACCAGGGAAGAATTATATGGTTTCGTCGATAGCCTTCAAAAAGAGAATCCCGCTTCAATCGTGTTGACCTCCGCGGCCAGTATTCCCGAACATGATATGACGGAGAAGTATTTCTGGAATTGGGCAGCCTCAAGGGAAGTGCCAAGCATCGCCGTATTGGATCAATGGCAAAACTACAAGGAACGGTTTAGCGGACCCAACGGAACTGATATTTGTCAGTACCTGCCTGATGTCATTTGCGCGATGGATGAGTCAGCAAGGCAGGGTATGATAGACGACAAACTGCCCGGTGAACGGATCGAGGTTGTCGGACATCCTAGTCTTTCAAAGCTGAGAAAGATCATGATCGGTTCCGAGGTCAATGAAAGCGGAGATGTGCGGAAAAAGCTCGGGTTGGGCATTGGTCAACAACTCGTGGTTTTCGTCTCTGAACCCTTCACCCATTTTTATGGCGACAAGGCGGGCTATACAGAGCTGACAATATTGGATGAGTTGATCTCTTATTTTCAGGAACGGTTCTTGTCATTGAAGAAGAGATACAACGATATCAAGTTGATCATCAAGCTTCACCCTAAAAACAGCCCCGAAGCGTTTGACAGGTTCAAAAAGGATCATGCAAACGTCTGGGGAACACAAAAGCCTATTGTTTTGACCGACGAAATAGATAAAATATCCCTGTTAACGGCGTCAGACCTTGTTGTTGGAATGGCGTCCATCATGTTAATGGAGGCAATAGCACTTGGGAGGCCGACCGTGAGTCTCCAGGTGGGGGCCAGGATATCAAATTTGTGTGAAGCAGTTAACCAGAAGATCATACCCTTCATTTCCACAAGAAATGAAATGCGCTTGGTTCTGGACAAACTGCTGGGTGATCCGTCATATAAAGATAAATATACGAACAGCATAAGAAATTACCCGATCATCGATAACGCCGACTCGCGCATCTGGGAAACAATAGAGTCGCGAAGGTTAAGATGAATGACCATTCAATACTAAAGGGGATCAGATAAAATGGAAAAACTCGCTCTATTTGGCGGAAAGCCTGTCAGAGAGAAACCTTTCCCTAAGCACCGAACGACAGGAGACGAAGAGAAGAGGATTGTAATGGAAGTCATGGATTCCGGGATACTATCGGAGTTTATGGGATCCAACAACGAACATTTTATGGGCGGTCCTTACGTAAAAGGGTTTGAGAATAAGTGGTCGGAGCGATTTGGTGTGAAGCATACGATAAGCGTGAATTCCGCAACCTCCGGTCTTTTTGCAGCGGTGGGGGCTGCCGGGATCGGACCTGGTGATGAAGTGATAGTTACGCCCTGGACCATGACGGCAACGGCAACGGCGATCCTCTCCTTCAACGCGATCCCCGTGTTCTGCGATATCGAAGAAGACACATTTTGTATGGACCCCGAATCCGTTGAAAGACTTATAACCCCCCGTACCCGGGCATTAATGCCCGTCCATATCTACGGTCACCCTGCCGATATGGACCCTATCATGGAACTAGCCTCAAAATACAGCCTGATAGTGATCGAAGATGCGGCCCAATCACCTGGAGGTTATTACAAGGGGAAGCTTACCGGGACGATCGGGCACATGGGAGTTTTCAGCTTTAACTGCAACAAGATCATCCAGTGTGGAGAAGGCGGGGCTGTTGTAACAAACGATGACGAGCTTGCAAAACGGCTCCAGCTGATCAGAAATCACGGAGAGGCAGTAGTTGCTACGGGCATGAGCGTTCAGGATGGGTCGAACATTATTGGCTGGAATTATCGAATGAACGAGATAGAAGCTGCAATTATGACGGTTCAACTCGATCGTCTGGACCATTTGCTGAAAGCCAGAAAGGAGCTTGTTGAATATTTCGAGGAGGGGATACGTGATGTGACCGGCTTGATACTGCCTGTCGTGAAGGACGGGTGCACGCATACATATTATCGCTATACAATGCGGCTGGATAAAGATACAATTACAGTCCCCTCAAACGCGATCGCGAAGGCTTTAAATGCCGAAGGCATATCCTTTAATGCTGATTATATTCCACTGAATCTGTATCCCATCTATCAAAAAAGGACAGGTTACGGCAGGAAGGGATGTCCGTTCACATGTGCGTATTATGACGGAATGGTCGATTATTCAATGAAGAACCTTCCCGTCACAGAGCAGATGACCCATACAACATTATCATCCGAAGTAATTCGGCCCCCCCTGGGTCGGGAGGACGTGGATCAGATCATTTCCGCGGTCAAAAAGGTATTTGAACAAATTGGCAGTCTAAAATAGAATTCAAATATATTATCGAGAAAGGTAATTCATGAAGATCCTAGGCATTACGACAGGAACGAACTGTACGGCAGCTGTTATGGTTGATGGCAAAATAATCGCCTGTGCCAGCGAGGAACGTTTTACACGCTTGAAAAATGACATGGGTTATCCTCTAAAATCGATCGATTATTGCCTATCCTGTGTGCCGGCGCAAGACATTGATCTTGTTGCCATAGCCACAATCAATATGGATCCCGACAGGATCGTCACGAAGAGCGCGGCGGGTTCTTTTACGATAAAGGACAGCGTTCGGGAACAAAAGGAGTACTGGTATCCCTTGCTTTACGAAAAGGTGGACAAGAACTACCTAGAAGTGTTCCCTGATAAAATCGAATACGATATGCCTCCGGGGAATTGGGATAGCATAATCTATCATGGCCCGCAGAAATATGAGTCTTATCGTGAATTCAGGAGGAACGCGGTAGCCGATCACACTGGAATAGCAAAAGATAAGATCATGTTCTTTGAGCATCACCGGTGCCATGCCATGTACGCCCTTTTTGCCAGTCCTTTTCGAAATCGCGATGTCCTTATTTTTACGGCCGATGGTTTTGGCGAGATCTCCAACGGATCAGTGAACGTCTACAAGAATGGCGAGTTCGGGACCATTTTTTCAACGACAAGCTGCAACATAGGTCGTTTGTATAGATATATAACGTTGTTGCTTGGAATGAAACCAGGTGAACACGAATATAAAGTGATGGGTTTGGCCCCTTATGCGCTTGAACCCGTATTGAAGGGTCCCTATGAGGTTTTTAAGAGATCACTGAAGGTGACCGGATTGGATTTTGAGTATATAGAACGTCCACCTGATATGTATTTTTATTACCGGGATAGTCTGGAGGGGTTCCGCTTTGATGGTATAGCAGGGGGGCTGCAAAAATATGTTGAAGAATTGCTGTCCCAGTGGGTCCTCAATGGTATCAGTGAAACAGGTATTCATAATGTTGTTTTCAGCGGCGGCGTGTCGATGAACGTAAAGGCCAGCATGCAGATCAGCAAGCTGCCTGAAGTTGCGGATTATTTTGTTGCTCCAAGCGGAGGTGACGAATCTCTTGCAATTGGGGCGGCATACACCGCCTATTATGATCATTGCCGTAGTAATGGAATACATATGGATGGTGTACCCGTGCTGGAACACGTATACCTGGGGCCTGGATACGGTGATGACGAGATCGAGAAAGCATTGGATCATTATAATACAAGAGACAAATACAAAGTCACTCAAGGAGTTGACAATGAAACGATCGCCCACCTTTTAGGGCGGGGGAAAGTGATCGGAAGATTGGCAGGCCGCATGGAGTTCGGTGCCCGCGCATTGGGGAACAGGTCGATACTGGCAAACCCGGTAGATGATAGAATTGTCAGGATCATAAATGACAAAATAAAGAACAGGGATTTCTGGATGCCGTTCGCGGCGTCAATTCTCGAGGAATACGCGGACAGATACATCGTCAATCCAAAGGGTTTGAAGGCCCCTTTTATGACGGTTGCCTTCGAAACCACGGAAGAGGGAAGGCGTTCCCTGGAAGCCGCGCTCCATCCGATGGACAAGACCTGTCGGCCGCAGGTCGTTTCGCGTGACGCCAACCCCGACTACCACGCTCTCATAAAAGCTTTTGGAGATCTCACAGGGATTTACGGGGTCCTTAACACATCTTTCAACTTGCATGGTTTTCCCATAGTGGATACACCATCTGACGCGTTGCATGTTTTTGAGAACTCCGATCTCGATGCCCTGCAGATGGAAAGATACCTGATCGAAAAAAATATATGAAGAGGGTTATTTTCAGGGTATTTTTAGACGTGCGAATACTCAAAGAACAATTCTACATTGTGATCAATCGCATTTTTCTTTGGACTGCTGGCGTTAAGGTCGGGAAAGGAGTTCAAATAAGGGGGCCCCTTCGTCTTATCATCAAGGGAGACCCGAAGAACATTGTTATTGGAGATCATTTCATCTGTACCGGTCCGCTGGAACTATACAACAGGGAGCATGGCCGGATAGTGATCGCCAGCAATGTTGTGTTTGACGGTGATATTGCCATATGCGCTGCGCAAAGTTCCAATGTCCGGTTTGAAGAAGGTGTCAGGGTAAGTCCCGACTTTACGTGCAATGCGGGTGCAAATGTTACGGTTGGACGAAAAACACTGATTGCGAGAAATGTCAGCATCAATTCTTCCGATCACAGGATAGCCCGGGGGATGGATATACAGGACCAGGGATTCGTTCATGGCGCTATAACCATAAAGGACGATGTATGGCTCGGCGCCAATGTGTGTGTCAATAAAGGCGTGACTATAGGAGCGGGTTCGGTGATAGGTGCAAACGCAGTTGTGGCATCTGATATTGATGACAACGCGATCGCGGTCGGGGTGCCGGCAAAGACTGTCAAGTTTAGAGAATAATATTATATTTCAAGGATGGTAATGGAATGACCGACAAAGACAATTATTATGCTGCGCTCGCTACATGGAGAAAGCTGATGGATTCAATTCCGGATTCTGGTGCGGGGGCATATCTTAAAATACTAAGCGTTGCAACTGTCAGCCAGTTCCTTCACGAGTTCGAATCGGGAACCATCAATCCCTATCCCGGGTTGGCAGATGCCTTACGGTCACAATCTGAATACATGGGCCTTTACTTGAAGTTTCCCATTTTCAACAACAGCCTGTTTGATGGCGCGGAACGAGAAAGGGGATTATCGGTCAAAGAGCTTTACGAAACTGCCTGGACGAGCTATTCGGAAAGAACCTATGACGATTCGCTCGACCTCATACACAGGAGACTAAGCGCCAATGGAATGGATGCTGATTTCTTTAAAGGGAAGAGATGTCTCGATGGCGGTTGCGGTACCGGGCGTTTTGCCATCGCAATGGCTCAGCTTGGTGCCGTCCAATCAATAGGGATTGATATCGGTACACGGAGCCTTGATTTTGCAGATAAACAAAGAGAGCGCCTTGGGCTGTCCAATGTCTCCTTTCGGGAAATGAGCGCCGATAACCTTGAATTCGAAGATGGCTATTTTGATGTGGTTATCTCTAACGGCGTGCTCCATCATATTGAAAATACAGAAAAGGGATTGCATGAACATTTGCGGGTGTTGCGCGGTGGCGGCTTGTTCTGGCTCTATTTATACGGGAAAGGCGGCCTGTTCTGGCAGTTGTACGATGCGTTTAAGGATTCCCTGAAAAACATCAGCTATGCAACCGCTGCCGGCATATTGCAGCAGTTTCACATCCAGGAGAACAAATTCTATCTCTTTTCCGATAATGTCTATGTCCCTGTAAGAAAATATTATAGCCATCCTGAAGTGCACGCGATGTTGTCAAAGTATTGCGAATATTCTCATGAACACTTGAAAGGCGCAACGGGTGACGATGATGTGCAGGAGCTATTGAGCAAACCTTACGGGAAGACCTTCTGGGGTGATGAAGGCGAAGTAAGGCTCAAGATCATCAAGAAATAATGAGCCAATGGTTTCTCAGATGTTAAAAATAAATATTTGATGGAGCATACTATGATGACCAAATATGGTGAAATGCTCTTATCGGGAGAAGCGAAGCTTGGCATATGGGGGATAGGGTACCTGGGTTACTCTGATCTCGCAAAATATGTCGCCAACGGGATCCGGTGTGTAGTGTCTGACTATAACCCGGAACGATTGAAACGTCTGCAATCGGAGTTTTTACCGTCGGACATCCTTCTCGGATACCTGGGACATGTTCAAAAGAGTTCAAGCATTTCCCGATACATCGAGGTAAGAGAAGACTATCGGGGGCTTATAGACCCCGATATTCTTGTACACATCATTTCGGTACCCACACAGTCCGAAAGCACTCCTTCAAATAAGTGGATTATGGAGGCCCTTAAAGTATTCATCGGAATCAAGGACCTTCGCATGGCGATCCCGCCGTTACTGCTCATCGAATCCTCTCTTATTCCCGGTACCCTAGACAGGCTGATATTGCCATTCTTGAAGGAGAACGGTCTTGTTCCCGGCGATAACGTGATGGTGGGCATTTGCTCCCGAACGGACTGGTTTGATGAAAACGGAAGGCTTTTTGATGCCCCGCGCATTGTTTCCGCCGTTACTCCAGAGGCAATAGATATTGTGGCAGAGATCATGGGGATAATTGGAGCTGACGTTATCAAGACCTCGGACCATCGTATTGCCGAGTTGGTGAAGAGCGTCGAGAAAAGCTATTCACAGACAGGCATGACGATGGCCAATCAACTGGCGATGGCCTTCCCGGACCTGGATATTCAAGAAATGCTGCGTCTCGCGTCCGGAAGGAGCAAGATGCCTTTCTTCAGGCCAGGCTTCGGTTCCGGCGGGTATGATGTGCCGAGCGCAGCCCAGTATGTGATGGAGGGAGCGAATACCCCGGAGTACTTATCGGTTTTCCGCGAGACCAACTACGCGGATCTGAGCATGCCAAAGATGATCGCCGATGTTGTATTACGCAACAGAGCTGAACGAGTGGGGGTTTTGGGTATTTCTTACAAGTCGAACATTAAAGTTGCCGCCATGAGTCCTGCCCTGAGGATAGCTGAGTTCTTGAAGGGAAAAGTGTCCCGGATCATGTGCTACGATCCCTTCTTTACCGATGACGAAATCAAAGATATCATCGGGTTGGATTCGTTCAAGTTTCCCGAAGGGCTTGGTGAATTCGATGCCGTCATAATCGGTGTCGGCCATCGTGATTTCAAAAAAGTCCCATGGAACATTCTGAAAGAAAAAATAGGAAATTGCCGATTGGTCATGGATAATATGGGGATCTGGAAAGACAAGAACTGGCGTGAAACAAACGTATCATATCGTCAGGTAGGCACCCCGGGATGGAATAAGTAGCGTTATGTGCGGGATCACGGGGTTTTACTTAAAGAATAACCTTGGACGGTTGCCGGATGGGTGGCCTGAAAAGGGGGATTCGCTTTTAAAAGACATGCTCAGTATCGTCTGGTATCGTGGGCCCGATCAGACCGGCCATTTTACCGACGGTGTGTGCGGTCTTGGCATGAACCGTCTTTCTATCATCAATACCAATACCGATCCGATACCATACTTTAATGAGGACCGTTCATTGGCTTTGGTCTTTAATGGCGAGGTCTACAATTATAAAGACATTCAGTCAAACCTGCGGGATGTTCACAGGCTTGCTTCGGATTCAGACACCGAAGTGGTGCTCCATGCCTTTGAGGAAAAAGGGATTGATTGCGCCAAAGATTTCAATGGCATGTATGCCTTTGCGGTTTATAATTCACGGAAAAAAGAACTTACCCTTATACGGGATAAAGTGGGCGAGAAACCGTTGTATTATTATTATGATGGAGAGGAATTCTATTTCGCGAGCGAGATAAAGAGCATTTTATGCGCTGTGGATGCGGAACTGAACAATGATTGCCTGTCATACGAGGTTTTTGAAGTATGTGTTGATGAAACAACTCTCTTCAAAAATATATTCTGCCTGCTGCCGGGTCAGTATCTCAAGATCTCTGAAAGGGGCATGGAAACGGGTTTCTACTGGACCGTAGAGGGCAATATCAGGGACATCCCCGACGATGAAGTATGGATAAAAAGGGAACTGACGGATCTTCTGGTCGATGCGATAGAGCTCAGGACGAGGAACACGGCCCATCATTATGCATGTCTGGTGAGCGGAGGTGTGGACAGCGCAATAGTTGCGGCGATCTCAAAACCGGAATTCATTTACACTACAACCTACGATCAGTACGGAGACGATTACTCCGAACTGCATTATGCCGAGCTTGTGGCGAAGAACATCGGAAAGCCGCTGCACATAGTTCGCCCGACTTCGGAACATTTTGAACGTTACCGCAGCAGAATTGCTTATCATCTTGATCTTCCAGCGACCTGGACAAGTTTTAATATGTTCTGCGTACTGGAAGAACTAAGTAAAGGGAGCAAGGTCTTCCTTACCGGGGAAGGTATAGACGAGATCTTCGGAGGGTATCACCGTTATCATTTGCTCAACCACGATCAGCAGATCTATAAGCTTGATGCCATGAGTCAGTACTCATATCTGATAGAGAAGTATTATGGAAGCCCTGTTGACCGCTACGTGAGGCTCATAAATCGCAGCACGGATATTTATAATGAAAGGAATAACCTTTATTTGCGGGATAAGGTCGCGTCATACTTTAGCCGCACGGAAAGCATTGTCCACGGAATGGGCCTGACGGATTTTTACACGACCCTTCAGATCATCCTGCATATGTCCGATAGGATGAGTATGGCTTACAGTATTGAGAACAGGGCGCCTTTTGTCGACCACAGGCTGCTTGAATTCGGATTTGGCTTACCCGACAAATACAAGATACATGACGGTATAACGAAATACATTATAAAAGAAATTGCCAGGAAATTTATCCCCGTTGAAATTGCCGAGCGAAAGGACAAAAAAGGTTTTATGGCACCCGTTAACGTATGGTTTGGCTGGGGACAAAGCGGAAAGTACGATCGTTCGGGTTATAAAAATGCGGTATACTCCGACTGGTATGATGTATTCATTGCCAGGAAATACGGATGGGTGCCGCGAGGATTGGCTGTGGATCCGCACACCAGAGAGCCTTCTGCTCTCCAATGATCAAGCGCGCTGCGCGAACCGTATGTTATGATAAGGCCGCTAACCCTAATGCTTTTCACCCATGACCCCGGGCTCGCGAGGAAGGCTGAAGAAGCCGGCATAGACCGTATTGTGGTCGATTTTGAATTCAGGGGTAAAAAGGAAAGGCAATCCGGTTACCATCTCGAGGTCAACAAGGCAACCATCGATGACCTGAGACGGATCAGAAAAGCCGTTAAGATCCCTGTTCTTGTCCGCACCAATCCCATTTCACTTGAAAGCCGGGAAGAGATAAAGGCCATCATTTCGGAAGGGGCTGATATTCTCATGCTTCCCATGTTTAGAGCAACAAGGGAAGTTGAAGATTTCCTGGAATTCGCCGGCGGCGATGTGAAAACGAATCTGCTTTTTGAAACTAGAGATTCCGTAAAAATAGCACCGGAACTGGTCCGGTTGAGCTTCGATGAATATTACGTTGGATTGAATGATATGGCTATCGATTATAATCTTTCTTTTGCGTACGATGTTCTCAATTATGACATAGTTCATTCCGTGCGCCATGCCCTTGGAGACCGCCCTTTCGGGTTCGGCGGCATTACCGTTGTAGGCGGCGGAAGCCCTTTGAGGACGATGGAGATCCTGAAAAAGATGGCACGGTACGGTTGTTCGCTCGTTATTTTAAGACGCGCGTTTAAACGTGACGTTCGGATGAGGTCGATGCCGGAAGAGATCACTAAAATTAAAATGACTTATATGGGCCTGCAAAGTGAAGTATTTTCTCGTTAGCAACCTGGCGGAGTGCCTCGTCTATTCGAAAGATTACGCCGGCACCCACGTGCCGTTTGTTCTGAATATTCACGACTTCAGGTATTTCGATGTGCGGAACATCCCTTTCGTAACTATCGGTCACTTCATGGGGCCGCAACAGACGCGGGAGTTTTGCAGGGAATATCTGGATTTTCTTCGAAGGTTTATTGACGAAATGGACCTCAACAATGCTGCAGTAGCAAGGGCTCTCTTTGGTGCCGACATTAAATTGTTTTCGGCGATCGGATATGAGATCTTCAACGCTTTTTATGGTGTTTTTCGATTCGTGGCTTGCGTTCATCTGATGCAGGCTGATACTGAGTGTGAAATGCTCATTCCATTCAGCAGGGAGGACAAGGCTGCCGTGGAGATCGACTGGCCCGGATTGGCAGGCAGCTTTGATAATGACGATGGGGTTTTTAAAAGAACGATCGATTATTTTACAGATATGAATAATCTGAGTGTGGAAAAAACCTTCTACACCTCAAGTGAAAAACCGATATCCAGGCACCGGAAGCCGGGCGCAGAAGCACTTATCAGGTCTTCCGCAAGAAAGCTTCATGGTATATATACCAGATTAACCCGCGGAAAAGGTAAATTCGAGAAGTATATCCTGAGCATGACCATGGATAACCTGTGGTCCCAGGTTTTGAACTCTGAAAATATATCGGGCAAGAGCGGATCCATCGGTATCATTTCGGTCGATGAGGTTGTTAAGAACAATAAATCAGAGGTAAACAGGAACTCCACGACAGAAGATCCCGAGGTCAGGCTTTTTCGAACGGATTGTCAACAGGACAAATTCATGAGCTATTTTCGCTGCAAGGAGCTTATCCAGGACTTGCTCTTTCAGAGATATGAGGAGATGCTGAGAAAAGGGGCGCCAAATTACAGAGCCATAAAACATTATGTTAGAGGGAACAAAGTCTGCGCTGTTGTTGGAAAAGCCTGCGGCGCGACATTTGTAGATTCTCTGACAGGTCAATTTGCACGACAGGAAAACGTTCCAGTGGTGGGTATGCAGCATGGAGGCCAATACGGTTACATGGATTTTTTTGACAAGCTGGGGCACTCGGATTATTACGCCTGCGATTATTGGTTTTCCTGGGGGTTTGACAACACGTATTTCGAAAACGCTTTCCATTACGGAGGCCCGGCGCAGGCGGAGATAGTTCCCGTCGGATCTGTTGAGATGACCCACCTGAAGAGAACCATCGGTAAAGTGCGAAAAAAACAGGCGCCAATCGTGTATCCGATAGTCAATAATGTCAAACTCACCTGGTCAACCTTTCGCACCGATGATTTCAAACTGTATAATTTTCAGAAAAGGATCCTGGAGAAGCTTTTCGCATCGAAGAGGGAAATACTTATAAAACCGCATGCGGCGTATACCCTTGCGTTGGATGATATGTTGTCGAATGTTCCGGAAAATGTGTCGATATCTACCGAATCTCTTGCGAAAATATTCGGTCAATACGATTTTGAGTGGGTCATCATCGATCTTTTGAGCACCCCTTTTGAACAAGCCTGTGTCACGCAGGCCCAGATACTTGCGTTTAACGATTCCGGAATCTGGCCCATTGAATCCAAGGCAAGGCAAATGATGGAAAAACGCGCATGGGTATTCGATGATGATGAGGAAAATTTCCTGATCACACTCGACAGGATACTGGCCGGGGAGAAGCTCGATAAGCGTTCAGACGATACTTTTGAGAAGAATTTTATACTTCCCTATGGTGATGAGACCAACCGGAAGGCGTTAAGGGAACTTGAAAGAATTATCTCTGCCCGCAATTGCTGAATAAAGGCATCCGGGGAGAGATCATCCTCTCAAGACATGATCCCGGTTGGTTCCGGGCAGGATGAAGTTTTTAAAACAAAATACGGAGGTTGGACAGGCGTATGATCGCAGCGTTATTGCTTGGAAGGGAAGGGAGCGTCGGATTCCCCGGAAAGAATCTTTATTCGATCCTCGGGAGGGCCATGATGGAGTACCCCTTGATCGCGGCGCTGGGAGCAAAAGGTGTGGATGAGGTTTATGTCTCAACGGATTCCCAGAAGATCAAGGATGTCGGAGCCAAGCGTGGGGCGCTCATTATTGACAGACCCGAGTACCTGTGCACGAAAGAAGCTCTTGGCGAAGATGCGTTCGTGCATGGTTACAGATACATAAAGGACACAATGAAAAAGGACGTAGAGCTTGTGGTCCTTCTATTCTGCAATGCCGCAACGGTTACGAGCGAGCTGATCGATGAAGGGATAGATGCCCTCAGGGACCATCCTGATTATGACTCCGCGGTCTCGGTTTCCCGGTACAACATGTGGAGCCCGCTTCGCGCAAGAAAGATTGCCGAAGACGGCTTGCTCCATCCTTTCGTTCCCTTTGAAACGTTTGGCGACCCCAGGACGTTGAACTGCGATAGGGATTCCCAGGGAGACGTGTGGTTCGCGGATATGGGGGTTTCGATCGTGAGGCCGCATTGTCTTGAAAACATCAATGAGGGCCTGCTCCCTCAAAAATGGATGGGTCAAAAGATATATCCGTTGAAGCAGTGGGGCGGCCTTGACGTGGATTATGAATGGCAGGTGCCTCTGGTGGAGTACTGGCTCAAAGAACATGGCTACAAATCTGAAGGGGAACAATAAAATGGATAGAATAACAGGGAAGGTCAGATTCGCTATCATCGGATGCGGGCGTATTTCATACAGGCATATCGAAGCGATCCAGGCAAATAATGACGCAGAACTTGTGGCCCTATGCGACCTCAATCTCGAGAGAGCGAATGAGATGAATGGAACGGCACACGTGAAGGTCTACGAGGACTATCACGAGATGTTCGCCGGAGAGGACATCGATGTGGCCTGCATAATGACACCAAGCGGAATGCACGCCGAACATGCCATTGACATAATTACAAGATATAGAAAGCACATTGTACTGGAAAAACCGATGTGTTTGAGAGTCGCAGATGGTTTGAAACTGATCGATACTGCGAAGAGCAATGACGTCAGGCTATTTGTCGTTCATCAGAACAGGTTCAACAAGGCCATCCAGAAGATCAAAACGGCCATTGATAATAACCTTCCGGGCAGGATTGCCATAGCAACGGTGAGGATCAGGTGGTCAAGGGGCCAGTCCTATTATGACCGCGATCCGTGGCGGGGAACGTGGGCCCTTGACGGCGGCGCCCTTACCAACCAGGCGATACACCATATTGATCTCCTGAGATGGTTGACGGGAAACGTTAAAAGCCTTTCCGCCGTTGCCAGGACTCAATTCGTCAATGTTGCCGTCGAGGACACGGCGTGCGCGTGGCTGAAGTTCGAAAGCGGGGCGTTGGGGGCGATAGAGGCCACGACGGCCACAAGGCCTCTAAACAAGGACCTTGAAGCATCAATATCGATCCTGGGCGAGAATGGCACGGTGATCGTAGAAGGGGCGGCCGTTAACAAACTGACCCTGTGGACCTTTGATGACACCAACATGGACGAGTTCTCCGAAGACCCTCCGAATGTGTATGGTTTCGGACATAACCACATTATCGACAATGTTGTAGATGTGTTGAAGAACGGAGGAGAACCGCTTGTTTCGGGAGAGGATGCCATTCAGTCGATAAAACTGCTCAGCGCCTTATACAGGTCGATCGAAGAGGACGGAAGGGAAGTGGCGTTGAAAGACGACCCCATTTCAGGAAGGCTTGGAGTCATTGACGATGCATCGGAAAAAATAGCTGATCTTTACAGAACGGATGTTGTAATGAAGGGCAGAAAGAAGTGAAGACATCTGTCATTACGGGCGGCGCGGGATTTATCGGCTCGAATCTGGCAAAAAGGCTCATTGACAGGGGGGATACCGTGTATGTGCTCGATGACCTGTCAACGGGCTACGCAAGGAATGTCCCTGAAAAGGCCATATTTTATAAACTGGATGTAGGTGATATGGGACAGATCAGGGAACTCGACTTGCCCGGTGAGGTTGATACGGTCTATCATCTTGCAGGGCAGTCTTCGGGCGAAGCATCGTTCGATGACCCGTCCGGGGACATTGATCGAAATTACCGGGCCACCTACAACATGCTGGTTGCTTCAGAGTTGATGGGGGCCGAACGATTTGTCTATTCAAGTTCAATGAGCGTCTACGGTGATGTGAATCCGTCTGTTCCCATGGTTTCCGAGAGTTACGACTGCAACCCCGCTTCCTATTACGGCTGCAATAAATTCGCATCAGAAAAGCTCATCAACGTGTTTGCGAAGCATTCCCGCATAAAACCCACAATATTCCGTTTCTTCAATGTTTACGGCCCCGGTCAGAACATGAAGAACATGAAACAGGGAATGCTGAGCATCTATATGTCGTATCTGATCAAAGATGTTCCCGTTACCGTGAAAGGGTCGCTTGATCGTTACAGGGACTTTATTTATATAGAGGACCTTCTTGACGCGGTGGTGAATTGCGAGGAGTCGGAAAAGACTTTTTATGAGACATTCAACCTGGGGACGGGTATAAAGACCACAGTATCTGAGCTGTTGAAGGCACTGCTTAATGTATTTGAAAAAAACGATTTCAATAAATGGGTCATTGTTGAAGGAAACACCCCCGGCGACATCAAGGGGTTTGTTGCCGACATGGCAAAGCTCAAGACCCATATGGAATGGTCACCGGTTCACAAAATTGAGGACGGCATAAAGGAAATGAAGAAATGGATCGACGAAACAGTTGATCTCTGGAAGGATTAATGATGGCCATGCGATGCCCTATTTGCTCAAGCAACGAACACACATTGATTACAGACCGGGTAAGATTCGATAACAAGGCCGACGTATTGAAATGCCGGGAGTGCTCGCTGATCTACCTGGATCAGGGTTCTTTCACCCTTCCGGCCGATTTTTATGAGGGAGATTATCATCAGACATATATAACCCATGTGGAGCCTTCGGCATTTGATCCGGCATCTTACTATCAGAAAATGCTCCAGGTGACCAGACCGTGGAGTGAGAGGATCAAGAAGGTACTTACGGGAAGAGAGACCGTGCTTGATTTCGGATGTTCCACGGGCCATTTGCTGACCCAGATACAGGGCAATGCAAAGAAAGTGACGGGGCACGAGCTCAACAAAAAGGAGGTTGAGTTCTGCAGGGACAAACTGGGCCTGGACGTTTCCGATACACCTCTTGAGGAACGTTTTTCGGAAGGTACCTTTGATCTCATAACAATGGTGTTCGTTCTGGAGCATATCGCCGAGCCCGTAAATCTCCTGATGGACCTTAAAAAGTTTCTAAAGCCGGGGGGAAGCTTTATCATACTTGTCCCGAATGCGCAGGACGCTCTGCTGTCCTTCTACGATATACCGGCATTCGCAAGCTTTTATTTTTGTGTTGAGCATCTTTTCTATTATACGCCTGAAACGATAAAGCGGCTTTTTGCCCTTGCCGGTCTGGATGGCGACATCGAGACACTTCAGGAATATCCTATAGGGAACCACCTGAATTGGGGGTATTACAAAAAACCGTCTGACACCCTGACATCGAGGGGTGTCATGCCAAACATTCCCCTGGCGGATGATGCGCACCTTTCGGAGTGGGAAGGTTTCTGGAGAATGGTGGACGATGAATACAGGAAGCTTCTCCACAAATTGGGGTTCGGTGACCGCCTTTGGTGCAGCGTAAAATGAAATTGTCCGTATCGAATATAGCCTGGGATCCAAGCAGAACAAGTGAATTCCTTAATATTCTTTACAATGAAGGCTGTGACGGTATCGAGCTTTCACCGAGCATGTTGTGGAGGGAGCCACTTGATGCGACGCAGACCGACCTCAACAGATTAAAGGAAGCTCTGAACAATTACCGATTTGAAATATCGAGCATGCATTCCCTGACATATTCCCGGCCCGACCTTGTTTTTTTTGATTCCGAGGATACACGGGACCGGTTGATTCAATATATCCTTGGGCTGGGAAGGATGGCAAAAACGCTGCAGATCCCGGTCATGGTCTTTGGCTCGGCAAAAAGCCGCACCATCGGCGGAAGGGATCGTGAAAAGTGCATGGGTATATTGACCGACACGTTCAAAAAGATGGCCGCCGGAATGGGGCCTCTAGAGGTTCAGCTGCTCGTAGAACCGCTGAGCAGTGAATACACCGACTGCATTAACAACGCAGATGAAGGGGCCTGGCTCGTTGGAACGGTGGATCATCCCAACTTCGCCCTTCACATCGATCTGAAATCCAGCTTCGATGAGAAAGAAGATTATTTTGCAGTATGGTCAAAATATGCAAAGATCATCAAACACTGCCATGTTGCAAATCCCGGATTGAAGCCGCCGGGGCCCGACTGCGAAGAGCATTGCAGAGCGGCGGAAGCCATGAAGGCGGCTGGGTATGCCGGTTATATTTCATTGGAAATAAACAGAGTTAACAGCACGAAAGAGCTTCAGGAAGCGATCCGATTCGTGCGAAAAGTCTACATTGATTAGGGGCCCGTGGAAAAATGATAGCCATCGAGAAATTATTTAAGAAAGAGATAAGGGAACTTGAAAGGGTTAAGGATACCCTTGACGAGAGGTTTGAATACCTCAGGCTGGACAAGAACGAAAGGCTCCTTGCATTCGACGAGAAGCTGTTCGATGAGTTCAAGGCCAATGTCAAGTCTGAAGACCTCTCCAGCTATGCCGAGCTCGGATTTGTTTACAGGGTGCTCGCAGAATATCTCAACGTCAGCACTGAAGCAATGCTCCTTGCCTCAGGTTCCGATCTTGCGATCAAATCTATATATGAATCTTGCGTTGAGCGGGGAGATAACGTGGTGCTCCATGCGCCAAGCTATGCCATGTACCGGGTTTATGCGAAAATGTTCGGTGCGGAGCCAAGGATGGTCCCTGTCGGAAGCGATTGGAACCTTGATGTACAGGGGATGCTTTCGAGAGTCGACAATAGCACAAAGATGCTGGTAATTGAGAACCCCAATGGTTTTGTGGGCTCAAAGCCATCACTCGAAGAGATTCGGGAGTGTGCAGCCTTCCTGGCGAAAAAGGGTGCGATCCTGCTCATAGATGAGGCGTACCTGTACGTGGAGAACGACCGTTCTGAGACAATTCCGCTGATCGCCGAATACCCGGGCCTGATCGTGTCCCAATCGCTTTCGAAAGGCCATGGCCTTGCGGGGGCGAGAGCAGGGTACATTGTCGGAGATACGGAAGTAATGAGATACATTTCAAGGGTCAGGCCGATGCATGAAGTGACCAACCTTACGGGGCTGGCAATTGAATGGGTCATAAGACATCCGGAAATCCTTGCTGAATATCAACAAATGATCAGAAGAAGCAAAGATTACCTGAAAGCAGAGATCTCCTTGCTTGGTATCCCGTACAAGGATACCCATGCAAATTTTGTGTTGTTCTATTTCCCGGAAGAAGGGAAAACCAAAGGTATCACGCAAAGATTGAAGGACAATATGATACTTATCAGGCGCCCTTTTGAGGAGTCTAACCTGAAAGGGTGGTGCCGTGTGTGTGTCGGAACGTTGGACGATTGCAGGCGATTCATGGATACGTTGAAGCAGCTGTTGCATTAGTGAGAATATGACGAGGTAGGGCCTTTTGAAGACTTGCGAGATATGTGAACAAAGTGGATTTTCCCTTATTGCCACACGCATAAGGGAGGGCGAGGGGAGGATCATACGCTGCAATAATTGCGGTCTGGTTATCCAGGACACTGACTGGGACAGTGAGAAGTTGAAGGAATATTATGAGGGGGAATATCAGCTTTCCAATTCGCTGGTCACCGGTAAAGAGCAGTCGGCGCAGGAGCATTTCAACGACCGGATAAGAACGATCCGCTCTGTGTTTGATAAGGTGTATCCCTTGCTTACGTCTGACAGTCGTGTACTCGAGGTCGGTTGTGGGGCGGGAGAGCTTTTATCGCTGGTTTCCCCCTATGTGTCAAAGTGTGTGGGGGTTGAGATGAACTCTTCATTTGTCGAATTCATCAGGTCGAACCTGTCCATCGAGGCCTATGCCGAGGATATCAACAGGCTCAGGCTTGAAGGCAGCTTCGATCTCATTATATGCATAGCAACACTGGACCATCTCCAGAATCCGTTGGAAACACTGAACACCATGAAAAAACTTCTTGCACCGTCGGGAAAGATTTACATAGAGGTCCCCAATCTCAATGAGGCGTTGAATCGCTTTTTGCCGAATGGCAATTCAGAGAGATACAGGGAGTTTTTCTGGCATAGGGCCCATTTGTTTTATTTTGACAAAGATACCATAGAGAGGCTGCTCAAAAAAGCCGGGTTCCTTTGCGATGTATCTTGCCGACACGAGTACACGTTGAAGAATTTCATGCACTGGTACTACCTGGGAAAGCCGCAAACCGACTTTGTCACAGGTGTGACGGGAAATGAATTTTTCGGTGGAGACACAGAGTTTGAGAAAAAGATGAATGAAATATTTGACGAAATGGAGAGTGTTTTCAAGAAGGTAATGGCGGAAACATTCTCAGGGGACAATCTTTGCTGCATCGGGCATCTCGATCCGGCCAGACAATAACAAGAAAGAGGTAGTCATATGAAAGTTCTTCTGCTTTATCCCAATATGCATGGCATGAACATGATCCCTTCGGCAATCGGGCTTTTTGCCAGTCTGCTCAAGATGCATGGGCACACGATCGATCTCTTTGATTCCACAAACTGGGTGTTGCCCGGGGAGGAAGATTTCGATAGCGACAAGGTGAAAGAAAAAAACCTTAACGTAAGGGCATTTGATGATTCGATCCTGAAATCCCAGATCCGGACGACAGATGTCTACAAGGATTTTGAACAGAAGGTTGTTGACTTCGGTCCGGACCTGATCGCTGTTTCTGTGTCTGAGGATATTTTCCCGATAGGGGTCGACCTTTTGAGAAAAGTGAGGCGTCTGAAAATACCCACTATCATGGGAGGTGTTTTCCCCACCTTTGCCCCGGAATTGTGCCTTTCGTACGATGTGGTTGACATGGTGTGCGTGGGAGAAGGGGAAAAGGCACTGATCACGTTATGCGATAGAATGGAACGTGGACTTGTTTATGATGATATAGAGAATATTTGGGTCAAAAAGGGCACTGAAATAAAGAAGAACCCCCTTGGGCCGCCGACCAACATCGATGATAATCCTCTTCTTGACCTCAGCCTGTTCGATGATTCCCGGCTGTACCGTCCCATGCAGGGCCGGGTCTGGAAGATGCTGCCGGTGGAAACGCATCGCGGTTGCCCCTATCGGTGCACTTACTGCAACTCCCCATCGCAGTTCGATCTGTACAGGAGGGAAACAAATTGCAGTTATTTTCGAAAAAAATCCTTTAAGGCGATAAGGAAAGAACTTCTTTACTACAGGGACAGTTTCAACGCGGAGGCATTTTATTTTTGGGCCGACACCTTTATGACCTATACCGACAGCGAACTGGACGAATTCATTGAAATGTATTCCGATATCAGGTTGCCGTTCTGGTGCCAATCGTTTCCGGAAAGCATTGATGAAGAAAGAATGAAAAAACTCATGAAAGTCGGGTTGTTCAGAATCGGTAGCGGCGTAGAGCACGGAAACGAGGACTTCAGGCGGAATGTGCTGAAAAGAAAAGTAAAGAACGAGACCATGGTAAGCCATTTCAAGATCCTGAACAGGCTCGGGTTGCCATACAGCGTCAATAACATAGTGGGATTTCCCACCGAAACGCGGGAACTTGCCATGGATACAATAGAGATCAATCGCCTGATAGCTTCTGATGGGGCAAACTGTTACTCCTATAGCCCCTTCCACGGTACCCCGCTGAGGAAGATGTGCGAGGATCTGAAGTATTGTGAACCGGGGCTAATAGCTCGTTCGGCCACAAAACCCACCTTGCTGCGTATGCCCCAGTTTCCCCCTGAAGAAATCGAGGGACTGAGGAGATGCTTTATCCTTTACGTGAAGCTTCCCAAGGACAGGTGGCCGGATGTCAAGAAAGCGGAAAAACTCACGCCGGAAGGCGACGCGCTTTGGAATGAGCTACGGGACGAAGTAGCCGAAAAGTATATGCCTCACGGCAACTAGGGGATTCGCTGCCGCTTTGTTCAGACGTTTTGCTGCATTTCTATGAAAAGATGGTATAAATACCTACCGAATTATGAGTCGCGTGCAAGCGCATATCAGCCTGCAGATGAGAGGTTCGAAGAGCATGCGAAAGCGATGGGCGGATACAGCGAGGACGATTCATACAAAAGCAGGAAGGATTTCTTCCGTAATTACTATTTCGGATTCCAATACGGCCGGCTGGAGTGTTATGACGATTTTATCCGCAAGAATCTGAAGAAAGACCATGCCATATTTTCCCTGGCAAGCGGGCGATGTGCGAATGAGCTGTATCTCATGCAAGACGGATACAAGGTTGTCTGTTCCGATCTGAAGATCATAGATTCTTACGAGAGTACAAAGGGACTGTTCCCGGATTTCTCATTCATTGAGTTCGATGCCCTCAGGGACGATCCCGTAAATACATATGACGCAGTTCTCGTTTTGAGTCTTATTTACCTGTTCGATGAAGAACAGCTGGGCGTTCTCTTTAGAAAGGTCAATAATCTCCTTAAGAATGGCGGATACCTCATCCTTGATTCAGCGGGCCCCCCGGACAGTGGGCTGGTCAATTTTTACCACGACACTTATCTGAAATATGAAACGAAGTTTTACGTCATGTTGAAGTCGATCGCGAACAGAAGGATTTACGGGATCATCAAGAAACATTTCGGTTTCAGAAGGACGGACGATGAGATATTGAAAAGTGCACAGGAATCCGGGTTTGAACTGGTAAACAAACGAAATTACGATATTCTCTCAGAGCTAAGGAGAAGCTTCATATTCAACCGGTTGATAAGGAATGGTTCGCCTCTTGAGAGAATATTCAAACCCTTAAGCCGCAAGGCCCCGTACATTCGCATGTTCTGTTTCCAAAAGATCTCTTGATCCGGTGAGCGCAAATAAGTTTTCCATGAAGAACCCACGTCCTATATTTTATTGTGTTTTCACATATCATCTAGGTTGACAGCTTACAATAAAACCCCGTAAGAGGAGATGATGGCAAACAAAAAATTGAACATCATTGTTTTTGGCGGTTCCGGTTTCCTTGGAAGCCATGTGGCGGATGCCCTCTGTGATGCCGGGCACAAAGTGACCATATACGACGTCAGGAAATCGGATTATCTGAAACCGAACCAGAAGATGATCATAGGCGATATCCTTGACGAAGACAGGGTGAGGGAGGCTACGAAGGGTGCGGACGTCATATACAATTTTGCGGGGATTGCAGACATTGATGAGGCGTCAAAAAAACCGATACAAACAGTTCAACAAAACATTCTTGGCAATACAATTCTACTTGATGCCGCCAATGATGGGGGGGTCAAAAGATTCGTATACGCGAGCACTGTGTACGTGTACAGTGATTCGGGTTCTTTTTACCGGTGCAGTAAGGCCGCCTGCGAGAATTATATCGAAACATATCACAAACAATACGGGCTCGACTATACGATACTTCGCTATGGAACTTTGTACGGTACGAGGACCGACAGGAGGAACAGTATATACCGGTTCATAGAACAGGCCATGAAAGAGAACAGGATCATCTATCCTGGCGACGGGAACGAGATCAGGGAATACATCAATGTTTTTGATGCTGCACAGGCAAGCGTTGAGATACTGAGCGACGAGTTCAGAAACGAGCACGTGATCTTCACCGGGCATTACCCTTTGAAGGTCAACGAAATGCTTGTCATGATCAAAGAAATACTTAAAAAAGACATAAAAATCGAATATGTTTCTCCGAAGTCACAGGACCCTATCGACCATTACAGGATTACCCCTTATACGTTCATACCGAAGGTGGGCAAGAAGTATGTGAAGCATTTCTATACCGATATGGGACAGGGCCTCTTGCTTTGCATGCAGGAGATATACGAGAAAATCGAGGAATAGACCTTTGCCTGACGCGAGGCGCAACATGAAAACAGATAATATCCGGATCGTTGTCACTTCACCTTCATTTTCCAGGAATGCCGCGCTCGCGTCGGAACTGTCAAGATATTTCCCTCAAAGCACATTGAATACTGAAGGCGTGAGGTATCAGGGAGAGAGTCTCCTCAAATATATAAGAGAGGCTCATGGGATCATAGTGGGCCTGGAAACACTGGATGCAAAAGTTTTAAAAAGCTGCCCAAACCTGAAGATAGTGTCAAAATACGGAGTTGGGCTCGACAATATCGACCTGGTCTGTTGTAGGGAAAATAACATCCGGATCGGGTGGACGCCTGGCGTAAACAAGAGGTCCGTTGCGGAGATGACGATTGCGTTCATGATAGGCCTTGCAAGGAACATCTTCCGTACTGCCAATGAACTCAGAGATGGAAAATGGAACAAGAGCGGAGGCATGGAACTGAGCGGAAAGACGGTGGGTATCATCGGTGTGGGCAATATAGGCAAAGAAGTGGTCAAGTTGCTGAAACCCTTCGGGTGCAGGGTCCTTGTCAACGATATCATTGACCAATCGGCATACTATAAAAGGAATAAACTGGAAGAAGTGGAAAAAGATGTCATTTATTCGGATTCCGATGTGATCACTATACACGCTCCTCTTACGGACGCCACAAGGCACATAATCAATAAACAAACATTGTCGATAATGAAAAAAGACGCATTTGTGATTAATTCGGCAAGGGGGGGCATAGTTAATACCGATGATCTGAAATGGGCTCTGGTCAATAATGTTATTGCCGGCGCGGCGGTTGATGTTTATGAAGAAGAACCGCCCGACGATCGGGAATTGCTCAAATTGCCGAACTTGATATGCACCCCGCACATCGGCGGCAACTCAGCCGAATCGGTCCTTTCAATGGGAAGAAGCGCGATACAGCACCTGAGATCGTTCTTTAAAGAATGAAACATCAAGGAAAGGCAATTTGAAAAAGATAGTTAGATTGTCTTATTCGCTCGGTATGGGGATGCCCTTGTATCCCGGAAGTCCCGGTACCGATCTGTCGGTGGTGAAATGCAGAGACAGTGGCGATTCCTGCAATACGAGCCAGATTACAATGTCGAACCATGCGGGGACCCATATCGACGGGCCGGCTCATTTTGAGACATCGGGCAAGAAGATCAGCGATTACGACCTGAACTCCCTGGTGTTTAAGTACATATCCATCGCCGATTGCCACAAGGAAGCGGAGGCGCCGATACTTCCCGAAGACCTGAAAGGCTGTTTGAACGACGATACGGATCTTTTGCTTATCAGGACCGGTTTCAGCAAATACCGGATCCCTGTCGTAAGGGAGTGCCACAACGATCTGTATTGCAGCAAGAATCCTTACTTGCACAGCGATGCCGCTCAAATGCTGAGAGAGCATTACGCGGGTATAAAGGCGATAGGCATCGATTGCATTTCCATCGGTTCTCATGCGAACAGGGATATGGGGAGGAGGGCGCATGAGATCCTTTTATCTACCGGCAAATATAAGAAGGATCCGATCCTTATCATAGAAGATATGTTCATACCCGAGGGACCGTCGAGGGTTGAAGAGATCGTCGTGGTGCCCCTTTACTGTGAAGGTATTGACAGTTCCCCCTGTACGATACTGGGCTTTGTGAGCGATGATTAAAACCATCATATTTGACTTTGACGGGGTACTGGTGGAATCGAACAATATAAAAACTGAAGCATTCAGTGTTTTGTTCAGGGGCAAATGCAGCGACAGGGAGCACGGGGAGATCGTTCAACATCATATCGATAATCTGGGGGTCTCGAGATACAAAAAATTCACCCACATTTATCGCAACATCCTCGGGAGAGACATCGGGCAGAAGGAACTGGACGATCTGTCGCGTTCATTCTCGGAACTGGTGATTGAAAAGGTAATAGCGGCGCCGTCTGTGAACGGCGCTGTGGATTTTCTGCGCCATAACAAAAAGTATGAATGTTATATTGTGTCAGCGACTCCTCAAGGGGAGATAAACGATATAGTCAGACACAGATCGATGAAAGAATATTTTGTAGGGATCTATGGATCGCCAAAAGAGAAAGAAGAATTGATCAACGATATTTTAACAGGCGGGAAACACACCGCGGAAAGCACTGTGTACATCGGCGATGGAATGAATGATTACCGGGCCGCAAGGAAATGCGGCGTTCATTTTATAGCAAGGATCCACAGTGACAATGGGGAATTACTTTCCCTTGATTGCCCGAAGATCCGCGATTTTCTCGATATTGAAGAGGCGTTGGATTGGCTGGGTTGATCGAATATTCTAAGAATATGGCATTCGAAGAAGGTTATTTTGAAAAGAAATTAGAGCTGGTGTTTACAACGATAAGAGATGTCAATGACCGTGCTTATCACGATGTTTTTCTGATTTCAAATCAGGTTCTCAGCAAGAGCCCGTATTCAAATAACTATTTAAGGAAAATGGTCTTCAATACGCCAATGAATCAAATCGGTGCCGTGAAAACAGCACTGAAGATTGGGAAGTACTACCTGAACAGCCTTGCGTTATTGATAGTACACGGATTGACGTCTCTCATCTATTTAGCAGCAGGATTACGGAAGGCCCCGGTTCCCGACAGGACAAAAGAACTGGTCCTTATCGACACGTTCTTTTCCGGGAAGAAGATACGACAGAAAAATAAGTTTGAAGACGATTACTTTCCGGGTCTTGAGAATGTGCTGAAAAAGATGGAAAAGAACTATTCCTATCTGCCGGTCGTTTTCGATATGATAAACCCTTTTTCATTGGTGTCGGTGTTCGGGATCCTCAGAAAGGAAAAGGTCCCTTTCGTATGCGAATACGGGTTACTAACCCCGTCCGATTACATCCGCATAGTGCATTTCATTATTGCTTACCCGTTCCACGTCATGCGGCTGGCAATGGAAACAAACGGGCGGGAACAGCGACATGAAATGCTGAAGGAAGAGCTGCTCGATACGATCCATTTAGTGACATTTCACGGTTATATCCGTTACCTGGTCGGGAAAAGGGCGGCAATGCTCTCGACAAAAGACATTAAGGTAATCAGCTGGTATGAAAACCAGGTGAACAACAAAAACTTGTACAAGGGATTGAGATCGGGAAATAAGAATATGGCTATCTATGGGGCCCAGCTTTTTCTTTACGCAAAGACAGATCTTTATATAATAGCAGATGAGAACGAAATGAAATTCGGCCTGCTCCCGGACAGGATAGTGGTCAATGGCAGCAGCTATTTACCGGACTCATCGAATGTGAGTTATTCCGTCGGTCCTTCATTGAGGTATGAAAGACTATTCAGGATCAAGATCGATCGCGAGAACCAGAAGAATTTGCTTCTCCTTCTCCCGTACAAGATCGAAGATGCGAGAAATATTTTGAATTTTGCGTTGGAAGCGGGGATCGCTGAACATAATGTGGTTATAAAGGAACATCCCGCCAATTCACAATATCTTCAAAGGAACATGAACCTGAAGGGCATTCCGAAGAACTACAGCTTTTCAGGCGAGGATATTTATGATTTGCTCCCCGAAACGAGGATCGTTATGGGCGCTTTCAGTGGGAGCCTCCTGGAATCCGTGAGCCTCGGTATCCCAGCGGTTGTGATAAAGGCGCGGGAAGACCTGGATTATGACATTTTACCGAAATATGGAAAGGGTATATTATGGGAAGAGGCATACACGGAAGATGATTTGAAAAAATGTATCGCCCGATTCGATGACGAACTCAAGAAAAACAACCCGGATATTGAATTGACGGTCAGGAAAATAAAAGATTCCTTCTTCTGTAAACCTTCCGAAAAGAGGATCGTGGAAGCTTTTGATCTCCATTGAAATAGATCATATGGAAACTGTGAATTTTTAGTTAACAATGAGAGAGAGGTGTTGCTATGAAGGTTGCGATTCTATGCGGGGGTTACGGTACAAGGATCAGGGATGTTGCGGACAATATCCCTAAACCGATGATACTTATCGGTGATAAGCCGATTCTATGGCATATAATGAAATATTATGCAGAATACGGGATAAAGCAGTTTGTGCTGTGCCTGGGTTATAAGAGTAATGTGATAAAGGAATTCTTTCTTAACTACGAGGCCAATACGAATGATTTCACGATCACGCTCGGCAAGGAGAAAAGAATTCAATATCACAACGAACACCCTGAATCGGATTGGCAGGTAACTCTTGCCGAAACAGGATTGAACTCAATGACGGGTGCCCGACTGAAAAGGGTCCAAAGGCACCTCCTGAACGAAGATAATTTCATGTTGACCTATGGAGACGGAGTTGGGGATATCAATATCCATAATCTCATGGAGTTCCACAAAAAGCATGGAAAGATATTGACGGTAACAGGTGTCAGGCCGCCGGGAAGGTTTGGAGAGTTAATGAATGATGAAGAGGGCAGGGTGTATGAATTCAACGAAAAGCCCCAGGCCAGCGAAGGAAGGATCTCCGGCGGATTTTTTGTCTGCAGAAAAGAGATATTTAATTATCTTGGCGATAATGAAAACCTGATCTTTGAGCAGGAACCGATGCGCCGGCTTGTGAAGGACGGGCAATTGATGGTGTATGAACATGACGGTTTCTGGCAGCCCATGGACACCCACAGGGAATACCTGCTGTTGAATGATCTATACAGTAAGGGGGCAGCGCCATGGGTGGTGTGGTAATGAGCGATCATCTTTCATTATTCAAGGGGAAGAAAGTCATAGTCACCGGTGATACCGGTTTTAAGGGGTCCTGGCTTTCGCTGTGGCTGACGATGTGCGGCGCGGAAGTGCTTGGCTATTCGCTGCCCCCGGTGCGGGACAATGATCATTACAACCTTATCGGTCTCTCAAAAATTATCAGGCACACGGACGGGGACATCAGGGATTACGAGTTCATGAATAAGACGTTCTCGGATTTTGGCCCCGAGTTTATATTCCATCTTGCCGCTCAGGCGCTCGTAAGGTTTTCGTACGACGAACCGAAGTATACCTTCGACACGAACGTAGGCGGTTTCATTAATGTCCTCGAGGTTGCGCGTTCGTTGCCGAAGCTGAGGTCCATCATCTGTGTAACATCGGATAAATGCTACCTGAACAAGGAATGGATGTGGGGATACCGTGAATCCGATGAGCTTGGCGGGAGGGACCCGTACAGCGCATCAAAAGCGGCGGCGGAGATGGTATTCCAGGGTTATACACATGCATTTTTTAAGGAAAAAAAAGAGGTGGGTATCGCGAGTGTAAGGGCGGGAAATGTCATAGGCGGCGGTGATTGGTCCGAAGACAGGATAGTCCCCGATTCGATAAAGGCGCTTCAAAAAAATGAACCCATATTCCTGCGCAACCCTTCCTCCACGCGTCCCTGGCAGCACGTAATGGAGCCGCTTGCAGGCTATATGCTGCTTGCGACAAAGCTCTATGGCTTGCCGAAGGATTATTCGGGTTCGTGGAATTTCGGGCCCGGCAAGAATGCCGTGAATACCGTGTACGACCTTGCCGGCAAGATAATATCATACTGGGGTGGAGGAGAGGTTAATATTGCCAGCGGTGAGAGCGGGCCGCACGAGGCGAGGCTGCTCCATTTGAATTGCGATAAGGCCTTCTATGTACTCGGCTGGGAGCCGAATTGGGACTTCGATAAAACAGTTAAAGAAACCACACTGTGGTACAAGGATGTGTGGCAGGGGAAGGCGGCTCTGGAAAAGACCATGGGCCAGATCAGGGCCTATGTTGGAGGTGAATGACATGATCGATGGAGTCAGAATAAACCCTTTAAGACAGATACCCGATGAGCGCGGCAAGGTCATGCACATGCTCAGGAATGACTCGGAAGCTTTCATCAGTTTTGGCGAGATATATTTTTCATGTGTCTATCCCGGAGTGATAAAGGCCTGGCACATTCATAAGCGCATGACGCTCAACTATGCGGTCCCTCATGGCAATATCAAGCTTGTTCTCTATGATGACCGCGGCGGAAGCAAGACGAAGGGTGAGGTGCAGGAAATATTTCTTGGCCCCGATAACTATTGCCTTGTGACCATACCGCCGATGGTATGGAACGGTTTCAAGGGAATTGGGCCCGAAACGGCTATTGTGGCAAACTGTTCATCGATACCGCATGACCCCGAAGAAATTGAAAGGATGGATCCCTTAGACCCTTCGATTCCTTATAACTGGGAAATAGTGCATAGGTAGGATTCAATCACACGGGCTCTATAATGGATAAATATCTCATACTTGGTGCAAACGGACTGATCGGGCGGAAGATCCGGATACTTCTGGATGAAAAAGGGGCGCAATGGGTCGGCTCCTGCAACAAAAGACCTGAAGCGGAGCTTCATCGCATTGATGTCACCAGCCGCGATCAGCTGGAAGAATTTATATCAGGAACAGCACCGCGCGTGATATTCCATTGTGCGAACCTGGCGGGCGGAGTCGATCTTTGTGAGAAATATCCCGAAAAAGCCCGGGCCTTTCACTATGATGCCACGGTCAATATAGGAAGGCTATGCAAAGAGCTCAATTCGAAGTTTGTATATATCTCGAGTGATTATATCTTCTCTGACAATCCTCGGCCAATAGATGAAAATGTCAAGCCGGATCCTCTGAATGAGTACGGAAGGCTGAAACTGAAAAGTGAGGAATGGATCAGAAATAATATGAGGGATTTTCTTATCATAAGAACCACAAATGTATACGGGTGGGATCCGGACAGCGCGACACCCAATTACGTAATGAACGTGTTCAATACGGTTTCTTCGGGGAAGCCATTCACCGCACCTTCATATTTGTGGGGGACTCCCACATATGTGGATGATCTTGCGAAGGCAATCCTTGGCCTGGTCGATCGCAAGGAAAACGGGGTATATCACGTGGTAGGCCCTGATCTGGCAAACCGTTTCGATTGGGCAGTGCAAATATGCAGATCATTTGGACTGGATCGTCTGCTGGTCTGGAGAAGCGATAACAAACCCGAAAATTATATTCCCCGCCCCATGATGGCCCGTTTAAGCACCGCAAAGCTCCAAAAACTATCCATAGTAGCGATGAAAGGCATGATCGACGGCTTGGAACTAATGAAACAGGAAATGGAAAGATAGATTCATGCCAAAAGTGAGCATTATTATGAATTGTTTAAATGGCGAGCGCTACCTGCGTAAGGCCATCGACAGCATATATGCACAGTCTTATAAAGACTGGGAAATAATCTTTTTTGATAATGCGTCTGCCGATAACAGTGCTTCGATCGCGAAGAGTTACAGTGGCAAACTGCGGTATTTTTTCAGCGAACAAACATTGCCTCTCGGAGAGGCCAGAAACCGTGCCATGGAATATGCGGATGGGGAATTCATCGGCTTTCTGGATTGTGATGATATTTGGGTGAAAAGGAAGATCGAAAAGCAATTGCCTCTTTTCGAAAAGAACAGCAATACCGGCCTTGTTTTCGGCGATGCCATGCTGTTTTTCCAAAGCGACGGCACATGTGCAAACTTTTTTGAATACAACGGGATGAAACCACAAAGAGGAAACATTTTTGGTCATCTCTTGAACAGCTATTTCATTCCAATGCCCACAGTGATGTTGAGAAAGAGTGCTTTGACTTCTATGGATGAGTGGTTTGACAGCAGTTACGAACACGCAACCGATTACGATCTTTTTCTCAGACTGGCAAGTCGATGGGAATGTGATTATGTCGATGAAGCAATGGCTGTGTACAGGATCCACCAGTCGGCTACCAGCTCCAGGACATTCAAGAGAATGCCTTTCGAAATATTTTCGACAATGAATAAGCTGAAAGATGCAAATCCAAACATGATGGATCTATACAAACGAGAGGGAATGAATAATTCACAATGGATTGATTTTTTGCGTGCAAAAGCTCTGTGGCGTGAAGGCAATGGTAATAAGGCAAGACGCCTACTTATGCAAAACGCGTTGACATTCAAGGCAATTCTGTTGTTCTTCCTTTCTTTTCTCAAATACGAATGGACCGCGAAATGTCTGGAAAGAGTACAAAGCTTAAAACGTAATAAGATAACCGAGGAAGAAATAGACGTTTTTGTGCAAAATATTTGAACATGAAGACATTCAAGATTGCTGTATATCTGACATTTGCCGATCAAATGGCTGATCGGTTCGTTTACCATACTCATTACTGGTATTTCTTATGAAGAAGAAAGTCTGCTTTGTTGCGACCCTGGAGCTATCAGTCAGGGTCTTTTTGGTACACCATATGCGCCTTCTGCAGGATGAGTACGACCTGTCTGTTATCGTTAATACTGGCAATACTCGCTTTCTTGAACCGCTTGAAATAAGGGCCGAAGTCATACCGGTACAGATAGAAAGAAGTATTTCTCCCGCAAGAGATTTCCGATCCCTTGTGGACCTTTATCGCATATTTAGACGAGAGAAGTTCGACATTGTTCACTCTATCATGCCTAAATCGGGACTGCTTTCCATGCTGGCCGGTTTTTTTGCAAGGGTTCCCGTCAGGGTACATACTTTTACCGGCCAGGTGTGGAAGAATGATAGGGGTTCGAAACGTTTTCTTTTCAAGTGTGCTGACAAGCTGACGGCTTTGTGCGCGACTCGCATCCTGGTCGATAGCCCTTCACAGAGAAAATTCATCATTGATGAAGGGATAGTAAACAGCAACAAATCATCTGTCATCGGCAGCGGATCAATGTGTGGTGTGGATATGGAAAGATTTTCGTTTGATAGTAATGTCAGAAAGGAGATAAGGGACGAATATGGCATTGCCGACAACGATATAGTCTTTCTTTATTTGGGGAGATTGAAGAAGGACAAGGGCGTCCTGGATCTTGCCCGTGCCTTTAGAACCCTGCACAAGAGATTTCCCCATGTCCGTCTTTTTATTGTTGGGCCTGATGAAGACAATATAACGGACGAGATCATGGCAATATGTGCGGGGTGTTCTGACAGGGTCCATGTTCAAGGCTTTATCGATAAACCTGAGAGGTGCTTTTCGGCAGCCGACGTTTTTTGTCTGCCGAGCTATCGGGAAGGTTTCGGATTGGTCATAGCAGAAGCGGCTGCTGTTGGCTTACCATCGATAGGGTCAAGGATATACGGTATCACGGATATTGTGTTTGAGGGGGTGACCGGGGCGTTGTTTGAGCCAGGCGCACACCACGAATTGATGCAGAAGATGGCACGATTCGTTGAGGACCCTTCGTTAATCAGGACAATGGGAGAAAAAGCAAGACTCAACGTGTTGCAGAACTACACAAAGGAGAAGATAACTTCAGCCATGATCAGCTATTATAGGGGGCTCCAAAGATCTCCATGAAGAAAACGGCAAAAAAGTTGGTTTCCATACTCGTAGTTCTTGCAGCTCTAGTTTTTCTTGGCCTTGTTGCTGTTTTCAATGTTGTCGACTGGCTTAAGGGAAACGATCAACCCGTGTCGGCTCAGGCGATCATGATCCTTTCCGGTCCGCCATCTCGAGCACTTTATGCGGCTGATCTGTATAATCAGGGTCGTGCGAAAGAGGTTTATATCACGCGTCCGGTGAGAGAACACTATTTTAAGCTCACAGACGATCTTGGCATTTATTTTCCCAGTACCGACAAAATGCAGAAAGATGTTCTACTTAAAAAAGGTGTTCCTGGCGAACATATACACATTGTTGGCGATTTGTGCAAAAGCACCGTCGATGAAGCGGAGGTTGCAGGCACCATCTTCAAAGGCAAAGACTGCAACATTCTTGTTGTTTCCTCTCCGTATCACGTCAAGAGGGCACAGATGATCTTTCAGGCTAAAATGAAACAATGCCGGTTCCGGGTCCTGGCAACACCCTATGAACCTTTTCCCAGAAAATGGTGGACTGACCAGGATGCAGCAAGAAACGTTCTGCTGGAGGTCGCCAAGATCACTTATTACAAGTTGGGCGGAAGGTTTAAGGATTCTAAGGAAGGGGGAAGAACGCAGCCAGATAACAGGTGACAGGCGATGGACCATGCCCGGTTTCCTTCCGTTTCTCTGAAACCATCTCATTAAATAATGAACAGCCATGACAATAAAAAGGAAACCTATTCGACACAGTATATTCTCTGGGTTGTCTTCTATTGTTATTCCACCCTGGCCGCCTTGCTCTTCCAGAAGATAGTGCTCCCCATGTTCCCTGGTTTTCATGGAGGACAGGGGTTGATAGGGGCGGATTCGGTCTTTTTTCATAATGTTGCCGTTAAACTTGCGGATGCGATCCGCACGCATGGATGGAGCCAATGGGCCCTGCGGCCAGCCGAAGGGGCGACAGGGAATGTCTCCATCCTGGCCGCCCTTTACGCGATTTTTGGCAACGACCCTTCTTTAATCATTCCCCTTAACGCAGCGGTACATGCATCATCCGGCCTCCTTGTTTTTCTCATTGCGCGACTATTGTGGCCCGGGAGGGTAGGGGTGTACTCCGGGCTTATCACCGCCACACTTTTCATCATGTTTCCTTCAGCACTTAACTGGTACGCGCAGGTCCACAAGGATGGTTTCGCCATTCTGGGAATGCTGATCATATTTTATTCATGGCTCAAAGGAGCGCAACATTCAGCGTTGTCACGACGTCTTCTCTGGATTGTCCTCGGAACTTTTGCGGGCGTCGTCCTTGTTGCCTTTGTGCGACCCTATAACATTAAATTATTGATGATGTCTGGCGGTGTTTTGTGCCTCGTCGTCTGGGTGCATCTTGTCTTGGGCAAAAGAATAATCAAAGCCCTTAGCCTTACAGGTTTATTCTGCATCTTTATTGTTGTGTTTCTGATCATCAATTCATATATGCCAAAGATCGACCCCATAGAGAAGAAGGATGAACTGATAGGTCTCTTTAAAGGCCAGGGTATAGAGTGGAATTGGAAGAGGAGTAAAGCAATTCCTCTGACTGTGGATCAACTTTTTGAGAATACCACGTTGATCAGGGTCACCAATATATATCATGTCAGACTGGTCAAGGCGCAGTCAGCCATTGACGAAGACGCCAGACCTGACAATATTTGGTCAGCTATAGCTTATCTGCCTCGGGCTGCTTTGATTGCTCTCTTTGCCCCTTTTCCGGACAAGTGGTTTGAAAGTATCTCCGTAATCCGCCTCGTGTCCGTTGCAGAGACGGCCATATGGTACCTCCTTGTGCCGGGAGTATTTCTAGCTTTTTGGTACCGCAGATCGCTGCAACTCTTTCTTATGGCTTTGAACGCCCTTGTCTTCCTGACCATTCTTGGTTTCGCCAATCCCATTGTCGGTACCCTTTACAGATTCCGTTATGTTTACCTTTTTGTCCTTATGCTTATAGGGGTTATGGGGTGGATGGAACTGGTTCGCAGGAGGTACGGGGAAAAGTTCAAGAATTTCAAATTCCGAAGGAATGATGAAGATTTCAGGACAGAACGGGGCGATCCACTATCCGAGGCAGATCCTCTAAACAGCAGATCCACCATAATAACTGCGGGTTTTGCGGTCATTGTTTTTACGCTGCTCTCGAATGTCCTGCTTGTTGCCAGGGATGTTGTCCTGGCCAGATGGTTTGGATTGAGCAACGAGCTCGATGCATTCTTCGTCGCCATGATAGTCCCCATGTTCCTGGTGACCGTCCTGAGCATTCCTGTCGGGACAGTCATGATCCCTCCTCTCATGAGTTCATTTCGGGACGAGTCAGGGAAAAGGACACAACAGCTTATAACGTTGTGTTCAACCACGATATTTTGCACCATGTTCTTCCTGAGTTTACTGCTCTATGTTTTTGGCAGGTATTATCTCCCGGTGATAGGCTGGGGATTTTCGGGTGAAAAGATCGTGTTGTCGCAGAGAATTCTGGTGATCGTATTGCCTATTCTCTTCTTTAGCGGTTTTGTTATACTCGGCAACTGTATTCTTAATGCACGGCAGAAATTCGCCCTGCCGGCCCTGGCGCAGGCAGTAGTACCTGTAATAGCAATCCTGGCCCTTTTTGCTGCGGCAAAGCAGATAGGCATATACGCCATGGCAGCAGGGATGCTTCTTGGACAGTTGGTGAACCTGTTCATTGTCGATCATTATGTAAAGAAAGAGGGCTATACGATATTTCCCCGGATTCGTCCTTCTGCCATCAAGGAGTTGTATCGAAGGTCCTCGAAGGAACTGAAAAACCTTTTGTCGCAGTATGCGCCGTTGGTATTTGCAGCACTTTTTGTCAGCCTTGCCTTGCCCGTGAACAATGCGATAGCTGCATCGCTGGCCCCCGGAAGTGTTTCCGCCTTCAATCTGGGGATGAAATTTATAATCTTTTTTACCGGTCTTATCGGTACGGGCATATCGACAGTCATGCTCCCGCACTTTTCTTCCTATTTTGCCAGAAACCGTGTCGTGGACGCGAAAAAGGAACTTTCGTTCTTTCTCTTCCTTGCAACGGTTATTCCCATACCCATCACCGTGGTGATCTATTTACTGACAGGCCCCATGGTCAATCTGATCTTCGGCGGTGGCTTGTTCACCGTTAAGGATATCGGTACGGTTGCAAGGATCATGGAGTACGGCATAATCCAGCTGCCGTTTTTCTGCACGAACATGCTTTTAGTAAAATTTGCGAACGCAAAGAAAAAGAACGCCCTCATTACTATTACCTCCTTATCAGGATTGATAGTGAACATTTTGTTGAACCTTGTCTTCATTGGCAAGATGGGTGTTGCCGGCATTGCCCTGGCGTCGTCATTATCAGTCGTTTTTTCCACGGCGCTGTTTATCGTTGTCGGACACAGATACAGCGACATCAGTTGGGTTGATGCGACCTTCACGGCGCTCACCTGGCTGCTATATCTCACCGTTCTTCTGTATCATCATTATAACAACGTCCCGGGTATCATCGTGACTGCGCTTTTTCTTGTTTCTACGATTGTCTATCATCTCATGAGGTTTTTTGAGCATAAATTGCTCCCGGAGCATAGGATTATACAATGTTGAAGAGGTCCTTCGATTTTACACTTGCCCTGATATTGTTGATCCTCCTTGGTATACCGATGGGTATAATAGCCCTCGTTATTCTTGCCTCAATGGGCCGCCCCGTTTTGTTTCGCCAGGTGAGACCCGGATTGAGGGCAAGACTTTTCACGATCATGAAGTTCAGGACGATGGATGACACCCGCGGGCCTGATGGTCAGTTGTTGGCTGATGAATTGAGGTTGTCGGTGACTGGCAGGATACTGAGGAAGCTCAGCCTCGACGAACTGCCGCAGCTTCTGAACGTCTTAAAGGGAGAGCTCAGCTTTGTCGGCCCGAGGCCGCTTCTCGTGCAATATCTTCCGCTTTACAACGAGAGACAGGCAAGGAGACACGATGTCAAACCGGGAATTACGGGATGGGCACAGGTAAACGGCAGGAATGCCCTCACATGGGACGAGAAGTTCGATCTGGATGTATGGTATGTGAACCACCAGAGTTTTTTGCTTGATATGAAGATATTGTGGATGACATTTGTGAAAGTCTTGAAGAGAGAGGGCATAGCCGCGGCAGGTTCTGCCACCATGCCGGAATTCAAAGGTTCCGGGAGTTACCGGGGGGACAAATGATGGGCGACGGCGTCATTGTTATTGGTGGAGGCGGTCACGCCAAGGTTGTCGTAAGCACCTTGTTGGATGCGGAGATAGAAGTTGAGGCCATCTATGATGACAATCCGGCCAAGTGGGGCACCAACCTGTGCGGCGTAAGTATCATCGGACCTGTTTCACGGCTTGACCGTTCATCTGAAAAGAAGGCTGTTTTGGCAATAGGTGACAACAGGACGAGAAGTGCAGTTGCCAGCCGTTTTCAGAACCTTCACTGGGTTACGTTGGTTCATCCGAGGGCCATTGTCCATTCCTCTGCTTCAATCGGAAAGGGATCGGTGGTTTTTGCCGGGGCGGTTGTGCAGCCGGATGTTGTGATCGGCGATCACTGTATAGTTAACTCTAATGCGACCGTCGACCATGATTGCAGAATATACGATTATGCCCATGTAGGCCCCGGGGCGTGTCTCGCCGGCGAGGTGTCGGTTCGCGAGGGGGCATTTCTGGGGGCAGGAGTTGTTGCCATTGTCGGCACGAACATCGGAGAATGGAGCATCGTGGGGGCCGGAGGCGTAGTAAGCCGGGATATCCCGGGCAACGTCACGGCCGTTGGTATTCCGGCCAGAGTGATCAAAGGCAGTCCGAAGGCCTGAACGACAACGGCGACAGAGAACAGACGGATAGTTGGCCGGACTACCTGCAAAATGGCACGTAATCCGGTGCGGCAGGTTTAATGATCGATAACGCTAGATATCTGCAGCATGACTGGACCAGGAGGGCAGCGCTTCCAATGGCTCTGGTGTTGTCCGCCTTTGCGTTGCGATTATATGCCGCCCTCGTGCCCGGTATCATTGTTCCCGACGGCGTCGTTTACATCGATACGGCAAAAATGATCATCGCCGGGCAATGGCAGCGGGTGCCGGAACTCGGTGTTTACAGCACGTATCCCTTTTTCATTATACTCTTTCAGAAAGTCTTCCCAAATTGGGAAACTGCCGGAAGAATGGTGTCCGTGGTTTTTGGTTCTCTGGCGGTGTTGCCCTTCTATTTCCTGATGAAGCGCATGTTTGATCTGAAAATCGTTCTGGTCGCATCCCTGTTCTTTGTTATCGATCCAAGGCTCGTTGAGTACTCCTCCAATGTAATAAGAGAGCCTGTTTTCTGGTTGTTTTCACTTACTGCCCTTTGGTCGGCCTGGGAAGGCATAGTTAAAAAGAATTGGATCTTTATGGTCTGTGCAAGTTTTTTTGTCGGTCTCGCCGCGCTGACTCGCATGGAAGGGATCGCGCTCGCGCTAATAATATGCTTGTGGCTGTTTTGGCATTATTGGAAGGACAAGGAATTCGGGATAAGAAGGCTCTTGCTATTTATTCTGATCTTTCTCGTATCTTTCCCGATCCTTTTCTCCATGCCATTGATCGCTCTGAAAAGCAGGCGCGGACAGTGGGAAATCGGCCATCTTGGGTCAAAGATACCGTACATCTTGAAATCTGGCTACAAGAATGCGGATGCAGTTTTTAAACAAACCCTCGAGGAATCAGATGCTGTTTCAAGGGTTGTGGCGCGCAATAAGTACGCCTTTTTTCTTTATTATGCCCTGTATAAATTCTTCCGTTCATTCCATGTGCTGTTCATCCTCCTCTTCATAGTTGGTATAACGAGGAGAAAGGTGATCCCTTACGGAAGGAAAGAAGTACCGATTGTTATCTGGTGGTCGGTGTATTGCTTCGTATCCGTTTTGTATATGTCCCAGATCTACTATTTGAGCACCAGACATGGAATGCAGATGTCCATACCGGCATTAATATGGGTATCAATAGGTTTTTTCGAACTCAGCGATCTCGTTCAAAGGTATCTCACAAAAGTAAAACCGGACTGGAGGAAATATGTCCCGAAGATAACCGTCTATTCACTTGCCGTAATCTGCATAATCATCCTCCCGAACACGCTTTCCTGGTCGGGGTACGACAAGATCGAGATGAAAAAGGCCGGGATTTATCTTAAGAAAATGGGATATTCCCAGAAAAGGTTTGCGATCGAACCCAGACTGATTCGCCTGGGATTTTACACGGAGGGAGATTATGTTGTGATACCTCCCTACGTGAGTTATACAACGCTGGACACTTTTTTGCGGGTCGAAGGCATCGATTATCTGGTTGTTGATGAAAAGACGATAGAGGGCACGATTAAAGGTTTTAAAGATCATCTTCGGACGTTTAACCTGGAGAGGGCGAACCTTCCGGAATTGAATACGTACAGAGAGTATTCAATTGACGTATTCGTGGTAAAAAAATAAACAGAGTCATTGGAAAGACATCCTACCGAACATAACTTTTTATCTTAGACTTGGTGTATTGAATAATAATCAGGAAATAGGAACAATCGCCTTAGCCGGGGCGACGGGCTTCATCGGAAAGCACTTGCTCAGTAGTTTGCTGTGCTCAGGTAATTCCCGGATCAGAGTGCTAATTCACGAAAACCGATCTATGGCACTTTTAGATGACCCTGGTGTAATGCCTGTAAAAGGCGATCTTTTGAAGTTGGAGACATTGTACGATTTTCCAGTTCCTGGCTGTACGGTTGTCAACCTGGTTAATCTCATCGGTATGTCTGAACAAGATAATCTGCTGGCGATGGATAATCTGGGTAAAGCCTGTATAAAAGCCGGAATACGCAAGCTCATTCATTGCAGCACTGCAGTAGTGTCAGGTCGAGTTTCCTCAAACATGATCACTGAAGAAACTGAATGTAATCCCATTAATGAATACGAAATCACTAAGTATAAGATAGAAAAGTCATTCATAGAAAAATATCGTGATTCTTTTGATATTATCATTCTGCGTCCAACAGAAGTCTTTGGACCCGATGGTAAGAATTTATTGAAACTTGCCAATAGCCTTGTTCAAGGGAATAGAATTGCCAACTACGCCAGATCGTGCTTGTTCAAGAAGAGACGCGTGAACCTTGTTTCCGTTCAAAATGTTGTCGCAGCAATCGAGTTTTGTATTTGCCTTAACAAGAAGGTTCTTGAGCCGGAGATATTTATAGTTTCCGAGGATGAGGATCCTATATGCGAGTACCGTAATATGGAATCAATGCTCATGCGTTATTTGGGGCAAAAGGATTACTTCGTGCCAGTTGCTCCAATCCCGCTTTCCATACTTGGTTTCTTATTAAAGCTTCTCGGAAGAACAAACTGTAATCCGTTGTCATTTTATAGTGGCCGAAAGCTTGTTGACTTTGGTTTTACAAAGAAAATATCACTTCAGGATGGCCTGGCATTGTTTGCTGATTGGTATAAGGCATATATTGTTGGCGCTTAAGAAATGCAATCGAGATTGTCATGACGACTATACTCATTGCTGGGAATCCTGTAATTGATCCAAGCTGTCCACATCCCTTTAAGCCATGAATTTTAAAATTTCGCATATAATCCTTGTTGTTTTTTGTCTGGCGGTCTCTATCATGTCTTTTTTGACTCTGGCGAATTATCCTGGTCACGCGGCTGTTTATGCCATTTTTACAATTTCCTTAAATGCTCTGTTTATTATCGGATTTACGAGGGGCAGGATATTTTTTGATACATTTATCGGAATTTTCTTCTGGTTAGGTTTCTGGCTGAAGTTTTCCGTAAGGGTGGCTTTTATGGGGGGTAATTTCCATGAACCTGTCGGCAACTTCAACGGTACGGGCTCCGCCTTTGACTGTGCGCTGCTTGTTACATCATGCGGCATCATTGCACTATTGGTCGCGTCGTTTGTCAGGAGAAAATTTTCTTTCTCTTACGCGAATGTTTCCGGCCAAAGCGAACACGAAAAAACATTCTCTTTTTATCAAAGGTACAGAGTTCCCGTATTGGTTCTATTCTTTGTTCTATTTACGATTGTTGCGGTGACAAACATTACTTTTGGTATCTATCAAAGAGGCACCGTGTCCCGGACAATCTTACCTTTTGGTTTTGGCGGAATCTATGCGTGGCTCTTGCTCTTTGGCTTCGCATCCTTTTCTGCGGTAATATTGGACTGTGAGTTCAGGTTTAAGAAGAATCCCTACCTGGCTTCGATCATCGCTCTTCTGGAGTGCTTCTTTTCGAATGTCTCGATGCTTAGCCGCGGAATGGTCCTGAACAGCGGTGCTTTAATACTTGGTGCCGACGAAAAGACCAAAAGACGCTTCATAAATCCAAGCTTGCTGTATAAATTGTCCATGTGCTTTCTCCTGGTTGCATTGTTCGTATCTTCTATTTTTGTGGCAAGCCATGTGCGAAGCTATATCTATTCGGTTTCAGCTACAAAAATGACAACACATGATACCTTTGTCCATACTGCGAAAGTGGGCCAAGTCTTAATGCTCGATCGATGGGTGGGAATAGAAGGGGTAATGGCGGTGAGCAGTTATCCCGGCCTTGGATGGGATCTCTGGAAGAAGGCCTGGCGGGAGAGGTTTTCTCGCTCGGGAACGAGCATGTACGATCTCACGTTTATAGAATCGCCGTATCTAGAGATGGATAAATCCATTAATCATTTTGTGAGTGTACCTGGTATACTGGCTTTCTTTTATTATCCGGGGTCTTACTCTTTCTTGTTCGTCTCCATGCTGCTCTTGGGTTTCCTGGGGGCGGGGATAGAAATGTTTGTCTACAAGCTGGGCGGGGCAAATATTATATTGTGTTCATTACTGGCGCAGATCGTCGCATACAGGTATGCGCATTTCGGATATGCGCCCAATCAGAGCTATCTTCTTTTCGGCTCCGTTCTTCTGAATGTGCTGATCATCTTCCTTCTGGACAAGTCCCTTTCTTTCCTGGATGAAAAGCGCCGTAATAAGCGGATAGGGGCATGACCTTCAAGATCTCCCATCTTGTTCTCGGTGTTTTCTCTCTCGCGGTCTGCGTCTTGTCTTTTTTCACCGTGGTCAATTATCCCGGCCATGCAATTGTCTACGCCGTATTTACTGTAGTATTGAATGCGCTTCTGATATTCGGATTCACGAAGGAAAGGATATTTTTCGATACATTCATCGGGATATTCTTCTGGCTCGGCTTTTGGCTGAAGTTCTCCGTCAGGGTGGCTTTCATGGGAGGGAACTTCCATGAGCCTACGGGTCATTTTGACGGGACTGGTGGCGCATACGATCAGGCTTTGCTTGTTACATCCTGCGGTGTCATTGCGGTGTTGATCGCGGCATTTGTCAGAAGAAAGTTCTTGTTCTCTTATGGGAGGGCTACGAGGCAAACGCGTCTTGAGATGATCTTCAGCTATTATCGAAAGGGTAGGAAGGTTATCCTCGCTCTATTCGTCTCGTTGGTCGTGATCATTGCCGTTACAAACGTGATCTTTGGTATTTACCAGAGGGGGACCGTGCCGAGGGCGATCCTGCCATTCGGCCTAAGCGGTGTTTATACATGGCTTCTGCTGTTCGGTCTGGCATCGATTTCGACCGTGATACTGGACTGCGAGTTTAGAACGAAGAACAATCCTTACCTTGCTTCTATCATCGGTCTATTCGAGTGTTTTTTTTCTAATACATCAATGCTGAGCCGCGGGATGATCCTCAACGGAGGTTCGTTGATTATAGGTGCGGTCGACAACGCAAAAAGGCGCTTTATAGATCTGGGCCTTAGATATCAACTTATTGTATTGGTTGTTTTTGGTGTGTTGTTCGCATCCTCCGTGTTTGCAGTAAACTATATACGCAGTTACACAATGATATCTTCATTGGATGATGCTGCTGTGCAGCATTCAAAAGAGCTTAAATCAGAGGCAGTTAAATCCAAGGAACCAAAATCCAAAAGACTGGATTCTCCCGAACTTAATGTCAAGCCTCTCGATGACTCGGAGCTTAAATCCATGGCACTCCAATTTTCAGTCAAAACCAGTAAACCGTTAATGCTCGATCGATGGGTGGGGATGGAAGGGGTAATGGCAGTCAGCAGTTATCCTGGTCTGGGATGGAGCCTGTGGAACAGGGCATGGCAGGAAAGGTATTTTCACTCGGGAACGAGCATGTACGATCTCACATTTATAAAGTCTCCATATTTACAGGTTGATATGTCCAAACACCATTTTATCGGCTTGCCGGGCATACTGGCATTTTTCTACTACCCCGGGTCCTTTCCCTTCCTATTCATGTCCATGTTACTCCTGGGTTTCCTCGGGGCCGGTATCGAATTGTTCGTATACAGGCTGAGCGGCGGCAACATGATACTCTGTTCTCTCATGGCTCAGGTGGTGGCCTACAGGTATGCCCATTTTGGGTATGCCCCCCACCAGAGTTACCTTCTTTTCGGGTCACTGTTTCTGAATGTACTGATCATTTACCTGCTGGACAGATCCCTGGTGTTTCTGGATAAAAAACGCCGAAAGGCAGCGGTATGACCTTCAGAATTTCCCATATTGCCCCGTCCGTCTTCTGTCTTGCCGTATGTATCCTGTCTTTCTTGACTCTCGCCAATTACCCCGGCCGCATGGTTTTCTATATCGTGTTTACGGTGGCGTTGAATGCCCTTTTCATGCTCGGGTTCTCAAAAGAGAGAATATTCTTCGATACATTCATCGGGATCTTCTTCTGGCTCGGGTTCTGGCTGAAATTCTCCGTCAGAATGGCTTTCATGGACGGCAAGTTCCAGGAACCGGTGGGTAATTTTAACGGGACAGCTGCTGCTTTTGATAGGGCGCTGCTTGTTACATCCTGCGGTGTCATAGCGTTGTTGGTCGCTTCCTTTGCCAGAAGGAAGTTCTTTTCGTCATACAAGAACGTTACCGGCCCTATCAGGCTGGAAGGTGTCTTTGCACTCTACATAAATCATAAGAAGCTCGTTTTAACACTGTTCTCTTCTTTATTCGTGACCGTCGCCCTCGCAAATCTAATCTTTGGAATTTATCAAAGGGGCAGCGTACCCCGCGCGATCCTGCCATTCGGTCTCAGCGGTGTCTATACATGGCTGCTGCTGTTCGGCCTGGCATCCATTTCGGCCGTGATACTTGACTGCGAGTTCAGAATGAAGAAAAATCCTTACCTTGTTTCTTTCATTTGTCTGTCAGAATGCTTTTTTTCAAATGTATCAATGCTGAGCCGCGGGATGATCCTCAACGGAGGTTCATTGATAATCGGCCTGATTGATAATGCCCGAAGACGTTTCATTGATTTAAGCTTAGGCTACAAACTCATAATATCAGTTATCTTCGTTATTTTGTTCACGACATCTGTTTTTGCAGTGAACCACATACGCAAGGGCCTTTTCTTTTCCTGTCTTCCCGTAGCAACACCTGTTTCCACCTCTGCGGGAGAGACGGTTGGGCCTATTTCCTCCGGAGAAAACATCGGGTCGGTCCGAACTGCTCCCCGTGAAGCTGTATCCATGATGTTCTTGCCCGAGCCGTTTGTCAATACGATCGCAGGCATCAAGATATTGCTTATTGACCGGTGGGTAGGGATCGAAGGGGTCATGGCGGTTAGCAGCTATCAACGTTTGGGGTGGGACTTATGGAAGAGGGCATGGCAAGAGAGATATTTACACTCCGGGACGAGTATGTTTGACAGGACGATCTTAAAGTACGAATATCTGGACATTCATTTATCGAGATACCATTTCATAAATCTGCCGGGAATACTGGCATTTTTCTATTATCCCGGTTCTTTCATATTTTTATTCGTTTCGATGCTCCTGCTCGGTTTTATAGGGGCAGGGATCGAAATATCCATCTATAAATTAAGCGGGGGGAATATCATATTCTGCTCCCTGATAGCACAAGTGGTGGCATATAGATACGCTCATTTCGGTTACGTTCCCTATCAAAGCTATCTGCTTTTCGGATCAATCTATCTCAACGTGCTGCTCGTTTTTTTCCTCAATAAATCTTTGTTGATTTTGAGCAAGAGGTCAATCTCCTCGTGAACTATTCTTCCCGCCGATATGATCATCTCGCTGCCTCTGCAATCGCAGTGGGTATTTTTTTACCGGTTTTTTTTCAGATCAAAGGAGGCATCTTTAGCGACACTATAATGGTGTTCCATTCCCGAGGCTTGATAAGCAGGTTGCCGATCCCACTCTCCGTGGCGGCTTGTTTAATCGGCATACCTTTGTTGATTCGCCGGTATAGAAACGCTATACCATCACTTGCCGTGGTCGGAGCATCCTTTATACTCATGTTTGTTTCCTCGCTTATCACGACGCGGGGTCAATACGAAGAGTTTCAAGGGAAGTTCATTTTGTTGCTGCAATTTGTATTGCCTATGTCTGCCCTGATTCTGGGACAGCTTTATGAGAGGGTAGACGGAAAGATGCTTGTCCTCTCAAAGGTATTTTTCATTATCCTCTGTGCTATCGTTCTCTTAGAGATATTTTGCTCGTGGTATCAGGGGTATAGACTTAGGATACTTCCGCCCAATATATACGTATTCAGTATCTATCAACACCTCCAATATGTTCCGCTTGTTTTTACGGCGGGTTTCTTGATGGTTCTTTTCGGTCTTGGATCTCATAAGGGTTTCAGAAAATGGATAGTGATCTTCATACCGGTTATGGTGTTCTACATCGTCGTCTCAGCCGCCGTCAACGCCATACTCCTGTTTGTGCTGGGCACCTTGTCGTATGTGCTGTTTTATGAAAGCCCTGATCGCAGGACATTCTTAAGAACTGCGGGAGTGGCAATTTTGATAGCGCTTGTGGTCTCCGGGTATCTTTACTATTTCCGGGGCGACCGAATATTGGATGAGAAATTCGACATTTCGCAGACCAATAAGACTGCCGTTATAAACGTACCGGGGATTCAGGGGAGGTTAGTTTATTGGGAGTTCTACCGAAAGGCAGCGACAAAGGACGTGTCGAGTTTTCTTATTGGCAATGCCCGAGTTCCGGACAGAGACCACTATCCCAGTGCCCACAACTATTACCTGGATTTTGTATACCATTTCGGGTTCATTCCGTTTGTACCTCTGTTGGTCCTTATCGCGGCGACCGTGTATAGAGTACACCAAAAAAGAAAAGAGATCATTGCCTTGCCTGAGTTGATGGGAATCACAATTGCGGTGCTATTTCTGCTTTTTGTCGACAATATGATGAAAGTGGGGCTTCGTCAGCCCTACCCGGGGATATTTACGTTCTTCTTGTGGGGGATCCTGATCTCAAAACTATCAGTTCTTTCTTCAAAACAAACCGCTGAGGCATGAAATGTTAGGAGGTAATGCCTTAAGGCGTTGCATCCCGTTGTAACGACCTGTTAAGATCGTGAAGATGAAAATCCTCAATGTGAACAATACGCTTGACCCGGTTAACGGGGGAGGTTCTGCTGAACGTACCCTTCAGTTGAGCCGTTGTTTTGCCGACTTCGGCGCGGACTGTACGGTGCTTTCACTGGACACAGGCGTTACGGAGGCTGTTCGAAAAAAAGCGGGAAGGGCCCGCATGGTGACGCTTCCCTGCCGCGTCGAGCGATATTTTGTCCCATCACTTTCATGGCGCACGCTCTCGGAACTTGTGTTGTCGACGGATGTCATCCAGTTAATGAACCACTGGACGGTACTGAATGCAATGGTATTCCATTATGCCAGACTGTATAGAAAGCCGTATGTCGTCTGCCCGGCGGGGGCTATTCCCATGTTTGGCCGTTCGCGGGTCCTTAAGGGTTTTTATGATATGGTCGTTGGCAAACGAATTGTTGGGGAGGCGGACGCCTGTATCGCCATATCGCGGAACGAGATACAGGATATCGAGACCTACGGCGTGGAGCAAGGGAAGATCTTCGTTATTCCGAACGGGATTGATCCAGGGGATTATGTTCGTCAAGATAACCAGGATTTTCGCCGAAAATACGGATTGCCCGATGCACCCTTTATACTTTTCGTGGGACGCCTGAACCGGATCAAGGGGCCCGACCTGCTTCTGGAAGCGTTTACCCGTCTCGTGCGCACAGCGGGACTTCCCCATCACCTGGCCTTTGCGGGGCCGGATAACGGGATGCTCGACGAATTGCAGACAGCAACTGTCAGGGACGGTATGGAAGGGCGGGTCCATTTTCTGGGTCACCTAGGGGGTGAGGACAAGTCGCAAGCGTACCACGCTGCGGATCTCCTCGCAATCCCTTCCCGTCAGGAGGCAATGTCGATCGTGGTGCTGGAATCGGGCATATCGGGAACGCCGGTCTTGCTGACCGACCGGTGCGGGTTTGATGATGTTGCACTCGTGAAGGGCGGCACGGTGGTTCCGGCCTCGGTCGAAGGATTACAGGAAGGATTGAGAACCATGACGGGTGATCCCGGTCAGTTAAAGACCATGGGAAAGAACCTTGAGATGTATGTCCGGGACAACTTTCAGTGGGAACGCGTTGTGAAGCGATATCTTGATTTGTTCGAAAAGATAGTTCATCAGGCGGCGGTGTCTGGTTGACAATATACATCTATTCCTCAGCGATCCTGCTCAATTCTTTTTCCATGACAGCCTTGATGATGGTCTGCGGACTGGCCGGGGCACCCGGGCTTACAGCGGATATAGCGGTGGTCCAGGGAGCCACGCTCGCCCTCTTTTACGCTTTTTCCGCTAATACGCGCAACGTCATATTTGCCGATCCTTCGGGTAGCGCCACGCACTTGATGCTTCGCACCCGCCTTTTCCTAATCGGCCCCCTGGCGATCTTGTCCTTCATTCTAAGCTCCGTTATTGGTTCCGTAGACGGGGCGTTGGCCCTGGTGCTTATTCTTCGGCGTTCATCGGAATGGGTCGGCGAGGTTTATTTGAGCTCTTGCGAGGTGCGGGATATCAGGAAGCCCGCCCATTTTGCGATTGCCGCCGAATGTCTGGGGTTTGTTCTGGCCGTTGTTCTCATCTTCGGTGCAGGTATAGGCCCGGCAGCGGCGATGATCATTTGGGCCCTGGCGCCGCTGGCCGCGGTGATAAGCGGCAAGCTTCCCAGACCGGCAGTTTCCCTCGATTTTATGCACAACCTGGGAAAATTGGCGCCCAACCTCGGGTCGACAGCCATCATTGGTATTACGGTTTATGTATTCAGGCTTTCGATTATTTTGCTTATCGGGCGTGTGTCGGCGGGCGACCTCTTTACCGCATTTGCGATAGGCGGTCTTATGCCCACCGTATACAACAGTTCCATAGGCCCCAGTCTTGCATTGCGGGCCCATCGGGACGGCACCAGGAGAATGGCCCTTAAGCTTCTGTCGCGGCTCGTGCCGGCTCTGTTCCTGTTCGGTGCCGCTATCACGGCAGTGGCCCTGTACTACCCGAACCTGGCAAATCTTCTCAACAAAAGCCACTATTTCTGGACCTCCGTGGGCTTGTCCTTCTCGGGAGGTGCAATAATGATAGTTGCTCTTCACAGACGCATCACGATGCTTCAGGGGAGCATGAATGTAGAGATATTTGGTTCCGATGTTTTGTCGAACATTCTTATCGTGGTTGTCATTCCCTATTTTTATTACCTGCTCGGAGCGCGGTCGCTCGAGGGCCTCTACCTTTTCAGTGCAATCGTCAACCTCTGTTTTTATTGGAGTGCCCAGAAAATGAGCGGCGACACAAAGATGTCGAGACCGCTTGAAAAGGTGAAATTGTTCATTATTGGTGGTCTTGTGTTTGTTCCTGTTTTCTTTCAGCTGGGCGGCAGCGTATTGTTCAAAGACAGTGCTTTCGTCTTCGATACCGGCCGGTTGTTGAAGCAATTGCCGATACCCGTTTCGGTGATAGCCGTCTTTGCGGGGATCTTGCTGCTCGGAAGGTTCAAGGACGCTCACCGTTCCCTTACCGTCTTCTTTTTCACCGCATTGACACTGGTCCTAGCCTCGCTGACAGTCCAGGAAGTGGATCATGAGGCTGCACGTCTCGTCCTTATGGCCCAATACCTTTTGCCCGCGCTCGGACTGGTTCTTGGTGAGATGTATGGAGCGGCGGCCGGGGACAATGAATTCGAGAAAGCGTGCCTGGTCGTGATATGCTTCATCGTACCAGCCCAACTACTATCCTCCTGGGCCCAGGGTTTGTTGATCCTGACACCGTACCTGTACATCTTCAGTATTTATCAGCATCTCCATTACGTCTCCGTCATGACAGTCGTGATCTACGGGATGGTGTTTATTTGTATCTGGGGGCGCAAGGGAGGATGGAAGAAAGCGGCACTCGCAATTCTGCTGCCTTTGATGGCCATTTATGCAGGCGCTTCGTATTCCGTCGAAGTCGTTATTGTTCTTTTCGGCATGATCGTTGTTGCATTATGGGTACCAGAGCCGCCATTAGTCTTCCGCCGTGCTGCGGGCTTTTTGCTTGCGTTGGTGGTGTTCGTCGGGATTTGTTATGGCCTGCTGAACAGAATGCCCGCTGAAAGCAAGATCCCGAAGGCTGTTTCGAATATTGTTGAGATATCACAAGAAAAGAATAGACTCGCCTCGGAAGTATCGTCGCCGCAAAACCTGACAGAACGCCTGAAACAGTGGGAATTCCACGTAACCGGAAGCGTTAGCGGGTTTAAGGAGTTCTTCTTCGGACACCCTACGCGTCCTGATCGCAAGGTTCATCCGAGTGCTTACAATTATTACCTGGATCTGTTATATAATTTCGGATTGCTGGCATTGCTTCCACTGCTTTCATTGCTCATTTACACTGCATGGAAGATTTATCTGTGCAGGGCGGCATTACGGGTTGACAGGTTATTGCTGGCTGCGGCGCTCGGGACCTTTGTTGTGTTCATTGTCGATAATTCCCTTAAGGTCGGGCTGCGTCAGCCGTACCCGGGCATTTTGGGGTTTTTTCTCCTTGGGCTCCTTCAGGCAAGAATTGCCAGGTCGTGCCCTGGCAAATTCGATATGGTTGAAGACAGTTGATCTGAACGTTGGTCAGCGGCTATCGAGAAATCTAATTTTTGTTGACACTTCCGGGCTATTGTTAAATAATATCACCTCAAGGTTACGTATTTAGGCTCGATTATTGAGGAACTTCCCCGATATCCGACTGACTCGCAGAATACATTGGTGAGACTATAGAGGTTGAACGATACCGGAAAGTTTTTTTGACATGCAAATTTCGTCTTATCCATAAAGAGGTGTAAATGTTTGCCGGCAAGACAATGATGATAACAGGCGGCACGGGGTCTTTTGGTAATTCCGTTCTGAGGCGGTTTCTTGATACCGAGGTAAAGGAAATCCGCATCTTCAGTCGTGATGAAAAGAAACAGGAAGACATGAGGATAGCGCTCAACAATCCCAAGGTGAAGTTCTATATTGGGGACGTTCGCGATTATGACAGCCTGAATTTTGCTATGAACGGAGTTGATCTGATCTTCCATGCGGCGGCACTGAAGCAGGTCCCGTCATGCGAATTCTACCCCATGGAGGCTGTGAGGACCAATATAGTTGGCGCTGAGAATGTTCTCAATACAGGACTGGCGCATGGCGTTCAAAGGTTGATAGTCCTCAGTACCGACAAGGCGGTGTATCCCATTAACGTCATGGGGATGTCGAAGGCGCTCATGGAGAAACTGATGGTCGCAAAGGCACGGACCGAGGGCGAAGATTCGAAGACGGTGCTCTGCGGCACCCGGTACGGCAACGTCATGGCCTCGAGAGGATCGGTAATACCGCTTTTCGTCAAACAAATCAAGGAAGGAAAACCCTTAACGGTAACCGATCCTAATATGACCCGGTTCCTGATGTCTCTCGACGATGCGGTGGATCTGGTCATATATGCCTTTCAATATGCCAGGCAGGGTGACATTTTTGTCCAGAAGGCGGCTGCCTGTACCATCAACGACCTGGCGGTTGCGTTAAAGGAGATATTTAAGAGCGACAGTGAAATAAAGATTATCGGTACACGCCACGGGGAAAAACTTTACGAAACCCTTCTGACGCGCGAGGAGCTTGCCAAGGCCGAAGATCTGGGAGAATATTACAGAATTGTCCCCGATGACAGGGACCTTAACTATAACAAGTATTTTACCGAGGGCGTGCAGCAACTATCGTTACTGGATGACTACAATTCCCACAACACCGAAAGGCTTGGGGTGGAAGAGGTGAAGGAGAAGTTGCTGAAACTGGATTATATTCAACAGGAGCTCACTTCCTGACAGATAATAAGTAATAATTAATTCGAAGAATAGAAATTCAGAGAAACTCAATAATGGATAAGTGAGGGGCCTTTTTGTTATGAGGAAGAGCAAGATTTTGATTCTGGGTGGAACAGGTATGCTGGGACATGTTCTCCTCAAATATTTGTTTGAGAACAGCGACCATGATGTGTATGCCACTTCCCGTAATACAAGCGAAATTCCCGGATACTTCCCGCCCGAACTGGCGGAGAGATTCTTGAAGGAAAACATAGATGCCAACAGTTTCGATACCATAATAGGCGCCCTGGCGACAGTCAAGCCCCAGACGGTCATCAATTGTATCGGCATTACGAAGCAGTTACCGATAGCCAGCAACCCGCTCCCGATCATCACCCTCAATGCCCAGTTTCCCCACCGTCTCAGCCTGGCCTGCAACGTCGCCAATGCCCGTATGATCCATATGAGCACGGATTGTGTCTTTGACGGCAGGAAAGGAATGTATACCGAAGATGATACTCCTACGCCGGGAGATCTTTACGGAAGGACCAAGTTTCTCGGAGAGGTGAACTCCCCCAATTGTCTTACTTTTCGTAAATCTCTTATCGGACATGAATTAAGGGGCAAACTCGGATTGGTCGAATGGTTTCTGGCACAGGCCGGCAAGGTGAGAGGATTTAAAAAGGCCATCTATTCCGGGTTTTCGACCATTGAATTCGCGAGGATTATTCGTGACTACGTGCTTCCCAATGAGCAACTAAATGGAATCTATCATGTATCGTCGGAGCCTATATCAAAATTTGACCTCCTTCGCCTCGTCGCTGACAAATATGGCAAAGCGATCGAGATCGAGCCATATGAGGATGTTGCCCTGGACCGTTCTCTCCTATCGGACCGGTTCCGCAGCCGGACAGGATATATACCTCCCTCGTGGCCGGAGATGATCGACGCGATGCACGCTGATTACGAGGCAAACAAGCAGCAGTATGGCAGCAGATCCTTGTAGACGAAGACAATTTGAAATGAAACATCAACATCACATTGAGAAAAGAGGTGTCTCGCATGAAGCTAAAAGTCATGAGCATTGTCGGTACCAGACCGGAGATCATCAAGCTCAGCAGGGTCTTTCAGGAACTTGACGCCCACGTTTCACATGTCCTGGTTCATACGGGACAGAATTTTGATTATGAATTGAATGAGATCTTCTTCAAGGATCTCGGCATCCGCAAGCCGGATCATTTCCTGAACGCCGTGGGTGGATCTCTCGCTCAGACCATAGGGAATGTCATTGCCTTCTCCGATGAGGTGATGGAGAAGGAACAGCCTGATGCAATGTTGATACTCGGGGATACGAACAGCTGTCTTTCGGCGATTGCCGCCAAGCGTCGGAAGATTCCCATATTCCATATGGAAGCGGGGAACAGGTGTTTCGATCAGCGGGTGCCGGAAGAGATAAACCGTAAGATCATCGACCATATTAGCGATATCAACATGGCGTACACGGAACACGCACGCCGTTATCTGCTTGCGGAGGGCATAAGGCCCGAAACGGTCATCAAGTCCGGTTCAACCATGAAAGAAATACTGAATTACTATCGTCCGCAGATAGATGCGTCGGATGTTCTGGAGAAACTCGGCCTCGAGGCAGGTCAGTACTTTGTGGTCAGTGCTCATCGCGAAGAGAACATTGACAGCGAAGTTAATTTTAGCGATCTGGTGGAGTCCCTGCGAGCCATAGCGGAGAAATATGATCTTCCTTTGATCGTTTCCACTCATCCGCGAACGAGAAAGCGCATGGAAGCCATGAACATCGGTGATGTGGATAAGCGCATTCATTTCATGAAACCCCTCGGTTTTTTTGATTACGTCAAGCTGCAGATGAACGCTCGCTGCACCGTGTCGGACAGCGGGACAATCACGGAAGAGTCATCGATCCTGAGTTTTCCCGCCGTAACTATCAGGAACGCCCATGAGAGGCCCGAGGGAATGGACGTGGGGACCGTGATCATGTGCGGGCTCAAAAAAGATAGGGTCCTCAACGCGATAGACGTTGTTGTTTCGCACTACACTGGCGGAGGGCGCCCTTTCAGCATCATTCCGGACTATGATGTGGATAACGTTTCCAAGAAAGTGTTGCGTATCATTTTGAGCTATACCGATTATGTGAATCGAACGGTCTGGAAAAAATGACCCCTGTCCACCGGATGAGCATCAGATGAGAATACTGATCATTGTCGTTTATTACCTGCCCAGCACAATGTCAAGTGCAAAGCTGATCTATGACCTGGCAACGGAACTGCGCAGGCAGGGGCATGAGCCCGTGGTGCTTGCCCCCGATAGCGATATTTCGGAGAGCATTCAGGTTACCCGCGAGGAAGGCATTACCGTCGTGCGTGTCAAGTCGGGTAAGATCAAGAATGCGTCTAAATATGTTCGCACAATTAACGAGGTGAGGCTTTCGCAGGTCCTCTGGAGAAAGGGAAAGAAGTTCTTCAAGGAAAACCCCTGCGGCCTGGTGATCTGTTACTCGCCGAGCATTTTCTTCGGGGCCCTGGTGAGGAAATTGAGAAAGCTCTATCATTGCGGTGCCTACTTGATCATGAGGGATATTTTTCCCCAATGGGCTTTGGATATGGGTTTACTCAAACCCGGCATGGTCTTTAACTATTTCAAGCGGAAAGAATTGCAGAATTACGATGCTGCTGACATTATCGGGATCCAGTCACCGGGGAACTTTCATTATTACAGAGAAAATGGACTCGACAAAAAATATCGTCTGGAAGTGTTGTATAACTGGGTGACTTTATCGGAACAAAACGTAGTCTTCAAAGATTATCGAAAACGTCTGGCCCTGGAAGACAAGGTGGTCTTCTTCTATGGAGGTAATATCGGGGTTGCCCAGGATATGGATAATATAGTCAGGCTTGCGGAACGAATGTCAGACGAACCGCGCGCCTTTTTTCTCATAGTCGGTGACGGAAGCGAGGTTGATCGCTTAAGGATGTTAATAGCCGAGAAGAAGCTGAACAATATAGTTTTGTTGGATGCCGTGGATCAGTTCGAGTACCTGGCCATGCTTTCTGAATTCGATGTCGGTCTCATAACTCTGGATCACAAGCTAAAAACTCATAATTTTCCCGGCAAAATGCTCGGCTATATGTCCAATTCCATGCCGATTCTGGCCAGCGTCAACCCCGATAATGATCTCACGGTGTTGTTTGATAAGATCAAGGCGGGATTTGTCTGTATCAACGGTGAAGACGACAAATTGACGGAATATGCGCTTCAGCTGGTGCGGGACGTCGAACTTCGTAAACAATTAGGTGCGAATTCCCGAAAGCTCCTGGAAACAACATTTTCCGTTGAACAGGCCGCATCCCAGATACTGGCACATTTTCCCAACAAAGAGCAGGTCAGTCAGTCATGAAAATACTCTTAGTAATCCCCCCGAATATCCATTACATCGAACCCTATGCATACGTGGAAGCGGACAAGAGCAACGCCATAAGACCCAATCTGGGATTGCTTTATATTGCGGCTGCCGTAAAGGATATGCCGGAGATCGACATACGGATCATCGACATGAATCTTGACGGGATATCAATGGATGGCCTTGAAAAGCTTATTTCCGTCGAATCGCCGGATATTGTGGGTTTCAGCGTTTTGACATTCAATCTTTTGAATTGTATGGAAGCCTGCAAAGTTGTGCGGCGCGCAAGTCCCCGGACGAAGATATGCTTTGGAGGGTGGCACCCCACGCTTTACCCCGAAGAGACACTCGAATTTGACTTTGTCGATTATATAGTCGTCGGCGAGGGAGAATTGACATTCAAAGAGCTTGTGGACCTTTGCCTGGATGAGGCCGGTGTGTCCGCGGAAAAGCTGACAACGATAAACGGACTCGGATACAAGACGCCCGATGGAAGGACGGTTATCAACCCGCCCCGGCAGGTCGTCAAGAAACTGGACGAACTGCCGCTTCCCGCTTATGATCTCGTCGACGCCACGAAATATTCGCATCTCCTTGCATCCGGGCAGGTTGTAAATATAATGACATCCCGCGGATGCCCGCAGAAATGCGTCTTCTGCGACCTTAGACGTTCACCCTATCGTTTCAGGACACCGCAAAACATCCTGTCAGAAATACGTTTCTGGGTAAACAAGGGCGTCAAGGAGTTCTTCATCCAGGACGACAATTTCACGATCAATCGCACGAGGACCATCGAGTTTTGCCGTCTCCTGATGGATAGCGGGCTGGACATTAAGTACAAGATCAGCTCTCGCGTCGATTATATTGACGATGCAACGGCCGAGCATCTTAAGAAGTCCGGATGCTATGCGATCTATTTTGGAGTCGAATCAGGTTCCCAGCGGGTGCTGGACTACCTGCAAAAAGGGATAACTATAGAGGACATAAAAAGAGCATTCGCTGCTGGCCACAAATTCGGGATAGATTGCTGTGCCTACATCATGATCGGTGTGCCCACGGAAACCAGTGAAGATATCGATATGACAATGAGACTCGTGAAGGAGATACGTCCAAGCCACTTGCATTGTTCCATATGCACGCCCATGCCCAGGACATATCTTTACTCCAAAATGATGGAAGACGGCATCATCGAACACGATTACTGGCTGGATTTCGCAAGAAGACCGGATCCGTCGTTTAAAACCCCTTTTGCCAGCAGATTGTACAGCGCGGAGGAACTCAGGGCGATGCAAAACGCGATCCAGAAACAGTTCTATTTGAATCCCCGTGTTATTCTTCACGAAATAGTGAAAACGCGCGGATTAAAACAGTTCGCCGCGAAATTTCAGATGGCGCTCAAAATGATCTTTCATTAGCCGGAGTTGGGCCTGTGAACCTATTGATAACGGGTGCGAATGGTTTTCTTGGATCGACGATAGTCCGTCACGCTTTGGATTCCGAAATACCCTTCTGTGCAACAGATATCCATGAGTCACCGAGAATACCGGGGGTCACTTATATGCCATCGGACATTCTGTCGGCGCCGGGGCCTTTGCCGAAGGGTTTGACCTGTGTTATCCACACGGCGGGATTGGCGCACATATTTGACAGCACCCAGGCCCAAAACGCCCCTTTTCATTCCGTTAATGCCACGGGTACGGTCAATGTGCTGGAGGCAGCCGCTCAGGCAGGGGTAGAGCATTTTGTCCTTGTTAGTTCCGTGTCCGTCTATGGGCCCTTTACCGAGGGCATATATGATGAGGACGTCGTCTGCAGTCCTGTGGGCCCCTATGCCACGTCGAAATATGAAGCCGAACAGAGAGCTCGGGAAATTGCGGAAAAAACCGGAATGGCCCTTACGATACTTCGTCTGGCCACCCTCTACGGGGAAGACGATCCCGGTAATGTGGGCCGGCTCGTGCGCTCGTTGGATCGCGGACGGTTTATATGGATAGGCACCGGCGCAAACCGGAAAAGCTTGCTCTACAAAGAAGATGCGGCGCGCGCTTGCCTGATGGTTGCCTCCCGGCCCGCATCGGGCGTCAGGGTATACAATGTTTCCGCCCCGCCATGTACAATGCGCGAGATCGTTGACGGCATCGCGGCGGCACTGGATAAACGTCCTTTCCCCGTTGCAGTTCCGGCCGCGCTCGCATTGTTTATGAGCGGGATGCTGTCGTCAAATCTCCATCAGACAATAAAGAAATGGCTATCTGAAGATATTTACGACACGAGTCGCTTTGAAGGAACCTTTGGCTTCCGGACCATGACGAGCCTGACAGATGGTCTGAAGGTCGAGGTGGACTGCTATCGACGCAAAGGCGCGAATTGAGGTTCGTTTTTCGTGAAATTTTGGATCGAGAGATTTGATCTGTGAAACGTATATTCGATCTATGTGGAGCTCTTGTTCTATCATGCGTGCTGGTATTCCCTGTTATCTTTATTGCAGTGTTGATAAAATCCACCTCGAAAGGGCCTATTTTGTTCTGGTCAAAGCGAGTAGGTTTTGACAACGAGATATTTGCGATGCCCAAGTTCCGCACTATGCGCATCGACACGCCGGACGTGGCGACACATCTGCTGGAAGACCCGGACACCTATTTGATCTCCGTGGGATCATTCCTGCGAAAATACAGCCTCGATGAGTTTCCGCAGGTATGGAGCGTCCTGACGGGCGATATGAGCCTGGTGGGACCGAGGCCTGCGCTTTATAACCAGTACGACCTCATCGAATTGAGGACAAGGCGTGGTATACATCAGCTGGTTCCCGGGATTACGGGCTGGGCCCAGGTAAATGGCAGGGATTCGATAAGTATAGCGGCCAAGGTGGAATACGATGAGTATTACCTCAAGAACAGATCCTTCTTCTTTGACCTGAAAATACTTTGGATGACATTCCTGAAGGTACTCAGTTCGGAAGGTGTTAAGCACTGACGGAGCCTCTGCCTTTATAAACCGGGCAGATTATGGTATAAGGATAGCGCATTCATGAAAAACAGACTGATCCAGAACGCGAAACGGATTATCGTTATGGCGAGCGATACAGTATCGAGCGGCTTTGCCTACTGGCTTGCCTTCATACTGCGGTTTAACTTTTCCATACCGGACATGAATCTGAAGGTTTTCGTCTCCACCCTCCCGGTGCTCATTGTGATCAGGGTCCTGTGTTTTTATTTCTTCGGGCTATACAGTGGTGTCTGGCGCTATGCCTCTATGAACGATCTGCTTCGGATTCTCAAGGCAACGATCCTGAGTTCTGTTCTGTTCTTCTTCTACGTGGGCTTCGTCTACCATCTCATCGATTTCCCCCGGTCGGTCTTCGTCATCGATTGGTTCATCATTGTTTGCCTTGTCGGAGGCTCGCGGTTCCTGTACAGGTTGTTTCGCGAATTCTATCCCATAAGGGCGATGAAGGAGCAGAAGAAGGTGCTCATTGTCGGCGCCGGCAGGGCGGGCGAGATGCTGCTCCGGGAGATGAAGCACAATGCGCGTATAGGGTATGACCCGGTAGGATTTCTCGATGATGATACGGCCAAAAAGGGTATGAGGATTCATGGGGTGCCTGTTCTTGGTAAGATCACCGACCTGACAAGGATCGTCGATAAGAAAGAGATTGAAGAGGCCGTCATAGCCATACCTTCACTGACCGGGAAAGAGATGAAGAAGATCATGCAGCTTTGCGATGACGCCGGGATTGTCTGCAAGACCGTGCCGGCTGTAGGCGACATACTGAATGGCAGTGTCAACGTAAATCAGATACGGGAGATCAGGATCGAGGACCTTCTGGGCCGGGAGCATATAGAACTGAACAGGGAGCAGATAAGAGAGTACCTGACCGGGAAGAGGGTGCTCGTGACGGGCGCTGCCGGATCCATCGGGTCGGAACTTTGCCGTCAGATCATGAAGGTGGATCCCGAGCAGCTTATCCTGTACGAGCGGGTTGAGAACGAGGTCTACCGGATAGACATGGAGTTTGCACAGACGTTCGCCGGCAAACCCTACGAGATGGTCCTTGGCGATATTCTCGATACGCCCAGGCTGGAATGGGTGATGGCCACGTACAAGCCGCAGGTTGTTTTCCACGCGGCCGCTTACAAGCATGTTCCCATCATGGAGGCCCATCCGTCGCTTGCCATCAAGAACAATGTCCAGGGGACGTACAATGTTGCAAAGGCGTCGGTCAACTCCGGCGTTGAGAAATTTGTGCTTATTTCGACGGATAAAGCTGTGAGCCCCGCCAACGTCATGGGGGCGACGAAACGTGTTGCCGAACTTATCTGCCAGGGGATGAATTCGGAAAGGAAGACAAAGTTCATTGCCGTCAGATTTGGCAACGTTCTCAACAGCGCCGGGAGCGTCATACCGCATTTCAAGAACCAGATCATGAACGGGGGTCCCGTGACGGTGACCCACCCGGAAATGACCCGGTACTTCATGAGCATTCCTGAGGCCGCACAACTGGTGATGCAGGCAGGTGCCATGGGTGCTGGTGGCGAAATCTTCGTTCTTGACATGGGGGATCCTGTGAAGATCACGGACCTCGCCCGGGATATGATTCGCCTTATGGGGCTTAAGGTGGGTGACGATATCGACATTGTCTATACAGGCTTGCGGCCAGGTGAAAAACTCCACGAAGAGCTTGTTTCCCAGGAAGAGGAATGGCTGAAGACCATTCACGAAAAGATAAACCTGGTCAAGTCACCCCCCCTCGATTGGCACGACCTCAAGGAAAGGATTGAAAAGGAAGTGGTCACTGTTGATGGAGACGACCCCGCGAAGATATTGAAGGTGCTGACGTCCTTGATTCCCTCCAATAATGCGGGTTGATCCTGCCGAAACCGACCATACCATGCGTATCATAGATGCCACCTATGTCAAAAGTGTTTCATCACCCCGTGAGGTAGCCGAGTCTATGCCGGAGATCTGTTTTGTCGGCAGGTCAAATGTCGGCAAGTCATCTCTTATAAACATGCTCGCCACGCAACATATAGCGAGGACCAGCTCCCGGCCGGGCGCGACGAGAATGATAAATATCTATAAGGTACTTTACGAGCATCAGGGAAAGCGGGATTACGTGATCTTTTCCGATTTCCCTGGTTTCGGTTACGCCAGGGTATCCCGCAGCATGGCGCTGGACTGGCAGAAGATGGTGGAAGGTTACCTGTCAGCGAATAACAGGATCAGGAGGATCATATGGCTCCTCGATGTCCGAAGAGAATTCGACGATCTTGACGAGATGCTTGCCGAATGGCTTCTTTCAAAACGATTGCCCTTTACGCCTGTCCTGACCAAGATAGACAAAGAATCCCAGGGAAATATCGCAAAAAAAGTGCGCTCTTACGCACAGTTTTTCGACGGGCGGAAGGCACACCTGTTTTCATCGAGGACCGGTTACGGAAAGAAAGAGCTTCTTGCCCATATCGAGCTTGTACTGACGCCGACCCTAAAAGAAGATGGCATCTCTCTGTAACGGCTGTGTGCAGTCGGGGAAATGTATCTTTTTCAGTATTGACAGCGTTCACCTTCTGTTGTTACTATCCATCAGTCGATGCCGTTTGCGTTCCCATAGCGGTCATCAGTCTGTCTGTCCGAAACAAGATTAAGAACTATAAGGATGTCTTTCAGACAAGCCATGAAACATAAAGCTACTCGTATCTTATCAAGGATCTTCTGGGCTATAGTTGGTATCATCGCCTTATTCGCTTTTATCAACTATCCTGGTCGTGGGATCCTTTATATCGCCTTTACCGTTGTTTTGAATGCTCTTTTTATCTTGGGGTTTGCCAGGGGCCGAATATATTTCGACACATTCATCGGAATCTTCTTCTGGCTCGGTTTCTGGCTGAAATACTCTTTGCGGGTTGCGTTTTTGGGTGGAGCATTTCAGGCACCCGAGTTGATCGGAAAATTCGTCGGGACGGGTGCCGAGCACGACTCTACATTGATTGTCGTATCCTGCGGTATCGGTGGGCTGCTGATCGCGAGCCTTATACGGAGAAAATTCCTTTTCTCATACGCAGACGTTGGCAAGCAAACCCGCCTTGAATCGATCTTCACTTTTTACAGAGAATACAGGACGCCCGTACTGGTTGTGTTTTTCTTAGCGTTCGTAGCGGTTGCTGTCACCAACGTTGCGCTGGGAATTTACCAGAGGGGGACTCTGCCCAAGACTGTCCTGCCGTTCGGTCTGAGCGGTGTCTACACATGGCTGTTGCTCTTCGGCCTTACATCGGTTTCGGCAGTGATACTGGATTGCGAATTCAGGCTGAAACAGAATCCATATCTTGCATCAATCATCGCCATGGTGGAGACGTTTTTCTCCAATGTATCCATGTTGAGCCGGGGGATGATCCTCAATGGGGGAGCATTAATACTGGGGATGCATGATAATGCTGAAAAGCGTTCCGACAATCCGGGTCAGCGATATAAGCTTATCATAACGGTAGTCTTTATCAGTTTGTTCGTTTGTTCTGTTTTTGTCACGAATCATGTTCGCAACAAACTCTTTTATTCCGATTTTCCCTCCAGGACGAGCATTTCCAAATCATTCCTGCTGGGCTCGCTATTGGCAAGATTTTCGTTGCCTCCGCCGGTCATTGAAGCCATCACAGGTGTTGAAACATTGCTTATCGACCGATGGATCGGGATAGAAGGTGTGATGTCCGTGGTCAGCCACAAGGGATTGGGTTGGGATCTCTGGAAGGATGCCTGGCAGGAGAAGTATTCACATTCCGGAACGAGCATGTACGATCTGGTGGTTCTCGGGGCTTCTTTGGAGGGTCTGAAGAATCACCATTTTATCAGTATACCGGGCATAGTGGCGTTTTTCTATTATCCGGGGAGTATTCCTTTCCTGGTCTTTTCGATGTTCGCGCTCGGTTTTCTCGCGGCAGGGATCGAAATGTTCGTGTACAAACTTAGCGGCGCAAATGTTATCCTCTGCTCGCTGATGGGCCAGGTGGTAGCGTACAGGTATGCGCATTTCGGATACGTTCCGGCTCAAAGTTATTTACTGTTCGGATCCCTGTTCCTGAACATCCTGATTATCTATCTCTTTAATAAACTTCTTTTTGTCATTTACGATAGATCAGGAACCGTTCGGTAATACAGATGGTGAATATCGGCCATTGTTTCCTGCAAAGAGAAATGCAGATAGGGATCCTCGGGGTCTGTCACAATAAGCTCTGACGTTCCTTGTGCTCTTCGATTGTCAAGGTCATTAGCAACGACTGAAACCCATCATACTCGCCTGGTATCTTCAGTACTTTAGATTCGCTAAAGCTTTTCAGATTGTCCTTATGTCCTTGAGAGTGAATATTGTTTTAAAGATGCAACCTTTTGACTCGATAGCTTCTTTCCCACCCTGAAGGCGGTCTAGCAAAGCTATGACGCCTTTCACTTTATACCCGCCTTTTTCAACTGCCTCTATTGCCTTCAATGAGGACCCGCCTGTAGTGACCACGTCCTCGAGGATCACCACATTCATCCCCGTTTTCAGGTTCTTCCCGCCTTCGATCCACTGATTTGTCCCATGACCCTTGGGCTCCTTTCGGATCAGGAAACCCATGAGGTTGTCTTTTTCGATGTAGGATACTAGTACGACTGAAGATACGAGAGGATCGCCTCCTATGCTGACGCCTCCGACGGCCTGGATGTCCGGGATCTCCCGGGTCATCTTGTACATCATTTTGCCGACGAGGTACATGCCTTCGGGGTTCAGGGTGGTTTCCTTGGCATCGATATAGAAAGTGCTCTTTTTTCCGCTGACGAGGGTGAAATCTCCTTCTTCGTAGGAAAGAGTTTTGAGGATATTGAGGAGCACTGTGCGGTCTTCGGTCATCATTTTTCTCCTTTGGCGAAAAGTTCCATTTGCTCGAGTTCCATACCCCAGGGGAACCTTGACGGGTACGTGCCGGAAAAACAGGCGTCACAGTAAGTGTAATCGCCCTTTCCGAGCGCTTTTTGCATACTTTCTATCGTCAGGTACTCCAGGGTGTCCGAACCCATGTACTTGTTGATCTCGACGGGAGTGTGTGATGATGCTATGAGCTGCGAGCGTGAAGGGGTGTCGATCCCGTAGAAACAAGGATGGGTTGTGGCGGGCGAACTGACCCTGAAATGAATCTCCCGTGCGCCGTACTGTCTGAGCATCTTGATTATCTTCCTGCCCGTTGTCGCCCTGACGATGGAATCATCGATAACGACGATCCGTTTGCCTTTAACGATATCACGCAGGGCGTTCAATTTCAACTTTACGCCAAAATGTCGTATCGAGTCCCTCGGTTCGATGAAGGTCCGGCCGACGTAGTGGTTCCTGATAAGGCCCATTTCAAAGGGGACGCCCGTTTCCTGGGAGTAGCCTATGGCGGCGCTGATACCGGAGTCGGGAATGGGAATGACCATGTCCGCCGGGACGGCTGTGTCCCGGGCGAGCTGCCTTCCCAGGGACTTTCTCACACTGTAGACGGTCTTCCCGAACATGTAGCTGTCGGGCCGGGCGAAGTAGATGAACTCGAAGATACAGTGTTTGTGGGGCATTTCCTTGAAGGGCTTGAATGACTGCAAACCACTGTCGTTGATAAGAAGCATCTCCCCGGGTTCGATCTCACGGATATATTTCGCGCCGATGAGGTCGAAGGCACAGGTTTCGCTCGATACGGCGTAGGTGTCCCTGAATTTGCCGAGGCACAGCGGCCTGAATCCGAGGGGGTCCCTCATGGCGATCAGTTCGTTATTCGTGAGGGTGAGGATTGAGTATGACCCTTCCACCCTTCTCAAGGCGCTGGTAAGGCGTTCGACAGTGGAATTTTCGTGGGCCAGTGCGATGAGATGAATGAGGACCTCCGTATCGGAGGAGGACTGGAAGATGGAGCCGTAGTTCTGAAGCTCGTCCTTTATGATTTTCGCGTTGGTAAGGTTGCCGTTGTGGGCCATGGCGAGATACCCCTTGGAATACTCGACCATGAGGGGCTGCGCATTACCGATATTGCTTGAGCCGGAGGTTGAATATCGTACGTGGCCGATGGCGGATCTGCCGGGCAGCGCCGACAGGACCGAGGCATTGAAGATGTCCGAAACAAGGCCCATCTGGCGATGTGTCTTCATGATCTCGCCGTCGGTGCAGGATATGCCCGCGCTCTCCTGGCCCCTGTGCTGAAGGGCGTGAAGGCCGAGATAGGTCAGATTAGCAGAGTCTCTATGATTAAATACGCCGAAAATCCCACACATTATGTCTGTTTTCCTTCCAGCCGAGTAAGTTCTTCGATGAAAAAATCGATGATACCGGCATCCATGAGATAAAAAGATATGCTCCTGAGGGGCAGGGGTGTCGAATAGCTGGCGAGGAATCCAGCTGTTTCGCCGATCATGATCTCGGCACAGCGCTTCTTCGGGAAACCGAAGATACCCGCACTGATAGCGGGCATGGATATGGACGAGAAACCTTGTTCGACGGCAAGGGCCAGAACATTCCGCACCGCCTTTTTGAGCTTGCTTTCTTCGTCGCCTTCACCCCACATGGGACCGACAGCGTGGATGACATTGCGGGCCTTCAGCTTGCCCCCCGTAGTCAGGGCTGCACCGCCAACGGGCACAAAACCTATTTTGTTACTCTCTTCCTGAATAACAAAACCGCCTTTTCTCACGATGGCGCCTGCCACTCCTCCCCCATGCTGGAGATAGGAATTGGCAGCGTTTACAATAGCATCGACATCGCTTTCCGTAAGGTCCCCCCTGATCACGCTCAGGCTGACCCCGCGAAAAACGATCTCCTTCAATATCTCCATGATGCGCTGTCCCCCTATACAAATCGGTTTTGCCACAGAATGGTAAAACAGGTGATGGGTAATGGGTGCGGGGTTACCTGGTGCCTATGATCCATCACCTGCCGCATAGCCTTTCCATTGCCTGTGCCATTGGTGTATTATAAAACGTAATGGCCAAAAATGAAAATCCAGCCGCATTGCGCCGCTCGCCCGTGATGTGCCTGAAGGGTGTCGGGCCGGTGATCGCGAAGGGAATGGCGAAGAAGGGGATATATTCCGTCGAGGATCTTCTTTATTTTGTTCCCATTCGATGGCTCGACCGGGGGACTATCAGGAAGATCGGGGAATTGAAGGCCGGTGAAGAGGCCTCGGTCGTCGGCTCAGTCGATTCATACCGTTCGATGTTCTTCCGCCATGCCCGCAAGAAGGGCTTTGAGGTGATCGTTGCCGATGATACGGGTTTCTTGTCCCTGAAATGGTTCCAGTGGTCAAAGGGGTATCTTCAGAAGATCTGCGAGAAAGGGGCGATGCTCTACCTGTCAGGCAAGGTGGGGAACTTCGGGGGCACCCTCCAGATCGTCCATCCCGAGGTCGTTGTCCTTGGCGATGATGAGAGCCCCGAATCGGCGCGAAGGATCCTTCCCCTTTATTCCCAGATCGATGGAGTCAAGCAGGGATTCGTGCGCAAGATCATTTCCGAAGCGATGAACGTCCTTGATTCGGCACCCCAGGGAATCCTGCCGGAAAAGGTGGAAAAACAGCATGACCTCCTGTCCTTTGCCGATGCGCTCAGGTGTGTGCACAGGCCGGGCGGGGAAGATTTCAGCGAAGACAGGGGCGCTGGAGGGATCAGGCGGCTTATCCTGGAGGAATACCTGCATTTTCAGATAACACTGATGTCGAAAAAGAGGGCGGTGCGGAAAGAGCGGGGGATCGCTTTTCGACCGGACGGGCAGCTCTACCGGAAATTCCTTCAGAACCTGGGATTTGAGCTTACCGGAGCGCAGGCGCGCGTAATGGCCGAGATCATATCCGACATGGTCCGCGACATACCCATGAACAGGCTTCTCCAGGGCGACGTGGGTTCCGGCAAGACCGTCTGTGCCGTTGCCTGCGCCTGTGTGGCCATCGACAACGGTTTTCAGGTTGCCTTCATGGCGCCTACCGAGATCCTTGCCGAACAGCATTACCTTAACGTCCACCGCTGGTTCGGAGAGCTCGGCGTCCCCGTGGCCTTGCTCAAGGGCGGTATGGGGCGGGAGCGCCGCGGTATTCTCGACAGCATACGAACCGGGGCCGTGCCCATCGTGATCGGGACTCACGCGATGATCCAGGCGGACGTCGAGTTTCACAAGCTTGGCCTCGTTATCATCGACGAGCAGCATCGCTTCGGTGTGGAGCAGCGCAAGAGGCTCAAAGACAAGTCGCGCCGCCCCGACATTCTGAGCATGACCGCCACTCCTATCCCGAGGACCCTCTCGATGGTCGTCTACGGCGACCTTGACGTGTCCATCATCGATGCAATGCCGGCCGGCAGACAGAAGGTGGCAACAAAAGTGATTTCCGATGACGACATGGAAAAAGCCCACGCCATGATACGCCAGGAACTGGCAGGCGGCCACGGGGTTTTCATAGTCTATCCCCTCGTCGAGGAATCCGAGCAAATCGGGGTCCGCGACGCCACGGGCATGGCCTCCCATCTGCAGCGCGACATGTTTCCCGATCACCGGGTGGGGCTGCTCCATGGGAGGATGAGCGCAAAGGACAAAGAAGATGTCATGGGCAGGTTCCGGGAGGGGATGATTGATGTTCTGGTCTGTACCACGGTGATAGAGGTGGGTATCGACGTGCCGCGGGCGACCATGATCGTCGTCGAAAACGCCGAACGTTTCGGACTGTCGCAGCTCCATCAATTGAGGGGCAGGGTAGGAAGGGGTACGCAAAAATCCAGGTGTCTCCTCCTGGCATCGACCAAAAGGACACATCTGGCAACAAAGCGGCTCAGGATCATGGAAAAAACCAACGATGGTTTCGAGATTGCCGAAGAGGACCTGAGGCTGCGCGGTGTCGGAGATATGCTGGGTGTCAGGCAATCGGGGTTGCCTCCATTCAGGATAGGGGATATCATCAGGGACATCGATATCATGATCCAGGCCCGAAAGGTGGCGGAGGATTTCACGCAGGACCTGCCGGACAGGGCCATGAAGGTGCTCCTGGAACACATCGGCGACAGATTCGAAGACAAAAGAGACCTGTCGGGTATTGCCTGATAGAAACAAAGAGGGGGTAGCATAATGAGAAAAGCCAGAATAGTCTGTACGCTCGGACCGCCGACCCAGAGCAGCCGGGCCCTGGAATCCCTGGTCACAAAAGGCATGGACGTGGCCCGCCTCAATTTTTCCCACGGCGATCACGAGTCCCACGGTGCGCTTATCAGAAAGATCAGGAAGGTCGAGAAGAAGCTGCACAGGCACGTTGCAATACTCCAGGACCTCCAGGGGATCAAGATCAGGGTAGGTTCGCTTACCGGGGGTAAGGTGAACCTGGAGAAAGGGCAGCCCCTCAAGCTGCGAACGGGCAACGAAAAAGGCGACAGCCAATGCGTCTATATCGATTACCCCTGGCTCATACAGGATGCCCGTCCCGGAGACAGGATCCTTCTTGACGATGGGCTCATCCAGCTCAAGGTGGAAAAGAACTCGCAAGAGGCACTCGACGCCATCGTCCTCGAAGGCGGTGTTCTCAAGGAGCACAAAGGTGTGAACCTTCCCCGGATGAAGGTCAGCGCCCCTTTCTTCACCGAAAAGGACAGGGCAGATCTCGAGTTCGGCATCGCGATGGGCGTGGATTACGTGGCCCTTTCCTTCGTCAGAAGCGTGGATGATGTCAGGGAGGTGAAGACCTGGCTGGGCGACCGGGGGGTTTCGCTTCCCCTCATCGCAAAGATAGAGAAAGAAGAGGCGATAAAGGATATCGATGCCATCCTCGGCGAGGTTGACGGCATCATGGTGGCGCGTGGAGACCTTGGCGTCGAAATGCCCCTTGAAGAGATTCCCGTGTTCCAGAAGATGCTCATCAAGAAGGCCAATGAGGCCAGAAAGACCGTCATAACCGCCACGCAGATGCTTGAATCGATGACGCATCACTCGCGTCCCACAAGGGCGGAGACGACCGATGTGGCCAACGCCGTGCTCGACGGAACCGACGCACTCATGCTTTCCGGGGAGACGTCCGCGGGTCAGTATCCCTTTGACGCCGTGGAGGTTATGGACAGGATCATTTCCTTCACCGAAGAGCACATTATGGAAGTCCCGGAAAGGTCGCATGTTCAATTCCTGGCCGATTCGTCTTTCGATTTTCCGGAGGCGGTGGCAGAGGCAGCCTCCCGCGCGGCCGAGCAGATGGCGGCACGATGCATCCTGGCTTTCACGATGACCGGTTTCACTGCAAGGCTTATCTCCAAGTTCAAACCGGCCATGCCCATTATCGCGCTATCTCCCGATCTGTCAGTTGTGCGGCGGATGAGCCTCTATCGCGGCGTAATACCCCATCAGGTCAGGAAATTGACCAGTACGGACAGGATGATCGAAGAGGTGGATCGTTTTATGATTGAGAGGGGATTCGCGAATGAGGGCGACGTGATCGTCCTCGTGGCCGGCCACCCCATAGCGGCGAAAAGCAAGACGAATTTCATGAAGATGCACAGGGTAGGTAGGAAGGAAGGGGAGAAGCAGGGATTAAGGATTAGGGACTAGTGATTAGGGATTAGGGATTAAGGATTAGGGACTAGTGATTAGGGATTAGGGATTAGGGAATAGGGATTAGGGAATAGTGACTGGGGATTAGGGAATAGTGACTGGGGAATAGGGAATAGTGACTGGGGAATAGGGAATAGTGACTGGGGAATAGGGAATAGTGACTGGGGAATAGGGAATAGTGACTGGGGAATAGGGAATAGGGAATAGGTTAAAAGGGACGTCGCGACGGGTTAACGGTGTGTCGTTGCCTTGTAGTTCCTTATCTCTCCGATTTCTCCTGGTTGTCGGTACGAGAAAGAAAAGGCTGTAAAACACAATTATTTTCGGGGACAATATAATAGACTAAGGATGTTTCTAGTCCCTAGTCTATGATCCCTAATCCCTAATCCCTGCCTCTCTCAACTCTTATACAAATGTTTTCGCATCGTCAGGGTGTTTTTCTCATCTTCCGAGTCGTAGTGAACCTCATCCATGACGGAATTGATTATATAGAGACCCAGGCCATGCTCGGGAAGCGTTGTGAGGTCGTCGGGATTGAAATCAAGAGACCCGGGTGAATAGAGGGACATCTTTCTTCCCGTATCGCTGATCTTGAGGGTGATCTCGTCACTGGAGTAGGTGATGGTGACCTCGACGGCATGACCCTCCTCGCCGTCATAGGCGTGCTTGATGGCGTTATTGACAGCTTCGACGACACAGAGTTCCAGATAGTACGTGTCGATTTCGCTGAGGGAAAGATAGCTGCATATGCCGCGAAGGGCGACACCGGCAAGGGAAACGTTCTTCAGCTTGCTGTCGATGAGGAAAGCGATCGTCTTTGATGATGCCGGTTCGGGCATGTCAGTGCGAGAGCGCCTCGATCGCTTCAGTTTGTGCCGCAAAGATCTGGAACACCCTGTTCATCCTTGTGAGCTTGAAAAGACTCATAACGGTTTCCCTGATGCAGCAGACGACAAGATCGCCGTCGTTTCCGATAGTCTTGAGGCTTGACACAATGGCTCCGAGACCGCTTGAGTCAATGAAATCGACCAGGGACAGGTCGAGAACGATGCGTCTGTTCCCCTGGTTGATCCAATCCACCATTTTTCCCTTGAACTCGGTGGAGACGGATGCATCTATCCTCTTCTCCAGGGGCAAAACCACAAGGATGTCTCCAACCTTCCTGTCCTCTATCTGCATGTGAGTGTTCCTCCGTCAGGTTAAGTCGAACCGGCTCTTTTTCGGCTGGTTCGGTTGTTTCCGGATCCCGTCTTGCCATATTCAAGGACGACGAGCGTGATGTCGTCCTGAAAATCCCTGCCCTTACCGAAGTCGTTGATGGAGGTGACAACAGCGTCGAGAAGGCCTTCGATATCCCGATGCTTTCGATCTGCAAGGAGTGAATAGAAACGGTCCTCCCCGAAAAATTCGCCTTTATCATTGAAGTATTCCGCGATGCCATCGGTAAAGAGGACCACACGGTCTCCCGCGTCGAGCCGCTTTTCCTCCTCCTCGAAAGGAACGATACCGTCGAGGCCTATTATCGTCCCTCCTTTCTCCAGCATCTCGAGAGTCCCGTCCCTGCGCACGATGACGGGTGAAGGATGGGCGGCGTTGCTGTACGTGATGGTGCCCTCCCTGATATTGATTATGAGATAGACGATGGTGAAGTACCTGCCGAAGCGGTCCAGGGGATATTCCCTGTCAAGGGTTTCCAATACCTGTTTTGGCGATACTATCCGGTACCCCGGCGCTTCATATGTCCGTTCCTTCGTTACGTGTCCGCTGTCAGGCTGGAGGATCTGGGAAACGGAAACGGTGATCAGGGCCGAGGGGACGCCGTGGCCGCTGACGTCGATCATATAGATGCCGACGTGGTCTTCATCGAGGCGGAATATATTGAATATGTCACCTCCGATCACGTTGGACGGCATGAATTTCCAACCGATCCTGAGGTTTTTGATATCCGGTATGGTACGGGGCAGAAGACTTTGCTGGATGCCCGCTGCCGCCTTGAGGTCCTCATCGAGGACCTTCTGCTTCTCTGTCAGTTCGGCGTTGGTTTTCCTGAGCTCCGAAGTGAGCCTGCGGATCTTGAGCTGGTTCTCCACGCGGGCAAGAACCTCCGCTTTATTGAAAGGCTTTGTAATGTAATCGGCCCCGCCTATCTCGAGGCCCCTCACCTTGTCAGCCGAATCCGTTTTCCCCGAAAGGAAAATGACCGGTGCATCCACCGCCGGGTGCTGGTTCCTCAAACCTTCACAAACGGCGAAGCCATCGATGCCTGGCATTACGATGTCAAGGAGGATGAGGTCGGGCCGGAAAGTCCCCGCCCGGTAGAAGGCCTCCTCACCATTTTGCGCCCGGGCAATATCATAGCCAGCCGACTTAAGGATACGTGTCAAAAGGGCCCGGATGTCCTCGCTGTCGTCGACTATCAGTATCTTTTCTTTCATCTTTATCCTCTATATTACAGCCGATCCCGCGATTATTCCATGTTTTTTATCGGAAACCGTGAACGTCCCGTCAGGATCCGGGAACAGGTCCTTTCTCCGCCTCCGTCCGCCCCATTTCCCGCCGGCACAGGGACGCATTTTTTCCGTTGTCGGGGACGTTCCCAACGTGTATGATACACCTATGACGGAACAGACCATGGCCGGCGGCGTAGACAAAGACAGAAGGAAAGAGCGCAGACTCGATATAAGCTCCGTCAACCTCCCTTTTCTTGGCACACGGGGCGAAGACCACTCATCTTTCCAGTACCTTATTATGGACCTCAGCAGGAGCGGCATCGGATTCGCCATCCCCAACTGGGTTGTCAGCAGGGAAGGGATCCGCACGGGCGATACGGTCAATTTTCACCTCCCCATCAACATCGAAGAACATTACTACAACCAGGGAGTCATACTCTGGACAAGATGGGATGATGCCATCGGTTCGGAGACCTGCGGGGCGCTCCTGGGCAGCAGAGGGCGCCCGTCCTACCCGGTATCCATTTCCATCGAATCGGGATCTGTTTCCGTTGATCTCGAAGAATTCGAGGTGCGGGACAGTCTGCTGTGCAGGGTGATAAAGGACACGGCCTTTCTCAAAAAGGGTGTGGATATTTACCTGGGCCACCTGATACCTTTTTTTTCGCGCATTTCCAGGTATCCTTCGAATGAATACCCTCAACTCAAAGATTTCCTGCTCTCCGACGTCAAGATGCGGGTGAGGGAGCACTGCGACCAGCTGGAGGCCCTGTATATGAAGACAAGGCAGGAGATGCCTGCGCAGTCGGATATTGCAGGGTTCATAGACCTGGAAGAACTGCGCACAATGGTGGAATCGGAGATCTATATCGAGATCTTCAAGGCGGCCTTTTCCGACGAGAGCGTTGTTCCTTACCTGAACGCCATCAAGGACCTGGAAAAAAGGCTCTACTTCAACTACAATACGATCGTGATGCTGTATGTACATTCGCTATGAGAAGGTTGATGATGGAGAGACCGGAAAACCGGGTTTTGAACAATTTGTATAATTCCTGCAGGAGCTGTTAAAGAACAGGTTTTCTATGCCTGTTCACTCGAATACAACTTTGAGGCAGCTCAGGAAGTCCGACAGTTCGCCGACTTGCCGCAGGATCTCCTCCCTGTCTCCGCTCTTCGCCGCTCCTTCGATATGTCGGCCGATCTCGGTGATCCGGTCCAGTCCATAGCCTCCGCCGCTGCCTTTCATCGTATGCCCGATGATCCTTATCACCTCGATATCGCTCTTTTCGAGGGCTTTGAGTATCGATGCAACGTCGCCCTGTCTTCTTTCAAGATATCCCGGGATAAGGTCCTCGAGGTCCTTGTCGATCCTGACGATATTGAATTCTTCTTTCATGCTGCCTCACCAAAGTTTTCTGCGTCCTGACGATCTCTACACAGGCCGATCGCCTGTGTACTCCATGATAGCCTCGACAAGCGCCGACTTGCTGATTGGTTTTGTGAGATGGCCATTGCAGCCCGCTTCATGGCATTTTCGTATCTCGTCATCCAGTGCGTACGCGGTCAGCGCAACAACCGGCGTCGCAGCGAACCCCTTTGATCGTTCCCAGCTTCGTATCTGTCTCGTTGCCTCGAAGCCGTCCATCACGGGCATCTGGATGTCCATAAGAACGATGTCGTAGGCGGAGTCTTTGAACATCTCAACGGCGGCGGATCCGTTCTCGGCAATCTGAACCGAGAAGGGCATTTTCTTGAGAAATGACCGGACGAGCAACCGGTTGTCCTCCGAGTCATCGACAAGGAGGATGTTGAGCGGCCTGGAATCGGAAAGGATCGTCGGTGTTTCCCGCAGAGTGCTGCCTTCCGCGGAGGCCGGGATCTGCTGGCCTTCCCCGGGCAATTCGAGGGAAATGGTGAAATAAAAGGTGCTCCCGGAACCGGGTGTGCTCGATACCCCTATCTTTCCTCCCATGAGTTCCACGAGGCGTTGTGATATCGTCAAGCCCAGCCCTGTACCGCCGTATTTCCGGGTTGTCGATGAGTCTGCCTGGGTGAATTTATCGAATATGCGATCGATCTTTTCCGCGGGTATACCTATTCCTGTATCGCTGATGGAGAATGTGAGAGCGGGTTTTCCTCCATCCCTTCCGGCCTGCTGGACGGAAATTGTGATACCGCCCTGGTCGGTAAACTTTACAGCGTTGCCGACGAGATTGAGAAGAATCTGCCTGAGCCTGCCCGCGTCGCCGGCGAGGCGGCGGGGGACGTCGGGAGCTATCCGGCACGTAAGATGGATCTTTTTCTCCCGGACGCGCACTGACATGATATCGCAGACGGCATCAAGGAGCTCGTGGATATCGAAGGCGGCGCAGTCGAGTTCGAGGTATCCCGCTTCGATCTTTGAGACGTCAAGGATATCATTTATAATATTCAGCAGGTTCTGCCCGGCGTTTCTCAATGTCTCGACGTACTTTCTCTGTTCCGTATCGATCCGGCTTTCCAGGAGAAGCTCGGCCATGCCGATGATGGCGTTCATGGGCGTTCGTATCTCGTGGCTCATGCTGGCGAGAAAATCGCTCTTTGCCTGGTTTGCCGCCTCGGCCGCTTCCTTCGCCTCCCGAAGTTCCTGTTCGAAAAGCTTTATTGGCGTTATGTCCTCCTGGATCCCGACAAAATGTGTGATATTGCCGCTTTCATCCTTGAGAGGGGAGATGGAAGCGGCCGCCCAGTATAATTCACCGCTTTTCTTCCTGTTGTGAAAGATGCCCTGCCATTCTTCCCCGGATGTTATGGTTTGCCAGAGTTTGCGATAGATGTCATCGGGCATTTCTCCCGATTTGAGAAGCCGGGGTGTCCTTCCCATCGTTTCTGTCCTGTCAAAACCTGTAACCTGGACAAACTTCGGATTGACGTATTCGATGTTTCCTTCCCTGTCGGTGATAACCACCACGGCGGAACTGTGTTCGACGGCATTATGTAATTTACGCAGGTCGTCCATGGTCATCTTCAACGACGTCTCCCTGTCGGCAAGCCTCTCCAGCATAGCGTTGAACGAGGAGGCAAGGGCCCCGATCTCGCCGCCCGCATCTATATAGACAGGTTTCAAGGGGTCCTGTGTCCTTCCTATGCCTTCGGCCTGCGAGGCGAGTTCGGAAAGAGGGGACAGGTTTTTGCGCATGACGATGAGAATGATCAATACGCAAAGGGAAATACCAAGGGCCGTATAGGCGACAATGTACCATCGTTCCTTGTAGATGTCGGCGTAGGCGTCTTTGATCGGGTAATGAGCGGCCAGGATCCAGTCGGTGTTATGGAAGCGCTTGAATGTTCCGATGCCCGGTACTCCCTGGAAGGAGACGGTTTCCCCGCTTCCCTCGAACCACTGGTCGATGGCCGCGTCAAACAAGGGGTTGAGGCCCTTTGGGAAATCTTTTTGAAGTATCTTCGTCTTGTCAGGATGCACGATGATCGTCCGGTCCGTATTGTAGAGGTACATGTAGCCCGTCTTCCCTATCTTGATCTTCGCTATGCCTCCGAAGGTAATGTCCTTCAGGAGGGAAACGGAGCCGCCGAGTACGGCGACAAGCTCTTTTTTATCGTTGAAGACAGGGACGGAGAACATGACGATGGGGTCGTGAGGGCCTTTCACGGATCTGAAAGGTTTTGAGATATAGGGCCCCTTCGTCTTCATCGTGTATTGAAAATACTCCCGTGCGGAGAAGTCTTTTCCATATCGCTCGGCCGAGTAGGGCACCTCGCCGATCACTCTGCCCGTCTTTGAATAGAGTACGATGCCATGGTCGAAGTATGTCTTCAGGAAGAAGCGTGATTCAAGGAGCTTCTCAAGGCGTTTCTGTACGGCGTTATAGTTATGGATGTCATCCGTGGGAACGAGCTTCGATACGTCGATGAGCACCTTTTGGGCCTCATGGATCTGGAAGTCCACATCGGCAGCTGTCTTTGAAACGAGTTCGAACTGCTGGTCCGCTATGGTCTTTTTGAAGTGCTCCTCGAAGACCTTTTCGAACATGAAGGCGCCGGAGGCGAAGATGACAAGAAAGAGTACCGAAACAACGGTGGCCATCTTCGTTTTGAGGCTGAATCTGCGCATCAGCGTTCCTTTTGGTTCGTGAACCATTTGGTCCAATCCTGCGGGGGGACCCTTTCCTGTTCGACGGCGGATAGATAACTCCTGTCGGAGCCGCTTTCCATGCGCCAGTCGAGCTCCTTGTGGGATTGGAACCAGACGATGCCGTCAATTCCCAGCCTGCGTGACGTGGCGACGGCATTCCTTATCCATTGTGTCTTGTCGCCGCCCGCGCCGACCGTGGAGGTCTCGAAGACGATCAATGGTTTGCGGGCGCCCGAAGACCCCAGGGTTTTCAGCTCCGCACAGGGGCGTTCAAATATCTCGCCGAAAGACTGCCAGCGGCTCTCCCATCCATGTGTCTCTTTCTTCCTCGTAGTTCCCCAGTTATAGCCGTCTACGCCGAGAATGTCCACGTAACCGTTTCCCGGATAGTAACCTGACAGGGTGTTCCATGAAGCCGACGGGTCACAGGACGCGTTGGGGACAGCCTCCGAATTCGGGCAGAAAACCCACAGCACATTTTCGGCCCCGCAGCGCCGGAACAGGTCAACGACGTAGCGGTACATCTTCCGGTATATGATGGGGCTGTCCGGGCCGTATTCCTCTTCTGTGGTGCCCCAGTGGTACCGCTTCAGGTTCATCTCATGGGCAAATCGTATCAGTAAGGGTTTGTTCCACGACTTCGCCCCTTGCGCAAAACGCACCAGGTACGGATCGTACCCGCCGTCGAGCAATGTCCTGAAAGGGATCGCGACTTCCTTCCCGTCCTTGATGTACATCGGCTCCCAGGTGATGCAGGGCAGTGCGCCGTTCGCCGAGATTGCTTCGAGGCTTTCGAGCGGGAATTCGCCGGAAGACAGATCCTGGGGTGAAGGCCATTGGAGAAAGAAGACAATCATATCCGACCGAAGAGCCGTTGAGGACTCGATGGCTTTTAGTTTCGCCTGAGTTACCGGATAACCGTCAAGCGCAAAACCCCACATTAACGGCCCCGCACCTGATGGCGCGCAAAGCGCCGCCATAATGCCCATTACGATGAATATGGGAATGATCCTGCGCATCTTAACCCGCCTTTTCCTTCGGGACGGCGGGCTCCTCGACGGGTTTGTTGAAATAGAATATCGACGAGAGTATGGCCGCGTGATAAACACACCAGAAAACGTTCACGAGAATTCCGGCGAAGGGTTCCCGTTCATATATGAGGCGGTTGACGCCCCACACCGCGGCCGAGAAACATAGCGCCCACAAAAGAAGCTGCGGCCACATGGCCCGCAAGGGAAGGGCACGGCTCGTACCTTTTGGTGTGATACCAAAGGTTCCTTTGAAACCTGCGAGTGCGAGAACGCTCGATTTCATGAAAACGGGAAAGGTGATGAACGTGAGAAGTTGACCGGACATGAGGTCCCTTATGGTGTAGCTTCGCTGCTTCAATGTCCAGTAGAACGTGGTGAGAGTGATAATGATATAGGGGACAAAAACAAGGAAGTAGAAATCGGGCCGCGCGAAATAGATAGGAACATTGAAAAAGAGGTAAATCGGAGGGCAGATCATCATGATGAAAAAGACAAAGCCGATGAAGTACCAGGTGCTTGACAGGAAATATTCCCACCACTGCAGAAGGGTGAGGGCGCGGGGTCTCCTGATGAACGTGGTTATCACCTTTCTGAGAAGGCCGATCGTTCCCAGGGACCACCTGAATTGCTGCTTGAAATAACCGCCGAGGTCTTCGGGGCCGATCTGGAATGTGCGCACCCTGTTTATGTATGTTGTCTTCCACTTGTTCAGGTGGAATTGCAGGGAAGTCGCAAAATCCTCCGTGACGGACGACTCGTCGAAGCCTCCCACACTTTGCAGGGCCTTGCGCCGGAAAAGGACATTGGTTCCGCAGCAGAAAGTGGCATCCTTCGATGCCTTGCCTTCGCATATGTATTCGTAAAAGACGGTCTGCTGCAGCCCTGCCGCGCGGGCGATACGGTTGGAATCGAAATTGATGTAATACTGGGGAGTCTGGATGAAGGCGAGCTCGGGCCTCTTTTCCATCTCGGCGACAAGGGGTTCCAGAAAATCGGGAAAAGGGTTTGAATCGGCGTCAAAGACAACCATGTATTTTTCCGCTTCTGTCTTCACCTTCCTGGAATAATTGTAAAAAATGAACCCGTCCTTCATCTCTCCATCGAGATATTCCATAAAATCGTTGATGATGCCGGCCTTTGCCCCGTGCCATTTTCTGCGGAAAAGATCGACGCCCACATATTGACACAGCTCTTCTATGGACCGTTTGTAGGTATCCATATTTTCCGGTGTGTCCCACGCGATGTCGTAGCGCGTATCATCGAGGAAATAGATGTATTTGTCGGGATATGACAGGTTGTAGAAGGTGATGAGCGAGTCTTTGACTACCTCGATGGGTTCCTTGTAAGAGGGCATTACGATGGCCACGGGCGGGTAGGATGAAAGGGAATCTACCGGGACTTCCTTGCGCGAGAACTCCCTGCGCGTCCATGCCACTGAAAGGATCTCGAGGAAGTACCCGATACCGTGAACAAGGATGAAGACCTCAGCCATGAGAAGCAGAAAGGCCAGGCCTTTTTCATACCAGGCGTAATCGGTAAAAAGGAAGAGAACGACCCTGGTGATCAGGTAGATGGCCGCCAGGGCCATAGCGGCGACGGGCAGCGCCATGATCAGTGCAACTTTCGAAGACGGTATGGGCGGTTTCCTGTCGTTCATGTCAGAAGCGGTACCTCAAAAGGGCCCATGCCCCGGTGGCATCCCACTCTGGTGAAGTGTGGATCATCCCTCGTATGCCGATAAGCCAGTGTTTCATGAACTCGTAGTTCCATTCTCCCTCGATCTTTGCGTAGGGGTTGTTCTCGGAATCCGTGCCGAAGGATGCTTTGAGATCGTAATAATGCTGCTCGGCCCCGCAGATGAAAAGCTTTGAGAGGTCGTGATACCATTCGAAGATAATGCTGCCGGCCGTGTAATCGCGGGGCGCCCAGTAGGGATGGACGATGTCCGTCAACAGGCCGTTGAGGTAAACGTATTCGTTGTCGTGGAGGGTGTTGCGGAACTCTCCGGACATGGCCACCTTGAATATCCGCGGGTGGTCCGTGAGGGCGTATCCTGCTGAAAGGCCGAAGAAACTGCCGCTGTTTGAATCGGTGTATCCGGTGTACTCGGCCTTGCCGCTCACCTCCAGCTTCCTCGTGATGTCGCTTTGAAAGCTCACAAAGACGCGGTCGGCCTGAATGCCCTGCCGGATACCGAAGTAGTTGTATAATTCATCGGTACGGGCGTACCCGACGCCGAGTCTCAGGCTATCGTGAACGTTGAACCAGAGGGTGCCGTAGCCGGCGTCCCTGTCTGAGAGATCGGTGCTGTCATATTTTTTGTGTGTCCAGGCAGCCTCGCCCTTAACGAAGGGATTGAAAACCCCGGCAAAGCCGACGGAGAAGCCGTTCGCCCCATACGTGTTATGGTCGAAGTCGGGCTGTTCCAGCCATCGGTGCCCTTTAAGGAAAAAATGGTACCGGCATTGGACGGGCAGATCGACAGTGGTGTCGAAGCGATTGCGGGTGATGCGGGCGAGGTCACCCCTGCCTTCCTCGTTCCAATAGGAATAATCGAAGCGTGCCGATGGGTTGGCCCTCGACCTTTGCCTGTCGAGACTTAGTCCTGCCAGCGAGTGAAGGGGGTCGATGGCCAGAAGTTTCTCGTACGCCCTGCCTTCGAGATCGCACAGGCCAAGCGCGCAGGCAACCTGGCCGCGATCGAAAAGGGCCTCTTCGTTGCCGGGGTTCTCCTCGATCAGGGCGTCATAAACAGGAAGAGACTGTGTGAAACGCCTGTTGTATGCAAGTTTCTTTGCCTCTTTTTCCAGGTATATCGACCTGTATAAGCGCTGGCCTGGTTGGGAAAGCTCGTCGGCCTCTTTCTCTTTGCCGCCTGTGGGAACCACGGATGGTTTGGTGCCGCTAATGTTGGAAAGTGCATCCTCGTAGGTTTCCATGGCAAGGGAAGGGTTCTTGGCCCACATGGCCGTACGCGCCATTTCACGTCGGGGGACGGGATCAAGCGGATTCAGCCCGATAATTTTCCGATAAAGCGCTATGGACTCGTCATAATGTCTCGACCAGGCCAGGACCCTGGCGAGGCCGATGAGGATCTTGGAATCGTCGGGAAAATCCCGGAGAAGCGCCCTGTAGAGCCCCACTGATTCGTCATAACGATGGTCTGCTCCGAGTATCCCGGCAAGACTGGCAGACGCGGGAAAGTAGGCAGGGTCCCGTATCAGCGCCTCCCTCAGGCACTGTATGGCTTCGTCTAAAAAACCATGGGAGGCATAGAGATCGGCCCATTCCGACAGGTCGGCGGCAGACAATCCCTCCTGATGCATGACCGATGAGAGGAAGGCAGGGGACCGCACCGTCCCGGGCCAGTTTTCGTAAAACCTGGCCGCGATGTTGCCGGGGTCCATAACCTGTACCTTCTCAAAATACCTGCGGGCTTCCGGGGCATTGTTTTCCTTAAGATAGGTCTTGCCGGTGTTGATAAGGCCGGTTGTTTCCATGCCCGGCTGCGCGGTCATCTTTTCATAGATTTTTCTGGCATCTTCGTACTTGCCGGAAGATACAAAGGATTCTGCCAGGATGCGGGCGGCCTCGGTGTTCTCCGGGGCGATGTCCAGAGCCTCTTTGGCATAGCGTTCGCTCCCGGTGAAGTCCTTTTCAAGGAGCCTGGTGCCTGCGAGACCGGTAAATACCGCGGCATCTTTATATCCGCTTTTGATCAATGCCCTGTAAATATCTTCAGATTCCTCGTAACGCTGGGAACTGGCAAGGGTGCGCGCGAGCTTCAGGGCCGTTTCACGGTCGGCGGGATGGCCCGCGATGTGTTCGCGGTAGAGCGATTCAGCCTTGTAGAAATCGCCCCAGGTGTTCATTCTGTCGGCGAAACGGAGTTTCAGGTCGGGTCTGTCGCCTGCCGCCCTGAGCGCGTCGAGGTAGAGACCCCGGCAGGCCTTTGCATGTCCCCGTCCACATTCGATGTCAGCCATTGCGGCCAGGACTGTGGGATTAGACGGGTCCCGCCTGTGTATCCCGGTGAGCATCACAGCGGCCTCTGCGGACATCTTAAGCCGCAGGAGAACCTGTGCCGTCTCCAACATGACTTCAATGTCGTCGGACGATTGAGCCAGAAGCATACGATATTCGGTCAGGGAATCCCTGATGGTCGCTTCGTCATAGGAGAGTATCCGGGCGAGTGCAAGGCGTGCGTCCCGGTCCGATATCCTGCTTTCGTGTGGCACAATGGTGGCGGCAGCACTCTCGCGAGCGGCACCCGGTCCCGCCGTTAATAGAAGGATCGACCCGGCAACGTATAATAGAATGATGAACCTTTCCATTCTATTTGAGCGTTCTCCTTAATTCCGCGGCGGCCTCATTGTTCTTTTTCGACCACATGAGGACGAGGGCGTATTTCCTTCTCACCTGGACGTCGTCAGGCATCACGGCGAGTATTTTTCGGTACTCGGCAAGCGATTCTTCGTACTCTTTTTCCCAGCTCAGCATTTCCGCAAACCTGAGCCGGGCACTTTGATCGTCGGGGCGCTTGTTCAGGTAGTCGCGATAGAGGGGGTGTGCCATGGTATAGGATTTGCGTGTCCTGTACAGGTCCGCCATGAGGAGCGCCGCATCGGGGTCGAGCTGACGGCGATCGACGCTCTCGAGGGCCGCGAGGGCCTCCTGGTTTTTATTCAGGCCGAAAAGGATCTTTGCCATTTCGATCCTTGCCTTTGAGAGGTCGGGTCTTTCCTTAAGAAGTTTCCTGTATTCCGAAACAGACTCATCGTAACGTCTGGCATATCCCAGTGTCCGGGCGAGTTCCCATCGCGCCATCCAGTCGGGTATCTCTTCGCCTGCCTGAAGAGATGGGCCGGATGGTTTTGCTTTTTCGAGGGCACGGGAACATAGGGGAGAGGTAAAAAGAATAGCACCGGCGAGAAGAACAATTACTGCCAAGGTGATCGGTGACCGTTTCATGGTTTTTCTCCCAGGATCGCTTTATACCGGAATATCGCCTCGTCAAAACGCCCCGAGGCGGCCAGGGCTCTGGCGAGGCTCATCTCAATGGTGCGGTTCCCCGGCTCGGCCTTCAGAAGCGCGCCGTAGATATCCGCGGCGCGTGCATGATCTCCTTTTTTGTCATAAAGCTCGGCAAGTTTAAAATTTGCAGGTCGGTTGACGGGGTATAAAGTGACGAGTTGGCTGAAAGCCTCAATGGCCCTCTTTATGTCGCCTTCCCTTTCGTAGGATTCACCAAGAAGACGTAGGGTATCCCTGGTCCGAAAGCCCTTTTTTGCCAGCCCATCGAAAATGGGGATAGCCCGCGACGAAGCCCCTTGTCTCCCAAAATCCGCTGCCCGCCTGTAGAGCAGCCAATCCTCATTAACGTAACGGTACGCACCCGTTGTTGCAAATGCCAGAGCTATGAGAAATATGATGATAAAAGGGACCTTCATAGAGTTGTCAATATATTAGAATCCGTCGAATTCACCGTGGATTATAGCACGTGTGGAGATAGTGTCAATGAGGGAAAGTAAGAAAGACGGGGACAACCTGTCTTTATTGACTTATCAATGGGTTAGCATATATAATAGTACACTTTTTTTGAAGGGGCTGAACGTGAGAGATACCTATTGTGGCACGATACGAAAAGAAGATGTGGATAAGACAGTGACCCTCGCAGGGTGGGTCTTCAGAAGACGTGATCATGGAGGTCTGATATTCGCCGACCTTCGCGACGTGACGGGGCTTGTCCAGGTCGTGTTTTCTCCGGAGATATCGAAGGAGGCCCACGAAAGGGCCGGCGATATACGGAGCGAATATGTCCTCAAGGTGACCGGGAGGGTCCGCCGGAGGCCCGATGAGACGGAAAACCCGAATCTCCCCACGGGTCAGATTGAGGTCTATGTTTCTGATTTCGAGGTGCTCAACACATGCAAGGTGCTTCCTTTCCAGCTTGATGATGAAGAGATCAACGAGGCCACGCGCCTGAGGTATCGTTACCTCGACATGAGGCGCCCTGACATGCAGAAAATATTCATCGAACGCAGCAAGGCCTATGCCGTCACACGGGACTACCTTCTGTCGAAGGGTTTCTACGAGTTCGAAACGCCCCTTCTCACGAAGAGTACACCCGAGGGTGCGCGCGATTTCGTGGTGCCCAGCAGGCTCAACACCGGCATGTTCTATGCGCTGCCCCAGTCGCCCCAGCTTTTCAAGCAGCTCCTCATGATGAGCGGGTTCGAGCGGTATTTTCAGATCGCCCGGTGTTTTCGCGACGAGGACTTGAGGGCCGACCGGCAGCCCGAATTCACCCAGATCGACATCGAGATGAGCTTCGTCGGCAGGGAAGACGTCATGAGCGTCAATGAAGGACTTATCATAGCGCTCTACGAGGCGCTGAAAGGCAAAAACCCCCCCGAGGTCCCCTTTCCCCGGATGACTTTCGCCGAAGCGATGGAGAAATACGGCAGCGACAAACCGGACCTTCGCTTCGACCTTACGATTACGGATCTGACTTCGATATTCCTCAAGACGGAATTCGGCGTCTTCAAGAAAACCATCGAATCCGGCGGATTGGTGAAGGCCATTGTTCTCAAGGGGAAGACCCTTTCGCGCAAAGACCTCGACGTGTCGGTGGACATGGCGAAGGAGCTGGGGGCGGGCGGCCTTATCTGGATGCGCAAGGACGCCGAGGGTCTCCAATCCCCCATCGTGAAATTTCTGAGCGATGAAGAAAAAGCGCAAATGATCTCCTTACTCGGCGTGGAGGCGGGTGACGTCATCTTCATCATGTCCGATAAACCCGGTCGGGTAAGTGATCTCATGGGCCGTTTCCGGCTTTACATAGGGGAGAAATATGACCTTATAGACAAGAGTCTGGACAAGTTCCTCTGGATCATCGATTTCCCGCTTCTCGAGTACAGCGAAGAGGAAAAGCGCTATGTGGCCCGGCACCATCCCTTTACGTCTCCCAAGGAGAAACTCGTCGGGTTTGACGGAAATTATGATGCCATTCTCGCCAATGCCTACGACCTTGTTTTTAATGGCGTCGAACTGGGCGGTGGAAGCATCAGGAACCACCGGACCGAGGATCAGGCCGAAATGTTCCGGCTCCTCAATATAAAAGACGAAGAAGCCTCGGACAAATTCGGTTTTCTCCTGGAAGCCCTCGAAATGGGTGCGCCTCCCCACGGGGGCATCGCCTTCGGTTTCGACCGTATACTCATGATGTTCCTGGGGCTTAGCAGCATCAGGGATGTTATCGCCTTTCCCAAGACGCAAAAAGGTTCCTGTCTTCTTACGGGCGCACCGTCGAGAGTGGCGCCCAGGCAGCTCACCGAGTTAAAAATACGGACGATGACGGACTGACCGTCACGCGGGGGGTTAATATGAAGAAGAAAGAGAAGAAAAAGGGATTTATATTCAAAAATATAGCCGCCACATCGAATTTCCCCCTCATCGATGTGGACCATCCCCAGCTCTTCAGGGACATCTTTCCCTATGATGAGGTCTGCAAGGTAAAGTTTGACCACAAAATAGAGCTTATCGATCCCCCGGATGATATTTATATAACGGATACCACCTTCAGGGACGGCCAGCAGGCACGCCCTCCCTTTACCGCCGGGCAGATCGAGGTCCTCTTTGATTTCCTCCACCGCTTGAGCGGTCCCAATGGCGTGATCCGGCAGAGCGAGTTTTTTCTCTATACCGATAAGGACAAAGAGGCGCTGGCCAGATGCCAGGAGAAAGGCTACCGTTACCCGGAGATCACGGGATGGATACGGGCCCACAAGGATGACCTTCAGATCGTCAAGGATATGGGGCTCAAGGAAACGGGCATCCTTACGAGCGTTTCCGATTACCACATATTCCTGAAGTTCAACAAGACCAGGTCCCAGGTTTTCAAGGATTATCTCAAGATTGTCGAGAGCGCCCTCGATCACGGGATCGTACCACGGTGCCACTTTGAGGACGTGACCAGGGCCGACATCTATGGTTTTTGTGTTCCCTTCGCCCAGGCCCTCATGAGCATGTCGGAAGACGCCAGGCTGCCCGTCAAGATCCGGCTGTGCGATACCCTTGGGGTAGGCATCACCTACCCGGGATCGGCCCTTCCCAGGTCCATCGGAAAGATCATACGGGCCATGATCGATGATGCCGGCGTGCCTTCTGATTGCCTGGAATGGCACGGCCATAACGATTTCTACAAGGTCCTCATAAATAGTATCAGCGCCTGGATGTACGGGTGCACCTATGTCAACGGCACGTTCCTGGGCCTCGGCGAAAGGACGGGCAATGCTCCCATCGAGGGCCTCATCATGGAATACGTCTCCCTGACGGGAGAGGACAACGGCGTCGATACGACGGTCATCACGGAGATGCGCAACTATTTCGAACGGGAGATAGGGCATCACGTTCCGAAAAACCAGCCTTTCGTGGGCCTTGACTTCAATGCCACTTCGGCAGGCGTACACATAGACGGCATTCTGAAGAATGAGGAGATATATTCGCCCTTTGACACGAACAAGCTTCTCAACCGGCCTCTGGCCGTCAATATTACGGACAAGTCGGGCCTGGCAGGCATAGCGCATTGGGTCAATTCCCATTTTGCCCTGACGGGGAAGGAAAAGGTGGAAAAGACGCACCCCGGCGTGGCCAAGATCAATAAATGGATAGCCCGGCAGTATGATGAAGGCAGGGTTACCTGCATGGCGGAAGAGGAGATCGAGCATCAGGTCAGGCGGTATATCCCGGAAATCTTTGTGTCCGAGTTCGAGTTGATGAAGAAGAGGGCCTTCGATATGGCTGCCCATCTCGTGGAACAGTACATCGAAGAGGAAGGGATCAAGAGTATGAAGCCCGACAAACAGGAAGAACGCCTGAAGAGCCTTGTCGAAGATTACCCCTATATCCAGTTCGCATACGCCGTCAACGGGGAGGGGATCAAGATCACCCGCAATATCACGCAGGCTGCGGATAAGGCCAAGTACCAGAAGATCGGGCTCAACGAAGATTTCTCCGACAGAGATTGGTTCATCAAGCCCATACGGGACGGAAAGATCCACGCAACCAACCTCTACTCGTCAAGGATAACCGAGGCGTTGTGCGTTACCGTGTCGGGGCCCATACGGGATGAGATGGGTGACATCGTCGGTGTCCTCGGTCTCGATATCCGGTTCGAGGATCTCACGAAGGCGGAGGCCTGATGAACATGGGCAGAACGCTTGCAGAGAAAATCCTGGGGAGGAATACGGGCAGCGACGTAACACAGGGAAGCTACGTCATTGTCAATGTTGACAGGATCCTTCTGCAGGATGGAACGGCACCGCTGGCGATCAAAAAATTTGCCGATATGGGTTTTGACAGGCTCTTCGATGGGTCGAGGGTCACTTTCTTCATCGACCATGCCTCGCCAAGCCCGCGTATGGAACTTTCAAACGATCACATGGCAATACGGGAGTTCGCGGCACGCCACGGCGCAAACGTCAGCGATGTGGGCGAAGGCATCTGCCATCAGCTCATGTCCGAGGGAATCCTTTCACCGGGCGAAGTACTGATCGGGGCGGATTCACATACCTGTACGGGAGGGGCGCTGGGTTCCTTCGCTACGGGGATGGGCTCCACCGACATCGCAACTGCGATGGGACTTGGCAAGACATGGATGAGGGTCCCTGAAAGCTTTCTCTTCAACCTGTCAGGCGCGCTGCCAAAAGGGGTCTATCCAAAGGATCTGATCCTCTGGATCATCGGCTTGATCGGAGCGGATGGTGCCACCTACAAGGCGATGGAGTTTTCAGGCGAGGCCGTTTCCTCAATGGCCGTGGAAGAGAGAATGACGATTGTCAACATGGCCGTGGAGGCGGGTGCGAAATGCGGTCTTTTTCCGTCCGATGAAATCACCCGGCTTTACCTGCGACAGAAGGAACGCGAGGGGTCTTTTGTTGCGATCATGCCCGACCCGGACGCCGTATACGAGAAGGTCTTCGATATCGATCTCGGCAAAATGGTTCCCGTTGTCAGTTTACCCCATACCGTCGACAACACACGGGCGGTTGATGACAGCGAGGTGCAGGCCGTCAGGGTCAATCAGGTCTTTATCGGCTCCTGCACGAATGGAAGACTGGAGGACCTGAGGGTGGCCGCACAAATCCTGAAGGGCCGGAAGAAACTTTCCAGGGTCAGACTCATAGTCGGTCCTGCGTCACGGGAGGTGTACCGTCGTGCCCTGAAGGAAGGAATTCTGGAGACCTTGCTTGATGCCGGAGCGACAATCCTTCCCCCCGGCTGCGGGCCTTGCATCGGCCTGCATCAGGGTATCCTTGGCAGGGACGAGGTCTGTGTCGCGACGTCGAACAGAAATTTCCTGGGCAGGATGGGCAATCCCGAGTCGGGCATTGTGCTCGCTTCGCCGGCGACGGCTGCAGCAAGCTCACTGACGGGCAAAATAACTGACCCGAGAGAGGTTGTGTGATGGTTTTACGAGGCAGGGCCTGGATTTTCGGCGACGACATTTCAACGGACCACATCATCCCGGGGCGTTTTTATCACCTGAGATCTAATCTGGATGAGTTGAAAAAACATGTCTTTGACGATATCGCCCCCGGTTTCTCTGAAAGGGTCAGTAAAGGCGATATCATTGTGGGCGGAAGGAACTTCGGCCTTGGTTCAAGCAGGGAGCATGCCCCCCTTATCATTAAAATGGCCGGTATCGATGCAATAGTCGCCCGTTCCTTCGCCAGAATATTCTACCGCAATGCGATCAACGTCGGTCTCGCGGCAATTATCTGCCCTGTCGACGCGATAGGGGAGGGCGACGAACTGGAGATCAGCCTCGATGAAGGGTGGATGATCGACACGACAACGGGCGAACAAAAGAGATTTTCCCCCTTGCCGCCCATCATGCAAAGTATCCTCAACGAAGGCGGTCTCGACTACTATATCAAGAAATACCGGGGGTTTTCCATCTGATGGAGACGATAAGAATCCCGATCATTGCCGGCGACGGAACCGGCGAGGACATATGGAGCGCCTCGCGTGAGATTTTCGAGGAGGCGGTACACAAGACCACGTCAGGCACGAGGCGGATCGAATGGCTGGAATTGCTTGCCGGATTAAAGGCCCTCGACAAGAAAAATCACCTCCTGCCGGAGGAAACGGTCGACGCCATTACGGACTGCAGCATCGCCCTCAAAGGTCCCTTGACGACACCTGTCGGAGGAGGATTCCGGAGCGTCAACGTCTATTTGCGCCAGAAGTTCGATCTCTACGTCTGCATACGGCCGGTTCGCTGGTTCAAAGGATTGCCGAGTCCGTTGAAAAAGCCCGAGGCGGTGGATATTGTTATCCTCAGGGAAAACACGGAAGACCTCTACAGGGGAATCGAATGGAAGGCGGGTACGGCGGAATCGGTGACGGTGATAAACTTCCTGAGGAATACGATGGGCGTGGAATTGGGACCCGATACCGGAATCGGGATAAAGCCCATAAGCAGGGCCGGAACGCGGCGTTTTGTGAAGTGGGCCATTGAATGGGCAATAAAGGAAGGCCGCAGGGCCATTACCGTGGTTCACAAGGGAAACATTATGAAGTACACCGAAGGTTCCTTTCGCGAATGGGCTTACGAAGTGGCGGAGGCCTATGGCGATCGCCTGTCCGCTGCAGGCGAAATAGACAGGATACCCCTCAATGACAGGATTGCGGACAACATGTTCATGCAGGTCATCACCAAACCCGGGGATTACGATGTGCTCTTATGCCCCAACCTCAACGGTGACTACCTTTCCGATGCCTGCGCCGCCCTGATCGGAGGCCTTGGAGTGGCGCCGGGTGCGAATATCGGTGATGATGTGGCGATTTTCGAGCCTACTCATGGGAGCGCCCCCAAGTATGCCGGAAAAGACATCGTAAATCCCACGTCCTTTATCCTGTCGGGGGCGATGCTTTTTGACCACATGGGGATGGCGGATACGGGTGCGGCCATACGCGCTGCCGTCGAACAGACGATACGGGATGGAATCGTCACGTACGATCTGGCGCGTCAATTCGAGGAGAAGAACGCCGTGAAGTGTTCGGAATTCGGCAGGGAAGTACTGAAACGGCTGTCGGTTTCCCCGGCATAATATGGACCTTATGGAAGGGAATTAGAGATGATAGACGAACTTAAAGGAAAGATCGACGAGCTTCAGGGGCGTATCCGCTCTCTCAGAGGTTATCTTTGACCTGCCTCACCTTCAGGAAAAGCTGGTAGAACTCGACCGGGAAATGTCGAAGGCTGACTTCTGGGACGACCAGGAAAAGGCACAGAAGATACTCCGGGACCGCTCACGGGTTGATGAGGAGATCAAAAACTGGCTGAAGAAAGAGGAAGAGCTTGAAGAAATTCTCATACTCATTGATTTTATAAGGGAAACTGAGGATACCGACGATGTTGAAGAGCTTGTCGGGCGGGTCAAATCTCTCGATGAATCCCTGGGGTCCTACGAAATAGAGATGATGCTCTCCGGAGAAAATGATGAGAACAACGCAATCATTTTCATCAATTCGGGGGCCGGCGGGACAGAAGCCCAGGATTGGGCCGAAATGCTCTTCAGAATGTATTTGAAGTGGGCGGAAAGGAAAGGTTTTGAGACACAGGTAGTCGATATGCTGCCCGGTGAGGAGGCAGGCATCAAGAATGTCACCTTTCTGGTATCGGGAAAGCATGCCTACGGTTATCTTAAGTGCGAGAGCGGCATCCATCGTCTCGTCAGGGTGTCGCCGTATGATGCAAACAACCGCAGGCATACCTCTTTTGCGTCTGTTTATGCCTACCCCGAAATATCCGACGATATAGAGGTGGAAATCCGCGAGGAAGATCTGAGAATTGACACGTACCGGTCCAGCGGCCCCGGCGGCCAGCATGTCAACAGGACCGATTCGGCCGTCAGGATCACGCATATTCCCACCGGTCTCGTGGTCCAGTGTCAGAATGAACGCTCTCAACACAAGAACAAATCGATGGCCATGGCAATCCTCAAGTCCAGGATCTATCAGCTCGAAAAGAAAAAGCAGGAAGAAAAGATGGACACGCTGAACAAGGAGAAGAAGGATATAGCCTGGGGAAGCCAGATCCGGTCCTATACCCTTCACCCCTACAGACTTATCAAGGATCACAGGACGAAACACGAAGAGCACAACGCCGATGCAGTACTGGATGGGGATATTGATGCTTTTATTAAAGAATACCTTTTGTACTTGACTTTCGACCAGAAAAGGAAGGATAATTAAGTAGATATGGAAATTTTTAGCATAAATAAAGAGATAATTAACGTGAACCGTATAGAAGAACTGGAAGAAAAGATCGACCGGCTTATTGAAAGCTATCGCGTGATCAAGGAAGAAAATGAGAGGTTGAAGGCGCAGGTTGAGTCTTTCCAGAACAACGATAAGGATTTACAGGGGAAGATTTCAGAAATCCGGGGCGAGCGGGAATTACTCATCGAGAAGGTCCAGAAGATACTCGAAAAAGTCGAAAGAGTAGAGATCTAGAGGTTTTTATGGACAAAAAGGTTGAAGTAACCATTCTGAAACAGCCTTTTACTTTCGTTGGCGAGGATGACGAGAGGATAAAGCGTGATGCGCGCTTTGTCGGTGACAAGATCGAGCGCGTGGTTAACCGCTACGGTATAGTGAACACGTTGAACGCCGTGATCATGGCGATGATGGAGTTGGCGGACGAATATCTGGAAATGAAACAGCAGGTTGAAAAGGTGGATGGAAGGACTCTTCGGCTTATTAAAAAGTTCGAAGATATTGAAAATATAGAGGTTCCCTGCGGTGTTCGTGATAGGCGGTAGGCTGTGAGCCAACACCTCAACACCGGGAACTGTTCCCTGCTGTTGTGTGCATGCTCACCTCGAGTGAGAAGCCTGACGCAGCATAACGGCGCCCACGTGAAAACGAGGTTCAAGACATATCGTTTACACGGCATCTGCGGGGCTAATTTTAAGGGGTCATGCTTAAGGAAACAGAGGTTGACATAAATAACTTCGGGCCATTATGGAGGGGTATCCAATATAACGTTTGATAAATTGATGTTGTTAATCCTCTTTCTTTCCTTATGATTGCACCCCCTTAATAATATTAAGATATATTAGGGGGTCTTATTGAATACAATCGTAATAGCCGCCATCGCGTTTGTCGTAGCACTTTTCATTGGATTCTTTCTTACCAAACTAATTCATCAGAAGAAAGTAGGCGAGTACGATAAAATCGGGAAGAAGATTCTCGATGATGCGAAAAAGGAGGCTGACGTGCTGATGCGGGAGGCCTCTATCCAGGCGAAGGATATAGTCCTTCAGGCCCGCAACGAGATTGAACAGGAAGTTAAGACCCGTAAGATCGAGATGCAAAACACGGAAAGAAGGCTCTCCCAAAAAGAACTGAATATCGACAAAAAACTCGATACCCTCGAAAAAAAGGAAGATGACCTGTCCCGGAAGGACCGCGAATTATCGAATAAAAACAACCAGCTAGAGACAAAGATCAGGGAACAGGAAAACCTTTTGGCACGGTCACGGGAAGAGCTTGAAAAGATATCGGGGATGACCGGCGAGGAAGCCAAGAAGACACTCATCCAGGGCATGGAGGAAGAAGCCCGGTTTGAGGCGATGAAGATGATCAAGAAGATCGAGGAAGAGGCCAGGGAGAAAGCAGATAAGAAGGCCAAGGAGATCATCGCATTTGCTATTCAACGCTATGCCGGAGAATATGTCGGTGAGGATACCGTTTCCGTGGTGCCTCTGCCCAACGAAGAGATGAAGGGCAGGATTATAGGCAGGGAAGGCCGCAATATCAGGGCCCTCGAGGCGGCGACGGGGGTTGACATCATTATCGATGATACTCCTGAGGAAGTGATCCTGTCATGTTTTAACCCCGTCAGGAGAGAAGTGGCCCGGATAGCTATCGCCAAACTCATAAGCGACGGGAGGATCCATCCTGCCAGGATAGAAGAGATAGTTTCAAAGGTAGCTGAGGAGATGGAGGAAAAGATCAAAGAAGCCGGCGAACAGGCGGTATTTGATCTGGGCGTGCACAACGTTCACCCCGAGTTGGTCAAGCTCCTTGGCAGGCTCAAATTTCGCAGCAGCTACGCCCAAAATATATACCAGCATTCCCTGGAGGTTGCCTTCATATGCGGCGCTATTGCAGCGGAGCTGAAGGTCAGCGTAAAGGAAGCCAAAAGGGCAGGCCTTCTTCACGATATCGGCAAGGCCGTCGATCATGAGGTGGAAGGTTCCCATGCGACGATAGGCGCGGACCTGGCCAGAAAATACGGAGAGAAGGAAGAGATCATTCATTCTATTCTGGCCCATCACGAGGATGTTGAGGTAAAAAGCCTCCTCGATGTGATCGTGCAGGCTGCGGACGCCCTATCCGGCGCAAGGCCGGGCGCGCGCAGGGAAATGCTGGAGACGTACATCAAGAGACTTCAGGAGCTTGAAAGGATCGCAAATGCCTTCCAGGGTGTCGAAAAATCCTATGCCATCCAGGCAGGCAGGGAGATACGCATCGTCGTAAACAGCGAGAGGATAAACGACGAGAGCCTCATCATGATGTCCAAAGACATCGCAAAGAAGATCGAAACCGACCTGTCTTATCCAGGACAAATCAAAGTGGTCGTGATCAGGGAGACACGTTCGGTGGAATATGCAAAATGATCGATTTACAGTCCTTTTCCTCGGCGATGTGATCGGAAAGCCGGGCAGAAAAGCCGTGGGCGAATATCTGCAGCAAACCCGGGCGGATTTCGTTGTGATAAACGGAGAGAATCTGGCGGGGGGAATAGGGATCACCGCCCGGACCGCCCTGGAGATGCTCTCTCTCGGAATTGACGCCATTACCACCGGAAACCATGTCTGGAAGAAGAAAGAGGTCGCCACCTTCCTCATGGAGGAGCAAAGGGTTATTCGTCCTCTGAACTATCCTCGGGGGACGCCCGGTTTTGGATATACAGTTGTCAGAAAGAATGGCATCTCCCTCTGTGTCGCGAATATCGAGGGACGTATCTTTATGAATTCCCTCGATTGTCCCTTCAGAGCTATGGAAGAACTGCTGGAAACCGAGAGGCCCGATGCACCGGTCATAGTGGATTTCCACGCCGAGGCCACATCGGAGAAGATAGCCATGGGATGGTTTCTCGACGGAAGGGTCAGCGCCCTCATGGGTACGCATACCCATGTTCAGACAGCCGATAACAGGGTTCTGCCGCGGGGGACCGGCTACATCACCGACCTGGGCATGACGGGGCCAGCCGACTCCGTCATCGGGATGGACAAGAGAGGGGTCCTGGAACGCTTTTACACCCAGATGCCCCAGAAGTTCGAAGTCGGAAAAGATGATGTCGAGGTTCAGGGGGTTATTCTTACCATTGACGAAAAAAGTAAGAAGTGCCTCGATATCACAAGAGTTAAAGAAAAAATAGCCTGAATTCGTTCAAGACCAGAATAATTTCAAAAACATAATATGGAGATGTCATGGTGATCGAAGAACAGATAGCGGTTATCAAGCGCGGCGCGGTCGACCTCATCAACGAGAAGGAACTGAGGGAGAAAGTGGCACGTGCCGAGACCCTGAAAAGACCTTTGAGGGTCAAACTTGGCCTGGATCCCACTGCCCCGGATCTTCACCTGGGTCACACCGTCGTCCTTCAAAAGCTGAAACAATTCCAGGATCTGGGACATACAGCCATATTTCTGATCGGTGATTTTACAGCGATGATCGGGGACCCCACCGGCCGTAGTGAGACAAGGCCCGCCCTCACGAAAGACCAGATCATGGCCAATGCCGAGACGTACAAGAAACAGGTCTTCAAGATACTCGACCCGGAAAAGACGGAGGTCAGGTACAACAGCGAATGGTTTGAGAAGATAAGCGCCGCGGACATGATCCGGCTTTGCGCTCAATATACGATGGCAAGGATCATGGAACGGGAAGACTTCAAAAACCGCTACCAGAACAATCTCCCCATCAGCATTCACGAGTTTCTCTATCCTTTGGTCCAGGGATACGATTCCGTGGCGTTGGAGGCGGATATAGAACTCGGGGGCCACGACCAGATATTCAACCTCTTCGTCGGTAGAGACATCCAGAAATCCTACGGACAGGAGTCGCAGGTCCTCGTTACCGTACCGTTGCTCGAGGGCACGGATGGTGTGAACAAAATGAGTAAAAGCTATGGGAACTATGTCGGCATAGATGAACCTCCCGACGACATGTTCGGAAAGCTGATGTCCATATCGGACGACCTCATGATCAAGTACTACGAACTGCTCAGCGACATCCCCCTTGAGGCCCTGACAGCCCTCAAAACCGGCCTGGCGAACGGCACAGTCCATCCGAAGCAGGCCAAAATAGATTTCGCAAAAGAAATCATCACCCGTTTTCACGATGCAAACGCTGCCAGGACCGCCCATGAGAACTTCGAAAAGATGTTCAGGGACAAGGAGATCCCCGACGATATAGAAACAGTCGTAATGAACCGCTACGACGCCGGAATATGGCTTCCCAAGCTTATGGTAAACATGGGACTGGTCCCCTCCACATCAGAAGGGAAAAGGATGATCAAACAGGGCGCGGTCACAATAAACTCAGAGAAGATATTCTCCGAGGATCTCCCGGCGGGACAGGAGCTTGTTATCAAGGTGGGAAAGAGGAAATTCAAGAGACTTGTCCTTGAATAGGGCCCGTAACCCTTGACATTAGCCGAAATTTGTTGTTTATTTTACCCTCAATACGGTTAATGAACGTGGGCTGAAACGTTCCCTTGTTCAGATGCTCTTTGATTTAGAAAAGTGAATTCCACTCCCCGGTAGCTCAATCGGCAGTAGCGTCTGGCTGTTAACCAGTAGGTTGCAGGTTCGAGTCCTGCCCGGGGAGCTTTTTTTTGCATCAAGCTTAGAGATTCGACTCGTAACTATGTAGGTCGTATACGTCCTATACTCACCCACCATAAATAAATTTTACATAGGAAGTACATCGAATCTCGAAAAGCGGATCTATTACCATAATAACGGCAAAAGTCCATACACAAAAAACGAAGGACCTTGGTTTCCTGTATACCGGGAGAATTACGAAACCAGAAATGAGGCTATTCGCAGAGAGCGCGAGCTAAAGAATTGGAAATCATCCACACGAATGATAAAGGATCTCGAAATAGATATTAGCATTTGTGGCGGCGGTAGCTCCATTCAGCCCCAACAGTGAGTGCTTCGTGCTCTGATAAGCTTTTTTCTTTGATGTTTCTTTTCTTTTCCTCCTATAATAGATATCCCCTTTTGTGATGAGATCGAGGAATGCTATTCAGGAGATTGTCCGGGGATCGCGTACACATGACGAACGTTTTTCCATATGAAAGCGACATCCCTGAGGGCATGCTGGAAGGCATACCTGTTAGGAGAAAGGACTATCTTCTCGATGGGAAGGTCGAGCCGTGGAAGGGGCCCTTCCGGGAGGTTTGCTCACCGTTATTGATGCGGACGGCGGAGGGCTTGGCACAGAAATGCATCGGATTTGTGCCATCGATGGACGAGGAAGCGTCACTCAATGTCCTGCGGCAAGCCCGTAAGGCGTTCTCGCAGGGTCAGGGGGATTGGCCCCGCACGCCGGTCAGGGAGAGAATAAGGTTATTCGATGCCTTCCTGTCGCGTCTGGAAAATGCAAAAGACGCGATCGTACGGTTGCTTCAATGGGAGATCGGGAAGACCTCTCGGGATGCAGGAAACGAATTCGACCGGGCCCTCCAATATGCACGGGGTTGTCTGGGAAGGTTCCAGGGAGTCGACGGGAAGCCTCCCGAGATTATCACGGCGAACGGCATTGCAGGCAGGCTCGAAAGGGTGCCTGCGGGCGTTGTCCTTGTCATGGGTCCTTTCAACTACCCGCTCTTTGAGACAATGACCGCCTTCGCCCCGGCGTTGCTGGCAGGCAACACGGTCATCATCAAGCCTCCCAGGCTTGGCTGCCTCTTGTTTCAACAGTTCCTCCAGCCCATCGCGGACGTTTTCCCGGCAGGGTCCGTCAGCATCATCTACGGTGACGGCAAAAGGATTGTACCGTCCATTATCTCCTCGGGGATGATCGATGTTCTCTACTTCATCGGGACGAGTCCCGTCGCTACCTATCTCAAGGGGCTTCATCCCAAACCGCATCGGCTCAGGTGCATTCTGGGGCTGGAGGCGAAAAACCCGGCAATCATACTGCCCGACGCAGACCTGGCAATGACAGCGCGTGAATGCGTGCTGGGCGCCCTCACATTCAACGGCCAGCGGTGCGCCGCTTTGAAGATCCTTTTCGTCCATCGCTCCGTGGCGGCGGAGTTCAATCGGCGCCTCATCAGTGAAGTCGCCGCCTTGAAATACGGCATGCCCTGGGAGGAAGGCGCCTTTGTTACCCCCCTTGCCGAGCATGATCGTGCTCAGTACCTGTCCGGCCTCGTCGAGGACGCCGAGAATCTCGGGGCCGAGGTTATAAATAATGGCGAGACAGGGGCGATGGGGACTTTCTTTTATCCTGCGCTCGTCTATCCCGCCTCGATCCAGATGCGCGTCTGCCGGGAGGAACAGTTCGGACCCGTGGTGCCGATAGTTCCCTATGACGACCTCGAGGAACCCCTCAGGTACATAACAGAATCGAATTACGGTCAGCAGGCGAGTATTTTCGGTGCTGACAGGGTTTTGCTGTCCAGACTGACGCAGCACCTTGTCCACAATGTATCAAGGGTCAACATCAATTGCCAGTGCCAGCGCAGTCCTGATACGGTCCCCTTCACGGGAAGGAAGGATTCCGCGGAGGGCAGTCTGTCCATCTCGGAGGCCGTTAATGCATTCACGGTCCCAACGTTCGTGGCTGCAAAGAGCCAGTCAGGGGATATTGAGATCGTGGCGGTACCCGGGGAGTTCTAAGAGGTCACACCCTGTCCCATTTCTTCCATCTCATGCCGAATGCCTCGCCGACAGCGGGATAGGTGACAACGCCCTTCCTTACATTGATACCGGAGGCGATGACGGGATCGTTTGTCGCTGCTTTCTTCACGCCAAGTGATGCTATGGTTTGGACATAGGGGAGGGTGGAATTTGTCAGGGCAAACGTCGATGTTCTGGGAACGGAGGCGGGCATGTTCGGGACGGCGTAATGGAGGACATCGTACAGCTTATAGGTTGGCTCCCCGTGAGATGTGGGCCTTATGGTTTCGATACAGCCGCCCTGATCGATGGATACATCCACGATGACGGACCCAGGTTTCATACATGCCACCATCTGTTCGGAAACGAGTACGGGAGCTCGGGCGCCGGGCACGAGGACGGCGCCGATAAGGACATCAGCGTACTGGACTGCCTTCTGGATCGCGTAGCTGGTGGAATATATGGTCATTACGCAGCCGCGCATTATATCTTCCACGTATTTGAGACGGCTGTGGGAAACATCGATGACGGTCACGTGAGCCCCGAGGCCGGAGGCGATCCGGGCGGCATTTAGACCGACGATGCCGCAGCCGAGGATCACGACCTCTGCCGGTGCAACGCCGGGAACCCCGCTTAAGAGAACACCCCGTCCGCCGTAATCGCTTTCCAGGAAACGCATGGCGACCTGGACCGAGATGCGTCCGGCAACCTCGCTCATGGGGGTCAGAAGAGGCAGTCTGTGGTCGCTGTCTTCCATCGTTTCGTAGGCTATCCCTGTTATCTTGCTCTTAAGAAGGCCTTTCGTCAGCTTCTCCGATGAGGCGAGGTGAAGGTACGTGAAGAGGATCTGCCCATCCTGCAGCAGGGACCACTCGCTTTCGAGGGGTTCCTTCACTTTCACGATCATGTCCGACCGGGCGAAGATCGTTCTTTTGGATTCGATTATCTCGGCCCCTTCGTTAGCGTATTCCTCATCTGTAAGCCCGCTTCCCGTACCGGCCCCTTTCTCCAACAGGACGTTGTGGCCGGATGAAACAAGGGCATGGACACCCGCCGGGGTCATTGAAACCCTGTTTTCACCTTCCTTGATCTCTCTGGGTACGCCTATTATCATGCTTCCTCCGTTTCACTCCATGCGATCTCATCCATTTGCTTACGATGTTTGAGTAAACCTCCATTTACAAAAGCAATCGGCCGGATGTTCATCGGGCGGGGCGAAGAGACACTCGACCTTTATGGAAGGATCAACCGCCCGTGCTATGCTTTCAAATTCTCCGTGATGCATATACTTGCAGACAAACTCCCCGAGCCCCCGCCTCAGACGCGCTTCCTGTGTAGGGCAATGGGGTATTGTCACGATAACCTCATCCTCCTTCTCTTCAAACTCATATCCTACAAGGATGGTCCAGGGGAAGAGTTTCAGGACTTTCGTAAAACCCTTAAGACCCCTCTCCTTGATGTCAAAGCGTTGCAGGAGATCCCGGGTGCCGAGCTCCGGCACGCGCGACCAGACCGCTTCGTTTATCCGCTCCGCCTGTTCCTGGCCGTATGTGTCGCCGACGTAAATGAACCAGAAGGCGTCCATAACACGGTAATGCCACAGGAGGAAGGTCAGGTAATTTCGGAGTTCATCCTCGTTCATTTTTTCGAAAGCAGAAAGATCCATTCAATTCTCCTTTTTTAGTGAATGCCAACTTTGTTTATTGTAAATTAGTGACCACCAAAAGACAATGAAGAGCATTCTTTTTGATAGAAAAATATTCTCGTGGTGCCTCTTTGATTTCGCCAATTCGAGCTATTCCGCGGTCATTTCGGCAGTTATTTTTCCCGTGTATTATACCACGGTAATCGTCGGGAACGGCAACAGCCAGGGTGACCTTTGGTGGGGAAGGGCGATATCGCTGAGCATGGCCTTCGTGGCCCTGAGTTCACCTTTCCTGGGTGGCATTTCCGATTATGCCCGTGCAAGAAAGAAATTCCTCTTTTCCTACACGCTGCTTTGCGTTCTGGCGACGGTGTTACTTACGTATGTCGACAAGGGGATGGCCCTGACCGGCTTTGTACTGGTGGTGCTCGCCAACGTAGGCATGGAAGGTGGAATTGTCTTTTACAACTCTTTTCTCAATGACATAGCGGACAACGAGCACCAGGGGAGGGTGTCCGCATGGGGATATGCCGTCGGATATCTGGGTTCGATACTCTCCCTGATAATTGGCCTGTGGCTTGTAGAAAAAGAACAGATCACTCTTGTCTGGCCGATGGTGGGCGTTTTTTTCGCGGTCTTTTCGCTGCCCGCGTTCTTTTTTCTCCCGCCCGACCGGGGCAAAGGGGCCCAGCTGACAAAGGCTGCGAGGGATGGCTTCACCACCACGTGGACTGTTTTGAAACGGATGTGGTCGAGTAAAGACCAGCGCAGGTTTCTTCTGGGTTACTTCCTTTACGAGGACGGGGTCAATACGGTCATAGTCTTTTCAAATGTATTCGCGGCGACGACTCTCGGGTTCACACTGGAAGAATTGATCGTCCTTTTCCTGGTAGTTCAGATGACGGCTTTGGCAGGTGCGTTTCTGATGGCAAAGCCTATCGACTATTGGGGTCCCAAAAAAGTTGTCTCGCTGTCACTTCTCCTGTGGGTTCTTGTGACCGTCGTTGTCTATTTTATTTACCGGAAAGGTTTCTTTTTTGCTGCGGCTTCGATGGCGGGGCTGGGCCTCGGTACGATACAGGCCGCCACCCGTGCCTTTTTTGCACAATTCATACCCGCCGGTGACGAGTCCAAGTACTTTGGTGTCTACAGTCTCGTAGGAAAAACATCGGCGATACTGGGCCCCCTGATCTTCGGGACCGTATCGGCCCTGACCAGAAGCCAGCGCCCGGCCGTACTGGCCGTATCGACCCTCTTCATAGCCGGCCTGATGATCCTGCAGTCGGTGCGCGGCGGCGGGCCAAATGTGGAGAAGAGGGGTAATGGGTAATAGGTAATGGGTTATGGGTAAAGGGAATAGCCCGCTATTTCCTATTACCTATGACCTATCTTCTCTAATCCTCTTTCTTGAAGCCTCTCTTGATTATGGCCTGGAGGGATGCGGTGATGTCTTTGCCTTCGTAGGCGATGCGATAGAGCTCCTCTGTGATGGGCATGTCCACGCCGAGCTTCCGGGCAAGGTTGTAGACGGCATTGATCGTGTAATAGCCCTCCACGACGGTTTTCTGGGAGGCGATGATCTCGGCCGACTTCCTTCCTGAAGCGAGTTCTATTCCGAAAATCCTGTTTCTGCTGAGATTTCCATAGGATGTAAGGATGAGGTCGCCCATGCCTGACAGGCCCATGAAGGTTGTCTCCCGGGCTCCCAGGGCCCTGCCCAGGCGCTTGATCTCGGCGAGGGCGCGGGTGGTGAAGGCCGCCTGAGTGTTCATCCCGAAATGAAGGCCCTCAATGATCCCCGAACCAATGGCCATTACGTTCTTCAAGGCTCCGCCCAGTTCCACCCCGATTATGTCGTCAACGCGATACACGCGGAAGTAGTCGCTGTGAATTTGCTGCTGCATGGTGAATGAAAAATCCATGTTTCTCGATGCCACGACGGCCGCAGTAAAGAGGCCCTGTGCCACCTCACGGGCAAAGGAGGGGCCGGAAAGCGTTGCTATCGTCTCACCCGTCGATCCCGTTATCTCTTCGATTACCTCGTTCATTAGCTTGAGCGTGGAACGCTCGATACCTTTGGTCAAAATGAGCAATCTCTTGCCCGCAAGCTTTTCGGCAAAAGGCGTCAGCGTTTCACGAAGGGCAAAGGAAGGAGTCGCAATGACGATGGTATCGGCAAAATCCATCACATCATTGATATTGTTGGTATAATCAATGGAGTTATCGAGCCTGAACCCCGGAAGAAAGGCCGTGTTCTCCCTGTGCTCGCGCAGTTCGGGCAGGAGTTCCTTTTCAAAGGCCCACAGGAGTATCCGTTTCCCGGTTCGGGCGAGATGGATGGCGAAAGCCGTTCCCCAGGCGCCGGCGCCGATGACCCCTATGTTCATTCGTTCCCGTCCACAACGTCGACGCCTTCTATCATTTCACCTTCTTCAACGATGGCGACGCCGCTTATGACCTCGCCCTCCCTGAGTCCCATCAGTTTGACGCCAAGTCCGCCTCGTTTCTGTACGGGTATGTTGCTGGAGCGGAACCTGATGGTCCTGCCGGTATCCGTCACAAGGATCACGTCTTGCTTTTCGCTCAGGCGGTTGAGGCTCACGACCCTTCCATTCTTGGTTCCGGACCTGACATTGATGATGCCCGAGCCGCCACGTGCCTGCAGGCGATAGTCTGAGCAGGGGGCGCACTTGCCGTAGCCTTTTTCGGTGACAGTGAAGATCGTGGATGATTCGTCTACCTCTACGACAGAGACCACCTCATCGGAGGCCTTCTTGAACCGTATGCCGCGAACGCCGTATGCTGACCTGCCCATGGGGCGTATCTGATTTTCGCTGAATCGTATTGCAAGCCCGAACTTGGTTCCGATCATGATTTCGCCGTTCCCCCTCGTCTCAAGGACGCTGATGAGGCTGTCGTCTTCGGGAAGTGTGATGGCCTTTATACCCGTAGACCTGATGTTCTTGAGGAGATCGAGGCTCAGTCTCTTTACGTGACCTTTCTTCGTGACGAAGAAGAGGAAACGATCTTCCGAGTATTCCTTGACGTGCGCGACCGCCGTTATGTGCTCGTTTTTTTCAAGATTGATGAGATGGACGACAGGCTTTCCCTTTGAAGTAAGGGAGGCTTCAGGTATCGTGTGGACCCTTACCGCGTGGACCTTGCCCGTGTTCGTGAAGAAGAGAATATTAGAGTGCGTGGATGCTATGTAGAGGTGGTCTACGAAATCCTCTTCGCGCACCACGATGCCCGTTCTTCCTTTACCGCCGCGCATCTGGTTGTGGTACTGGTCGAGGGAGGTCCTCTTGATGTATCCCTTATTGGTGATCGTCACGACAACCTCCTCTTCCTTGATCATGTCCTCAAGGGTTATTTCGGGGAAGTAATCGACGATCTCCGTAAGACGCCTGTCACCGTATTTATCACGAACCTCTGCGAGTTCCTGCTTCACAATGTCCATCAGCAGGGATTCGTTGGCCAGGACCAACCTCAGACGGTCGATTTCATCGGATGTGTTCTTGTAGTCGTCAAGGATCTTCGTGCGCTCCAGTGAAGTCAAGCGCTGAAGGCGCATCTCGAGAATATTTGTGGCCTGTTTCTCGGAGAAGGAGAAACGCGCCATAAGGGCTTCGCGTGCATCGGCCGTACTGGCCGATGCCTTGATCATGGCGATAACCTCATCGATATGATCAAGGGCCGTTTTGAGGCCTTCCAGGAGATGGAGCCGGTCCAGTGCCTTGTTCAGCTCGAAGGTGGACCTCTTTGTGACAATTTCCTTACGGAACTCGACGAACTCGTGGAGCATTTCCTTCAGGTTGAGCATTTTTGGTTCGTTGTTGACTATGGTCAGGAAAATGATACCGAATGTTGTCTGGAGCTGGGTGTGTTTATAAAGCTTGTTCAGTATGGGGATCGCTATCTCGCCCTTCTTGAGGTCGATGACGATACGCATACCCTCTCTGCTTGATTCGTCCTTGATGTTCGATATACCTTCGATCCTCTTTGTGTTGATCAGTTCGACGATGTTCTCGATAAGGCGTGCCTTGTTCACCTGGTATGGTATTTCCGTAACGACGATCGCCTCCCGGCCGTCTTTCTTTCTTGTCTCAATGTCTGCCCGGGCACGAAGGACGATATGCCCCCTGCCGCTCTGGTAGGCTTCAATTATTCCCTGCCTGCCGTAGATGATGCCCTGGGTTGGAAAGTCCGGCCCGGGTATGATCTCCATGAGTTTTTCGAGGGGAATGTCGCTATTTTCGATGAAGGCGATGAGCCCGTTGATGACCTCCGTCGTGTTGTGGGGAGGTATGTTCGTAGCCATCCCAACGGCTATTCCCGATGAACCGTTGACGAGGAGATTGGGTATCCGTGAGGGGAGGACAAGGGGCTCCACGAGGGAATCGTCGTAATTGGGCCTGAAAAGGACGGTTTGTTTTTCGATGTCCTTGAGAATCTCTTCGGCAATGCGGGACAGCCGTATCTCCGTGTAACGCATGGCAGCCGGGGCGTCGCCGTCGACGGAACCAAAGTTCCCCTGACCGTCCACAAGGGGATAGCGTAGCGAGAAATCCTGCACCATCCTTGTGATGGCGTCGTATACCGCCTGGTCGCCATGGGGATGGAACTTGCCTATGACGTCACCGACGACCCTGGCGGATTTCTTGTAAGGCTTGTCGTGAGTATTGCTCAACTCGTACATTGCGTAGAGTATCCTTCGATGAACTGGCTTCAGTCCGTCCCTGATATCAGGCAATGCGCGGCCGATAATGGTGCTCATCGCATAGTCGAGATAAGAGCGCTTCATCTCCTCTTCTATCGGGACGTTGACAACAGATGACTGCATGAATATTCCTCCAGGATAAATAATTCTGTAATTTTTTCTTTACTCTACCATATTCTGGAAGGGCTGTAAATGCGGGGAAGGGGTTTAATTGACAGACGGACGGGAGATACCTGATCCCGAAAATGCAGTGATTCCATGCCGCCTGCAGGATGATTCGGGTTACGTGCAAGGTTTTAATATCTAATGTCTATTTTCAAGAACCAGTTGACAATCACCGGAGCATCGTGGAAAATAGTGACAATGAAATATCTGTCTGCAATAGCCGTCATTATCTCGCTGGCGTTTTTCCTTCCTTCCTGCGGCAAGGAGGCAAAGAGCCTCAAGGAGGAGCTCAGGGTCATAAAGGAAGAGAACAGTTTCCTGAAAGCTGAGAATATCGCCCTCAAGAAAGAAGTCGAGGAACTCTACAAAAAGCTGGAAGAAAGGGAGAAGGTCAAGGCGGTACCTGAGGCATCGGCAAAGCCCGACGGTCTGAAAAAGGAAGCCAGGCTCCCCTCACCGGACAAGCTTTCCGACAAACCTGCAAAACCGGACATGGAAAAAAAGAAACCGGAAACGGATAAACCGAGATAGGACTCCCGGTTCTTTCAGGCGGTTTGACCCGCGCAGTTGCAGAATTATCCGCAAAAACAGCATGGAACGCATGAGGAACATATCCCTTGTAGTGGAATACGAGGGGACGAACTATCACGGCTGGCAATGCCAGCCGAATGGAATTACAGTTGAAGAAACCTTGAGGGCCGCCCTTGAGAAGATCCTTGATCACCCCGTTAAGATTTACAGCGCCGGAAGAACCGATGCGGGCGTCCATGCCTTTGGCCAGGTTGTCAATTTCCGCACCGAAAAAGGGATCGATCTGGCAGGTATCGAGCGTGGATTGAACAGCATGCTGCCTTACGATATCAGGGTGAGGTCCGCCATGGAAAGGGAACCGTCCTTTCACGCCCGCTATTCGGCAAGAAGCAAAACGTACATATATACCATCCATAACGCCCCCCGGCATTCCCCGTTTTCTGTTCGCTACTCCTGGCACGTGCCCTACGCTCTGGACAGTTCCCTGATGAACCGGGGGATCAGTATGATCGTGGGGAGACACGATTTCGCATCTTTCAAGAAGAAGAACGAGCCCTATCGAAGCTGCGAAAGGGACGTGCTGAAGGCGCGGGTCATCAGAAGAGGCGCTTATATTTATGTTGTCATCGAGGCAACGGGTTTCCTGAGATACATGGTGCGCAATATCGTGGGGACGCTTGTGCTGTTGGGCCGGGGGAAGATAACTCCGGAGGATTTTGAAAGGATCCTCAACGCAGGGGATCGCGACGAGGCCGGTCCGACGGCTCCGCCGCAGGGACTCTTTCTCAGAAGGATAAAGTACCAGAGGACGGTTTCGGGTTTGGAAAATGAAGGGTGAATCAGGCATGGGTGAATACAGGATTGTAGCTACGGCGGCTTTTGGTCTCGAGTCCGTTGTTGCACGGGAGTTAAAGGGACTTGGATTCGAAGGCGTGTCCTCGGAAAACGGGCGTTTGTCTTTTTCGGGGAACGTGAGAGATGTAGCTAAAGCCAATATATGGCTCAGGACTGCCGACAGGGTGCTTATCGAGGCTGCCCGTTTTGCCTGCTCCGATTTTGAAGAGCTGTTTCAGGGTGTCCTCAAGGTCCCCTGGGAAAAGATGATACCTTTTGATGGAGTCGTGCACGTGACCGGCCGATCCGTGAGGTCAAAACTTTCAAGCGTTCCGGCCTGTCAATCGGTTGTGAAAAAAGCAGTGATCCAGGCAATGAAAAGGAAGTATAGCTCCGACGCCTTTCCCGAGACGGGACCGCGTTTCGGAATAGAGGTATCGCTCCACAAAGATGTGGCGATGGTCGATCTGAATACCAGCGGTCCGGGGCTTCACAAGAGGGGATACCGGACCGGTACGGGAGAAGCCGCACTGAAAGAAACGCTGGCCGCCGGGCTCGTTTACCTCAGTCGCTGGAGACCGGGCACGGCCTTTGTCGATCCCTTTTGCGGCTCCGGAACGATCGCCATCGAGGCGGCGATGATCGGGAAAAATATCGCTCCGGGCATTACCCGGGGTTTCGCATCGGAAAAATGGCCATTCGTGCCTCCCGATATCTGGGAGGATGTCAGACGAGAGGCCAGGGGTCTGGCGAACAAAGAGCAGGTACGCGTTCGGGCGTCGGATGTTGACGATTCCGTATTGCTCAAAGCCCGTCAAAACGCGCGGCATGCGGGCGTGGTGTCCTCGATCGATTTTAGCAGACGGGATTTCAGGGAATTTCCCTTCGATGCAACGGGAGGTGTTGTCATCTGCAACCCGCCCTATGGAGAACGGTCCGGAGACAAGAAAACGGCAGGCGAGCTCATCAAGGACATGGGGAGGATTTTCGGCCAGCTATCGAATTGGTCTTTCTTTATCCTCACAGGATTTGAAGAATTCGAGCGCTTCTATGGAAAACGGGCAGACCGGAACCGCAAGCTCTATAACGGCCGGATAAAGTGCTATCTATACGAATACTTCGGCCACCCTCTCAAGTGATGTTCATCCCGTAGGAAGGACCATGGCATCTATCCCATTACCTATTACCCGGAACCCATTACCTGTTCTCACTGTATCTCTGCCGTGCAGTGGGCACATTTGGTTGCCTTCACCGGTATGGCCGACAAACAGTAGGGGCATTCCCTGGTGTCGGGCTCGGCTGGAAGAGGTTCCTTCCTCAGCCGGTTGACGTTCTTGACCAGGATAAACACACAAAAGGCGACTACGAGAAAACTGATGATGGTATTGATAAAGACGCCGTAGTTTATCGTCACCGCGCCGGCCGCTTTGGCGAGCGCCAGTGTCTCGTACGGGCCGGGGACCTTGCCGTCTTTCAACAGGGCGAACAAATTGGTAAAATCGATATTACCCAGGAGGAGCCCTATCGGCGGCATGATGACGTCGTCAACAAGGGATTTGACTATTGTTACGAAGGCAGCCCCAATAATGATACCAACGGCCATGTCAACGACATTGCCGCGCATTATAAATTCTTTGAATTCCTTTCCCATGGATACCTCCCTGAAGCTAAGTTTTGGTTATTAAGGACATTGTACTCCATTACGGGGAAATAGGCGCTGAAAAATAACTTGGAGACAGGGGAAACGCATGGTAGAAGGGAGATAGCAGGAGGAGGTGTTCATAATGAAAAAGATCGGTTTCATCGGATTGGGTTACCTGGGCAAGACAATTGCGGGACGGCTCATCTCTCAGGGGGAAGAGCTTGTCGTCTGGAACAGGACCATTGAAAAGGGAAAAGGTATGCCGGCGGAACTGGTGGACTGTCCGAAACAGGTGGCACAACGGTCGGATGTTATCTTTCTAAACCTCTTCGATAGCGCTGCTGTCAGGGCGGTGCTGACCGGCGGGGGAGGTCTTCTGGACGGCGACATTGCCGGAAAGCTCGTCATCGATACCACGACGAACCATTTTTCCGATGTCCTTGGGTTTTACGAACTCTGTTCGGAGAAAGGATGCCGGTACCTGGAAGCGCCCGTGCTCGGAAGCGTCATTCCCGCTTCGATGGGCAACCTGGTGATACTTGTCAGTGGCGAAACAGCTGCCTACGAGACGGCAAGACCGTACCTGGAGAAGATCGGCAAGACCATTTTCTACTTGAGGGAGCCGGCCCTTGCGAACAAGATGAAGCTCGTCAACAATCTGGTTCTCGGCACCTTTATGGCAGTAATAGCCGAAGCGACAGTCCTCGGTGAACGCTCAGGCACTGCAAAGGAGACGGTCCTTGATATCCTGTCGGCCGGCGCCGGCAATTCGGGGGTCATGAACGCCAAGAAAGAGCGCATCCTCAACGAGGACTTCAGCACTCACTTTTCCGCCGCACTTATTTACAAAGACCTTCATTACCTCCAGGATCTCGCGCGGACCCTGCGGATGCCCCTCTTCACAGGGTCCGTAACGAAAGAAATATTTGCCCTCACGTTCAAAGACAACAAGGAGCCGCTGGATATGTCGGTTGTATATGAGGTAATGAAGACGGGTTATGGGTCATAGGTTATGGGTTATGGGAAAGACAAACCTGTTTTCCCATAACCTATTAACCATAACCTATTACCTGTATCATTGACACCGCCGCTTTTACTCTGGTAACGTTTGCATATGGCCAGATCACATTACAGGCGTTCAGCAAAGGCGGGGCTTCCTCCGGGGTCCCTGGTGCATCTGGGGAAGCATGCCTCTTATAAGGCCACAATCACAGTGGTCAATTACAATGACGACGATTTCAGGATCAAGGAAGCGATGAGTGTCGAGGAATGCTTTTCGCTGATCGATACCTCGATGGTAACCTGGATCAATGTGGACGATATAAGCGACGCAAAGACGATTGAAGCGATCGGATCGCACTTCAATCTCCATCCGCTGCTCCTCGAAGACGTTATGAATGCCGACCAGAGACCGAAGATGGATGATTACGACAATCATCTTTTTCTTGTCCTCAAAGTGTTGTTCATGGACCCAATCCCGGGTAGGATCGAGTCGGACCAGGTCAGCTTTGTGCTGGGAGATAAATACCTGATTTCCTTCCAGGAACGTCACAGCGATCTGTTCAATTCCATACTCGACAGGCTTCGCATGGGCAAGTCGCGTGTCCGGAGAAGCAGGGCCGACTATCTTCTATACTCTCTCATCGATGTCATCGTGGACAATTATTTCGTTATTCTCGAAGTCATAGGGGACAATGTCGAGGATGTGGAAGTAAAGCTCGTCTCCGGCCCCACGGCGGAAACATTAGGTGCCATCCAGAGGATGAAGAAGGACCTCATTTATCTCAGGAAGTCGATCTGGCCCTTGCGTGAGGTCTTATCGAGCCTGGAACGGGGTGAGTCAGAACTTATATCCGATGCATTGCGCGTATACTTCCGGGATATTTACGACCATTCCATCCATGCTATCGATACCATCGAGACCCTGCGCGACATGCTTTCGGGCATGCTTGATATATACCTGTCCAGTGTCAGCAACCGTCTCAACCAGGTGATGAAGGTACTCACAATTATTTCCACGATTTTCATACCCTTGACCTTTATAGCCGGCGTCTACGGTATGAACTTCAAGAACATACCGGAAATAGGATGGACCTACGGTTACCCATTCGCCATACTGCTCATGATCCTGGTCACCCTGGCGATGCTCTATTATTTCAAGAAGAAAAAGTGGTTTTGAGCGCATGTGTTATCCAAACGAAATGGATATAAATGTTATCGGAGGACACAATGAATAGAATAATTATCTTCTTGCTGATCTCACTCGTTTGCACCATCGCCGGCCTGGCGGGGCCCCTCGACGATATTCTGAAAGGGATTAAGCTTCCTCCTCCCCGCGGCACAGGGAGTGCCGATGAAGCGACGACTGCTTCGGGTCTGAAAGAAGCCCTTTCCATAGGCACAGGCAACGCCGTTGCATCCGTATCCAAAATCGACGGTTATTTTGGCAATCAGTTCATCAAGATCCTCCTGCCGGAGAATATCCAGACCATCGCCGACGTGCTCGCAAAGGTAGGCTATCAAAAAAAGGTGGACGCTTTCGTATTGAGCATGAACAGGGCCGCCGAAACGGCAGCCCCGAAGGCCAGACAATATTTCGTCGATGCGATAAAACAGATGACCTTCGAGGATGCCATGGGGATACTTCGCGGGGGCGACACCTCGGCCACGGAATATTTCAAATCAAAGACCCAGCAGAAGCTGTATAATGAATTCAAACCTTCTGTATCGGCGAGCATGAACAAGGTGGGTGTTACACGTTCCTACAAAGACATGGTGGGGACCTATACATCGTCGATTCCCTTCGCCAATGTGGAAGCTCTGGATCTCGACCACTATGTAACGACGAAGGCACTCGACGGTCTGTTCTATATGATCGGCCAGGAAGAAAAAAAGATCCGCACCGACCCGGCCGCCAGAGTGACGGATCTTTTAAAGACCGTCTTTGGCAAGTAGACAGCGTATCTCGCGCCTTTATATCTTTGTGAGGTTGTACTTCCTCGTTCCCAATCCCAGTTTCTCCGCGTGGTCCAGCTGGATGTTCCAGTCGATTTCCGGGAAGAGGGCGCGCCACTTGTCTTCTCCCCTTGCCAGGGTATGCTTGATGGCTGTTGAGGGGAGGGAGGCTTCGTTATTGACCATGTCGCATGAGGCAGCGTCAAGGGCAACTGGGTCGTCGGACGCAAGAATGCCGATGTCCCGGACGATGGGCGCGTCACTATTCGGATAGCAGTCGCACGCAGGGCTTACCTGAATGACGAAATTGATGAAAAGCGATTTCTTGGCCTTGCCTTTCACAACACCCAGGGCATACTCCACCATCTTTTTCTGGAAAACGTCCGGCGACTCGTTCCATTGTATCTCGATTGCGCGGAAGGGACAGATAAGGATGCACTCCCCGCAGCCGATACACTTGTCGCCGGAGATGGACGCCTTTTTGGACACGAGTGTGATGGCCCCCCGGGGGCAGTAACCCTGACAGAGTTTACAACCCTTGCATATGTCGGGGTTGACCTTCGGCGCCACCGTTGAATGCTGGACCAGTTTTCCTTCCCTTGTGGCGCAGCCCATACCGAGGTTCTTGAGGGTCCCGCCGAATCCGGAAAGTTCATGGGCTTTGAAATGTGTGATCGCGACCAGGGCATCGGCATCGGCGATCTCCTTCGCGATATGTACTTCCTTTAAAACCTCGCCCGCGACGGGTATGATGGCCCCGCTTCTCCCCCGAAGACCGTCGGCTATCACGAGAGGGCACTCCACGCAGGAGTAATCAAAACCATTATGGATCGCCGTGGTGAGATGGCTGACGGTGTCGCTGCGCGAACCCGTATAAAGTGTGTTGGTATCAGTCAGGAAGGGTTTGCCTCCGGCTTCCTTCAATCGTCCCACGATGCTGCGTAAAAACACCGGCCTCAGGTATGCCGTATTGCCCAGCTCGCCGAAATGCACCTTAACGGCAACGAGATCGTTGTTTCTGATCTTCTTTTCAATCTTTGACCTGTTCATCAGATCGACGAGTTTGTCGAGGAGGTTGCGGTTCGGCGTTGTGCGCAGATCTGTAAAATACACCTTGCTCATAGTGGCTCCTTTTTTATTCCCTTTACAGGCAAATTATGTTAGTAGTAAGGCAATTTTGTCAACAATTAAGGAGGTTCAACGGATGCTAAATCTTTCTGATAAACATGGCATGATACAGAAGATCGCCGAGAAATTAGCTAAAGACAAAGTTGCTCCCAGGGCAAAAGAAATCGATTCTACGGGAGCCTTTCCCTGGGATCTCGTGGATCTCTATAAAAAACACGGTTTTTTGTATCTCATGCTTCCTGAAAAATTCGGCGGTCTCGACGGTGACATCACGTCGTTGTGCCTTGTGATAGAAGAACTGGCGAAGGTTTCCGGGGCTGCGTCCCTGATCCCGCTGGCGCATAATGTGGGCGTCATGCCTATCATGGTAGCTGCAAACGATGAGCAAAAGGAACACATCTACAGTAAAATGTGTCAGGCGGACAAAACGCACGTGGTTGCCTTTGCACTTACGGAACCCGATGCAGGGTCCGATGCATCCCACATGAGAACGACAGCCGTGAAAGAGGGTGATCACTACTACCTGAACGGGAAGAAATCAATGATCACAAACGGGGCCAATGCACAGTTCTATTCAGTTTTTGCCTCTACGAATCCCTCCAAGCGTACCCAGGGTATTTCAGCCTTTTTCGTGGAAAGGGACTATCCGGGAGTCATCATCGGCAAGAGCGAAGACAAGATGGGCATGATCGGTTCCGATATCACCGAGATCATATTTGATAATGTCAGATTAGAAAAGGAAAACCTGATGGGCAAGGAAGGTCAGGGTTGGGACATCGCCATGTCGACACTCAACCTTTCGAGGCCGGCCGTTGGTGCGCAAGCAGTGGGCATCGCACAGGGCGCACTGGATTTCGCGGTGGAATACGCATGGAAAAGGGTGCAGTTCGGGCAGAAGCTGGCGGATTTTGAAGGTGTGCAGTTCATGGTTGCTGACATGGCCACAGGTGTGGAGGCGGCCAGGGCCCTTGTCTACGATGCGGCCCATCTTCTCGATATGAAGGTTTACGAGAGGGACAAGATGAGTGCCATCGGAGTGGACAAGATGTCCGCCATGGCAAAGGTCTATTCCGCCGACGTCGCAATGAAGGTAACGACAGACGCCGTCCAGCTACTGGGTGGATACGGTTACACCAAGGAATATCCCGTGGAAAGGATGATGCGCGACGCAAAGGCGACGCAGATATACGAAGGAACGAACCAGGTGCAGAGAGTAGTCATAGCGAGGGACATTTTTAGAAACCGCATGGGTTGATTAGCGGCTTCAACAGGTGGCGCCGCTTAAACGTTAAAAAACCCCGGATAATCGTTCGATTGTCCGGGGTTTTCTCTATATTCCAGCATTAAAGCGGTTAAAAGAGCTGCAGTCGTTGGGGCCGCCTTCCCTCTAGCCCATCTTCTCCACAAATTCAAAGATCGGTATAGCTGACAGTGTCGTGATTTCTACGGTACCGCGGGCGCCGAGTTCGGTGGAAACACGGGCGATGGTTTCATTATCGGGAGCTTCCACGATATTGATGAAATCGTACATGCCCAGAGTGGCATACTGGGCGAGAACCTTCGCGCCCATCTTTTCAATTTCCTGATCGACCTGTCTTATGCGCTCGGGATTGTTTTTGATTGTTTTTCTGCCTTCATAGGTCAACTTGCTTACGAGTATGTATATCGGCATAGTCACACCCCCTTATTCTCAAAATATTAAACCACGGCCTGTTACATTGCAACACGTTTTTCTATGATGCCGCCGCCCACCACAATGTCATCGTGGTAGAGTACGATGGATTGTCCCGGCGTGACACCATCCACGGGTTCATCAAAAGTGACGGAAAGGGTTTCATCCCGGAATTCGCAGGAACAGGGCTTGTCGGGTTGCCGGTATCTCACCCTGGCTGATATGGGAGTTGAGAGAGGGTAAAGCAGAAACACGGACCGGGCCGTAAGGGTATCCGTTCTGAGGTCCTTCTTCGTGCCCACGACTATACGGTTTTCATCGGCGTCTATGTCGATGACGTAGAGGGCTTCCCTGTACGGGATGTTTATACGCCGTCTCTGTCCTATGGTAAAGAGGTGTATGCCTTCATGGAATCCCAGCCGCGTGCCGTCGGACAGATAGACGCGCCCACGTTTGGGCCTGATGAAACGGGACAGGAATTCTGCATAATTGCCCTTCGGGATAAAGCAGATATCCTGACTTTCGCGGGAGCGGGTACATCGCAGATCCTCTTTGGCTGCAAGGATGCGCAGCCCTTCCTTGGTACATTCCCCCAGGGGGAAGACGGCGCGCATAAGAGCCTCTTGGCCGATGGAGTAGAGAAAGTAGGACTGGTCTTTACCGGCATCGCTGCCTTTCCTGAGAACCACATGTCCCTGTCGGCTCTCCGAGCGGGCATAGTGGCCTGTGGCTATCATATCGGCCCCCATGGCCACAGCGTGCTCACGAAAAGCCCCGAACTTTACGAACCGGTTGCACAGTATGCAGGGATTGGGCGTGATGCCGCGGCGGTAGCCCTCTATGAATGGTTCGATCACACGGTGGAGGAAAATGTCGGACAGGTCGATGACGTGATGGGGTATCGAAAGATCGCGGCAAAATCTCTGCGCCTGAGATACGGCAGCTCTTGAGCTGCAGGCGTCGAGACCCCATTTCTCAAGAAAGCTTCCGGGGAATAATGAGAACGTGACTCCTACAACCTTGTGTCCGGCTTTCTTGAGCGACCAGGCTGCAAGACAGCTGTCGAATCCTCCACTCATGGCGGTGAAGACCGTTTCCATGCCCCATCATACCACAAAGACGGAGATGGTTGAAACTTCATGGGTATTGTAGTATCATCATCAGCACGGAGGTTGTATGAACAAAAAAACCAAAGTGTTCCTGAGTCTGTTCTTTGTCTCCGTTTTCCTTTTCGGGATCTTCATCGGGGCCCAGGGAAAACGGACCGCGCAAGGCGCGGAGGACAAGGAAATATATGAATATCTAAGGACGTTTTCAGACGTCATCGATCTCGTAAAGCGCAATTATGTAGAGGACGTGAAAGATAAAGACATCGTCTATGCGGCGATAAAGGGCATCCTTGAATCGCTGGACCCCCATTCATCGTTCCTTCCGCCCGATATGTACAAGGAAATGCAGACCGACACCAAGGGGGAATTCGGCGGTATCGGCATTGAGATCACCATCAAAGACGGTTTCCCGACAGTAATCACCCCCATAGAGGACACCCCGGCCTTCAAGGCGGGCATGAAAGCCGGTGATCACATCGTCAAAATCGACGGAAAGCCTACCAAGAATATGGGGCTTCTGGATGTGGTGAAGCTCATCAGGGGGCCGAAAGGCAAGGCGGTCACCCTGACAGTGGCGAGAGAAGGAGCGCAGGGCCTGAAGGAATACACCGTCCTACGCGACACGATAGTCGTAAAGAGTGTCAAGTTCAGGATGCTGTCGGATGAATATGGTTACATAAGACTTGCCCAGTTCCAGGAAAAAACATCGAGGGACCTGGATAACGCGCTCAAAGAGCTCGAGAAAAGCAATAAGGGAAAACCGCTGAAAGGTCTCGTGCTGGATCTCAGAAATGATCCGGGGGGACTTCTGGAACAGGCGGTTGAAGTTTCGGACAAGTTCCTTTCGGAGGGTATCATCGTGTCCATCGAGGGCAGGGGCGGCAAGAAGACTGCCGATGAAAACAAGATGAAATTCTACGCGCAGAAGAAAGGCCAGAAATTTTTGGGACCCATGGTGGTCCTCGTAAATGAAGGCAGTGCGAGTGCTTCGGAGATCGTTGCCGGCGCCCTCCAGGATTACAAACGGGCCATCATTGTTGGGACGAAGAGCTTCGGAAAAGGGTCGGTACAGACGATCTTTCCCCTTGGGGACGGTTCGGCTGTGAGACTCACGACCGCAAAATATTATACGCCGAAGGGTCGCTCCATCCAGTCTGAAGGTATCGCCCCCGACATCACCGTCGAAAACACCTTTGTAAAATCGAAGGAAAAGATAACGCCTATCACGGAAAAAGACCTGGAGAAGAAGACCGACAGAAACCCGGTGCCGAAGAGGCCTGAACAGATTACGGTCAAAGACCTTGAGGATGAGGACTTTCAGCTCTATATGGGCCTGCAGATCCTGAAGAGCTGGGAGGCGTTGAGGGGCAAAACTTCCTGACACCTATCATGACAATCAGAAACGGGTGGAACCGACAATGGGTTTTGCCCGTTTTTTTTCCGGAAAGAGAGGGGTAAATTCAGTGCCATGGCTTGTTTTTTTTGCAGGAAGGTTTTATTTTCTAAAATACGCCAATGCCGGCAGTGATCACCACATACGAAAAGGAGGTTAAATGAAGCCCATAGAAATCAAACCGGATATTTATTGGGTAGGAGTAATTGATTGGGCCGTTCGGGATTTTCACGGCTATGTCACGCCAAACGGTACAACATACAATAACTATATCATCATGGACGAGCAGGTGACTCTCCTCGACACCGTCAAGCATGATTTCGGAGCGTCAGCGGTGGATAACATCAGACGCGTCGTCGATCCCTGCCGCATAAAAAACATCGTCATCAACCATATCGAGCCGGATCACGCGAGCAGTATCGCGACGATCATGGAGTATACCCCCGATGCAACGATTCACATCACGGAGCGAGGAAAGAAAGGCCTGGACCGCCATTTTGATACCTCCCGGTGGAGGTTCAGGATTGTCAAGAGCGGCGATACCCTGAGCACAGGGAAATACACCCTTACGTTCCTGGAAACACCGATGCTTCACTGGCCCGACTCCATGGTGACATACATTAAGGAGGCAAAGCTTCTTATATCCCAGGACGCCTTCGGACAGCACATGGCCTCGGCGGCCAGGTTCGACGACGAGTTCTTCGCCTGCCATTCACAGTTTGAGCTTGATGATGCAATCGTGGATTATTACGCCAATATCCTCATGCCTTTCGGCAAGCTCATCCAGACGAAGATAGAAGAGATAGTAAAAGCGGGGCTTGAGATAGACATGATAGCTCCCGATCACGGGATCATCTGGAGGAAGGACCCGGGCCATATCATACAGAGGTATCTCGATCTTGCAAAGGGAAAGGCGGATCTCTCCGCCGTGATAATCTACGACACCATGTGGCACAGCACCGAGCTTATGAGCGATCCCATTATGCAGGGAATCAAGGATGAGGGCGTGCCCTGCAAGGTGATAAAGCTCAGGGCAACGCCGATGAGCACGGCCATAAAGGAGTTCTGGAAATCGAGAGGCTGCCTTATCGGCACCCCTACCATAAATAATGTTATGTTCCCGTCGATTGCTGAATTTCTCTACCATCTGGCTGGTTTGAGACCGAAAGACAGGATCGTCGGTGGATTCGGGAGTTATGGATGGGGAGGCGGGGCGGTCAAAGAGGCGTATGCCAGATTTCAGCAGATGGGGCTTGAGACTGTCGAACCCGGTTTGCAGGTGGTATACAAACCTTCCGCCCAGGACATGGACACGTGTTATGAGTTCGGTCAGAATTTCGCCAGACGCCTTAAAGAGTATCACGAGAAATTTCAGGTCGTTTAGAAGAATTTAAGCAAAATTCAGAAAGGAGGAAACATGTCGAAAACCGAAAAGAACCTCGAAGAAGCATTTGCGGGCGAGTCCCAGGCAAATCGGAAATATCTTGCGTTCGCAAAAAAAGCCGACGATGAGGGTTTCAAACAGGTGGCTAAACTCTTCAGGGCGGCTGCGGAGGCGGAGACCATTCACGCCCATAATCACCTCAGGGAACTCAAGGGTATCAGAAGCACAAAAGAAAATCTCGCGGAGGCCATAGGCGGCGAGACCCACGAGTTCAAAACCATGTATCCGGCGATGATCGAAGACGCAAAAGCGGAAGCAAGCGCGGGTGCCGTAAGGACGTTCCAGTATGCAAATGACGTCGAAAAGGTCCATGCAGGCCTCTACCAGAAGGCGCTGGACGATCTGGGCAAGAACAAAGAGACGGATTACTGGGTCTGCAAGGTATGCGGTAATACCGTCGAGGGCGAGCCGCCTGACGAATGTCCGGTCTGCAAGGCAAAAAAGATGGCTTTCTACAAGGTTGACTGATAGAAACAGCTGACGGTGAGCCGGGGAAGCATACAGCCTCTCCGGCCGTTTTTCGATGGAGGGAGATACGTGAGGCTTCTTGTACTTAACGGCAGTCCCAGAACAGGGGGAAATACGGATCTTCTCGTCCAGTCAGCCCTGAACGCCATAGACAGGCATTCGCATCGTGTCGATCTCTTTCGTCTGAACGACATGAACATCAGACCATGCCAGAATTGCGGAGGCTGCACCGATACGGGGGTTTGCGTCATCGAAGACAGAATGCAGCAGATATACCCGGCCCTGAGACAGGCCGACCGGATTATCCTGGCTTCCCCCATCTATTTCTTCGGTCTTTCAGCCCAGACAAAGGCCATGATCGACCGCTGCCAGCCCCTCTGGTGCGAGAAGTACATACACAACATGCCCATCCAGACAGCCACGCATCGCAAGGGTCTCCTTGTACTTGTGGGCGGTATGAAGAAGCAGATCGGCGCGGATTGCTCCGCCGCCACGGCCACCGCCTTCTTCAGAAGCGTAAGCGTCGAAGAGCACAAGACACTGACCTTTCTCGGTATAGACGCCAAGGGTGCCATCCGTTCCCACCCAACGGCCCTGCAAGACGTCTATGAAGCTGTAAAGAGCTTGACGGGACATTGATTCGTAGAGAATAGGGACTAGAGAATAGGGACTAGAGAATAGGGACTAGAGAATAGGGACTAGAGAATAGGGACTAGAGAATAGGGAATGGGGACATCTTGACTATCTTTGTTTGGCGTTGCGCGTTACCATCCCTCGTTGGAATGACGAATCAAAGGTTGGTACAATCGAGAAGATGAATTTTGAAAACCATGCGGTAAGATCATAGCTTCCGCATCCCTGATCCCAATTTAACTCCCTGATCCCTAATCCCTGATCCCTCCTCTTCATTGACATTGTTCCACCCGCATAGTATAACCAAAACGAAAATGAAAGGTTTGAGAGCATGAGCGAAGAACTGTTCCCTGTAACGGTTCTCGACGAGGGGCAGGAGGCAACGGTGCGCCTGCTCTCGGGTGGGGAGGCGCTGACAGGGCGCCTGTCGGCGATGGGCATAATTCCGGGGACCAGAATCAAGCTTCTCAGGAAAAGCCGGGGGCAGATCATTATCCTGGCCTCGGACACGAGGGTTGCACTTGGCAAGGGCCAGGCCGAGAAGATACTCGTCATACGGGAGACACGGCAATACGAAGCGCTGCCTAAACCTGGTCAGAGCCTGCTTGTGGCCTTAGCCGGGCAACCGAATGTCGGCAAGACAACGGTGTTCAACCTTCTCACCGGCCTGTCGCAGCACATCGGCAATTGGCCGGGCAAAACTGTGGAACGCAAAGAAGGCCTTCACAGGGTGAGGGACACGGAGATAAGATTTGTCGACCTTCCGGGAACATACAGCCTGAGCGCCTATTCCGAGGAAGAAAGAGTGACGAGGGAATTTCTCATACATGAGCATCCCGATATCACCGTCCTCTTCGTCAACGCCGCCGCCCTGGAAAGAAGCCTCTATCTTCTGACGGAGCTTCTTTTACTGAGGTCGCCCGTTATTGTAGCCGTCAACATGCTCGATGTCGCCGAGAACCAGGGGGTAAGGATCGACGCTGAGGCATTGCAGGCATCCCTGGGCCTGCCTGTTGTTTCAACGGTGGCGACGAAGAACAGGGGCATCAAGGAGCTCCTGGATGAGATCCTGAAGATGGCAAAAAACCCCCGTGGGCATCAGCCGAAGGTCCCCCGGGTGACCGAGGACCACCACGATATATATCTCAAAATATCGGAGCTTGTAAAAGAGCATATACCTGTGCCGTATACGGTCGAATGGGTCGTAACGAAGCTCATGGAGGGTGATTCCGAGGTAACGGAATCATTCCAGGGCATCATACCCGCCGCCACGTGGAACGAAATAAAGATGCTGCTCGTGGAGCACGAAGACGCCCTGCGCGCGGTTGTGGGGGGACGGTATGACTGGATAGAGGATGCGACACGGGCGGCTGTATCGAGATTCAAGCGGGGCCAGGTGCTCATGACCGACCGTATCGATCACGTCCTCACCCGCCCATCGACCGGCATACCCGTCCTTCTGGGCATTCTGGCAATTGTTTTTCTCGTCACATTTTTCGTCGGCTATCCGGTGCAGCGCCTTCTCGAATCCATGGTGTCGTCCCTTGGCTCCCTGGTGGAACGAACGCTTGCAGCGGAACCGCAGTGGATCAAGGGGCTCCTGGTTGACGGTATAATGGGCGGAGCCGGATCGGTTCTCACTTTCGTTCCTATCCTGGTTATTTTCTTTTTTGCAATGTCTTTTCTGGAAAACGTGGGATACATGGCGAGGGCCGCCTTTGTCATGGACAGGTTCATGCACATAATAGGCCTCCATGGAAAGAGCTTTCTACCCATGTGCCTGGGGTTCGGGTGCAACGTGGCGTCGGTTCTGGGTGCTCGAATCGTGGAATCAAAGAAGGCCAGGCTTCTTACGATATTTCTCACCCCCTTCATCCCCTGCACGGGTAGGCTTGCGGTGATAACCTTCGTCACCGCGGCTGTTTTTGGGGGCAATGCCCTCATGGTGACATGGCTCCTCGTGGTATTCAATGTGCTGATGCTGGGCGCGGCGGGGATGCTCATCGGCAGATTTCTGCTCCGTGAAGAAGCGGTTCCGTTCATCATGGAACTTCCTCTCTATCACAAACCGGATTTCCGGACCATCGGAATCGTGGTATGGCACCGCTCGATCGCCTTTGTCAAAAAGGCGGGAACAGTGATCCTTATTTTCTCGGTTTTTGTTTGGATCATGTCCAACGTACCGGCGGGGGGGATCGAGAATAGTATCCTCGGAAGGATAGGGATGCTCCTCGAGCCGTTGGGAAAACCGCTTGGCCTCGACTGGCGGATGGTGGTGGCCCTGCTGTCGAGCGTCATCGCCAAGGAAAATTCCGTTGCGACGCTGGGAATTCTGTACAACGTCGGGGACCAGGGATTGATGACTGTGCTGTCGGGCTCCATCCCCCACGCATCGGCCCTCTCATTCCTCGTAGTCCTCATGCTTTTTATCCCCTGCGCGCCGACAATCACCGTAATGAAACAGGAGATGGGAGACAGGAAGTGGTTCATCATGTCCTTTCTTTTCATGGTGATCCTCTCATACACCATGGGGATGGCAGTATATGGTCTGGCAGTCGCCGCAGGAATATAGAAGAGGTAACCCGAAACCCTCTTTAATCCTTGACTCTTTTTCTGCGTTTCTATAGACTGAACCGTGGTTCATATGAACAGACGTTCAGCCGAAGATACTCGCAGGATTATTAACGATGCGGCGCTGACGGTCTTCTCGAAATCCGGTTACGAGGGTGCGAATATGAGAATGATCGCGGCCGAGGCCGGTATCAGCGTCGGGGCCCTCTACCTCTATCACAGGAACAAGGAAGAGCTGTGCGCAACGGTGTTTAAGCGGCTTTTTCAGGAGTTCACGAGGGAGATCACCGAAAAGGTTCTGGTGCTCTCCCATCCCGTAGAGCAAATTCGTGCCTACATCGGGACTTACATGGAAATGGCTAAAACTCATCGCGAGTTTATATATACCTTTAACAGGGAAAGAGGATTCACCTTCGGTGTGGAATGGAAGCGGGGCTTCTTTGGTGAACTTCGTGCGCTCGTCGATTCGATCATAAAGAGAGGTGTCGAACAGGGCGTGTTTGCTGAAGTTGGCACGGGCGAGGCAACGAAGGTTCTCATGAGCGCATTGCGGGGGTATGTCGTTTCCATCGTTATAGACCCCGATAATCTTTTCAGCGCCGATGCGTGTGCGGATATTTTGCTGAACGGTCTGGTCAAGCGATATGGACCAGAAGAAAGGACTGACAGTTTACAGTGAATGTGAGTACGGTATTTGCGGCAATATTCCTATGGCTTTGTCTCGCTCCGGTGGCCCTTGCGGCCCGGTATACACTCGATGACCTTTACGCCATCGCCCTTGAGCGTTCGGAGAGGGTAAAGATTTCCGAAGAAGACCTCACGATAGCCAGAACAGGGAAAGACAAGGCAGTCTCGGCCCTCCTGCCTAAGGTATCGGGCCTGGGCAATTATACGGGTTACAAAGACCAGAAGGTCTCCGACACGGGCAGCCTGACCCAACCCGATGAGTACTCAGCGTGGAGCCTGCGGGTTGATCATTCAATGTCGATGTCGGGCCGGGAGATAACAGCTTACAAGGCGGCCAGGGACAACATCAAGAAGAGCGACCTCGATCTTTTTGCGGTGAAAGAGGTCTATATCCTCTCCGTTACCAACGCCTATTATGACGTCCTTAAGGCCAACCGCCTTGTGGAGATCCAGAAACAGAACGTGGACCGATTGACAACGCACAGGAATGCGGCATCCGTGAGGCTAAGAATAGGGGAGGTAACGAAGACGGCTCTTTTGAGGGCCGAGGCGGAGTTATCGGGCGCCCGCTCTGACCTCGTCAAGGCGGAGAACCTCCTGAAATTCACGAAATCCGTACTGAAGAGAGTCGTCGGTCTCGAAGATCAGTTTGATATTGTCGATACCCATCAGACCGGCACTGCCGGCCTTAAAGATATAGCTGAAGGGGCCCACGACCCCGTTATCGGCAGCTGTCCCAGGCTCGATCTTGACTGTCTGCGGCAGCTTGCGTACACCGAAAGGGCCGAGTTGAAATCCCAGGCCATTCAGAAGGACATAGCCTCTGCGCAGGTTACCTATACCAAGGGGTCGTATTGGCCGACGCTTGCCGTAGAAGGGGTCTTTGCGCAAAGGAAGGAAACACCCGAGACATCAGGACTCATACGAGATAACGTTTACGGTGGTGTCAGGATAGTCTTCCCCTTCTATGAAGGCGGCTTGAGGGCAGCAGAGGTTCAGGAGGCTGAATCGAGGAAGAGGCAGACCGATTACGTTTACGCGGATCTGAAGAAGACGGTCACCGTGGAGGTTGAAAGTTCCTATCTCGACTTCGTAACCCAGAAGGGCATCCTCAGATCGCTGGAGGACCAATGGCTGTTTGCGGACGATAACTACAAGGCGGTCTCAAAGCAGTTCGACTTCGGTCTCGCGCAAAGCATAGACGTGATGGATGCCAACACGCTCCTCGTCACGGCAGAGCGCCAGCTGATTGATGCCCTTTACCAGTTCCAGCAGGCCGTTGTCAGATTAAAGCGATCCACAGGAACGCTTCTTGTTTCGTTGAATAACAAGGCGTCCACCGATAGTGCAAAAGCCGCGAAGGAGAACAACGCAAAATGAATAGAAGGACACTCGGCCCGGCAGGATTGTGGCTGCTTCTTATCCCGGCTCTCATTATGCCGGTCTTCGGATGCAAGAAAAAGGTGGTCGAGGAGAAGGTCGTAAACGTTGTCACGCAAGCCGCCGAGAGCCGCGGATTGCGCCCGTTCATAGAATCGACAGGGACGCTCAATCCCAACGAAGAGATCATCATGGGTGCCGAGATAGACGGGATAGTCAAAAGTGTGAAGGTCGACGAGGGGACGGTCATCAAGAAGGGAATGCTTCTTGCGACGCTCGACGATACCGAATACGTCCATGAGGCGATAAGGGCGAAAGCGGCCCTCAAGCAGACCGAAGCATCGCTGGCGAACACAAAAATGGAGTTTTCGCGGAAGGATGCCCTCTTCAAGGAGCAGCTCGTGACGAGGCAGCAATACGATGATGTGTTCACACGGCTGACTTTGGCCGAATCCGAGGTCGACCGTGCCAGGGCGGCGCTTGTCATAGCCAACCAGAAACTTGCCAAAACAAGGCTCTATGCGCCGACAGCATCGCGTGTCAAAGAGAAGAAGGTCGCCGTGGGTGACTTCGTCAAGAACGGCACGCCGATGATCATCCTCATTCAACCGGATCCGCTGAAACTTCGCTTCTCGGTTCCGGAGCGCGATATCGGCAAGATAAAGGTCGGGGAGGACGTGAACGTCAGGGTTGACGCCTATGCCGGCCGGGAATTCATCGGAAAGGTCTCCATCGTTTTCCCCAGTCTGGAGGAAAAGACCAGAAGCCTTACAGTGGAGGCCATCATTCCCAATAGACAGGATGAGCTTAAACCGGGATTGTTTGCGAAGGTCCTTCTCTACACAGGAGATCTGCAGGATATGGTCGTCGTTCCCGTTACGGCGCTTCTGTACGAGGGAGAGAAGATCCGCCTTTTTGTTATCGAGGGAAATACCGCAAAAGAACGGCCGGTGAAGCTCGGTAACAAGTACGGGGAATTCATGGAGATTACTCAAGGGTTGAAGGCCGGCGAGGTCGTTGTCGTCGCAGGACAGCAAAGCCTGTCGGAAGGCGCAAAGGTAGCGGCCCAGAAGTCTCAGCGGGATGGGAACAATAAACCGGCGGTAAAGGATAACGGGGAACGGAAATGATAGTAATTCAGGGACGTCACGCCATGATGGTCGCGCGCTGATCTATGTGGCTTTCCGATACATCCATCAAAAGACCTGTTTTCGCAACAATGCTCGTTATGGCACTCGTCGTTCTTGGCATTGTAAGCTATCCCAGCATCGGTGTCGATCTTTTCCCCAAGATTGACCTCCCCATCGTCAATATTTCAACCACACTCAAAGGCGCAAGCCCCGAGATCATGGACATCGACGTGACCGACAAGATAGAGGAGTCCGTCAATACCATCAGTGGCGTAAAGACGATCACCTCATCGAGCACGGAAGGCGCATCGAATATCACCGTCGAGTTCGTCCTCGAGAAAGACATCGATCTTGCCATTCAGGATGTTCGGGAAAAGATCTCCGTCATACGTAAGAAACTCCCCACGGATATCGATGAACCGGTTGTGGAAAAGGTCGATCCCGATGCTACGCCCGTTCTCTGGCTGGCCTTGCACGGACAAAAATCCGTTCGGGATCTTTCGACGTATGCCGATGAGATCCTCAAGGAACAGCTCCAGAGGATAAACGGGGTGGGGGCGATACGCCTCTATGGTATGAGGCTGCGGCAGGCAAGGGTCTGGCTCGATAACGACAAGCTGCGGTCCTACGGGGTAACCGCACATGATGTTATGAAGTCCCTTCAGCGGGAAAATATAGAACTGCCGGGCGGGAGGATCGAAAGCGGTACCAAGGAATATACCGTCAAGGTCAAAGGCGAGTTTCCGACAATCCAGCAATTCAATGAAATGGTCGTGGGTTATTATAAGGGAACACCGGTACGGCTCCGCGACATCGGCCGCGCCGAGGACGGCATGGAAGAAAAACGGACCATCGCCCGCTACAACGGGGTCAGTTCCGTCAGCGTCGGCATACAGAAACAGTCCGGTACAAACACCGTGGAGGTCATAGAAAGGATAAAAAAGGAACTGGAACAGATCTCGAGGACTTTGCCCAACGGCATGGAACTCGCCATAGCTTTCGACCAGTCCAATTTTATCAAGAGGTCCATCAACGAAGTCCAGCATCATCTCATATACGGCGGCTTCTTCGCCATCCTGGCGGTGCTCCTCTTCCTCAGGAATTTCAGGACTACGATCATAAGCGCGCTGGCGATCCCGGCATCGGTAGTTTCAACCTTCGCCATTATGAACGCATTCGGTTTTACTTTCAACAACATGTCCATGCTGGCGTTGTCGCTGTCCATAGGTATTCTCATAGATGATGCGATCATTGTTATAGAAAACATACAGCGCCACATAGAAGATGGGAAGACGCCCAAAGAGGCGGCTTTTTTTGCGACCTCGGAGATCGGCCTCGCAGTCTCTGCGACGACCCTGGCGATCGTGGTCATCTTCATCCCCGTCGCATTCATGAAGGGCGTCATCGGACGGTTCTTCTTTCAGTTCGGAATGACCGTTGTCTTTGCCGTTCTGGTCTCCTGGTTTGTTTCCTTTACGTTGACCCCGATGCTGGCGTCCCTCTATCTCAAAGGCAAGAACAGTCCCAGGAAACCATCGAAAGTTCCCGCGAGCGTTACAGGGATCATCGAGCGCTACCGCCTTTCGCATCATCTGCAGAGGCTTTCCGAAAAGCTCGAACTGTGTTATGAAAGGCTCGAGGGGAGGTACCGGCGCATTCTTTCGTGGGCCCTTGTCCATCGAATGAAGGTGCTCGTCTTTGCAGGGGCAACTTTTCTTCTCGGCCTTTCCTTCATGTTCTTCATCGGAAAGGAGTTTACCCCTTCAGAGGACCAGAGCCGCTTTGTCATCAGGCTGCAGACGCCTATCGATTATTCCGTGGATGAGGTCGATCTCATGAACCGGAAGGCGGAAGAGATCGTCAGAAAATTTCCTGAGGTTAAAAGCGTTCTCTATACTCAGGGCGGAGGGCGAACCGCTGAAACGAACAAAGCCAACCTGTCTATAAACCTCGTTCCAAAATCCGACCGCAGGAAGAGTCAGGAAGAAGTGAAGGCTGAGATGCGGAGGGCTCTCAGAAAGATACCGGGGCTGAAAGCCTCGGTAGAGAATATCTCCATGATAGGCGGCCAGGGAAGGCAGGTCGCCATAATGTACAGCATACGCGGCCTGGAGCTGGACAAGCTTGAAAATTACACGAAAGAGATCCAGGAGAGGCTTGGCAAACTGCCGGGGATTGTCGACCTGGATAGTTCCCTGGAAAAGGGCAAACCCGAGGTCCGTGTTTTCATCGACCGTGACAAGGCAGCAGATCTGGGGGTCGATGTTGCGACCATTGCAGAAACGGCCAACTTCCTCCTGAGCGGCGAGGTTGAGATAACGAAGTTCAAGGATGAGGCGAGAGGAAGGCGATATGATGTACGCGTCAGACTCGATCCGGAGAACAGGGCAAACCCCGACGATATCGGGCAGATCTATGTCAGGTCAAAGGACGGAAAGCTCGTCATGCTTTCCAATATCGTCACTCTGAAGGAAGGGGGCGGTGCAAGCATCATAAACCGCGTTGACAGGCAGAGGGCGGTGACTCTCTTCGCGAATCTTGAAAAGAAGCCCCTGGGACAGGCCAAATCAGAGGTTGACGATATAGCGTCCAGGGTTCTGACTTCCGGCTATTCGGGCAGTTACAAGGGGCAGGCCGACATGATGAAGGAATCCTTCCAATATCTGCTCTTCGCCGCGATTCTTGGGATTGTCATGGCCTATATGGTTCTTGCCGCACAGTTTGAGAGCTTTGCTCATCCTTTCACAGTCCTTTTGTCCATGCCTTTTTCCCTGATCGGTGCTTTTGGGGCGCTTTTCCTTACCGGGAAAACTCTCAACATTTTCAGTATAATAGGCCTCATACTCCTCATGGGCCTCGTAAAGAAGAATGCCATCTTGCTTGTGGACTACACGAACATTCTCAGGGGACGGGGGACCTCAAGGAAAGAGGCGCTCCTTGAAGCCGGACCTGTAAGGCTGCGTCCCATACTTATGACCACCTTTGCCATGATCATGGGTATGATGCCCATCGCCATCGGCATCGGTGAAGGTGCGGAAACCCGGTCACCCATGGCGATCGCGACTATCGGCGGACTGATTACCTCGTTGCTTCTCACACTCATCGTTATCCCTGTGGCATATGACGTCCTGGACGAGATGACGGAAAGACATTTCCCGAAAAAGGATGGTTGACACATGAAGATGCTTTTCATCGTATACAGCGATATTATCGATGAGGAATTGTTGACTACGCTGAAAAAGGCCGGTGTTCCAGGCTACACCAAGTGGAAGGATACCATCGGGGTGGGACCGGAAACGGAACCCAAACTGGCAACCCATACCTGGCCGGGCAAGAACAACGTCATAGCCGCTGTTGTAACTGATGAGGACCTGCCGAAGGTGTCGGAATATCTTCGGGACCTGAGGGAATCTCATCCAAAAGGCGGAATAAAGACTTTCATCCTCCAGGTGGAGGGTATCATATAAAAGGGTATTGCGCCCTTTCCTGGTGCGGCGATCGTACTTATCTTATACTCCATGACTGATCCAAACAAAAGCAAGGACACTCAATGAGCATGTTTTTCATCACTTTTTTTACCCTTTACGCCGCTCTCCATGCGTACGTCTTCATCAAGGCATCGTATGCTTTTCGTTTCCGTCCCCTGACGGGGGGTATCCTGGTCTTCGTGTTGCTTTTTTGTCTCTTTATGCCCGTGATCGTCCGTTCCCTTGAACAGGGCGGACAGGAATCGGTCGCGCGCATGCTCGCTTACGCGGGCTATATCTGGATGAGTGCTATCTTCATCTTCTTCGTAATCTCCGTTGCAATAGACATCGGCCGGTTCCTGACCATCATCGCTTCGTCCGTTTTCAAGGTGAGTCTGCCAGGCATCTGGCGTTCAAATCTCGTGCTTTTCCTTGTACCCGTGGCGGCGACAATCTCTGTGGTGGCTTACGGATACCATGAGGCTCTGACTATCCGGACGGAACGAATCGGGATCGAAACACCAAAGCTGCCCACGGGTATCGACAGGCTTACGATAGTGCAGATCTCCGATGTTCATCTCGGCCTCGTCAACAGGGAGAACAGGCTGGAAAGGGTGGTAAAGGCCGTCAGGGCGGCCGAGCCGGACATAGTGGTATCCACGGGAGACCTCGTCGACGGGCAGATCAATAATCTGAACGGCCTGTCGGACTTGTTGAGGGATATCAGACCCCGGTACGGAAAGTACGCCATAATGGGCAACCACGAGTTTTACGCCGGTGTCGGAATCTCAGAAGATTTTGCCCGGAAGGCGGGATTTAAAATGCTGCGGCAAGCGGCCGTCACGCCGCATGGGATAGTCAATATCGCGGGCATCGATGACGACGGACACAGGACCGGTGTGCGCCTTCTGGGCGCGGAGAGGCCCCTCCTCGAGAGCCTTCGGCGGAATCTTTTCACGGTCTTCCTGAAGCATCGCCCTCTCGTTGAGAATTCCTCCATCGGGCTGTTTGACATCCAGTTATCGGGCCATACCCACGGAGGACAGGTTTTCCCCTTCAGGTATGTAACCCGCATCTCATTCCCCATGATAGCCGGCTTATACCCCCTGGAAAAGAACTCGGTACTGTACGTAAGCAGGGGAACAGGAACCTGGGGCCCCCCCATACGCTTTCTAACACCGCCGGAAGTGACGGTGATCGAGATAATAAGAAAAGAGGAAGAGTGAGGCTCCCGCACCTCACCCTTTACTCTTTACCCTTTTTCGATTAATCTATTTGGCATGGAAAATACCGACGCCACTACATTTAAATCTACCGCCCTCGAGATTAATTTAGAAAGAACGAAGGCAATTGTCGAGATCCCGGAGAAATACCGGGTTTTGATGGAAATGATGGACGGACACTACGGTATCCTCAGGCGGCTTGAGGATCTTCTCGTCGAGCTGAACCACCCTTTTGTCAACTGGGAATATGTCCTTGGGCAGCTCAAGAGCCTTTCCATCGGCGATTTTTATGATTTCAACCGCCTTGAAAACGGTCTCGAGGCTCTGCGTCTGCTTGCCGATATATACACGAGCACCTTCTCCACCTCCAGGGATGAAAGGGTCCAGGACAGTGCCGTCCGGTATCTTTTTGAATTCATCAATACAGTGATCGGAAAAAGCTATGAGAAACTGGAAAGAAACATGGATCTCGTTTCCTTTGTTTTCTCATCGCTCCTTTCATTCGCGCGTAAGGGAGAACATCCCTTCCTTCGGAAATCCTCCACGTATCTCAAGGTTACCCTGGCCCTTCTTCGGGAACATAACTGCTCCGTCAGCGGGGATCTTCTCAAGGACCTTCTCTATATCATCTTCCGGGAAACCTATGACTTCTGGACAACGCAGCCGGACCCCGGCGAATGGTATGCCCCCGACGGTGAGGACGAGGCCGCGCTTCAGGAATTCCTGAGGCTTGTCGCTCCCTTGAGCCACGGCCATATGAAAGAGCTTCTCGAACGCCTTGACGACCTCCATCATGGCAGAGTGTCTCAATCGGACTTAGCAATCTGGGATTATCTCGATATGCCCGATTACTTTCAGATCGTCAACGGATACCTGCTGGTTGCCGACGACCTGGAGCGATCGGAGATCTTTTCGGGGAGAAGCTTTCTCGTCAAACTCGACTTTCTCTTTCATGTCATGAATGTACCGGGATTGATCGATATTCACGCGTCGGGACTTATCGAGATCAACAGGTGTCTGGGAAAGTTCTTCCAGCAGACGAAGGACCAGGACCTGCAGGAGTTTGTAAAGAAGGTCTTCACTTCCATGAAGAGGACCATCGGCAGGAGCCAATACCAATCAAAGATCATAGACTGCATCACGACCCTTGCGAAGGGTGTTTTCGACCAGAACAACCACCCCCTCGTGGATGCCTTTATCGAGGAACTCATCGGTTTCGGATTTCAGTATCCCGATATTGAGGGATCCACGGCCGACTGGCAGATCCGGGCCAACCCGTCGCATATCGAAAACATCCGCTCATGGCTCAGGATAATCGCGTTCAGACCGCGATGGACGAAGAGGCTCCTGTCCGCCCTTGTGATCAACCTGAAGCTGCAGGGAGTCTTCGTCAAGGACACCGACCTTTTTCAGAAGGAGATTTCCGCTTTTCTGAATTCCGGCGTCACCCCATCCTATAATCTGGTAAAGCAGCTCTTGAGGCTCTTTCCGATCTTTTTTACCGAGATTGGCGCCGAGGGCGAGTTGCGGGAGACTTCGACAAACGTCGATGAACTCTCGGTGCGGCAGGACAAGCTCATATTCTATCTAAGAAAGCAGTCCCACGTGGAAAGCAACAGCCTGCTCGTCCCTTTCACGGAAGACATCTTTCGCTACTGGGCCACGGGAGACAAATCATTTTTAAAGCCACACCTCCCGCAGGAAGTTTTCGATCAGGTCCAAAATGAAGGGGAATTCTTTGATGAACTGCACATAGTCTTCAAGAATCTTCTGATGCGCGCAAAGGAAGACCCCTTGAATTTCCTGGAATGGGACGCGGCCAGGATCATAAAGGAAGTCAAGGGAATACGCAAGATCAGCGACAGGGAGCGTCAAAGAGCGAGACTCATGCTCAGGTACTACCAGCTCATTTACAAGAAATATAACCATCAGCATATCGACCTCTTGAGAGATCTCGAGATTTCCTGCATGGTTGAGGTTCCCCGAATACGCTCATTGAAGCGGGCACTGAAGAGGAAGGACCACTATACGGGTCTTGTCGTGACCCTTGAGATGCTCTCGGCGCTCAAGGGGAAGATCCTCTCGCCCGTCAAGACCGATTACTTCGAAAATATCTATCATAAAAGGCATATAGCGGCGGGGATACCGTCCATGTACGGGACATACCGCGAAGAGAAGTTTGAGGCGATGGGGTTGACATTCCGTCTCGAAAGCCTTGCGACGATGCTCTTCGACAAGCTTATCGGGTCTCTCAATCTGAAGTTCATTACCAAGAGCACCCTCATGAGGATCCACCAATTCCTCTGGCTCTATGTAAAAGCCCTGGATGTGGATGGCATAGCGACGGAAGGTCTCGTATCCAAAATGAGGTATATCACCGCCGCTCTGCAGGTACGGCAGTTCTCCATCGATCAATACATAGACATATTCCAGTTCATTTCGAAGCAGATACAGGACATCATCCGCGATTATTACATCGACTCCCATACCATGAATCTGCCGATCATCATCGGGCAGATGATGGCGGCGAAGGGGGGAGGGGAGGACGGCCAGGGCGGACAGTCCAGGCCCGAAGTCATTTACCGGCATTCCGAGAACTTCATACGATCCATCATAGCCTCTGCTTTCGGCCTTCAGGTCTTCGATAATTTCATAAACTCCATCATAAAGGCCCTCGGTCAGGAAGTGGAAAAGTTCAAGGACAACAAGCACATCCTGAACCTTGTCATGGCCTATATCCCGGAGCTTACCATATCCCCCATCTACAAAAAGAAGAAGGAGATCGACAATCAGGTTCTTATCGGGAACAAGGGCTATTTCCTGAAAGAAATGGCTTCCCTCGGCTTTCCTGTCCCCCCGGGGTTCATCATTACAACAGAGGTATTCAGGGGATATGAGGCGGTCATCGGGTATAAGTATATCTTCAAGGATCTCAGTGCCCGGATCTTCAGTGAGATCCAGGCACTGGAGCATGCGACGGGCAAGAAATTCGGCAACCCGCGTAACCCTCTTCTGCTGTCCGTTCGAAGCGGGGCCACCATCTCTTTACCCGGGATGATGCACTCTTTCCTGAACGTAGGACTCAATGAAACGATAGCCGAGGGACTCAGCAGGTCGTCGGAATACCGTTGGGCCGCATGGGATTCATACCGGAGGTTCCTGCAGACCTGGGGGATGTTCCAGGGTCTCGAAAGAAACATCTTCGACGAAATCATGAACAGCTACAAATCGCGGTATGGTGTCACGAAGAAAATAGAATTCCAACCCGAGCAGATGAAACAGCTTGCTCTTTCATATAAGAAAGCCATGGAGGATCGGGGCATCGTCATCAGTAATGATCCCCACAAACAACTCCAGGAAGCGATCATGCTTGTATTCGGCTCGTGGTATTCCCAGCAAGCCCGGATCTACCGTCATCAGATGCACGTCTCCGATGAGTGGGGCACCGCCGTGATCGTCCAGGCCATGGTTTTCGGGAACCTCAACGAGAATTCAGGATCGGGCGTGATCTTCTCCCGTGATCCCCGCGGCTCGTCACAAAACGTAGCCCTCTATGGTGATTTTATATTCGGCGTCCAGGGTGACGATATCGTATCCGGTCTCGTGGAGACATATCCCATATCCGAAAAACAGAGAGTTTCGGAAAAGAGGCAGTCATTGATATCTCTTGAGAAACGTTTCCCCGACATATACGGCGAACTGGTGCGGATAGCGGAGTTCCTCGTCTACGAGAAGCGATTCAACCACCAGGAGATCGAATTTACGTTCGAGAACGCGACGCCCAAGGGTCTCTATATCCTGCAAACCCGGGACATGGTTCAACGGGGAGCAGGGAAAGTGCTCTCCTTTAAGGACGAAGCGGAACTGGAGAATTCGCTGCTCGGTATAGGGATAGGGGTAAGCGGCGGCGCCCTGACCGGCCGCGTGGTCTATTCGGAGGACGAGATAGAACGGTACAGGCACGAGGACACCAAAGAACCCCTTATCCTGATCAGACCCGATACGGTACCCGACGACGTAGGAATTATCCTCAAGGTGGAAGGCATACTCACAGCGCGCGGTGGTGGCACCTCACATGCCGCCGTTACCATTCCGCAGCTCAACAAAGTGGGAGTCGTAGGCTTCAGCAAGCTCCATGTTTACGAAAACGAGGCCTACAGCGTCTGCGAAGGAAAGCTCATCAAGGGAGGGGATTTTATCAGCATCGACGGCTGGACAGGTGCAGTCTATCTCGGGAAACATAATATCGAAAAAGAGGAATCGTACAAAATAACACTGTGACCCGAGCCGAAACCCGGGTCACAGAGGTGATTGGTAATGGGTGATTTGTAATGGGTGCGCCCTATAACCTATGGCCTATGACCCATCACCCGATTTTTTGTCTTCCGACAAAAAATCACGCCATACTCTTGTGGACGTATACGGCCAGGTCGCCCATTCTGTTGGTGTAGCTGCCGTATTCGTTGTCGTACCATCCGAAGATCTTCGCGTGGACAACGGGGACTCTCATATTGCCCTGCGGAACGGCCTTGAGAAGCTCTTCCGGAACGTTGGGGATACCGGCCACATCAACATCGATGAAGGCTGTTCTCGTGTGGTTGAACTGGCCTTCGATGACGATGGCTGCATCCGTTCCGATGAGGTCCGTGGAAACGTTCTGTTCCATGGTAAAAATGACCAGATGTTCAGGATCGTTGTCAGCGGCCTTCTGGTAAATGTCATTGAGCATTTTGGTGGTCACGGCTTCTTTCTTCCCGTCTGCGCCGGCTCGGACCTGGAAAGTGAGGTTGAGAACGATCAACGATTCCGTATTCGTCGGTACCCGTATTGAATCCGCCATGAATCCGATATCCTTTACCTCGGGTATGACCTGGATGAGAGCCGCCGCGGCATTCGTCGAGGTGAGAATGATGTTGTTGAGGGTGCTTCTGTTCTTCCTCAAGTCCTTTTCGCCCGCCTTCGGGGTTTTGTCGAGGATGCTCTGCGAATTGGTCACCGCGTGAACCGTCGACATGGACGCCGTGAGGATCTTGCTTGTGGCCGCGTTGTTCAGGAGCGGTTTGATCATGTGTGCAAGGCCCGTCGTGGTGCATGATGCGGCGGAAACTATCTTGTGCTTCTTGTAGTCAAAGGCTGTGTGGTTGATGCCGTAAATGAGCGTCACCGCATCGTCGGGAATGGACAAGGCCTTGTTCTTTATCTTGAAGGCCGACGAATTGATGACTGCCTTTGCGCCGCTTGCGAGGTGTCCTTTCAGGGACCCGCCCTTGTCATCCGCTGCGATTGTCGGGTCCTGAAATTTACCCGTGCACTCAACAACGAGGTCTACCGAATGATCCCGCCATGCGATCTCGGCGGGGTTCCGGTTTTCCCGGAGGATTGTGACGGGAATGCCGTCAATAAGGAGCTTCCCTTTCTTTTCGTCGACGATCTCGATGATCCTCTTCGACTTGATTCCATAGAGAAAACGGTGAATGCTTCCGTATGTTGCATCTTTCTCGATGACCTGGGCTATAGCGGGAAGACCGTTGCCGACGTCACGACCGAGATTGACAATAATTTCCTGAAAGTATTTACGGCCGACATGATGCCAGAGAGTCAGCTTTCCTATCCTTCCAAGGCTGTTGATTCCTAGAACGGGGCGTTTGTTTTCGAAGACTTCAACTTTACCCATGGTATTACCTCCTGTGTGTAATGCGAAACCTGGTCGATGTGGGGTTTGTACTCATCGTATGAAAGGGTTCTCCCTTGTGGAAGGAGACATGCTTTGATATACTTCCTATAACTTGAAAGGCTTACACGCCTCCCCGGACCCCAAATACTACCAGAATTCCATTCCCAAGTCAACGAAGCAGAAACCGATCACAACGTCTTATCAAGCAACCACAGGACGCGAGCAATGGTTTTTATTGAAATCAACCCGAGAAATGTTTATAATCAAAACCTAAATCGCCCCCGTAGCTCAGGTGGATAGAGCAATGGATTCCTAATCCATGTGCCGCATGTTCGAGTCATGCCGGGGGCATTTGATTTTATTGCAGATGTCGATTATCTCGTCCCGTCACGCGATCCCTTGCAGCGATCCTATTCTTAGAACCTCCTGATATTCCTAAGCTTATCTTGTTAGCACGGTCGGCGAAATATGCTGGTCGCCCGTGCCGCGTGTTCAGTGATGCCGGGTAATTGAGTCTATGAGAGTTTTGCCTGCGTCTTTTCCATATCCACCGTTCCTATCGGCAGCCGTCGGATGCGCCGGCCGGTGGCGCTGAAAATGGCGTTGGCGACTGCGGGGGCTAGGGGCGGCACGCCCGGTTCCCCTACGCCGCCCGGAGCCTCCCTGCTCTCAACGATATAAACCTCTATCATGGGCATCTCATGCATACGCAGGATTGGATAGGTGTCAAAGTTACTTTGGCGAACTCTGCCATCCTCAAGCGTGATGGCCTCATGCAGGGCAGCAGACAGGCCGAAGACGATGCCGCCTTCCATCTGGGCCTCGATCGTGGAGGGATTCACCGTACGGCCGCAATCTACCGCGCAGACCACCCGATGGACCCTCACCACGCCATCCGGCGAAACGGAGACTTCGGCGACCTCGGAGACGAGACTTCCATAAGATTCGCACATGGCGATACCCCGGGCGCGGCCCGACGGCAGAGGGCTGCCCCAGCCGGCCTTTTGCGCGGCAAGATCGAGAACACCGAGATGGCGTGGATGGTCTCTGAGAAGAGAGCGACGGAATTGGTAGGGGTCCCTGCGCGTCGCGTGCGCTATTTCGTCCATGAAACTCTCGACCATGAACCCGTTCTGTGAATGGCCGACGGAGCGCCACCACTGGACGGGTACGTCGACCCTGGGACTGTGAAGGTCAACGAGCAGATTGGGGATCTCATAGGGAATATCGGCCGCACCATCCACCGAGGTTACATCGACCCCGTCCTTTATCAGCCGAGAGGCATAGGCAGTACCTGTCATGATGGATTGTCCGATGAGCCGCTGGTGCCATGCCGTCAGGTCCCCCGATTTGTCGATGCCCGCGGAAAACATGGAATACCAGAACGGACGGTAGTATCCGCCCTTCATGTCGTCCTCGCGGGTCCAGACAACCTTGACGGGCTTCTTGATTGCCCGGGCTACCTCGGCTGCCATGACGACAAAATCAGAGTGCGGGTTTCCCCGCCTCCCGAAACCACCGCCAAGATAGGTGGTGTGGAGAAATACCTGTTCGGGCTTAAGGCCGAGAACGGCGGCCGCGGCGTCGCGGTGAAGGGTCTGGGCCTGTGTCCCCACCCAGATATCACACCTGTCGTCCTTGAGATCTATGGCGCAGTTCAGAGGTTCCATATTTGCGTGGGCGAGGTAGGGTACTTCGTAGGAGGCGGAAAGCCTGTGCGCCGCGGCTACCAGGGCCGCGCCGAAATTACCCTTGTCGCGGGCCACCTTGCCGGCGTTCCTGGCCAGGTCAGCATAGCGTTGGCGAAGACTATCGGTTGAAATCCCCGCGTCAGGCCTTTCGTCCCAGACAATATCCAGTACTTCCCTCCCTTTCCTGGCGGCCCAAAACCCTTCAGCGATGACGGCCACCCCCGAGTCGGTCGTGACCACCTCGACGACGCCGGGAACGGCCAACGCCCTTGCGGCATCGAGACTCTTAACAGTCCCGCCAAACGAGGGCGGCCGCTCAATAACAGCGGTGAGCATTCCCGGAGTTTTCACATCGAGGCCGAAAACGGCGGTGCCGTCCACCTTTATCTTCGTATCAAGGCGCGCCACAGGTTTTCCGATGATCGTGAAGGCAGAGGGATCCTTAAGGACAACTTTCGCGGGAACGGGCATCCCTGCGGCCTTTTCGGCAAGTTCCCCATAGGAAAGCTTCCGTCCGCTGTCGTGAAATACCATCCCGTTATCGGCGTGGCAGCGGGCCTTTGGGACCCCCCAGGTGTCGGCCGCAGCCTCAAGGAGCATTTCCCTGACAGCAGCCCCGACGGTACGCAAGCGCTCCCATTCGGTACGAACGCTCATGCTGCCCCCCGTCATCTGCATGCCCGCAAGGGGGTTATTGTAGACCGCCGCAACGGGGGCAGGTTCCACCCTGATCTGTTTCCAGTCACACTCTAGCTCCTCCGCGATGAGCATGGGTAATGACGTGTAGACCCCTTGACCCATTTCGGATTTGTTTATTATCATGGTGACCGTGCCGTCGGGGCCTATCCGGAGAAAGTCCGCGGGGGTGGATTCACTCCCGGCCGGGGGCGAGGAGCCAAAAGGCTGAGAAGGACCTCTTTGAGAGAGATTGAAGGCGAGGATCAATCCTCCGGTGAGGGATGTTTGCAGAAAACGGTTACGCCGCGCATTGATGATATTTTTCATTTTCACTCCTGGCGCATGTCGGCTGCGCGATGAATCGCACGGCGAATGCGCTGGTAGGTCCCACATCTGCAGAGAATTCCCGACATTGCCCTGTCTATATCGGCGTCATCCGGCCTGGGGTTGGCGGCGAGAAGGGCCGCCGCGGCCATGATCTGGCCCGACTGACAGTATCCGCATTGCGGGACGTCCTCTTCCACCCATGCCTTCTGTACCGGATGGAGACCGCCCGCTGAGAGCCCCTCGATAGTCACGATGTCTTTACCGGCGGCAGAGGCGACGGGAGTTGCACAGGACCGGACAGCCTCGCCATCCATATGAACGGTGCAGGCGCCGCACCGGCCGATGCCGCACCCGTATTTGGTTCCCATGAGGCCAAGATCGTCCCTTATTATCCATAACAGGGGGGTCTCGGGCAAGGCATCCACCTCGTACGTCTTCCCGTTTACTTTCAATGAGATCATGGCAGCCTCCCCGTGGAGTTTATGACGCCGCAGAAACGAGCCGACTGTGCTTGTACCTTGTCCGGACAGGTTTCCACCGCGTTCTTGCGTAAAGGAAACCTATACATCGCGCCGCTGCGTGTCCAGTCGGGCAGGGTGGCGGTTCCGTGCAGATGTTTGCCAGAAGCCCCGTTGTGGTTGAAAACTTTTTGAAAGACCTTTTCTTGTCCCGGCTGCAGCTTATAGAAATGCCCGATCGGTACGATAAAGCTGATATCATGTACGGGACTCGCAGGTGAATTTGCCGGGTGAGCGATGCCGTTGAGAGTCATACATGTCATACAAGCTTGCGGTTATATGTAACAATTCTATACAAAAAATTATTGAAATCGATAAAATGCTGTGCTATAAAAAGAAAAGGTGTGAAGAAAAGGGGGTAACATATGAAAAAAGTTGCAATATTTATTCTGGTCGCTGCCTTTTCGGTTGGTTTGTTCGCGCTTCCCGCATTTGCCGGAGACGACATGGAGAAGACTGACTACAGGGGAACAGGTAAGGGTGATGCAATGCTCTTTGACCTTATAGTGCTGAGGCCTCTCGGGATTGCCAGTATTGGCCTGGGTTTCGCTGCAACTGTCGTGGCTTTACCCTTTTCTATAATAGCCAACAACACACGTGAAGTCGGCGATGCCATGCTCACCGAGACTACGAACTATACCTTTGTGCGACCACTCGGCGAGGTGTTTCCGTCGCAGTCTATGCTGGATCGCTAGGATTGCTGCCGCAGACAACGGCTGTGCCTTTGAATGGAATTGGCTTGCGGCGTCGTTCGGATCGCACGCCGGTCTTCTGCTCCACAAGTTTTCAGTACCTCCTTTTTACCGGAATTAAAGAACGTGCAAAAATAATCGATAAGTATAGTCACCGGGGTACCGGCGCCATTACTCTTCAAGGAGATGCACTATGAGCGACACTTATGACGCCACCATCATAAAGAAGAGGGGCGATCAGGATGATTTTTTTCGGAAGATCCTGACCAATCAGCTCACATATTCACTCTCGAAAGATATGTATTCGGCCACACAAAGAGACAAATATACAGCTACGGCCCTCTCGGTGAGAGCCCGCCTGGTGAAAAACTGGATCGAATCCCAGCAGAGTTACTACAAGAAGGACGTCAAGCGCCTTTACTATCTATCCCTTGAATTTCTCATGGGAAGGCTGCTGAAAAATTACCTGATAAACATCGATCTTTTGGACGAATACCGAAATGCGATGGAGGTTCTTGCGATAAAGTTGGAAGACGTCTTTGAATATGAGTGGGACGCAGGCCTCGGCAACGGCGGCCTGGGAAGGCTTGCGGCCTGTTTCATGGATTCAATGGCGACGCTCGACTATCCCTGCTACGGTTATGGGATCAGATACGAGTATGGCATCTTCACGCAACGGATTGTCGACGGCTATCAGGCCGAGGCGCCGGACAACTGGCTACGCTACGGCAACCCGTGGGAATTCCCCAGGCCGGAACTCATCTACCCGGTCCGGTTCTATGGACGTGTCGAGACGCACGCCAAAAAGACCGAATGGGTGGATACCAGCGAGATACTGGCGATGGCCTACGACTATCCGGTGCCAGGCTTCCACACGAATACGGTTAATACGCTGCGCCTCTGGGCGGCAAAATCGACACGCGATTTCGACTTCGATTACTTTAACAGCGGGGATTATGTCAAGGCCGTCGAAAACAAGAACAACAGCGAGAACATCTCGAAGGTTCTCTATCCCAACGACCTGTCTCTTGCTGGAAAAGAACTTAGACTGAAACAACAGTATTTCTTCGTGGCGGCAACCCTCGCCGACATATTCAGAAGATTTAAAAAGTCTTATTATAATTTCAATGCATTACCCGACAAAGTTGCGATTCAGCTTAATGATACGCATCCCTCGATCGCGATTCCCGAGATGATGAGAATACTGGTCGACGATGAAGGGTTGCCATGGGACGTCGCCAGCAAGCTGACGCGGGATACCATCGCATACACGAATCACACCATTCTCCCCGAGGCCCTTGAAACGTGGTCGGAGGACCTGATGGGTCATCTTCTTCCCAGGCACCTCCAGATCATACAGGAGATGGACAAGAAGTTTCACATCCAGGTGGCCCGACGCTTTCCTGAGGAATTCGACAAGGCAGGGCAGATGGGGATCGTCACCGGCGATTCCGGGAAGGTCGTCAATATGGCGCGACTTGCCATTGTGGGCAGTCATGCGGTTAACGGCGTCTCCCGCCTGCACAGCGAACTCTTGAAGAGCCATGTCTTCAATGATTTTTATCTCATGTACCCAGAGAAATTCAGGAACGTCACAAATGGGATAACACACAGGCGCTGGCTCCTGGATGCAAATCCGGGGCTCTCCAGTCTCATCACCGAGGCGATAGGAGATGGATGGACGCGGGACCTTGATGAATTGAAGAAGCTCGAACCTATGGCGGATGATGCCGGGTTCAGGGACCGGTTTAACTCTATCAAGGGAGAGAACAAGCTTCGCCTTCGCGCTGCCATGGAACGGGTCTTCAACTGCACACTGGAGCCGGACTTCCTCCTCGATTGCCAGGTAAAAAGATTCCACGAGTACAAAAGGCAACTTCTCAATGTTTTCCATGTCATCACCCTCTACAACCGTCTCAGAGAGGGAAGGGTGCCCGAGGATTTCGTCCCTAGGATCGTCCTTTTCTCCGGCAAATCGGCTCCGGGATATCTCATGTGCAAGCTTATCATCAAGCTCATACACAATGTGTCCGAGATCATTGCCGTTCATCCCATGGTAAAGGATCATCTGCAGGTGGTCTTCGTTCCGAACTACGGTGTGACAATTGCCGAGGTGACCATGCCTGCCGCGGACCTTTCGGAGCAGATATCCACAGCCGGTTTCGAAGCATCGGGGACGGGAAATATGAAATTTGCCCTCAATGGGGCACTGACGATAGGTACCTACGATGGGGCCAATATAGAGATCAGGGAAGAAGTGGGAGAGGAGAATTTTTTCCTTTTCGGCCACAGGGCTGAGGAAGTCCTCGAACTGAGGAAGGACTACGACCCGAAGAAGTATATCGATGAGAACAAGGAACTCGCCCAGGTGATGCACCAGCTTCAATCGGGATTCTTCTCACCCGAGGAACCCGGCCTTTTCCAGCCTATAGTCCAGTCCTTAATGGATGGCGACAGGTACTGCGTCCTCGCCGATTATCCTCTCTATATCGCATGCCAGGAAGAGGTTTCTCTCGCGTACAGGAACAGGGACGCATGGACAAGGATGGCAATCCTCAACGTCGCCCGGTCGGGTAAGTTTTCGAGCGACCGCGCTATCAATGACTACGCCCGAAATATATGGAACATTTCCCCCGTCGTGCGACAGTCTCCGTAAAAGTGAAATGCTCCTTGACTTGATTCTTCACCGTGTGATACTCATTTCAAAGCATTCTTCGCCATTCTAAACGAACAGGATGATCATGGAACGATATCCGCATATCTTTCAGTCCGGGACTATCGGTAAGCTGGTAACGAGGAACAGGATCAAGTACGCGGCCACGGAAACGAATTTCCCCTACGGGGACGGTTATGTCAGCGACCGTGAAGTGGCATACATGGAAGCCCAGGCGAAAGGTGGCGCAGGTATTGTCACGACCCAGGGAGCCTACCCCGATAAGAAAGGGGAGGGCAAGGGCTTCAAGGGGATGATGTCGATCAATGACGACAAGTTTATCCCCGGGCTCGCACGCATAGCAGATGTGATCCGTGCCAACGGGGCTCTGTCGAGCATTCAGATACTTCACTGCGGCAGGGAAGGGGGCATCGAGCTCGATTATTGTCTCATGCCTTCCATCGTTCCGCAAAAATTGTCCTATTTCAAACCTCCGCGGGAGATCACGGCGACTGAGATAAAACAGGCAGTGAAAGATCATGTGGATGCCGCACGTCGGGCCAGACAGGCTGGTTTTGACATGATCGAGCTTTCCGGTATCGTGGGCTATCTCATTTCAACTTTCATATCGCGCTATACCAATAAGAGGACCGACGAATACGGTGGGGACCTCAAAGCCCGGTGCAGGTTAATGATTGAGATCATCGAAGGTGTGAAGGCCGAAGTGGGCGACATGGCGGTAGGCATCCGTCTATGCGGTCATGAACTCCTCGATGACCGGGGAGGCAACACCTTCGAGGAAAGCGTGGAGAGCTTCAGGATAGCCCAGGAAGCCGGGGCTGATTACCTGAGCGTCACCATCGGATGGCATGAATCCTCCCAGTCGGTCATTACCAGGGACGTTCCCATGGGGCATTGGCTCTATATCGCAGAAGCGGTAAAGAAAGCGGTTGACGTGCCAGTTATGATGGCTTTTCGGCAGTTCCTGCCTCACATCCCCGAGAAAGCGATCGCGGGAGGTCAGATAGATTTCGTGGAAATGTGCCGTCCCATGATGGCCGATCCGGAGTTCCCCAACAAGATCAGGCAGGGCAGGGAAAAGGAGATCGTTCCCTGTATTGCCTGCAATGCCTGTTTTTCGAGACTCTACTATCACCAGCCCATCATGTGTTCCGTCCGTCCCAATCTGGGGCACGAGGGCGAAGAGGAATGGGGCTATTACGGGTTTAAACCAGCACCGAAGAAAAAGAAGATTGCCATTGTGGGCGGCGGGCCTGCCGGTCTGCAGTGCGCGGAGGTTGCGGCCCGAAAAGGACACGAGGTCACACTCTTCGAGAAGAACGACAGATTGGGAGGCAACGTCCTTATCGCCTCTATGGTCGACGCCGGCGCCATAGAACTTATGCGGCCCATAGCAACGCTTGAGGAGCTTTGCCGTAAGGCCGGGGTCTCGATCCGGCTCGGCGTGGAATGTGATCCCGCAATGGTCCGCGAGGAGGCACCCGATGCCCTTGTCGTAGCCACGGGAGGGGCAATGAAAGGTGTGTCCGGAGAGGTCCTGACCCCGCAGGATGTAATGGTGAAAGACCGGAAGATCGGACAAAGAGTCGCGATCATAGGGGGCGGCGGAGTCGGTCTCGGCATCGCCGTGTACCTGCTGCGTCATGGCGAACACGAGATCACGATCATAGATGAAGGCGGAAAACCCGGCAGAGATGTCAATCCCTTCTATTTCTGGCAGTACATGGCGTTAATGAAAAAGAAGAAGGTCAATTTTATGAAGCGTACCAGGATGACTGCGATCGAAGATGGGCGCATCGGCGTCCTTAGCCCCTCAGGTGAAGGCACCGTCGAAGCCGACAGCATTATAATGTCCGTCTTTTACCCCGAAGAAGAGGTCTGGGGCCGAAAGGCATCCACTCTAGCGAAAGAGGTCTATTTCATAGGCGATGCAAAGAAGCCAAGGCGCATTATAAACGCAATCCATGATGGTTACCGATTAGGGATGGTGCTCTGATGATTCCCGTTATAGATGAAGAAGAATGCACGGGCTGTGGAACCTGCATTGAAATATGCCCGCCCGGTGCCATAACACTCGTGGATGGGAAAGCCCGTATCGCCGGGGATCTCTGCGAAGAATGCGGTTTCTGTGCACCCGAATGCCCTGTTGAAGCGATCAAAATCCCTTTCCCGCTCAAAGGACCCTGAAGAAAGATCTTTCGGCCCTCAAACCTTCCAGGCCGTTTCTTAAGATTCTTCCATATTTTCCGATAACGACGTAAAGGAAGGAATTCCGTCGGCTTGCCGAAAGAACTTCAAGGAGGGGTCATGGCTCAGGGAACGTCGAATATTCTTCTCGAAACGGGCACCAACGAGGTCGAGATACTCGAGTTATATATTGATGAAGAAGGCTACCGGGGTTATTACGGTGTCAACGTCGCAAAAGTCATTGAGATCATCCCCGTACCCAGGAACAAGATAAACCCTCCCGATTCTAAGAAAGGAATGGTGTCCGGGCTGTTCAATCACCGTAACAAGGTTGTGGTGCTCATCGACCTTGCCATCTGGCTTGGAAAGACCAGGGTTGAAACCAAACCCTGTAACGTCCTTATCACCGAATTCAACAATGTCGTAACCGCTTTCCTGGTATCGGGGGTCACGAGGATCCATCGCGTTACATGGCAGGATATAAAGCCTCTCGACGGGTACATGGAAAACGTCAGCGATGCTGTAACGGGCGTCATCGAGCTGGAAAAAAACCTGGTCTTTCTTCTGGATCTCGAGAAGGCAATAGCGGAACTGAATCCGGAACTGGCTCTCAAGGCCCCCGTCGGCGGTTCGGCGCCTCTGGAATTCAATCTTGACCGGCCTATCAGGGTCCTTCATGCCGATGATTCCAACGTGATCAGGCACAACGTGCGAATACGGCTGGAAGAAAACGGGCACTTTGCCGTCCATTCAGTGGGGAATGGCGAGGAGGCGTGGAATTATCTCGTCAACATACGGGAAAAAGCTCTTGCCCAGAACTCTTCCCTGTCTGACTTTGTCGATATCGTATTGACGGATATCGAGATGCCCGGCATGGACGGATACCATCTGTGCAAGAGGATAAAGGATGCGCCGGAGTTCAAGGATGTTCCCGTCGTACTCTTCTCTTCCCTGATCACCGAAAAGCTGGTCCACAAAGGCCAATCCGTCGGTGCCGACGGCCAATTCTCGAAACCGGACCTGAGTCTCATGAGCTTCATGAGAGATCTCATCGAAAAAAAGCTTAAGGCGGCTTAACGGGAAAGAGCTTTTCAAAGTCTCAGGGGTTCAGGTAAAAGAATCTCCGTCATGACCGACAGGGACGGAACCGGTCAGTAAGATCACAACCGCTACTCGTCTACCCGAAGTTTTCCATCGATATATCAAGTCAAATATCTCATTGTTTTGTTTGGTTATTCCGGAAATATAGGGATCCGGCAGAACCTTCCGGATTCCGGATCACGTCCGGGATGACCGAGATAGACGGAGCTTTCTGGCTGTTTTTGAGCATTGAAACATTTAAACGAAAAAAGAGCCACCGGAGTAACAGTCGGGGGGGATTGAATCCGGTGGCTGTGAGATACTTGATGCATCATAAGTATGCAAAAAGTACAGTGGGTAGTATAACACGAAGGCGCCACGGGTCAAACACAATTCTCGGGATCTGGCCGTCAGCCTTAAGCAAACCGGGGATGACCGTTTCAAATTGTCTTGACACTGAAACCCAGGTTCATATAATCTGGTCTTGGACAAACGCCAGGGGGTTGCCGGCGTCGCGTTTGTTCCTCTCCATCATGCATGCACACCATTAAAATAGGAGGAAGAGGAATGTTTGGAAAAGTGAAGGTCTTTTCGGGCGGCGTCCTGCTGTCGGGGATTCTAGGCCTGATCATGTTAACAGTATGGACAACGATGGCAGATTCGGCGGAAAGAACCCCCGTTACACGGTACTGGATGAGTGTATCTACGGAGAAAAGCGGTTTTCCGGGCATGCCTTCAGGATCGATGGGCGGCGGGATGTCGGGTATGAGTATTCCGGGCATGGGCAGTATGTTTGGTGGAGGCGGCGGCTCGTCAGGAAAGAGACTCCAGCTTCAGGTGAACTCACCGAAATCTCAGCCCGCTGGGCCGCAGGCCACGCACGACATCCCTCCGGGACAGAACATGGGCCCGACACTGCCGCTCGTTTCACCCGACCAGGGGCGTGCAACCCGTTCGGAGCCCGGGGAACGGCCGGAAAAGATGGAAAAACCGAAGATGCGCATGCTCGTTTACTGGGGTTGCTCAGAAACGGTGAAACCCGGTCAGCCCTTTGTACTTGACACTGAAAAGGCAAATTCTGCCGACTTCGCCAGAGCATTTCAGGGCAGGACCGTCTCCGTTCAAAATGCCCCTTCGCCTCGTCCCGGCTGGGAATATGCCGATTGGCCGAACAAGGTGGATGGCAAGCAGGTCCCACAGAACAGTTCTCTGGTGGGGAGTCATTTTGTCCACGGCAATTATCTCCCGGATATTCGTTTCTCCATAGATGACGGCCATGATTTCATGGCACCCGTAGAGTTCACTTCCATGAAAGGCACTCCCGCCGACAGCTTTAATTTTCAATGGAACTCCATTCCCACGGCCACGGGTTATTTCGCGACCGCCATGGGCCACGACGACAAAACAGGTACGACGATTATCTGGAGTTCAAGCGAAGTCCGGGAAGCGGGCGGCTCACTCATGAGCTTCCTTTCCGACGAAGATGTCCGGAGACTCGTCAAGGAAAGAGTCGTCATGCCAGCGTCGACAACCCAGTGTACAATCCCGGCGGGCATCTTTAAGGATGCGAAAGGTGCGATTATTCAGTTCATAGCGTATGGCGACGAACTGAACATCGTTTACCCGACGAAACCAAAGGATCCGATCTGGGCCGTGAAAGTAAGGCGCAAATCAACATCGATGCTCCCACTGATGGAAATGGCAGGCCGGGCACCTTCTGACAGCGGATCCCGCGATCAGCCCCCGCCGCCGGAGAAGAAAGAAGGCATAATAACACCCGGTAAAGTCTTGAAGGGATTGTTCGGGTTTTAGAGAAGACAGGTAATGGGTTATGGGTTATGGGCAAGTACCTGGAATAAGAAGTACGCCTGTGCCTGTTAACTCCTACCCATTACCTACCACCACCTATTGTTAATCAGCTGTTGTGTTCTTCCGAAAGCCATTCCCCGGGCGCCTGCGGTTCAGCAATCCATCGCCAACATTTAGGCCATCCATACATCAGGAGCAAAAAGCGCTCCACCACGGAAAGGAAAACGTTTCTGTCATCCCTTCGAGCGCAGATATGGCGGGATTATAATCTCCTATCGAAATAATTGAAAAATCTTGATGTTTGTAGTTATTATTGGATCATCGAAAACCAGTAAAGCGCGAGGGGAACCATGATAACCTGGAACGAAAAAGTTGACAAGTTGAATTTGACAGGAAAGCCCCTGACAAGGGCACTCTTTCTTAAGGCACCCGTTGACCTGGACAGGCTTCAACACAATTATGGATTTGCCCTCAATCCCGGCAATACCACTGAAGAAATGATAGAAATGGCCGTGGTGGCTGACGTTTTAAGTCTTTTGTTTCCGTCATTGACAGCGGCCGAAAAGAAGCTCGAGGGTCCCGATGCACGTTCTTTTCCCAGGGACAGGGTACTCGCATTCGTCTGCTGTATATGGTTCTTTACGGAAGTCATACCCCGTGTTGAAGCCGAAGGATATCCTCTGGATATGAATAGCCTTACCCGGCAGACCGGTGCGTTCCTGTTCAACCCGTATGGGGACGAAAACGTCCCCGGGTTGATCAAGATCGGCATTCAATACTGTAAGGAACTGGGTTCTCAATCACCCGAGGCGGTCATCGAATGGAATAAAGCCTTTTCGCAAATGGTATTCATACACTACGAAAAGTTGACTAATGGCATAGACCTGGGAGACTTTGATCTGGATGGGGCGATCGGTAAGATGTTCACGGTCTTTCTCTCCCTTACCTTCGCACTCCCAGACTCGGAGCCTGAAGATCGTGGATAACAAATCGAGGCATATGGTGTATACTTATTCCAGGCGTTCTTCTAAATTCATGGTGCGTCTGGGCAAGCTTCAGGACCTTGCTCAAACATCAGTGCCTCCAGGGCGGGGGCGAAACGGCCATTGAGACCTCCAAATAATTACACAAGGAGGTCGATTTGGCTGCGAACTTGGCAGCAGTATTCGCGTTACGAACGGTGGCAACCTTATTATGTTGGTTGCACCAACCTGAAGGAACATGGCACCGATGACCTCGTTGCCAGAAATCAGTAATACGATGTGCGCAGATCATCTATTCTGATAACTGAGGCGAGGTCATAAAGTAGGAGCGAACAAGATCGTAGAGTGGAAATGAACAAGGCCCGTGAAGAACGCTAAGGCCCCTGGAAACAGGGGCCTTCTTATGAGACTCTTTAAATTACCGGACAAATCCTTGATAAATTGACGTGCTGGAAAGTCCGATGTTTTTCAGATCAAAGCCGACGATGGGAATCGAACCCGCGACCTGCTCATTACGAGTGAGCTGCTCTGCCTCTGAGCTACGTCGGCGTTGGATTTTTTATAGCATAACCCGCTGTTTTCATACAATACAAATCTGCATCATCGCCTGTCTTTACTCCCATATCGCGGTTCCGGCAACGACCGGGAGGGGCAAGAATTCTACGTTTCTATCGTCAAAAGCATAGCACGGCTGCGAAGAGAAGAAGAATTTCCGTCATTTCTCGTATCATGCCCAGGTTATCACCGGTTAAACCCCCAAACCGGCACGTGCACATTCGGCGCAATCCATAGCCGGCACAAAGGCAGGCGAGAGTGGCCGTGATGAAGAAGAAGACGAAAGTTGTCCCGTTATCATAGCGTGGGCAACCCGTCGCCAGGTAGATGAGACAGGAAAGCCATAAAAGCAAGATTGTTGCCAGACAGGCGTGTGCGGCGTTGACTTTTCCGAGAAAAATCTTTCCCAGACCATCGTCGCGGGCGCTCCTGGCGCCGGGCATCATCATTGTCATAGACCACGTTGAGATGACGGGCGCGAGGAATACTGCGGGATTGAGAGAGACATACCCGGGGGTCTCGAGGACCTCCTTTAAAAGGATGAACTTGAAAAGAAGCGTGAGGGCGATGGCGGTGATCCCGACAGGGCCCGTGGTGGAATCCCGCATGACGGCAAGCCTTTTTTGCCTGTCTTTGCCGGCGTCACCGGTGGATTTAACGGAAAGGGCATCGAAGGTATCCGATAGCCCATCCTGGTGAAACCCGCCGTTTGTGAGAAGATACGCCGCGATTACAAGGCCGGAAGTAATCGAGGGGGAGAAGAGCTTCAGAGAAAGGAAGGAAATCGCGGCCAGAAAGGCGCCTTGAAAGAATCCCACGACAGGGAAGAACACCGAAGAGCCTGCGATATCTCTTTCGGGAAGTTTTCCCGTAATGCGTATGGGGATGATTGTCAGGAACTGAAAGGCTGCGAGTACGCGTCTCATGTTTCAGGACAGCTCCTTCGATACATCCGCTTCGTCGAACGTCGCCATTTCGCGGTATATCTTCAGGCCTGCTTCGATGAGTGACATGGCAAGGGCGGCTCCCGTTCCTTCGCCGAGCCGAAGGCCCATGTCGAGAACGGGCTTGAGCCCCATTGACCTCAGCATGATGCCCTGTCCTATTTCCACAGAATTGTGGGCGGCAAACATGTAATCACCGACGGCGGGCTCGATGGAATAGGCGATAATCGCGCCGGCCGTCGATATCAGGCCGTCAATAACGACGGGTATCCTTCGTGATGCCGCACCGAGAATGAGGCCTGCTATTCCACCGATCTCCGCGCCCCCGACTTTAGCGAGGACCCCGACCGGGTCAGAGCGGTCGGGTTTATTGACGGCTATTGCGTCTTCGATGACGGTGATCTTGTGGCGCAGGGAATCATCGCTGATTCCCGTGCCTCTTCCTGTGACATCCGCGGGTAATGTTCCGGTCATGACTGAGGCAATTGCGCTCGATGGTGTCGTGTTCCCGATACCCATATCGCCGGTGCCGAAGAGGCGATAACCTCCATCGGCGTACTGCCTTGCCAGCTCGATGCCGGTCTGGATGGTACGGGCGGCTTCCTGCCTGGTCATGGCGGCTTCCTTCCTCATGTTCTTTGTGCCCCTGACTACTTTCCTGCGGATGAGTCCCGGAACGTCATCGAAATCATAGTCTACACCGATGTCGACGACGATGATCTCGGCGCCTGCGTGGCGGCCGAGGACGTTTATACCCGCGCCGCCATCCAGAAAGTTGCGGACCATCTGTACAGTCACCTCTTTTGGAAAGAGGGAAACCCCTTCTTCGACAACACCGTGGTCGGCCGCGAAGGTAAAGATGGCTTTTTTCGCGAAAAGAGGGGGCATCTTCTCGCCCGTGATGGCGACTATCCTCTGCGCGAATTCCTCAAGCCTTCCCAGACTTCCCCGGGGTTTTGTGAGACTGTCAAGGCGCTCCGATGCGAGGCGCTCGAGGTCACGGTCTACCTTTTCAATATGTATTCCCTCCAAGCTTATGTCTCCTTTATTTTCATCGGGATCCCGGCCGTCATAAAATAGACATCCGTGGCGGCCGAGGCCACCCGGGCGTTGAGACGCCCGATGTTGTCTCTGTATTCCCTTCCCAGGGGTGTTTCAGGTACCAGCCCGAGCCCCACTTCATTGGAAACGACGTAAAGGAGGGGCACGGCATCATCAGAAATCGCCTCGATAAGCCGATCGGCATACCCCTCGATCGACAGATGACGGACCATAATGTTCGAGACCCATAGCGTAAGGCAGTCTATGAGGATCACGCCGTGGTCGGGTCCTATCTTTTCAATGAGCGATGGGAGCTCCACCGGTTCTTCAAAGGTGCGCCAATCCGCTGCCCGCTCTTTACGGTGGTTGGCGATGCGGGCCTTCATCTCGTCGTCCAGCGCTTCGGCGGTGGCCACGAAGGCCTTTTCACCCTTTGCTGCCGACGCCGCACCGAGAGCGAAGGAGCTCTTTCCGCTGCGCGCTCCGCCCAGGATCAGGATCCGTTTTCGCATTTTTCCCTAACCTCCTCTGAAACGATCATCACAAAGGGCTTCATGGACAGAGGGTTCTGACGGACAACGACCACCGTCTTGTACACATCCTCGATTGTCTTGTAATCGAGTACATCGCCCGGCCGTCCGGTCTTCCTTATCCTTCCGTCACCCACCAGGGCGAGGCTGTCGCAATATTCGGAGGCAAGGTTGAGGTCATGGAGTATGATGATGACCGTTAGGCCTTCCTGCCTGTTGAGACGCTTTACCAGGTCAAGGATGCCCGCCTGGTGCGTGATATCAAGATGGGATGTCGGTTCATCAAGAAGCAGGACCTTCGGTTGCTGCGCCAGACCGCGGGCGATGAAGGCAAGCTGGACCTCGCCGGCGCTCATCTCGGACATGAGAGAGTCCTTGAGATGGCCGATGCCCGTCAGTTCCATAACCTTCCCGGCTATAGCTGCGTCTTCATCTCTCTCGTAGAATTGGAGTTTCTTGTAATAAGGTATTCTGCCGAGGAGAACGAATTCCCTGACCGTCATGGCGATCAGGGGCATATTTTGCGAGACGACGGCGATCTTTTTTGCCACATCGCTGAAGTGAAGCTCCTTCATGTCGACACCATCAAGGAATATGCTCCCCTTCACAGGTTTGACGAGGCGGGTAATGGCCCTGAGTATAGTGGTCTTCCCCGATCCGTTGGGACCTATAATGCCGAAGAACTGGCCCTTTTTGACGGAAAGGTCGACATCGTGGAGAATCGTCTTTTCGCCGTATCCGCACGTAAGGCCTTTTATTTCTATCACAGGGAGCCTCCTGACCGGCCGGACATATGCCTTCTCGTCAAGACATAGATGAAGACGCTTCCTCCCAGGATCCCCGTTATGACACCCACGGGAAGTTCAATGGGGGACAATGCCGTGCGTGCAAGGGTATCGCAGAAAATCAGGAAACCGGCCCCGGTAAGGAAGGATATGATAAAGAGCCGTCTGTGATCGTAACCGGTCATCATCCGGACGAAATGGGGGACAATAAGGCCCACGAAGCCGATGATGCCCGTGAGGGACACACTGATCCCCGTCAGGAGCGACGCCATGAGGAAAAGCTGCTTTTTCGCGCGTTCCGTGTCGATGCCCAGGTGGACCGCCTCCTCTTCTCCGAGGGACAGAGCATTGAGGACCGGGGCGAAGAAATAGGAGAGTAGAAGACATGCCAGAGCAATAGCCGCCACGATCAGGATTAGCATCCAGCTCGGTTCTTCCAGAGAACCCATGATCCAGAAGACGATGCTGTGGAGTTCGTCCGTCTTCGATATGGCAAGGATCAGGAATACCAGCGATGATGAGATGAAGCTCGTCATGACCCCTGTCAGGAGAATCCCCTGCATTCTCAGTACGTTTTGACGCATGTTCAGGAAGTAGAGGGGGACGACGACAAGACAGGATCCCAGAAAGCCGCTGGCGGGCAGCGCCGTGATGGGGAGGAGATAGTGGAGCTTGAAAACGATGCACAATGCCGCGCCCAGTGCTCCTCCGCCCGATATCCCCAGGGTATAGGGCTCGACAAGGGGATTTCGGAACATACCCTGAAGCATAACACCGGCAAGCGAAAGCGCGCCACCCACGGCAAACCCGAGAACGACCCTCGGCAGCCTGATGTCCATGAGAATTCCGTATTCCGGTGTCCCTTTCCCCTCCAGAATGATCATGAATATCCTTTTGAGGGGTATACCCGCCGATCCGCTGGCCATGGCGGTAACGGCGGCCGCAGCGAGAAAGAGGCAGGCCACCGGCAAAAGGAATCTCATCGGCCTGCGGTTCATTTCCACTCCTTTGCTTTATCGGGGTGCAGGAGGGCCGCGATCTCCGCCAGGGATCTGGCGAAGCTTTGCGGGGTTGGGCTGCAGACGTCATCGGAGTCTACGAGGTATATCCTGTTGTTTTTCACGGCGCTCACTGTCGAGAACCTTCTCCATGCCAGTCGCTCGTTCTGGGCGTTGAGCCCCATCGTCACGATAAAGATCACGTCAGGGTTCCGTACAATCGCCGCTTCCCGGCCCACGCTGCCCGAAACAGCGTCCCTGAAAACGTTCGTCCCTCCGGCAAAATCTATGTAGTCGTCCATGAACACGTCTTTCGTCGCCACGTAGAAGGGTTTTGAACCGATCTGAACCAGCACGCGGGGCCTTTGCAGACGAGCCGTGGCTTTCTGGATTGCGGCAACCTTTGCCTTCGCACTGCTTGCGAGGCGCTTCGCTTCTTCAAGTTTGCCGGTAACTCTTCCTATCTGGACGAAGACGTCGCAGAGTCCCTCAAAGGTGTATGGTATGGTGAAAGTAACCAGATTGAGACCAAGATCTTTCATCTTCTGTATACTTTTGCGGTCCGTGAGATCCATGGCAAGAACAAGGTCGGGCTGCAGTTTCATGATTTTTTCCAAATTGGGCTCCATGATGGTTCCCACTTTTTCCCTGGCCTTTGCCTCTTTCGGCCTGCTGCAATAAATGGTCACCCCGACAACATTCTTTTCCAGTCCCAGAAGATAGAGAGATTCTGTAACGGCCGGGCTCAGCGAAACGATACGTTTCGGGATTGCCGTCTCTTGAGCCCTCTGCGGGGACGCCGCATGGACAAGGCACAGGGCGACAGTGACCATGAGCAGAACGGTAGCCAGACCTCTGGTCATCTTCTTTAAGAAAAACAGGATCACAGGGTTTCCTTTATTGAATATGCACCGATATCGAGAAAATAATATCCCGGCGCCGACCGGACAACGCCTTTCTCAAATTGGACGGGTCTGTGGAAAATGGGGCCGTCATAGACGAAACTGTGGTATTCACCTCTCTCGCCGCATATGTCCACCGAATCACCCAGGGATTGGAGGTCCTTTACAAACGTGTTGTCTATTTCCCTGCCGATCCAGGTATCGTCGAGATAATTTCGATCGACGGCGACGATCACCGCCTTGAAGCCGCTGTTTATAAATTCCGAAAGCAGGTCGTCTCTCTTTGCGAGCCACAGGGGAAGGGAAGGGCGCACCCCGCATTCAGCACAGACCCTATCCACCCAGGCTCTGTGCTCCTCCATGTCGATATCGCCAAAGACACCCTGGGATATACCCTCGTCGCTCAACCCGGAGAGCACTTTCTTGAACTCCTCTTCATATCCGTCCCACGTCGTCCGTTGCTGTATAAGGGGGATACCGATGGCCCCGGCCTGGAGCGAAAGGAGAGCGGCCTCGATTCCGTGCGTGCGGGAGTGGGACCCATCCTCCGTCACCATGTTGATGAGACGGCTCACGGTAATCCCCGAACCAATGGCCCTGTACAGCGCCAGGGCACTTTCCTTTCCACCGCTCCAGGAACAAAATACACGATTCCCATCGTCTTTCATCCGGCATACCCCTCTATCCATCCGCATATCCTGCAATGACTGCGGTCCCGTTTCATTCCCGCACCGCATCCCTCGCAGGGTTTTTCGCCTTCCTTCGGGACGGGAACATCGCCAACCTTCTCCCTATAGATCTCATAGTAATAAAGATGCGCCTTATTGAAGAAACGCATACCCTGCGAGCGCTTCTTCTCCTCAAATTCGCGGTCTGATATGACCGCATCAAGAATTGCATTGAGGCCTGTCATCCCCGAACCTGTTTCAAGGGGTCTCTTGTCCTGCCAGAGGATGCTGTCAGGCAAAAGACCTTCAAGGGCCCGCCTTAAGATCCATTTGCCGTGCACCCTGCCTTTTTCTCTTCTGATCTTCCATTTTCCCTGTATCCGGAGGGCAAAATCAAGGACTTCCTCATGAAGGAAGGGTTGGAGCACCTCGATATCGAAATACCGTGCAAGAGGCGTTGAGTTAAAACTCATGACCCGTGCCAGGTGCGCGAGGTACCCCTCCAGGTCCTCCATTGACGCCATGTATGGGTAACCGGCGAAAAGCTCATCCGACCCGTCGCCGGTCATGACGGACTTCAAGCCCATCGATTTCGCCTCTTTAAGGGCGAAATAGACGGCAAGATCGTTGGGAAGAGCAGGGTCGAAACTCTGCAGTATTGTAATCACCTGCGGCATCGCAGCGAGGGCACGAGCGACGGGCACGATCCTGTGGGTAAGAGTCATCCCCAGCGCGCCAGCGGCCTTGCGAGCATATTCCAGGTCAGGCCCGTCATCCCCGAGCGTCACGAGGATACCTTTTTTGCATCCCGAAAGAGCGGCGGCAATAGAAGAATCCAGCCCGCCGGAGAAAAGGACACCCTGGGGCCTCAGGCCGGAAAAGACCTTTTCGAGCTTTTCCCTCAACATTATTATAGTATCATCGGGCAACATGGATTCCTCAGAATTTGTATACATATTGTACCCCCAGTATATAATTCCGTTCGGGGGACGGATAATAGTATCTCCCACCCGTCGCGTTGGAGATGACCGCATATTCAGTATATTGTCTGTCGAAGAGGTTTCTGATCCCGCCCGTCAACTTCAAAGTCTTCCAGGTATAGACCCCCGTGAGATCATGTATGGTGAATCCGCCTAGGGCCGGGTAGGCATTCCTGATATCACTCGTCATATAGCGGTCGCCCACATATAACGAGGAGAAAGTGAGAGTCAGGTCGTTAAGGGCAAAGGAAAGGGCGCCGGTCAGTTTGTTCCTCGGAACCATGGGAACCCGGTTCCCGTCGAGGTCGTCTCCATCGAATTTCGCCTCCATGTACGTGTAGCCGAGATCAAGTCTCAGGCCGGGAACAATGACCCAGTAAAACGACGTCTCGAGACCCTCGCGTTTTGTCTTGCCGTAGTTGGAATTGGTAAACGTGAGGGGGTTGTAGTATATCTCGTTTTTATGGCGGCCCGAAAAGACCGTTGCGCTGGCGCCGATGTTTTTTGCGAAGTTAAACCGGATTCCCAGATCGATCTCTTTTGCCGTATGGGGTTCCAGCGCCTCGTTGATCGGCGGCGCCGCAAAGGGGCTGAAGTATTCGTCGGTAGCCGGAAATCTGAATCCTTTCGAGTAATTGACGAATATATTTCCTCTCTCGGGGAAGATGTAATTGAGACCGAACCGGAAGGCGTCCTTTTCTTTTTTGACAAAATCGTTGATCGGAGCCATGAACCCGGTATTGTCGGTGTAATCGATATCATATTTGACCTTGGCCAGGCGGTAGCCGGCGCTGAACAGAAGGTCTTTCATGATATGGATCTCATCGTTCACGTAAAAACCATATTCCGTTTTATTAATGTTGGTATCGGAATCGGTACCGGTGCCGAGATCGTTACTCCGGCTGGGAGAATAGTAATAGTCGATTCCACCGACGAGGGTGTTTTTCAGCGAAAAGACATCTTCCTTGATCGTAATCTTCGGTGTGAGGGACATAGTCTCAAATCGCCTCATGGAATCCCAGGGATCGCCATCCATGTCGTAATGAAAGGAAGAGTGCCTTTTCCGGTAGGCTGCGCCCAGGGAAAGAAGAAGGGTTTCGTAAGGTTTTGCGGACGCTTCCACATCGATGAAATTGTCTTCGGTATTGCCTTCATCCAGAGGGGTCTTGGAATCCTTCCTGTCGTAAACGCCGCCGTGCAAGTCCGCATCGGTCAAGGGTCCGGGCAGGCCGTAGGTATCTCTGTGGTGTCCCGCCTTTACGCTCACCGTGAAATCCCTGGGGAGATCGAAGGAAAAGGACCCGAAAGCGTCCCTGGCTCGGATATCGTTATTGTGCCTGTAACCACTTGTTTCATATGAAGAAGTAAGAATATTGTAGGAAAACCCACCTTGCTTGCCTGACGCACCGAGATAAGGGTTGTAAAGGTCGTAGCTCCCGGTATTGACACCTGCGATAACCGACGGGGCGCCCTCACCTTTCTTGAGGATGATATTGACGACGCCTCCTATCGCGTTGTCACCGTACAGGACGCTCGCCGGTCCCCGGTATATCTCGATGCGCTCGATCATCTCCACGGGTACCTGCATAAGGTCGGTCCCGGACATGTCGATCTCGTTCACCCGTCTGCCGTCGATAAGAAAGAGGGAGTTCTGTGCGGCGGTCTCACCAAAGCCGCGTATGTCGATCGTCGAATACTTCGGGTTTCCGAGAAGACTCCTCGTGAAGACACCCTGTTCGTCCCTGAAGACGTCCGTGAGAGTCCGTGCGCCTTTCTCCTCGATCTGCTCCCGACTGATGATGGAAATGTTCGCCGGAACCTCCTTGATCTTCGCCTCAGTCCGTGTCGCCGTGACAACGATGCTGTCGAGCGTATACGGCGACTCTTCCGCAAATGCGAAAAGAGGGACTAATAAAAGTATACCTGAAAGAAAACAACGAAAAGAACCGTGGGCCATGGAAACCTCCTTATGCCTCGTAAGGATAATTTCTCGAAGAATTCAACCCAAGGTTTCCTGACTGAGGGAAATACGAGCCAGCGCGCCTTCCCGTTCCATTTTTCCGGAACAGTGGCCGGCCTCACGCCGTGCGCTGCTTGATCCCATCACAGTTGCGGGACAGCGGAAGATTCTCACTTCACTTCCCTTGCAAGTTGAACCGTAACGAGTATATGGGTCTTTTTAGCACAAGCACTAGCAAAAATCAAAGAGTTCTTTTTCTCATTTTGGGCCAACTATGATAAGGTATAGGCGGTACGATCAGATATGGCCAAATGCGAAGATATCCGGCAAAGATTTAATGACTGTAATGTAGGGCGTCTCCTCGGTATCGAGGTCTGTGAGGTGGAAGAGGGGATGGCACGGGGAAGGATGGTCGTCACAAAGGATCATGTTAACGTATTCGGCGGTATCCACGGCGGCATTCTTTTTACCTTTGCGGACCACGTCGGTGGTGCTTGCGGAAACAGCATGGACTACAAGGCGCTGCTCGTCGAATCCACCGCTCGCTTCAAAAAGAGTGCCAGGGAAGGGGAGACCATATACGCACAGGCCCGGTTGGTCCATTCCCGGAGGAAGGTGGACAATATAGAGATTACCGTCACGAATGAGAGCGGCGAGACGTTGGCCATTTTACAGATGGTCTCCTACATTGTGGAAAATGCGGCTAAGACTTCTTAAGATCTTCGAAATACTCCTGGAAAACTTCGGCGAAAGGCATTGGTGGCCGGGAGATACGGCCCTCGAGATTATTGTAGGCGCCGTCCTCACTCAGAATACCTCCTGGAAGAACGTAGAGAAAGCGATTGCAAACCTGAAATCGGCGGGATTGCTGGATATCAAAAGGCTGCATGACGCGGAAGAGGAAACACTGGCCCGGCACATTAGGTCGTCGGGATATTATAATTTAAAAACAAGAAGGTTAAAGAATACAATTAAAGTTATACATGATGAATACATGTCATCTATCGAATTATTAAAGGAAAAAGACATAGTGGAATTACGGCTGCAGCTCCTCGGCGTCAAAGGCATCGGGGAGGAAACCGCCGATAGCATCCTTCTTTATGCCCTTGAAAAGCCGATCTTTGTGATCGACGCTTACACAAAGCGCTTTCTTGCGAATCACAGGCTCTATGACGGGTCATACAGATATTCGGACGTGCAGGCCTTATTCATGGACAACCTGCCTTCGGATACTTATCTCTTTAACGAATACCACGCACTCATTGTCGCGCTGTGCCAGCAATATTGCCTCAAGACCCCAAAATGCAAGGACTGTCCATTAAGGAACGATAAACAGTACTAGGCCGAAATGACCGTTACTTTGACATCGCCTGCGGCTTTTTCGATGGTCCCGATGCGGGTTGCCGTCTCTCCTGAACTGGTGAGCGATCTAACGACGTCTTCGGCATCAGCATCATTGACGATCAGCACAAAACCGGTCCCCATATTGAAAGTGGAGCAGGCCTCGGTGATATCGAGATTTCCTGCCTGCATAAGGACCTGAAAGATCGGCGGGACTTTGCCGGGATCGACACGGAGAGTCGTGCAAAGACCGTCAGGGATAATCCTGGATATATTGCCCGGAAGGCCGCCGCCCGTTATGTGGGCCATGCCCTTGACGGTGAAACGGTTTACGATCTCGAGCACGGGTTTGACGTAGATTCGGGTCGGTTGCAGCAATTCTTCGTAGAGTTTTCCGGACAGACCGGGGATCGCTTCATCGATGCGAAAACTCTTTACATCGAAAAGGAGTTTTCTTACCAGCGAATATCCATTGCTGTGAAGGCCATTGGATCGAAGGCCGATAACGGCGTCGCCGGCCTGAATGGTCGAACCGTCAATGATCTTGTCTTTTTCGACGACACCCACCGCAAAACCGGCGAGATCATATTCATCGTCTTTATAGAAGGAGGGCATTTCGGCCGTTTCCCCTCCCACGAGTGCACAATCTGCCTGAAGACAACCGTCAACGACACCCCCGATTACCTGCGGATAGACATTTTCATCAATCTTTCCACAGGCGTAATAGTCGAGGAAGAAGAGGGGTTTGGCCCCGAGGGTCAGTATGTCGTTTACGCTCATACCTACGAGGTCAATACCGACCGTGTCGTGCTTTCCCGACATGAAGGCAACCTTCAATTTCGTACCCACACCATCAGTTGAACTCACCAGGACGGGGTTTTTATAGGACTTCGGCACCTCGGTGAGAGCGGCGAAACCACCGATCATATTGAGGACATTCACATTATGGGTGGCCTTGATACGTCCCTTGAGATTGTCGATGAGACGATCGGCCTTAGCTATATCAACGCCTGAGTCTTTGTATGTAATAGTTTTCACGGTTTTAATGTAAGATTATTCCTGAACGATTGTCAATCGAAAGGTTACCGTCAAGATATCCCTTTCTCAGCTGATTGCTCCGGAAGCGCCCAGGGCAGATCAGACCATTCTCGCGATAAAATCCTCTACAGGGATTGCGGGCAGCGTAATGATCTGGATAGTGCCCCTGGATCCGAGTTCGATGGATAATTTGGCGATCGCCTCATTGTTGGGGGCCTCAAGGATATTGAGAAAATCGTACTGGCCGAGAACTGCGTACTGGGCAAGAACCTTTGCACCCATACTCTCGATCTCCCGGTTGACTTCCTCGATCCTCTCGGGATGCTTTTTGATCGTTTTCCGTCCCTCGTCCGTCAGCGTGCTGATCATTATGTAGATTGGCATTTCAGTACCCCCAAAAGGTTTTTGATCGTATATAGATTCTAATATACCTGTCCGGTTTGTCAATATTAATTATGTTTTCATGACAGGGGGTTACCGAGGGTTTTATGTGCCCGTTTTCACATTATCCAACGTAAAACATGGTGTTGATTGAGGGAAAGAAATGTGCTATCATCTACCACTTTAAATATCAAACACTTTATATGAACCATTTTGTTCAAACTTTCACATATCGATTCACATTTAAAATAAATCAACGCAGCTCTTTATTTTCTATACGAAGGGGGATCTATGGCTAAACCTATGGATCAATACAAGTGGCATGAATTAACAGTAGGTTGTGTTATTGAAGATGTCGGAAACGCAATGGAGTATAAGACCGGGGACTGGCGTTCTTCCAAGCCCGTCTGGAACAGGGAAAAATGTACAAAATGTGGTCTTTGTTGGCTCTTCTGCCCTGATGCTGCCATCCGTCAGAGGGATGATGGCTTCTACGAGGCCGACCTGGACTATTGCAAAGGGTGCGGCATCTGCGCGAAGGAATGCAAACCGGGTGCAATTGCGATGGTGGAGGAGGAACGATGAGCACGAAAAAAGGCATGGAAGTATCCATCGCGGCATCGGTTGCAGCAAAGCTGGCCCGCGTCGAGGCGATCGCCGCGTACCCCATCACACCTCAGACCCATATAGTCGAGCATCTTGCGGAGCTTGTCGCCAATGGTGAGCTTGAGGCAGCCTATATCAACGTCGAATCTGAACACTCAGCCATGTCCGCCTGTGTCGGCGCTTCTGCAACGGGCGCCCGCACATTTACTTCGACGAGTTCCCAGGGCATGGAGCTTATGCATGAGATCCTTTTCATAGCATCAGGCATGCGCCTTCCGATTGTTATGGCCGCTGTCAACCGGGCACTGTCTTCGCCGCTCTCCATCTGGGGAGACCATTCGGACATTATGGCGGCTCGCGATACGGGATGGGTCATGGTTTTTTGCGAGAACGGCCAGGAGGTCGTCGATTCAATTATAATGGCCTTTAAGATAGCCGAAGATCGGCGCGTCCTTCTGCCGATGATGGTCAATCTTGATGGGTTCTCCTTGAGCCACGTCATCGAACCTATCGAATTTCCTTCACAGGAAGACGTAGACCGGTTCCTGCCTCCCTATAATCCATTGTACACCCTCCATCCCGACAAGCCCGTCACAATGGGTGCTTACGCGATGCCCGAACTCTACACCGAGGCAAAGTACAGCCAGGAGATGGCCATCAGGAATTCCAAGGGCGTCGTCAAGGAGGTTATGGACCAGTTCTCCCGTGAATTCGGCAGAACATACAACCTTGTGGAAACATATAACACGGAAAAGGCCGACACCGTCTTCATGGCATTGGGATCCATCAACGAGAACATCAAGACTGCGATAGACAGCCTCAAAGAGCAAGGAAAGGAGCTCGGGCTTGTTTCGCCGAGGCTTTTCAGGCCTTTCCCTGCAGCTGAACTTTTCGAAGTTTTGAAGGATAAAAAGAAGATTGTCGTGTTGGAGCGAGCAATGCCGGGCGGCGCAATGAATGGTCCGCTTTTCAATGAAGTGGCCAGTCTGGTTGTCGCCAATGGGATGAGTGTTCAACTGGAGAACTTCATCTTCGGGCTGGGTGGAAGAGATGTCGAGCCCGAGGAATTAATGGAGGTCTACGAACAGGTCGTTTCTTCGGGAAAGATAACCCATGCTGACAATAAGAACTACGGCGTAATAGGGGTGAGATCATGAGAATGAAGAGTCTTGAACGATATACGGATAATCCTGAGTTTGAATACGCAACCTCGGGACACAGGGCCTGCCAGGGCTGTGCAGAGATCCTTGCCCTGAGGCTGGGCCTCAAGGTTTTCGGCAGGGATTCGATCATCGCCATGGCAACGGGATGCATGGAAATCATTTCGACGCCGCTACCTACCACATCGTGGCGTCTCCCCTGGATCCACGTCGCCTTTGAAAATGCGGCAGCTGTCGCCTCCGGTATCGAATCCGGCATAAAGATCCTTATGGATAAAGGAAAGATCGCAAGGAAGGACATCAATGTCATTGCCATAGCCGGTGACGGCGGAACAAGTGATATAGGCCTGCAGGCCCTTTCCGGGGCAATGGAACGGGGACACAACTTCACCTATATCTGTGTCGATAATGAGGCCTACATGAATACGGGTATCCAGCGTTCATCATCGACGCCTTTCGGCGCAATGACAACAACGAGCCCTCCGGGTAAGAAAAGCATCGGACAGGCGACCCAGAAGAAAAACATGCCCAAAATAGCGGCGGCCCATAATATTCCCTATGTTGCGACGGCTTGCCCATCTTATCCGTTTGATTTCCTGGCAAAGATAAAAAAGGCAAAGGCCGCCAAAGGTCCGGCATACATACACGTCCTTTCCGTCTGCCCTACTGGTTGGCGGATACCATCGGACCAGGCTATTCATTATGGCAGGCTTGCGGTCAGAACGGGTATATTTCCTCTGTATGAAGTCGAAAACGGCAGATACAGAATCACCTACAGTCCCGAACCCTTAAGACCGGTCAGCGAATATATTAAAGGGCAGGGCAGGTTCCGCCACTTAACGGAAGATCTCATTGCCGAGATTCAGGATCATGTAAATCGCGACTGGCAAGACTTGAAGAATCACAGCGAAATGAAATAACATATTGTGGAATAAGCGCCCGCTTTCCCAAGCGGGCGCTCTCTTCGTCTCAAATAAAGCCGCCACTGGTACATTTTGTGATATATGTCACAGAAAAAGCAGGTTTGTTCTGATATCTTAAAAAAAGTCCTTGAAATACAAAGTGGAAAGTATACAATATTATATTCGAATCCATTTCATGTCTGCGCGACACAAGCTTAATTCGGGAACGATTTGAGCGATAAGTTATGAAGGATAGATAGATGTCATTAGACCTTCAGAAAATTGGTAAGACTCTCCGGGAGAAGCGCGAAGAAAAAGGACTTACGGTCATAGACATTTCTGACTCGCTGTGCCTCAGAAAATCGTTGGTGCAGGCGATAGAAGATGGGGACTGGCGTGTACTTCCCCACGAAGTGTATGTGAGAGGCTACCTCAAGGAATACGCCCATCTACTTGATATGAACGAAGATATTTTAGAACTCGCTCCAAGGGTTGAGGAAGTATCCGTAGCCGAGGTTCCGGCAAAAAAAGAGGCCATTCAACAGTCCCGGCGCATTGGAAGACGAGCCATATTTTACCCCCTCATATTCGTTTTGATAATCAGTTTTTTTGTCCTGAACCAGATATACAAGGAACGCTCCGTTTCAAAATCTTCCCCGACACGGGTTACTCAGCCGGCTTCCGTTAGCGTAAGAGCACCCCAGAGTGAACAAGCCGCCGCACTGCCGGAGTTCCCCGACGTCAAGAAACTTATGATTACCTGCCACGAACGGACGTGGGTCAGTGTCGTCATCGACGGGAATGAGAAAAAGGAATTCATGCTTAATTCCGAAGACATCATCGTTCTCAACGCTAAGGAAAATTTCGATCTGCTCATCGGTAATGCGGGGGGCGTAAAACTGAACTTGAACGGTAAAGAAGTGGATCTGACCGGGCAAAGCGGTGAAGTAAAACGCATTAAAGTATCGTGAAATAAAGCCTGCCGAAGCCGTTACGAAGTCAAACGTTCCATCTCAGCAGCATCTATATCGAAATTCGCATACACCTTCTGAACGTCGTCGGAATCTTCGAGGGCTTCCATCAGTTTGAGCATGGTTTCTGCATTCTTGCCTTCGAGCTTGACATAGTTCTGAGGAACCATACTCAATTCTGCAACGATGTGGGGGATTTTGTTTTCTTCAAAAACTTTCTTCAGATTCTCAAAGTTGGAGATATCGGTATAGACCTCGATCTCATCACCTTCATCGCTGATATCTTCCGCACCGGCCTCAAGCGCCAGTTCCATGATCCTGTCGCTGTCGACAACTTTCTTATCAAATGACATGAACCCTTTTTTGCTGAACAGCCAGGAAACACAGCCGGCTTCTCCGAGATTGCCGTTCAGCCGTGAAAGAGAATGCCTTACTTCGGCGGCGGTACGTTTCTTGTTGTCGGTCAGAACTTCGATAAGGATGGCAACACCACCCGGTCCGTAACCTTCGTAGACATATTCTTCATACGCCACTGAGTCGCCGAGCGCCCCGGTCCCTTTCTTTATGGCCCGTTCGATGTTGTCTTTCGGCATGTTCTCCGCTTTGGCACTGTCAACGGCAACGCGCAACCGGGAGTTGGATTCAGGATCGCCTCCACCTATTCGCGCGGCCGTCGTTATCTCTCTAATCAGTTTCGTGAAGATCTTTCCGCGCTTCGCATCGGCCGCGCCTTTTTTATGCTTAATAGAACTCCATTTGCTATGTCCTGACATTGTGCCCCCAACGGATCAAATGGTGGGCGATATTGGATTCGAACCAACGACCTCTGGTATGTGAGACCAGCGCTCTAACCATCTGAGCTAATCGCCCCTTGCGTGTTTCTTTTTATTACATTCTTGTGAAAAAGTCAACCCAAGACCGATAGGATTTCTATTCTAATTTGACGGCAGATTGTATATTATCTTACGATATGCAACACGTATTCGGTCCTGTCCCTTCAAGAAGACTCGGTTTTTCGCTCGGCGTCGACATCATACCGCCAAAATATTGCAGCTACGACTGCATCTACTGTCAAATAGGCAAGACCACTGACAAGGAGATACGACGAAGAAGCTTTTACGATCCGCAGATAGTCACCGGCCAGGTGATCGATGCGGTTTCTGCCGGGAAGACGATTGATGTAATTACTTTTTCGGGGTCCGGCGAACCGACGCTCAATTCAGATCTGGGTGTGATGATCAGGGTGTTGAAGAAAAGCGTCTCCATCCCGGTTGCTGTCATCACGAACGGCTCACTTCTATGGAATGAGGATGTCCGCAGAGACCTTGCGGAAGCCGACATCGTTCTGCCGTCCCTCGACGCAGTCAGCGAGGATGTCTTCAAACGCATCAATAGGCCCCATCCTTCACTAAATGTAGAAAAGATACTGGAAGGCCTGATGGTATTCCGGAAGGAATATTCGAAGAAGATCTGGCTTGAGATCATGCTTATCAGGAACGTCAATGACGACCCCGACGAACTGAAGAAGATGGCTCAGATCGTAACCACCCTCAACGTGGACAAGATACAACTGAACACGGTCACCCGGCCTCCGAGCGAAGAGACCGCCGGCAGACTGAAAGAAAGCGAATTGACGGCGATATGCGGACTTTTCGGTCCTGCCTGCGAAGTCATCTGCTCTTTTGATAAGACGACGGAAATGCCGGCCCAGGCGGAATGGACAAATATCATTCTGGAAACCTTGAGAAGGCGACCCCTTACTCTCTATGACATGGTCAAGGTCACCGGGCTGTCTCACTTCCAGGTAAAAACCAGGCTGAAGGTACTGGAGAAGGAAGGTCTCATCAGGAGCTATGTGCTCGGCGATGATCTTTTCTACGTTATAGCCTGACCTGCCTCGTACCTTCGGTTCATACTGTCCGTAGAATCATATTGACAAAGGGACAATCCAACATTTAGTATTAGACCTTAGAGAACGGCAGACGGGTCTTTTTCTTCAATCTTTTAGCTGGATTATTCCTTGATTATATCGCTTAGAGGAGGGTGTTATGAAAATCAAGCGTGCCGTGGTCAGTGTTTCAAGCAAGGCAGGTTTATCTGACCTGGCGTTGTTCCTCGCAAAAATGGACGTCGAAATACTCTCGACGGGGGGTACAAAGAAATACCTCGAGGGCATCGGTGTGAATCCTATCGAAGTCAGCGCTTATACGGGGTTTCCGGAGATCATGGACGGCCGGGTGAAAACGCTGCACCCGAAGGTCCATGGCGGGATCCTCAACATCAGAGAGAACGAGGAGCACCAGAAGGCGATGAAGACTCATGGCATCAGCCATATCGACATGATCGTCGTCAATCTCTACCCCTTCATTGAAGTCGTGAGCAAGGGGTGTACATTTGAAGATGCAATCGAGAATATAGATATCGGCGGCCCTTCCATGATCCGCGCGGCCGCGAAGAACTTCAAGTATGTTACCGTCGTCGTCGACCCCGAGGACTATGCAAAGGTCATCGAAAACATGACGGCCAATGACGGGGCCACGACGGAGGAACTGAGATTTTACCTTGCTAAGAAGGTCTTTGCCCTGACAAGCGCCTATGACAGGGCCATTACCGATTATTTATCGAAAATCTAAATAAATCCGGGAGGTTGGTTGTGAACGTTCTTGTAATCGGATCCGGTGGAAGGGAACATGCTCTTTGCTGGAAACTGTCCAGGTCGCATGATGTGGACCGGCTCTACTGCATTCCCGGAAATGGCGGAATCTCGGACATCGCCGAATGCCACGCCATGAATGTGGCCGATACGGCAGGTCTCATCGATTTTACAAAAAAGATGAAGGTCGATCTCGTCGTCGTCGGACCGGAGATACCACTTGCTGCGGGTATTGTCGATGCCTTCGAAAAGGAGGGAATACCCATCTTCGGTCCCGTGGCGCGAGGCGCAGCCATAGAAGCGAGCAAGATATTCTCAAAAGAGCTTATGGAGGCGAGCGGGGTCCCCACCGCGCCTTTCCAGGTCTTCGACGACCACACAAAGGCCTTGAAATACACACGCGAAAAAAAGGCGCCCTTCGTCATCAAAGCGGACGGGCTTTGCGCGGGGAAGGGTGCCTACGTCATTAAAGACATTACGGAGGGTGAATCCGTCTTGAGGGAGCTTATGGTAAACGGCATATACGGTGACGCCGGCAGAAAGGTGGTTATCGAGGACTTTCTGCCCGGCATCGAGGCCTCGTACCTGGCCTTTGCCGATGGCAAGACAATTCTTCCCATGCCGGCCTCTCAGGACCATAAACCTCTTCTGGACAACGATCTGGGGCCGAATACCGGCGGGATGGGGGCCTACACGCCCATTCCTTTCCTCAATGATGCTATGGAAGAAGAGATACGCCGTGATATCATGCTCAAGACCATAGCGGCCATGAGGGAAAAGGACATCCCTTACAAGGGAGTCCTTTACGGAGGCTTGATGCTTTCGGGGGGCAAACCATATGTAATCGAATTCAATGCGCGTTTTGGCGATCCGGAGACACAGCCCATCATATTTAAAATGGAAAGCGATCTTTTGCCCGTCCTTATGGCGTGTGTCGAAGGAAAGCTTGCAGATATAAAAGAGATAAGATGGAAAGAAGGAGTAAGTGTCTGCGTTGTCATAGCTTCGAGAGGCTATCCGGACAATCCGGAAAAAGGTAAAGTGATTCATGGGTTGGACAAACTTGCTGGCAGAGATGATGTCATGGTCTTTCACGCCGGCACGAAGAAAGTCGGCAATGAATACCATACCGCAGGCGGCCGTGTCCTTGGCGTTACAGCGATGGGCCACAATTATGAGGAGGCAATCCGAAAGGCCTACGACGCTGTGGGTCTCATCGAATTCGACGGTATGTACTACCGCAAAGATATCGGAAGGAAGGCTTTAATAGCCCGATAAGCACTTCAAATAAACAGCAGGAGGTTTCAATGTCGAAGGAATTCAATATCGGTGTCATACCAGGGGACGGTACCGGGCCCGAAGTCATAGCGGAAGGGATCAAGGTTCTTACGGCTGCTTCAAAGAAGTTTGGCTTCTCATTAAAACTGACATACTACGACATCGGCGGAGAACGGTATAAGAGGACGGGCGAAACCCTGCCTGACAGCGTCCTGAGCGAGTTCAAGGGGTTCGATGCCCTATACCTGGGTGCAATCGGCCATCCGGACGTGAAGCCGGGCATCCTTGAGAAGGACATACTGCTGAGGACACGCTTCGAACTCGACCAATACATCAATTTGAGACCGGTCAAGCTCTACGAGGGCGTCGAAACACCTCTGAAAGACAAGGGGCCCAAGGAAATAGATTTTGTGGTTGTAAGGGAAAACACAGAAGGTCTTTATACAGGCTCCGGCGGCGTCCTCAAGAAAGGAACGAAAGACGAGGTTGCGGTGCAGGAATCGATCAATACCCGCAAAGGGGTCGAAAGATGCCTGCGATTTGCCTTTGAGTACGCAAGGAACCGAAACAGGGAGAAAAAACTTACCCTTTGCGGGAAAACAAACGTCCTTACCTTCGCATTCAATCTCTGGGAGCGGGCCTTCTATGAAGTGGCAACGGAGTACACGGACATAAAGACGGACTACGCCCACGTCGACGCGACATGCATGTGGATGGTAAAGAACCCGGAATGGTTCGATGTAATTGTAACAGATAACATGTTCGGGGATATAATCACCGACCTCGGGGCGATGATTCAGGGAGGTATGGGGGTCGCCTGCGGCGGGAACATCAACCCCGAAGGCGTCTCAATGTACGAGCCGATCGGTGGGTCTGCACCGAAATATACGGGAAAGAATGTAATAAACCCCATAGCGGCGATACTCGCCGGAGGGATGATGCTCGAGTTCCTGTCGCTGACGGACGCGTCGGCGTCAATAGAGAATGCCGCGCAAAGGGCGATAAAGAACGATCTGGCCTCAATGGAAGCCGGCAAAATGGGCATGGGGACGAAAGAAGTCGGTGACCTTATAGCAAAATACGTCGCCGGATAACGATTCTCTATTTATCGCACGCCGTGTTCGGACACCCTGAGCTTTTTACTCAGGGTGTTCCTGTTTATCCCAAGAAGTTTTGCAGCTTTAGATATATTGTTGCCCGATATCTTGAGGGCAGCCTGGATGAAAATATCCTCAACATGCGAGAGAATCTTTGAGTATACCTCATCGTCGTCATTTACCTTTGATAACAATATCTTTTCAGCGATATTGTCAAGCCGTAGGTCAACAAGTGAGTATAAGTCTCTAATATCATTATTCATAAGGGTGGCCATCAGTTTGCAGGGAATCTATTACTATATTAGAGAAGAATTACGGTCTGGTGTCAACAACAATCATTACAGAAAATGAGGCTGCGTCAGCGAATCGGCGAAACCTCCCGAAAAACAAGGAAATATCGCTGTTCCGGCTGAAAGTCGGGTTTTCCATATATGCTGATAATGGATATTATGTTAACTACTAGGTATGCAAATTGAGAGGGAGGGTTTACGCGGTCCCCCCTCTCGCGTGGTTTCTGATTATTGCATCGGCTGAAAGTGGACCCTTCTGTTTTTTGCCCAGGCCTCTTCGTTGTGTGCCGGATCCACAGGTTTTTCCTTCCCGTAGCTGATCGTTTCAAGCAGCCTGCCGTCTACGCCAAGGTTCACAAGAAAGTTCTTCGCGGAGTCAGCCCTTTTTTGACCGAGAACAAGGTTATATTCCACTGTGCCTCTTTCATCGCAGTGACCTTCAACTCTGACCTTCTTGCCGCTGTTCTCCTGTGCCTTGAACCAGTTGAGGTTCTCTTTGAGGATCGCAGCATCTCCCTCTCTGATGTTGTACTTGTCGAAATCGAAATTGATATCCTTCAGCATTGCCACAACGGGCGGAGCCACAGGAACCACAGGTTTGGTTTCGGGCGGCGTAACCACGGCGGGAGGTGCCGCAGGCGGCGGCGTTTCCCCTTTCATCTGCTGGTAGAAGCATCCGCACCCTCCCAGGGACAGCATCGTCACGGCGAGTACAAGAACCAGAATAAATGAATTTCTTTTCATGATCTACCCCTTTTTTGGATATTGTATTGCCCCGTTCTACTCCTCAACTCAAAGCCGTTATTTATGGGGGCCCGACTGATATAGCAGCACGCCCATCATACCCGATCCTCTGAGCGACACGATCTCAGAGGCTTGTTGAGACCTGTCGCGAAATGTCTCAACTCCCGTTGATTCCGAACTCTGTAACGTCTTCATATCCTGCGTAAGCTCAACCGGTCTTGCTCTGTCCGCCTTCCTCTATGAATACCCGTATGCGGCATACAACCAACAACGAGCCGTTGGTGCCGCACCCGTAAATTAATAATACAACAGGCCCTTTTTTCTGTATGTCGCATAATCAACGATTTTCGTGTAGCCTTTGAATACAAATGCCTGTAGCACTATTTTGCGACAAGGATCGCGGGCTCTTATCCATCCTCCGAAGAATACCCTCATTTAATGATCACAACGACACTGCAGGCACTAGATTCCCCTAATACGGTGCGACAGAGCTATTGTTATTCTATCTACCGACTCTAGCCTTATAAGAGGCAAATACATGTTCATTGCAGTGCCGCGTCCGACCTTACTCCCTACATTCATACTTCCCCCGTGCAACTTGATGATATGATGAGCTATCGGGAGACCACAGGCCTTCGCCGCTCTTCTTCCAAAAAATAAGCGAACTCGGCTCCAAGGACGAGGATCGTTGAGGAGTAATACACCCAGAAAACGAAGATGACCAGGGTGCTCAACGAGCCGTAAATAATGGAGTATCTGGCCAGATGGATAACATACCAGCCAAAAAGATGTTTAGCCAGTTCCCAGAGTAGGCCGGTAAACAGGGCCGCCTGCAGGGCGGATTTGGACTCGACCCTCGTATTGGGGATGATCCTGTAGATCAGGAAGAACATGGAACAGCTGAGAAAGAAGGGGAGCAGGTATTTCAGTGTCCATTGGATGGTCGGCCCTATGACCACGGGCAGCTGTCCCTGGTAACCTTGTAGAAAGGTGACCAGGGAGCTAAGGATCATGCTCACGAGGAGAAGAATCCCGGCCAGAAGAATCATCACGACATCAGTGCCGATTCCACGCAAAATTCCCCTGCCCTTCTGTATCCGGAACACGATGTTGAGAGCGATCCGCAGGGACGCGAAGACCCAGGTGGAGAACCAGAGCAGGCCTCCAAATCCCAGGATCCCCACAATCTGGCGGTTCTGAATAATGTCCATAAGGTTCTTCATGATCTTCGGATCCAATACCGGAGCTACGTTACTGAAATAGTGACGAATATGACTGAGCACTTCCTGGTCGTTGTAGAGATAGGTGCCGACCAGCGCTAATAGCAGGAGAATAAAAGGAATCAGGTTGATGAGGATATTAAAGGTAATCCCCGACGACAAAAAAAAGCCATTGTCATCATTGAATTTCTTTAGAGCCTGCCAGAGGAGACCGAAGCTCTTCAGAAACTTTTTGAGCTTTTTGAATCTCATCGACCTTTCTTTTCTGCGCATATTATTCTTTGTCGCTACAACTCTTCGATTCACTCGTCCTCGGCACGGGACCCCAGCATGATGGCGATTCCCCGCGTGCCCTCATAACTTTCCAGAGCGATCTTGACAAGACTGGTCATGGGCACCGAGAGAATCATGCCAATCGGTCCCAGCACCCATCCCCAAAAGACCAATGAAAGGAAGACAACCAGTGCCGATAAACTCAAGCTTTTGCCCATAAGCTTCGGTTCTACAAGACTGCCCAGAACAACATTCACGGCGACAAAGCCAAGCGTTGCAAGAAGGGCGGAGCCCACGCCTAACTGGATGAGAGCTAGAAGGACGGCCGGCAAGGCAGCAATGATTGAGCCAATATTAGGCACATAGTTCAGCACAAAAGCGAGCGTTCCCCAGAGCACGGGATAATCGATCCCGAGGATCAGGAGCCAAAGCCAGATAACCAGGCCAGTGGCGGCGCTCGTCAGGGTTTTAATGACCAGGTAGCGCTTGGCGTTCTGGCTGAATTTTTCGATGGTAGACAGCGACTTCTCCGGGTTTCTTAGGAAGGCCTTCAATTTCTTCGGAAATTCCTCTGCTTCGAGAAGAATGAACACGACCGTAAGGAGGATCAGTAAAGCGTTCGTGAGGGCGCTGCTCAGTGTCGATAATATATCTCCCGCCAGATTCATCACCCACCCCGGATGGAACGCACCAGCTACCTCTCCTTCTGGTATGCTAATGCCCTCTTCGTCCAACCAACCTACTATACTGGTAATATGAGTCGATAATCGTTCTTGATACTCGGGAAGGGAACTCAGGAAATTATTCAGCGAAGGACCTACCAACACTCCGAAGAGTGATGCTATAACCAGAATGGCGACCAGGATGAGAGCAAGTGCAATGACTTTTGGCACGCCCTTGCGTTTTAGCCAGAACAATGGGGGAGCGCAAATGATCGCAATAAACATCGCAAGAAAAAAAGGAACCAGGAGGGATCTGGCCGATTTCATCCCCGCCACAACGATGATAAAACCGGCCAGCATCACGATCACGGGCACTTTAGTCTTAACTGTCCGTTTCACAGTGTTATCGATCGAAAACTCCTTGGATCCTAATTAGTCCTACGACAATGCGTGATAACCCTGCCCCCCCTCCATGGGCCTTACAAGCGTTGAGCTCTCCTGACTTCCCTAAACAATTGAAGAATTAATGTTCGAGACACGTGAACAAAAACTTTCACACCTGAACAAAAATTCACTGCCTCTCTATTTATGATATGGCTGCGAATCCCTTACGTCTGTCACGGAACCGATAATTATCGTGTAGTGCTTTCATACCGACACCTGTCATCTTTCGTGTGGTAAACGCATGGGGAAATTTCACCGATTTTGTTGACATACGCCCGCAATCGTTTATTATATTTCATCGGCGTAATCTCATGGATGCAAATACAAAGCGTTCCTTTGACATCCTTGGACTGAATGAACGATCGACCTTCGAAGATGCCGAGAAGGCCTACCGTCTTCTCGTAGCCCGGGAGTCTTCCTGGAATGATGTCAAGGAGCTCAATTGGGCCTACGAGTCCGTAAAGAGATATCTCCTTGCAAGTTCCAGTATACCTGCGGGCAAACCCGACGAGACCCGGCACGACACTGGCGATGCCCCCGCTGTTGTGGCCCGCACACCGAAAGGGACTTCCCGACCAAGAACGATTCTCCTTCTGGGCATCCCTTTTCTGATCATTCTGCTGACTGCCGCGTTCTTTTTCGGCTTCAGCCGTTTCAACCCCTTTCGGTCCACAAAGGCGAACGACCTGTCGGCGATCATAAAGGCCGTAAAACCGGCCATTGTCACGATCATTACCGATGACAGGCCCCGGGGCTCAGGGTTTCTGATCAGCAAGGATGGTTACATCGTCACGAACGCCCACGTAATGCGCGAAAAGACGGGAAAGGTGTCACTTTCGGATGGGTCCGTCCTCGATGTCGACCTTGTTCTTCTCGACCCTGACCGGGACTTCGCCCTCTTGAAGACCAAGGGATCAAAAGAATATCCCTGCCTGGCTATCGGTGATAGCTCAAAAGTCTCCGAGGGAGAAACGGTTATAGCCGCCGGCACCCCTCTTTCCTTTGAAACAACATTTACCAGGGGCATCATCAGCTCCTCGAGGCGATCATTCCCTGCCTACAAGGCGTCTTTTATACAGACAGATGCGGCCTTAAGCCCCGGCAACAGCGGGGGACCCCTTATTAACCTGGCGGGCGACGCCATCGGGATCAACACCCTTAAGATTTCCGGTTTGCACGTGGAAGGGATGGGATTTGCCGTGTCCATCAACGATGTGAAGCAGCACATCCTGTCGAGACAGCATATGACCGACTCCGACCTTACAAGGGAATTAGCCCGCACCGAGAAGAAAATCGAGGAAATGAACCAGTGGCGAAATGAGGCCTCGGGAGGGGACGAAAAACGCCTCAAAGACAGGATCGTCGAAGAACAGTGGGAACGTGAAAGAAGACGAAAGGAATTGGCAGACCGCGTCAATGAGGCCAACAAGGACCTAATGGAGCAGAAGGAAAAAGAGGAAAAACGGCTTCGTGAAGAGGCCGACCAGTATAGAAGACACATGCGCGAACAGGCGGAAGGTAACCGAAAGGCCCTCTCCGAATGCCTGCAGACGGCAAATTATCACTACCAGTCAGCGTGGAACGAATCATGCAAATCCATCAATCTGGGCACGCAGTGCAGGCTTCCTTCCTCCAACGCGAACATACTCGAACAACGCCTCATGCAGTCCCGCAACGAATGTTTCAGATTGTACCCTCAGTAGGAGATGTCACCCCGGGCCCTTTGCCCCTCTCCCCTTCCGGTGCGTAGATCGCTGTCCATTCTTTGCGGTCGCACTTTGATATTCGATTAGTTGTATGTGAGAATGACGATAAGAAACCCGGCTACATATGCAAAGGGATAGAACCAGACCACGTAGCCGTCTATCCGGTTGACCAACGCCTCCTTACCATCGCTGACAAGGCGCCTGAGGAGTACGGCCAGTATGAGCATCAGCGCCGTCACCACGAAAACGGCCGCCATCAGCATGTCGAGGAGTGTCATGTATCCGAGACGCGGAAGATCGCTGGAGATGGCAAAATTGAAGGCGATGAATAGGAGGAGGTTGGCCCCCGATGCGTCCACGCGCTTTGTGTAGTCTTTCAGGAAGAAAATCACCCAGGATACGATGATAATGATCAACAGAGGGAGAAATATGCGAAAAACGTAGTACGTCAGATGGCGCCTGGCAAGGAAAGTAAAGTTGAACCGGGAGACCGGTCGCTCAGCCATCTCCACCTTGTCGATGACCGTATCAAGACCGGTGACTATCCACTCCTCCTCCCCCAGTTGTTTGCCCACTTCACTGAAGGCCTCCATATTCTCAAAGACAAAGAACCATGACGGCAAGACGGAATCAACCCGGATGAAAAAGCGCTGCTTATCGAAGGGAAATTGCCGGAAGTTGAAATCGGGGGCCTGAAGCGTGACAGAAAAACGCTCCAGGTATAGTGCTCTTCCGTCGGCAAAAACCGTTACCATGCTATTCTGAATCCACCGGTTGCCCTGCTGGTTATAGAGGGAGAATTCGGGCCATATGTTGCCCTCCTCGTTTATTTTTCTGATAAAGACTTCCTTTGAATAAACCAGTGCACGGTCCTGTATGGTGTCAGGCCTGAAAGCCAATGCCGGGTCTTCCCATTCCATCATCAACGTGGCGACAACACCAAAGTTTTCTGACTTCTGATCCACGTTGGAGATCTGCTGCATCTTGATACCGATCTTGACAGGGATTGGTTTCGCCAGGATTGGACTTCCGCCCGCCTCGCCCTTTCCTGTGAGGATCTCAGGGGCATTTACTCCGATAAGCGCCCGATAATCGCCGGTCGTGACCGTCTTGTTCCCGAGCCTTCCCGATATCAGTATCCTGCAGTTCTTCATGAACCGCGGAAATTTGTATTGAAGGATCGCGGTAGTCCTTTCGCCCCTGGCGTTGCCAATGGCCAGGGCTTTATCCCCAAAATCGTAGAGTGTTACAACCGGCTTCAGGTCCCCGGAGGTAGCTTCCACAAAGACATAGAGGGTCTCGCCTGCCCTGATGTTTTTGAGCCGGAGATATCGCTTGCCCGTTAGGGTACCCTTGACCTCTTCTATCCCCTTGCCCAGATGAGAGGCTATCCTGTCCAGGGATACAAACCTTTCCCCCGTCGGTGAGGCTTTTCCCGTAAGGACTTGTGGAGCGTTCAATCCCAGGGTAAGACGGTAATTACCGAAACTCCGGGATCCCAGGGCGCTTCTCAGAAGCAACGTATAGGTGCCGTCCGCCGGTATCTTGAACCGCAGGGCCGAATCGTACTTCCCATCCAGATCATCGTTCCACGCAAGCGAGAATTTATCAAGAAGTTCGCGGGACGTCGCGAGAGGGTCCTCACCTTCGCCAACGGCCTCTCTTATTTGCGAGATAAAGAGCTTCCTTACCTCGCCGAGATCGGTCCCGGCCCGAAAGAGCATCACCATGGAATCGAAATTTCCCGAGGTACCTTTCGCATAGACGTAGAGCATATCCCCCTTTGAAAGTCCCGAGATTTTGTACAGAGCGCTATCTCTTTCTGCGAGATGGCCCGTAATTTCCTGGACCATGACCCTGGTTTGAGCAGAGGCCGAACCAAAGAAGACCATCAGGCCCAGGAGTAGCAGGGCAAGACCGGGAATGGGCTGCATAGCCCCGTGATGAAGAGAAACCCGCAGCGACCCGGGCGGTAAACCTGGCGAATCAGAGTTTCTATTCATTTCCCTTCGCAACCCCCGGATAAGCACCGCAAAACCTTAGCATACTATGGTGGCGGCCCTTCCCTGTGTCAACAGGAGGCGTCCTGGTATACCATCCTACGGGCTTCGGCGAATGGATGTCATGGGACCGACCGGATTGTCTGCAATGGGCGGAAGATAATGGTTGGGGACTGTCCCGGGCATCATCTGTTGAATTGTCGGCCCGATATATCCTTACAGACCGCCTCTCCCTCGCTGTCAGTCCAACATGCCCAGCACTGATTATTGCAGTCCCAGTAAATGGCATTGCAGAGACCGACCGCGTTTCTTGCGGGATTGAATACATCAATGGTCCCGATCTCCCCATACTGATCGTGAGTGCCAAGGTAGCAGCTCACCGCAACGTCCTCATCGTCTCTGCCAAAGGTGAGACCTGCACAAAGAACAACTATGAGAACGGCCGCAAAGAATGTAAATTTCAGTATCCCTGGCATGTGGCACACTCCTCTTTTGTAGTGTTCGGTCCCCGGTCCCGGATATCTTCACCGCATATTTCCGGCTCTTCGCAGGTTTCCCTTTTCTCTGTGATAGGTTTCCTCATTTCGGGAAGAGGAACTGGACCTGAAAACGAAGGGTCCAGTCGGGCCCCACTGCCGGTTTCGCCACGTTGTAGAAAGCGGCCGCTTGAACATTGAGGGGCAGCTTGCCGATCCTGATTATCTTTCCGCCGCCCCCGCCGAGCGGGATGGTCCACACATCACCCGCTGTGTCGGCCTTCCAGTTTGCCGTGATTATCGGCGAGAAACTGACATACCAACCATGCGGAAGGTTATAGTTGATAAATGGCTGCGTGAGGAACTGGTTCACGCTCTCTCTCCCGCTCTCCCCCGCGAAGGACCACAGGTTGTTTGCCAGGGCACCCACAACCCACGGCCCTGTCATGAAAAGGCCTACGGCTGTGGGCCCCGCGCACCATTTCCCGCTCCCCAGCTGGTTGCCCGTCCCTGTGGGGAACTGCAGGATCGGGCCTGCTCCCCATATGAACTTTCCAGATTTGGAAGGTGAAAGAAACAGGGACAGTTGGATGTCGCCCAGGCCGAACTTTCTGTCCGGTACAGGCTGATCTATAAGAGGGATAATGGTCCGGGTGATCAGGTTCCAATCCGTACCGAGCTTGAAGGGGATAACAGGTTGGATGTTGATGACAAGCTGTGTATTGTCCTCCGGTCCGTAGCCGAAGTTGATGTTGGTCTGAACAGGTAAGCTGATCAGGTCGGATATGGGGTTCTGAGTCTTCTTCGCAAGGTCTGATTCTTCTTCCCCCCCTTCAGTCTTCTGATCACCGGTCTGAGGGGAAGACCCCGTTGGCTGCCGGGCCATGAGGGCACCTTGAGGATACAGAAGGTTCAGCCCCAATGCCACGGCCATTATGATCACCATTAAAGTCATGGTTATCCTCCTTGACTTCTATAGTCCATTGCATTTCCTCCATCCCCTGTAACGGCTTCCCGGGAACGATGCTGTCACTTATTCATCTTCGTGATCTTTGTCCCCTGGAGGCCAAGGCCCGCCATGAGTCCTTTCTGGTCGAAGAAAAAGGCATAGACGTCGGACTTCGCGGTAGTCGTCGATATACCTCCTGCCGCTCCGACATCCACGATGACGATGCTCGGCCCCGTGCCCAGTTCCCAACCGTCACTCTTGTTGAGATATTCCAGGGCGGAGTCTGTCATAAAGAACAAGGCGTAGCCGTATTTCTGCACGCCCGCCTGCAGCCCGTATGAGACGGAAACAGTGTTGTAGTAACCGATAGTCTTGCCGTCCTTCATGAGGGCGCCCTCGCCGAACTGGCCGCCCACAATGAAACCACCCTTGGTGATTGACGGGAAGACAAGAATTGCCGTCGCCTTTTCACCGAGTGATCTTGCGGAAGGCGACTTAGTGTACAACTTCTGAAGGGCCGCCTTTGCGCCGCGGTTCAGCTCTGCCGCTGATTCCGCCTGTGAAGAACGAGCGGCGACAAGCGTGAGCGCAAAAAGCGCAACTACACAAAAACCTGTCGCGAAATACTTATATCCCATCATGGCACCCTCCTTTTTTCCGGCGGTTCATTGGTCGTCACGAGGGGTATCCTCCCGGCAAGTTCGTAGTTGACCGCTGCGCCGATCTTATTCTCGATCTGGTAATACCGCGAAACCTTTACCTCAGGCAGGACCTTTCGGAACCTGGGAAGATATGCAGTGCGAAGTTTTAGCTGCAGTCCTTCGATCGCCAGATATTCATCAAGAAGCCTCCTGGCCGTGTTGTTGTCCATTTTTGCGTAGGCATCGGAATAGTCCTTGATCAATTTCACCAAACGGGCCCGAAGAAGGAACAGTTCATTCTGATACTGTTCGTAGACCGGCCAAAAGGCTTTCGCCTCGCCCTCGGTAAGCTGCATGTTCCGAGCGACGAGCAGCTTCTTGTCCGCCCTCGCTGTTTCAAGGACGATCTGCATATTATCAGCGGGCCTGTTCTGCGCCGCAAGCGGTAGAGCGATCGCCACCGCAGCCACACACATTAGGATTCTTTTCAAAATTCTCATTTTTCCCCCTTGCCCGGGCCATCCGGGTCCTGTACTGCCTGTATTTATTGCCGCGCCAGGATAAGCCGGATGGCATCCTCAGGGTTGACCATGTGATCCGCGCTCTCTGCGCCTTCGGCGATTGCTAGTTGAACTCCCTTGATTGTGCCGTTGAAGCGGTTGTCCCGGGCGCCGTAGTCCGGAGAGACCGGGGCGCCGCTGTCCTCTCCCACATCGCAGCCGTCGTCGGCTGAGAAGATGGTCGCCAGAGTCGCCTCAATTTCTCGCTCACCGACCTTCTTGCCGTCAGTGTACAGGGTCACCTTGCCGCCCTTGCCCATCCCGCCGCCAGCATAGGCGAACTCCATGCGTACCTGGTGCTGTCCCGCGGGGAGTTGGCTGGCAGCCTCGACAAAAAAGTGTTTTAAGCCACCCCAGTTGTAGCAGTACTTGAGTTTGCCGTCCCTGGCATAGAGGCTCCAACCGCCGATGTTGGCGCCCTGGGAGATGATCACACCCTCGGCACCCCCGTCGGGCACGACGATCTCGGCCGTGACGGAGTGAGACTTGTTCCTGAGGTTCAGGACGCAGTTCTCCGGGAGGCGACCCATCCCACCGAAGAGGAGTTGGGTCGTGCCCCTGATCAGTACGGGGCGGCCGGCGGTGTCCGGGCTCATCTTCTCGATCAACCGGTCGTCGAGGGGCAGTACCTTGTAGCGTGTCGCCTCGATGAGCCACAGGCGCTGCAGTTCATGGAGCTTCTGCGGGTTCTGTCTGGCCAGGTCTTTCGCCTGGCTCCAGTCTATATTTGTATCGTAGAGTTCCCAGATGTCGTCATCGAAGGGCGGTGCCTTTGCTGCAATGCCTGCCCAGGGCGTCCGATGTTTCGTTACCGCCGTCCAGCCCTTGTGATAGATACCGCGATTGCCGAACATCTCGAAGTACTGGGTTTCGTGCCGCTCGGCCGCGCCGATGTCGTTGAAGGAATAGAGCATGCTGACACCCTCGATCGGATCCTGCTGGACGCCATTCACCAGGACCGGCTCGGGGAGACCCGCCGCCTCAAGGAGCGTCGGCGCGACGTCGATGATGTGGGAGAACTGGGAACGGATCTCGCCTTTGGCCTGGATTCCCTTCGGCCAGTGCACAATGGTTCCGTTGCGCGTACCGCCCCAGTGCGAAGCGACCTGCTTTGTCCACTGGTAAGGCGTGTTCATCGCGTGCGCCCAGCCCACGGCGTAGTGGTTGTAAGAATCGGGCCCTCCGAGCTTGTCGATCCGCTCCATCAGGTACTCCGGTGTCTCGAACGACTGCAGCATGTTGAAGTAGCTCATCTCGTTGTAGCAGCCATTGATCGAACCTTCGGCCGAAGCTCCGTTATCACCGATAATGTAGTAGACCAGCGTCTCCTCGAGTATTCCGAGCTTTTCCAGTCCATCCACCAATCGGCCCACGTGGTGGTCGGTGTACTCGAGGAATCCCGCGTACACCTCCATCTGCCGCCGCAGCACCGGCTTGAACGCCTCGGGCATCTCGTCCCACGCGGGTATCTCGCCGTGGCGCGCGGTGAGCTGGCAGTCGGCAGGGATGACGCCGAGCTTCTTCTGTCGGGCTATAGTCTCTTCGCGCAGCTTGTCCCAGCCTCCGTCGAACTTACCTTTGTACCTGTCCGCCCACTCTTTCGGCACGTGGTGCGGGGCGTGGGTGGCACCGGGCGCGAAATAGATGAAGAACGGCTTGTCGGGTGCCAGCGCCTTCTGCTGAGACACCCAGGCCATGGCCTTGTCGGCCAGGTCCTCCATCAGGTGGTAGCCCTCATCCGGGGTCTTCTTCGGCTCGACGGGCGTAGTTCCCTCGTACAGGGTCGGGTAATACTGGTTCGCCTCACCGCCGATAAAGCCGTAGAAGTACTCAAAACCGCCTCCGCCCGTGGGCCAGGCGTCAAAAGGACCGGCAGGACTCGCCTCCCAGACCGGCACCTCGTGACATTTGCCGAACTGCGCCGTGCTGTAGCCGTTGAGTTTCAGGGTCCGAGCCAGCGGCGAGATAGAGTTGGGCAGCACCGAGCTGTAGCCCGGCGCCCCGGTGGCTATCTCGGTGATGCCGCCCATCCCCGCCGAGTGATGGTTGCGTCCGGTCAACAAGGCCTGGCGGCTGGGCGAGCACAGAGCGGTGGTGTGGAAGCGGTTGTACTTCAGGCCACCCGCCGCCAGCTTCTCCGCGGTCGGCGTCTGGCAGGGACCGCCGAAGGCGCTGGAGGCGCCAAAGCCGGCATCGTCGAGGAGGACGATCAGGATGTTGGGCGCTCCCTCGGGCGGGCGAAGCTGCTCAATCGGCGCGAAGTTGCTGTCCGGGTCCTTCGCGTCATAGGCGATGAATCGGGGTTGCTGCGTATTCGGCATTGGAAGATGGGAACGATGTTTCTTGTCTTGCGCATTCATGCTGTACCTCCTTTTGGTATTCATGCAATACAAGCTTATTTATGCCGGGCAGCCCGATTCGTCGGGCCGCGGATCAGAAGATAGGGGATGATGGCAAGAACGATGGCCACGATGAAGGCTTCGAGAGGGTAGAACCAGTGAAGCTCGATGATCTGATAGACCGCATCGATGATGACGGCAAGGATGAAGATGTGGCCGACAGACTTCCATCCGTCCCGCAACATCTCTCTCCTGCTATGCGGGTCCGTGAAGATGGCCCAGAAATAGGCGGGCCGCCCTTCTTTTGCATCCCTCAGCCCAGACCGCACGGCGAAGATAATGGCCATCAGAGGCTGAAGGATGAGCCGGAACTTCATCGGCCCGCTCACCCGATCGAGAAGATTATCGACTATACGGGTCAACCACTCTTCCACGATTCGGCATCCTTATCCATGTTCTTGATTCCGCCAATTCACGGCTTAGGGGCAACTGCGAACCCCAGGCCATATCGATCACTCTTCATGGTTCGTGTCTACCTTGCCTTTCCATGGCCAGCGCCCTTCGATCTCTACGACGATAGACCAGCTCAGGAAGGTACGGATCATTACCAATAGACCTAGCATCGCTATACTTCGAAACGTCGCATCAAGGGTCACCGTCCTGATGATATCGGCGGCGATGATGAATTCGAGCCCCAGCAAAAGACCCTTGCCGACCCTCTCCTTGAATAGTGTGTAGGCATTCCCGACCTTTGTCGCGTGGTAAAATGCACCTCGTCCTATGCCGTAAACGATGGCACCTACAATGATCATCACCGCCAGAACCTCGATACTCAGGCAGATCAGTTCTATCGATTCCCGAAAAACTTCCGATCTCATCTCTCACCCCCGATCACATGTACCGGATCAACGCCTATGGTATGGCCGAAAGCCGTCTCCGCATCGGCAAGTCTCCTGTCATGACCTCGCCGCAAGGGGCAGGACCAGATTGAGAGCTGCGTACCCAATGAACAGCGATGCAAAAGAAACCATGTCAAAGACCCGCGATAGCCGCTCCCTGCCCATGGTGTCAAGTATGTAGAGGGAAATGGCGGATTGTGCCAGGGCAAGGAAAATGGTCGCGAGGCCGATCCCGTTTATCATGTTCGCGAGACTGATACGCTCTGATGGAGGAAGAAGTGTGATGACATAAATATTGTTTCCCACCGCCGCGAAGAACGCGCCGACCGCCAGGCCGAAACGGGGGTCCACGTGGGTCGGTTTGATGAAGAACACGATCAGCGTGATCGCAACGGAAGCAAAGAGCGCCTGGAAGAGTTTCAAGTAGAGGCTGACGCTTGGGGGCTGAATCAGCAGGCCGGCAACAAAGACCGAGTGGACCGTGTCCATTCCTGGAGACCGGCCGGCACCACCTTCCCCGGAAGCGTAGCTTTGAAAGCCTACGGCCGCAAGTTCCCTGGCTATCTTCAGATGCTGGGGTACGGCCAGGTGACTGATGTCAATGCCACGCCCATCAGCCACAAATCGCAACACGTCTGCTCTGTCAACCCCATCTATCACTGCTATCGCAACACCTTCGCCGCTGAAAGGGAAACGGGCCGCGTCAAAGGTGTTGCTCATACGCCCTCTTACCCTGTACTGTTCATACCGCACCCCGTCCCTGATACGGGCCCTGACCATTTTCTTCTCGAGGATCGTACCGTTCACTATCTGAAGGTTCCGCCCGGGATTCACGGACTTTCCTCTCCAGCGGAACCATATGTCAAAATCGGCTGTCCAGTTTGCCTGTCTGAGCTCAATGTCACTGATACGGTTCAGGGAAATTCCCACATGTACATCAACGGGTTGTGCGCCGCCGCTCGCCCCGGCCTCGTGGGCCGTTGTTCCCCGCTCCGCCGCAATGAAGGTTTTCATCCAGGCCTGGCGGAATTCCCTGGTTTCCGCCTTGTAATGCTGAAGCTGCCTGACGCCGAAATATCCGCCCAACCCGTATACAACGATCATCCCCACCGCCCATACAACCACAAACCAATATCCGCCGCGGGTCATTCCTCCTTTGTTCATCCATCCTTGCAACCCCTGCATCATCGTGTTTCCTTTCGCCAAAGGGTGAATCCGATTCCGACAGATCATCGCTGAATTCAATGCCGGACATTGCGGGTCAATGTTCACCATCACTGCCTGGCCATGATCACCCGCAGTTCAGCCCCCTCGTCCCTGATGAGATCCCCGCTTACATCGATGGTCACACGGTGGATAGTGCCTGTAAATTCAAAGGGTGCGATGTAGAAAGGTCCTACGGGCGCCCCGGGATCGGCGCCGACGGTCAGACCTCCGGTCAGACCAAGGCTGAGTGGTGTGGTCACCGCAAAATCCGCCGCTCCCATGAGCTTTCCGTCCATATAAAGCTGGGCACGGCCGGGAGCGCCCTTCCCTTTTCCAATGTCAGGTTGAGCCGTTGCCTCGAACTCGAAGCGCAGTTGATGACGTCCCGAAGGTATTGACTCCGTTGACACCACGTGCAAATACTCCCGGGCCACGTAGTTTTGAATGTACTGCAGTCTTCCATCCTTTACATACAGTGCGTAACCTCCGTCAATTCCTCCGAAGGAGATTAACACGCCCTCTGCCCCCGAATCAGGAATGTCGACGTCCGCCGTAATGCTGTGTGTCCGGTTCAACAGACGCGGACCGGCGTTGTAGGGAACGGACTGAGTGTGGCGATAGAACGTGTAACTCGTGCGATCTTTGGCGATCTGCGGGCGCTCCTCGGCAAATCGCTGCGTACCGCGGCCGTCCACGGGCAGGACCTTGTACTTGCCTGCCTCCACGTACCACGTGCCGACCATCTCGATCAATTTGGCGCGATTCTCGGCGGCGATGTTGTGATTCTCCGCCCAGTCCTTTTCAACATGATAGAGTTCCCAGTTGTTTGCATCGAGGTCGGTCAGCGTTTCTCGAGGGATCGGCGTCCCGAAGAACTTGCCCGTCTCTGTAAACGATGGGCCCGGCCATGGGCAGACGGCGCGCCATCCGTCGTGGTAGAGAGAACGGTGTCCCATCATCTCGAAGTACTGGGTGACGTGCCTGGTGGGGGCGGCTGTGTTATTGAAGGTGTGGGCAAAACTTATGCCCTCGACAGGCGACTGGGTCACTCCCCGGATCACTTCCGGCGGCTCTATACCCAGAGTCTCGAGCACCGTGGGCACCATGTCGATGGCGTGGGCATACTGCGTTCGTACCTCCCCTTTTGCCTTGATGCCCTTCGGCCAATGAACGATGAAGGGGTCGCTGATTCCTCCACGGTACGTTTCACGCTTCCAGCGGCGGAATGGGGTGTTTCCCGCCCAGGTCCAACCCCATGCGTAATGATTGAACGTCTCGGGCCCTCCAAGGTTGTCGATCTGCTTTAAGTTTTCCTCCAGCGACTCGGGGACATTGTTGAAGAAGAGGTTCTCGTTCACCGAACCGGTGGGACCACCCTCGGAACTCGCTCCATTGTCAGAGATGACCATGATCAACGTGTTGTCGAATTCACCGATGGTCTTGAGGAAATCTATCATGCGGCCTATGTGATGGTCAGTATGCGTGAGAAAACCCGCAAAGACCTCCATCATCCGAGCGTACAGTTTCTTCTCATCGGGCGAACAGTCCTTCCAAGGCTTGACGTCAGGGTCGTGGCGGGAGATCTCGGTATCGGCCGGAACTATATTAAGCTCCTTCTGTTTCGCAAAAACCTTTTCCCGGTATGCTTCCCACCCGTCGTCGAATTTGCCCTTGTACCGGTCCGCCCACTCCTTCGGCACATGGTGCGGCGCATGCATGGCGCCGGTGCAGAAATACAGGAAGAAAGGCTTGTCAGGCGCCACCTGCTTGGCGTCGGCGATAAAAGAGATGGCCTTGTCCGCCAGGTCTTCGGTGATGTGGTAACCTTCTTCGGGCGTCCTTGGGGGTTCAACCTGGTGGCTGTCGTAGATGAGTTCCGGGTAATACTGGTGTGTCTCCCCGCCGAGGAATCCATAGAAACGCTCGAAGCCTCGACCCAGTGGCCAGCGATCATAAGGGCCTGCGGCCGAGATTTGGTCGGCCGGGGTCAGGTGCCACTTGCCGATGGCGTAGGTGTTGTAACCGTGCTGCAGAAGCATTTCCGAAAGGAAACCGTTCTCAAAGGGGATGTACCCGTTGGATCCGGGATAACCCGTCGATCCCTCCGTGATGCAGGCCATGGCGTTGGAGTGGTGGTTGCGGCCGGTGAGAATACATGAACGAGTGGGGGAACATAGTGCCGTGGTGTGCATGTTGGTGTAGGTAAGTCCGCCTTGCGCCAAACTGTCGAGGTTCGGCGTCTCGATGGGGCTGCCGTAGCAGCCGAAGTGGCCGAAACCGGTATCGTCGAGCACGATGAAAAGCACGTTCGGTGCTCCTTCCCTGGCGCGGAGCGGTTTGGGCCATGCGGGCTCCGACACGTCAAAGGTGCGGCCGATGACCCCGGGAAACGTTGTTCCTGGTTTGTACTCTTTTAACGACATGATGATGACCTCCGTTTGCTTTGAGCGAGTTCTGCGCGGTCTATTCCCCTGGTTCAGGAAGTAAACCGGATCGAAAACTCGGTGCGAAAGTCGGTTCCTCCCGAACCGTTCTTGTGCCGGTGTTTACCCTGAAGCACCGGAGGGGTTGTTTTAGCTGATATTCCACCGGCCGATGTCATTACCCCACAGAATAAGAATGTTTGGTTGTTTCGCAATCATTTTCATCTTCCTTTGTAGCTTTATCTCGGTTCAAACAATTGGTTGCCCTTTGTAACGCTCCGATCTCGTCAAAATATCCATTACCTCACCGGCCTGTCGCCCCCTCCTTATCAATTCCGCCATAATCCTCATGGGCTTGTCCGCATGATTGAAGAATGCCTTGTACCCCTCACAGAGGTAGTTCAATCCCGGCCCGCTGACGGCGGTCTCGACGAACCTGTTTTTGGGACATTCACCGTTGCATATGGACAGGAATTGACAGTCCCGGCAGTACCGGGGGAGTGCATCTTTTTTGTCCCCGCCGAATTTCCTCTGCTTCTCAGAGGCCACCAGTTCGATCATCGGAGTTTCCATGATGTTGCCGAGATAGTTGTCGGGCTCGACGAAGTGGTCGCATGAATACAGGTCGCCGTTATGTTCCAGCGCCATCCCCAGACCGCATGTGGGTCCGAAGATACACACTGTTCCCGCCATGCCGAGCCAGCCTGCAAGGGCCCCGTCGAAATTAAGGACAAAGGTTCGGCCGACGTCCTGCATGACCCACTCATCGAAGATCTCGGTCAGGAAACGACCCCACTGCTTAGGGTTTACCGATCGGTCCGTAACCGAGCTGCCTTCCTGGAATCCGGTGTCATTGTCCCGTTCCACGACGGGGATGAACTGGACGTACCGGGCCCGGAGCTCATCGCGGAAGAAGCGGTAGACTTTCAGGGAGTGATCAGCGTTTTTCCTGTTGACGGTGCAGAGGATGTTGAACTCCACCCGGTGTTCCTGGAGTAACCGTGCCGAACGCACCACGCGGTCAAAGGTCCCGCAGCTTCCCCTGTCCTTCCGGTAAAGGTCATGAAGCTCTCCGGGGCCATCGAGGCTGAGCCCGATAAGGAAGTTGTTTTCCTGAAAGAACCTGCACCATTCATCGTTGAGCAGGATACCGTTGGTCTGGAAGGTGTTTTCGATCCGCGTCCCCGGCTTTGTGTACTTCTTTTGAAGCTCCAGCGACCGCCTGAAGAAAGGCAGGCCCATAAGGGTCGGTTCACCCCCCTGCCAGGCGACGGTGACCTGCGGAACACTATGCGCCTCAAGAAGCTGCCGGATGTAGGCCTCGTGCACCCTGTCGGACATGCGAAAATCGCTTCCGGGGTAAAGCCTGTCTTTCTTGAGAAAGAAACAATAGTCACAGTGAAGGTTGCAATCGGAACCCGAGGGTTTGGCCATGATGTGGAAGGCCGGTGGAACGTCACCTGGACTCACTTATTCTCCTTTTTCCAGCACAAGCGATATTCTTATCTCTTTTTGAGGTAAACCTCACCAGACTAAAAGATACCGGTGTGCACGAAGGCGCTCACCACGGCCAGAAGGCCGATTACGGTGACCATGATCGCCACGACCAGTACCGGCAGTGAGGAGGACGACCTCGTACTCCCCATTTGCCTGACCTCTCGCATATACCGCAAATGCTGCCAGGTGGCCGCAACAAGCGATAGTGTCCCCAAAACGATCAGGGTCACGCCCAGATTCCTCGCACCGGTACCGCGACGCCCTATCTCCAGCGCTTGGGACTCTCCAAGGTACTGGAAGAACTTGAAAATGGTGAAACCAAAACTGATCATCGAGAAGGCGGTGCGGATCCAGGCCATCAAGGTCCGATCGTGGGCCAGGCGAGTCCGCTCCAACGCCAGATCGTCAGAGCTCACTCGTTTACTGTTCCCCTGGGCTGAAGTAACCGGATTTTCCGCCATCATAGCCACCCCTTTTATCTTCACTTTCCGCCTTTCATCAGGGCAGGTACTGTAACCGGGAAAAGTGTACCGAAAGCTATTATTCGGCAAGCTACCGCCCTTGGCGATTCGAGGTTCCGTATCCTCTCATCAAAACATCGGTTATCATGACGGGATGAAACTACAAACCCCTCGTTAACCGCTCTCATCCCGTAAATATCCGATCTCTCACTTGGGCCAGTCCTCGGCGGAAACGGACTCCACGACCCTGAGATCTTCCAATTTCCCCAGCGCATCCACAACACCCATGAGCGCATTGAACCTGTCGCTGTTCATGTACTCCACAAGCGCATCTTCCGAGTCCCAGCGTTCTACCCAGAGGAAACGATTGGGTGCGGTGACGTTCTCGAGGAGGGTCCGTTCAAGACACTGTTTGCGTTCATTGTGGATATGCGAGAACATGTCGAAGGACTGAAGAAACTCCTTCCTTTTTTCTGTTCCTATCCGGATGCTTATCTCGATGCCTATCATGAAAGCCCCCATATAGCCGAAAATGACGACAGCGATAAAGGTACGGGGAAAGCAAACTGCATGCCGGTAGGTGGATTGTTCATCAGCGGAAAGTAACTAGATGATATTATGGGTATTATTCCGGATCGGGTAATGTACTCACGTTCGCCGAACGGTCAGTTGTTCCTGAAATAGAGTAAATTTGCGAAATATCCCGAGCAAGGGATCATTTCCCGTGGGGATCGTGTGTGGAAGCATCCTTCTTAATGCCGAGCCTCTTGATCTTTGACTCCAGCGTGCTGGGGTTGACACATAGAACCCTTGCCGCTCCCTTTGAACCGCTTACACGCCATCCTGTTGTTTCAAGAGCCCGGAGAATGTACTGCCTTTCATGGTCCTCAAGACTCGTAAAGCAATCGGGTCCTGACTGTGGAACATCGAGTGCTGAAGGCGCGGTGGTCCCGAGCGCCCCCTGGGGCAGGCGCAATATCGCGTCCTGAGAAACGATGATCGCCCTCTCGACAACATTCATCAGTTCCCGCACGTTTCCAGGCCAGCCGTAGGTTTTGAATTGTTCCAGAACACCTGGAGCTATTCGATCTATCTTCTTTCCCATGCGCGCGGAGATCTCCCTGACGAAGAACTCTACCAGAAGCGGGATATCATCGCGTCGTTTCCTGAGCGGTGGAACCGTAATAGGATAGACATTCAGCCGGTAGAAGAGATCCGGACGAAAATGACCCGCAGCGACCTCGTCCAGCAGCACATGGTTCGTGGCCGTAATGACCCTCACATCGACCTTTAAAGTGTGCGTCCCGCCTACCCGCTCGAACTCCCGGTTCTGGAGGACCCGAAGAAGCTTGACCTGGATCTCCGGGGACATCTCTCCGACCTCGTCGAGAAAGATGGTGCCCCCGTCGGCAAGCTCAAACCGGCCTTTACGGAGGCGCTGCGCCCCGGTGAAGGCCCCGGCCTCGTGACCGAAGAGTTCGCTTTCGACAAGTGTCTGCGGCAACGCCGCACAGTTCACCGTTATGAAAGGTTTACCCCGTCGGCCGCCCATATTGTGTATTGCCCGGGCAACCCGTTCTTTTCCCACCCCCGTTTCTCCCTCGATGAGGACTGTCGAATCGGTGGCCGCTACTTCCTTGACTCGCATGAGAACATAGAGAAGACCGTTGCTCTTGCCTATGATGTCCGCAAAACCCTCTTCTCCCCTAATCTCCTTCCTCAAATAGATGTTCTCTTCCTCGAGCCGGCTCTTTATTGCCTCCAACTCCTTCATCAGCTTGTTCCGCGCTTCTTCTATGCGTTTCAGTTCGGTTATGTCCGTTTGGATCGAGGTGGAATGGATGATCCTTCCCTGCCCATCCCTCACCGCACCGGCACTTAGCAAGACGATCCGATGTTGACCGTTTCGGTCGGTTATCACCAGTTCCTCACCCCTTAACTCCCCTTTTTTCTTCCATCTTTCGCTCTCAAAGAGCCGCTTCACTTTGGGCAGCGACTCGGGTGAGTAGATGGTGGTGAAGGCTCTGCCGATGAGTTCTTCCTTCCTGTAACCCGTGACGTCAAGGGCTGCATCGTTGGTGTCAAGTATCACGCCCTCGGGGGAAATGATATAACAATAGTCGGGAGTACAGGTGAAGAATCCCCGAAATTTCTCTTCCGATTTGCGCAGCGATTCACCGGCAAGTTTTTGTTCAGTGACATCGGTCAAGCTTTCAAGAACCTTCCCCACGCAGCCGGTCGTGTCTATCACGGGTTGAGCAACAACATGATACCAGCGTCCGCTCACCGGGTTGAGGAGGTCCCGCTCGTGGGTCTGAGCATCTTTGAAGGTTAGCAGGGCCGGGCAATCTTCACAGGGTCCATTATGTCCTCCGGCAATGCTATAGCATTTTCCGCCAATAGGATCACTCGACGAAAAAACCCTCCTCATTGTCTCATTCACCCATTCGACGATCATCTCGCGATTCATGAGTGCCAGGCCCGTGTTGAGCGATGACAGTATCACGTTCATCTGCGACCGTTCGTTCTGCAATGCCTTGATGGCCCGGTGGAACTCGGTGATATCCTCTCCTATGGCGATGATTCCCGTTGCCTCTCCGGAGGCGCTCCGTTCGACCACGCTGGACCAGTGAACCCGCAAGGGGTCATCCAATTTTGAAATGGCGGCATCCTCATAATCCGAAAAGGAAGTCCCCTCTTCCATCGCCTTCCTGAAGGCCTCTCCTCCCGGGCTATCGCGAAGGCCTCCTGGCCGGAGGTCCGTGAACCAGTTCTTATTCAGGACCTCCTTTTCGGCATATCCGGTAAGCTTCAGAAAATAAGAGTTGACGTAAGTGATGTTACCCGCGCGGTCGAGGCGGACCACCATCAATTGTCTGTCCTCGAGGATCATATGGGACAGGTTTTCGCCCATTGCAGACCTCTCACTATAACTTCCGTTGAATAGGTAGCGCGCTACCCGACCGTCGCAGACAAACGATTATCTGCATTAACGCAACCTACTATAACAATTCTATACTAGGAGACTTCTACGATGTCAATCTGACAATGCTCCCCGATCGATCCGGCCCGCGTCAGGACTTTCCTCGAATCGTTATCGTTCACCGACGAACTGTGACGCGCCTTCCGTTGATTGAATCGGTGATATTTTTGAATCAGGGGGCAAAAAAGGGGTCCCGAATATCCTCGGGACCCCATCATGTTTTTGGTTGCGGGGACCGGATTTGAACCAGTGACCTTCGGGTTATGAGCCCGACGAGCTACCAAACTGCTCCACCCCGCTATCGAATGAAATAAGGTATAGGAAAAACGGCCCAAAGTCAAGGGTAATAATCCTTGAAAGCTCCTCCACTGCCTTGTCCAGCGCCGATTTCATCCGCGCAGCCCTGATCGCCCCTGCCGGCGGGTGCTTGTCATATGTCGCAATGCCGATTAGAATTATAAGATGCGCGGCGCCGTTTGCCTCATTAGCCGCGGAAAGGAGGACGTCATGAGATCATCTTGGAGTCTTGCTGCATTCATTTTCTTCTTTGCCGTTTCTTTCGTTAGTGTCGCGAGTGCAGATGAAGCTCAGAGTTTATTCGAGAAGAAATGCAGCGCCTGTCATGGAATCGACAGGCCCAAATCGAAGGCCAAAACTCCTGCTGAATGGCGCACTACGGTCCTCAGGATGAAAAGCAACGGAGCCGCCATCAATGACGAACAAGTACGGATCATCGTGGACTACCTGGCAAAGAATTACCCGAAGAAGTAGCCGGGCCGGGGGGAGCTAGGGAATGAACAGTTGGATTACGTAGATTATGATGTTTTGAAAGAGAGATATCACCGGGTTTAGTATCCCGATATAGAGAAGTCCGAGTATTATGAACATACCGTAAGGTTCCAGACGCTCCAGCTGATACCTGTATTCACCCGGCAGGAACCCCATCAATATCTTAGAACCATCCAGCGGCGGTATGGGAATGAGGTTGAAAGCAGCCAGCATTATGTTTACCCTGGCCATGAAATATAGAAGCGTATTGAGGGAGCCTATATCATAACCCTGGGTCATCCTCATTACCAGGAAGGCTATAAAGGCAAGGATCATATTGGCTGTTATCCCGGCGGCGGAGACGAAGATCAGGCCCTGCCTCAAGTCCCGCAGATTCAGGAAGTTGACCGGTACGGGCTTGGCCCAGCCGAAACCGAAGATCAGAAGCGCGATGGAGCCGAAAGGATCGAGATGTTTTCTGGGATCCAGGCTCAGCCTTCCAAGCCATTTTGCAGTGGGATCACCCATTCTGTAAGCAACCCACCCGTGTGCAAGTTCGTGGAGAATAATCGAGTACATCAAAGGAATGACGAGGAGTACGAAAGTCAGGGGATCACGAAATAGAAGCTGGATAAGTCCCATAATAAAGTGAGTTACAATATTCCATAGATAAGCGGGAATTGCAAATAAATTTAATAATTATCTACATATAATGTGGTCTATTCTAATAACATAATTGACAAAAATAGGAGGTCATGATAATAAACACTTAATTGTAAGGGCGGGAGGAAATCATACTAAATTCAGACATGGTGAAAACCAGGTAATGAGCGTCGATCCGGCACAGAACGAAGACGGCGCCAGTATCTCTCGAAAAGAAACCTTTCGAGATGCCCCGGACTTTGAAGTAACCGAAGGGTTCAGCGCTACACTGGCGTTGCGTTTCCGTAATTTCATGATCCGCCATCTCGAGATGGTGTTCGTTCTTCTCATTGCCATTCTCGTCTGCGCGGTATTTTTTATCCTGCCTTACCGGTTCGCTTTCTTGAATCTCTTCTACCTCCCCGTCCTCCTGGCGGCATATATTCTCGGTAAGCGCAAAGCCTTTTATGCTTCTCTCAACATTATCGTTGTCGTGGCGGTCACGGCCATAATCAGGCCCGAATGGTTCGCCGTGGGCGGCAACATGACAAGCACACTTATTATGATCGTCATCTGGGGCGGCTTTCTCGTGCTAACAAGCGTCGGCATCGGGTCGCTGCAGGAAAAGCTGGCCAAAGGCTTTGAAGAGACGAGACGGCTCTACGAAGAGTTGAAGATTAGCCGGGTTGCCGAAGAGATGAAGGAAAAAGTAGAAAGGACCCTCTATACAACCATGGACCCCGTCGTAGCGAAACTGGCCACGGAGGGCAAACTAAGGATCGAGAAGCGCGAGATAAGTATCATGTTTTGCGATCTCACGGATTTTACCGCATATTCCGATCAAAATCCCCCCGACATCGTCCTCGATGAACTCAACCGGTTCATTGGCCATGTCGAGCCCGTTATTGAACTGTTCCGGGGCCATATAGACAAGTACATGGGTGACGGCGTCATGGTCGAGTTCGGGGCCCCCATCGACTACGCACAACATGCCCTGATGGCGGTTCTTGCGGCAATAAAGATGCAGGAACGGATGAAAGACATCGGCCTTCCCTGGAAACTGCGCATCGGTATTGCGACAGGGTATACGATCGTAGGCATGATGGGGGTGCATCGCCAGGCGTACAGCGCCATCGGCGACCGCGTCAACGTGGCAAAGCGTTTGGAAGAGATCTGCGAACCCGAGCGGATCTACGTGGACGAGTTTACCTTCAAATTCGTTGAGCCCTTTGTAAACGTCGTGAAGCTGCGCAACATGGGCTACAGCCGCCAGACTGATAAAGCCCTGTTGGAAGAACTCCGTGTGCTGGAGCACAATCTGGCCGAGGAAGGAGAAAGTCCCGGCCTCCTGTACCAGATGGGGAAGACGCACTTCGGTCTTCATGACGCTTCAGCGGCTATAACCTGTTTTGAACGGGCCCTTGCCCTTGATCCGGATTCCACGGAAATAAGACTCGCCTATGCCGACGCCAACCTGAAGAGGGACGAGTTCGAGAAGTTCCAGTTGAAAGGCAAGCTTCATAAAATCGCGGTCTACGAGGTCAGAAGCGTAAAATCCCGCTGGCACGATTCCAGCGTCATCCCAAGGGCCTTGGCAGAAAGATACCGCGATGTAGAGGCCGCAATAAAAGTACCCCAGGATCTCGTGCTGGCTGTTGAATCCCTCGATGGCTCTATCGGGCGAGGACTCCTGGTGGCTATGCTCTCTTATGTGGTCGCCGACCGCCTGAATCTCAATGAAGACCTTAAAACGACTATCCTTGAGGCCGGATTTCTGCAGGATATCGGCAAAGAGGCCATACCGCACCACATACTGAACAGACAGGCAAGCCTCACGGAACATGAGATCAGATTCGTCGAAAAGTATGTGCTTGAAAGTGTAGCCTCTTTGAAAAGGCTCGGATATGTCAATGACTGGTTCCTTGAGATTGTCAAACACCACCACGAACTCTGGAACGGCAACGGATATCCCGATGGGCTGAAGGGGGAGGAAATACCCATTGGCGCACGCATAACCGCTGTCGCCGAAGCCTACAGCGCCATGACCTCCTGGCGTCCTTACCGCGGTCCCTGGGATGTCCGCCTGGCCTTGAATGAGATTAAAAAGAATACGGAAAAAGGCTACTACGATCCGCAGGTCGTCGACATTCTTTTCGAGATCCTTAAGTTCGACTCCATACCTCAGGAAACCAGTCAGGCTGCCCTCTAAGAATCAGCATTAATGAGGTCTCACGAAGTCATTTCAAACCTGCGGGCGGGTTGTCATTCGTCAGTTGCCGCGCATCGTTAAAATCTCTTCAAAAAAGCTGAACTCTATCCCCAATTATGATACTATCGGGAACACACAAACCATGTTGATATGAAGCCATATATACAACCACCCGGGGAGAGAATGAAACAATGGCGATACGACGTGCTGGTATCATCTATGCGCAAATGGAGCTATTTTCGGTTCAGAGTGTCAGAAGGCTGTTTTCACTTATTATTATTCTGGTTCTCGTTCTGTCTGCTCCCGTCGCTGCGGCCGGGGCGGACCTAAGCCCTAATTACAGCGAGGCCCTGCAACTCGCCATCAGCCATGCCGCCGATCCTTCGGGCTGGCAGCCCGCATCGCTCTATATTATCCCCGATGGCGGCGGCACCGAGGGGCTGGTTTACGATGCCGGGAAGCTCATCGTTCGGACTGCGACCAAATCAGATAATTTCAAAGGCAACTACGTCGGTCAGGCAGGCTACAAGATCTACGGGCCGGCAACGACGGAAGCAGCATGGGTAACGGTGGGCAACGATGCCACACGGTTCCTGCTTGCCAACGGAGTGAACGGAAACAACGTAACGACCCTGCTCGAACGCGGCCTGGGGATGAATGTCGCGGGAACCCATGACGCCATAGTTGAGTTTGCCGTCGACACCCAGTACCTGATGCGGCCAACGCGCAACCCCGACATTAGCCAGTACCTGCCTGCCCAGTACGGGCAGACCCAGCCCTTTGTAAAGCCCGCCGGGATGAGCGACGCCGCCTTCGACAACTTCAAGGCCTACTACACGTATTGGGTATCCAAGGCCTACGGCTCCTACAACTTCCCTTTTACCCAGCTCGGGTACACCTTCTACTGGGGAAACGGCTACACTTTGGCAAATATCAACGGGATGACAGAGTTCATTATTCTTGGCCAGAGCCCCGCGGACATTTATGGCATTTACGCAACACGATCCTATATTTATACCCGTAATGACGGCACGAATTTCAGTACCGCCGCCGGTGCTTCGTACGGCAACGGCTTTGCCAGCTTCAAGATCGACGGCCCTGTTGACACCGTCTGGGCGGGACATCGTTTTCAGAAAAATGTCCGCACGGCCACCGGGACTCCCAACCAGGTGATCATTGAAAGCGGCGGCACCATTTCCGGCGGTCAGGGCCTCCTCATCTGGTCGCTCAACTACGATGTCATCAACAATGGTGTCATCAGCGGGACCACAAGCAAAAAGTACAATATCGCAGGGACTGAGAATATTGCCGTGCTGTTCAAGGGCGACACAGGTACAACGTTCGGTACACCGATTACAACGGCCGGTGCCGTCAACCGCCTTACCAACGCGGGCACCATTTCAAGCCCGGGAACGGCCATCAAGGCCGAAGCCGGAGATACACAGATCACCAATAATGCCGGAGGAATCATTTCCGGCGGAGCTTATGCCATACAGACAGGTGCAGGAAACGACACCGTGACCGTCAACGGAGGACAGGTAACAGGCAGTATAGACCTGGGAACGGGCATAGATACGGTCAACGTAACGGGTGCCAGTCCCGCAACATTCCACATGACTCTGAACAAGGATACCGCCAGCGCTACACGGATCACAGCACAAACGGTCACGATTGCAGACAATACAAACCTGGGTGTGACCGTATCGGGATCGTCCAACGTCCGCGACAGAGACAACTTTCTTGTCGTAGATTCCACGACACTGAACGCGACACCTGGCAATCTTGTGATAGTGAATGACGCTTCCCTCCCCATGATCAGTTTTTCTGCTGTTAAGAATGTAAACAAGCTCTACCTCATGGCATCGCGAAACAACGCCTATTACGCGCTGAACAGTGGAAACCCATCCCTTGGCGCTTCCCTGGACAGCCTGGCAAACGTAGCGACAGGTGATTTTGCAAATGTTCTCGGCAGTCTTGACAGGTCGGGAAGTGCGAGTGCGGCGCTCCAGCTTCAACCAGCCGTGGATCAGGGGGCGATTCAGGCGGGTTTCGGGACGATCAGTCGGTTTACCCAGAGCGTCGTCAGCCGAATCGATCAGGTGCTTGCAAGCAATGTCGCACCGGCGGGTCGAACGGGGATATCCACCGGCGATGATCCTGCAAAATGGGGCATGTGGGCCCAGGGGTTCGGCAGCTATCTTAGCCAGGATCCGCGGGGATCGAGCATGGGGTATACGGCAAACATCTGGGGCACCTCTGTCGGCCTGGACAGGCTTCTTTCCGATCATTTCATGTTCGGTTTCGGCGGCGGATATGCAAAGAGCTATATCAGGACGAGCGATGCGAATACCAGGACGGACGCCAACAGCTACCAGGGAAACGTCTACGCGAGCCTTTTCGGCAAAGCTTATTACCTGGACGGCATTCTGTCTTATGCGTACAACACGTACGACGCATCGAGGCACATAGCCTTTGGAAATATCGACAGGATCGCAAAGAGCGATTATGCGGGGCATCAATATTCGGCCTATGTCGAGGGCGGTTATAATTTTAAGAAACAAGGATGGAACATCTCACCCCTCGTTTCCCTTCAATATGCACGCCTTCATCTCAACAAATATTCCGAATCGGATGCAAATTCCCTGGATCTCGACGTTGACGCCCAGAACTACGATATGCTGCAATCCGGAGTCGGCGCCAGGTTTTCATACCCGCTCTTTTATGAACGCTCACAGATCATTCCTGAAGTCCACGTGAGATGGTTCTACGATTTTATCGGCGATCGTCAGCAGGCTACAGCCACTTTTACCGGCGGCGGGGCTTCATTCTCCACGGACGGATTCAACCCGCCGAAATCGAGCTACAATGCCGGGGCAAGGATTACACTGGTAAGCAAGAACGGCATCACAGCTTCGTTGAACTACGATTTCGAAGTGAAAAAAGATTTCTACAGTCATGCGGGTTACGCAAATATTCATATCATGTTCTAAAGCCGGATGTCTGCTCTTCCTGATAATCGCTCTGTTTGCGGCGGGCTGCGCCTCAATTAGCGACAGGTATGAGACCGCGGACCGGATCGCCGCGGAAGACGGCTTCACGAAAATATTCGTCAAGACGGATAATTTCACACTTACCGCATACACGCGGTTCGCCAGGCCCCTCGATGATCTCACTGTTTATATCGAAGGAGACGGTTCGGCCTGGCTCTCCCGTACACGGCTTTCTGATGACCCCACACCCCGGAGACCCCTCGTGCTGGAATTGGCCGCCATGGACCCTGCCCCCAATATTGCCTATCTGGCTCGCCCGGGACAGTATACCGCCGCCGCCAAGCCCGACTGTGATCCTGATTACTGGTCGGACAGGCGTTTCTCGCAGGAGGTCGTGGCCGCGGTAAACCAGGCCATAGACCGTTTGCTGAGACAGGCCCGGTCAGACAGGGTCAATCTGATCGGTTACTCGGGAGGAGCTGCAATTGCCGTACTCATTGCGGCACGCCGCAATGACGTCGCCACCCTGAGGACCGTGGCCGGAAATCTCGATACAGAGGCCGTAAACCGGCATCATGGCGTCAGCACCCTCAGCGGTTCTCTAAATCCCATTGATGCGGCGGAAAAACTGAAGAACCTTCCGCAGCACCATTTCGCGGGGGCAAAAGATACCGTGGTCCCCCCTTTCATCATTGAATCCTTCCTGAAACGGGCGGGCGACCAGGCTGGCCGCAGGTTCACTATCGTTGACGGCGTCTCCCATACACAGGGCTGGTCCGAGATATGGAAGTCACTCCTGACCGTACCATTTTAAAGTCATAATTCGGACAACTCTTTCTGTCCATCCATCATCGAAACAGTCGAGCCCTCTTCGGCATAGTCACCTCCTGACCTTTGCCGAAGCGTACGGAAGCTTACTCGACAGTCACGCTCTTGGCGAGGTTCCGCGGCTGATCTACATCGGTACCCAGGAAATTCGCCATATAATAGGCCATAAGCTGAAGAGGGACTATGGAAAGAATAGGCTGCAATTCATAGATGGTCTCGGGAACCACGAAAATCTCGGCGACCTTCGGTGTCATGTCGTGTTCGGGATCGTCGGTGAAGAGAAGGACGTTGCCTCTGCGCGTGATGACCTCTTCTATGTTGGAGCAGGTCTTCTTATAGGTCTGGTCCCTGGGTGAAACGAATACGATGGGCATATTCTCGTCGATGAGGGCGATGGGACCGTGCTTCATCTCGCCTGCGGCATAGGCCTCGGCGTGGATATAAGAGATCTCCTTGAGCTTCAGGGCCCCCTCGAGAACTGTCGGGAAGTTGATGCCTCGTCCAAGGTAAAGAAAATGCTTGTAATGCATGTTCCTGCGGGCACTTTCCTCAATGACGGGGCTTGAATCGAGGAGCGTATTGATCTTACGGGGAATTTTCTTAAGCTCGGCGACGTGCGTTCTTATGTCGTTGCTATCGAGAGCACCGATGAGTTTACCGATGTAGAGCATGAGCATGAAAAAGACGGAGATCTGTGTGGTAAAGGCCTTGGTTGAAGCAACCCCGATCTCCGGGCCCGCGTGCGTGTATACGACGCTGTGGCATTCCCGGGAGAGTGTGCTTCCCAGAACGTTGCAGATCGCAAGGGTATGAAGACCCCTTTTCTTCACCTCTTTCATTGCGGCGATGGTATCGGCCGTCTCGCCCGATTGCGAAACAAGAATCACCAGATCATTCTGGTCAAGGATCGGATCGCGGTAGCGGAACTCCGAAGCGATGTCCGTTTCAACGGGTATCCTCAGGTTTGCCTCAAAGATATGTTTGCCGATAAGACAGGCGTGATACGACGTGCCGCAGGCGACCATCCAGATCTTTCTGGTTTTCGTCAGATCGGGAAGGTTCAGCTCTTCAAAGAGGACCTCTCCCGCCTCTTCCTGAACTCGCCCGATGAGCGTGTCCGATATGGCCCGCGGCTGCTCGAAGATCTCCTTGAGCATGAAATGCCTGAAGCCGCCCTTTTCCGCCATGGCGCCCGTCCACTGGACACTGCGGATCTCGCGATCCACATCAGCGCCGTCAAGGTTCGTTATTTTCAGGGCGCCCTGCTTCATGACCACCATATCGTCATCTTCAAGAAAGATAAACTTGTTGGTCCTGTTGATTATGGCCGGCACGTCGCTGGCGATCATGAATTCATCCTCGCCTATGCCGACAAGGAGAGGACTCTCCTTTTTTGCGGCGATGAGGGTTTCTTCGCCCTCCCTGATGACTCCGATGGCATAGGAGCCTTTGAGCCTCCCCAATGCAAGTCTCACAGACTCTTCAAAGGTGGCCCCGTTATCGAGATAGTCCGCTATGAGATGGGGAATTACCTCGGTATCGGTATCCGATACGAAGGTCCGACCCTTCTCCTTCAGGATTTCCTTTAACTCGAGGTAATTTTCTATGATGCCGTTGTGCACGACGGTCACGCCGCCGACTTTATGGGGGTGAGCGTTTCGCTCTGACGGTACACCGTGGGTGGCCCACCTGGTATGGGCAAGCCCCATGGATCCATGGAAGCTCTCGTCGCGGATCGCGTCCCACAACTCGCTCACCTTTCCCTGCCTGCGGGCAAGCCTGATCGTGCCTCCGTCCCAGATCGCAATGCCGGCTGAATCATAACCCCTGTATTCCAACCGTCTCAGTGCATCGATTAGAATGTCCCGTGTTGCCTCCTTGCCCTGATATCCTACAATTCCGCACACAGTTATTTCCTCCTGTAGCCTTCAATGTTCGTTTGCCCTGTCCGGGATACAGCGAGAGAACCATCGGGAACGTCCTTGGTAATCGTCGATCCTGCGCCCACAACGGCGCCCTTCCCCACTCTAACAGGCGCTACAAGTTCGGTATTGGCGCCAACGAGAACTCCGTCTTCAATGACCGTCCTGTTTTTTTTGACCCCGTCATAATTACAAGTAATAGTTCCCGCCCCGATGTTAACGTCCTTGCCTATCCGGGCATCCCCGATATAGGAAAGATGGTTTACCTGCGAATTGTCTTCCAACGTCGAATTTTTCACCTCGACGAAGTTGCCTATTCTAACCCCTGTCCCAAGGACAGTGCTGCCCCTCAGCCTTGAAAACGGGCCGATTACAGAGCCTTTCTTTGCCTCGACCCCCTCCATCACCACAAAACCCCCGATGGTTACGTCATCGTGGATCACGCAGTTCCTTATGATCGAAGAAGGCCCGATGGATACCCCTTCTCCGACGACCGTGGTTCCGGTGATGTGACAATTCGGGGCAATTACCGTGTCAGCACCTATTGCGGCATCTTCATCGACCCAGATGGCGGTATCGAGAAAGGTCACGCCCCTGCTCATGTGCCTTTCGTTGATTCGCTGTCTCATGACGACGTTCGCCTCAAGGAGGCCTTTCAGATTATTAATGCCCAGGACCTCTTCAGACCGGGGACAAAAGAAACCCTTTGCGTGCTTCCCTTGTCTTCCCGCCACCTTGCAGATATCCGTCAGATAGCGCTCTCCTTTCGCGTTGTCCGCACCGATGAGATCGATGAGTCCGAAAGAAGCGAAGGGGATATAGCAGATACCGGTATTGATCCTTTTGATTCGTCTTTCCTCGTCACTGGCATCGGAATGCTCCCGGATATCGGTGATACTGTCACCATCCATCAGCACCCTGCCATAACCGGATGGATCTTCAACGTCGGTCGTAAGAAATACTATCGACTCCCCGCCGCGGCAGAACGCCAGAAATTCACGAAGGGTATCACCCTGAATGAGGGGAACGTCACCGAGGAGAACAAGGACGTCATTGCCGCCAAGATGCTCTTTCGCCGAGGCCAGGGCATGGGCCGTGCCCTTCTGTTCCGCCTGAAACGCAGTCACTACCTTCTTGTCCTGAAGGAAGGCCTCGACAGACTCGCGCCTGTATCCTGTAACGACGATAACCCGCGAAGGGTCCAGGCTTTGCGCCCTATCTACGACATACCCTAAAAGGGGCTTTCCCATGATTTCGTGCATCACCTTGGGTCTTCTGGATACCATCCGCTCGCCCTTGCCAGCGGCAAGTATGACAATATCAAGCTTGTCCATCTGCAGTCTCCTTTTTTCCGAAAAACCGGGCGATGACCACGCTCAATTCATACAGGCCCCACAGGGGCACCGCCACAACTATCTGGCTCACGGGATCCGGCGGCGTAATGATGGCGCTGAGAACAAAGGCGGCCAGGATCGCATATCTGCGTTTTTTTGCGAGGAAGCGGTAATTGATAATCCCCGCCTTTGCAAGAAAATAGGCAACAAGGGGAAGCTCAAAGAGGAAGCCGAAAACGATGAGCAGCTTCAGTGTCAGTGTGACATATCCCTTGAGGTCCGGCATGGGAATAACGAAATCGGAGGCGTAGCTCACAAAGAACCTGTAAAGATAGGGCATAACAATTGCGTAGCAGAAGGATACACCCGCGGCAAAAGAGAAGCTCCCCCACAGAATAAGGGGGTATACATATCTCCTTTCCTTTTCATAAAGCCCCGGCGCCACGAACATCCACATCTGGTAAATGATCATGGGTGAAGCAACCGTCACGGCGGTAAGAATCCAGATCTTGAAATAAGTGAGAAATGCCTCCGTTACGCCCGTAAAGATGAAACTGCTTCCCGCCGGCATAACTTTCTTGAAGGGCTGAAGGAGAAAAACGTTCACTCTTTCCCGAAAAAAATAGGTAACGACAAAGGCCAGGCAAACGGCAATAAGACAGTACATCAATCGCTGCCGTAATTCCTGAAGATGTGAGACAAAAGGTTGTTTTTCGTCTGGTTGAGTTCTTTTAGCCATAGACGGCTGACATTGCCCTTTTCGCCATAGGGGCGATCAGGTTTCCGCAATTACCCCCTTAAATTGCTGTATGAATCAGGCGGGTTCTCCACGGGCCCGGTCTTTGCCTCAGATTCAGCGGCTGTTTGATCCTCGGCCGCCTTTTCCTCCCCGGGGATGTGGCCTTCGTCGGGCCTGACATCCGCTTCGGCTTCGGTGGCATGAGGCTCATCCTCGCCCGAAGCTTCGCTTGTGTCCTGGCCCGGGTTATCGTCTTTTGCGAAGTCCTCTTCGAATGTCTGCTTTACATCGTCCGTCATGCTCTTGACTTGATGAAGGGCCTTTCCAAGAGACCGGGCAAGCTCGGGTAACTTTTTCGGTCCTACCACCAACAACGCCACGATCATTATAAGGATGAGTTCAGGGAGACCTATACCAAACATTTTGGATAAACTATCATAAAAACCACGGTGTTAAAAGATAATTATGCGGGCAGGCGCGCGCCGGATGGCGGTTTTATGCTCCTCGACGAGGTTTTGGCCGTTGCCCGGAAAGTGCCCGTCAGGGACATTGACATCACCATGGGCGTGTATTAACCTGAAACCATCAGTGTCTTGATTGGACGTCAAAATCATCGAAGAAGGAGGCAGGCATGGCAGAAAGACTTCAGGTATTTAAATGTGACATCTGCGGTAACATTGTCGAGGTGCTCCATGGCGGAAAGGGAGTGCTCGTGTGCTGCAATGAACCAATGAAGCTCCTCACGGAAAACACAGTGGATGCTTCCAGGGAGAAGCATGTCCCGGTGATCGAACGAAGAGACGACGGAATTGTAGTAAGGGTAGGCAGCGTTGCCCACCCCATGGAAGAGAAACATTATATCGAATGGATCCAGGTGATTGTCGACGGTGCGGTATACCGACGGTTCCTCAAGCCGGGGGATGCCCCGGAGGCCTTTTTTCCTATAATGGGGGAATCCGTTACGGCACGGGAATACTGCAACGTTCACGGCTTGTGGAAGAGTTGATATGGAGAAGACGATGAAGAGTGTAAAGGGAACACGAACGGAACAAAATCTCCTGGCAAGTTTTGCCGGTGAGTCTCAGGCACGAATGAGGTACAACTATTTTTCGTCTCAGGCAAAGAAGGAGGGTTTTGAGCAGATATCATTCTTCTTTGCCGATACGGCGGAGAACGAAAAAGAGCATGCAAAACGGTTCTTCAAGTTTTTGGAAGGCGGCGAGGTTGAAATAACCGCATCTTACCCTGCCGGCGTCATTGGAAACACGGCAGAAAACTTGAAGGCTGCCGCAGCCGGTGAAAACCTCGAACACACGGTCCTCTATCCGGAGGCAGCAAAGGTTGCCGACGAAGAAGGTTTTGAGGAGATCGCCGGGGTTTTCCGGGAAATAGCAAAGGTTGAAAGAGAGCATGAGAAGCGTTACCTCGCTCTTCTCAGGAACCTTCATGCCGGGACGGTTTTCAAGCGGCCGTCTGCGACCAAGTGGCGCTGCAGAAATTGCGGCTATGTCCACGAGGGGCCCGAAGCACCCGAGGAATGTCCTGCATGTGCGCACCCCCGGGCATACTACGAACTCCTGGCAGAGAATTACTAGATCTGTTGACCCTCGCACACGGCGAAAAGACAAGACGTTCTTTTCTCCGTGTGCGCTTCTTTTTTCCTTTATTTTTCCTTGACATGCATTATTTTCATCTGGTAGTTTTCTGTGAATTGAAACAAATCCAAAGGAATTAAGGAGATTTACGGCACAAACCCGGTGTTTTATGGTATTATTTTTTGCCCGGCGTAAAAGACCATATCTACAGACAGGTTTCCGGGCATGGATCGCGGGATGGTCGTCAGAGAACGTGCATGAAGATAGCTGGAATACAATTTGCCTGTTCCAAGGACAAGGATAAGAATGTCAATACAGCGGCAAAGCTTCTCAGCGTTGCCCTCAGTGAAAAAGCAAAGATCATATGCTTTCAGGAGCTTTTCAACCAGTACTGGTTCCCCAGGGATCGCGATGAGGCCGCATTCGAACTAGCAGAAGATGCAGACGGCGAGACTGTCCGGTTCTTCAAGTCGCAGCTCAAAGGAACCGATGCGGTGATCATCCTTCCCATCTTCGAAAAAGTCAGGAACTCTTACTATAATTCAGCGATCGTCATAGAAGGTGACAGGACGCTGGGGATTTACCGGAAACTTAACATCACCGACATCCCGTTATGGGAGGAGAAGTTCTATTTCACGCAGGGTAATACCGGCTTGCCCGTCTTCGATACGAGCCATGGCACGTTCGGGATACAGATGTCATGGGACAACTTCTTCCAGCAGGGGACACGGATTCTGACTCTCAAAGGGGCCGACATCGTCTTTGCTCCGACCTCATGCGCATTCAAGTCTCAGCACATCTGGCAAACCGTTATCTCCTCCAACGCCATAACGAACGGAGTCTACGTCATGCGCGTCAACAGGGCAGGCAGCGAAGAAGCACAGGACTTTTACGGCATGAGCTTCTGCGTCAATCCCGAAGGAGAGCTTATCGGCGGACCCACGGGCCGGTCCGATACAGTGCTTCTCGCTGACGTCGACCTCGACCGGCTAAAACTCATCCGCCGGGAATGGCCGATCCTGAAGGAAATAAAACCCGGGTTGTACCGGGAAATTCTCGGGGAGAACCTGTGAGCGACGAACCCACCCTTTGCGTGGTCTGTGCCTGGCGCGAAGAATGTAAGAAGAAGTACCTTCATGGAAAAGAAGTATCCCTGCGATGCCCTGACTTCACGAAGGACCTTCAGATCAATAAGGACAAAGCGGATGCTCAAACCCATAGCGGCAAAGATAATCAGTAAAGTTGTAGAGGATGCACGCAAATCAGGTTCCCTGCCCGATGACATACGGTTGAATTATATCATCGAAACGCCCCGCGAGGAGGGATTCGGTGATTATTCCACGAACATCGCTTTCATCCTGGCCCCTCAGCTAAGAAAAAGACCCCTGGATATCGCCGCCATGCTTGTGGAAGGGATGAAAGGCAGCGAGTACTGCGAATCCATCACCGTTGCAGGGGCCGGTTTCATCAACTTTTCCCTCAAAGACAGCCTGTGGCAGCAGCTCCTCAAAGATACGGCCTCCATGGGGATCAAAAGCCTCTATCCCAATGTAGGAGGAGGCAAAAAGGTCCTCATCGAGTTCGTAAGCGCGAACCCTACCGGCCCCCTGCACATCGGCCACGGCAGAGGCGCGGCTGTCGGGGACGTGCTCTCCAACCTGCTGAAAAGGACGGGTCACGGCGTCGCAAAAGAATACTACATCAATGATGCGGGCCGGCAGATCAAAACACTGGGCCGGTCCACCTTTTTGAGGCTCAAGGAACTCCGGGGCGAGGCGGTCGAATACCCCCCGGACCTTTACCAGGGAGACTACGTCCGCGACCTCGCGCACAGGATCATCGACGAGGGAATAGCTGTGCCGCCCGGCGACGAGGAAGCTATCAGCTTTCTCGCAGGCTATGCAAGCTCGTTTATAATGGACGGGATCAAGAATGATCTCAGTGAATTCGGCGTGAATTTCGATAATTTTTTTCTTGAGTCTTCACTCTATGCCTCGGGTATCGTCGATGAAACCCTGCGGATCCTCAAGGACCGCGAAATTGCCTATGAAAAAGACGGAGCTCTCTGGTTCAGGACGGGCCTCTACGAAAAGGATGAAGACAGGGTCCTTATCAAGTCTGATGGAGAAAACACCTATTTCACGTCCGATATCGCCTATCATCTCGACAAATTTAAACGTTCCTTCGATGTCCTCGTCGATATATGGGGCTCCGATCATCACGGCTATATACCGCGGTTGAGCGCCTCCGTTCAGGCACTGGGCAGAAACAAGGAAGATCTCAGGTTTCTCCTCATCCAGTTCGTAACGCTCATCAAGGACGGCAAGCCCGTGGGCATGTCGACCCGCTCGGGCGAATTCACGACGTTGCGGGAGGTCATGGACGAGGTGGGCCGCGATGCCTGCCGCTTTTTCTTTCTCATGCGCAAGAGCGATGCCCATCTTGAATTCGATCTCGATCTCGCGAAGAAGACATCCAATGAAAACCCCGTGTATTATGTGCAGTATGCCCACGCAAGAATAGAGAGTATTTTCCGCAATGCACGTGAAGCTGGAGTCGATACGAACAATCTTTCCGATGCCGACTGTACCCTTCTGACTCTCAAGGAAGAGCTGGACCTGATACGATGGATAACGCGATACCACAGTGTCCTCGACGGCAGCGCAAGAAGTCTCGAGCCTCATCGCGTTACATTCTACCTCGTCGAAATCGTAGGCCGTTTCCACAGCTACTACAACAAGACGAGGGTGTTGGGCAACGACATGGGGCTCACCCGTGCCCGTCTTCTACTGTTATCTGCACTTCGCGACGTGATCAGGGACGGCCTGGATCTTGTCGGAGTCTCGGCTCCGGAAAAGATGTAAAAACAACCGTCTGGCGCGCCCGTCCACCCGGCGGATCCGGGAACATGTAAAGGAGTATTAATGGAGAGAAGAAAGAGCAAAACCAGGGAATATATTGAATCCATCGTGATTGCCGCCCTCATAGCACTTGTTGTGAGGAGTTTTGTCATTCAGGCGTACAAAATTCCTTCCGGGTCCATGGAGCCGACACTGCTCGTTGGCGACCATCTGCTCGTCAACAGAATGAGCTATGTCATCAAGATGCCCTTTGTCGACACCGTTCTTTTCTCCACCGGAAAGCCGCAACGGGGGGATATTATCGTTTTTCGCTACCCCGAAGACCCGAGCAAGGACTATATTAAACGCGTCATAGCCACCGAAGGAGAATCGGTGGAGATCAAAAACAAGGCCATCTTCATCAACGGAAGGAAGATCAATGATCCCTGGGGGCACTTCAGGCCCGATAGCTTCACTTCCCGCGGCCTGCTGCCCTTCATCGACAAGGACAACATTCCTCCCATAACGGTGCCGAAGGACAGCTATTTTGTGATGGGCGACAATCGTGACAACAGCCTCGACAGCCGCTACTGGGGTTTCGTGCAAAAACAGCACCTCGTGGGTAAGGCGTTGATCATCTATTTTTCATGGGACAGTAACGCAATGAACACCCTTCAATACGTTCGATGGTCGCGCATAGGCTGGCTCATAAAATAAGGCTCTCCATGCCATCCTATGATTAGATTTCCCGGGAATTCTGTGTTATTATTGAAGGTGATGAGACTACCTGTACTAGTGATTTCGCTCCTTCTTTTGACTTTCACGCAGCTTCACGCCGCCGGCCCTTCCAATTCAGTGTACTTCTATCTCAGGGGATATTTGAGTGAGACCCGGGGAAACTACAGCGCTGCCCTGGAGTATTACGGCAGGGCATTGAAGGACAGCCCTGGCTCTTCCGAGATCAGAACCTCACTTGCATCGCTCTACATTAAAAAGGGCGACATCGCAAAAGCGGAAGAGTTTCTCAACTCGGCAATAGCCTTGAACCCGAAAAACCGGATCGCCCTTATGTTCCTCGCTGGAATCCATGCATCAAGAGGTGTCACATACAAGGCAAAGGCGCTCTATGAAAAGGTCATAGAGCTCAACCCTGAGGATACAGAGGCGTACATGTACCTCGGGAGCGTCTACATCGGGGAGAAGAAATATAATGACGCCATATCCGTGTACGAGAAAGTGCTGGCCTACGATGATGATAACATTATCGCCCTTTACTATATCGGTCGGCTTCACGGAGAAGCAAAGAACTTTGACAAGGCCAGGGCTTACCTCACGAAGGCCCTGGAAATCAAGCCGAATTTCACCCCCGCCCTTCTTGACCTTGCAACAATCTACGAAATCGAGGGTGATCTCCCGAAAGCCGTCGAGTATTATCAAACAGTGATCGCCCTGGATCCCAGTGACAAGAAGGCCCGTTCGAGACTTGCCACTATTTTTATCAGGCAAAAGGAATACGACAAGGCGATAGGGAAGTTTGAAGAATTGTCCGACCTCGACCACCACGACCTCTCGTTGAGAATCCGCATCGGCCTTCTCCACTATGAAAAAGGCCGCTACGACGATGCAATCAAGGAGTTTAACCTCGTCCTCGCCAGCAAACCCGACAACTACACCGTCAGGATATATCTGGCGATGTCGTGGCGCGAAAAGGGAGATGTCCGGAAGGCCCTTGAAGAGCTCAACAAGATCGATCCGAAATCGGAAGAATTTCTCACCGCCCTTAAGCAGATGACCATGATCTACATCAAGTCCGGAACGGTTGACGAGGGGATAAAAACAATATCAGGATACCTGCCCGACATAGAGAAGAAACCGGACCTCTACATCCTGCTTTCCATGTTGTACGAAGAAAAGAACGATTATGCCGGCGGTATCGCCGCCCTTGAAGAGGCCCGCAAGATCGAGCCGAACAACCTCGAAGTTCTTTACCAGATTGGCATGCTCCACGAAAGAAAGGGCGAGCAAGGCAAGGCCCTTGCCATCATGCAGGATGTCCTCGTGGTTGATCCCGAGTACCCAAACGCCCTCAACTTCGTTGGCTATTCCCTTGCGGAGAAGGGCATCCGCCTTGACGAAGCAGAGACTATGATCAGAAAGGCGCTGGCCAAGCGTCCCGATGACGGATACATCATCGACAGCCTCGGTTGGGTCTTTTACAAGAAAGGTGACTTCAATGCCGCCCTTCAGGAGTTACGAAAGGCCAGCAGCCTCATGCCCGAGGACCCTACCATCCACGAACATCTGGGCGATATTTACTCGGCCCTGAAGGATTACAGCAAGGCCCTCCTCCATTACGAAAAGTCGGTAACCCTCGAAAAGGATCCCTCCAAGAAGAGTTCCATCGAACAGAAGCTCAAAATGATCAAAGAGAAGAAGTGATGAGAAAGGCCGTTCTCCTTCTTGTCGCTCTACCCTTCCTGTTTCTTTCATGTTCACATCTGGCCAGAAAACCGGTGTCCATCTCCTGGCCCGCCCAATTCGACAGCCTCGAGGCCATGTGCGAGATCGACGTCCAACTTAAGACAGAGAAATACAACGGAGACATGTCTCTCAAGGCCTCCTATCCTCACAGGCTTTTCCTCGAGGTCTACGGGCCGTTTGGCAACACCATCCTCTCCGTGGACAGATCTGATGATCATTTTTCCATGCGAATGGACGACGAAGAACTTACCGACGAAAATGACTTTTACCGGCTCTTCCGCATACGTATAGACGATATCATCGAAGACCTCACGCTTAAGGGACCCCTTGAAACGGAAGGGCGCGCCGCGGTGAGGCAGCGTCAGGACTACACCGTTTATTATTACCTGAACGATACCGAAAACAGGATCTGCTGGAAGGTACGTGAGGGAGACTTCTGTATCAAGTTTCTTGAGGTCAATTTCTCCCGGGAGAAACCACTTGCAAAAAGTGATAGCGGGAGGGAGTGACTCCTATGATACGAATGCGCTAAAGCATTTTTTCGAAGAAGGTTTTCACCGGATTGGCCTTGCAGTCGCAGGACGATCGATTCTCCTCAAACCGAACCTTCTGACCGGCAAGGCCCCCGAAAAGGCAGTTACGACCCATCCCATTTTCCTGAAGGCCCTTATTGAACTCCTGAAAGACAGCTCGTGCAGCATCTTCCTGGGAGACAGTCCCGGGTATGAGTCCCTGGAGCGTGTCCTGAAAAACGGGGGCTACCTGGACATGCTCGCCGGTCTGGGCGTGCATATAACACCGTTCACGGAGGAAATCGTCAAACGCGCCCACGGCATTTCTCCCTACAAGGAATTCCTTTTCGGTGAGGATCCGGCCCGATATGACCTCGTCATCAACGTCCCCAAGTTGAAGACCCATGGTATGATGGGTATGACACTCGGGGTCAAGAACACCTTTGGATTCATACGCGGGTTCGCCAAGGGGCGATGGCACCTTCGGGCCGGCAGAGACAGAGACCTTTTCGCCTCGATTATTGTAGACATTCATCGTATCGTCTCCCCAACGGTGACCGTTCTTGACGGTGTTCTCGGAATGTGCGGCGACGGGCCATCAAACGGCACTCCGGTCATGTGCGGCATGCTCGCCCTTTCCCGCAGTGCCTTCGCTCTCGATGCCTTTGTCGAGGGGCACCTCTGTCCCCGCGCAACCCTTCCCGTTACATCCTGTGCCAGACGTCATGGCTTTCTGGACCACTACGAGGTCATCGATGCCGGCATCCCCTCCCCTGTCACATTTCCTATGCCTCAAGCCAGCGACCCCGACTGGAGTCTTCCGGCCCCGGTTAAGAAACTCCTCCGAAATATCTTTCTGAAGAAGCCCAGGATCTCCCGCAACACATGCCAGCTTTGCGGCGTCTGCAGCACCGTCTGTCCCGCCGACGCCGTACATTTGCAAAACGATACAATGGCTTTCGACTACACGAAATGCATCAGATGCTATTGCTGCGAGGAAATGTGCCCCCATGGCGCAATAAAGGTGTGAGAGACGTCAGGGGGTCAGCCGCCCGGATCAGCTGTCCATAAGAAAAGGCAGAAGCCGAAGCCTCGGCCTTTTCTTTTTCTCAAATTTCCAATTCCTGTCCGCTTTATTTCCCCTTAACCGGTATTTTTTTCTCCTCTTTGAGGGCCTTTTCCGTTTTAGGGATGACAATGGAGAGGACACCTTTCTTGTAATTCGCTCTGGCACCATCGACATTCACCTCAATGGGAAGCGGGATAGATCTGTTGAAGAACCCGTAGACGCGCTCCATTCGATGGTAGCTGCCGCCTTCTTCTATTGTTTCCTCCTTCTTCTCGCCCCGGATCGTAAGAGATTCACTGGTGACCGCCACGTCGATGTCTTTTTCATCCACGCCGGGCAGCTCGACGGTCACCTTTATCTCTTTGCCGCTGTCGGCAACATCGATGTCGGGATGAAACATCGATGTTGCCATTACCGGGAGGCCCGGATCGAATCCGCGAAGAAAAGTCTCGAATATCCTGTCTATGTCGTTGCGCAACGACAGAAGGGGATTCACCTCCGGAAGCCGGGTAATGTCCCTCGTCTTCTTTACCTGTGGTGTAATTCTTCTTGTCGTCATATCCATACCTCCATATTCTATCAGCTTGTCGACTTCATCCCGCCTTTACCGCAATCTTCTTCATCTTTGGCATATTGTTTTTAGGCATGACCAACTTGAGAACGCCGTCCTTCACGTTTGCCTGGATCTTTTCCCTGTTGATCTCGCCGGATATAGTGAAGATTCTCTGGTAGTCACCAATTCCGTATTCCGCATGGGTAAGCTTCATCCTTTCCGGCACATCCCAGTCAACCCTGCCATAAATGGTCAAAACATTATCCTCTAGAGTAACCTCAACAGAGTTCTCGTTAACTCCAGGCATATCCGCTATCACTACTATCCGGTCCTTGCCTTCGATGATGTCCACATCCGGATTATAGATTTTGGTCGCCCGTGTGCGTTCCACGAGATCGGTCTTTTCGATCTCCTTTTTCTGCATTTCCTTTGACTTATCGGCCATATTCAACCTCCTCACGCAGATTTGATCGTAATCTTTTTCGGCTTTTCCGCCTCGGACCGCGGCAGCGTGATGGTAAGGATCCCGTTGGCGAAGCGAGCGCCTACTTTTTCCGCGTTGATCGTAAAAGGCAATTCGATAGCCTTGGTAAACTGTCCGTACCAGCGCTCACGCCGGTGATAGGAATTGCCTTCATCCAATTGCTCCGGTTCCCTGGCACCCTTGAGGATGAGAGTCTTACCCGTGACCGAAATGTCTATCGCACCGGCATCGATACCTGGAATTTCCGTCGTTACAAGGATCTCTTCACCATCGGTCCAAATATTGACCGCCGGAAAATCGCCCGTTGACGGCGACACAAACCTGGATAAGACTCGATTCATTTCATTTTCGATCCGCTGAAACTCTGACCACGGGTCAAGGCCTCTGCCAAACATGCCGAAACCATCTGTCCACAACATAGTCATCAACCTCCTTGCAGAGTTATATAATCGTTGTGAAATTAATTTGTTCACTGACGGATTTTTTGTCAAGTGGTGGAATCAGATTGTAACTAGATGAATTTAATCAGATTAATTGCACGGAGAGAAGGTCCTCACATCGGTGGTGCCTTTTACGGGTCGAGCCGCTTGTAGTTTGCTCCGTCAAAGGAAAAACTGCCCGCGATTTCGATGCCGCTCAGGTGCTGCCCTATATCCTTCGGACCATCGTCGAGCCTGATGGCCATTCCGCAGTCAGAGCTTAGATTTCTCGGTACCGGCACAAGCTCGTATGCGGCACCACGCTCCTTCAGTATCTTTTCCGCCCGCAGCACATCATGTATCGTATAGAATAAAAGGAAGACGCTATTTTTTGGCAATTTCTCTGACCGCCTCCACAAATGTTTTCAGGTCATCTTCCCCGGTAAAATATCCGGGCGACACCCGAAGCGTTCCTTTCGGGAATGTTCCGATAGTTTGATGCGCCACAGGCGAACAGTGCAAACCCACCCGAACAAAGATAGACCTTTTGTTCAGTTCATATCCCACTTCTGAAGGAAGTCTGCCTTCGATGTTGAAGGCAACAATGGGAAGGTATGCACGGGCGCCCTTCCCTTCATGGCCATAAACGATCACACCGTCAACGGAACGCAAACCCTCAAGAAGTCTACGCCTCAGAGCCTGTTTCCTCTCGACGATTACCGATAGGCCTTCACGGGCGATGAAGGTGAGGCCGCCGAGAAGGGATGCAATTCCCGGAGTATTTGGCGTCCCGCACTCGTATCGGTCCGGCAGGAACAAGGGGTGTTCCACTGATTCCGATTTGCTCCCCGTTCCCCCAAATTTCAGAGGTGTCAGGCTAATTCCCGGCCTCACATAAAGAGCACCCACCCCCTGGACGGAAAAGAGCGATTTATGGCCCGAAAAACAGAGGATGTCCGCCTTCAGCTCCTCCACATCCACCGGCAACGACCCCATCGTCTGGCAGGCATCCAGAATAACGAGCGTGTCGCCGACCACTTCCCTTATGCCTTCAAGAGACTGCACTGCACCGGTTACATTGGACCCGTGATTTATAATAACTGCCCTGGTGTTCCCCTTCATAGCCGGGCGAAGGTCGTCGAGATCGAGAAATCCCTCCTTCGAACACGCTACGGCAGTATATGAGATTCCCCTGCTACTGCGCAGAAATTCAAGGGGCCTCATGACTGAATTGTGCTCCATCGTTGTCGTTACGACGTGATCGTTTTCCTTAAGGAGACCGAGCAATGCCATGTTCAGGGATTCTGTCCCATTCTGAGTGAAGATCAGACGTTCCGATTCTCTCATTCCGATGAAAGCGGTGAGTCTTTCACGGGCGTCGAAAATGATTCGGGCGGCCTCCAGCGATAGCGTGTGTCCGCTTCTGCCGGGATTGCCTCCGACGTTCGTTACGAAATTAGTGAGATAATCTAAGGTTTCTGCAGGTTTCGGAAATGATGTTGCCGCGTTATCCAGATAGATCATTGATGGCTTTACCCCGGAGATGCGCCAGCTACGGCCTGATCACGTTCGTGGCTTCGTTGAAGGAGGTCACGATCTCGAACATATTACTGATCCTGCCGACGTCGACCTTTTCCTTGAGGTGAAAAAAGTCGAGACAGGTGCCGCATGCAATGATGTCGACGCCCAACTTCTCTATTTCCTTCAGGATCTTGATGTATTCCGATTCTGATACCACAAGTTTTACCCCCGCATTGATAAAAACCATTCGCCAGGGTACCGTCTCCAGTTCCTTGATGGTGTTCAAAAACGATCTCATCAGGATTTTCCCGAGGTCATCGCTGCCTCTCCCCATGGTTTCACCGTCGATGAAAACCAGCGATCTCTTCTCCTGTACCTGCTCGGCCGTCGACCCCTTTTCCCGGCAGCCTTCCACGCGGTAAATATCGCCGTCCTGGACCACTGTCGTGGAATAGCCCTTCGATCCCAGAAAACGTCGTACATTTTCGCTGGCAGTGGGATCATCGACGACAACCTCGATCTCATCGACCGTCCTGCCCTCCAGGAATTTCTTTGTTTCGATCACCGGTATCGGGCAGGTTTTGCCCTTTAAATCCAGACATTCCATGCGGCTATTGTATTAGAAAACTTCGTCAAGAGCAAATGAATAATAGGCATGGAAGCCTCACAAGTAATAGAGACTGACGATAGACGGCGACAAAATGACCGGCAACCCTCTTCCAGACATTGCTGCTTCCAAAAAAAAAGGGAGAACCTTGCGGCTCTCCCTTTCGAAGTTGCTGTAGTCCGGTTACTTGTTCAGTTTGCTTTTGAACTTCTCTATCATCTTTGGAACGACCTCTTTGTAGTCGCCTACAATGCCGAAAGATGCAGCCTTGAAGATAGGCGCATCGGGGTCTTTATTGATGGCAACGATACAATCGGAAGTTCTCATGCCGGCGAGGTGCTGGATGGCACCCGAGATACCACAGGCGATGTATATTTTCGGCTTTACGGTTTTACCCGTCTGTCCCACCTGATGTTCGTAGGGGATCCATTCGGAGTCGACAGCGGCACGGGATGCGCCGACTGCGCCGCCGAGGAGGTCAGCCAGTTCCTGCAGCATAGCAAAACCCGCATCGCTTCCCAGCCCGCGGCCGCCGGAAACGATGATGTCGGCCTCGACGAGGTTGACTGCCGTGGCTGATTTGATGAACTCAACAACCTTCGTTGCAAGATCCGCATCCGCGAGGGCAAAGGATTCTTTTACCACTTCGGCACTCTTGGAAGCATCTTTTTCGGCCATCGCAAAGGCCTTCGGCCTTACCGTCGCGATCTGGGGAGCTGCCTTTTCATTTACAACGGAAACTGAGTAGTTGCCGCCGAAGGCTGCCCGCGTCATCTTGACCTTGCCGCCGTCCACTGCAAGTCCGATGGTGTCGGTACACAGTCCGAAACCAAGCTGCGCAGCTGCCGCTGCCGCAACATCGGTACCCATGCTCGTGGCCCTGAACAGGGCGATTTCCGGTTTGTATTTCTCGAGAAGAAAGGCTGCAGCCTTACCGTATGCTTCGCCCCTGAAGCCCTTGAAAACGTCGCCTTCTACCGCGTAAACCTTCGTTGCTCCGTAGGCGCCAGCCTCTTTCGCGAGGTCGTCGACCTTGTCGCCGATCACGAAGGCACAGACACTGGAACCGAAACCATCGGCCAGCTGCTTGCCTATGCCAAGAAGCTCAAAAGACATCGGTGTAATACCACCGTCTTTATGTTCTATGTAAACCCAAACATCGTTAGCCATTGTATTTTCCCTCCTCCAAGTTATTTTATAACTTTCAAGTCAATGAGCTTGTCGGTGATCGTATTGGCAATTTCTTCGATCTCGCCTTTGAGGATCTCGCCCGCGCCCCGTGGAGGCGGTACAGCGATCTCGACCACTTTTGTGCTGGCGCCTGCCGCTCCTACCTTGCCGGCGTCCACACCGAGGTCGCCCGCATTCCATTTCGGGATTTCGATCTTGGATGCTTTCCTGATCCCCATGAGGTTGGGCAACCTGGGCTCATTGATACCCTTAATAACGGAGACAACGGCCGGAAGCTTTGCTTCGATAACTTCGGTACCGCCTTCGATAGCCCTCTCCACGACGATCTTTTTGCCTGCGGCGTCGATGGACCGGACCTTTGAAACGTATGTAAGCGGGGCAAAACCGAGGACTGCGGCAAGCTCCGCCGCGACCACGCCGGAATTGCCGTCAGTGGACTGTTTGCCGGTAAAAACTACGTCCACGTCCCCTGCCTTCTTAATCGCAGCCGCAAGGACATACGCCGTGGAGTAAGTGTCTGACCCGGCGAATGCGTCATCAGTGCAAAGTGCCACTTCGTCGACCGTCAACGCCAGAGCATTTCTCAATACGTCGGTTGCACCCTCGGGGCCCATGGAAATGGCCACGATCTCGCCATCGTAATTCTCCTTCGTCAGCAACGCCTCTTCAAGTGCGAACTCGTCAAAGGGATTTGTGATGGAATCCATTCCATCCCTGCTCAAGGTCCCCTTCGGGATGTCCCATTTGATTTCTGCTTCGGTATCAGGAACCTGTTTCAAACAAACCGCTATCTTCACAGTGTCCTCCTTATATGTTTTATTCACCCGTAAAGGTGGCTTTTCTTTTTTCCACGAATGCCGTCATGCCTTCTTTCTGGTCCTTCGTTGCAAAACAAAGGCCGAAGTCCTTCGCCTCGAGGCTAAGCCCTTCCTTGTTATCAAGGGATAGGCTCTTGTTGACGCATTCCTTGGCCAGTCTGACTGCGAACGGGCCGTTTGCAGATATCTTTGCGGCAAGGGCCATAACATCGGCCATTAGCTGGTCATCGGGTACTACCTTGTTGAGGAGTCCCATTTCGTAGGCCTCAGCGGCGCCAATCGTCTTGCCCGTAAAGATAAGTTCTTTCGCCTTTGCCAGCCCGGCAAGTTTCGCTGTCCGCTGCGTTCCTCCAAAACCGGGGTGTATGCCCAGTGTGGTCTCGGGAAAACCCACTTTTGCCTTGTCGGAAGCATAGATAATATCACAGGCGAGGGCCACCTCGAACCCGCCGCCAAGGGCGAATCCGTTCACTGCGGCTATCACCGGCTTTTCCATGTTCTCCAGAGTGGCGAAGGCCTCATGACCCCGTGCGGAAAAGGCCATGCCTTCCAGTGCTGTCAGGTCTTTCATCTCAAGAATGTCGGCACCCGCCACGAAGGCCTTGCCTTCGCCGGTCACTACAACCACCCTGACCTCCTTATCGGCATTCAGGGCAATACCGGCTGCTTTCAACTCGATGAGCGTCTCGGAGTTGAGGGCGTTCAGGGCCTTCGGCCGGTTGAATTTCAAAATCGCAATACCGTCCTTCTTTTCGACGATAAGGTTCTTGAATTCCATCATTATGCCTCACATTCGAGTATTGCGGCGAGACCCATACCGCCGCCGATGCACATTGACACGAGACCATACTTAAGACCGAGTCGCTTCATCTGGTAAAGCGCGGTGGTAACAAGCCGGGCGCCGGTGCAGCCGATGGGATGACCGAGTGAGATGCCGCCGCCGAACATATTGCACTTATCCATATTGATTCCAAGCTCCCTGATACAGCCGATGGACTGTGAAGCAAAGGCCTCATTGAGTTCAATGCAGTCGATCTGATCGATCGTCATGTTGGCCTTCTTGAGAGCCTTCTTGATGGCCGGGATGGGACCTAAGCCCATGTAAGCCGGGTCAAGGCCACCGTTGGCCCAGGAAATTACCCTGCCCATGGGTTTGATGCCCAGTTCTTTCGCCTTATCCCGCGACATCATGACCACGGCGGATGCGGCGTCGTTGAGGCCGGAGGCGTTTCCCGCTGTGACGGTGCCGCCATCTTTCTTGAAGGCCGGTGCCAGGGAAAGCATTTTTTCAAGCGTGGTGTCCATCGGTCTTTCGTCGGTATCGAAAATGATGGGGTTGCCCTTTCTCTGGGGAATGGCTACGGGAACGATCTCATCCTTGAACCAACCTGCCTTGATGGCGGCTCTCGCTCTCTGGTGGCTCAAAAGTCCGAACTTGTCCTGTTCTTCCCTGGAGATACCGTATTTTGCCGCGATATTCTCGGCGGTGAACCCCATATGATAGCCGTAGAAGATTTCCCACACACCATCGAGAACCATAAGGTCGACTGCCTTCGTATCGAACATGCGCGCGCCCCACCTCAGTCCGGGGATCGTAAAGGGGGCCTGGCTCATATTCTCCATGCCGCCTGCCACAACCACCTCATTATCACCCACCATAATCGACTGATTCGCGTTAATGATCGCCCTTAATCCTGATGAACATACTTTATTAATCGTATAAGCAGCTGTTTCCTTCGGCACGCCGCCGTGAATGCTGGCCTGGCGCCCCGAGTTCTGACCAAGTCCCGCCTGAAGAACATTACCCATGATAACTTCATCGATCACGACCTCTTTCAGACTGCTGTCGTAATCATAATACTTTGCTTCTAGTTCGGTGTCCGTCTTGCCTTCGAAGATGGCAGGCGCGAATTCCTTATCCTTGCTCTTCGACGGTCTGATCCCTGCCCTCTTGATGGCTTCCTTGATGGCGGTTCCGCCAAGCTGGACAACGGGTACGTCCTTCAATGACTGACCGAACTGGCCGATCGCGGTTCTAGCACACGAAACAATGACTGCTTCTTTCATACAGGTCTCCTTTCAGTTGAAAAAAATTTCACAACGTTTGTACCGCAATTCCGAGTATTTGTCAACGATTTTAATGGTTGTCAGCACACACGGGGCACCTTTTCACACCACCCTACGCCAGGCGCAAAAATCGCGTCAAGCCGCTGGACACAACAACACAAATCCCGAGAACATGGATCCCGGCGCCGAAACCGAAGAGGTCGCCCGACAAACCGAGAAGATATGGGGTGAACCCCAGCCCGCACATAACCCCCAGGGTGGTCACAATTCCCGTGGCAAGACCCCGTTGCTCGGCCGGGAATATCCGCGAAATCGCTACGAGCCCCACCGGGAAAAATCCCATTACTATGCTGGCCTGAAAAAAAAGCGCCCAGCCTATGTGCCTCGCACCGGCGAAGGGTATGAGGACTGTCAGGAGACCTGACAACAAAAGCTGGATGAACATCGTTTTCTTCAGGCTGAAGCGGTCGATCATGAATCCGATCGCAATAGTAAGCACTGCACCCCCTATCCGGGAAAATCCGAATATCTCGTTGGCATAACTTATGTCAAGCATCAACTCCTTGGTCAGATAGAGGGGCGTAACGAAATAGATGCCCAGGTTGGCGCCCGCGGCAAAGGTCCATATGGCCGCCATGAGCCACAAGGAGGGAGTCCGGACGATTGCGGGCAACTGGCTCCGTACGGATCGCGATAGTTTTACCTCCCTGCAGACCATAGGAAAGACAATGGCCAGGACCACGAACACCCCGCCGAGTATATAGAATATCCCGCGCCAGTTCACGAAGGACAGAAGAATCACTGCGACGAAGGGTATTGCGAATATACTCATTGAGGCTGCTGAATCGTGTATCGCGATAACCTTTCCCCAAGACCTTTCCTCATAATAGTGCGTGACCAGTGGAATGATCGCCGGCAGGTAGATGCCGCTCGTCAGCCCCAGTACCAGGACGAGCAGGGCAAAATGGGAAAACCGGCCGCAAAACGGAATGAAAAAGAAGATCAGAGCCGAGATCATGAGAGATGCGGTGATCGAACGCCGGTATCCGACGTATCCCGAGAACATTCCCGACAGGAAAAGGGAGACGCTGTACCCTGCTGAGTTGTAGAAGAACAGGCTGGCGGCCTTTGCGTGGGAAACGGCGAAATCATCCTCGATGAGAGGGAGGAGGGGTGAGAAAATCGTCCTGACACTGAAATTCATAAACCAGATAAACCACAAAAAGGCGAGCAGAAAGAGTGCCTTCCCTGAAAATGACTGATATCGGCCCACCGATTCACTTTACGAGCATCCCCTCAAAAAATCAATGAAATCTTGAGTTGGCCGGAAGGAATGTGTTAACATACACCGATCTTTAATCAATATAAATCCCTTTGCGAAAGGATGCAGCGCACATGAACATCCCCCCGATCAACCTGAAGGCACAGTTCAAGGGTGTCAAAAAGGACGTATTGAAGGGCATACGGGAAATACTTGATGAGCAAAAACTGATCCTCGGCCAATACTGCCTCAAGCTGGAAGAGCAGGTTGCCTCCATGACCGGGGCAGCTCAGACGATCTCCTGTGCCAACGGTACGGATGCGCTGATCCTCTCCCTCATGGCACTGGGAATCGGCAATGGGGACGAGGTGGTCACCACACCCTACACCTTCTTTTCGACCGCCAGCTCCGTGGCGCTTACGGGAGCCCGGCCTGTCTTCGTCGATGTACAGGAAAGTGATATGAACATCGATCCGGGCCTCATAGAGAAAGCCATCACCCCGAAAACAAAGGCCATCCTCGTAGTGCACCTCTTCGGGAAGATCTGTGATATGAAAAGGATATCTGCCATCGCCGAAAAACACAAGATCCCCGTGATAGAAGACATGGCACAGGCTCTCGGCGCAAAGAGGGGCGGCATCGGGGCGGGCACGCTTGGGGATATCGCTGCCACCAGTTTTTATCCCACCAAGAATCTCGGCGGTATCGGAGAAGGCGGGATGGTGCTCACGAGGCGTGCGGATCTGGGCGAGAAGGTCCGTAAGCTCCGGGTACACGGGATGGGAGAGAAACCATACATACACGAGATGATCGGATTCAACAGCCGGCTGGATGAGATAAAGGCCCTGGCGCTCTGTGTCAAGTTCACCAGGCTTGCCTCATGGAACAAAACACGTCTCGAAACCGCCGGGTACTACAACATGCATCTTCGAGACCTTCCTATTACCCTTCCCATCATTGACGACGAAACATCGCACATCTTCCATCATTATGTAATTCGCACTGACAGGCGCGATGCCCTCCAGCTTCACCTCAAGGAAAAAGGGATCATCACAGGGATTTATTATCCGCTGCCCCTTCACTTACAGCCGTGTTTCTCATACCTCGGCAACGAAGAGGGTACTTTCCCTGTAGCGGAAAGCGCGGCAAAAACAAGTTTGGCCATTCCCGTCTTCCCGGAACTGAAGAAGAGAGAAAAAGACTATATAATTAATAGCATACGATCCTTTTTTAAAGCATGACATTAAGTAAGGATCATGGCTCGCGGAACGATTTTCCCTTACCGGATACGTATTGAAATGGTTCCCCGGCACAGGTCTCCCCATCTTCGCTGTCTTATGATCCTGGGACTTTTAGGGTCTGTGCCTCGGTCCCGGAGCAATCACGCGTCTGCATAAAGACCTTTGCGAGCAAGCCTGAAAGGGATTGTCCAAGCCCGACGCGTTAGCAACCGGTAGCTTCTAGTCGGGTTCTTCTTCCGACTCCTTCTTCGGTGTAGACCCCCGGGAACTCATTGAATGGCCTCTTGATGAGGAGCGACCCATCGCCTTGTGCGAAGTCTTGCCCCCCTTCGATCCTCGCGCCGCCATCATTTCCTTGCTTCTCTGTGTTTTCTTTGCCGGCCTTGCCATATGATCCTCCTTTGCCCGTACGGGCTTTCCTGTCGTAATTCCTTCAGACAGGCAAAAAATATGCCAGTAGGGTTATCGACCCGGGCAAGGCTGAAGAAGGGCAATGTTTAATGGTTAGCCATCGTCGCCCTTCGTTCCGCCCGTTTCCGGGGACAAGACATTGTCTTGCCCGGCAAGAATTGTCTTGCGGACCAAGACCTGCGCCGTCATTCATTAGCAAAGGCGGGAGAAGAAAATAGGTCTTAACGCGTGTGACGGGATCTTCGATTTCTTCAGATATTCGAATACAATGGGGACAGTCGGAGCCTTCGTGGATTCGCCGGCTCTATTTTTGAGGCCGGGGGCGTCTCTTCTTACTTGCTTTCTTTTTGGCTCTTTCCGGCTATCTTGCCCACAAGGATCTGGACCATGGAATCGAGGTCAAGGTACTTTCGCGCCACTCTGTCGACATCCTTCTTTGTGACCTTCTCAATTGCGGAGGGCCAGGTTTTGAACATGTCCGGTTCCAGGCCGTAAAGGGTGTCGAAGCACATCGTCGATGTAATCGCACCATTCGACTGCATCCTTATATAGTGGTTTCCGATGAGATACGTTTTACCGTCCTCGATCTCCTTTTCAGAGAAACCCTTTTCCCGTATCTTCTCGATCTCCTCGCGGGCTATGCGGATGACGTCTTTCACGAAGGCTTCACTCGTACCTATATAGATGCCCGTCGCACCCGTTTCGTAGGCCATCTGGTTGAAGAATGTGACGGCATAGGCATATGGATTCTCTTCCCGGAGCACTTTATGTATCCTCCCACCCATACCGCTCAGAACGGCATCGAGAACTTCGACAGCGAACCTGTCCTTGTCTATGAGACCTGGGCCCGTAAAGCCGAAAACGATGTGAGTTTGCTGAATGTTCTTTTCGATGGCCACATCCTGTCGTGAGGGCTTGACGTACATCCTTTGGAGCTCGGTCTTCGGGCCCTTCCACACCCCGAAGAGTTCATCCGCGAAAGCGAAGACCTGCTTTTCATCGATATCACCGGAAAAGGCAAGCACCGCTCCCTGCGGTGTGACATAACGCCGGTATATGCCCGATACATCCTCAAGCGAAAGGGCTTCGACATCTCTTTCGCTGCCTAGGGGGTCGCGGCTGTAGGGGTGGTTAGCGAAGAGTGTCTCATTGAACCGCAGGAAGGTAAAGCTTACGGGGTCGTCATCTCTCTGGCGGATTTCCGAGAGGACCTCCCGCTTCACCCTTGAGAGTTCTTCCTGCGTCATGGAGGTTTCCATGATGACTTCCCTGAGAAGCTCGAGGACCGTCTTCATGTCCTTGCTCATAAACTTGCCCGACAGGCCGAAAAGATTTCTGCCATTGAATGGAGTCAGCGTTCCTGCCAGCAGGTCCACTTCTCTCGCTATCTGCGAAGAGCTTTTCTTTTTCGTACCCTTCAGCAGCATCCTTGCCATAACATTAAATTCACCGTTCTTGCCGGACCCTTCGGACTTAAGCCCACCGATAAAACCCAGTCTGAAGGAAAAGGTGGGTGAGGAGACATTCTTGTTGACCAGGCATTTAAGCCCATTCCCCAGAGTCTTCCTGTAGGGATTGGAGGTGTTCTTCGGCCCCATGGTAACGGTACGGCGGTTCTTCGTCACCAGGTACTTCGCGGCCACTTTCTTTACATCGTCTGCTGTAACGGCATCGACGGCCGTCAGGTACTTTTGTATAAAATGAGGATCTCCCGTCATCGTCGCCGAGTCGCCGATCTGACGTGCCCTCCCCTGTGCGGTCTCTGCATCGTATACATAGTAGGCCCTCAGCATATTCTTTGCCTTGGTAAGCTCCCAATCCTTTATGCCTTCCTTCTCTATGCGGGCGATCTCTGTATCTATCCCGGCGAGGACCCGCTGTGTGTCGTTGCCCGAATAGTTGGCATATATGACAAAGAGTCCTTCCTCTTTCGGCGTGAATACGTATGTCGAAATTCCGTTTACGATGCCTTTCTCCTTTTTCAGGACCTCCTGAAGCCGTGAACTTTCGCCGTCCCCCAGGATAACCCCGAGAACATCGATGGCCGGAACATCGGGATTCAGTCTCCGGGGAATGCCATAGGCAAGGGCCACATAGTTCTCCCTGAGATCTCTCTCGAGAACCTTCCCGGTCTGTTCGTTCACGGTGGTTTTTGAAATATGCCGTTCGGCCGGTTTTGCGCCCTTTGCTCCCTCTGAGAAATATGCCGCCACGAGTTCGTGTGCCTGAGCGGCGTCAAAATCTCCTGTTATCACAACAGTCTGGTTCGAAGGGATGTAATGGGAACGAAAATAGCCAACGATGTCTTTTCTTGTTAGCTTTTCAACAGTCTCACTGAAGCCTATAACCGGTTTCCCATAAACCTCGCCATGATAGCTTAGTGAGAACAGTTCCTTGAACAGTTTCCGCTGGGGATCGTCCTCTCCCATTTTGATCTCTTCAAGAACAACCTTTCGTTCCTTTGCGATCTCCTCTTCAGGGAAGGCGGGGTTCTTGACGGACTCCACGAGGAGCTCGAATCCCTCGCGAAACACCCTCGAAGGGACAATGATGTGATAGACGGTATTATCGAAGGACGTGAAAGCATTGATGCTGCCCCCCATCGCTTCGATCCTGGAGGCCAGGACGTTGCCTTTCAGCTTCTCCGTCCCTTTGAATATAAGGTGCTCGATAAAGTGGGTCACGCCGGCCACCCGGTCGTCTTCATCTTTGCTGCCCACATTGACCCACACCTGGATTGCCACCACACCGGTGTTCTTGCGCTGCTCGAGAATATAATCGAGGCCGTTCTTAAGGGAGTAAACCTCCATCGCTGCCATCCTTCCTGGAAATGAGAGCATCAGTATAAAGAACACGGACAGAATAAGAGAGGACAGGAATATGAAAGGCCCCCGGGAGGGCCTTTCATCCTGCCTGAAACGTTTAAATCTGAAGACCATGTGGTTGATTACAGGGCCTGTCTTCCTGCCTGAAATGCCTTGACATTGAGATCGTGGAGCTTCGGTGCGAGGAGCTTCTTGATCGCATCGACGAAGTATGCTTCCTTGATCTTCGGGAAAAAATTGGAGAACGCGCCGACGAGGACAACGTTCTGCGCCTGAAGATTGCCCAGTTCTTTCGCAATCCCCAGACCGTCTATTACATGCACGTTTTCCTTGAAGTATTTTTTAAATGTTGCATCCACACCCTTCGGGTAGTCCATCTGGCCGAGGCTAACCGAGGGAGGAAGGATCTCCTGGGTATTGATGACGATCTTGCCGTCCGGTTTCACCCAGTTGATGTAACGAAGGGCTTCGAGGAGCTCAAAGGAAAGAAGATAGTCGACATCGCCGTATTTGATAATCGGCGAATAGACTTTCTTGCCAAAGCGGAAATGGGTTGTAACGTCGCCGCCCCTCTGGGCCATGCCGTGAACTTCCGCTTTTTTGACATCATATCCGGCCCTTATGAAGACCTCGCCAAGTATGTTGCTTGCAAGGATGGCACCCTGCCCGCCTACACCGGAAAGAAATATGTTTGTGGTTTTCTCGTCTTTTTTCATATTCTGCCTCCTCACTTCTTAGCCGGTTCTATGGCGTCGAATTTACATACCTGTACGCATACCTCGCATCCAACACACTGATCGGGATTGATATAGACCGTCCCTTTCCTCTTCTGCCCGTCTTTCGTCTGACCCGCAGCTTCCCTCCAGCTAATGGCGGGACAGTTGATCTCGAGACACATCTTGCAGCCGCGGCACTTGTCCATATTGATCGCAAAAAGAGGATTTTTGAACTTTTCCAGAGGTTTTGCCCTGCGAAGAAGCATGCAGGGGCTGTCTTTACAGAGGATAAGTGATGCCTCATCCCTGTTGAGCTCTTCTTTGACTATCTCCATCGTTTCCTTGATGTTGTAAGGATCGATGTAGCGAATATTCTTGATTCCCACGGCCTTGCCTATTTCGGCGTAGTCAACCTGGTTCGCCTGTTCACCGCGGACGGTAAAGCCCGTTCCCGCATGTTCCTGGTGACCGGTCATACCGGTGATCCTGTTGTCGAGGACGATTGTCGTGGAATTGCCTTTATTGTAGCCGGCGTTCATCAGCGGTGCGATCCCGGAGTGGAGGAATGTGGAATCGCCAAGGACGGCGACCATCTTTCCGAGGGCTTCCTTGCCCATGGCCTTCATGGCGCCATGCAGCATGCCGCCGCCTGCACCCATACAGATCGTGGTATGGAGGGCGGAAATCGGCGGAGCAACTGCCAGAGTATAACAGCCGATGTCGCCGAAGACGAAGGCACCCAGTTTCTTGAGGGCATAGAAAAGCGGTCTGTGAGAGCAACCGGCACAAAGGTTCGGCGGTCTCCTCGGAAGATCTTCCGGTTTTACCCTGATCTTCGGTGCCTTGTAGGCTTTGCCTTTCACGGCCTGCTCGATGATCTCGGGTGACAGTTCGTACATATTGGGAATGATGTCCTTACCGTGGAAAACCTTGTAACCCATGGCCCTGATCTCTGTTTCAAAGAACGGGTCGAGTTCTTCGATGATCATGACCTTCTTCACCTGCTTGAAGAAATCGGCGATCATCTTTTTCGGAAGCGGCCAAACCATACCGAGCTTCAGGAAGGAATATTCAGGAAAGACTTCCTTTGCGTACATGTATGCGGCACCGCTGGCGATGATACCAAAGCTCTTGCTGTTTATCTCCATCTTGTTCAGCTTGGTCTTGTCCGCGAATGCCTCCAGCTTCCTCATCCGTTCTTCGATGATCTTTCTTCTCGGCCGAACGTTGGCAGGAACCATGACATACTTTGTTGCCTCTTTCGGGTCGAGGCCCAGGGGCATTTTCGACTCGACTCTTTTGCCTGTCTGCACCAGTGAATCGGCGTGGGCAATTCTTGTTACCGTTCTCAGGAGGACCGGGGTGTCGAACTTTTCACTGATGTCGAAGGATGCTTTGGCGAATTCGTAGCATTCCTGTGCGTCGCCGGGTTCCAGCATCGGGACCTTTCCGAAACGGGCCCAGTTCCGGCTGTCCTGCTCGTTCTGGGAACTATGGACGTTCGGGTCGTCGGCAACGACGATCATGAGACCACCCTTGATACCCGTGTAGGCAAGGGTCATTAAGGCATCGGAAGCCACGTTCATACCGACGTGTTTCATGGATGCCATCGCTCTTGCGCCGGCAATCGCGGCGCCGCTCGCCACCTGGACCGCCACCATTTCATTTGGTGACCATTCAGCGTAGATCTCCGGGTAATTGTCGGCAACGTCTTTGAGAATTTCACTACTTGGTGTTCCGGGATATGCGGCCGCGACTTTCACACCAGCTTCCCAGGCACCTCTTGCAATTGCTGCGTTTCCTTGCATTATTTCTTTCATACTACCCCCATAATGGCGTATCGCCTGGATTTTGAGTGATTAATTACTTCACCTCCTTCAAGATAACGATTTTTCTATATTTTTTTTAGACTTGTTAATAAATTCACGTATTATTTTCAACAGAATAACAATTCTTTGTCAAGAAATATCGTTATGGAATCCGGTCAGATGCAAGGAAATCTACGATACCCTTACAACCCTCCAGTCCTTCCTTTATATTCTCCAGCGATATTCGTTCGTCTTTACCGTGCATCCTCATATGCTCTTCTTTCGTGAGGGTGACCGGGAAGAACCCGTATGACGGGATTCCCAGGTCTCTAAAGTATCTGAGGTCCGTCGCGCCCGTCGTTACGAAAGGAAGAACCGGGACGTCCTTCCTGAGCGATGTGACACAGTCTTTAATGCCCTGGAAATAGATCGTGTTGTATCGTGAAGGTCCGGGCGTGGTTATCTTCTCCCCGATTCTTTCGATCTCTACGTCCTTCCCGGCAAGTTGCCGTATCTTCTTGAAGAATTTCCCATGCGTTTCGGAAGGCAGCAGTCTTGCGTCGAAATACGCCGATGATTCCGCAGGTATGACGTTGACCTTTTCGCCTCCCTTGAGAATGGTCAGGGTCACCGTATTGCGGAGGATCGCATTGTAGATCTCATTGCCTTCGAAAAAATCTCTCCATCTCTTTACTCTGAGTGCTTCCTTCAGGGGAGGAAATTTTGCACCGCCGATTTTTCTGCCTTCCAGGACACCTTCCAGGTAGGCTGATGTAACAGGCATGCTCTTCAGGGGCCATACCTGCGAGAGAATGCGCTGCGAAGCGGCGACAATCTTTTCATTGGCGTTGTCGCCGTGCGGCATCGACCCATGTCCGCCTCTGCCCTTTGCCCTGATGATAAACTGGCTCAGCTTCTTTTCCGTAACCGACACCTGGGCGTGGACAAAGCCGTTCTCCTCGATCAGGCAACCTCCTTCGCTCAGCACGAACGATGCATCTCTGAGTTCCGGTACCTTATCGAGCATGTATTCCACCCCGTTGGCTCCGCCGACCTCTTCGTCGCAGGTAGCGAGAAAAATGATGTCCCTCCCGGGGGTGATCCCCCTCTGAGCCAGATCGAGGAAGGCAAGGAGATGACAGATGACCTGAGATTTCATGTCGACGGCACCCCTGCCGTAGACATATCCGTCCTTCACCTCTGCACCAAAGGGATGGACCGTCCACTCATCTTCCCTGGCGGGCACCACATCGATATGGCCGAGCAGGATGATCGGCTTGCCGTCCTGTCTCCCCTTGATGCGCGATAAAAGATTTGCCCGCCCTGGTGCGGCCGCATACAATTCTGCGGTCAGTCCTTCACTCCTGATGATGTCCTCGAGAAACTGTGCCGCCTTCTCTTCGTTGCCCGGGGGGTTTGTTGTATCTATACGCAAGAAAGCGCGCAGCAGGTCAACCGCTTCATCAAAGGTCTTCATAGTATGTCCTGTTCTTTCCGTCCTTTTTCGCGCGGTAGAGATTATCGTCCGCTTTTTTTATGAGGTCTTTTTCCTCGCGCCCCTGGGCATAGGCTACAACGCCGCCGCTCACAGTGGAATGGATAAGATTATTGTCAGATTCGATAGCGGCTTTTTCTACGGCGATCCTGAGACGCTCGGCTACCATGATGGCTTTATCGGCCGAAGTCTCCGGCAGGATAACAAGAAACTCCTCTCCGCCATACCTGCCCACTTTGTCGATTGCCCGCAAATTCTCCTTCATGATCCGCGTTATTCCTTTCAATACCTGGTCACCGACGAGATGTCCGTACCGGTCGTTTACGGTCTTGAAATCGTCCACATCGAAGAGAATCAGCGAAAAAGGGCTGTTATACCGCTTTGACCGCTCGATCTCCGCCGCCAGTTCCCCCACGATGCAGGCATGATTGTAGGCACCGGTAAGGCCGTCATGTCGTGAAAGGGTCCGGATCTCTTCGAAGAGGCTGATCTTTTCGAGGGTCAAGGCGATGTGCGAACAAAAACGGGAGAATATGGACCTCTCTTCTTCATTAAAAGATTCGTGCCTGTAGAGAGCCGCGTACCCGTAAAGGCGGTTCGTCGTCCTGAGGTCCGAAACGGTCGACTCTATACCGGGAATGATGGCGGCGGTGTCTTTCCCGCCGGCAAGCACCGCCATCATGCTGTGCTGAAGCGTCGGGTCGCGATCCGCCTCCGGCATGATATGAATGTCGGCCTCCGGACCCGTCATAAGCATCGTCCCGAAAAACTCGAACTCAATGAAGCTCCCGAGAAGTGTGTAGGCATTCCTCAGAACGAAGACGGGGTCCTCCGTCTCCCCTATCATGTGCTGAAGGTTCTTGAGAAACTCCAGCTCGAGGATGTTTATTTTTTCCCGCCGGAAGCGCTCTTCGATCTCCCCGGTCAGTTCCTGGGTCCTCAAGACCTCCATGTAATGGTCCATGCTGTTGTTAACGATATGGAAAAGTTCCTCAAAGCTTTTGAAGGGCTTGGTAAGCAAGGCGTATGCCCCGTTACTCAAGGATTCGAGCCGTTCTGTCTCGTCGGCATACCCTGTCATCATTATCACAGGTATGCGGCGATCAATTCTCTTTATTTCTTTGAGGATCTCTATGCCCGAAATTCCCGGCAGAATTATGTCGCAAAGAACGGCATGCGGCCGCTTTTCCGCCAGTTCCTTTTTCAGGTCGGGCATGCGCTGGTATACGAAGACCTTGAGGCCGAACTGCTGAAGAAACTCCTGCAAGACGGCCAGAAGGCTTTCTTCATCATCTATTATGAATAAACGTTTTTCAGAAGACATTCTTGGCCGGAACTTTACGAGAATCGCCCGCTTTCAACCCAATACCACCTGTCTGTTTCAAACGGAGACTACTTCCTTGACCTCGGGAATCTCCTGTTTGAGCTGTTTCTCCACACCCATCTTCAGTGTCATCATGCTCATCGGACAGCTTCCGCACGCTCCCTGAAGCTTCACTTTTACAACACCGTCGACGACATCGATGAGCTGAATATCGCCCCCGTCCCTCTGCAGGAGCGGTCTGATCTTTTCAAGTACCTGCTGAACCTTTTCTTTCATTTTTTCCTCCGTTGCTTAAGGGCCCGCCCGGCAGTCGGCACGGGTTCTCCTTGCCGGACGCTGACCTTGATCTCTTTCGCCGCTATCTTGCGGGACTTCGGCACCGTAATAGTCAGCACGCCTTCCTTGTATGTGGCGCCGGCCTTCTCACCGACAACCTCGGCGGGAAGCTGGATGCTCCTCATAAAGGACCCGTGTACTCGTTCGGCACGGTAGTAATCTTCTTCCTTGAATTCCTCGCTGCGCTTGCGTTCCCCTTCCACGGTCAACTTGTCTCCGACTATCGTGATCGCTATTTCCCCTGGATCTATTGCGGGTATGTCCATGTTGATAACGATATCCTGTTCCCTTTCGAGGACATCCACCGCGGGAAGCCAGTCCGCCTCCCGAAGCGATGGAAAACCGGCCTCGCCGAAAAATTCCTCGAATATTCGGTCCATTTCTTCACGCAGAGAAGGAAACTTCGTCTCCCACATGGATTTCCAAGGTGTCAAGGGCATACCCATACCTCCTGTTTACGCTTCCTGCGGGACCGGGACCAGTCTCTTCCAGAAACTGACTATGCCCGACTGATGGAAAACAAGCTGAACGAGTTCCCAGCCCGATGTGCCCATTTCATTCAACAACGCAGAAAGGTTATCGAGCTGTTCAACCCCCACTTCATGAACTTCACACTCACCGTCGGGCCTGCAGGCGTAAATGAGGTTGTTTTCTTTCTCTATATCAACCCCTCTCCTTTTCAGCTCCTCTAAAGAGTAAATTCTGACGGTATGTTCGAATTTCTTCATGGTCAACCCCTTTCCCACGATTCTTTATGCTATAATGATAAACCATTGTGTTATATTTTTAAAGTGTCATGACCGATTTTCCCGCCTACACAAGATTATATTCCCAGGGCCTCCTTGAGGACAGGCTTGAAGCCATCCTCTCCCTGTCGGCTCCATGCGTCCTCTGTCCAAGAAGATGTGTAGCCGACAGAACGGGCGGCGACCGCGGATACTGCACGGCCCCCTATGACCTATACATTTCGTCCGCCTCGCCGCATTTCGGCGAAGAAGAACCGCTGGTGGGAACCGGGGGTTCGGGGACAATCTTCATGACACACTGTAATTTGAGGTGTGCCTTCTGTCAGAATTTTGAGATCAGCATTCGCGGAGAAGGCATCAGTTGTTCAACTGCGGCCCTTGCCGACGTCATGCTGGATCTTCAAGGGAAAGGTTGCCATAATATTAATTTTGTCACTCCAACCCACTACATCCACCAGATCGTCAAGGCGCTTCCCCTTGCAATAGAGAAAGGCCTCACGGTTCCTCTGGTATACAATACCAGCGGTTACGATTCACCGGATGTGATAGGACTCCTCGAGGGGATTTTCGATATCTACATGCCGGACATCAAATTCATGAATCCGGCGCTTGCCTCACGGTATTGCCGGGCTGAGGACTATCCCGTCGTCGTGTCGTCCGTGATCAAGGAAATGTTCAGGCAGGTCGGAGACCTCGTTACGGACGAAAAGGGGATCGCGCGACGAGGGATCCTGATACGGCATCTTGTAATGCCCGGCGCGGCCGAGGACACCCGGGCCGTACTTGATTTCATAGCCTCCGAAATATCCCGCGACTCATACGTCAACATCATGTCCCAGTATTACCCCTGTTACCGTGCTGATGACCTTCCCGAGATTTCCCGGAAAATAACCGGTCGGGAATACGAAGAGGCCCTTGCCTATGCACGGTCCATCGGCCTCACTCGGGCTTCCCGTCACTGATCCTTTTGCTCAGAGCACTATCAGCCCTGATGATCTCCTGCGGGTCTTTTCCGGCAATCTCCCACGAGTAGGCCCCTTTTCCATCTCTTCTGAGCTTAATTTTGATGTCCCCCCTGAGACTCTTTCTGATTTCCTCAAGTTCCTTCCTGTGTTGTACATCCGATACGGCTCCTGCCTTGACGGGCTCCCTGATAGCCGCCTCCCGGCCGCAGCCTGAAAATACGGCTACAAGCAGGACCGAGACCGACAGCGCTTTTGCGATACCACCCATATTCTTACCTCCCTTTCCCATGTCATATTCTTTTGGACGACGGACCCGCGTTCCCTCACAGGACTCATATTACTTTTCACACGAACGGATTGTCCCCTCTGGCGGTTCAAAAAGAACTTTACCGTTTTGAAACCCGGTCGCCTGGTGTATATTCTATCGGAGAGGTTAAATATGGCGCTGCCAACAAAGTTTTCGGTGAGTCCTGAAAAGGAAAGAACCCTTCAGGAGAGGATGGAACAGCTCGGGATCGATGAGAAGGACATTATCGAACGATTCGTACGATCTTCAGGACATGGGGGGCAGAATGTCAACAAGGTTGCCACCTGCGTGTACCTCAAGCACATCCCCACAGGAGTGGAGGTCAAATGCCAGCAGGAACGCTCTCAGGCCATGAACAGGTTCCTGGCCAGGCGTATTCTGGCGGACAAGATCGAGAACATCGCCCTCGGACGGGAAAGTAAGCAGCAGCAAACAAGAGAAAAGATAAGGCGCCAGAAGAGAAGACGTTCCCGGAGGGCAAAAGAAAAGGTCCTGCATAGCAAACACATCACGGGGGAAAAGAAAAGATCCCGGTCCTTCCGGCCCGGTCCTTCGGACTATCCCGGCGAAGACTCCTGAAGGTGATCCCTTAGGCCTGAGTTAAAGTTTGTCGACATCCTGCCGATAAATACTCCGACCGCCATGAGCCTGAACGCCGCCTCGAAAGAAAAGCCCGTGCAAAATTTCCTCACGTCCCTTATGGAGGCGTATCCCGACGCATCGATGCGGGACATTGCCGTACTCTTCACCGATGTGGTGGGTTCGACGACTTTCTTCAAGACCCATGGCGACATCCGCGGACGGGAAATGCTCAGAACGCATCACCACATGGCCATGTCCATCGTGGAGGACTATGGAGGATCGCTCATAAAGGAAGTCGGCGATTCCGTCCTCGTGTACTTTCCGGACCCTGCCGAGGCCCTTAAGGCGGCAGTCTCCATGCAGCACAGGTTCCTGCTCCACAACCAGCAGAGTGCCCCGGACGACCAGATCCATGTCAGAATCGGATTGCACCACGGCAAGGTGATCGTCGAAGAGAAGGACATATATGGTGACGTTGTCAACGTTGCCGCGAAGTTGACCAATCTGGCCGGAGGGGATCAAATATTTGTTTCCCATGAGGTATACGCAAGCACAAGAAACGTTCCTTCGATACAATTCGAGCGTATCGATTTCTGGAACATGAAAAATGTCCCCGACGGCCTGACGATATACAAGGTCGTCTGGGAAAATGCACAGGCAGGGGCACCTGCGCGAAGAGTCCTCGTAGTCCTCGTACCCGATCCCCTTGATCCTGAGATGGGCACTATCGTTGATGCAGCCGACCTGCCCCCTCGTGGAGAGGACGATCCCGTCGAAGATGCATGTCTTTGTGTGGAGAGGTCGCGGGACAATAAACCGGTACTGGTCTATACGAAGACCCCCGCAGCGATTCAGGCATCAGAAAGGATACTTGCCCGGCTTACAAGGAATCAGGCCCCGACAGGCACGTGTCCTCCTCTGAAGATCTACATAACGAATGCCTCTGCCCGCGATGAAGAAAGGATCCTTTCAAGCGGCCCGGGGCCGGAACTCGATGCCGTTCCCTACGGCAGCATCTATGTAACGGCGGACGTGTGCCAGCAAATGCGAAGTCATAATCGCGTCGCCGGAGGGACTGTCGTGGAATTCGAATCCGCCGGTAACCTCTTCAGGATATCAGGCCTGCAGAAATTGGGGGATGAGGTTCCCGACACCCAGCCCGCCGACGCGCCTCAGGGGACATATCCCCCGTGCTTTTATTGCGGGAGCCGACGGCACAAGATCACTGATTGCCCGTCCAGGGCCCTGACCGAGTCGGGTAGATCCTTCCACCACCTGGGATACCTTCCCATGCCGTCCATCGAAGAGATTGCCTTATCCCTGAAAGGGTCGCCCATGGATCTCGAGGCGGGAGTCAATCCCTTTTCCGTCGAGTCGGCCCCCGATAGGAAGGACCTCGCCGTCCATGCATATTACGACATTAAGTCACTGTACCAACTCCGATTTTCTCAGATCGTCTGGAACACCACTGCAGATTCATGGGAAACGCTCCGGGCGGCCCAGGCAGAAAATCAGGGGGGATTCGCCTGGCTGGCGCAAGATTCCCTGCGCGTCTCCAATTATGACAAGGCCCGATCGTTTCTCAAGCTGGCGCTGGAAAGAAAACCCCGGGACTATAAAGCATTATGTGTCTCGGGATTTCTCAACATGGAACTGGAGAACGTGCCGGCAGCCATATCGGACCTGACGAAAGCGCTCGAGTTTGCAGACACGACTATCCGGAAGATATACGTCTCCATGATCCTTGCACGACTCTACAAGTTGTCCGGGGATTCGAGAAAATTCAAAAGCACTTTACGCGACGTGCACCTCCTGGATTCGGGATGCCATGAGGCCGTCTATGAGGACATAATCCTCGCATTTGAGGAAAACAATGAAAAGTCGGCCCTTCAGAAACTCATCCGCCTTATCGGGGAAGACAGGGATTTCTTTGTAATTTCCCTTATAGACCCCGAAATGTCTCAGCACCGGAATACCATATACGTTCATTTGACGGAGCTTCTGGCCGAAGCGAAGAAGGACGCCCTCTCCCACTTCGAAGATGCGCGAAAGGAATTTGCCCGATCCCGGACACTTTTACCGCTCAGCGCCCTCAAATCGATCGACCCGGTCGTTCTCGAGATCGAAAGGCAGATACAATCGGAAAGCTACTTTGGCTGCCTTGACGCCCCTCACCGGTGCAACGCCATCAAGATGATGTGCAAGAATGCCCTCAACGAACAAATCCACACAATTACAGCAATCACTCGGGAGCTGAAGACACGTTTTCAAAAAGCGGAGGAATTCCTCACGTCCTACCGGTACTCCCAGCTGACGCTGAAGCACAGCAGGCGGCTGGCCTATCTGAAGGGTTCCCTCGCACAGATCGGGGACGTGCGATACTTCGAGTCATCCGGAGAATTCGAAAGCTGTTTCAGTGCCTGCCGGAATATTTCCAACGAACTCTCCTCGCTCGAAAGCAGACTGGAACTCCTGGAGGTGTCAGCCCAGGCTATCCGTATGTCCTTCAGGTTTCTTAAAAACTCCTCCATCTTTTTTTCCATAGTCTTCTTCCTCGGCATCTTCATCTTCCCCCTCGTATCGGACCAGATCAACACAGCATTGGCCAGGCTCGATGTTTCGTTGTTCCAGAACGCCTGGTCCTTACAGAAATCGTTCCTGATCTTCGGGGGAATCGTAAGCATCGTCGTCTCCTTCTTCATTACCGTTAAGGAGCTGTTCGCAGGCGACGGCGGGACATCACGCTAAAGATTGCCTACCGTTTTATTCGTCACATTATTCCCTGCCGCTGCAAATCGCACAAAACTGTTTCTCTGCCCGCCATAAGTTGTTATAATAAACCTCCATGGGCGCAATGACGATCGACGAACTTTCAGAGCTCCTGCTCGCCGCTATGTACGAAGAGACGGAGAAGCTCGGTCACACCAATTATTTTCTACTGGTGAACGAGATAGCCACCGATCTCGGTATTGAAGACCACAGCCGGCTTATTGATGCATGTCGTATTCTCGAGGACAAGGGATATATCCTGCTCGCCTTCGACCATGTCAGCTCTCTAAGCGCTTTTATCACCCAGATGGGAGAAACCTTTGTGCGCCAGGGAGGGGAAACAGGCATAATCGGGGAATACCAGCGCTACCGCTCTCAACTGGCCGGTACGGAACCGGGCGCAACCGACGCGATTTCTGAGCAGGAGACGCCCCCCGCATCGCCGCTGTTTCCGGATACCGCACAGCCCCCTGTCGGCAACGAAGGTATCCAGCACATCATTGCAAGCATGGATATGCTTATCCAGAACGACCCGTCCCTGTCCGAAACTGCAAAGATCGACCTTGCCGCCGATATAAGGACATTGAACCTCCAGATGTCAAAGGCTTCCGTCAATATGCCCCTCATCGATATGATCTCCGGTCAGCTCAGGAAAGTGCCTTCCCTGATACCCCTCGTCGACCTCCTGATGACAATGCACCAGGGAACAGGAACCGGCGAATAGGGACCTCGTCAATCCGGCGAAGGCCGGAGGGTTTGATTTGCAGGGTTCGGCTTTCAGATCTCAGAACCACAAGAAATAGGTCCTATAGGTCAAATAAGACCTATACCATCCACCCGTGAATACTTTAATTCTCCCGTTCCTGATCCCTATTCCCTATTCCCTATTCCCTGATATTTGACATCCCTTTGCCTTCTACTATATCATCAATAAACAAATATGTTTTCCGAGCTAACGCCGCCCCAAAAAATCCTCATCATCGACGACGACAGGTCCGTCCGGCTTGTACTTTCGACGTTATTGAAGAAGAACGGCTTCGTTCCCCTGCAGGCTTCAGGGGGTTCGGAAGGCATCGTCATGCTCAGAAATGAACGTCCTCACTGCGTTCTTCTTGACCTCAAAATGCCGGGGATGGACGGTATAGAAACGCTTCACGCTCTTAAAAAAGCCGATCAAGCTGTCCCCGTCATTATCGTAACGGGCTACGCCGACATACCGACAGCAGTACAGACGATCAAGCTTGGTGCTTATGATTTTCTGACGAAACCACCCCAGGTCGACAAACTGATACTTACAATAAAGCGTGCCATCGAAGCCTATTCCCTCCGTCTGGCCCTCAACCAGCTTGACGATACTATGCGTGGTTCCCTGGAATCCCTTTTCGGAAGAAGCGATACGATGAAGAATGTGATCAATCAAATACGCCAGGTATCCAAAACCGATTTCTCGGTTATCATACAGGGAGAAACGGGAACCGGGAAGTCTGTTGTTGCCCAAACCATACACGACCTGAGCAAGAGGGCCCGGAACACCTTTCAATCTGTCGACGTGGGAGTCATCCCTGAAAATCTTATCGAAAGTGAACTCTTCGGCCACGAAAAGGGAGCCTTTACAGGGGCAGACAGAAAGAAGATCGGGTTTTTTGAAATAGCTCATACTGGCACGCTTTTTATCGACGAGCTCGAAAACACCCCTCCGCTGCTGCAGAACAAGCTGTTGAGGGCCGTCGAAGAAAAGAGGATTTATCCCATAGGCAGTACAAAGCCCGTCGACATCGACGTCCGCATCATCGCCGCGTCGAACACCGACATCAAGAATGCCGTTCGGGAAAAGAAATTCCGTGAAGATCTTTTCTTCCGCCTCAGCGAATACATGATCACCATGCCCAGACTCTGCGACAGACCTGGCGACATACCCTTTCTCGCCATGAAGCTCATGACCGCTGCGTCCATGGAACTTGAAAAACAGATGCGCGAACTCTCCCCGGAAGCGGCCGAACTCCTCATGGCCTATTCATGGCCGGGCAACATCAGGGAATTAAAAAATGTGATCCGCCGGGCAGTGCTTACCTGCGAGGATGGCGTTATCAGACCGGAGAATCTCGAATTCATCGTCGGCGATACGTCTGCCCGTCAGGACAACACATCCTTCCTCATGCCACTCAAGCAGGTCGCGCTGCAGGCAACCCGCGATGCTGAACGGGAGGTCATCAGGCGAGCCCTCACCATTACCGGAGGCAACAAATCCCGCGCCGCGAAACTCCTCGAAATCGACTACAAAACGCTCCTGACCAAGATCAAGGACTATAGGGTAACGTAGGAGGACCCTTTCGCGTTTCAAGTTTCGGGTTTTTGGCCCTCTGACCCGGAAGTTCTCTGGTTTTTTCCCGAAACACCAAACGCCAAAACATTCCTTTATGTGATCTTTAGTATGGAATTGATTCCATAGTTATGGTGTCAACTCCACAATATCGGCCCGCTTGATTTCATCATCATCAATGATATCGATATATTTCTCATTGGCACGGAACTTGCTATCTCAATAACAATGATGTGGAACCTTCACATATACGGTACAGCAGACGAAGCCGTGACCTCCACCGGCGAAGCCTCTTGCGCACAGGGATTGGGGAACATCCCCGTTTCCCATCAAAAACTCGCCATTAGTATCGGAAAACAGGTAGATTATGTCCCCCAAAGCGTCTACCGCATTTTCCCCCTGTCACAGAGGCTTCGCCACCCCCCAATATATGTTGCATCGCACTTTGGACGTTACCACAAACGTTTGGCAATTCAAGAGGAGGGTGTTCCCGGCTCGAACATCCCTGATCTTTCAACGAACATCCTCCTCTCTCTTTCCACATGAGAATGCCCGGAAAAGGAAATGAGCCATCGTGCTAACACAGACATATCCCAACATCCCTGATCGCGCGCCTTACAGCCGTGCGCCCAGTGTATTCGTCGCGGCCGATGACCCGATCATCCGGCGGGCCCTGGAATCGTATCTCGGATCCTGGGACTGCGAGACTGTTATCGTTTTCGATAACAAAGAACTCCTCCATCGTTTGGAGCTGGAAAACCACCCCTCCCTTCTCATCATTGACGGCGCCATTGAAGGGATTGACACCGATGCCCTATGCCGTCATATCCGCTTATCCTTTCACACGGTGCGGCCCTATATCATCCTTATTTCCCACGGCAATGCCGGCGAAAGAAGCATCTTCGACGCCGATTCAGGCCCCGACGACCTCCTGGACAGCCCTTTTACAAAGAGGGAATTTTGCGCCCGTGTTTCCGCGGGTATGCGGATTGTTGACCTCGAGACGGAATTGTCATCGCTTGCTCTGAATTTGAGACAGGCAACGACCAGAATCCAGAAACTCAACGGTCTTCTGCCGATATGCTTCCATTGCAAGAAGATTCGTGACGACCGCGGGTACTGGAACGAGGTTGAAAAATATATCAGCGATCACTCCGACGCCGAATTCAGCCACGCAATTTGTCCTGGCTGCCTCCGTCAATACTATCCGGATGTGAACGATGAAACCCTCTGATGGCGCCCGGAACGAACCTGTGTCCCGGACGACGATTCCTGACGAACTGCTTACTGAAACTGCCCGGGCCCTGATCGATGCCACCGATGAGATCGTTGTTTTAACGACGCAAAACGGGAATATTCTCGCCCTGAACGATAGATTTGCTCAAAGATACGAATCTAACGGCGGCACGCTTATCGGTTCCCGTGTCTATGACGTAATGACCGGGCATCTGGCAGGAAAGGTGAGGGAGATGGTCGGCACGGTGCTGCGGGACGGAAAAGCGGCCCGATTCGAAGGAAGAGAAGACGGCCTGTGGCTTGAAGTCGTCCTGTATCCCATTCCCGATAGTCATGACACAACCCCCAAAGTAGCCATCTTCATGAAAGACATCACCAACGAGCATCGGTATGAGGAAGCCCTGCGGGAAAGCGAGAAGAAATACAGGCACATCGTTGATACTGCAAATGAAGGCATCTGCGTGGCTGACAGGGACTTCAGGATCACCCTTTTCAACCGCCAGGCGGAGATCATGTTCGGATACGGGGAAGAAGAGATGATCGGCAAGTCCCTTGATGATCTCATATACGAAGAAGATCGCGAGGATCACGGTCAAAAGGTGCACAGAAGATCTATTGGACTATCGGACCAATACGAACGCCGCTTCCGTCAAAAGAATGGACAACCCCTCTGGGTTATCGTTTCCGCAAGCCCCATTCTCAATGGCAAGAACCGTTTCAGCGGTTCCATATCCCTCTTTACGGACATCACCCGGCGTAAAAATGTCGAGGAGGCCGTCAAGGAATCAGAGGAACGATACAGAACGGCCATCGAACATTCCAATGACGGTGTCGTCATGGTCCACGATGATGTGTTCATCTACGTAAACCAGAGATTCGTGGATATGTTCGGCTATAATTCCGCCGACGAGATCATCGGCCGAAGCCAGGCGATGACCATACATCCTGAAGCAGCGGAACTCGTCGCGACGATGAACAGGAAGAGACAGTCGGGAGAAGACGTACCCGAACGCTATGAGTTCAAGGGCGTGCGAAAAGATGGCTCTACAATCCATGTTGAGGTTTCGGCGACAAAAACGCAGTATCGGGGCGAGACGGTCACTCTGGCTTACTTACGGGATATAACAACCCGGAAGCAGATGGAGGACGAGCTGCTTAATTTCAGGAAGCTTGAGTCCATTGGTATCCTGGCGGGCGGCATCGCCCACGACTTCAATAATCTGCTCATGTCCATGCTCGGATACATCTCGCTTGCAAAGCTATACCTTCAACCGGCGGAGTCAAGGGCTCGAGACAAGCTCACCGAAGCGGAAAAAACAATCGACAGAGCTAACGAACTCACAACTCAGCTTCTTACGTTCTCCAAGGGCGGAAGCCCCCTCAAGAAGAAGCTGCGCCTTCAACCGATTGTCCGCGAAGCCTCACGGATGACCCTGTCGGGATCGCAGATCACATGCAAGTATCATATGCAGGAAAACCTCTGGGCGGTGCGGGCAGACGAAATACAACTCCGCCAGGCTATCCATCAGCTTGTCCGCAATGCCCGAGAGGCCATGCCCGAGGAAGGATCGATCACGATTTCGGCCCGCAACAGGTCTCTTGAACCTGTTGAAGGAGCGATCCTTCCCGCCGGCAATTACGTTGAACTGACGGTGTCCGATACGGGCAAGGGAATCGCCCGCGAACATCTTTCCCAGGTTTTCGACCCCTATTTTACAACCAAGGACTTCGGGCCTCAAAAAGGTATGGGGCTGGGCCTTGCCGTATGCTATTCGATAATAAAAAAGCACGGAGGCCAGATCGAGGTCGAATCGGAGATCGGTCAAGGTGCGACCTTCAGAATATACTTGCCGGCGGATAACGCCCAACCGTCGAAAACGCCGCCGCCTCACGAAAAAACTCCGAGTAACGATAAGAAGCTTAAAATACTCATTGCCGATGATGAACAGTCGATTCTCCAGACCACATCAATGCTGCTCACCCATCTCGGTCATGATGTCACCAGTATCTCCGACGGCACACAGGCCATCGATCTCTATCGTCAATCGAAGGAATCGGGTTTTCCCTTTGATATCGTCATCCTCGATCTCATCTCCCCGACCGGCCCGGGCGGGGTGCAAATCCTCGAAGAACTTCTTCGCATAGATCCCGGGGTACGTGCGGTGATCTCAAGCGGATACTCCAACGATCCCCGGATAGTCAACTACAAAGAGCACGGCTTTAAGGGGGCTCTCCTCAAGCCGTATAGAATCGAAGACCTGGAAGAAGTGTTAAAGAAGATGGGTGATAGGTAATGGGTGATAGGTGATAGGTGATAGGAAAGAAGGGTTTTTCCCATAACCCATTACCTATTGCCCATTACCCGTCTTAATTACTACTTTCCCTCATTACCACGCCGGCTATGTGGTCGAGGGGTGAGACGGTTTTCACCGCGCCCAGTTTGATGGCCTCTTTGGGCATGCCGAAAACGACGCAGGTTGCCTCATCCTGGGCGATAGTGTAGGCTCCCGCTTCTTTCATCTCAAGCATCCCCCTGGCACCATCGTCTCCCATACCTGTCATGATGACAGCCACGGCATTTTTCCCCGCATATCGGGCAGCGGACCTGAAGAGGACGTCGACGGAAGGTCTGTGCCTCGATACCAGGGGTCCCTCCTTCACCTCGACGTAATATCTCGCACCGCTTCTCTTCAGAAGCGTGTGCTTGTTCCCCGGAGCGATGAGAACCCTTCCCCGGACCACCGTATCGTCATTTTGCGCTTCTTTAACGGATACACGGCAAATCCCGTCGAGCCTCCTGGAGAAGGCTGCGGTGAAATGCTCCGGCATGTGCTGGACGATGACCATGCCCGGGGCATCAAGCGGCAGGGCCTCGAGAAAGAGTTTCAGGGCTTCCGTCCCCCCCGTGGATGCCCCGACCACGACAATACGCTCCGTGGTCTGGATCATGGCGCGGGAAGAGGGTTTTTCAAGGATGGCATCAGCCGTCAGTTTCGGTTCGACCTTTATAAGGGGTTTCTTTGACCGGCCCAGTCGGGCCCCGGCCGCGGCCCTTACTGTATCACAGATGATCATCCTTGATTCTTCGAGATACTGTTTCACGCCCATGCGCGGTTTTTCGATGATGTCCACAGCACCGTATTCGAGGGCCTTCAGGGCCGTCTCGGAGTTCTTCTCCGTGAGGCTCGAGCACATGACTACAGGGATGGGTTTCTGCATCATTATTTTGTGCAGAAAGGTAATACCGTCCATCCTGGGCATTTCAACGTCAAGCGTTATAACGTCGGGTGCCACCCGTCTCATGATGTCCGCGGCAACAAAAGGGTCTCGCGCCGAGCCTACCACCTCCATGGATGAATCCGATGAGATTATCTCTTCCAGAACTTGCCGCACCACTGCTGAATCGTCAACGATGAGGACCTTGGTTTTGGCCGTCATAAAACCCTCCGCTATTACCTGCTTCCGGGGGCTATTTTCTTCCCACGCCCACCTGTATCCTTCTGTACACTGTCGGTGCCGCCTGTTCGAGGGGGAGATCCATCCCGAAGAGTGTCTCCGAATGACCCATAAAAATGTACCCGCCCGGCTTCATGCACTGACAGAATTTGTTCAGGAGCTTTTCCTGAATGACCTTATCAAAGTAAATGATCACATTCCTGCAAAAGATCACGTCTATCTTTTCGCGAAACCCGAAGTCACCATCCATGAAATTGAGCCTGCGAAAGGAAACACATGACCTTATTTCCGGAGCGATCCTCACGAGACCCGTCCCCGGATTCTTGCTCCTTAAGAGAAACTTCCTCCTGATCTCGGCGGGAACCGGCACTACCTTCTCTTCTTCATATATGGCCCGCTGGCCCTTCTCGAGAACCCGCCGGGAGATGTCCGTGGCAATGACCTGAAAAGGGATCGGCTGCACGCCATCGGCGTCCATGAAATTCTTTACGACCATCGCGATGGTATAAGGCTCCTCCCCGCTTGAACAGCCGGCACTCCAGATAGTCAACTTGTTTGCGGCGGAGACTTTCTCACCTTTCATGAGGGTTGGCAATACCCGGGAGGTAAGGAAATCGAAATGCACCGGTTCACGGAAAAAATCTGTCTTGTTCGTCGTCACCTCGTCGATCATGTTGATCAGTTCGCCGCTTCGGCCTTCGTCACTGAAAAGGTATTCGCAGTAATCCTCAAAAGATCTCATACCCAGTTTGCGAAGCCTTTTCTGAAGCCTTCCTTCGAGCATAACCTTTTTGACGGGCGTTATCTTGATCCCGACTTCCGAGTGAATAAATCCGCTCAACTGCTCGAAGAGCTTGTTAGAAAGCTTTAGCGAACAGTAGTCGGCGACATGATCTTTTGAGCCGGCCGGTTGTGCCGTCATGTACTCATCCCCCTAGCCAAGGACTTTTTTGACTACAGCCAGGAGCTGATCCGGCTTGAAAGGCTTGACTATCCAGCCCGTCGCACCAGCGCTCTTCCCCTCCTGCTTCTTGTTGTCCTGGGATTCCGTCGTCAGCATGATAATAGGGATGAACTTATACTCCGACTTGGCCCGAACTTCCTTTATCAACCCTATTCCGTCAAGGTTGGGCATGTTGAGGTCGGTTACGATCATATTGATCCCGGAACCGTTGAGCTTGGATAATGCGTCCTTCCCGTCGCTCGCCTCAATGGTCTCATAGCCCGCGTTCTTGAGGGTAAAGCTGACCATCTGGCGTACACTGACGGAATCATCAACAGTCATGATACGTTTTGTCACCGCATACCTCCTCGTTCATCAAAACCTTGCTTTATTGTCATGCTCACTGTGTACCTCATCAAAAGAGCTCCACGTTATCGCCAAGATCATCGCTGACGGTAACATCTTCCCCGACCAGGTGCGCGGGGACATTCTCCCTGTCCTTACCGGCAAAGGGAATTACATTGGACGCCACGCTCTCATGGATGATCCGTTCTCTTTGCATCGTATAGTTGTTTTCAATATACTCCAGGGAAAGGCCCCGGGCCTTTTCAAGCTCTTCCGGCGAAACGGTCTGTCTTGCCCATGTGATGACCTCATCGAAACGACGAGAAAGTCCGGCAACCTCGCGGGCAAGATCTTTGTGCACAGTGATCTGGTCGATGGTATCCTCGACGAGGTCCGAAAGAGCACGGCTGCCTCGTTCAATATCCTTGACCAGGCCCACAACGTCGTCGTTCATCGTTTTGAGTTCCTCGAGAAGTCGTGAGAGCTCTCCGATTATGTTGGCGCTGTCGGGGTCTTCTTCGTCCGCCTGGCGGCCGCTGACCGCCTGAAGCCCTTCGGTGGCCGCGACCACCTTTCTCAAGAGCTCCGAAATTGTCGTCTTTTGTGAAGTAGCATCGATGGACAGATGCCAGATCGCCTCGGCAATGACCCCGAGTGGTGCGCCTTCAATCCCCGTATGTGCTGATTTGACGCGCGCGTTGACTGCGATGAGTTCTATCTCTTCCCCGATCTCTTCGATATCATCAACCAGGCCCGATATAGTAGACACGGCGGACGAAAGTTCCCTCATGGCGTCCAGGAATTCCCCTTCCGCCCGGGTGCCGTCTTCGAGCTTGCCGATCACAGCTCCCGTTCCCGATTCAATATTCGAAAGAAAGGTGCTCGATATGAGATCTGTTCCCCCGGTGATCTTCTGGACATCATCGATGATCTTGAAGACGTTTGCGATGACGCCCCGGAGGTTGTCTACTATGGAGTTTACCGCCCGGACGAACTTGTCCTGTGCATCGTTGAGCTGGGCCCTTTGCAGCTCACAGGCTATGGCGGACTCAGCCACGACTGCAGGTAAGGGCCGCGTATCGTTGTCGCTGTCAGCCGGCCGAGCTTCGTTCACCAGTTTTCTCCCTGTCGCTTCCAGAACGTCCCTGATATGCTCCACCTGTTGACGCGTTATATCGTGAAACTGCATCGACGTGACGACTTCGCCCACCCGCTTCGAGGTCGCATTGAAGCGGTTGAGCATGGAGTCCGCCGTACTGAAGGAGAGCTGATGCCTGCTCTCAAGAAGGGCAATACTGGACTTGATGTTTCCAAGCACTTCGTTGATATATCCCTTGTTCTTCTCATTTATGTCGACGATCCGCGAGAGGGTTTCCCTCGCCAGGGACATAAGCGAGAGCCTGTGGCGTTCGATACCTGCCGATTTGTCATGGATGAGCGCCGAAAGTTGCTCCACGTCCCCGGCAAGATTGACAAAATCGCTCTCCATTTTTTTCAGCTGGGCACTTTCAATCTTTGTAGATATACTGAGTATCTTCAACGTTTTCACGATTTTGCGAAAGTTTGCGAGGGGATCCCCGACATGGGAGACAGCGACCAGCACATCCTTAAGGGCGGCCATCCCCGATTCGAATCTAGCGTCGGATTTGCCAATGTGGCTGTCCATACTCTCGAGGACATCGCGGAACCGGCCTATCGTTCCCTTCATGGCCGAACTGTCGAGCATGCCCACCAGCGACGATGCCTGTCGTGAAATATTCTCCACCTCGACGTAGACTTCGTTCAAACGGGACCCGATGAAGAGGAATTGTTCCTCAGTCCCCGGAATCAGTTTGCTCACCAGGTTTGCGATGCCTGCAACCTCACTTCTGATATCGTTCATATATCCAGGCCTTTCGTTGCCCCATCAGAGTCATTATTTGCGAATAAGCTTCCCTCTTTTTCATAAGATATTTCTCGCTCTTTCAGGGGATAACTTAAGGAATAAAGAGATGATTTAACGCTTCCTGTTTTACCTTTCAGACAAAGAATAGAGCAGCTGAAGGGAAAGAAAAATCAGGGTTCAGAGGGGACGTCCTTGACGCGTTCCTTGTCCCGATCTGAACCCTGGATCTGTTCCTTATTTTTGGACCCACCCCTCTCCTATTCGAAGGAGAAATCGAGATACATCACTTCCTGCGTTCCGTTGCCGACAGAAAAATTGAAGGGCAGCTGGACGATGGGCAGGGTCGTAATGAAATTCAGCTCGATCTCTTTGCCCACAATAACCATGGGAATTGCAGCCTTCAGGTTGATTCCCGCTTTTTCAAATTCTTTTCGCGCCTGTCCGGATATGATATTGGTTATCTCTCCGATGGCGTCCACCACGTCTGAATTAACGCTCGCGGACTCGTCTCCGATGAGTGTCTTATATATGAAAAGAGCCCCCTTGTCCTGAAAACTTATCGTTATGGTGCCCTTCTTGTCCCCGACGAGGCCCATGATGCCCGTCACCTCTCCCGAGGTCGTACGGCTCGTTTTGATGACCGGTTTGCTCAGTGTTGCTTCGATACCCAGCATCGTCCTGAATACGGACTGTGCTGCCATGATGAACGGATTAATATACTTGACATCCATGCCTGCCTCCGGCGCTCTATTATTTTCCGACTTTGGCCTTCGCCTTGTCGATCGCTTCCCTGAGTTTGTCGGGTGTGAAAGGTTTTACGATATAATTGTCCACACCTGACTTGATGGCCTCCATGATGTTGTCTTTCTGGGCCTCGGCGGTTACCATGATAAAAGGGATCTTCTTGATGTTTTCGTCGCTCTTGCAGGCTTTCAGGAACTCTATTCCCGTCATTTCCGGCATGATCCAGTCGCTTATAATAAGGTCGACAGTCTCACCGGCGAGGACCGTCAGGGCATGTTTGCCGTTTTCGGCCTCAAGAACGTTTTCGATATTTATCTGTTTCAAGACATTCTTGATGATTTTCCTCATCGTCGCAAAATCGTCAACAACGAGCACTTTCATTATAACCTCCGTCGATTGTTGGGTTTGGTACCATTCTAGTCTAAATATACTTATCGTGTAAAGTTGAATTAACTTAAAATAAATCCATCAGCTCGTTGAAACTAAAAAGGATTTTCTTCCTCGCTCTCCCTTCGGGCCAATGTGGGTTCCCCCGTGTCATAGCGGTACATGAACAAACCACGGAGTAATTTTCTGTCTCGTCGATGCCAATGCAAGTGCGGCCCGATCCCGCAGACTTCCGGGATCGGGCCGCCATCCTTCTCTTTAGTCTCTCTTTAAGTGCAGGGCATGTCTTGTATCTTCTACTCGTTCCCTGCCAGTCTTTCGTCCTCACCCGTCATTTCATGGACGGAGGTGATCTCCTCCGCCGAGAAGACCCTGTCGATGTCGAGGATGATGATGAACCTGTCGTCCCTCTTCCCCATGCCCCTGATGAACTCCGTTTTCAAATGTGTGCCGATCCTGGGGGCCGGCTCTATCTGGCCTGCCTCGAGTTCGAAGACCTCCTGGACGGAGTCGACAAGGGCGCCTATGATGATGTCCTCGCTTTCGAAGGAGACCTCGACGACGACGATGCAGGTGTTGATCGTCTTGTCCGTCGCCGCCATGCCGAACTTGAGGCGCATGTCGAAGACCGGCACGACCGATCCCCGCAGGTTTATGACGCCGCGCATGTACTCGGGGCTCTTCGGCACCTTGGTGACGCTGTTGAACTCCAGTATCTCCCGGACGTTCACCACGTCTATCGCGAAGACCTCTTCGCCCAGCTGAAAGGTAAGATACTGCCTTGTCCCGTTTATGGAAGACGCGCTCATGATCCCCTCCTTAGAACCTCTCGAACTCTTCATCGAATTTGTCGTTCCCCGCGCCCATGTCAAGGCTTATCCCCTCCCCGCCGCCGTTCTCGCCCGCCTTCTTCACGGGGGCGCCCTTGACGGGGGAGAGCTTCTTCGCATCGGTGCGGGCGGGCGAAGCCGTCTTTCTCTTCGCGACCCTCATGTCCTTGCCCGTCTTGAAGAAGCCGATGATGTCCTGGAGGTGCTCCGCCTGGGAGGAGAGCTCTTCCGCGGTCGACGCCATCTCCTCCGTCGCGGAGGCGTTCTCCTGGATGACCTGGTCGAGCTGCTGGATGGCCTTGTTGATCTGGTCGGCGCCGGAGTTCTGTTCGTTCGAGGCCGCGCTTATCTCCTGGACGAGTTCCGCCGTCTTCTGGATGTCGGGGACTATCCTTGTGAGCATCTCCCCCGCCTTCTCCGCCACCTCCACCGATGACGCGGAGAGCTTGGATATCTCCGCCGCAGCCGTCTGGCTCCTCTCGGCGAGCTTCCTGACCTCTGTGGCGACAACGGCGAAGCCCTTGCCGTGCTCCCCTGCCCGTGCGGCCTCTATGGCGGCGTTCAGGGCCAGGAGGTTCGTCTGGCGGGCTATCTCCTCTATGATGGATATCTTCATCGCGATGTCCTTCATCGCCGAGACCGTCTCCGTTACCGCCTGGCCGCCTTCCTTTGCGTCGTTTGCCGCCTTCAGGGCTATCTTCTCCGTCTGGTGGGCGTTGTCCGCATTCTGCTTGATGTTGGAGGACATCTCCTCCATGGACGAGGAGACCTCTTCGGCCGATGCCGCCTGGACGGTGGCGCCCTCGGAGACCTGCTGGGCCCCGGAGCTCATCTGCTCGCTGGCGGCCGCCACGTTGCCCGACGCGGCGCTGACACCCTCGACGACCTCCCGTAACTTCCCGACCATGTTCTTCATCGCCATGAGCAGCCTGCCCGTCTCGTCCTCGCTCCTGACAGCCACGTCCACGGCCAGGTTCCCGTCCGCCAGGTCGTTGGCCACATGGACGGCGTCGTTGAGGGCGTTCTTGACCTTGCGTGAGACGAAGAAGGCGATGCACATGATGATGGCCGCGCACAGGATGGTGGCTATTATTATCTGCCATTGCATTTTGTTCGTCTCTGCCTTTACGTTATCGATATAGATACCGGTTCCTACCATCCATCCCCAGGGGGCATAAAGCTTGACGTAGCCCAATTTCGGTGAAGGCACGGTCTGGTTGGGTTTGGGCCAGGTGTACTCGACATACCCTTCCTCTTTGTTCTTTGCGACGGTGACCATCTCCTTGACGAAGTACTTCCCGCTGGAGTCCTTGAAGATGTCTTCACCCATGTCTCTGCCTGCCAGTTCGGGTTTAACACCGTGGGTCACCATTTTGCCGGCCGTGTTGATGACGAAGAAATACTCACTCCCTTCGTACCGCAGACCCCTGATGTTCGATACTATCCTCTTCTGGGCGTCATCGAGCGTCATCTCTCCCGTCTTGACCTTTGCGTCGAGCGATGCCATGAGGGTGATGACGACATCCGTCACGTTCTGCAGGGCGCCCTTCTTCTCCTCCATCAGCTTGTCCTTCACCAGGGGGATGTAGTAGAGGATCATCCCGGCCATGATGATGACGATCGTCAGCATCGATATGCTCATAACCTTTGTAGAAATCGACCAATTATTGAACCGTTTCATGTAAAGCCTCCTTTTGGTGATGGCCCCGGGGGCCGCTCAATGATGTATGAACTATGATGAAAGGGCCTGCCTGCCCCCCTTTTTTAGCCTGCCATGGCGAATCCCGCCCTGGCGTAGGCGTCGCTGGTCAGCCGTGCGACGTCCATGATGAGGGCCACGGTCCCGTCTCCCAGTATCGTCGCGCCCGATACCCCCTTAACGTCCCGGTAGGCCCTGCCCAGGGTCTTGATGACCGTCTGGTGCTCCCCGATGACGTTGTCCACGACGAGCCCGATGCGGTTCCTCTCGACCTCCGTTATGACGATCTGCTCGATGTCGGGCCTCGCCCCCTTTATGTCGAAGGACTCCCTGAGGCGGATGTAGGGGACGATCTCGCCGCGTATGTTGGCGATGTCCCTGCCGTGGGATTGCCCCACGTCGGTCCTCGTGAGCTCGACGCACTCCTGGACGATCGTCAGCGGCAGTATGAAGAACTGCCTGTCTATCTCCACGAGGAGGCCCTCGATGATGGCGAGGGTCAGCGGGAGCTTCAGGGTCACCGTCGTGCCCTCGCCCTTCTCGCTCGCTATCTCGACGGAACCCCGGAGGTTGTCTATCGTCCTCTTGACGACATCCATGCCGACGCCCCGTCCCGAGACGTTCGTCACCGTCTCCGAGGTGGAGAAGCCCGGGGCGAAGATGAGGGAGAATATCTCCTTGTCCGTGAGCTCCGTGTCGGCGCCTATGAGACCCTTGTCGACGGCCTTTTTGCGTATGGCCTCCCTGTCGATGCCGGCGCCGTCGTCGGTTATCTCTATGAGGACGTAGGCACCGGAGTGGCGCGCCGCTATGTTGAGCATGCCGGAGCGGGGCTTGCCCAGGGACTCACGCACGTCCGGCGGCTCGATGCCGTGGTCGATGGAGTTCCTGATGAGGTGGACGAGGGGATCGTTGAGGCGTTCGATGACGGTCTTGTCGAGCTCCGTCTCCGCGCCCTCCGTCGTCATCTCCACCTCCCTGCCCAGCTCCTGGGAGAGGTCGCGCACGAGCCTCTTGAAGCGTCCGAAGGTGGTCCCGATGGGGAGCATCCTGATGTTAAGAGTATTGTCCCTGAGATCGCCGGTGAGGCGCTCCACCTCCTCCGCTATGGAGACGAGCTCTGTGCTTCCGAACAGGGAGGCCATCTGGGTCAGGCGGGCCTGGACGGTGACGAGCTCTCCCACGAGGTTGACCAGTGTGTCGAGCTTGTCCGCCGGCACCCGTATGCTCGATGCCGCCTCGTCCTGCCTGTGCGGTGTCTTCTTGACCTTCCGCACGTGCTCCTGCTCCATGAGGGCCGATTCGACCTTCTGCCGCGAGACGAGCCCCTTCTCGACGAGGATCTCCCCGAGCCTCTTCTTCTCCGAGAGCGTCTTCAGGAGATCGGCGCTGTCTATGTCGCGCCTCTCGACGAGGATCTCCCCGAGCCTGCGGTGGTCCTCCCCGGTCAGGGAGTCCTCGCTGTCTATCATGGCGATGTCGACCCGGCTCGCGTCGTCGACGAAGATGAAGACGTCCCGTATGGCGTCGATCCCCCTGTCGGTGGTGAGGATGATGTCCCAGGAGACGTAGCAGCGCTCCGGGTCGATGTCGTCAAGGGGGGGTATCCTGTCAAGCCCGGCGAATATCCTCGACTCGCCCAGGAACTGCAGCTCGTTGAGGAGAAGGAGCGGGTTCGTGCCCGTTAAGAATATGTCCTCCGGGGGGACGAAGCGCACGCGGAAGGTGCACTCCGGCTCCTTATGGGGTAACGACGAGGCCTCCCTCGCCAGTGAATCGTCAGCTGGGTTCTGGATGGGGGGGGTTTGCCGGGGGTCCCTTCCGAAGGCATGGAAGGAATCGATGAGTGTCTGTGCATCCTGCGGCAGGGAGGCTTCGTCGGAGGGGGCTTCTATCATGAGGCGTATGAGGTCCCTGGCCCTGAGCGTCAGGCTGATGAGCTCCCCCGTTACCGGGAGCCTGCCCTCGCGCACGTCGTCAAAGACCGTTTCTATCGTGTGGGTGAAGCGGGCCACGTCCTCGAACCCGAACATGGCGCCGGAACCCTTTATCGTGTGAAGGGCCCTGAAGACCCTGCCGATGAGTTCGGAGTCATCGGGGGCCTCCTCGAGTTCCAGGAGGGCGGCCTCGAGGTCGGTCAGGAGTTCGAAGGCCTCCTCGATGAATGCCTGCGTGTGGTTGTCCATCATGGCGCCACTCCTTCCGTCCTCTGCCAGAGGCAGGGGCCGCCGGTGCACCCGGAGCCGCGTATGAAGCCTGACGATGCCACGACCTCACCGACGGCGGGGGACACCTCCGACAGCCTCACTGCCGCGGACGTCCTGTGCGCCGCGCACAGAAGCTGGAAGAGCGACAGGTCACAGCGTGTGACGTAGGCGAGATTGACGGTGAGGCCGGCGGCGGCCGCGAGTTCCCCGGCGAGGACCTTCCTGAGCTCGACGGCGTTCTCGATGGTCACATCGCCGTAAAGGGTGAGGACTGTCCCGTCCTGTGTGTGTTCGACCCTGCTATCCATTATTCATCTCCCTGGGACGTGGTTTTTCTGACATACTCTCTTTGTCGGCACATTCCGCCCCGAGATATACCCAATTCGGCTCATTTCGTTGTAGGAGTTCCCTCAAAATATTGTAGGACTTGTCCTACATTCCGAAAGAATTTGTCAGCCGATACTGAAATCTTGTAAGATTTCAGACAGGCACTGTGCTTCAACGACGAATCCCGATGGGATGGAAGGAAACAATGATGGAACAGGAATTATTAAGGGTCCTTGACCAGTTCGACCAGCCTCACATTATGGAACACTACCAGTCCCTGTCGCCCCACCAGAGGACGGTCTTTCTGGAAGCGAATTCCGCGCTGGACTTCTCCCTGGCCTTCAAACTCTACAGGGATTTCTGCAAACCCGCCAATTCGGAGCGCATTCCTTCTGTCATCAGACCACCCCGCGTCATTCCCCTTCCGGAAGATGCAGGGTCTAAGGGCGATGTCGCCGGGGCAAGGACAATCGGAGAATCCCTGATTAAGCGCCAAAAAGTGGCCGTTCTCATCGTTGCCGGCGGCCAGGGATCACGACTGGGTTTTGAGGGACCAAAGGGCACATTCCCTCTCTCGCCGGTTAAGGCCAAGACGCTCTTTCAGCTTTTCGCCGAACAGGTAAAGGCCCTTTCTGACCGTTTTTCCGCTACAATACCCCTCCTCATTATGACCAGCAACGATAACCATGATGACACGGTACAGTTCTTCCGGAAAAACGCCTGCTTCGGTCTGTCGCCTCAAGCGGTCCATTTCTTTTCCCAGGGAGTCCTCCCCGCTGTCTCTCCTCAGGGCAAACTGATCCTGCGGGACGAGGTCCACCTCTATACGAGTCCAAACGGCCACGGAGGTTCACTGAAGGCATTATCCGACTCGGGCCTCCTCGCGCAACTGACCGGGGCGGGCTACGAGGAACTGTTCTATTGTCAGGTAGACAACCCCCTTGTAAGGATCGCCGATCCCGTTTTTCTGGGATATCACCGCCTCGCCGACTCAGAGGTATCCACCAAGGTCGTCAGGCGCAGGAGTGTGGAAGAAAAGGTCGGGGTCTACCTCGAAGTCAACGGGAAGGACGCCGTCATCGAGTACAGTGACCTCGATGAGAGCTATATGTCGGCTCTCGATGAAAGGGGAGCGATACTCTATTGGGCGGGAAACACCGCCATCCATCTTTTTTCTCTTTCCTTCATCAAAGACCTCAACAGGGACGGATTCGCATTGCCCTATCATTGTGCAAAGAAGTCAGCCTATGTGGTTTCCTCCGACTGGGAACCGGCGAGTATCGACGTTTGGAAATTCGAAACCTTCGTCTTTGACGCCATACCCCTCGCGAAGAGGGCCTGCTGCATGGAGGTCGCTCGCCATGAGGAATTCGCGCCCGTTAAAAATAAGGAAGGCGCCGATTCGCCCGAGACCGCACGGCGGGCCATAGTTGATTTGCACCGAAGCTGGCTTCAAAACGCAGGCACCGAAGTCCCCGAGGATTCGCTGGTGGAGATCAGTCCCCTCTTCGCCCTGGGCCCCGAAGATCTGGCAGCAAAACTCCACAAAACAAAAATAACCCCCGCCCCGGAAATGTATGTGGAGTGATACAGGTGATAGGTGATGGGTAATAGGAATGTCTGTCCCTAGTCCCTGATCCCTAGTCCCTGATCAGTTTCCCAGTCCATGTTCTATGCTGTATCTGATCAATTCCGAATTGTTCTTGAAATTCATCTTCTTGAGGATTCTCGTCCGATAGGTGCTGACGGTCTTGATACTGAGAAAAAGTTCTTCCGATATCTGTTTGATGGAATGCCCCGAGGCGATCATCACCATGACCCTGAACTCCCTCTCCGAGAGGGTGCTGTGGAGTGGAACGTCGGTCGGTCTTTCAACTACACCGGCCAGTTTTTCCGCAAGAGAATTGGTGATGTATTTTCTTCCCTGGGATATCCTGCGTATCGCCATGACGAGTTCGTCGGGTGCGCTTTCCTTCGTCAGGTAGCCTGATGCTCCCGCCTTGAGTACCCTCATGGCATAATGTTCTTCGGGATGGACGCTCAGGACCAGGACATTCGCATCGGGTTTTTGCTGTTTAAGCTCCTGAAGGACATCGAGACCGCCCTTAAGAGGCATCGAAATATCCAGAATGATGATATCGAAGGACCCCGCAAGGGCTTTCTTCAGGGCTTCCTGTCCATCGTTGGCTTCATCGACTACGATCATATCGGGAACATCCGAGACAATCTGCTTTAACCCCTCCCGGACAATAAAATGGTCATCGGCAATCAATATCCTGATCACGGCCTCCCCCCGTTGGTCTGATAGGGAATCTCAACCCTTACACCGGTCCCCACACCCGGGACCCCCCTGATGTGAAACCGGCCCCCTATGAACAACGCCCTCTCGCGCATCCCGAGGATGCCAAAGGAACTCTTGTCTTCTATTTCCTTATCCGATACGCCTCGTCCGTTGTCCCTTATTTCCAGCGCGATGACGTCCCGGTCCCGCTCAAGCGACACGTGAAGCTTCGTCGCCCCGGCGTGGCGTATCACGTTGGTGGTTACTTCCTGGAAAATACGATACAGCGCTATGCTGCGCTTCCTGTCGAGATCCACCCCGGGGTCCAGTTTTACCTCCGTGGTAATCCCCGTCTTACCTTGGAAGGACTGGGCGGCGTGTTCGATGGCCGGTATGAGCCCGAAATCCTCGAGAATGACGGGACGCAGCTCCGATGATACCTTCTGAACCGTCTTCACTGCCTGTTTCACCAGGGAAATAACCGCCGTGATCTTGCCAAGGATAGCTTTCTCTTTTTCCGGTGTTTTTTTCTTCATCCAGGCCAGGTCCATGTTGATGGTAGTGAGCATCTGACCCAGGACGTCATGCAGTTCCCTGGCGATGCTCTTCCGTTCGTACTCGCGCACCTCCTGGATATGTGCAGAGAGCATGCGAAGGCGCTCATAAGATTCCCGCAGTTCTTTCTCGGCTCGTTTTCGTTCGGTGATATCCCTCCACGTCCCGAAGGTAATCATCGGTGCACGCTCAGAGATAGCCGTCAGAAATACCTCGACCCAGAATTCCTTGCCGGTCAGGTCCCGATGCACCCACTCGAAGGCACCGCAGCCGTCACGCAACACCTCTTCCGACAGGGCGCGCGCCTTCTCCGTCGACTTTCTCCCGTCAGGCTGAAGTGGGGGTGATATGTCATCGATGGACAGACCCGTTAGATCGGTCTTGGCGCCGGCGCCCATGACTTTCAAGGCGGCTCCATTACAGTCGATGATAGTATTGCCGCTAAGGAGAATGACCGGTTCGAGGGATCTTTCGAAGAGAAGATGGAATCTATCTTTTCCGTTTAGCCCGGCCCTTTCTCCCGCTTCATGAATCACGGACAGGTTCTTGTTATGTATATCAAAGATGTCGTTCAATGAAAGACCCTATCTCAAAATCGAAGGTTATGCGGTCTTAACGTTCCCATATTCTTTTATCATCACTGCGCACGAATACCTTAAATTATGATATTACAACCTTGTTGAAATTAAATAAATAGAGATAGCGAAGCCCCTGATGCTTAAAAGAAACAGTCGGGGGGGATGACTTTTGTCTCTTTCGTGTTCTTGGAAGCAAACCTTGATGAGTAAACGGCAGTAGTGTGATGCGCAAGCTTTAAAGGGGCTTCGCTATGGGAAGTCGCGCACGTGATTACATATTGCAGAGTGTCAGTCATCTGATCGTGTTATTATAACAGAGTCTTCGGAAAGAACGATATGTAATTTATAGATACGGAATATAGAGGCTGTCTCTATACTATTGCCTCTATCCCATTGATATCAAATATGCTCTAAGATTCATCTTTTTTCCGTTGAGATTCAGTTTGCTTCGTATGTTGTTCCGATGAGTATCGACGGTTCCCGTAGACACCTTCATAATATCCGCGATCTCCTTGGATGTCTTGCCCGCCTTTATCAGGTTGGCAACCTGTATTTCAGTGGGCGTGAAATTCGAATACTTCACGGACATCTTCTTCAGAAAAGGAGAAAGAATGTCCTTCAGATTCGTCTCCACAATATCAATGTAGGAGGTCTGCCCCGGATCGAGCCTGCCCTTTTTCATCTTGTCGACATAGGGCAAAACCAGTTCTTTTATGTTTGCGATCAGCTTTTCTTCAAGCTCCTTCTTATCGTCATCGCGATGTTTCAAAAGGACCTTCAGTGCAGTATTGGCTTCTCCAAGGCGGTTCGACTCTATTTTCAGCTCCACCTCCCTCTTTTTCAATGCCTCCTCGGTTATCTTCCGCCGAGTAATGTCCTGGATGATCGCGCAGATATAACCGTCGCCCTCATATTCCATGTAATTACCGGCGATCTCCACGGGAAACAGCTTGCCATTGCTTGTCCTGAAGATGGTTTCCACGCTTTCGGCGGCACGGCTGTTTGTACAGATGCTGTTGTGGATCCACATCTCGTCAGGGCTATTCGCATCCAAATCGAATAACGTCTTCTCCCTTAATTCGTCCCTGTTGTAGCCCAGGAGGCGGCAAATCTCATCATTTCCATAAATAATTTCCCCGCTCTCCGAGACCCACAACACACCAACCGCCGCGCGATCGACAGCGAACTGGGTGAACTTCAGTGCCGCCCCGGCCTTCTTGATTTCCGTGACGTCGTTAGCGAGAAAGATTCGATAATTTCTTCCGGGAAACTGCAAGGCGTGGCCTGTAATCTCCACGTCGACGATAGTGCCGTCCTTCTTTTTGTGCCTCCACGGCACCCTCTCCTGCGAGGGATCGGGTTTTGACAGGTGGGCAAGCAAAGACGGTACATCCTCGTCGGGTTTCAAGTCCTTCAAGGTCATCCCCAGCAATTCCTCCCGTGAATAGCCGTAGCTCCGGACGGCGAACGTATTGACATCGACGATTCTCAGGGTCTCGAAATCGTATACGAACGTGGGGAACGGGATGTTGTCGAACATGTTCCTGTAGCGTTCCTCACTGTTCTTAAGCTCCTTCTCCGTCTTTTTTCGTTCCGTTATGTCCCGCCAGACGACATACATGAGGGGCGTTTTATCCCCGAACGGGATCGTTGTGATGGAAATGTCAACCCAGAATTCCCTGCCTTCCAGGCTCCGGTGAAGCCACTCAAAACGGCTGCCGCCATATTTCTTTGCCTCATTTATGATCCTGGCACCTTTCTTCCGCGAAAGTTCGCCGTCGGGTTGATACTCCGGAGATATCTCCAGGGGATGATACTTCAGCAGTTCTTCCCTGGTCTTGCAGCCCATGATCAGAAGAGCCGCCTCATTGCAATCGACATAGCTGTCGCCATCGAATATAAAGATGGGATCGACGGACTTTTCATAGAGCAGCCTTAACTTCGTTTCGTTCTCTTCAAGTGCCTGCCTTGCCCGGGTCAACTGGGTAATATCCTCATAGGCAATAAGAATTTCCCCGGAGGCGAGTTGGACGGGCATAAAGTGTACGGTCTTGACAGTTGAGTCCTTGCAGGCGACACGGAATACCCAGGGTTTTTTTTCACCCGGCCTGTAGAGTTCGAAATCCTTGATCCACGTATCGATTACAATCTTGCGGTATTCTTCATCGGGGTATGCCTTCTCGAACCACGCCCTTCCGTCAGGTATGTCCGAAAGGTCGTAGCCGAACATCTCCCTGAATTTCGGATTGAGATACCGATATTCCCCCCTGGTGTTGATAAGGGCCAGGCCCACCGGTATATTTTCCGCAAGAATTTGAAAAGTCTCGCCTTCCACGAACATGCTTGACCGCTCCTCTCCCGCAGACTCCGGGCCGCCCGGCCTGCCAGCTGGCTCCCAACTTGATTGTGATGGTGATGCTGTGTGAACAGTATAAAGTAGTAAGTTTTTGCAGTAAACATATTTTATGACCCTTATTATTGTTCGCGCAAAATATCGGGTCTGAGAGTGCTATCGTCCCCTCAAAGACCCTCCGCTTCGCCCCGTCGGCTTTACTATAAAACATCGTCCGGGCAGTGAGAGAACATCATATGCCCTTGAAGTGAAAGATGATTTCAAAGTTAACGTAGCGAAACCCCAGGTTGACATCACGGATTAACTATTGTATGAATTAGGCATGATAACCTGGTACCGGGCACGATTTATTGCCTTTCTGATCATGGTGATCCTCTGTTTTACAATACCTGTAATGGCATTGTATTCCGGGCTCCAAAAGCAGCAGCACATCAGAGATCAGATTGCCCTTCATGTCAAAAATGGAAACGAGGACCTGGACAAGAAAGACGTGCGGGCGATTTCCCACGCGCTTTACGAGGCATCAAAACAGCATGGTATCGATTACAGGCTTATTCTGGCCTTGATGAAGGTTGAATCGAATTTCCAGCGTGACGCGGTCTCAGCCATGGGGGCAAGGGGTCTGCTTCAGGTCAAGCCTTCGCTAGCCAGATTCATGGCCCGGGATATGGGGATTGAGTGGGATGGAAACAGGACTATCGACGATCCTGGGAATAATATCAGGATCGGTATCCGTTTTCTTTCCGAGCTTGTATATCGCTTCCACGACGTCACTGCGGCCCTCCGTGCCTACAACATGGGACCCGGGAAGACCGAGGAGCTCCCCCCGGAGAAGATGACCTCCGTAAAGGGTTTCCCCGGACTGGTCCTGCGGGAATACGACAGGAACATAGAAATTCTCCCTGATCCTTAAAATAAACGCTATCCGGTGTAGCCTTTCGTGAGTGAACCCACCAATGAAAGATTTGATCATGCCTATGACGGATGCCTGTATATTACCGGCAGGGCAGGCTCCTTTGTATCGTTCCTTGTCGCCAACACCAGGAAAAAGACCCTGGTCCTGTACGAAGACGAGGATTCCGCCGATCTCCTGCGCGAGGAGATCTCATATTACGGAGACAGGGAGGTGGCTCTCTTCCCTCCTTTTGAGGACCGCTTCTTTGAAGAAGAAGACAATCTAAGGCGCAGCGGCTTCTTGTACCGCCTTGCGACGGATAGACTGTTTATCGGGCTCTTCCCCGTATCATCCCTGACGCATCCCCTTCCCGCCCGGGAAAACATATCCGAAGACGTTATGACTATACGCGTGGGCGATACGGTTTTCCCGGAGGACATCCACGATAACCTCGACAGGAAAGGTTACGAACTGGTGCCCCTGGTGCGTGAGAGCGGGCAGTATGCAAAACGCGGCAGCATCATCGACTTTTTCCCCCCCGCCTCGGAAAAACCCGTCAGATGTGAGTTCATCGGCGACCAGATACTCTCTGTGAGACATTTCAACCCCCTCTCACAGAGGTCGGAAAAAGAGCTGACTCACTGCGACATAACTTCGATCGTAAAGAAGGATGACGGCAACTCTGCCACCATCATGGATTATCTCGACGATTCCGTTACCCTCGTTCATCCGGGCACCTGGTGCATCGACCATACGCTAGCGGCGGCAGACCCTTCTACTAAATCGGGCTGGGCCCGTCTTCTCGGCGGTGCGCCCCAGATTGACCTCTCCGGTATCGTGGGGCCTTCCGGGGAGCAAAAAACCATCAAGGCGGTTTCCAATGACGACCTGAGACAGCTCTTCCTCCAGCACAAGACCCAGATCTTTCACATCCTCCGGGAAAAACTGCAGAAGGAATGGTCACACTACCCTTACGTGTACCTCTTTGCCAATACACCGCACCAGGCAAAGAGACTTCAGGATATTTTCGAGAATTACGGGCTGGTGCTGCCTATCCTGCCCGGTATCTCCTACCGGAAAAAGAAGAAGGAATGGGGCATCATCCAGGGTCCCATACGAAGGGGGTTCAGGACCGATGATGTCATTGTCCTCACCGAAGATGACATAGCGGGCCCGAAGAAAAGGGTCGTAAAGAAAAAGTGGGACAGCCGGGACGAATTCCTTGCATCCTTCAAGGACCTTAACACGGGCGAATGGGTCGTCCACGTCGATCACGGGATCGGTGTATACAGGGGAATCGTCCCCCTTACCGTCAACAAGTTCACAAAGGACTTTCTCCTCATCGAATACCTGGGTGGAGACAAACTCTACGTTCCCGTCGATGATCTGCACCTCGTCCAGAAATTCATCGGCGGTGAAAAATTCAAACCCAAGATCGACCGGCTGGGCTCGAAACTGTGGATAAACACCAAGAAAAGGGTTCGCAAGCAGATAGAAGACATTGCCGGCGAACTCCTGGAGATCTATGCCGCGCGTCAGATGTCTGAAGGTCACAGTTATCCCCCCGAAGACGAGCTCTTCAGGGAAATGGAGTCCCGTTTCGAATATGAAGAGACGGAGGGTCAGGCCAATGCCATAAACGACGTCCTGGGAGATTTGAAGAGCCCGAAGCCGATGGACAGGCTGGTCTGTGGAGACGTTGGCTTCGGCAAGACCGAGGTGGCGTTGAGGGCCGCATTCAAGGCTGTCCTCGACGGGAAGCAGGTGGCAGTGCTGGTGCCGACCACCGTCCTTGCCCAGCAGCATTACAAGACCTTCAGTGACCGTTTCTCCGATTATCCCATCGTCATGGGCATGCTGTCCCGTTTCAGGACAAAACAACAGCAAGCCGAGACGGTCGGGCAACTCGGCAAGGGACAGGTAGACATCATCATCGGGACCCACAGGCTTCTTCAAAAAGACGTCTCTTTCCGCGATCTGGGGCTTGTCATCATTGACGAAGAACACCGTTTCGGGGTCAAGCACAAGGAAAGGCTGAAGATGATCAGAAAGACCGTCGACGTCCTCACGCTGAGCGCCACCCCCATCCCGAGGACCCTATACATGGCCACCTCGGGCATCAGGGATTTAAGCGTCATCGACACGCCCCCGCTGGACCGCCACGCCGTCAGGACCACGGTGGTGAAATTCAACGATGCCGTTATATCAAGGGGGATAAGAAACGAGATCGAACGATCGGGCCAGGTCTTCTTCGTCCACAATTTCGTTCATAACATAGGCGTTGTTTACGACCATTTAAGGAGGATCGTGCCCGAAGCGCGCATTGCCGTCGCTCACGGGCAGATGAGCGGAAGCAGGCTGGAAAAGATAATGGTGGACTTCATAGAAAGGCGCTACGATGTCCTTCTGTCCACAAATATCATCGAATCAGGTCTCGATATAACAAACGTAAATACGATATTCATCAACAACGCAAATCGAATGGGTCTGGCCGATCTCTATCAGCTCAGAGGAAGGGTCGGAAGAAGCACCCGGCAGGCCTATGCCTACCTCCTTGTCCCCGATCAGGAGAATTTGACCAGGGACGCCCGCCTGCGCCTTAAGATCCTCGAGGAACTCACCGACCTGGGCTCGGGGTTCCAGATCGCAAACTACGACCTTGAGATCCGGGGTGCCGGCAACCTCGTGGGCAAGGAGCAATCGGGCAATGTCAATCTCATCGGTTTCGAGCTTTACTGCGACATGCTCGAAGAAACGATGAACAAACTCAGAAACAGGGACATCGTTCCCGAGGAAGAGATCAGCACGGAAATAAATATTCCCATAAACGCGTTCATCCCCGATGCCTACATCCAGGATCCCGCCCAGAAGCTCCTCATGTACAAGCGCCTCTCCCGTATCCGACAGGAAGACGAATTGAGGGACATTGAGGCGGAGCTCAAGGACCGATATGGTTCCCTGCCCTCCCCCCTTGTGAACCTGCTTGCCGTAATATCCCTCAAATCTCTGCTCTCCGGCCTGAAAGTGCGCAAGATCGAGCAGAGCAGCAGGCAGGTGGTACTCCACATCACCGAGCGGACCCCTCTCAACATGAAACGGCTCCTCGGTCTCGCCACCGACAGCCGCAGGAATATCAAACTTCTGCCCGACGGGCGGATCGTGGTCCGTTCGGATCTTCATGAAGGGGAACTTATGAATTTCATAAGAAATATATTGATGGACATTATGGCACTGTGATATAAGAGTTCGTTACGGACTAATGTGTCGCCATCGCCCTTACCGGGTAACCCGTGGTAACCGGGAGCGGTCGGTCAGACAGGTAATATATTGTGAAAAAACGAGAAGGGTTGGAGAGGTGGGGAATGAAGAATGCTGTAATCTGCCTGTGTTTGGCGTTATTATGTCTCTTTGGATGCAGCAAAAAAGAGGATGGCAAGGTACTGGTCACCATAAATAACGACAAGATCACCATGACCGAGTTCAACAAAGAACTTGATAAGATACCCATGAACATGAAGATGATGGTTGCTTCCGAGAGTGGCAAAAAGACGTATCTCGACAGGTTGATCATAAAAAGACTCCTTCTTTCGGAAGCCGCGAAGAGCAATATCGAGAAGGATAAGGAATTCGAGAACAGACTGGCCGAGATCAAGGAACAGCTCATCATAGAATCACTCCTTAAGAAGAAATTGACCGCAGGGGCCAATATTTCCGATGAGGATCTGCAGAAGTACTACGAGGCCAACAAGGAGAAATTCCGGAAAGACCGTGAGATCAACACGCGTCACATCCTCCTGAAATCGGAAGAAGAGGCAAAACAGGTTAGAGACAAACTTCAGGCCGGTGAGGATTTCTCCGACCTCGCCAAGAAGTATTCCATCGACCCAAATGCCAAGGTAACGGGCGGCGAAGTAGGATTTCATCCGAAAGGAACGCTCCTGCCGGAGTACGAGGCAGCGGCATTCAAACTCGCAAAGGTAGGCCAGACAAGCGGCATTGTAAAGACACAGTTCGGCTACCACATAATACGGCTCGAGGGAATCAAGCCTCCTCAATATGTCCCGTTTGCAGAGGTGAAAGACTTCATAAAGCAACAGCTTATCCAGGAGAAACAGAAAGAGGTGCTCGACAAGTATATTGAGGATTTGAAAAAGAGCGCAAAGATCACCATCAACGAAGAACTGCTGAAAGACCAGACACCTGCGGCCGCACCCCAGCCTGAATCGAAAGATGCAAAGCCTGAGGCCAAGGACGTAAAGCCCGAGGCAAAAGATAGCCCGGCGGGACCCAAGGCCGACACGACCCCGCCTAAAAAGGAAACGGTACCACAGAGCAAATGAAACATTTATCAAAACTCATCATTGTTGCAGCGTTTATCGTATTGACCGGTTTTGCCGCCAACGCCGAGGTCATTGACCGGGTCATCGCTATCATCAACGACGACATCATCACCCTGAAGGACTTCGAAGCCTACATTAAGGTCGAAAAACGCACAAAGTTCACATCGATTGATGAATATTTCCGGAACCAGCAGATGAAGGAAAAGCTGGAGATGTATGTTGAAGGAATACTCATCAAGCAACAGGCCAAGAAACTCGGGATCGCTGCAACCGATCAGGAAGTCAACAACTTCATCGAAGGCATCAAGAAGCAAAACCTCATCACCGACGCGGAACTCAGGGAACAGCTGAGAAAAGACAACGTCACCTATGCACAGTTTACTGAGGGGATCAGGCTGAATATCCTCCGGACGAGGCTCCTCATGCGGGTTGTCTCCACCGAAATAAACATAACCGAAAACAGTCTGAAGAGTTATTACGACAGTCACCAGGACGTTTTTCGCGACCAGGAATTCCATCTCCAGCAGATATTCATCTCCGGCCAGCACCAGGATATCAAGGAGCGCGCCGAAAAGGCATACAAGGACCTGACTGCGGGAAAGCCCTTCGGTGACGTGGCCCGCGGCATATCCGACGACCCCTCCGCCAAACAGGGCGGGGATATCGGCTTCGTCAAGAGAAGTGATCTTCTTCCCACCCTGAGGGACTCTCTGAACAACCTTGCACCGGGGTCATTCACCCCGGTCATTCCAACGCCATACGGCCTGCACATATTGAAGCTCATCGAGATCAAAAAGGTCGAAGTCCTGCCATACGAGGCGGTGAAGAATGCCATCAACGAGCGCATGGTCATGGAAGAATCAAACAAGCGTTACCGGACTTACATGGATAAACTCAAGAAGACATCCTACATCGAGGTAAAGATCTAGGGCGTCTTTTTCAAGAAAGCAATCATTCATGAACCGCATCGCAATAACCATGGGCGACCCTGCCGGTATAGGCGCCGAGATCGTACTGAAATCGCTTTCCATGCTTACCGCGAAGAGCGTACCCGTTGTCGTCGGCGACATCAAGGTCTTCGATCAGCTCTGTTCGCGCCTGCCGTCTCTGCCGCGATTTTCATTCAAACAACCCGGGAGCGGTTCACCAGGAGACGTGGAATTCTCCGATCTCGGCTGTATTGACACCGTTGAGCCCGGCCTGTCGGATGGCCGGTGCGGTGAAGCCTCATACACATACATCGTGGAAGCTTTAAAGTTCGTCTTTACCGGCGAAGCGGCGGCGCTCGTCACCTGCCCCATAAGCAAGGCTTCCCTGAGTATGGCGGGGATTCCCTTTCCCGGTCACACGGAACTGCTCGCCCATGCCGGAGGAGTCGACAGCTACGTGATGATGCTTGCGAATCCGAAGATCAGGGTGAGTCTGGTTACAATCCACATCCCCCTGGCGACCGTACCCGCTGAGATAACCGAAGAAAGAGTCTTCCGCTGCATCCGTATCACCACAAGGTCGCTTCAGGAACGTTTTTCCATCAGGAACCCTTCCATCAAGGTCTGCGGGCTTAATCCTCACGCCGGTGAGAAGGGTGTCATCGGGCACGAAGAAGAGGGCATCATACGGGCCATATCCCGGGCGCAGTCCATGGGAATGGATGCGACAGGCCCCTACCCCGCCGATTCCGTTTTTCATCACGTCGACTGTGACGCATACATTGCCATGTATCACGACCAGGGGCTCATACCCGTAAAGACCCTTGATTTCGAAAGGACCGTCAACATTACCCTGGGGCTCCCCTTTGTCCGAACCTCCCCCGGCCACGGGACAGGCTTCGATATAGCCGGTAAAGGTATTGCAAATCCCACAAGCCTCATCGAGGCATACAGGATGGCCGAAACCATGGCCGAGGAAAAAGACAGGACGATCTCACGCCCGCTGCGCCCGAGTTCGGGCTCTCTGAGATCTCCTTAATCCTCCGTGAAATTGAGGGGCTTCAGCGACAAACAGGCGGAAGGCCTTAAAGGTTTTCGCCCGTCAGGATTTTGTAGATTTCTTTGTACCTGTCCGATGTCTTCTTCGCTACCTCAGGCGGGAGTTCGGGGCCGGGGTAGGTCTTCGGCCAATCGAGGGTGTTCAGGTAGTCCCTGACGATCTGCTTGTCGTAGCTGTCCTGAGACTTGCCGGGGGCATAGTCCTTTAGGGACCAGAACCGGGAGGAATCGGGGGTGAGGACTTCGTCGATAAGGACCACGTCTCCGTCAATGATGCCGAACTCGAATTTGGTATCGGCAACGATGATCCCTCTTTTCTCTGCTATATCACGGGCCTTTTCGTAGATGGCGATGGCCGTATCACGCAGTTTCCTTGCATAATCATCGCCGATGATCTTCACCGTCTCCTCAAAGGAGATGTTGAGGTCGTGACCCTCTTCGGCCTTCGTGGACGGCGTGAAGATTGGTTCTTCAAGCTTCGAAGACTCCTTCAGGTTTTCGGGCAGCTTGATGCCGCACACTGTCCCGGACTTCCTGTACTCGTTCCAGCCGGAACCTGCAAGGTACCCCCTGACGACACATTCCACGGGCAGAACCCTGGCTTTCTTTACGAGCATGCTCCTGTCCCTGAGTTCGTCGCCGTACTTTCTGAGCTTCGCGGGATATCTATCGACGTCAGTCTCGACAATATGGTTGGGGACGATGTCCTTCATCTGTCTGAACCAGAACAGGGAGAGTTTCGTAAGGACCTTTCCCTTGTCCTCTATCCCGGTGGGAAGGACGACATCGAAAGCCGACAGTCTGTCCGTGGCCACGATGAGCAATTCTTCGCCTAAATCGTAGATATCCCGGACCTTGCCTTTTTTCGGCGCTCCCAGCGTGTCAAAATTAGTGTCCCGTATTATGGCCGTCATATTCAGTCTCCGTTATTCCCTGGAAAATTCACTCTTGGGTGCATTGCATACCGGGCATACCCACGAATCCGGCAGGTCCTCGAATTTCGTGCCCGGTTTGATTCCGTTTTCAGGATCACCTGCCGCGGGATCGTAAACGTAACCGCAGACATTGCAGACATATTTCCCGGATTCCGCAGGTTTCGGCGGTTCCGATTCGTCTTTCACATATGTCGGGGCGGCCTTCGGTGATTTTCCACCCTTCACCTGATGATAATAGGCATATGTCATTGGTTCGGCGTCGCTCAGAACATCACATTCGACAACCTTTCCAATGAATATCGTGTGTGTACCCACATCGGTCTCACTCAAGACCTCGCACTCCAGAAAACCTATCGTGCTGTCGAGCACAATAGGAGCACCGGTCACGCCCTCCCTGTGACCAGTGTCTGCGAATTTGTCCGTATCCCTGCCGGACTTGAATCCGAACTTGCCGATAAGGGTCATAGGGGCGTACTTCGAAAGGATCGATACGGTAAAGACCTTGCTTGATCGTATATAATCATGCGTCAGATTTTCTTTATTGATGCTGATCGCCATCGTGGGCGGATCGGACGTGATCTGGAAGGCGGTATTGGCTATCTGCCCGTTGATCTTCCCGTCCTTCTTTGAACTGATGATGTAGACACCATAGCATATCTTCTGAATAGCCTTTAGATTCATCACATTCTCCTCTTTCTTATGAACACGATTTCAACTTAACGGAACTCGTTCAAAGATCCGGCCAGTTTTTCTTTCAGTTCCTGCCACTTTCCAACGCCGTCCACGAGCGGCCTCGCGGCGATCATGGGAAGCCTGCTCTCGAAACTGGGACGGTCATTCCGATATATGACCCCGATGGGTATCCTGTCGCCCCATTCCAATGCCCTCGCAAACGCCTTCATCCTGTCTGAAGGGTCATGATCGTCCCCTATGTGGTAGACCCGTTTCCCATACCATTCGTAAGTATTCACCTTATTCAGGGAAACGCAGGGTTGGAGGATATCGACGATGGAAAAGCCTTTATGGTTGAAGGCCGAACGGATGAGCGCCTTTAGATGTTCATGATCGCCCGCGTATCCCCTCGCTACAAAACCGCAGTCGAGGGCAACCGCCATCGCCATGGGATTCAACTGCCCCGAAAGGACACCCAGGGGCTGGTTCTTGGTCACCATGCCTTCCATGCTCGTCGGCGACGCCTGACCTTTCGTGAGCCCGTAGATCTGGTTGTCGTGGACGAAGAGCTTCACGCCGATGTTGCGCCTGATTGCGTGAAGAAGATGGTTTCCTCCCTCACCGTACATATCTCCGTCTCCGCCAACAGCGGCAACGAGCATCTCGTGATTGGCAACCTTGATCCCTGTGGCCACAGGGAGCGCCCTGCCGTGGAGCCCGTTAAAGGTGTTGCAGCGAACATAGTGGGGAAATTTACCCGCCTGACCTATGCCTGAGACGATGCAGAGCCGGTAAGGTTCAATCCCTTCGGCGGCAAGTGCCTCCTTGAAGGCGCGAAGAATGGCAAAATTGCCGCAGCCGGGACACCATGCGGGTATTTCGCCCAGATATTTTTCAAGCCCTTCCACGCAATTCCTCCAGGAGTTCTTCCACGAGGAAAGGTCTGCCGTCGTACCGCAGGACCCTGTCCGTCACCGTGTAGCCCGTCTCGGCCTTCAAAAGTCGGGCGAACTGCCCCGTGGCGTTACTCTCTACGCAAATTGTCCGTCGTGCCTTCTTAAGGACCTCGACATAGTCAAACGACTGAAGGCCCGGCAGAGGATAGATTTCACTGAAGTGGAGCATGGCGATCTTCTCATCCCCCATGCTCTCCACGGCCTCTCTCACGACGCCGTATGTTGAACCCCATGATATAATCACTGTTTCGGGCGCAGCTGACCCCAGGAACACGGGGGCTGCGATCTCTTTTCGGATATTCTCCAGCTTGAGGAAAAGCCGCTTCTCCACCATCTTGCTGCGCAAGGCCTTGTCTTCGATGATATGCCCCGCCTCATTATGTTCGTCGCTGTCGGTCACGACCACGTGCTTTGTCTTGCCCGGTATGCCAAAGGGCGATACGCCGGAGGCCGTGAAGGCATGCCTCGCGTATGTATCGAGGCCGTCAATCTCGGCGGCATCGGTTCGATAGTCCTTCATCGGGAGGTTATCCAAAGCAACGTTATCCAGGGTCCACTGAGTGTCGGCGAGATACTGGTCGGTCATGACAAGAACGGGGATCTGGTACTTTTGGGAGATATCGAAGGCCTTTGCGGTCAGCCTGATGGCCTGTTCCGGGTTGCCCGGTGCAAATATGACACGGGGAAATTCGCCGTGCCCGGCATAAAGGGCAAAGAAAAGATCGCCTTGCTCCGTTTTCGTCGGTAGCCCGGTGGCGGGTCCCGGCCTCTGGGCGAGAGCGATAACAATGGGAGTCTCCGTCATCGCCGCCAGAGAGAGGCCTTCGACCATAAGGGCGAAACCGCCGCCCGATGTCCCCGTCATCGATCTGACCCCGGCAAAAGACGCACCGAGGGCCATATTAATAGCGGCAATCTCGTCTTCCGCCTGCTCGACGACAATGCCATATTCTTTCGCCCTGGCACCCAAATACGTCATGATACCCGTGGAAGGCGTCATCGGATACGCGGAGTAAAACATGCACCCTGCCGCCAGTGCGCCGAAGCCAACAGCCTCGCTGCCTCCCACAAGCATCTTCGGAACGCCCGTGGAGGCGGGGCTGAAAGAACAGCGACCGCAGTTCTTTACGGCATACTCATGGCCGGCGACAGCGGCCAGTCTGTTCTGCTCCCGCGTCCGGTCGTCCTTCCTTTTCAGCAATACTGTGAGGATATCGAAAAGTGGATCGAGGGAAAAACCGAGCATCCCCAGAATGGCACCCGTAGCGACGGTATTTGCGACGATCCGGCTCGCACCCGTGTCGGTGGCAAGTTTCACAAAGGGAATATCGAGGAACTGCGGCCCGGCGAAGCTCTCCTTCAACAAGGAGGAATCATAGGCTATAATCCCCTCTTCGCGAACTTCGGCCTGGTGAGCCGGGATCGACTCCCGGTCAAAGGCAAGGAGGATATCCAGCGGCCTGCGTGGCGCCCGGATAGGCCGGTCAGACAGGCGTATCTGGTAGAAATTGTGCCCCCCGCGGATCCGCGACTCATAATCCTGATTGGTAAAGACATGGTATCCAAACCTGCACAATACTTTCGCGAGGGCATCGCCTACCGTCTGTATCCCCTGCCCGGCCTCGCCGCCTATTTTCAAGCTATAATCCATGCCCCTCCCAAAACACCATTATAGTGGGTTGCCGGAGAAATATCAACTGCTCTATCCCGTGAGAGGTTGGAAGCACTGGGCCAAACGTGGTATAAGGTAAATGAACGGATCGAAAAAATGAAGAAACGAAAAAAGGACATCCACCCGATCACCGACGACCAGGTCTTGAGGCTGCTTTCACGTGCGCGACGGCCCGTTGGTATCGATGAACTCGAAAGCATTTTCAGGCGAGGTAAACCGAATCGAAGAGAGTTGCTCAAGCTTCTCGGCACCCTCATAACAAAAGGCCGGGTAATCGAACTCCGAAACAAACGGTTCGGGTTAACGAAGGAAATGGATCTCGTTTCAGGGACCCTCTCCTGTACCCGCAGCGGCAATGGTTTCGTAATACCCGATTCGGAAGGCGTAAAGGACATCTTCGTATCGTCCCGCAACTTTAACAACGCAGTTCATGGGGACAAAGTAACGGTCAGGCTCGACCATTACGCACGGGGCAAGCCGGAAGGCAAGATCATAAGAATAACTCAACGTAAGTCCAATAAACTCATAGGCTTTACTAAGATATCAGATAATTATCTTTACGTCATTCCGGAAGATTGGCGATATAACATAGAATACAAGGTAGTAAAGTCAAAAGCAGATATCGGCGACGGGCGACTCGTAGTCGCCGAAGTGACAGCATTTCCGGGTGAGAAGGTTGAACCGGAATGCAGGATCACCAGGGTTCTCAGGGATCTTACGAGCGTTTCCTCCATAAGTAAATTCATTGAATACAAGCATTCGCTTTCCGGCCGGTTTTCAAAGGCCATGGAACAGGAGGCCCGGGATCGGGTAGCCCCGCTGGTGCCGTCAGGCAGGAAGGACCTGAGGAACCTGAGGTTTGTCACCATTGACGGAAAGAACGCGCGGGATTTCGACGATGCCGTCGCCATTGAACGTTCGTCGCATGGGTTCATCCTCCATGTTGCGATCGCCGACGTATCTCACTATGTAAGGGCCGGTTCGCTGCTGGACCAGGAGGCCTTCAAGCGCGGGACAAGCGTCTATTTTCCTGACAGGGTCCTTCCCATGCTGCCGAAGACACTCTCCAACGGCATATGCAGCCTCAATCCTTTCGAGGACAGATATACGGTCACGGCGAGGCTTGAGTTCGATAGAGAAGGAAGGGTCGCGAATTCCTCCTTTCATCCCTCCATCATACGAAGTGCCATGCGCCTCACTTATGAGGCTGTAGAAAAGGCTGTGGTCGAAAATGACGCGAAAACCCGGCGCAAACTCGAGGCCAGCCTCGCTGACCTGACCGACATGGCCGAGCTGGCCGGTCTTATCACCTGCACCCGTGAAAAAAGGGGCAGCATTGATTTCGATCTTCCCGAACCGGAGGTCATTCTCGACATAGAGGGCGGGATCCGCCAGATCATCCGGGCACAACGCCTTTACTCACATCGTATCATCGAGGAATTCATGATTGCGGCCAATGAGGCGGTTGCGCGCTTTTTCGTGGCCAGGGGCATCCCGGCACTCTTCAGGATCCACGAACCTCCGGAACGGGAGAAGCTCCGGGATTTTGAACGGCTCCTTCAAGGTCTCGGCATCGGATACAAGAAAACGGGTACTTCCCGCGCCTTGCAGGACGTGTTGAACAGCGTCTGCGGCACCAACTACGAGTTCATCGTCAACAGGGTGCTGCTGCGTTCCATGAAACAGGCGCGTTATTTCAGCCATAACCGCGGACATTACGGCCTGGCATCCGAGAGCTATCTTCATTTCACATCCCCCATACGGAGATATCCCGACCTCGTCTGTCACAGGATATTGAAGGACACGCTTGCCGGCAGGCCGCCCGCTTGCAATGAGGAGGAACTGGCCGCGATGGCCAGTCACCTCTCCGAACGGGAGCGTCTTGTCATGGAGGCCGAACGCGAACTTGAAGATAGAATTCGTATCCTCTACATGAAAGACAGGGTGGGAGAAATATTCGAGGGCGTCATCTCTCATGTCACGTCCTTCGGCTTCTTCGTGGAGCTCTCCGGGGTGTTCGTGGAAGGTCTGGTCCTCCTGTCGGCCCTTGCTGACGACTACTACCATTTTGAGGAAGATCGTTTCAGGATAATCGGGGGCAGGACACACAAGAGCTACCGCGTCGGTGACACCGTGACGATCAGGGTTGTCCTGGCGGATGTCGAGTCCAACAGGCTTCACTTCGATATCGCTCCCGCGTGAGACGGTCATTCGCTAAAAAGCACCTGATTTTGTTCGACTTTGTGGTGATAAGGTTATAGGATATCACCAAAAGATAGAAGAACATACCGTGAAAAACAAGACGAAACTTGGAAAGCGTCGCGCAAACACCCACCTGCTATTCAGGAACAGGCCTTCCGTAGCGGTGCGGGAAGCCTTGAGGACGGGCGCGCTCAGATATCGCCAGATGTTCAACAATAACCCCTTCCCCTCCCTCGTCTACGACATCGAGACTCTTGAGATAGTCGACGTCAACGACACTGCCATCGAACACTACGGTTACACTCGCAAGGAATTCCTGTCCATGACGCTCAAGGATCTCCACCCCCCGGAAGAGGTGGACATGCTGGTTGAATTCATTGAACACTCGTTATCAACCCGCTGTATGTCATCGTCCCGCCATATGAAAAAGGACGGTACCATCATCGACGTCGAAGTCTCCGGCCACCCTCTCGATTTTCCGGGAAAACAATATCGTATCAACACCATCATCGATGTCACGGGACGCAAGAAGACGGAAGAGCGGCTCAATTTCACCCAGGCGGTAGTCGACCGGGTCATGGACTCCATCTTCTGGCTGAACAAGGACGCCCGTATCATCTATGTCAACGACGCCGCGTGTCGAATCACCGGATATTCCCGTGAGGAACTCCTCTCCATGACCGTTTTCGATATCGACCCCCAGTTGACACCGGAGGGTTGGGACTGGCACTGGAGGCAGAAGAAAGCTTGCGGCTCCCTGCTGATAGAATCCTGTCACCGTGCAAAAGACGGCAGGGTCTATCCTGTCGAAGTATCGGGCAGCTATTTTGAATATGACAACCAGGAATACAACTGTACGTTCGTGAGGGACATCACAGAGCGTAAAAAGGTCGACGAGGAACTTCGTCTCACCCGGTTCACCGTTGACCGTGCTGCCGCCATCATCCTGTGGATAGGTGCGGATTCGCGGATATTGTACGCAAACGATGAGGCATGCCGCTCCACAGGGTACACACGGGAAGAGATCCTTGACCTCTCGGTCCCCGATATCGATCCCACCCTTACCCCGTCAAAGTGGAAAAGCCACTGGAAGGATTTGAAAAGCAAGGGCACTGTTATCTCCGAGTCCTTTCAAAGACGCAAGGACGGGTCTGCATATCCCGTTGAGATCAAAGGCAACTACATGGAGTACGGCGGCGTTGGATATGTTTGTTCCATTGCCTTTGATATCACGGAGAGAAAAAAGACCGAGGAACTCCTGAAGATGACGATGTTCTCCGTAGATCAGTCCGCCATGCCCACCTTCTGGCTGAGCATGGGCGGATATGCCATCCGCGTCAACAAGGCCGCCTGCGACGCTCTGGGCTACACGGAAAAAGAGATCCTCGGCATGAACATCAGGGCATGGGATGAAGATTTCCCTTATGACGAGTGGAATCGACGGCTTCTATCCAGCCTCAAGACAAAGCATTCCATGACGATAGAATCACAGTACAAGAGAAAAGATGGGACCAAGTTTGCCGTGGAGTTGAATCTGAACTACATGGAATACAACAGGAATGAATACATCTTTGCCTTCGCCCACGACATCAGTGAGCGAAAACGGGCCGATGAAGAAAGGGAACGCCTGCAGGCCCAACTCCTTCAATCTCAGAAGATGGAAGCGATCGGCCAGCTCGCCGGCGGCGTAGCCCATGATTTCAATAATATCCTCACCGCCGTCATCGGCTACGGTAATCTTCTGGAAATGGAGATGCAGGAGGAGGACCCGCTTCGCATGTACGTCGAAGAGATCCTCGCTTCTTCGGAAAAGGCGGTCAGTCTGACCCAGAGCCTGCTGGCGTTCAGCAGGAAGCAGGCTATAAGCCTCACGTACCACACTATCAACGACATTATTTCCGGGGTTGAAAATCTCTTGAAAAGACTCCTTTCAGAAGATATCGATCTGAAGATATCGCTCGGCACGCCCGGTCTGGGTGTCATGGCGGACATCACCCAGATCCAGCAGGTACTCATCAACCTTGCTACAAACGCCCGGGACGCCATGCCGTCAGGGGGAGTGCTTTCCATTGAAGCCGGGCAGGTTCGCCCTGACAATAGTTTCGTCACGTCCCGTCACGGCAAAGGTTCCCTGTATGCGACGATTTCGGTTTCCGACACGGGTATAGGCATGGACCAGCAGACCCGTGCAAGGATCTTTGATCCTTTCTTCACCACCAAGGAAGTCGGGAAAGGCACGGGACTCGGATTATCCATCGTTTACGGCATCGTGAAGCAGCATAACGGCTTCATTTCCGCCTATTCCGAAAAAGGTGTCGGGACCACTTTTCACATTTACCTGCCCGTCGTCGACCAGAAGGCCAGGGGCCGAAGACCAAAGCCCGCCAGGGTCAGAAAAGGCAGCGGGACGATCCTCCTTGCCGAGGATAATCCCGAGGTTCGCCGCCTCGCAAAAAGCGTCCTTATGAGAACGGGATACAGGGTAATCGAAGCAGCTGACGGTGAGGAGGCTGTAGACGCCTTCATCTCAAACAAGGATAGTGTCGATCTCGTCATCGTTGACGTCGTCATGCCCCGGAAGAACGGCATAGAGGTAATCGATGAGGTCAGGGCCCTCAAGCCCGATATTAAGGTCCTCTTTACGAGCGGATATACGAGAGACATCCTGTCCGACAAGGGCATCTGCGAAACAGGTTTCGATTTCCTGGCAAAACCCCTGTCGCCCCATGAACTCCTTCAAAAGATCCAGGATATTATGGAAAGATAGTGACAGGGTCGGAAACCCCTTGTGAGCGGAGTCACCGACCCTGTAGTTCTTTCTGAACCCGAAACAGGATCTACCCGTTGGAAACTTTGGCGGTTTCCAGGTCGGATTCCTGGATTATCGTTCCGAGGTCTTCAGCCGAAAAGACCTTGGAGCTGTCGAGAATAATGATGAAACGGTCATCCCTTTTGCCCATGCCTTTTATGAATTCCGTCCTTACGTGAGTGCCGATCCTCGGCGCCGGCTCTATATTGCCGGCCTCCAGCTCAAAGACTTCCTGAACGGAATCCACAAGTGCACCCATGATGATATCTTCATTTTCATAGCTAACCTCAACCACAACTATGCAGGTATTGATCGTTTTTTCCGTTCGGCTCATGCCGAATTTCTGTCTCATATCCACGACAGGGACCACGCTTCCCCTCAGGTTGATCACGCCCCTCATATATTCCGGCGTCTTCGGTACGCTGGTAACCGTTGTAAACTCAAGTATCTCCCGGACATTTGCGACGTCAATCGCAAACACCTCTTCTCCCAACTGAAAAGTCAGGTACTGCCTGGTGTCTTCTATCGCTGACATGCCGATTCCTCCCCGATATCTCTACGATCTTTCAAATTCTTCGTCCAGTCCGCCGGAAGCATCTGTCAGATCAAGAACAATGCCATGGGCTGATGCGTCGTTACCGCCTCGTGCCTTTTGACGACCGTTATTTCCTGAGCAGCCCGCCTGAATATGTTTTGGCGCGACTCGCACGGAGCCTTTTTCACCGGTGTTCTTCCTGTCTATCTTGAAATAGCCGATGGTATCCATGAGCTGCTCCGCCTGAGAGGACAGCTCCTCCGCAGTAGACGCGATCTCCTCCGTCGCGGAGGCGTTCTCCTGGATGACCTGGTCGAGCTGCTGGATGGCCTTGTTGATCTGGTCGGCGCCGGAGTTCTGTTCGTTCGAGGCCGCGCTTATCTCCTGGACGAGTTCCGCCGTCTTCTGGATGTCGGGGACTATCCTTGTGAGCATCTCCCCCGCCTTCTCCGCCACCTCCACCGATGACGCGGAGAGCTTGGATATCTCCGCCGCAGCCGTCTGGCTCCTCTCGGCGAGCTTCCTGACCTCTGTGGCGACAACGGCGAAGCCCTTGCCGTGCTCCCCTGCCCGTGCGGCCTCTATGGCGGCGTTCAGGGCCAGGAGGTTCGTCTGGCGGGCTATCTCCTCTATGATGGATATCTTCATCGCGATGTCCTTCATCGCCGAGACCGTCTCCGTTACCGCCTGGCCGCCTTCCTTTGCGTCGTTTGCCGCCTTCAGGGCTATCTTCTCCGTCTGGTGGGCGTTGTCCGCATTCTGCTTGATGTTGGAGGACATCTCCTCCATGGACGAGGAGACCTCTTCGGCCGATGCCGCCTGGACGGTGGCGCCCTCGGACATCTGCTGTGAGCTCGAGCTCATCTGCTGACTTCCGGTGGTTACATTCTGTGCCGCGACACCGACATCGAAGACAACCTTCTTCAGGTTTTCGACCATGTTCTTCATCGCCATCAGAAGCTGTCCCGTCTCGTCAGTCGAGGTCGCCTCCACATTCATGGTCAGATCTCCTTTTGCAAGCATATCTGAAATGTGCACGGCCTCGCTGAGAGGTTTGGTAATACTGCGGGTCATGAGGAAAGCAACCACTATGCCCATGCAGACGGCCACGAGCCCTATGATGAGGAGCATCGTTCTCGTGGACGCATAGGTTTTCATCGACTCGTCGTAACGTGCCATCGCCTGTTCTTCCTGATATTTCGCGAGATCGACAAAAGTATCCTTCACTTTATCCGAAACCGGGCGCGCCTGGCTCACATACACTTGCATAGCTTCCTGCAGCTTGTTCGCCGCAGCCAGCTGAAGCGTCTTGTTGTTAGCCTCGGCGGCTATCTTTATTTCTGTCTTGGCCTTTTCTATGAGTTGTTTCCCCGTCTGGGAGGTATCCATCTTTTCGAGAAGGGCCACACTCTCTTTGTAGCTCTTTCGTCCCTCCTCGATGTCTTTTTGCGCCTCTGAACGGATGGTTGCATTATTCATGGATGCCGTGAGGAGTATTCCTTCGGCGGTCTTGTCAATCGCCTTCATCGCATCGCGGGCGCATTTGATCTTTACGTTGCTTTCCTTGACGATGGTTTCCATACCGGTGTTTATGGAACGCATGCTCCTGATACCCATAAAAGTAAGTACAGCGAGCAAAACCATCATGATCCCGAAGCCAATCCCGAGCCGCATGCCGATTCTCATGTTCTTGAAGTGCATCTCTCTTCCTCCTGTGCTCTTGCGCTTGTAGTATGAGATCTCATTCCATTGAAGTCCCGTGCCATGCCCTTTTCAGCGAACGACGCATGGTCTCATGAAGCGATAATACGAGGTCTCCTGCACCCGTGAAAGAATCTGCAGGGACTGACTGAACATCAATATAATCGGGTGATTTGCCTCAGAACTTAAAACCAGGGTTCAAGAAATCTTCAAACATGAAGACAAGGGCGGATCGGCAGGCTATACGTGCACAGTTCACGTCAATATATGGCCTCCATCACTGAATTCGCTATTACCCATTCGCCGCCCTTCTTTTGAAGGGTCACATAATAGGCTACCCCGGCCCTTGGTCCGGCTATGTGGTCGACGTGCACCAGGGCTGTCGATCTGTTCCTGTCGAAACCCACACGCGATACGTATGTCTTGCCTGACTTCAGCGGCAGCACTCCGGCCTTGCCATCCGCTATCGTGATCCTCCGCGCGCCATCATCGGGAAAAGCATTCTCGAGGGAATAGCTGATCCTGTTCTTGTCGTTGAAATCTTTCAGGAGAGCCTTGTCTATATTAATCTCTTTGCTTCGCAGTTCCTTGATACTGGTAGTCTTCTGAAGCTCGACCGACCCGCGCGGAATACCTGACGGCACCCTTCCCCGGAAAAGCGCGGCATAAACCTCATACTCTTCGCCGGGAATGAAGTCCCCGCAGTCAAGCCCGTAATCCGTTATCTGGAAAACGTACTGTGGATCACCGCTCTTCGGGCAGAAGACCTCTTTGAGGTCTCGAATCTCCTCAGCCCTGAACGGCGGCGAAAAGTCCTTTACCATGCTTTGCCACCTCTCGCTCTGGAATCGATGGGCATAGGGAACAAGCTTGGCAATGTCATAGGTAAAATCGTCCTTGAAGTTGTAGGGGCCCCTGTATCTGAGCACCTGCATGTAGATCTTTGACCTTTGCCCGAAAAACCCGGAATCGGGATACAGGGTTTCCGCCTCCGTGCGGTACAATTTAGACGAAGAACTCAGTTCGATTCCAACGCCGGCACCGAGCGTGAAGGTCCTTTTCACGTCCTGCCAGATGTCATCCGTGATGGAGCCCGGAAGCACGAGGATCATCTCGACCATACCTTTGCCGCCTATCAGGTTGGATGTCTTTAGCGGGTAGTATATCTTTTCCGTCGTGAAGCTGTATATCAGGGGCTCGACAAACCGTGTTTTGTCGGCCACCTTCACGTAATCGAAAACAAAGTGGTTGTATCCCCTCTTCATGTAGTCCCGGGCATTCGTGAGAACGCCCGACAGTCTCCGCCTGTCTGCTTCAATGCCTTTACTCCTGAAAAAACCATCAAGCCAGCGGGCAAATTCATCTATGTCGTTGATCTTTATGGCGGTCACATCATGGAGCCCGATCTTTTCCGAAAAATGTATCTCCACGGGGGCAGTCGCCGTTCCTGGCGCGCCGCCCTTCGTCGCGACATCGCCGACCAGAAAAACCAAACCTTTTTCGGTAATAAGCCTTGCAGCCGCCTTGAAAGGATCTGAGTTTGCCAGGGTCACTTTTGGCTGGGACGGCAACGGTATGAATTCCAGAAGATCGATCTCGGTGCTTGCCTTCAATTCCGTTCCCAGGATCAGAACCTCCCGGGTCCCGTTGTGGAGAATGATCGCCTTTTGCGATTCCTGTGTAAGGCTGACATCCTGCTGCCACATTACGGGGCCCCTGTCGGCCACCGCCGAATTGGCAAAACCCAGCACTATGGCAAGTACCAGCATGATATTCTTCATCATCGCTCCTGTTTGGCCGGCTGTTCGGCCATTCGTTCCCACTGTCTAATTCAACACCATTCGCTTGCGCCATGTCCACAGCTTTATCGAACATCGCCGGCTCTCGTGCGGCAACCTTCAGAGTGAGATCATCCGACAGTCAAAAAAGTTCCCCGACAGGTCCGGAGACTTTGAATTTATGCGGTCTTTAGTCTTTTTCAGCTCCGCCGGATGTGATATGATTACAGCCGTAACCGGCTGATGCCGTAAGACATCGATCAAGAGGTGACCGATCATGAAAAGAACGATTCATCTGTGTGCCGCATCGATCCTGTTGTCGGTTCTTGCCGTCTTCTGTCTTTCGGCTGTCGCCCGTTCGCAACTCGATATAGAAGATCGGGAAAAAACCGGGCTCTTTGCCATGGTCCACAACGGAAAATGGGGTTTCATCGACAGGACAGGGAAAACGGTCATCGCTCCCGCCTACGATGCAGCCCATCCATTTACCGAAGGCCTCGCCCGTGTGCAGCTGGAAGGAAAATGGGGATATATAGACAAAAAGGGTACGATGGTCATCAAACCTCAGTTCGCCGCTGCGGACCGCTTTTCCGATGGGCTTGCCGAGGTATCGATCGGCGGAAAGTTTACCTATATCGACAGGACGGGGAAGGTAATCATCGACACACGTTTTGACGACTCGGCCGTATTCTCCGAAGGCCTCGCCGGCGTGAAAATACGCGGCAAATGGGGCTTTATCGATAAAACGGGAAAGACTGTCATCGATGCTCAGTACAATGACGTCCAGCGCTTCAGCGAGGGTCTGGCAGGTGTGCTCGTTGGTAAGAAATTCGGGTATATCGACAGGACCGGCAGGATGGTCATCGAACCGAAGTACGATTTCGCCCTTCCCTTTACAGAAGGGCTCGCTCCGGTGGTAATAGACAAGAAGTTCGGTTTTATCGACAAGACAGGGAGCGCTGTCATAAAGCCGCAGTTCAGGAATGCCAACCGCTTTTCCGAAGGTCTCGCGAGGGTGCAGATAGGCAGGAAATGGGGCTTTATCGATAAAACCGGCGCCGCAGTCATAGCCCCCCGGTTCGACAAGGTGAACCGTTTCACCGAAGGGCTGGCAGGTGTGCAGACGGGCAAGAAGTGGGGCTATATCGACCGTTCGGGAGGGTATGTCATCGATGCACGGTACGATTTTTGCGACCCTTTCTTCGAGGGTCTGGCACGCGTGCAGGCCGGCACCAAATGGGGCTACATCGACCGAACGGGAAAGTATATCCTTGAACCGACGGAATAGCGATTTATAGTATTACCACTTTCAAGAATGAAACAAAAAAATATTTAAAGGAACCGCCTCTGAAAATCATGAAGGATAAGCCCTCCCTGTTTCTGTTTCTGTTCCTGTGCCTGTTCGTCCTCGCAACTTTCCACACACCCGTCCCTTCCTGCGCCCAAACGGCCGAGGACGACGAAAGCTACGAAGACACCGACATGGAAGTCGAGGATTCGATCGAATTTCAGTCTCCAGCCGGTGAGCGGGACCTGATAAATTTCGATATATTCGAAGATATTTCCCGGGCGAGGGCCCGCCTTGAAAAAATGAGCTGCGGATTCAACGTGGTGAGATCGAAAACGGTAAAGAAGGTAAAGAAGGGCAAGAGATGGAAGACCCAGGTAACGTGGGGAAAGAACGAACTCGGTGGGTTCACTATCCTTCTAGCCCTTCTGAACGTGCAAAACAGGGAGATACAGGTCGTGAGGGTCCATCCCCGACTTGGCGCCCGCTCGGACCGCGGCGTTATCGAACCGGGCAAAGCGAACGGCGTCAATACGAAGTTCACCATCCTTTATCCCGAACGCCATGTCGTACTCGCCCTCAAGAGACCGGTACGCAGCGGGTCGACATTCAAGGAAGTCATATACACCCCTTATTCGGAGGGCATTGATACCCCCGCCGTACGAAAGGCCGGCATGGACTACCTGAAAAACATCATCGCCGGAGCGAAGGACGACCTTCTTCGCAGACGCGTCCGACCGCGTTCCTGCGACAGCTTCATCGATGACGATATTTCCGTTGTATTGGCCATCATCGAACATATCGATCCCGGGAAATTTTCGAGTGGAAAGTACACCACGGAAAAGCTGATCAACGAAACTCTTGTCATCCTGGGAACCAACAAGCACAATGCTTATCGATACTCCAGATCGAAGGCGGGGGCAATGGGCCTGTTCCAGTTCATCCCCGGCACGTACAAGAGGGTGTCGAACCTTTACCCGCAGGCCGGGCTGATAAAAGACTTCGTCCGCGGAATGGAAGACCACGAGAACGCCGCCAAGGCCTCATTCCTCCTTTTTGACGCAGACATGAACGTGCTCAGCGACCCCAGGAAACAACGCCTTCTGGACGACCCCGCGGCAATGGGCAGGTTTTTGGCCTCGGCCTACAACTGCGGACCGGGCAGAACACGGGGCAGTATGGAACGACACGGCGAAAATTGGCCTTCGGCCGTCCCCTCGGAGACGCAGACCTACCTGCAAAAATTCGACGCCGTTCTCAGTTGGTATCGTACCGAAGCCCTGCTCTACCGGTAAAAACCCTCCGGCCTTCCTCGGGCAGACAAGTCGAAACTACACAGTGACGGAAAACCCGAAACCGCCTCTAGAAGATCAGTATAAGCATGGCGAGGCTGATGATCATGAGCACGCATATGACAATCAGGCTTGTGAAAGAGACCCTGGAAAGGGTGCCGAGGTTCTTTACGAAATCCATGAGATGCTGGATATCCATCCCTGACGTCGTTGCTATCATCTTTACCGGTATCGCCAGCTTGATTATTGTCACGCTCATGTATATGACAAGGACCGCGATGAGTCCCCAGACGGCGTAATCCATAACCGAGAGTACCATGTGTCTGGCGTCGCTCACCTGGAGAACGGCAACGGGATCGACAAAAGAGACTACAAGATAGAGCACGAGCAGAACGCCTGCAATCAGAATGGCGATGCCGAGCCGGGTCAGATCCCTGGACAGACCGAGAAGCAGCTCGTTCTGTTGACTTCCAAACTCGAAACCTTTGCCTGTATCGGGTTGTGTCATCTGTTCTCCTCTTCTCAATCGTCTTAGTCGTCAAAAAAATGGGGCACAAATCTGCTCAGGTTGTTCGTTATCGGGCTTGTATCTTCCCGTATCCCGATGCCCGCCGCCTCTTCGCCTACCACCCAGGAACCGATAACGGGGTAGTTCCGGGAAAACTCCGGCAATTGAAGGTATTCCTGGTAGATCATCTCCGGCTTCGAACTGCTGAAATGCGCGCGTACCGTAATATTCTCGCCCTCACGGGAAAAATATGGCTTCTCCACATAGGTAACGGAATTCCCCCGGGGCTCAAAATACGCGGGGAGCAGGTTCCTGTGACCGGGATACATTTCCCAGAGGATCGGCAGGATCGCCTTATTGCTGAGTACCATCTTCCAGGCAGGCTCTAGGAGCGTGATGTTCCTTTCCAGCAAATGGGGGGCAAATTCTTCCCTCACGAGCCATTCCCAAGGATAGAGTTTGAACATGTATCGGACCCGGTTGTTGGCCAGGTCCACAAAATACTTGTTGTCGTTATCGTATCCAACGTCATCGATGTATATGTGCTCAGTCTTGAGACCGGCCTGCGTGGCTACATCCCTCAAGTATTCCGTTGTCGTCAGGTCTTCGAGGCTGTCCCTCACGGAAGATGTGTAGAGGGTCTCATAGGAGCAGAACCGCCTTATCTTTCCGCTGAGGACATCCATGAGCTTCTCATGGATCGAATTGAACTGATCTTTGGCCGGGAACATGTCCTGAAGCCAGTAGTATTGCACAACGCTGGCCTCAAAGAGCGATGTGGGCGTGTCGGCGTTGAATTCGAGGAGTTTCGGGTCCGACACTCCGTCCCACCAGAGATCGAAGCGCCCATAAATTGAAGGTTCGCTGCTGTGCCAGGACTCTCGTGCATACTCGAAAAAAGGCTCCGGTATGGCCATCCGGCTGCCGAGGTTGTTGCTGAAGACATAGTCCACAAGCCTCCTGCACATCCCGTACAGTTCCTGAGTGACCTCCTCGAGACGGTCTATCTGGTCCCCGGTAAAGGCATAAACGACAGATTCATCCCAGTAGGGCAACCCGTCAATCTCGTGAAAGTAAAAACCGAGGCTCTCCACTTTGGATTGCCAGTCCTGACGTATCCTGTTGAGCTTTATCCGTTGCATATATTTTCAGGAGACTGACGAACGCCCGGAAGACCCGAACCCGCCCCGCGAGACACCGACCCCGACGCTCCTGCCACTCGAATAGCCCGGATTATATGCGGCGCTCCTGAATCGCGACGCGGCATACCATGGGCCGTAATAGTAGTGCCTGACACCACTGCTCGTATTTTCCTGCGCCATCGTGCACTTCGCCGGGTCCTTGTAATCGGCAACGCAATCATCCCAGCTTGCGTACTTGCTCCGCATGTTCTCTTCGTTGCAACCGAGAAGAAGAGTGCCGGTGAGAAGGACAAGCGTGATTGTTTTTGATCGTTTCATGGCCCTTCCACATATAAAAAAGAACTTGTGTTGAACATCCAGAGACTTTATACGATATTACAAACCCGTTTGCAAAACATAAATCGATCAGAAACTATCACTTACAGGGCTGACGGGGCTCACTTTCCAGATTTTTTCCGTATATTCCAGGATCGAACGATCGGAAGAGAATTTCCCCGTCCTGGCCACATTGAGAATAGACATCCGAACCCACCGGTCGATGTCCCGGTACACATTGTTTATCTCTTCCTGGCAGTTGATGTAGGATTGATAGTCTGCCAACACCAGGTACTCGTCCCGATTAAGGAGAGAATCGATGAGAGGCCTGAAAAGAGCGCAGTCTCCATCGGAGAAATGGCCAGAAGCGATTAGATCGAGAACCTCTCTTAGGTCGCCGTTGCTTTCATAAAAGCTCCTGGGATCGTAGCCTCTTGATTTCAACTCCCAGACCTCTGCCGCATTCAGCCCGAAAAGAAAAAAGTTCTCGGGACCTACCTCCTCAAGGATCTCAACATTTGCCCCATCAAGGGTACCGATGGTAAGCGCGCCGTTCATGGAGAACTTCATGTTCCCCGTACCCGATGCCTCCTTGCCTGCCGTGGAGATCTGCTCCGAGACGTCTGCCGCCGGGTATATCCGTTGGCCGTTCTTGACGTTGAAATCCGGGAAAAAGACGACTCTAAGGCGCCCTGCCACGTCGGGGTCATTGTTTATCACGGAGGCAATCGACGTGATGAGCTTGATGATCAATTTTGCCATGAAGTATCCCGGGGCGGCTTTTCCGCCGAAGATCACCGTGCGGGAGGGTATATCCGCTTTCGGATCTTTCTTGAGCTTGAGATAGTGATAAACAACATGGAGGGCATTGAGATGCTGCCGCTTATATTCATGGATCCGTTTGACCTGGATGTCGAACATGCTCTCCGGGTCCACGATCGTGCCGGTTCGTTCTTTAATGAGGCGGGCCAGGCCCTGCTTGTTCTCATGCTTCATCCTCCGCCAGGCTTTTCTGAATTCCCCGTCATCCACGAAACCCTCGATATTGCGAATCTGATTCTGGCAGTCGCAGATCCAGCCGTCGCCGATGGCATCCGTGATGAGCTTCGACATTGCCGGGTTGCTCTGTACTACCCATCGCCGCGGCGTGACACCGTTTGTAACACTGTGGAACTTTTCCGGAGTCAGTTCATGGAAATCCTTCATCACGGTCTTCTGCAGTAATTCCGTGTGCAGTGCTGCCACCCCATTCACACTGTGGCTCCCCACGGTTGCCAGATGCGCCATGCGCACGTACTTATCACCCGTTTCATCGATGATGGAAAGGCGGCGTACCCGCTCTTCATCCCCCGGATAGGAAGCCCGGACATCGTCGAGAAAGCGCCGGTTTATCTCATAGATAATTTCCAGGTGTCTGGGAAGGAGTCGCTGAAATAAAGGAAGGGACCATTTTTCAAGAGCCTCGGGGAGGAGAGTATGATTCGTATAGGCGAAAGTCTTTTTCGTTATATCCCAGGCCTCATCCCAGTCGACCCGGTACTCGTCCACGAGAAGCCTCATGAGTTCCGCCACGGCTATCGAAGGGTGCGTGTCGTTCAATTGGACCGCGTACCTCTCGTGTATCGTTTCCGGTCTGCCGCCCACGAGAGAATGAATACGGATCATGTCCTGCAAGGAACAGCAGACGAAAAAATATTGCTGCGAAAGTCGCAGTTCCTTCCCCGTGTCCGGCTCATCATTGGGGTAGAGGATTTTGGATATCGTTTCCGAGACAACTTTCTCCTCAACGGCGCCCTCGTAGTCACCGACATTGAAAACCTTAAGATTAAAGGACTCACAGGCTTCCGATTTCCACAGACGCAGGACATTTACGATTTCTACATTGTATCCGGGAACGGGGGTATCGTAACCCATGCCTTTTACGACTCTCGCGGGTATCCAGCGTACGCAGTAGCGTCCCTTCTCATCGTAACAATGCTCGGTGTGCCCTCCGAATTGCACGTAGTAGGTGATCTCCGGACGGGCTATCTCCCAGGGATTGCCCAGCGCCAGCCATTTGTCCGTCACCTCGCGCTGCCATCCATCGACAATCTCCTGATCGAAAATGCCGAATTCGTACCGTATTCCGTATCCGAGAGCGCGGATTTTCTGCGAAGCGAGAGAGTCCAGAAAACAGGCGGCGAGTCTCCCCAGGCCTCCGTTTCCGAGGCCGGGTTCGGCTTCCTGTGCTATCAGATCGTCAAAATCGAGGCCCAGTTGAACCACGGCTTCTCTCGTCTGTTCATAGATACCGAAGTTGATCATGGCATTGGCGAGATGAGGCCCCATAAGGAACTCCGCGGAGAGATAGCAGACCGCCCGGGCACTCTGGCGAAGCGCCTCCGTTGAACGCACCCAGTGGCCAAGCATGCGATCCCGAACCGTGTATGCCAGCGCCATGTACCAGTCGTTCTTTGTTGCAATCCGTGGGATGCGGGCTTGGATAAAATTCAGGTTCTCGAGGATAGCTCGCCGTATGGTTTCCGTGCCGAGACCTGTCCGAACATCGTCGTATGGCAGGGCCCCGCCCTTTCCAATTCCAGCGCCTTCCTGTTCCATCGCAATCCTCCCGTGATGTTATACCGCCCGTATCACAATAAAAACCCTATTTTCCCCGTTGCTGTCAATTCCCCAACAAAACACCGCCTAAAAACAAATTCCGGGCCTGCGGCCTTGACATTATTGAGCCCATTCAGTTAACTTATTTCACAAATAAGCGGTTAGACTATGCGCAGAATTACAGAAACATTTATTCGACCGGACTTGAGGAACCCGCATCTCCATACTCGGATCGACGGCTTTGTTTTGCCGGGTGCAGAGTAGGTTATGAATGCAAAGGCTCCGTCCTGTTCCATTATCTTACCCGTTTTGCAGGAGAACTCTCTCATCAACGGTATTATCGATCATCTCCACGGTCTTGAAAACAATAAGGATACTGAGATCATCGTGGTCGACGGCGACCCGAAAGGCACCACATTGACCGCAATCGCCCGTGATAATGTCACAAAACTAAGGTCTCCCAGGGGGCGGGGGAAACAGATGAACTTAGGGGCAAGAGAGGCAAAGGGCAAGATACTGCTCTTTCTCCACGCCGACACTGAATTGCCGTCAAACGCATTGCGCCTCATTGCGGCCGCGATGAAGGACAAACGATACGTGGCAGGTGCATTCGACCTCGGTATCAGATCAGAAAGACCTGTGTTCCGGGTCATAGAATCCGTGTCGTCACTGCGTTCCCGCCTGACAAGAATTCCTTTCGGCGACCAGGCGATCTTTGTGCGGAAGGATTACTTCGATAAGATCGGCGGGTATGAAGACATCCCCATCATGGAGGATGTTGAAATCATGAAAAGGATCAGAAAAAGGGGTGATAAGATCGTTATAGTTCGTCAAAGGGTTCACACATCCTCCCGAAGATGGGAAAAAGAAGGTATTCTCCGCTGCACCCTGAGGAACTGGCTCCTTCAGGTCCTTTACCTTCTTGGTGTTTCACCTCACAGGTTTTATAAATTGTACGGGCACAAACAATGATTGAAACGTCCACAAACCGAGCCTATATTGATGCAATGAGTATATTCCGACTATATCCGGTATCTCTCCGCACTTTCCTCGCCGCCTTCATTGCGGTCGCCGTCGTGCTTCTCCTTGCACCCTCGTTGCATTCACAAAATACGACGGTCCTGTTTCGAGAAGACTTCGCAAGCCTCGGAAACTGGCGTCCTCTTTATTTTCCGAAGATTCCGAAGCACACTACGTACACGATCGAGACAAACGAAGGTAACAGCTTCCTTGTGGCTCACAGCGCTGGTTCTGCATCGGCCCTCGTTTATAAAGAGCACTTCAACGTCTATGAATACCCGCGGGCAAGGTGGAGGTGGAAGATAAGCAACGTCTATAATAATGCCCCGCCCCAGAAGAAATCGGGAGACGATTACCCGATCCGTGTTTATGTCGTCTTTAAGTATGATCCGGAAACGGCCGGCGTTATAGACAGGGTCAAATACGGTGTTGCCAGGAAGCTTTATGGCGAATACCCTCCCCACAGCACCTTGAATTACGTCTGGGCAAATGACGACGGACAGAAAACGGTCATTACGAGTCCTTACACGGATAAGGTCAGATTGATCGCCCTGCAGAAGGGAGGGGAAAAAGCCGGGACGTGGCAGAATGAAGAGATCAACATCCTTAAGGACTACCGGGCGGCATTCGGGGCGGACCCTCCGCCAATCGCAAGCCTCGCGATCATGAGCGATTCAGACAACACCGGGCAAAACGCGGTTTCTTACCTGGATTTCATAGAGGTCTTCAAAGATGGGCAATGAACACTGCGTCATCATGTTCGTCAAATCACCTGACGTGGGAGCCGTCAAGTCCAGGCTTGCCGCGACCGTTCAGGCTGACGTCGCGCTGGAGCTTTACAGGTGTTTTGTGAGCGACATGATGGGTATGATCGCAGAGGGCGGATATCCCCTCACTATATTCTTTTATCCCCCACAGTCAGAGCAAAAGATCGCCGGGTGGCTGGGACAGAAATATCCCTTCCTTCCCCAAAGCGGGGACGATCTTGGGGAAAGGATGAAGAACGCATTCAGGACTGTTTTTTCTCAGGGCGCCACCTCGGCAATCCTCATCGGAACCGATATTCCTGACCTGCCGGCCCGTGTCATCGACGAGGCGCTGACATCGCTCACGGATCATGATGCGGTCGTGGGACCGACATATGACGGGGGCTACTACCTGATAGGGTTCAGGGCAGACACATTCCTCCCCCAGGCCTTCGACGGGATCTCCTGGAGCAGCCCGGAGGTGTTCGCACAAACCCTCTGCGCCCTCGAGGCAGCGGCCTGCCGGGTCCATGTCCTGCCGAGGTGGAGGGATATCGATACCCTTGAGGATCTCGAGACGCTTTTTCGTGAGAGTCAGTCTACGCCTTTTACAGGATCGGCGACCATCAGGTATATGCGGCGCAACATGTGCGGATCGCTGTCAGGCGATACTCCCGAGCCTGCCCGGATACGGCCGGGGTCGCATGATGTTACCAACATTAGAGGAGATTCAGATATGGTAAACGAGTTTGAAAACGCTATTTCCTCTCAACCGGGGGACAAAGGCCTGTTCGGCGAGACAATTGAAACCCTGCAGGTCAACCTCGGTCTCGCGTGCAACCAGCAATGTCTCCACTGCCATCTCGAGTGTTCCCCGGAACGGAAAGAGACGATGGAGTGGCCGGTCATGGAGCTTATACTCGGGGCCGTCGAGACGTCACGGTGCCGGTTCGCTGACTTGACGGGAGGAGCCCCGGAACTGAACCCTCATTTCCGCAGATTTGTTATGTCGCTTCATGAGAAGAGCTGCCATGTCAAGGTGCGGACCAATCTGACGGTCCTTCTCGAGCCGGGTATGGAGGACCTGCCGGGATTCTTCAAGGAACACGGCGTGGAACTCATTGCCTCCCTCCCATGCTATACAAAAGAAAATGTGTGCGCCCAGAGGGGCCCGGAAGTTTACGAGAAGAGTGTTGAAGCTATCAGGCGGTTGAATGCCCTTGGCTACGGTCTCCAACCCTCGCTGCCGCTGAGCCTCGTATACAATCCCGGGGGGGCATTCCTCCCGTCGCCCCAGCTTTCCCTCGAAACAGACTACCGGCGGGAACTGGCCGAACGTTTTGGAATTTCATTTACCCATCTGCTTACCCTCACCAACATGCCACTGGGACGCTTCGGAAAGGAGCTTGCCGCGAAGAAACAGCTGGAGTCCTACGCGAATCTTCTGAGGCAATCCTTCAATCCGGCAACGGTCTCGGGGTTAATGTGCAGGCGACAGGTCAGTATCGGCTGGGACGGGACCCTCTATGACTGTGATTTCAATCTCGCCCTTAATCTTCCCGTAAACCATGGCGCCCCGGACAACATCCGGGCCTTTACGCCCGATGCATTGCGCGCCCGAAGAATCGTGACCGGGCAACACTGTTTCGGGTGCACGGCGGGAGCCGGCTCATCCTGTGCAGGGTCCATCATCTCAGGGAAAGATGACATAACAGGGCAGTGATGGTGACATAGTGGACACTAAGAAACCGGGTAATGGAGAGTACACGGAACCCACAGGCGGCACGGAGATAACGGAAAAGCTGCGGGAGGTATCCGAGGCCTGCACCGGCTGCGATGTGTGTCAAAGGGAATGCGCATTCCTCAGAAAATACGGCAAACCGAAGGAGATTGCCAGGCGCTACAATCCCGAAAAGAAAGAAGACCAGGGAATGCCCTTCGAATGCAGCCTTTGCGGACTTTGCACCGCCGTCTGTCCCTCGGGTGCCGATCCTGCCGGCCTGTTCCTCGAAATGCGAAGGGAAACGGTGAGGCGGACGGGTGGGGATTATCCCGAGCATGCCGCCTTACGGGCCTATGAGCGCCGGGGGACATCCCGGAGGTATTCTTACTACGGCCTCCCCGAGGGTTGCGATACCGTCTTTTTCCCCGGTTGTACCCTGTCGGGCACACGATCGGGAAGGGTCATCGAGTCATACCAGTTCCTGAAAGAAAAGATCCCTTCTGTCGGCATAGTCCTCGATTGCTGCACAAAACCCTCCCATGACCTGGGCCGGCAAGACCACTTCAGCGCCATGTTTGGCGAAATGAGGGATTACCTCGTGGAACACGGGATCAGGAACGTTATTGTGGCCTGCCCCAACTGTCACAAGGTATTTTCGCGTTACGGAAAAGACCTTTCGACGAAGAGCGTCTACGAAATTCTGGTTGGGAGCAGTATCAGCAAAACGGTACAAACAACGGGTGCGGTGACGGTTCACGATCCCTGCGCCATACGATCGGAAGGAACACTCCAGGACTCGGTCAGGGAGCTTCTCAGGAATAGAGGCTGCACGATGGAAGAGATGCCCCATAGTGGCGGGCAGACCCTTTGCTGCGGGGAGGGCGGCGCCGTGGGCTCTCTTGCTCCCGATCTTGCGGGAAACTGGAGCAGGCTTCGTCGTCAGGAGGCCGCCGGAAGAAAGGTGATCACCTACTGCGCGGGGTGCGCCGGCGTGCTCGGGCGATTCGTTCCAACGGTCCACATACTCGATATCCTCTGGAATACAGGGGTGGACGCAAAGGGAAACGCAAAGGTTACGAGACCTCCGTTCACATATTGGAAGCGGCTTCGATTGAAAAACTGGTTCAGGGAGCATATCCCGGCGGCCGCCACCCGCGAGAGGACCTTCACCGGAAAGGAAGCACCCAGGAAAGGTGCCATGATCAAATTTCTCATCTTCCTTCTTTTCCTTGCCGCTGTGGTTGCAGCGGTCCGGATTACCGGTGTTTCGCGATATCTTGAACAGCAGACGCTGAGGACCTGGATCGGGAGCTATGGCGCCCTCGCTCCGATCGTGTACATCCTGGTCTATACCGTCACCCCTGCCCTCTTTCTGCCCGGTCTCCCCATTACTGTTGCCGGCGGCATCCTCTTCGGACCCCTGTGGGGGGTTGTCTATGCGATAATCGGTGCCACCATGGGGGCCTCGGTCGCATTTCTTGTTTCGCGGTATCTTGCCAGGCAGTGGGTCGAAGAGCGGCTTAAGAGTCCCAGGTGGAGGAGGCTCGATCAGGCGGTTGAAAGGCACGGCTGGAAGGTGGTGGCCTTCACCCGCCTCGTCCCGCTTTTTCCCTTCAATCTTCTCAACTACGCCTTCGGCCTTACCAAAATAGGTTTCAGGCAATACGTGGTCGCCACTTTTTTCTTCATGCTTCCCGCGTGCATTGCCTTTATCGTGTTCTCAAGTTCCCTGCTCGACCTGATCCGCGGGAAGATCTCCCTGACCTTCATCATCGGTCTTGTCCTGATTATCCTTGTTTCGATGCTCCCGTTCTTTTATAGACGTTATAGCGCAAAGCGGGGAAAGGATGACCCGGTATGAGTCAGGAAGGGAAGCTCCGCACCCCACCCGCCCGGCGGGTACGATACGGAGCTTCAGAACACAGGCTTCGTTTTCTTCTTATTTTGCTTTCTCTACGGGGTAGTCCGCTTCGGCCCACGCCTTGATCCCACCGGGATGCCGATAGACATTCTTGTATCCCATCTTGACAGCCCACATTGCACCGTTGTGACTGCGGGTGCATTTAGTGAAACCGCAGTAGAATACGATCAGCCGATCCTTGTTCGGGCCGAGCAGTTTCTCCAGGCCGGCCTTGGTCTTGTCGTCCATCTGGGTCATCTCGGGGATAGGCAGGACGAAATTGACGGCTCCGGGAATATGCTGTTTCTTGAAGCTATCCTCAAAGGGCATCGTGTCGACGATCAGCATGTCCTTCTTCTGATCTACCCAGCCTTTCAACTCCGCCGTTGAGACGATCTTGTAATTACCGCGCTGAACTTCCTTCAAGAAGGTCACTGCTACTTTCTCCGTCTCCAGTTCCTTGTCCCCCCAGGCAGCGAGAGCGGCCCCCGACCATATGAAACACGCTGCCAGTACAAAAACCGATGCCATAACCATTCTTCTTCTCAACGCCATCTCAATTCCTCCTTTTATTATTTGGGTATATTTTTGGCAGACACATGTGAAAGGCGACGAATGCGGGTCAGCCGCGACCAGTAAAGGAACGCAACAGCGCCCAGGAACACCAGATCACGATAAAAGGCATGGGCAAGACTCCTCTGGCCCTCAAGCTCCTCCGGGCCGAAACACCCGCAGTCGATATTCATATCAGTCAGAACCCCGTACCCGAGTACAACCACGAAGAGCACAATCATGCCCGAGACGCCATGGAGCCCCAGCCGCAGATCAAACATAAGGGCGGTCCCGGCAAGCACCTCGGCAAGCGGAAGCCCAATGGCAACAACGGGCAGGAAAAATTCAGGCACCAGGTCATAGTGGGAAATGATCCTGGCAAAAGCCTTCGGGTCCATCAGCTTCATCGATCCGGCGTAAATAAAGATGAGCGCCAGCGCAACCCGGACAACGAGGTAAGACCATCGCGACAGAAAAATTCCAAGAAGGATGTCCTTGATCCGCAACATTGTCCGTCCTCTCACCCGTTCCGTGTCATCCCTAATCCACGGCTTTCACCTTGACTGGAACCGGTTTCCATAATATTCCTCGACCACATAGAGACCTCTTGAAGCAAAAAACCCGGCCGCAGGACTCCGCGCCGGGTCATGAGGGAACAAGGTGCAGCTTAAGGCGGAGAAACTGCGAACACCGTCATTCTGGAAAGCCGCCCGGGCTTCCGACATGTTTCTCAGCCTAATGGAGTAAATATATTTGTTATTCTACGCATAGTCTTAACGCCTATTTGTGAAATACTTTAACTGAATGGGCTCAGCTATGTCAAGTCTTGTCTGGGCCGGTCGGAACATCTCTAGCCATATCTTTTGATAGCGGCAAGGTATAAAAGCGCAATAAAGTCTCCCGGATTGCAGAACCGCGAATCGACGATGATAGTGTTGCGGGCTCTTCCGGTCTGGAATCTGAAGACGCGAAGAGTGTCGCCAAAGTTGATATTCACTTTACCGGGAGTTGACAAGAAACCTTCGAGCGTCTAAACATACTTTAAAAACGAGAGGAGACAATGAGGGGCCGGATTACATACAAATGTTATAACGGGGCCAAGGCAATACGACGATGGGTCATCCCTTACCTCTATTCATTGGCTCATTCTGAACAATTCAGGCCCGTTCTCTGCTACCTCTATACAGATTGGAAGTGTAATATTGATTGTCATTATTGTCACCAGTACGATAACGAGCGCCCGGGTATGGACATCGATACGGCAAAAAGTGCGATCGATTGGCTCAAGTCGATAGGTTGCAGGGTCCTCCCACTAATGGGCGGCGAACCACTCATCAGGAAGGATTTTGTCCTGGAAGTTCTCCGGTATGGAGTTAAAAACGGCTTCTTTGTCTATCTGCCAACGAACGGTTACTTATTGGACAAAGAGTTTGTTGACGAGATGGGACATGCCAAGGTTGCAGCAGTAAATCTGGCCGTCGATTGCGTGGCTCCCAGGAAAGGACTCCCCAAGGCCCTTTTGGCGATAGAACCACAATTCCGCTACCTTGTGGAACAAAAAGAGAAATATGGGTACCTGGTCTTTTTCAATATCAACATCTGCCGGGCAAACGTTAAAGATGTGAAGCTTCTTACGGAAATCGCCCATGAGAATCAGATCGGCACCGACTATCACTTGAACGAACCGCCCCATGACTTCATTGACACAAGTTACTACAGCCATAGACAGAATAATCTTTGGATAACGCCAGAAGAATATACAGAAGTGGACGAACTCCTCGACTGGCTTATCGAGAGACAAAAACGCGGTTGGCCTATGGTTAATTCCATAGCGCATCTCCAAACCTTCAAAGAGCGAATGCGAGGTTACATCCCCCTGTGGAATTGCCGGGCAGGGATGAACGGGGCGCTTATCCGTCCCGATGGTTCTCTCTCACCCTGTTTTGATCTTATCAGCTATGACGCAGACTGGGGAAGGATCTGGAAGCCAAAGTTCTCGAAGGATGCCTTGAGGGCAATAAAAGAGAGATGTCAGCCCCTTTGTTCATCCACCTGCTTTCACACCATGAGTTATTATTATGATAACGTTTCCTTCATGCCCCAATGGGTCCTCAAGCATGCCAGAGTGGGTTGATAACGATCAAGATCCTTTTCCCCGGGGTGGTGTCGACTTCGATGCTACGAGAATAAAACAGGCGCTGATAGGCCTTGTTTTGAATGCAGCGCGACCTTTCGGCTGAATTTACCGTTGAAGTTTTCGTAAGAATTCTCGAAATCGCTGCTTCACCTTTGTTAGCGTCGTCGCTGACAGATTTGGGATAGCCAATTCAAAAAAGATACTCGGACAGGTCCGGGAACCCGTGGAGGCCTGGCCGGAACTCATCCGAACTTCTTCTGCAACGCCCGCCGAAAAAGTCCGTCGTTATAATCCGGGAGATATTCCAAAGTAACAGTTCCATTCCAGCCCCGGGCCTGGAGCGCCTTCAGGACCTCGATGCCGTATGATTCCGCAGGCAGATGGTTCATGACCTTCCTGACGGACGTGGGGTCTATGCTATTCTCCGACAGGTGCACAGCGACTATGCCGCCGGAATACTGTTCTATGAGCCCGAAAGCATCCTCCCCGTCGACGTGACCTGTATCCAGAACCATGGGGATACCATGCTCCATTATTTCCGAGGGGGTAAATATCCGGCTCTTGTTTCCGAAGGTTTCGATCGCGACCGTGACCGAGGTTTTTCCCTGGAGCACCTTCATGTTCCCGAGGGCCGTCGCCTGAAATCGGGGCTTTCTTACCTTCGCGATGTTGCCTTCGGGATGATACACGACAAGCCCGGCTCCGGTCCTTTCCGCAAACCTCGTCACCTGTGGCCCCCAGGCCATGAACGCGTTGCCGGAAAGGCGACCGTGAGGCGCATGGACTGAGTTGACAAGGAACCCATTATCGCGCACATACGCCGCCAATTCCCCAAAGCGTCCGACAACAGACCAAAACTCCTGCATGTCATGTGGCAGCGCCAGCTCGAGGGGAATTCCCTTGAGGCCGGAGAACCACCTGTCAAAGTCATCGAAATGCACGCTTCTGCGAACACAGAACTTCATCCGAACACTCCCTCCAGCAACTGCCGGTCCGGTATCAGACAATCCCGGCGTTCAGGCAGGTATTCGAGGGCCACGTTGCCGTCCTCATCAAAGTCCGCCCAGTCAATATCTTTCCTGATAGAGAATTTCATAGGGTAGCATTATAGCACAACTGCGTGGCCAATGACGTATCGTAGACCGTGCATGTCATCTTCCGGGTTCGGGGTATGAAGGAGATGTTCGATCCGGATTGCTATTTATGTTGACGGGAGGACTGCAGGATGTCCCCTTAATCTCCCGCTGGGGTTGCTGGGATGTCGCGAGAAAAGATCGCGGAGCAGGTCAGATTTATTCTCTTACCTTTGTGTCCAGTACCCGGCGGACTACCTCCGCCAACTCGCGTTTATCGAAAGGTTTCATCAGGAAGCTCTGGATTCCTGCTTCTCGCACAAGTTCCGGTGAGACGGCATCGCTGTGACCTGAGCAAAGAATGACCGGGATGTCGGGCCTTGTTTTTAGTAGTTCCTCTGCGAGGTCCATCCCCGTAAGATTCGGCATGGTCTGGTCGGCAATGACGAGATCGAAGTTATCCGGCTCCTCCCGGAAGACGCGCAGTGCGTCGATGCTGTTCGTGCTTGCAACAACGTCGTAGCCGAGATCGATCAATCTCTGCCGGTTTAGCTCAACCAGGATGTCTTCATCGTCCACGATGAGTATGCGTTCCTTCCCTCCTGCCGGGGACGGCGCCTCTTCGTCCTGAATGTTCACTGCTTCCTTGAGTCTGGGTAGATAGACACGAAATATTGACCCTTTTCCCGGTTCGCTCTCAACGGCAATGTATCCGTCGTGTCCTTTCACGATGCCATAAGAAACAGAAAGCCCCAAACCTGTCCCTTCCCCTTCCCTCTTTGTGGTAAAAAAGGGATCGAATATCCGTTCCAGGGTTTCGGGCTGCATTCCGCAGCCGGTGTCGCTAACTTCCAGTACAATATATTCCCCCGGCTCCATTTCGGGCACAGGTGGGAGACTCTGCTGTGCAACAACGACCTCTGAGATGCCTATCTCAAGTACACCCCCTTTTCCCCTCATGGCATGGGCCGCATTCGTACAGAGGTTCGTCAGGACCTGATGCATCTGCACGGCGTCGGCAAGTATTTGGTAATCATCCGCGGGGTTCTTCCAGACAATCTGGATCGTGGATGGGAACGCGGGTCGCAGCAGGTTGAGCGATTCTTCGACGATCCGGGCCAATACCAGCAGTTTTTTGTCCTGTTCGCCATGCCGGCTGAAAGCAAGGATCTGTTTCACCAGATCGCGCCCCCTGTAGGCCCCTTTCAGCACCAGTCCCAGTCTTCTGTACTCTGGACTGCCAGGATCTGAGTCTTCCAGAACCATCTCGACAAAACCGATAATGCCTGCAAGGACGTTATTGAAGTCGTGGGCTATCCCGCCCGCGAGGGTGCCCAGAGCCTCAAGCTTCTGGGTTCGGCGGAGCTGCTGTTCGACCTGTTCACGCCCCCGGATTTCCTGCTTGAGCTGGTCGTAGGCCTGCTCAAGCTCGGCCGTGCGCTCCTGCACGCGGAGTTCGAGGTCATCATGGGCTTTTTGGAGTGCCTCTTCTGTCTGCTTACGCTCGGTGATGTCGCGACCAATTACAACTGACCCGACGATCTGCCCGTCTTTGTCGCGAATGGGGCCAAAACTGTAACTCCCGACCCACGTTTCACCCGTGTCTTTACGTCGCAAAGTATATTCGGCCTTCGTGGCCGTTTCGCCCCGCAAGGCCCGCGGTACCGCCCACATGTCGACCGCTGCCAGCGTCCCATCAGGCAGGAACACTTCGAGGATGTCAGGGTACTGGGCCAACGCCCTGGAGCACTCCTCTTTGTTCCTGAACCTGTGGAACGTAGCGAATGCATCGTTGAAGTCGATTAAACTCCCCTGCGCATCGTAGATAAACACGGCGTCGGTCATGCTGGCCAGGGCTGCCTCCAGCTTCGCCCGACTCTTGCGTAGTTCATCCTCTCTGAGGCCGATCTTCTCGGTCATTTCATTCAACGTATCGGCCAGCCTCCTGAGTTCGCCAGGTATCTCGTCTACCTCTACCCGTTGTATCTCCCCCCGCCCGAGGGCCTTTGCCTGACGTCTCAGTTTCACGACAGATGATACTACCTGGCGGGAGATACCCAGGGACATCCCGAATGCCGCCAGCGTCACGAGAAGCGTCAGTATCCCCTGCGGCAGGAGGCTCCTGGTGATCGCCGCCACTACATCTTTCTCGGCCTTGCTCGCAGCCGCAACCCAGCCGATGGACGAAAGGGGCACAAAAACAACCAGCCGTTTCTCTCGGGATATTTTGGATACCAGGGTGGTGACCACCTCCTTCCCCTTCAAAGCCTCCCCCAGAACGGGGTAGAGTGTGAGCCAGTTCATCTGCTCTGGCGTGAACTCCGTTCGAGGGTATCGGTAAGCGTGAAAGCCCCTGTCATCGATCAGGCTCACGCCCGCATTCCGTGCCCGCGGAACAGCGAGGACGCCGTCGAGCAGGTGGGGCTCGACGGCTGCAGTGACCACGCCCGAAAGCTCTCCCTGCTTATTCCTCACCGCGCAATTCACGGTAAAGGTCCGCCTGCCCGTTGCCCTTCCCACGATCACCTCGCTCACGGCCCAATCCCGTCCTTCCTTGATCTGCCGGTAAAACGAACGGTCGCTCAGGTCTACACCGACCAGGGGTCGAAGGCTGGAGGCGACGACCAGACCCTCCGGATCCATCCAGGAGACACTGCGGACCGCGGGGTTACGGGCTTTGAAGGTATCGAGCATACGGTCCCTGTCGCGGTCGGTGATGGGCCGGGAAGATGTCAGGGCCTGCCCGACTACCAATTCGGCGTGCACAAGGCCCTGCAGGAACGTCTCGAAATTCTTTCCCGTAGCCCGGGCGAGTTCGAGGTTTGCCTGCATTTCTGCTTCCTTACGGTCCTGATACCACTTGTAAAAGATGAATGTCTCAAGAAGAAGAACCAAGACAAAGACAACGACGAGGAGCAAGAAAAGCCTCTTCCTGATCCCCATATGAGCTCTGGTGCTAAAAGCCTTTTTCATCATGCCTCACAGCAAGGTACAAAAATCAGTCTCCGCTGCCGGTTCAGGTTCTCCGCTAACTGTCTGATTTCCACCGCATCGGTGAGGATAATTCATGATACAAGCACGGTTGCGCGATGTCAACCCCATCCATATTCAATACCGCTCCCGAACTGCACGGGTCAACTTTGGGGACACCCTACACATTTTCACATTCGATACTTCATTAGGTAATTCCGGGTTTCAGCGATCAGACCAAAGAATATTGTCTTTCGGAGTTCTTCCATCATTCTCCCGTCTCTATCTCGCGCAAGGCCTTATCCCCGGGCGGCCATTAGCGAAGGATCACGGGACGGGCCGCCATTAGGTTAAGGGCCGTGGAGCCCGTTGCATTTCGGGGCGCGTGGACCTGGCACGAAGTGACCGGGACCGATGCGTCTGACAGCACCGGGTTAGCAGAACACTGACCACTCATGTCTGCGGACCACCAGCTAACATTTCGCACCCGCATCTATCCGCAATGAGCATCGAGCGAACCGAAAGTGCATAACGGGTGTGATCCGTAGCGTGGCTGCCCGGGGATAAGGCCTTGCGCCCCACGTAATCGACCAGTTTCTCTGTTGAGATGTAAGGTTTTTGGGAAGAAAAATATGGCGGAGGGAGTAGGATTCGAACCCACGGGGCACTTGCATGCCCAACGGTTTTCAAGACCGCCGCTTTCGGCCGCTCAGCCATCCCTCCGGGGATTGATTATTCTAAATATTTTTGATTCAAATGTAAACCGTTACCACCGGATCAGGCTGCTTCCCCATGTGAGTCCGCCGCCGAAGGCGGTGAGGAGGACGAGGGAATCCTTTTTGATTGTGCCGTCGCGGACTGCCTCGTCGAGTGCGATGGGGACCGTCGCCGACGAGATGTTGCCGTACTTTTCTATCGTCATGTAGATCTTTTCCATGGGGACAGCAAGCTTCTTCGCCACGCCCTGGAGTATCCTCAGGTTCGCCTGGTGGGGGATGATGATATCCGCGTCATGGACTGTATAGCCGTTGACTGCCGCCGCTTCCTCGCTTGCCTCGGCAAAGCGGTTCACGGCAACCTTGAAGGATTTGTTCGCCTCGATCATCTTGAGGAAGTGCAGGCCCTTGTCGACGCTTTCATAGGATATGGGCGTCGTCTTCGATCCGCCGCCGGGCATGAGGAGCGTGTCGCCGGCTGCTCCGTCGGTATGGATGTGGGTGGAGAGGATCTGCGCGCCGTTGTCCGATTCCGTCACCAGTGCCGCTCCCGCGCCGTCGCCCCAGAGAATGCAGCTTTCCCGTTCTTTCCAGTTGACCACCCTGCTCATGATCTCCCCCGCAACGACGAGGACATTCTTGTTCGCTCCCGCCTTGATGAATTTGTCGGCTACATGCAGAGCGAAGAGAAATCCCGAGCAGGCGGCGGTTACGTCGAAGGAAACCGCGTTCGTGCAGCCCAGTTTTGCCTCAAGCCAGTTCGAACCGGCAGGGCAGTGTGTGTCGGGTGTGATTGTGGCGAGAATAATGAGATCGATATCGGCCGCCGTCATGCCGGCCACCTCCATCGCCCTCTCGCACGCCACCTTGCAAAGGTCCGAGGTGGCCTGATCCTTATCTGCTATCCTTCGGGACTTGATCCCCGTGCGGGTATAGATCCATTCATCGGTAGTGTCGAGGAACTTTTCAATATCGAAATTCGTCATGATGTGATCCGGGACATATGAACCCGTCCCGACAATAGCAGTATTCTTCATAGGAAAGCTCCGTGTTATTCTTGGTTTTGCTGTTAATAGAAACAAAAATATCCACACATTGTCAAGGGAAAACCCTGAAACGGTGGGGTCTTATGGCCTTGAGTCCCTCCGGGGCTTAATTTCCTTGACATAGAGTATGTATGTTTATAAAACATGGGTCATTATCTCAATGAAAACTGACCATATCGACACGCGGGGATTTGTCGTCATCCTGATTCTTGCCCTTCTCTGGGGTTTTAACTACTCGGCGATCAAGGTTACGAATACCGGGTTTTCCCCTATCTTCACTTCCTTTCTGCGCTCGGTGATAGCCTCGGCACTGGGAATCGCCTACTGCCTGGTCATTAAACAAGACCTTTACCACCGGGGAACTCTTCTCGTGCACGGGATTGTGGTTGGAGTCCTCTTCGGCCTGGAATTCGCCTGCCTCTACCTGGGCATGCTCTTTACTGGCTCGGCGCGGGCCGTCATTCTGATCTACCTGTCGCCTTTTGTGGTTGCGGCCGGAGCCCACGTCTTCCTCGGCGAAAGGTTAAGCCCCCTCAAGTGGACCGGCCTTATACTCGCCTTCGCAGGACTTGTCAGCGTCTTCTACGGAAAGCCGTCGAAATACACCCGCCTCATGTTTGTAGGTGATATGCTGGAGATCCTTGCAGCCTTTTTCTGGGCAGCCACCACGCTGTACATAAAGAAACACCTCGCCGAGAAGATGCACCCGATCAACACCTTCCTCTATCAGCTCGTCTTTTCAATTCCCGTGCTTTTTCTCTGTTCCTACTTTCTTGAACCCCAGTGGATCAAAGACCCCGGAGCCCTGGCAATCTGGTCGCTGATTTTCCAGTCTGTTATCATTGCTTTTGCCACGTACCTTATCTGGTTTAAACTCATCCATGATTATCCCGTGGCGAAGCTTTCGGTCTTCACTTTCCTCACTCCCGTTTTCGGCGTGGCCTTCGGGGCTCTTTTCCAGCACGACGAGCTGACAAAGGGTCTCATAATGGGACTTCTCATGGTAAGCGCCGGTATATTTGTGACAAACTACAAGAGATGAAAAAACACAGGACCATTACCATACTTGGTTTCATCATCAGCATTGTCCTTCTCTATTTTTCCCTTCGCGGGATAGAGTTTCGGCAGCTTGCCGAAACCATAGCGCGGGCTGATATGACGTTTGCCTTCCTGCCAGTTTGTTTTATCTTCCTGTGCCTGACGCTGTGCTCTTACAGGTGGTCAAAGATAACGGGCAATAACGTAAGGCTTCGCGATGCCTTTATCGCCCTTCTCATCGGCCTGTTCATCAATAATGTCCTTCCCGCCCGCATCGGTGAAGTAGCGCGCGGCTACGCCATCTCGAAGCGAAGAAACATTCCTTTTACCTGTGCTGTCTCCACCGTCTTTATCGACAGGGTCTTCGACCTCTTGGGCCTGCTTTCCATTACCTTTCTCTTCTTCCCGAGTCAGGCCCTTCCACACTCGGTATCCAAGGGTCTGTATGTGCTCGTCGGCATTTTTGCCGTCTCCGTGATGGTACTAGTTGCCGTAAGCCGTGAGAAAACAGCCCGAAAGATCGTCGGCTTTCTGGAACGGTTCAAGCGCCCATTCCTCAACAAGCTTGCAGTCAGGGTGATCGAGATCCAGGAAAACCTTCGACGGATCAGTACGCCCGGGCAAATCGCCCTTTTCGTCGCTCTCTCCATAGCCAACTGGCTCTCGATGAGCAGCGCGCTGTATTTTTCCCTCAAAACTCTGGGCGTCTCCCTGCCCTTTGCCTACGCCCCTTTTGTCTGCGCCCTCCTGAACATGGGCCTCGCGGTCCCATCATCGCCGGGATACATCGGGGTCTATCAATTTCTTCTCGTCTATCTCCTAGCCATCTTCGGAATACCCAAACACCAATCCTTCGCCGTCTCTCTCTTCTTCCATGCCTCATGGTACATCCCCTACAACATCCTGGGGTTCATCTTCATACTGAAGGAACAGCTCCATATTAAAGACATACGGAAGATGGAGGAATAGAAGCGATTCCAACCTAGAAGCCTAACCGCCAGTCCGTTACTGAACAAACCCCGAAAAACCTGTCTCACGCCCGCTTCACCCCCTTTTCGGGGGTTCGCTGGAGGCATAAAAAAGAGCATGACGAGGAAGACAAAAGACCTTCCCGGGAATTTGAGAATACTGAAATTCCCGGGAATCTTCGATCCCGCTACGCGGGAAAATAAAGACCCTGATATTTCGCTAAAACCTCATCCCACAACGATGAGCACCACCCTCGAACGTTAATAGTGAAAGCCCGCCGAAGGCGTGCAAAGTGCGGCCTGATCCCGTCTTTCTAGGGATCTGGACGCAATTCTTTTAAGGCTTCCTCCTACCCTCTCTTCTATGCCTCCAGAGAGGAGCCTCAAGGCGACGAACGGGCGTGAGACAAATCCTTTCAGTCTGTAGTCTTTGCCACTGAGTTTATTGACAGTTCGCGAGACATTTGGAATATTGGAAGAGTTGTTTTGCGCCGAAGCGCGAAGATCTAGGGATACTGTGGAATGGCTGCCAGCCCGGCTGTTTCGGGGAGGGCCAGGGCTACGTTCATGTTTTGGAGGGCCTGGCCTGAAGCGCCTTTTACGAGATTGTCTATGGCAGAGATAACTATGATCCGGCCGTCATCGAGGACCTTTAGGCCGATATCGCAATAGTTGGAAAAGCGCACATAACGGGTGTCGGGATAGACGTTTTCATCCATGACCCGGACAAAGTGATCGCTCTTGTAGGTGTCACGAAACAGGGCCAGTATATCGGCCGTCTTCGCCTGCTTTGACAGCCTGCTGTATACTGTCGTCAGTATGCCCCGGGACATGGGGACGAGATGGGGAACGAAAGAGATCTTCTGAGGTGAATACTTGTTTACTTCTTTCTGTATCTCCGGCTCGTGTCTGTGGACGCCGACGTTGTAGGCACGGAAGCCCTCGGAAACCTCGCAGAAAAGGCTGCCGATCTTTCCTTCGCGGCCTGCGCCGCTCACACCTGACTTTGAATCGATGAAGATATCCCCTTCGAGCATACCCTGCTTGACAAGGGGATAGAGGGCCAGGATTGCCGACGTTGGATAGCACCCGGGGTTCCCCACAAGCTTTGTCCCCTTGATCTTGTCCCTGTACAACTCGGGCAGGCCGAAGACCGCTTTGGGGATCAGGTCTTTTGCCGTATGGGGCACATATGCGGCCTCATAGGCTGCGAGGTCTTCGAAGCGAAAGTCGGCGCTGAGGTCGATAATGAGGGCCTTTCCATCAAAAAGCTCCCGGGCCTTCGCCATGGATGTACCGTGAGGCAGGCACAGGAAATAGACATCGCATGCACCACGGTAATCAGAGTCCGTAGGCTGCAGCACTTCCTCGAAGCGACCCCTGAGGAGTGGAAAAATATCCGATATCTTGCGGCCCCGATACGTATTGGACGTGATAAGGTTTATTTTCGCATCGGGATGGGTAAGGAGCAAGGACATCAGGACAACGCCCGTATAGCCCGTTGCTCCTACGATTCCGATATTCAACATGGGTTTATCTCTTGGAGAACTGGAAGCTGGCGCGTGCGCCTTTCTTTCCGTATTTCTTCCGTTCCTTCGATCTGGGATCCCTGGTTATGAGACCCTGTTTTTTCAAGGCGACCCTGAGGCCTGCGTTCACTTCGAGAAGTGCCTTGGCGATCCCGTGGCCGAGAGCCCATGCCTGGGCAGGTATCCCGCCGCCGTATATGCTTGCCACGACGTCGAACTTGCCGACGTTCCCCGTCAGCAAGAAGGGCTTGTTGACCATGAGCCGCAGTTCTTCCACGGGAAAATAGTTTTCAAACGGCCTGCCGTTGATAACAAATTCCCCGGAACCCTGTTTTATCCAGACCCGCGCTACGGCGGTCTTTCTTTTACCAGTTGCGTAGTACCTTTTTTCAGGCACCTTGTACCTCCTTCAACGATATCTCCTTTGGCATCTGGGCTTTGTGCGGATGTTCGCCGCCCCGATAGACCTTCAATTTCTTAAGGATCTTCCTGCCGAGGGTATTCTTGGGAAGCATGCCTTTAACAGCCTGGTATATGACCTCTTCCGGCTTCTTTTCAAGCATGGTCTTTGCATTCGTCACCCGTAATCCGCCGGGATGGTTGCTGTGCTTCTGATACGTCTTCTGCAGGAGTTTTGCCCCGGTAAGCCTTACCTTGTCGGCATTGACGATTATGACAAAATCGCCGGTGTCGGCATGCGGCGTAAAGACCGGTTTGGTCTTACCCCTGAGGATCATTGCCACCCTCGCCGCCAGTCTTCCTAATACAACACCGTCGGCATTCATCACATACCAATCGTTCGAAACTTCGCCTTCTTTTGGAAAATATGTTTTCATAACCATTTTCACCCTTAAAAAAATTTGTCTAAATTAATATATTTGGTGTGCTAAGTCAAGCAAAACTTTAAGATTTACGCGTGTTGCCACGGGTTTCAGGGGCCTTCACCGGCGCGAAAAAGTACGAGACCCTCCCTGCCCTCTTTCTTCCCTTCGGGCGATTGGGTGAGAATCCTGGTCAGCTTGCCCTGTCCGCATTCCTTTTCGATACGATCCGTCAACGCCTCCTCGGTAAGAAGATATCCGCCCCGGTTTCTCTCACCGAAGGAACAGACTTCCCGGGCATCTCTCAAGGCCCTGATCGGAGTGGCCCTGTCAAGGTAGAAAATAAGCGACGAATTGCCCACACCATACATGGCGAGCTTGTCGTCACCTACGCCATCGATGTAACCCGCCAGTTGCCGGACGAAGGGCTTCAGAGTGCGGTTCCTTTCGCCTATTGCGGCTCCGGCGGTGAAACTCCACAAGAGCAGACAGAAGAAAACGAGAGACACAAGAACCGTTCCCTGAGCGACGCGACCTTTAAAGACGAACATCAACCCCGCGACTGAGGCTGCGGTTACCAGTGGCCCGACGATGATCTGTGACACATGGCGGTACCCGCCGAACGTGAGGTATCCGAAGATCATGGCCAGTCCGGCGATGAGGGGCAGGAAGGCCGTGACGACAAGGCACGCCTTCATGACCGGGTAGTCTCTTTCTTCGTCGCGGAAAAGGAACCCCCCGATGGACCTCCCCATGATCAGTGCAAAAGCGGGAACAAGAGGCAATATGTAATAGCTTCTTCTGGAGCCGGAGATGGTGAAGAAAAGAAAAATGGCAATCGTCACCGTCGCCAGCCAGCGCCTTCGTCGATCGCCCTCCCAGTTTTTCATTGCAGCCAGGGATCCGGCAGCCACGAACGTCCAGGGAAGCAGGAACACCGGAACGTGTTTGAAATAGATGTAAAAAGGTTCAACATGGTCGAAGGGCTGCAGGAACCTCACGACATTTTCCCGCCACATCAGGTTGACGGCGTCCCAGGATCCGGTGACGATCACAGGCAAAAAAAGGAGCAAGGCGAAGAGGGCAAGTCCGCACAAGGCCGCGAGAAAACCCGCGTAGGAGAGTATCCAGTGAAAATGGCCGGCTACCCTCTTTTGCGCCTCCCTTAGCCCATCCTTTCTGATATCGGAAACGATATCCACACAGCTCAGCGCGAAAACGGCTGTCAGTGCAACCGCAGGGGCAAGCGGCCCTTTACAGAAGGATGAAACAGCCGCGACAAGATAGAAGAACAGGTACCGGGTAAAGGAACGTTTGCCGTCCCCTGCCGGCAGGACGACCCACAACATCGACCATATGGCGATGACATTGAGCACTTCCGCGGAGGCAGTCCTCGCCCAGAAACTGAACATAAAGGTCGTCAGGAGGACGAGGCCGGCAATGAATCCCGATGCGTATCCGAAGAGTGTTCTGCCGATGGCAAACACCAGCGCCACCGTTCCTATACCGGCGAGTACGGCCGGAATGCGGGCGGAGGCTTCCGTAACGCCCCCAGGAAATGAGAAGGGGATGATGGCCCAGTAACTCAGGAGCGGTTTATCGAAATAGACTGCTCCGTTGATGGTCGGAAGAAAATAATTGCCGCTGTGCATCATTTCCCGGGCGATAACAGCCCAGCGCCCTTCCGAACCCCATAGAGACCTTACGGAAAGGCCGGAACAAAGAAGGATGGCAGCCGCCGCAACGAGAACGGCAAGCGCCGTATAATCAGCGAGAGACCATTTCTGAACGGATGTCCGGTTTACATCGGTATTCATGGGGCTATTCGGCTTTAAGGATGGAAGGCTCCTTCTTGCACTGAACAAGAAGGCTCGCGACAAACAGGACTATGGTAAGGAGCAAGAGGGCAACCCCACGAGGATTGTCGTAAACGAAAGCAAGATCGAAAGACCACGTTTTCCACAGGCCCGAACTTTTAAACGTATGGATCAACATGATGAGACATCCTGTCGCCCAGAAGCGCATAAACCGGGATATCTCGTTACGCGTGATCCTCTTCGTCGAAAAACCTGTTGCGATCTCCTTCATGCTTCGGATAGAGTACGCGTCCGGGAATATCTGGGGCACATCGAGACTGTAGCGCAGGAAACTGCTGTCGTGGAGTCGTGCCAGGGTCGCCTCTTCCTTTCTGATCGTCGGTCCATACGACCAGTAGAACAGGAAGGGGTAGATCAGAAGAAGGTAGACGTTGCCGCTCAAGAGACAGAAGCTCGAATCTATCAGATAATTCGCCATATAATAGGGATGTCTCACCACGCTGTATATCCCTGCCTGACACAAAACCACGTTGCGAATCAGCACGCCTTTGGTCATGTAATGAAAAAAGCAGCCAAAGACCATGAGAACGCCGAACAGAACGAGTCTCACCCAGTCAAGATCGTAGAGCACGGCGGAAATAACACAAACGACAATGATGATATCGCGAAGATTACTGCGGTTGATAAGCGGGCGTCTTCCCTCGACCTGACCGTTTTTTGCCACGCTGTGATCGAGTATCAATCTTTTTTCGGCAGGTTTATTCTTTCCCACAACTATATGGTCCGTATTGCTTTTTCCTTTTCCGGGTGGTATCTTTTACTGTCGTTACGTATATCACGAGCACAGAAATATTACAAGAAATAAGAACTTAGGCGGATTCCAATGAAAAAATTCAAGATCCTCGTCACAGACCATCTTGCCGAAGAAGGTCTTAAGATCCTCGCGGCGGATACGGAAGTCGAAATTGATGTACAGGCCGGAATAAAGGTCGATGATTTAAAGAAGATCATCGGCAATTACGATGCTATCATCACAAGGAGCGGCACGACTGTCAAAGAGGGTCTCATTGAGGAACCGGGCCGGCTCAAGATAATAGGGCGCGCCGGTGTCGGCGTCGACAACATCGATATTGAAGCGGCAAGCAAGAAAGGCCTTATTGTCCTCAATGCCCCTACCGGGAACACTCTGGCTGCGACGGAGCTCACTATGGGAATTATGCTCGCCGCGGCGCGAAAGATACCTCTCGCAAACGACTCATTGAAACAGGGCAAGTGGGACAGGAAGAAGTTCATGGGTATCGAGCTTTACAACAAGACCCTGGGAATTATAGGCCTCGGCCGCATCGGCAGCAACGTGGCAATCCGCGCAAAAAGTTTCGGTATGAAAGTGATCGCTTACGACCCCTATATTAAGAAAAGTAAAGCCGAGAGCCTGGGGGTCATCCTTTACGATAACCTCGACGACCTTCTTAGAATATCCGATGTGGTCACCTTTCACACCCCGCTGACCGGCACAACGCGGAACATGATCACCGCCGAAAAGTTGGCCATTATGAAACAGGACGTCATTCTCGTCAACTGCGCCCGGGGCGGCATCGTCAACGAGGACGATCTGTATGACTGCCTGATTTCAGGCAAGATCTTCGCCGCCGGCGTCGACGTCTTCGTGGAGGAACCGCCCAAAAACAGCAAACTCCTGCAGCTTGAGAACGTTTTTGCCACCCCCCACATCGGAGCCAACACGGCGGAAGGCCAGAAAGCAGTGTCGGCAATCATTGCCGAACAGGTCCTCAACGCCCTGCATGGCCGACCCTATCAGCATGGCGTCAACATACCCTTCATGAAATCCCTGCTCCCGGAACACCTTCAACTCTATTTCAACCTGTCGGAAAAGATGGGCAAACTTGCGGCTCAGATCTCGAAGGGCAGGCCTGAGAAGATCAGCGTTATAATGGTGGGGAAAAACTTCGAGGAAGATCTGTGCGAACGCAAGTTCGATGTCCCATTCAGCTACCAGCCTTTTACTATCGCGGGAATAAACGGTTTTCTGGAGATATCTCTCCAGGGGTCCGTGACATATATCAACGCACCCTATCTGGCCAAAGACCGGAATATCGTTGTCGAGGAATCAAAAACAGAGCAGTTCGACAAGTTCAACGATCTCGTCATCTTTAATCTCAAAACCGACGTCGAGGAGATCAGCATAGCCGGAACGGTCTTTCCCGACAAGTTGGGGCGCATTGTCCTGCTCGACAGGTTCCACCTGGACGTGATCCCCGAAGGGACATTCCTGGCTTTCAAAATCCTGGATCGTCCGGGTGTCATCGGCAAGGTTGGAACCATCCTTGGCGACCACGGCATCAACATCGCCGGTTTCAGCGTATCGCGTGAGATAAGTGGTGAAGAAGTAGCCTTCGTTTCCGTGGACAGCCCCATCGGTCAGCCGGTCCTGAAAGAGATTCGTGCCATTGACGGCATGATAGAAGCAAAAGAGATCGCGCTTTAGAGACGGGTAATGGGTAATAGGTCATGGGAAACGCTTTGAGTTTCATTCTATCTGTCTTTCCTATTACCCATCACCTATTACCCATTACCGGCCTCTAGTATTTTTCCTATTACCCATTACCTATTACCCATTACCCGCCTCTAATATCTCCCGTATCTTTCTACCCAGGCCTCCCATGGTAAAGGGTTTGCGGATGACACTGATGCCATGTTTCTGCACAGAACCAAGGCCCGAGGCTTCAAGGCTGTAGCCTGTCATGAAAAGAGCGGCGATACCGGGTTTTATTTTCTTGATTTCATGGTAGACATCGAGACCACCCATGCCGGGCATCGCTATATCCATAAGTACCAGGTCTATTTCTGCGGAACTCTCCCTGAACAACGCAAGCGCCTCCTCTCCGTTCTTTGCCGTGATAACCCGGTATCCCAGGGTCTTTAAAAATTCGGCGGCTATTTTCCTCAACGCATCTTCGTCTTCGCCCACAAGAATGGTTTCAGTGCCACCCAGGACACCCCGTACAACAGGCCTGTCCACCCTTGCCTTCTCTGTGGACAGGGGCAGATATATCTTGAAAACGGCCCCCTGACCCTCCTCGCTTTCGCATATCACAAAACCCCCATGCTGCCTGACGATCCCCAGAACAACACTGAGACCGAGTCCCTTCTTCCCGCCGGATATATCCGTGGTATAAAACGGCTCGAATATCCTGTCTCTCGCATTGCTGGCGATCCCCCGCCCGGTATCGGCCACGGATATGACGGCATACGGCCCGGGGGCTATCTTCCCGTCGAGCGTGGTCGTAACGTCCGTCAGTTTTTCTGTATTCACCCGAATGGTCAGTGTACCCGGCCCCTCCATCGCATCCCTGGCATTCAATATGAGATTCAGAAGGGCCTGGCCTATCCTGGCAACATCCATCTTCGCCATAACAGGGGTCGCAGGTAAAGATACGATCGTGGTAATCTTCTCCCCGATGATCTTTCGTACCATCTTCTCGAAATCAGCCACAACGGCACCTACATCCACCGTCCGCATGTCCATCGGGTGCTTGCTCCCCGAGGTCATAAGCTCGTCTACCATGTCCGCCGCCCTGAACACCTCATCCTCAATAGAGGAGAGGTAAGACCCTATCTCCTCCGTGCAATCGGGCGACATCTTCGCCAGCTGGGCATTCCCCACGATAATATTGAGGACATTGTTGATGTGGTGCGCCATATCTCCGACCAATTCCCTCACCACATCCATTTTCTGAAATGCGTGTACCTGCTGTTCGAGCTGCCTGATGCGGGTCAGGTCCCGTATGATACCGTGATATACGGTCAGTTTTCCCACTTCATCGTAGACGGCGTTCGCGGTTATCGATACCACGATCATCGTGCCGTCCCTGCGTTTTAAGGCGAGGTCGTGCATGCTTGCGCTGCCGTACCGTTCGATGGCGTCCCGGAAACTCTTGCGGTCCTCAGCATTGAAGTATAGATCTCGGCCGATGTCCAGTTCAAACATTTCCTCCTTCGTCCTGTAACCGAACAATTCCAGACCGGCTCTATTCATATCGACAACCTTTCCCTCCGGCGTCGAGATGAAGACTGCATCCTTCGTATCTTCGAAGAGTCTCCGAAACTTAAGCTCGGATTTGCGCAAAGACTCCAGGGTCTTCTTCCTCTCGGTTACATCTCTGAATAAGGCGATCATATGCCACTTCTCGCCTACCTTCTCGGAAAGCAGGGAGAGTTCTATATAGGTTTCTATACCGTGCTTTCCGGTGATGGAAAAATCGAGGACCCTGTCCGCCTCCACCGCCTCTTCAGGTATCGATGAGAAAGGCATTACCTCGGCGATGGCCAGCTGCAGTTTCTGTTCGTCGGAGTAGTGGGATGGTTTGAGAAACTCCTGGATCTCCATGCCCCGCGCCTCTTTGTCGTTACGACCGGTAATCCTCAATGCAGCAGGGTTCGCATAGAGGATCTTCCCGCTGTCGTCAAGAAGAAGCAGCGCTTCGTGGCTTGCATGGCTGAAGAGTTTGAACCGCTCCTCGCTTTCTCTCAGCGCCGTTTGAGCCTTCTTGCGATCACCGATATGCCGCACCAGGCCGACGAATCTTACGCCCGCCTCGGGCAGGGAGTATCGGACAAGCGTTACTTCCACGTCCACCGATCCCCCGTTCTTTTGCCTGTACGTAGTCTCGTATGCACCCGCATGGTCGCCCTCGGAGCGGGGAATGCCCGCTGTGAAATCATCGAACCTCCCCTGTATATCGATATCGCGCATCGACATCCGAAGAAATTCGGCAGGAGAATACTCAAACAGTGAGCACAAGGAAGGGCTTACGTGCAAAAACGAACCGCCGGCGTCGGTTATAAAGAAGCCTTCACGGAACAAATCAATGAGGGTGGCAAAAAGGTCGCGGCAATGCTCCCTAGAACCGAACAACCGGTCAAACTCGCTGATGGAAAAGTCCTGTTCAGCCACCAGTCCCCCTCGTAAGCGGACGACTCATCAGTGGCAACGGGTCCGCTATATATAAGCAATTATAGCATCTGGCTCCACTTTGTAAATCTCACGGGACAATAGAAACCGACGACGATGGATGCCCCCGCCGCATGGCCGTGCAGTAACGTTCAGCGCTGAGAAACATATTTCAAACCTCATGGTTTTCTGATATGCTTTACCTATGCCAAAAGAAAACCCGGGATCCAAAAAAGGCGTTAAAAAACGTAAAGATATCATCCTCGAGATCAAGAGCGGAAACAAGAACAAGGAAAAAAAGACGAGGAGTTTTACATTCCTCTATTTCATCATCGCGATCATCGGTATCCTCGTCATCCATAGCTACCTTTCCTTCCGGTCCGAGATCAAAACCGTTCCTTACAGCGAATTCAAAGGTCTCGTCACCCAGGCGAAGGTCAGTGATCTTTTGATCGATAATGAGAAGATCCAGGGCACCATGACGCAACAGGACGGCAAGAAGGTAAAATTCGTGACGAGCAGGGTCGACGACCCCGACCTTGTAAAAGACCTTCAGAAAAGCAATGTTCAGTTCTCCGGGTCCTTTGAGAACAAGCTCCTCCGAATCATCATTGAATGGATCCTTCCCTTCGCTATCATAATCCTCATATGGAACCTTCTCATGCGCAGAATGGGCGGCGCCCCCTCGGGTGTTCTGAACTTCGGGAAAAGCCGGGGGAAGATCTACGGGGAAGACGAGATAAAGATCACCTTCGGCGATGTGGCTGGAGTCGACGAAGCAAAAGAAGAACTGCAGGAAATCATCGAATACCTCCGGTATCCTCAGAAGTTTCTCGACCTCGGGGGTAAGATCCCCAAAGGGATACTCCTCGTGGGACCGCCGGGCACCGGCAAAACGCTTCTCGCCAAAGCCGTCGCGGGCGAAGCCAAGGTGCCGTTTTTCAGCCTCAGCGGGTCCGATTTTGTTGAGATGTTTGTCGGCGTCGGGGCATCCCGCGTACGGGACCTCTTTTCCCAGGCCCAGCAGAAGGCACCGTGCATCATATTCATCGACGAACTTGATGCGCTGGGCAAAGCAAGGGGCATGAACCCTCTTTCCTCGCATGACGAACGCGAGCAGACGCTCAACCAGCTTCTTGCGGAAATGGACGGTTTTGATACCAAGACGGGCGTCATCATCGTCGGCGCTACAAACAGGCCGGAAATCCTTGACCCGGCCCTCTTGAGGCCTGGCAGATTCGACAGGCATGTCCTCGTTGACAGGCCCGATATCAAAGGACGTGAAGAGATCCTCAAGGTCCATATCAGGGACGTCAAGCTTGCTAAAAACATTGACCTTTCCGTCCTCGCGGCCAGGACCCCCGGCTTCGTTGGCGCCGATCTTGCGAACCTTATCAATGAGGCGGCCCTTCTCGCCGCAAGAAAAGGAAAGACCTCCGTGACAATGGAGGAGTTCGAAGAGGCCATCGATCGCACAGTAGCCGGTCTTGAGAAGAAGAAAAGAGTCATGAGCAAGAAGGAAAAAGAGATCGTCGCCTACCACGAAACAGGCCATGCACTTATGGCTGAATCGCTGGAAACCACAGACCCCGTGCACAAAATATCCATAATTCCGCGGGGCATCTCGGCCCTGGGCTACACAATGCAGCTTCCCACCGAAGACAGGTATCTCATGACAAGAACCGAGCTTATCGACCGCATGTGCGTCCTTATGGGGGGCAGAATAGCGGAAGAGATCACCTTCGATGAAATCTCCACCGGTGCCCAGAACGACCTGGGGCGCGCCACCGATATTGCAAGATCCATGGTCAAGCAATACGGTATGAGCGAAAAACTTGGCCACATGACCTTTGAACAGGAACGCAAACCCCTTTTTCTTGATATCATGCCCGGTGGCGGAGCCAAGGAGTACAGCGAAGAGACAGCCCGTGAAATCGACAACGAAGTGAAGGCGATCATCGAACATTCCTACACCAAGGTCAAGGACATCCTTACCAGCAAACGTGATCTTCTGGAACTGGTGGCCAAAACACTCCTCGAAAAGGAATCCATAGACGGTGAAGATCTCAGGAAAATGTTGAAGGAGCACGCAGAGGGGGATCATGGTAACGAACCTGGATAAAAAACAGATCGATCTCATTAAGGAATCGCTGTGCGTTTACAAGAAAGCTCTTGAATGCAAGACCCTGCTTCGTCAGGGACAGCTTTTCTTTGCCAACATCGAAGATTTTGTCGATGACAGGGGCAGGAGCTGTCTTTTCAGGCTCAAGGAAATGTGCCACGATCTTTTCCGTAATTCCACCGAAGCGAGTTACAAAGAGAAACTCTTCGATATTACCGTCGGCTACACCTTTCACGGGGCGATGAAGCTTCGCGAAAACCTTTATCTTCTGGAGTATTACCAGCCCCAGTGTGAAATGACGCTTCAGAACAACCTGAGCGACCAGGAGAGAAAGATCGTCAATGAGATAGGTACGCTGGTGAGAAAGGCCCGGGCGCGTCTGAAAGAAGAGTTCAAAGAGGTCGCCATACTTGCCGATGAACTTGTGAGACAGCTCAGGGATCTCATCCTTTTGTACAAAGGGAACTACCTGCTGCCCCGTTTTCTGTACGAGTACGATAAGACCCTCATAAAGATTTACGGGCGTAAGGGCTACGAGGAGATTTTGTTAACCGCCTACGAGAATGGCAAAACGCTTCTCGTCTTTAAAACGGCGATTAGTTACCTGGAAAGCGAATATTTCGACACGGCCAGGAAACTCTTCAAACGTATAATCAGAACGGATAATTCCAACAAGGCGGCGCTCTTTCTCTATCTCTACGCATCGGCCAACCATTTCTATTTCAAGAACATGTTTACAAGGGCCCTGACGTTGGCCAAAGAGGCGGAAGGCATAAAGGGGGCGGACAGCCTCAGCGAAACATACCGCCAGCCATTGACAAGGCTCATCACTGACCTGTCAAAAGAGATGAAGAAGAAACAGGGATAGGAGGGGGAAATAATGCCCATCTATGAATATACCTGCCGCGTATGCGGCCATGAGTTCGAAGTTATAATCTTCGGAAATGACGTGCCCGAATGTCCCGCATGCGGCGCCAAAGACCCCCAAAAGAACATGTCCTCCTTCGGCTTTTCGGCAGGAAACAAGTTTAAATCATCCGGTAAATCGGGTGGCTCCTGCGCCGGCTGCTCCTCGCCCAACTGTTCAAGCTGTTCGTGACCGATCACGCCCCCACGCCACCTTCTAAGATGGACCTCACCCGAAAAATCCTCGATCTCATCAGAAAGGAAGGAATGATCCACGAGACGGACCGTGTTCTCATCGGCTTCTCAGGGGGCGTGGATTCGGCGACACTCCTCTTCATACTGACGGAAATCCGCAGGGAGATCCCCTTCGATCTGGCAGCCGCCCATGTAAATCACCTCCTGAGGCAGGAAGAATCCGAGAGGGACGAGGCATTCACGAGACAGACGGCCGGGAACTACGGCATCCCCTATTTCCTTGAAAGGGCGGATGTCAGGGGGTATGCGAAGTCCCGGGGCCTCTCGCTCCAACACGCGGGCAGGGACATCCGGTATCGTTTCTTTAATGAAACCGCGGACCGTGAAGGATACACAAAGATCGCAATCGCGCACAACCTCGACGATCAAGTGGAGACTTTCCTCCTGCGCCTCGCCAAGGGAACGGGAATTCGCGGGTTGTCTTCAATACCTCCGGCACGGGACAGGATAATCAGACCTTTTCTTAACACCTACCGGTCCGAGATCGCCGCATGTGCAGAGTCCCGATCGATCGCATACGTCAGTGACTCTTCCAATGCGAAGACCGTCTATGAACGCAATTATATTCGTCACAGGGTCCTGCCGCTCCTCGATGAACTGAATCCGGCGTTCAAAGAAAAGGTCGTCTCGCTCCTCGGGGATCTCACCGGGATAAACAGCTTTTTCGACGAGAGGAAACGTGCCTTTCTCGCTAAGCATGTCCGGGAAAGCGGGGGCGATGTCCTCGTACCTGTCGGCCCCTTAAAACAGCTGGACGAAGAGACGCGGTTCAGGGCCATCAGCGATATCATCGCATCCCTGTCCCCTTCTTTTGTCCCCTTGAGGGAGCATATAAGGCTGATCGAAAAAGTCCTTGAATCTCAGAAGCCAAATCTGCGGCTCGATCTGGCAACACCGCTTCGGATGAAGAAGACCTACGACAGGCTCATATTCACCGCCAGGGGGCTGTCGTCACCCGCCGCGGACAGCTACCCTTTACAGGAAGGAAAGAACTGCATTGCCCCCCTTGGTGCCACCATAGCGGTCAGAGTTCTGAGAAAACCCCCTTCCTCATATCCAAAAAGTGCTTTCACAGCCTATTTTGACCTCGGCAAGATCGGCGGTCTCAGTGTAAGGACGTTCCGCAATGGCGACAGGTTTCATCCCCTGGGCATGGGTCAGCCCGTCAAGATAAAGGATTTTTTCATATCCCGCAAGATCCCCCTGGAAGAGCGAAGGACTATTCCGCTTCTGGTCTCCGGCGACACCATCATCTGGGTGGTAGGCCATCGCATTGACGATCGCTACAAGGTAGACGAGAACACGACTAAAGTCCTGAGGGTGACGGTGAAGAAATCCTGTCAACCATCTTCAATTTATGATTGACAGCTCATTCTCTCCTGGTGTAAAAAGTATCCTCTAATACCGGCCTCAACGGGGCACACTACTGCGTTAAAGGAGTTCCCACATGTTATCTGGAAGAGCCGCCTCACTGAAACCTTCACCTACGCTGGCCATCTCCGCAAAAGAGAAAGCACTCAAGGCCCAGGGAATCGATATTGCCGGCTTCGGCGCCGGCGAGCCCGACTTCGATACGCCTGCCCACATAAAAGAAGCGGCCATCAAGGCCATCAATGATAATTTTACCCGTTATACCCCCGTTACCGGCATCGATCCCCTCAAGGATGCAATAATCGAAAAATTCAACCGTGATAACGGACTGTCCTACAAACGCGAAGAGATCATCGTCTCCTGCGGAGGAAAACACAGCCTCTACAACCTGTTTCAGGCCCTTTTCCAGGAAGGCGACGAAGTCATCGTCCCGGCCCCCTTCTGGGTATCCTATCCTCCGATGATCGAGCTCGCAGGGGGAACGCCCGTCATTCTCGAAACCCGGGAAGAGGACGATTACCAGATTACCGGCAATCTCCTTGAGAAGTACCTGACCCCGAGGACAAAGGCGATTATTCTCAACTACCCTTCAAATCCCGTCGGGAGCGTATTTTACCGCGAGAACCTGGAAGCCATAGGCAGGCTTGCGTTGGAACATGGTTTCTTCCTCATCTCCGATGAGATCTACGAAAAGCTCGTTTACGATGAATACAATCACGTGAGCATCGCCTCCATGGACAACGCCTTTAAAGAAAAGACCATAATATGCCACGGCGTTTCGAAGACCTACGCCATGACAGGCTGGAGAATCGGGTACAGCGCGGGGCCGGCCCCTATCATCAAGGCAATGGGGAACATTCAGAGTCAGAGCACGTCGAATCCCACCTCGATATCCCAGATGGCGGCCCTTGCGGCCCTCGGCGGCAAACAGGATTTCATCTCCACCATGGTTGCCGAGTTTAAAAAGAGAAAGGATTTTCTCGTCAGCAGTCTCAGGGAGATTGAAGGCGTGACCTGCTACGACCCCAGGGGGGCCTTCTACGTATTTCCCAATTTCAACGTCGTTCTTGGACGAAAATACAAAGGCCGCGTTGTCGATTCATCAACAACGCTGACAGAAATACTCCTCGACGAATTTCACACCGCGGTCGTTCCCGGCGTTGAGTTCGGCAAAGAGGGTTATCTCAGGTTGTCTTTCGCCACCTCCATGGACGTCATAAAGAAAGGCGTCGAGAGGATAAAAAAGGCGGTTGCATCCCTGGAATAGACGTCCCCCAAATCCGGATCGATTTTCCTGAAGAGGGAACAGATGCGCTCCATCGCATCGTTCCCTCTTCTTCTGCCCTGCCCATTGGGTGAAAAAGAACCCTACTTGTGATAAAATATTTTTACCGTAAAGGTGAGCAACTGAAGGAGGGTGCAATGGCAGATAAAGAATCCAAGAAGCGCATCATATTTAAATTCAACGACGCCGGGGCCAGGCAGGTTTATATCGCCGGTTCTTTCAACTCCTGGGACCCGTCGGTTCGTCCTCTTAAAAAAGACGCCAAAGGGGTTTGGAAAACGAGTATTACGCTGCCCCAGGGGGCGCACCAGTACCGGTTCATTGTCGATGGCCAATGGATCGAAGACCCGGCCTCCGATCACAAGGAGATGAACGAATTCGGCGGCTTCAACTCCGTCGTTCACGTCTAGCTTCCCGGAAACCGACGGGTATTGAGGCCATTTCGTTCATCATGGCTTCGCAGACAATTTATTCGAGGGCTCTACGTTTGACTCTGTCAAATGCTTCATTGGTGGAGCGTGCCGCCGCCCGGATTGAGCCGCGAATTCAGAAGATCCTAACAATCATCGTTTAGAGGATTGACATCAGTCGTACAGACCGGAAGAAGGCCCGGCACGAAAGCACATTTGCCGGACAGGCGGGTGTGCCGACAACCCAAAATCCGATTGTAATCGATGGCAAAAGTGAATATACTCTTGCCATCCGGACCAGGAGGCGAGTCATGCTTGAAGGACATATCTACAAGACTTTCGACCTTGAGCTCAAGGAACTCAAGGAGAAACTCCTCTATGAAGGCGGACTGGTTGAAAAAGCTATCAGTAACGCTATCAAGGCCCTCCTCGAACGCAATTCCGAGCTTGCCGACAAGGTCATTGAAGACGACCCTATCATTAACGCCCTTGAGGTCGAGATCGATGAATTCTGTCTCAAGCTCCTGGCGTTGCGGCAGCCTGCGGCGCGTGACCTGCGCTTCATCACTACAGCGATCAAGATCAACTATGATCTTGAACGCATCGGCGACATGGCCGTAAACATCTGCGAGAGGGTCCAGGAACTCAATCAGGAGCCCCAGCTCAAGCCCTACATAGACCTTCCCATGATGGCCGACACAGTACAGATGATGCTCAAAGAGAGCCTCGACGCCTTCGTCAAGGAAGACGTTGCCACCGCACGAAAGGTCACCAAAGACGACCAGAAGGTCGATCAATTACTTGACCAGATCTTTCGGGAACTGCTGACTTACATGATGCAGGACATGCGGACAATATCGCGGGCAACGCGGGTGCTTTTCATCGCCAAGTACCTGGAGCGGATGGCCGACCACGCCGTCAATATAGCCGAACTGGTCATCTTTCTCGTGGAGGGCAAGATAATACGACATTCCAAGGATCCCCAGGAATAAAATATGCGTCTCAGGCATTGGGCCATCATACTACCACTTCTCTGTGTATTTCTTGTCTCCTGTTCCCCCAATTCCAATGACAGGCCCGGCGGAAAGCATACTATAACTATTGCAGGCTCCACCTCGGTCATGCCGTTCACGGAAAAACTGGCCGAGCACTTCATGGTGGACCACAAGAATTTCATCATCGACGTGCAGGGAGGGGGTTCCACGGCGGGCATCCAGGCCGTGATCAACAGGACCGTCGATCTTGGAATGTCCTCGAGGGAATTGAAGGAAGGGGAAAAGACGCTCAATACGATCACCATCTGCCATGACGGGATCGTGGTGGTCGTTCATCCCGAAAACCCCGTCACCGCAATGGGTCTCGACCAGGTACGCCAGATCTTCAGCGGCCGCATCTCAAACTGGGGCCAGCTGGGTTGGAAGAACAGGAAGATAGATGCCGTTTCGCGAGAGGAAGGATCGGGAACCCGAAGCGCTTTCGAAGACCTGGTCATGAAAGGCAAAGAGATCAATGACGCCACCATGGTTCAGGACTCCAACGGCTCCGTAAAGGAGGTCGTCGCCACCGATCCCTATGCCATCGGGTACATCTCCATGGGCCTTGTCGACAAGAAGGTGAAACCCGTTGCGATCGACGGAGTGAGTCCGTCCATAAAAACCATTAAATCCGGCCGCTACAAGATCGTGCGGCCTTTTCTTTATATAACCAACGGCGAATTGGACCCGAAGGCCAGGCAGTTCGTCGATTACGTCCTTTCAAAAGAGGGACAGACCATACTAAAGAACGAAGGGCTCGTGGGGTTCTATGATTGACAGAACTGTTTTCAAGGAGCGATTCGTCAAGTGGGTACTCGTTGCCTTTGCACTTTCATCGCTTCTTTTTCTTTTTCTCATCTTCGTCTTCATCCTTTCAGAGGGTCTGCCTCTCTTCCACAAGATAGGGGTCAAGAATATCATCTTCGGCTTCAAATGGGCTCCGACAAAGGGTTATTTCGGCATTTTCCCGATGATCATATCTTCGTTCCTCGTCACTATCGGAGCGCTTATCATCGGCGCACCCATGGGACTGTCCTGCGCCATCTACCTGTCGGAGTATTCGGGAAAGAAGATGAAGATGTTTCTCAAGCCGGCCCTGGAATTGCTGGCTGGAATTCCTTCCGTCGTCTTTGGTTTTCTCGGCGTCATCTACATCGTGCCTCTCGTAAGGAACTACCTCGGAGGATCGGGATTTTCACTCATATCCACTTCCCTTGTGCTCGGCGTGATGATCCTGCCAACGATCATCAGCATTTCCTTCGACGCCCTGGTCAGCGTTCCCAAGACCTATCGCGAAGGCTCGGCCGCGATGGGCGCGACAAAATGGCAGACAATATACAAGGTCATCATCCCCTCCGCCAAATCGGGTATACTGGCAAGCTTCATCCTGGGCATGGGCAGGGCCATAGGGGAAACGATGGCGGTCATCATGATTGCCGGCAACGCCCTCAAGATACCGGGAAGCATCCTGGACCCTTTGAGAACACTCACGGGCAATATCGCCCTGGAACTCGCTTACGCCACGGGTGACCACCGGCTCGGACTCTTTTCGACGGGCGTGGTCCTCATGGTCATAATAATGATACTTAATTATGTCGCAAACTTCGGAATAAAGAGGAAAATCGCAAAATGAGAATCAACCCCCGAATAATAAACCGGCTTGTACGGATGGGGCTCAATGTCCAGGCATTCTTCACGGTCGGGATTCTCATCATCATCGTGGCGATCATATTCTTCAAGGGTTTTCCCCACATGAGTTTCGCTTTTATCTTTTCCTTTCCCGAGGACATGGGAAGGGAGGGCGGTATTTTCCCATCCATCGTCGGTACGATACAGCTCGCCCTTCTGTCCATCCTTTTTGCCACGCCGCTTGGTCTCGGAACGGCAATCTTCCTGACGGAGTATACACGGGAATCTCTTTTCACGAAGTTGATCCGTTTCGGCGTCGAATCCCTGGCCGGTATTCCGTCGATTCTTTACGGTCTCTTCGGATTCATCTTCTTTGTGATCAAGCTTAAGATGGGCTGGTCTCTCCTCGCGGGCGTGCTGACGATGACCATCATGATCCTCCCCACTATCATCAGGACCTCCGAAGAGGCAATACGGGCTGTTCCCCGGCAGCTCCGGATCGTCAGCTATTCGCTGAGCGCGAGCAAGTGGGAGACGATAAAAAAGGTTGTTCTGCCCGCCGCGATGCCGGGGATACTCACCGGGATCATGCTCAGTATCGGGCGCGCCGTGGGCGAAACGGCGGCAATCATCTTTACCATGGGAAGTTCGCTGAGACTTCCCCTTTCGGTCATGGACTCGGGCAGAACCATGGCGGTCCACTTTTACATCCTGGCCCGGGAAGGCATCTCCATGGAAAAGGCGTACGGAACGGCCGTGGTGCTGGTTCTGAGCATTTTGCTCATCAATATACTCGCTTATTACATCATGAATAAGGCCATTGCACGGTATTCATAGGGGAAAATGGACACCAAGATCTCTACAGACAGACTCAAGGTATTCTTCGGCAAATCACAGGTGCTGAAAGAAATTACGATAGCGGTCCATAGAAACACCATCACCGGTTTCATGGGACCTTCGGGCAGCGGCAAGTCGACCCTTATTTCCGTCATCAACCGCATGATCGATTTCGAAAACAACGTCAGGATCGAGGGAGAAGCCGCGATCGATGGCACGAGTATCCTCGACGGGAGTATCAATCCTATCGAATTGCGCAGACGCGTCGGCACCGTTTTCGCCGTCCCCATCCCCCTGCCCCGTTCCATATTTGAGAACATCGCCTATGGACCGAAATTGAAAGGGACGACCGACCGCACCAGCCTTCACCATATTGTTGAAGACAGTCTGAAAAAGGCCTTCCTCTGGGATGAGGTAAAAGACAGGCTGAGCACATCGGCACTCAAGCTGTCCGGAGGGCAGCAGCAAAGGCTCTGCCTTGCCCGTACCCTGGCGCTGAAACCGGAGATCATTCTCCTCGACGAACCATGCTCGGGACTCGACCCTGTCTCCACTGCCAAAATAGAGGACGCCCTGAGCGAGCTGAAGTCGGAATACACCATCATACTCGTATCCAACAATACGAAACAAATCGCCCGGATCAGCGACTTTTCGGCCTTCTTCTACCTTGGCGAGCTTATTGAGTACAATACCACGGAAAAGGTATTTACCACGCCGGCCGAGACCAAAACCGAAGATTACATACAGGGAAAATTCGGATGATCGATAATTTCGCCCTTCAAACGAAGAACCTCAACCTCTATTATGGGGATTTCCATGCCCTGAAGAACGTCGATTTCCAGGTTTACCCCAATGCCATCACGGCCCTCATAGGCCCGTCGGGATGCGGAAAATCAACCCTTCTGCGCTGCTTCAACCGAATGAACGACCTTCAGGACGACGTCCGCATCGAGGGCGAGATCTATGTCCACAACGAGAGGCTGGAGGATATCGACATCATCAACCTGAGAAAGAAAGTGGGCATGGTCTTCCAGCGCCCCAATCCTTTCCCTTTCACGGTCTATGAAAACATGGTGTACGGCCTCAAGGTGCACGGCATGGGCAGCCGAAAGACCATGCGGGATATCGTTGATCGCTGTCTCCACTCCGTGGGGCTCCTCGACGAGCTCAGAGACAAGCTCCATACCTCTGCCCTGGAGCTTTCCGAAGAGATGAAACAGCGCCTGTGTGTAGCCCGCCTCCTGACGGTGGAACCGGAAATCATCCTCCTCGACGAACCCTGCTCCGCTCTCGACCCCATCGCCACCATGAGAATAGAAGAACTCATGATGGAACTGAAGGAGCGCTACACCATACTCATAGTCACCCACAACATGCAGCAGGCCGCCCGCGTCTCCGACCACACAGGTTTCATGCTCCTCGGTGACCTGGTGGAATTCGGAGACACCTCCCAGATATTCACCTCTCCCCGGGATGAAAGAACTGAGGGGTATATTACGGGAAGATATGGGTAATGAGAAGAGGTAATGGGTTATAGGTTATGGGTAATGGGAAAGGATTTTTTCTGTTGCCCATCACCCATAACCCATTACCTATCACCCATCTTCTTTCCTGTGCGCTTCGTCATTGACATGTTTCGGGAAGCATAGTACTTTTTCTCCTAAAAAAGACCAGGGGGACGGTATGGGGAATTTCCTCGAAATTATCGAATGGTTTGATGACACGGGTAAGGAGATTGCGCACAGGGTACCCGAAGTGGGTTCCGGAGACATCAAGTACGGGGCACAACTCACTGTCCGCGAAAGCCAGGCTGCGATCTTTTTTTACGAAGGGAAGGCATATGACGCCGTCGGCGCGGGGCGGTATACACTCTCCACGCTGAACATTCCCATCATTACAAAGTTGCTGAGCCTTCCCTGGGGCTTCACAAGCCCCCTTCGTGCCGAGGTCTATTTCGTCAACACGAAGACCTTTACAAACCTTGCCTGGGGAACAAGAGATCCTGTCGCCTTCAAGGATTCCACACTCGGTCTTGTCAGGCTCCGCGCCTTCGGTATGTTGAACATCAGGGTTATCCAGCCGTCGCTGTTCATCAATACCCTTGTGGGAACAAAGGCCTCCTATACCGTGGAGGACATCGAGGACTACCTGGGAAAGGTGGTACTTTCCCGTTTCAACGACTATCTCGGCAGCAATCTTGATACCCTCCTCAAGCTGCCCGGACAATACGATGCCATGTCGGCCGGACTGACCGAGGTGCTGGAAAAGGACTTTTCCCACTTCGGCATCCAGCTCTCCGGTCTTTACATCAATTCCATCACCCCACCCCAGGAGGTACAGAAGGCCATTGATGACAAGAGCAAACTCGCCATGTTCGACGATCTCAACAGTCTTCTCAAAATGAAGGCCGCCATGGCGATGGAAACCGCCGCGCAGAACCCCGGCCAGGCTGGCGCAGGTCTCGGGATGGGGCTCGGTTTCATGATGCCCGCCATGTACACGGAGACCTTGAAGGCGGCCTCCCAGCCCGCAGACACGATCAAATGCCCTGAATGTCAAAACCCCGTTGGCAAAGAGGCTCATTTCTGTCAATCATGCGGCCACCACCTGCTTGTGGTTTCCCAATGCTCCCATTGTTCGAAAAATCTGCCCGCACGCGCGAGGTTCTGTCCTTCCTGCGGGCAAAGCGTCGACCAACAGGCACAGCCGCCCATCTGCCCTCATTGCGGAAATGTGAATCTCACGGGTTCCGTCTTCTGTAATCACTGCGGCGAGAAGATCTGACAACAATGCAGATCGAGCACCAGTGTCCCCAATGCGGCGGCCCGGTCATCCTTGAAGAGACGGACAGGCTGCTCACCTGCAGTTTCTGCAAGACGAGGCTTTTTATCCAGCCGCAGGACTATTTCCGGTACTGTCTTTCCCCTTCGGACCCCTTCCTTGAAGACATCATCTATGTCCCGTACTGGCGCTTCAGGGGTATGCATTTTCTCTGCAAGACGAGCGGTATCAAAGACGGAATCATAGACAAGACCTTCCTCGCCATCCGGAAGAAGGGCCTGTCCGCCACACTCGGCATAAGGCCCCAGGCGTTGAAAACAAGGTTTTTAAAACCCGCGGAGAAGATGATATTCATAAAACCCGGGATCCTGTTCGACAGGTCTTCCGCGGAAACGAAAAAGGCGATCACCTATGAGCTTGTCCGCATACCCGAAACCCGCTTTGTCCGGGGAGGAAGGAATGGGGAGTATATCGAGGTCTCCGACACGCGCCTGGAAGTGAAAGAAGAGCGTGTCTACATAGAGGCCTTCGTGGCTGACACGGTGAGTATTGTTTATGCACCATTTTTTACACGCAACGGAAAGCTCTTCGACGCCATCACGAATGAGACGATCGATTCCGACCCTCTCCTCGATGACCCCTCGCACACCGAGACATTTTCTGGAGACTGGCAGGTCAATTTCCTGCCCACAATCTGCCCCAACTGCGGATGGGACACGATCGCCGAAAGAGACAGCTGCATCATGTTCTGCCCGCAATGCAGCAGCGCCTGGGAGGCGCAAGGCAGTGACTTCAAACGCATAGCCTATAGAACGGCCGCATCAGGCAAAGTCACCGATAAACTGAAAACCTACCTGCCCTTCTGGCGTATCAGGGCCGATATTGAAGGGGTAGAACTCGCCTCCTATGCCGATCTTATCAAATTCGGAAACCTTCCGAAGGCCCCGAGACCGGAGTGGGAAACTAAGCCCTTCCACCTGTGGGTTCCTGCCTTCAAAACAACACCTTCCGCTTTCCTGAGGGTGGCAAAGCAATTCACGATAGCCGATCCCGATACAACGTCAGACTCCCTGCCCCGGGAACCGATCCTTCCCGTAAACCTCCCCCTGCAGGACGCCCTCGACACTATACCAATGATTATCGCCGACATAGCGTTGAGGAAAAAAGACGTCCTGCCTCGCCTGCCCGACATAAAGACACGCATACAGGAAACTTTCCTCGTCCTCGTCCCCTTCGCCGAAACAAACCACGAGTACGTCCAACCGGACATAAACTGCGGCTTTATGAAAAACGCCCTGGAATGGGGAAGAAGGATTTAAAAACCCTTTGAAGTTTCACGTTTCAACGGCCTGTTGCCCAAACCTGTCCACCTGTCACCAGCGGAACCTTCGGGGCGCGAAATAGAGGGAACAGCAAAAAGACTGTCTCACGCCCGTTCGTCGCCTTACGGCTCCTCTCTGGAGGCATAAAAGAGAGGCTGGGGAGGAAGCCTAAAAGAATTGCGTCCAGATCCCTAGAAAGACGGGATCAGGCCGCATTTTGCACGCCTGCGGCGGGAATTCACTTTGATGTTTGCGGGTGGTGGCCATTGTTGCGGGACAGGTTTCAGAGAGACGTCAGGTTCTTTTTCTTCCCGCGTAGCGGGATCGAAGATTCCCGGGAATTTCAGTCTTCTCAAATTCCCGGGAAGTCTTTTGGCTTCCTCGTCATGCTCTCTTTTGTGCCTCCAGAGAGGAGCCGTAAGGCGACGAACGGGCGTGAGACAAATCTTCTAGAAACGGGGGATTTGGGCAACAGGCCGTTGATGTTTGACCCATTACACATTGAAGCGTATGTGCAGTATGTCGCCGTCCTGTACCACGTAGTCGCGGCCTTCCAGTCTCAGGAGGCCCTTTTCGCGGGCGGCGTGTTCGCTGCCGCAGGTGATGAAATCGTCGATATTGATGACCTCCGCCCTGATGAAACCCTTCTCCATGTCAGTATGTATCTTGCCGGCGGCTTTGGAGCACGTTGTTCCCCGCGGGATGGTCCAGGCACGCATCTCCTTGCCTACAACCGTGTAGAAGGTGATCAGATCCAGTATCCGGTAGCCGACATGGATGATCTTTTCTATGGAGAATTCCTTCATATCGTAGAGTTCCATGAAGGACGCCCTGTCTTCCTCGGGAAGGACGCTCAAGTCCTGCTCCAGTTTGCCGCAGATATAAACGACCTCCCGGCCTCTCTTTGCTGCCGCCTCTTCGATTGCGGGATGCGGGATATTCGCCAGACCTTCCTCGTCGACGTTGGCTATATAGAAGAGCGGTTTTGTCGTGATGAGATCGAAAGTACGGAGGACCTGCTTTTCGTTCCCGTCAAAATCGTCCATTGTTACGAAGCGCCCGGCCTCCAGGTATCGCCTTACCCTCAGGAGAAGCTCCATTTCCGTCTCACCCTTGTCCTTTGAGATCTTCGCAAGACGGTCGATCTTTCTTATCCGGTCTTCGACGATCTCGAGGTCGGATATGATGATCTCCGTCTCAACGATATCCATGTCTCTGGCGGGATCGATATCGGCGTACACGTGGGGTACCTGACCCGAGGTGAACGCCCGGATTACGTGGGCTGTCGCATCGACATTCCTGATGTGGGAAAGAAACCTGTTGCCCAGACCTTCTCCCTTGTGGGCATCCTTGATGAGACCTGCAATATCGACAAATTCTATGGTGGTCTGGGTGACCTTTTCAGGATTAAGGAGCGCCGCCAGACTGAAAAGCCGCCTGTCGGGGACAGCTACGATACCGATGTTGGGGTCAATGGTGCAGAACGGATATGGCTGACAGGGCACTGCCAGTGCGGTGAGTGCGTTGAAAATGGTCGATTTGCCTGAATTGGGAAGTCCTATGAAACCGCAGGAAAAACTCATGGCACCTGCTCACTCCGGCCCGCGCCTGTTGAAAAGACTCATCGCCTTCGATCCGCCTTCAAAGACAAAGACCTTCAGGGCGTCGCATGCGACATCGATAATCTCCGCAAGTCCTTCTGTCTCTTCCCTGGGGAATCGCGACAGGACATATTCCTCGGCCGGTATGCCGGGATGCCTCCCTATTCCTATCTTGAGTCGATAGAAATCCGCGGTCCCCAGGCTCTCGATCACTGACCGGACACCCTTGTGACCGCCGTCCCTGCCCCCGAGACGGATCCGCATTTTGCCGAAATCCATGTCGAGGTCGTCGTGTATGATGATTACATGATCGGACGAAACCTTGAATTTTCCAACCAGCCGGGCAACGGGGCCACCCGAGAGATTCATGTATGTGTCGGGTTTTGCAAGGACCAGGTCTTCTTTCAACCCGATCCTGCAACCCGAATCTTTCTTGGTAACGGGTATCTTGAACCGTTCGGAAAAACGTTCTATGACAAGATAACCGATATTATGCCGCGTAAAGGTATAATCGGAGCCTTTGTTGCCAAGCCCGCACAACAGATGCACGAGCCCCTACTCCTCTTTCTCCTTTGTCTCTGAAACCTCGGCTGCTTCCTCGGCACCGGCCTTCTTCTCTTCCACTGCCGGAGGTATGACACTGAGGATGGCGACGTCTCCGTGTTCCACAAGTTTTACGCCCGGCAGAGATATGTCGCTCACATGGACGGAATCGCCGATATCGAGTTCCGACATGTCGATGACGATCTCTTCGGGGATCTGACCCGGAAGACACTCCACCTTCATGGACCTCAGGTGGACATCAACGATACCACCCAGGACTTCGCCCTTGGCTTTGCCCGACAGATGGATGGGCACTTCGACTTCCACGGTCTTTTCCATGGAAACGTTGTAAAAATCGATGTGCATGATCCGTGTGCCAAGCCCGTCCCGCTGTATCTCCTTCACCATGACGGGCCGACTTTCAACGACCTCGCCGCCATGGATCTCCATATCGAGAATGACGTTTCTCTTCATGTGCCGGGTGATCTTGCTCCAATCCTTCGCCGAGATGGTTATCGAAACCGGCTCAGCGTTCCCGCCGTAAAGCACCGCCGGAATGTTCCCTGCACCTCTGATCTTTCTTGCTACGTTCTTTCCCGTTGAAACTCTTTTGTCTGCCCTGATTAAAACCTGTTCCATAATGTTCCTCCCAACTATATGAACAACGAACTTACGGATGCATCGCTGTGTATTCTCTTTATGGCCTCTCCGAGTATTGGCGATACGTCCAGAACTTTTATCTTCTTCGATCCCCTGCCCTCTTCTGAAAGGGGAATCGTATTTGTCGCGATCAATTCTTTGAGCGGCGAATTATTGATCCTGTCGATGGCCTTTCCCGAAAGAACCGGATGGGTACAACAGGCATAGACAACCTTCGCGCCGCCGTCTACGAGCGCCTGCGCTGCCTGGACGATGGTCCCGCCCGTGTCGATCATATCATCGATGAGGATGGCTGTTCTGCCCCTGACATCGCCGATGACATGCATGACTTTCGATTCGTTGGCCTTTTCACGCCTTTTGTCGATAATTGCTATGGTGGCATTGATCCTCTTGCCCAGCTCGCGTGCACGCTCCACACCGCCGGCATCAGGGGAAACGACAACGACATCCCCCTCAATCTTTTTGATGTAGTCAAACTGAACAGGGAGCGCGTACAGGTGGTCCACCGGGATATCGAAGAAACCCTGAATCTGGCCTGCATGAAGGTCCATAGCCAGTATCCTCGATGCTCCGGCAACAGTGATAAGGTTCGCCACGAGCCTCGCCGAAATAGACGTGCGGGGCAGAACCTTGCGGTCCTGTCTCGCGTACCCGTAGTAAGGCATCACCACGGTAATCCGTCCCGCTGAGGCCCTCTTCAGAGCGTCCACCATGACGAGCAGCTCCATGAGGTTATGATTTACCGGCGGACAGGTGGACTGCACGACGAAGGTGTCCATACCGCGAACGCTTTCATCGATCGAGACCTGGATCTCGCCGTCGCTGAACTGATTTACCTTGGCCTTCGCGAGCTTGATACCCAGGTACTCGCTGATCTTGTAGGCCAATTCCGGGTTTGCGTTGCCAGTCAATATTCTGAGTTTGTCCAATCAAAACCCCCTGAGGATTATATATGTTTGCTGGGGCGGGAGGATTCGAACCTCCGAATGCAGGCTCCAAAGGCCTGTGTCTTACCGCTTGACGACACCCCAAAGTTTTCACAATGTTTGAGGTCTGCTTATTTCCTGCTCGTAGGCCCCGAGAACGCTCTCCTCTATCATCTGCCGGGTGACGTTATTCAAAGGATGGACCGTGTCACGGAATGAGCCGTCTTTCATCTTCTTGCTCGGCATTGCGACGAAGAATTTGCTCTCACCCTGGATTACCTTGAGATCACGGACAATGAAACAATCGTCAAAGACGATCGATGCATACGCCTTCACCCGCTTCTCATCAACGGGGAATATCCTTACATCGGTAATCTCCATTAGTTTACCCCTCCCTGCACGCTGTGCGCAATAAAAACAGTTCCCATCTTGTTTATTGCCGACAACAATGATGCCTGCTTCGCATCTTCTTCATTTCCGAAGATGGCGAACACCGACGAACCGCTTCCACTCATCAGCGAGCCGAGAGCTCTTGTCTGTTTCAGCGTATCCTTGATCCCTTCGATTTGAGGACACATCGAGATGGCGACACCTTCGAGGTCATTCTCCAAAATGCCCGCGATTACATCCGGATTACTGAAATTTCCCCTCAATTTAATATCGTTTTGCTCCTTTGTCAACACGATTTTTAAGCCTTCATAAACCGCTTTCGTCGATATGCTGACATTCGGATACACAACGACATACCACATCAGGGGCAGTTCGATAGGTGTGATAATATCGCCTGTTCCTTCCATGATGCAGGGATTTCCATGGAGGAACAGGGGAACATCGGCACCCACCCGGCTGCCGATGTGACTTAATTCTTCGTTGCTGAGACCAAGCTCCCAGTGTAAACAAAGCTCCTTCAATACCGTGGCGGCGTTGCTGCTCGGTCCGCCGAGACCGCTGCCGATGGGGATGTGTTTTTCGATGGAAACGTGAATGCCTCTGCGGACATGAGCGGCCTCGCTCAGCATCCGGATTGCGCGGTACACGGTGTTCCCTTCTCCCCGGGGAAGAACCCCCCTGTCATCATCAACGATAATCTCATCACCCGCTATATCCTCGATGTGGATTCTGTCACAGAGGGAAATAAGATCGACAATGCTGCGGATATTATGATAGCCATCGGACCGTCTGGAAAGAACTTTAAGATACAGATTGACCTTGGCAGGTGAAAGAAGGGTCTTCATCGTTCCTACATTATTCCTTCTATCTGGAACTTTTCAATGCCAAAATCGGGATTGGCGACGAGGTTCACCTTTGTCCCGTAGGCCGTCTCTATCTGTTCCAGGGAACTTTTTTCCTCTTCATAGAGAAGATTTGCCACATCCGGAGAGAGATAGATGGTGAATATTCTCCCTTCGCCCTTTCTGCATGCGCTCCTGAGTTCCCTGAGCACCTCATAGCAGACGGTAAAACGGGATTTGATATATCCTGAGCCTTCACAATTGGGACATGTCTCGGTCAGAAGGTTGACGACATTGTGACGAGTCCGCTTCCTGGTGAGTTGGACGAGCCCCAATTCACTGATGGGATAAGCGAAGGTCTTGATCCTGTCCTTCTTAAGGGTGTCCATCAGCGACTGGAAAACAATCTCACGCGATTCTTTGCGCTCCATATCGATAAAATCGACGATGATAATGCCGCCGACATTCCTGAGGCGTATCTGATAGGCAATCTCCTTGACGGCTTCGAGATTCGTCCTCAGGATGGTGTCTTCCAGATCTTTTTTGCCAAGATACCGGCCTGTATTGACATCGATGACCGTGAGGGCCTCGGTGTAATCGAGGACGATGTAGCCCCCGGATTTCAGCCAGATCTTCCTCTGCAAAAGCTTGGCTACCTCCATCTCGATGCCATAGACCTCGAAAATGGGGTCCCTTTCATCGAAATAGACTACTTCGCAGCCTTCTTCCGGCAGGTATTCTTTGAGGAACTCCTCCAGCCGGCTGTAGACAAACTGGTCGTCAACGATCACTTTCTTCAGGTTGTGCGAATGAAGATCACGGACCACCCTGAAGATAATGCCAAGCTCCTGATGAAGGATCGCAGGGGCCCGCGTTGCTTTTGCCTTCTCCTGTATGCTTTCCCAGATGCGCTTCAGGAAGATGAGGTCCGTCTCAAGCTCCTCTGAACTCTTGCCTTCCGACGCGGTCCTGCTTATGAGCCCGTACCCCTTGGGGCATATATCCTTCAATACTGTGGCAAGGCGTTTGCGTTCCTCTTCATCTTCGATTTTTCGGGAGACGCCGATATGGTCCGTACCGGGCATGAGAACGAGGAGTCTTCCGGGAAGGGTGATCTTCGACGTCACCCGCGTTCCCTTCTGTCCGATGGGCTCACGGGAAACCTGAACGATAAGTTCCTGGCCGTCCTCAAGAACGCCCTCGATCCTCTCGCCCGCCTCAAAATGAAAATCGGCACCGTCGAATTCCTCGTACATCATGCGGTCGAGAATGATATCTCCAACATAGAGGAAGGCCGACTTCTCAAGTCCGATGTCAATGAAGGCGGCATCCATCCCGGGGACAATCCTCACAACCTTGCCCTTGTAGATGCTGCCCACCATGCTATGATCGTTTTTCTTTTCGATAAAGAATTCCACGAGAACGCCATTCTCAAGGAAAGCGATCCTCGTTTCGCTGTACGTAACATTTATAACCAGTTCAGATGCCATGTATTCGTCTCGATTCTACCTTGATGATCCTCGTGTAACCGCCTTCAGTCCAGAGTTGTTTGACACCTTTGCCCCGCCATAGAGACAGATACCTGCCCGCGGTGCCCTTCCACACAACGGGTTCACCTTCCGGCGGTGCGTCCGAAATCAGAATGAACAGATAATCTTTTACCATATCTTTCAGAGAACCTTCCATAAATTCGTATATTCTTATGCCAGAAGGCAACCTTTCATTGAAGTTTTGCACCCTTCGCGCATCCACGGTCATGCTGCTGTCCGTTTCTATCTCAATAAGCTCGCAGAAACTCTCCACCCCTACGGGAAGGGCGTCCGTCAAGGCTATTTTCGGCAGCGGGTGATACTTTCCCCGTGTCCTTATCCTGACACCTGAAGCCTTCATTGCCCTTACAAGGATATTCATCGTGTCGAGGTGGCCGATGTAGCGGGCATCGCCGTACTTGCCGTAGCGAAAGGTGACCTTTTTCGCCCCTTCGGGAAGGTCGACTGCGTGCTCGGCCGTACCACCGGATTCAATAGAGATACCGGACGGCGCCGTGACGGATTCACATTGCCGGAGGCCGTTTCCCATCCCCGTGCATCCAAGCCCGCATGCGGCACATCCAGTCAGACAATCCACTGTCATGTCGCCCGTTTCTGCCTTTTCCCGTTCCTTCAGAAGAAAACTGGTATCGAAACCCATGTCGACCATATCCCAGGGCAATTTTTCCGCGGGGTCACGACGGCCCGTATATAGTCTCATATCCGACAGGTCTTCTTCAAACCACCGCCGGTATGGTTCAAAGGAAAAAAACTCCCTCCACGCTTCGAGGCGCACGCCCTGTCCGTGAAGGTACTCGAAAAGCCCCGCAAGACGTTCGTCCGCCCGCGCCACGATACCCTCGACGATGCTCACCGAGGTGTCGCGGTATCTCACCCGGACACCGGTTCTCTTGAGGGCGTCCTTGATGAGCATGATCTTCTGCGTCAGGATGTCTTCGTCATCCATGGGCAGCCACTGAAAAGGGGTATGGGGTTTGGGGGTAAAAGGCGATAGGGAGAGGTTCACATCCATGCCCGCCGCCCGGAAGGGGAGTATCACGTCACGGACGGCCAGAAGGTCATCATCGGTCTCCCAGGGAAAGCCCACCATGAGATAAAGCTTCAGCCTGCGCCAGCCAAGGGCTTTAAGCTGAGGTAATTGTCTCACGAGATTCTCAACGTCTATGTCCTTGTTGAGCCGGGCACGCAAGCCCGGCGTGGGGGCCTCCAGGGCAAAGGTGAACCCCGTGCGGGCCATTTCACCCATGGCGGCTATCTCCGCGCTTCCTATGCTGCCGATCTTGAGCGACGGCAGGCTGACGGACAGGCCCCGATAGTTGGTCCTCGCATAGTCAAGCACGTCGAAAAGGGACCCATAATCCCCGGAACTCAGCGACAACAATGAAATCTCTTCATAACCGGTATTGCGAAGCCCTTCGTCAATGACCCCTTTGACTGCCTCGAAGGAACGCTCACGGTAAGGGCGGTAGCCGAACCCGGCAAGGCAGAACCTGCAGCCGTTCCCGCAGCCCCGTGATATTTCTATGTTGAGCCGGTTGTGAACGCTGTCCACCGTGGGTATGGGCGGGCGAACCGGATGGTAGGCGCTGTCAAGATCGCCAACGAAAAGGCGCTTCACCCCCGGGGAGGGGGCAAAGGGGGAATGGACCCCTTCCAGCTTTGCCAGTTCCGCAATAACCCTGTCCCTCGTTTCACCTTTCATCTCCCGAACTCTCTTCAGTATTGAAACGAGAACCTCGTCGCCTTCACCTGCCACGATGATATCGAAGAACCGCTCGTAAGGCTTCGGGTTAAGCATAAGCGGACCGCCACCGATGACGATGGGGTCTTTACCTTCCCTTTCCTGTGCACGCAGTTTGACGCCCCCTAGGTCAAGCATGTTGAGGACGTTTGTCACGTTCAGCTCGTAAGTCAACGAAAACCCTATGATATCCATTTCATAAAGAGGCGTTTTCGATTCCAGGGTTGCAAGTGCGGCACCTGTGCTCCTGAGATGATCCTCCATATCCGCCCAGGGTGCGAAACATCTTTCGCACCAGACGCCTTCGACATTATTTGCGATCTCATACAGAAGAAAGAGGCCATAGTACGACATGGCTATCTCGTATATATCGGGATAGCACATGGCAAAACGAACCCTGACGTCCTTCGGGTCCTTTCTCACATGATTGGGCTCGCAGCCAATATACCGCGCAGGCCTCATGATATGTCGGGGAATGGTAAGCATGTTTTTTTCTCGCTATGCTCCAAAAAAACAGGTAATAGGTAATGGGTTATAGGTTATGGGAAAAAATCTTTCCTATCACCCATTACCTATTACCCATCACCTGTATCTCTTCATTATCTTTTCCAGATCTTCGTTCACCATGGATTGGATGCGGTCTAGGTCCTCCCGGGTGCCGGCTTCGAACCTGAGAACGAGGATCGGCTGCGTGTTGGAGGAACGGACCAGCGCCCACCCACCGTCGAATATCGCCCTGACGCCATCGGTGTCTATGATGGGGTATTTGGAACGATAAAGGTCAGTCAGTTCGCGCACGACATCAAACTTGACATTGTCCGCACAATCCACGCGTATCTCCGGGGTTGAATACGTCCTGGGAAGATCGCTCAAGAACTCCGATACGGGCCTGCCCTCTTCCTCCATTACCTCGAGGAACCTGAGAGACGCGTATATCGCGTCGTCATAGCCGAAGAAACGGTCGGCGAAAAAGATGTGGCCGCTCATTTCGCCGCCCATCAGGGCATGGGTCTCTTTCATCTTCTGCTTGATGAGGGAATGACCCGCCTTCCACATAATGGGTACACCACCTCGCCTGGCGATATCGTCGAAGAGATTCGTGGAACACTTCACCTCCGAAACGAATGTCCCTCCCTTGTGCTTCTTAAGGATCTGCCGGGCAAAGATCAGCATGAGGTAGTCGCCCCAGATGATACCGCCCTCTTCGTCAACAACACCTATCCTGTCGGCATCGCCGTCATAGCCGATGCCCACATCCGCCCTTTCCCTGCGGACAGTGTCCCGCAAAGTCACAAGGTTCTTTTCCACCGTCGGATCGGGAAAATGATTTGGGAAATGGCCGTCCATGTCGCAAAAAAGATCCGTTACCTGTTGACCGAACTCTCTCATGATGGGAAGGGCGATGACACCTCCCGTGCCGTTGCCGGCATCGATGACAACCTTGAAATTCTTTCCTATTCTTATGTTTGAGCGCAGATACCCATAGTAATCTTTGACGATGTCCGTATATTCACCATAGGACCCCGTCCCCCTTGTGTATCTTTCGGATTCGATGATCTTTCGTAAATTCTGTATCTGTTCACCATAGATGGTGGATTTGTCGACGGCAACCTTGAAACCGTTCATTGTGGGCGGGTTGTGGCTCCCCGTCACCATGATCCCGCCTTCGACATCGAGGTTGAACAGCGAGTAGTAAAAGAGGGGCGTCGGGGCAAGCCCGACATCGGTAACATCGAGACCGCTTTCGACCATTGTTTCAACAAGAAGGTCGCGATAATGCCCGGAACTGAGCCGGCAATCGCGGCAGATGGAGGCCCGTTTCTTTCCCAGCCCGGCCATGTAGGAGCCGAAGGCCCTTCCTATACTGCGAACGACGTCATCCGTGAGGTCCTTCTCAACGTTTCCCCTGATATCGTATTCCCTGAAAATCTCGTTGTTCATGACACCTCCTTATCCGGACCGATTCTCCTTCCTGTCGGCTGATGACAGCCGTGACCGTGTAAAAAGTCCGCGGCAAGGGTACGACAGGCTCGTCCGAGGTCAAGCTGGCGCTAATTGTGGGGAGCGGCTTTGGCTGCCGTGTCGAATGCCGGCTTCTGTCGCAGCAACTCTATCATCATGAGAGCATTCCTGGCCGCTTTGCCTTCATGGCAATTATTGAAAAAGACGAAGGTCGTATCAGCATGTGAGGCTATGTCCTCGATAGGTTGTACGAAGGTCTTCAATTCTTTCTCTGTATACAAATAATTATATCGGACGTCGACGGGTTCCCTGAACCAGGCCCGGTTTCTGCCATGAAACCGGAAATAACCGGTTCGCGACGTCAGAACGGGTGTGAAGGGCATCAAACCCTTGAGCTTTGGCTCATCGACAATACAGAAGCCCAGCGTGAGTTCTCTCAAGAGATCGAAATACCGCTCATCGAACCACCTGGAATTACGGAACTCCATGACCGACGTGTATCCGGCGAATTCGTCCTTCAGTTTTCGCAGGTACCCGATGTTCTCGTCCGTCGGCAGAAACATGTAGGGAAACTGGAAAAGAAGGGCCTTCATGTTTTCTCCCAGCGGCTCGATACCCTCCTTGAAAAGCCGGCATGTCTCCTTAATGTCATCGGCGATGCAATGGGTGATGCCTTTGTATCCCTTAACGACGAATGAAAAATCTCTCGGGGTCCTCCGGGCGAAGGAATCCATCGTCCTGCGGGAAGGCATGGCATAATACGTATAGTTCACTTCCAGGGTCTTAAACCCCAGGTTGTTGACATAGTAAGGGAGCATGTCCTGCTTTCTTGTGCCCTGGGGGTAGACCTCCCCTATCCAATCATCAAAAGAAAACCCGCTTGTTCCGATCAATATTTCGCCCATTCGTTTTAGTTTGACAAGCTATTTGTATGTAAATAATATATGTCAACGTCCAAAATCTCAAGGTAAAAAGGGGAGCAGATGGAGAAACAATACGTCATAGACGACATCAACCTCAAGGAATCCTGGAGGCTTTTTCATATCATGGCCGAATTCGTCGAAGGCTTCGAAAACTTAAATGAAGTCAGCCCCGCGGTTACCGTTTTCGGGAGCGCCCGCAGCCAGAAAGGCGACGAGCTTTACGAGAAGACTTACGAGCTGGCCAAGCTACTCGGAAAGCACGGCTTTAACGTCATAACCGGCGGCGGCGGCGGCGTAATGGAGGCGGCAAACAAGGGGGCAAAGGACGCGGGGGCCAAATCCATCGGCATCAACATAGAGCTCCCCTTCGAGCAGAAACCCAACCCCTACGCAAATGTTCGGCTGAGCTACCGGTACTTCTTTGTCCGCAAGGTCATGTTCCTCAAGTATGCAGTGGCCTATATAGTTATGCCCGGCGGCTTCGGCACCCTCGACGAGTTCTTCGAGGCCGTCACCCTCATACAGACGAAGAAGATGAGGCCATTCCCTGTCATCCTCTACGATTCATCGTACTGGAAGGGGCTCATCGACTGGATGAAAGAGCAGATGCTAAGCCACAGCAGGATCCTCAGGGAAGACCTCGACATCTTCAAGATAATGGACGACCCCCAGGAAATAGTCGATTACGTGAAGAGATTCATAGTCCTCTAAGCGTCGCCGGGCGGCTGCACCACGTCCAGCGTATCCAGTTTTCGTGTGAAAACCAGGTACCCTGTGTGGGCTATCATGCGGTCGGTGGGACGAACACGTTCGGCTACGGTCTTGTATTTCCTGATGAGAATCTCAAGGACCTCCGTGTCGCCGAACCCCTCTTCCAGGGCCTTAAGGATATCCGATATCTGGTTGGCAGTGGGAACGATCATGCCTATCGGGGCGCTTCCTTTTACGCTTTCTCTTACCTTTTCCAGCACCGTCCAGGGTTCCCTCACATCGATGAAGGCGGCGTCGAAATCACCATCAGCGTATCCGTTGAATTCCTCGTTGTGGAGTTCCACGTTGTCCCATTCGCCGAAGCGGTCGATATTCCGCTTTGCGTTTCTGAAATGCCGCTCTTCCTGCTCGAAGGAAACGACAAGCCCGCCGGGCCCCACGGCATGGGACATTATGTATGTGTTGGCGCCGCTGCCGGTGCCCACCTCCAGGACCCTGGAGCCTTTCTTGAGGCTCAGACGGAAGGCAATAAAGAAGCTCTCCTTGGGGAAGACTATCTGGGTTTCCCGTTTGAGACCGTACATGACGATATCTTCGATAGTCGGTTCGAAGATATCGTATTCCCCGATCCTGATGCCGTATGGCTTGCCGATGAGGTCGCTGTAGCGGAGCATCCCCCCTTTTCCGTGAAACGACTGATCGGCGGCTATCCGCTTGAGGTACTTTCTGCCGCGCCAGATAAGCAATATCAACTGGTTGTCTTCAATGGTTTTCATGCGTTCACTTTCGCCGTCCGGAACACTGCCGCAAGCACCGCTGCCGGGTTAACGGAGCCGGTATTCGACAGGTAAAAGCACGTAAAGCCGGACGGGCACCTTTCGTTTAAGATTTGTTCTTGCTATCGTGTTCCTGGCATTCTCGTCAAGGATGGGAAAACCGGAACTATTGACCACTTTAACATCATCGATGGAACCATTCTCGAGAACCGTAAACGAGAGGGTGACCATGCCTTCCCATCCCATTCTTCTCGCCCGGTCCGGATAGACGATACCCTGCATGATCTTATCGCGAATAAAAGAAAAGTTTCGTTCATCCGCACCACCGGACCCGAGATAATTGAGCGTTCTGGCGCCCGAACGCCCTGGCGCTCCCCGGCTGCCTGACGATGCCGTGGAAACGGTATCTTTCGCCTCGCCGCCTTCCCCGGCAACCGCTGCAGGCCCCTGCGGGTCGGCAAGCGAAAGACTCTTCCTGTCAGGAACCTGGTCCTGCCGCACGAGGGCGGCCCGGGGCTCGACGTCCCTTTCCCGTTCCCGTGTTTCAGCGCCATTGACCGTCCGTGATGACGACCGGTTCTTGGTCACATCGCCTTTGTGGGCGCCCTGCGCTGAGGCGTATCGCTCCCCTCCTCCCCTTCCTTTCACAACGCTGAAATCAAGAATGATGCTTTTCTGGCGAGCTACCATGTTAATTGGGACGCTCAGAATGACAGCAGCGATGGCAGCATGCACGGCAAGGGAAATCGCGTAGCCTGCATAACGGGTTCCCATCATCTGGTTTCCTCGGTCTGGAGACTCACTTTCCTGAATCCCATGGACTTCACGGTTTCAAGGACCTCCACAAACCGCTGGAGCTGAATATCGCGGTCAGCCCGTATCAGAAACGGGGTATCGCGGGAGGTGCCTGCGAGGGCCGCTCTCAGACCTTCCAATTCTATGCGCTTCGTCTGGTAATAGACGACACCGCCTTTATCGATCTCGATGACACCCGTCTTCATCGCCTTTTCCTGGGCCCGGGAGACTTTCGGAAGCTCGACGGGGATTATGCCTGTCGCCACAAATGTTCCGGTCATGAGAACTATCACGAGGAGGACGAGCATGACGTCAATGAAGGGGATCATATTGATATAGCTGAATTCTTTCTCTTCCATCGTGTCAGGCGCTTTCCATATCCGTGGTCCTGGATTTTGTGGCGACTCTCCGTGCCCCACGTGCGGTTTACGTACCCTGTTGCCCATCCGTGCTTTTCGTCTCCGAAGTCATACCGGCATATGCGGCATCCCACCGGAGAAGGGCAACCTTGACCTTCCTGACCAGATAATTATGAAAGACAATGGATGGTATGGCCACAACGAGCCCTATGGCGGTGGCCTTGAGCGCCAGTGCCAGTCCGAACATAACACCCGTTGCATCAACGTATCCCTGACTTCCGATTGTCGAGAAGGTAAGCATGATGCCCAGCACCGTGCCGAGAAGACCCACGTAAGGAGCGTTGCTGCCGATTGTGGCGATAACGGACATTCTCTTCGTCATATCGATTTCGAACAATTTTCTGTCTTTGTCGTAGCGGGCCATGTCAAGGCGTTTGAAAAAAAGATACCGCTCGACGAAGAAGGCGACCGAGAAAAAGGACATGAGGCCCAAAAGCCCTATAATACCGTAATCCACAAGATAAACAAGCCATTGCATGTGTCTAATCTATTATAAATGCTGATTGTTGTCAAAAGTTCTTCTCCTGTGGTAAATATGAAGATCGATGCAAGGAGCGGCGCAATGACAGCCACAAACAACCTGATCGGTTGCATCACCCCGCAGGATCGGAAAGAACTCCGATGCGGGGACATCACGTGCCCGGATGGTATCTCTTTTGAAGGCCACGTCTTTCTCCTCTCCCTCATGCCATGCTGCGGCCTGCTTGCCCTTCCCTTCTGGGCGAAAGTATCCGGCTGGCTCGTCAACGAAAGGCACGAGGAGGCCCTGCTTTCCATCGCGGTTACGCTCTTTGACAAGAACGCGCAGCCCCTTGGCGATTACTCCGACGTCATCGCCATTGAAGCCGGTGAAAAAGGCTCATTCGATGTAAAGCTCACTGATTTTGAGGAGACCTCTGAAACCTATTCCATAACGATCACCGATATGGAACTCTCCTGAAGAGAACCGATTCATGGAAGACAGCGATTCTATCAATAAACCCTTTTCCGAGCTTTCCCGTTTCCTGAAAGAGAACCGGATCACGCTTAAGGAAGAACCTCCGCGGGAGCAAACCAGGGAAACGGTCACCGCGGAGGACGACGAGCATCTGCTCACGGAGGCCATGGAAGGTGTGCGGACCATCCCGCCCGGCGAAAAGAGGATACGGGCAAAAAAAGAGGCATACATCGCGAGTCATCCCAGGGAAAGCGAGGAAGAGAAACTTCTCCAGGAGGTCCTCGCGGACCACAACGTCATCAACGTCACCAACCTCCCCGAATATATGGAGGGCTACGTAGAGGGCATCAATCCCCTTATCATGGAAAAGCTCCGCAAAGGAGAGTTCTCGGTTCAGGAGGTCATCGACCTCCACGGTCTTTCAATAGAAAGCGCCCGTGAAACATTCGAATATTTTCTGAGCGACGCCGTGAAGAAAGGCCTGAAATGTGTTAAGGTCATCCACGGCCGCGGCCTGAAATCCAGGCGTACCCCGATCATCAAGGACTACCTGAAGACATGGATCGTAAGGGCAATGCACCGCAAATGGGTAACCGCTTTTTCCAACGCCACCATGGCAGAGGGCGGCCCCGGCGCCACCTGCATACTGCTTCGAAGCAAACCCCTGAAGAAACGGATGCATATCATAGGATAGAGGAAGGTCTCAACAGCCTGTTGCCCAAATCCCCCGTTTCTAAAAAACCTTGTCTCACGCCCGCTTCACCCCCTCGCAGGGGGTTCGCTGGAGGCATAAAAGAGAGTATGACGAGGAAGCCAAAAGACTTCCCGGGAATTTGAGAATACTGAAATTCCCGGGAATCTTCGATCCCGCTGCGCGGGAGGGTAAAGAACCATTATACCTCGCTCAAACTTGTCCCGCAACGATGACCACCACCCGCAAACATCGATAGTGAATTCCCGCCGAAGGCGTGCAAAGTGCGGCCTGATCCCGTCTTTCTAGGGATCTGGACGCAATTCTTTTAAGGTTTCCTCCCCAGCCTCTCTTTTATGCCTCCAGAGAGGAGCCTTAAGGCGACGAACGGGCGTGAGACAGTCTTTTGCTGTTCCTTCTATTTCGCATCCCGAAAGTTCCGCTGGTGACAGGTGGACCGGTTTGGGCAACAGGCCGTCAAGACTTCAGAATTTCGCATTCCAGGCAAAACAAAAGACCGAACCTGGAACAGGCGCTGTCAGTATCCCGTCTTGCGGGGAGGGCAGTTTTGACTTTAATTTAACCCTTCGTTCTGATATAAGGTACAAGGAGGAAGTCATGGAGAAGGTCGGGATCGTTGGTGTGGGAAACATGGGAGAGTCTATTCTTAAGGCCCTCTTGAAAAGCGGGATTAAGAAGGACAACCTCTTCTTTGCCGAGGCAAAGAAAGAAAAGGCTCTCTCCATCGGGAAGACTTACGGGATCAGACAGGTCAAAAAGATCGCCGAACTGACGAAGAGATCCGATCTCGTCGTGGTTGCCGTCAAACCGCAGGACGCATCGAAGGTACTTCCCGACATAGCGTCTTCCATGGATGATTCGAAAATCCTCGTTTCCATCATGGCGGGCGTCACCATACCGAACATCCTGTCTCTGTCGGGCAGGTCCCTCAGGATCGTCAGGATGATGCCCAATATCGCTGTCAAGGTAAACCAGGGTGTCATCGGCATCGCGGCCGGTGCTGATGTCGCCGGGGAAGACGTTGTCAGGATAAAGACCCTCTTTTCCTGTTTGGGCCTGATCATCGAGTTGGGGGAGGAACTGATGGATGCACAGACCTCGCTGGGCGGGAGCAGCCCCGCTTTTTTCCTTCTCTTCCTCGAAGCGATGATCGACGCGGGGGTCAAGATCGGAATCCCCAGGGACAAGTCCAAAGCCATTTCGATGCAGGTCATAAAAGGCACCGTCGCCATGCTGGAAGAAGAGCAGCTCCATCCCGCATTGATGCGTGAAATGATAACCTCGCCCGGCGGTACTACCATTGCCGGTCTCGCCGCTCTGGAAGACAGGGCCTTCAGGGGAATCGTCATCGAGGCGATAGAACGGGCCTGTCAGAGGGCGAAAGAGCTCTCCCTATGATGAACCAGTACCAGAGCAGACGCCAGTTAATGGTTGAAACGCAAATCGTGGCCCGGGGTGTAAAAGACCGGCGTGTTATCAACGCCATGTTAAAGGTGCCGAGGCACCTTTTCGTCGATGAAGCTTTGTGGCCCGAGGCATATGACGACCATCCACTTCCCATCGGTGAGAAACAGACAATCTCACAGCCCTATATTGTGGCCCTCATGTCGGAACTCCTTCGGCTCACCGGCACGGAAAAAGTCCTTGAGATCGGCACCGGGTCAGGCTACCAGTGCGCCATCCTGGCGGAACTTGCAGACCAGGTCTACACCATAGAACGGATACCCGCCATTGCAAAACGGGCACGAAAGATCTTCGACCAGCTCAAATACACCAATGTGATCATTCATATCGGTGACGGTACTCTCGGCTGGAAGGAACACAGCCCCTACGATGGGATCATCGTAACCGCCGCCGCGCCGCGCCCGCCAGGTTCTCTCCTCGAGCAGCTCGCAATGGGAGGAAGGCTTGTCATTCCCATCGGAGATGAATTCTCGCAGGATCTTATTGTTTTTACCCGCGAGGACAAGAACAATTATTCCGAGGAGAACTACGGCAGCTGCAGGTTCGTGAAACTGATCGGCGAACAGGGATGGAGAGAATGAACGGCGAAAAAGACGCAATAGATTTTGTCCGCTACGACGATATTCAGGTAGAGCGGCTCTACATGAGGGACCTTCGCAAGCTGCCGGTCATTACCGTGGAAGAAGAAAAGATGTACGCCGGCAGAGTGGCGCAGGGCGATCCCGAAGCACGCAGGAAAATGATCGAGGCAAATCTGCGCCTCGTCGTCAAGATCGCGCGCAGGTATGTGAACCAGGGCCTAAGCCTCCTCGATCTCATAGAAGAAGGCAACATCGGCCTCATCAAGGCGGTGGAAAAATTCGACCTGGCAAAGGAATGCCGGTTCTCGACATACGCCACATGGTGGATCAAGCAGTCCATCGAGCGCTCAATAGCAAACCACTCCCGCACGATACGGCTGCCCGTCCATGTATCTTCGAGGGTGAACAGGATATCGAAGATCATCAACGCCTACGTCGAAAAGACAGGCAGAGAACCTTCACTGGAAGAGATCTCGACAGAATCAGGGTACCGAATTGATTTTGTCAGAAATCTCTTCACCATGGCCATCAAAACGTACTCACTGGAAAGCTATATTGACGAGAACTCGAAACTGACCCTCGAGGAGGTCATCCCCAATCCCGATAACGAAGAACCTCTTTCCATCCTGGAGCACACGAGGCGCATGGAAGAAGTTGCCTCGTGGCTTGACACTCTCAACTCGGATGAAAGAAAAGTGGTCATGCTCCGTTTCGGCCTTGACGGCGACGAACCGCAGACCCTGGAATCCATCGGGAAGACTTTCGGCGTAACGCGGGAACGTATACGCCAGATCGAACAGAAGGCCCTCAACAAGCTTAGGAAAATAGTGAAAAGAAGGAATATTGGAACAGAAAGCATCTGAAGCAGCCCGCCGAAACCCCGCACTGGACATCATTCGAAAAGGTTCGATCATCACGATAATAACACTTGTCAGCAGACCCCTCGGTTATGTTCGCGAGGCCATTCAGGCATACCTGTTCGGTGCCACCCTGCTCGTCGATGCCTTCATCGTTGCCTTCAATTTTCCCGAACTCATCCAGACGCTCTTCTTCTCCGGGGCAACAAGCGCTTTTCTGATACCCGTATGCACGAAATATCTCAATGACCGGGAGGAATATTCTCGCATCTATTCGACATTTATAAACATATCCATAGTGCTCACCTTTTTCGTCTCTGTCGTCTTTTTCCTGTTCAGCAACACCGTTGTCAGGGTAATAGCCCCTGGATTTACCCCGCATGCCAGGGTCATCACGAATAATCTCTTCCTTATCATGATACCCGTCATCGCCTTTCACACGGTCCTGTCTGTCATGAAGGCATTCCTCAATGCGAAGGAACACTTTGCGGCCCCCGAGCTCTCAGGAATAATCTGGAATCTCTTTTTTATCGCATCGGCGGTCCTGCTCGGAAAAAAACTCGGTATCTACAGTCTTGCAATAGGCGTAACCGCGGGCTCCCTCCTGCAGATCGTTATGCAGTACCCGTACCTCAGGAGGTACGGTATCCGCTATCATCTTGCGCTCGATCTCAGCCACCCGGCCATCGCAACGGCCAAACGCCTTTTCACCGGCGCGCTTATCGCAACATCCATCGTACCGATCAACAGTTTCGTCGGGAGGATCATTGCATCCTACCTGCCTCACGGCGAGGTGGCATCGCTTTCGTATGCATTCAGGATATTCATCCTTCCCTTCAGCCTCTTTGCGGTCCCTGTCTATACGGTGATGTTCTCCAAGCTCTCGAAGCTGTTTCATGACAGGGACATGCAGAACTTCAAAGCCCACATAGATAGCTCCATCGTACTCATCTGCGTCACCCTCATCCCGGCCACTATCCTGCTGTGCACCACAGGCGATTTGTGTGTAAAGATCCTTTACGAGCGGGGTGCCTTTACCGCAACCGATACGGCGATGACGACAAGGGCCCTGTTCGGCTATAGCGTCGGTCTTGTCTTCTACGGGTTGTCCATCTCCTTCGTGAGGATATTCAATTCCATGCATGACATGAAAACACCGGCGCTTATCGGCATCACGTCCATCGTACTCAATGCGATCATCGCATCGATTCTCATGGTCCCTTTCAGGAACCTCGGGATCTCTCTCGCGACGTCCATAGTCTCCCTATACAACTTTGTCTTCCTCTATGTAATCCTCAAGCGCAGGACCCGCTACGTACTGTCCCGGACTGCCACGAGGGACATAATCAAGTCGATCTTTGCCGGAATCGCTCTGACCCTTCTTATTGTGCTCACCAGGCGGCTACTGCCCGGCAGACTTCTGACCCCGCTTATCATCAGCGCTTTTCTTACAATTGCTGTTTATGGTATAGTCTTCAAAAGTTATTACCGAAAACTCCTGCGCAGGGGATAGAGGCGAGGCGATGCCCGTATTCACACGAAGCGAGCTTACACCAGCAAACCTCCTGAAACACATTGCAAGAATCCACAGCGAAAATTACGGCGATGCCGATATCTCTCTTATTACACATGTCTTTAATGACGTGCTGGATCTTTTCCAGGGAAAGAGGGCCGGGTTTCATCGGTGCGACGCGAAATATCACAATCTTTACCACACCATGCAGACCATACCACCCTTTGTTGAGATCATCAATGGATGGAATGCCAGCGGCGCCGTTCCAAAAATATCATCGAATTTCTTCGCCTTCGGAACTATCGGGGTGCTGCTTCACGACACGGGATACATCAAGGAAGAAGGTGATGACGAAGGCACCGGTGCAAAATACACCCTGACCCACGTGCAGCGCAGCATCGATTTCGCGAACATGTATCTCAGAGAGATCCATCTGTCTCCGAAAAACATACCCTGTGTGCTGAATATCATCAGATGTACCGGTGTCACACTCGATATGAACATCCACTTTCACAATGACGAGGAACGAATAGTGGGGTGCGCCCTCGGCACAGCCGACTTGCTGGGCCAGATGTCTTCCCCCGATTACATAGACAGCCTCGCCATCCTTTTCAACGAATTCGCGGAGTCTTACGGGTTCGAAGGGGTCGAACGACTTCACGGAAAGGGTTCGACATTATTCGCGAATGCCGATGAACTCATCAGGTCAACCCCGAAATTCTATGAGGAAATCGCCCTGAAACGCTTTAAGATGATGGGGTCGATGGAAAAATACATCCCCTATAATTACGACGGGAAGGAAAACCCGTACATGGCCGCCATCGAAAGAAACATCGCGACGATCAGGGAAAAATGGGGGACCAAAAGCTGAAACTAAAAAACCGGTCCCGTAAGTCCTATCCCACCAATATCAAATCCACTCCCCAGTCCCTAGTCCCTGATCCCTAGTCCCTGATCCCTAGTCCCTGATCCCTAGTCCCTGATCCCTAGTCCCTGATCCCTAGTCCCTG